>OGSG01000003.1_pt1 | contig 414282 bp, 382 predicted proteins | sample 1573841 | NCBI WGS metagenome assembly OGSG01 (sample SAMN03295849, study PRJEB24534) | human gut metagenome | isolation source: fecal sample 2 from infant 7 | host: Homo sapiens | place: USA: Pittsburgh, PA | collected 2014-07
TGTTGAGTAAGAAAAACAGCGAGGCGCTGGAAAACTTCAGTGAAAAACTGGAAGTAGAAGGGCGTAGCCTGTGGCAGGACGCCCGCCGTCGCTTTATGCATAACCGCGCAGCGGTGGCGAGCCTGATTGTGCTGGCGCTGATTGCGCTGTTCGTCACCCTCGCGCCGATGCTGTCGCAGTTCAGCTATTTCGATACCGACTGGGGCATGATGTCCGCGCCACCCGATACCGAGTCAGGCCACTGGTTCGGCACCGATTCTTCCGGCCGCGACCTGCTGGTGCGTGTCGCTATCGGCGGGCGTATCTCGCTGATGGTGGGCGTCGCGGCGGCGCTGGTGGCGGTGATCGTGGGTACGCTCTACGGCTCGCTTTCCGGCTATCTCGGCGGCAAAGTGGACTCGGTGATGATGCGTCTGCTGGAGATCCTTAACTCCTTCCCGTTCATGTTCTTCGTTATTCTGCTGGTGACCTTTTTCGGCCAGAACATCCTGCTGATTTTTGTCGCTATCGGGATGGTCTCCTGGCTTGATATGGCGCGTATCGTGCGCGGCCAGACGCTCAGCCTGAAGCGTAAAGAGTTCATCGAAGCAGCGCAGGTGGGCGGCGTGTCGACGGCGAACATTGTCGTGCGTCATATCGTGCCGAACGTGCTGGGCGTGGTGGTGGTTTACGCCTCGCTGCTGGTGCCCAGCATGATCCTGTTTGAATCTTTCTTAAGCTTCCTCGGCCTCGGTACGCAGGAGCCGCTCAGCTCCTGGGGCGCGCTGCTGAGCGATGGCGCTAACTCCATGGAAGTGTCGCCCTGGCTGCTGCTCTTCCCGGCGGGTTTCCTGGTGGTCACCCTGTTTTGTTTTAACTTTATCGGCGATGGTTTGCGTGATGCCCTCGACCCGAAAGATCGTTAAGGAGTGCCGCCATGAGCACCATTGAACTCTCTGCGCCGCAACAGACCGCGGCGTCTCAAGCGACGCTGCTTGATGTCAAAGATTTGCGCGTCACCTTCGCGACGCCCGACGGCGACGTTACCGCTGTCAACGATCTCAACTTCAGCCTGCGCGCCGGCGAAACGCTCGGCATCGTCGGCGAATCCGGCTCCGGCAAATCCCAGACGGCGTTCGCGCTGATGGGGCTGCTCGCCGCCAACGGTCGCATCGGCGGTTCGGCGACGTTTAACGGTCGTGAAATCCTCAACCTGCCGGAGCGCGAGCTCAATCGCCTGCGCGCCGAGCAGATTTCGATGATTTTCCAGGATCCGATGACCTCACTGAACCCATATATGCGCGTTGGTGAGCAACTGATGGAAGTGCTGATGCTGCATAAAAGCCTGAGCAAAGCCGAAGCATTTGAAGAGTCGGTACGGATGCTGGACGCGGTCAAAATGCCGGAAGCGCGCAAGCGCATGCGCATGTACCCGCACGAATTCTCCGGCGGTATGCGCCAGCGCGTGATGATCGCGATGGCGCTGCTGTGCCGTCCGAAATTGCTGATCGCCGATGAACCGACCACCGCGCTCGACGTGACCGTTCAGGCGCAGATCATGACGCTCCTGAACGAACTTAAGCGCGAATTCAACACCGCCATCATTATGATCACCCACGACCTCGGTGTGGTCGCGGGCATCTGCGATAAAGTGCTGGTGATGTATGCAGGACGCACCATGGAATATGGCAAAGCGCGTGAGGTCTTTTACGATCCGGCGCACCCGTATTCTATCGGTCTGCTTAATGCCGTACCGCGTCTCGATGCGGAAGGCGAATCCCTGCTCACCATTCCGGGCAACCCGCCGAACCTCCTGCGCCTGCCAAAAGGCTGTCCGTTCCAGCCGCGCTGTCCGCACGCAATGGAAATCTGCAGCACGACGCCGCCGCTGGAAGAATTCGCCCCTGGCCGCCTGCGCGCCTGCTTTAAACCGGTGGAGGAGCTGAAATGAGCACCGTAGCTGAAGAGAGAAAAGTTCTGCTCGAAGTGGCCGATCTCAAGGTGCATTTCGATATTAAAGACGGCAAGCAGTGGTTCTGGCAGCCGGCCAAAACGTTAAAAGCGGTCGATGGCGTCACGCTGCGCCTGTATGAAGGCGAAACGCTGGGCGTGGTGGGGGAATCCGGCTGCGGAAAATCCACCTTCGCGCGCGCCATTATTGGTCTGGTCAAAGCCACCAGCGGCCGGGTGGCCTGGCTCGGTAAAGATCTGCTGGGCATGCAACAGGAAGAGTGGCGCGATGTGCGCAGCGATATCCAGATGATTTTCCAGGATCCGCTGGCCTCGCTGAACCCGCGTATGACCATTGGCGATATCATCGCCGAGCCGCTGCGCACCTATCATCCGAAAATGCCGCGTCAGGAAGTCCGTGACCGCGTAAAAGCGATGATGATGAAAGTGGGTCTGCTGCCAAACCTCGTCAACCGCTACCCGCATGAATTCTCCGGCGGCCAGTGCCAGCGTATCGGCATCGCCCGTGCGCTGATCCTTGAGCCGAAACTGATTATCTGCGACGAACCGGTCTCCGCGCTCGACGTGTCGATTCAGGCGCAGGTGGTGAACCTGCTGCAAAAACTGCAGCGTGAGATGGGCCTGTCGCTGATTTTTATCGCGCACGATCTGGCGGTGGTGAAGCACATCTCTGATCGCGTGCTGGTGATGTATCTGGGACACGCCGTGGAGCTTGGCACCTATGATGAGGTTTATCATCATCCGCTGCACCCTTACACGCGCGCGCTGATGTCGGCGGTGCCGATCCCGGACCCGGATCTCGAAAAAAACAAAACCATTCAGTTGCTGGAAGGCGAGCTGCCGTCGCCCATCAATCCGCCGTCGGGCTGCGTATTCCGCACGCGATGCCCGATGGCCGGACCGGAATGCGCCCAGACGCGGCCGGTGCTGGAAGGCAGTTTCCGCCATGCGGTTTCCTGCCTGAAGGTGGACCCGTTATAATCGCAAGGGCTGGCAGGTGCCAGCCCTTTTCTTTTGCGAGGACAACGTGTCACGGATAACCGAATTTCGTCAGCGCGCCTATCACTTTCTTTTCGACCAGCATCAGCGCAGCGGTCGCCGCTTTGAGGCGCTTTGTGGGCTGTTTGCGCTCTTCAGCGTCATTGTTGTGTTTATCGAGTCCGGCCTCGGTACGCAATATCATCTCACTTACAGCGAATGGCATATCTTCGTATTGATTGAGATGGGCATTACCTTTGTCTTTACGCTGGAGTATCTGCTGCGCCTGCTGGTCTGGCCGAATCCGGCGCGCTATGCGCTGAGCTTCTGGGGGCTTATCGATCTGGCGACCGTGCTGCCGCTCTATGTGCTCTGGCTCTGGCCTGAGCTTGGCATGAACTACCTCTTTATCTGGCGTACGCTGCGCGCCGTGCGCGTGCTGCGTATTCTGAAACTGCTGCGCATCATGTCCTCCTCCAGCCTGCTCTGGCAGGCCATTGTGAACGCCCGCCATCAGCTCATCGCGTTTTATGCGTTTATTTCTATCGTCATGGTGATTGCCGGTGCGCTGATGTATGGCATAGAAGGGACATCAAGCGGTTTTAATACGCTGGGTACGTCGGTGTACTGGGCGGTGGTGACGGTAACGACGGTCGGTTATGGCGACATTACGCCACATACCGCGGGTGGCCGCGCGGTGGCCTCGCTGCTCATTCTGATTGGCTATTCTGTGATTGCTATTCCGACCGGCATTATTACTTCGCAAATGACCAGCGCGCTGGCGGATAAAAAAGAGGCGCAGCGCTGCCCGGCATGTGGCGCGAAATATCAAAAACAGGCGAATTATTGTCAGGCGTGCGGAGTAAAAATCAGGGACGAGAAATAATTGCGCGGCGAATGCCGCGCGAATTGTAATTACTCACGCCACAGAATGTGGCACAGCTTGTGATCTTTTTCGCGGCACAGCAGCACGCGGGCGAAGACGTCGGTGATTTCATCGCCGTCTTTCTCCGCAAGGCCAATGACGACCTCAGAGAAGAAATCCGGGTTCAGATCGTAATCGACATGCGACAGCCACTCTTCAGACGGATCGAATAGCTCCGCGCCGCCACGCTCTTCAAACTGTAAATTAAACAGAATGATATCCGCCGGGTCGAGATTGTCCGCCGCCAGCTCCAGAAAAATATCGTAAGCCTGTTCAAGCGTTTCGTCTTCCGTCAGGCGGTTATTCAGATCCATTTCCATCGTGACTACCCCAGTAAATGATGTTGGGCACGTTTTACAGCAACGGACTGAAGAAGTAAAACAGTCGCTCTACCACACGTTGCCAGAAGGGCCGTTTTACCCACAGGCGCGCATCCAGCAGGCGCGAGCGAGAGATATAATCATCCTGCACTTCGGCGAGATCGGCACCGAATCCGGCGTCATCAATGACCAGCGTAATTTCAAAATTAAGCCACAGGCTGCGCATATCCAGATTAACGGTACCGACCAGGCTCAGTTCGCCATCGACCAGTACGCTTTTGGTGTGCAGCAGCCCGCCTTCAAACTGATAAATTTTCACGCCCGCCGCCAGCAGCTCGCTAAAGAACGCGCGGCTCGCCCAGCCCACCAGCAGGGAGTCATTTTTACGCGGCAGAATAATGCTTACGTCCACGCCGCGCTGCGCCGCCGTACAGATGGCGTGCAGCAGGTCGTCGCTCGGCACAAAGTAGGGCGTGGTCATTATGAGATATTCACGCGCCGCATACACCGAAGTCAGCAGCGCCTGATGGATGAGATCTTCCGGGAAGCCAGGCCCGGACGCGATGGTATGGATCGTGTGTCCGCTCGCCTGCTCAAAAGGCATGATGTTGGCGTCTGGCGGCGGAGGAAGCAGGCGTTTGCCGGTTTCAATCTCCCAGTCGCAGGAGTAGACGATGCCCATCGCGGTGGCGACCGGGCCTTCCATGCGCGCCATCAAATCCACCCACTGACCGACGCCCGCGTCCTGTTTGAAATAACGCGGGTCAACCATATTCATACTGCCGGTGTAGGCAATATAGTTGTCGATCATGATCATTTTGCGGTGCTGGCGCAGGTCCATACGGCGCAGGAACACACGCATCAGGTTGACCTTCAGCGCTTCGACGACTTCGATGCCTGCATTACGCATCATGCCCGCCCAGGGGCTGCGAAAGAAGGCGACACTGCCTGCGGAGTCGAGCATCAGGCGGCAATGCACGCCGCGACGCGCTGCGGCCATCAGCGATTCGGCGACCTGATCGGCCATTCCGCCGGGCTGCCAGATATAAAAAACCATCTCAATATTATGGCGGGCGAGCTGAATATCGCGGATCAGCGCCTGCATCACGTCGTCAGAGGAGGTGAGCAACTGCAACTGGTTGCCTTTAACGCCCGCAATGCCCTGGCGGCGCTCGCAAAGCTGAAAGAGTGCGCTCGCCACCGCGCTGTTTTCTTCGGCGAAAATATGTTTACAGGCTTTAAGATCGTTCAGCCATTTCGCGGTCGATGGCCACATGGCGCGGGCGCGTTCGGCGCGTCGCTTGCCCAAGTGAAGCTCACCGACCGACAGATACGCGACTATCCCGACCAGCGGCAGAATATAAATGACAAGCAGCCAGGCCATGGCAGAAGGAACCGCGCGACGTTTCATCAGAATGCGCAGCGTCACGCCCGCGATGAGTAGCCAGTATCCCAGAATGATCAGCCAACTCACTACCGTGTAGAAGGTTGTCATAGATTAAAAATCCTTTAAAAAGCGTATCGTTAAGAGTTTACGCACAACCCTTTCGCACTCCAATAAGAACCTGTCAGAAAAGCGCTGGTTTGCAGGCGGGAAGGGGCTATAATGACGGTTCTGTTTCAGTCAAGAGTATCAGAAATGAGGCGTAGTAGAACCGAAGTTGGGCGCTGGCGCATGCAGCGGCAGTCTCAACGACGTAAAGCGCGCTGGCTGGAAGCACAATCCCGACGCAATATGCGAATTCACGCTATCAGAAAATGTCTTGTGAATCGTCAGCGCAATTCGTTGCTGTTCGCCATCCACGATCGCTAAACGTAGTGAAAGGGCACCGCCTGCGGTGCCCCGAAATATCGCCAAAACCGCCCCTTCGTAAACCTTCTATCGCTGTCGTCTGAATTACGCCAAATTCCTCTTTTTATCGTCTCTTTAATCGTGCGTGCATTAAGGTAAATTTTAGATCTTGTCTTCTCGCGTCGCGCTAATGGGTTGGAATAAAAATAGGAATATTCTGGTATAAAAAACCACCATCTAAAATTCGTTGCTTTTGAATATTTTCGATTTGGGATTATGCTGATCGAATCAAAGCAATCCATTAAAAAACAATGCTTTAAAATACTTTTCGAAACTTAACGTAAATTCACAAATTGTCATATATCGTGTATTTCCGCCGGTGATAATTGCTCTTATGTAAAATGAAGCCTTTTTAATGTTATTTCCGGCGATTGTTTCTGGTCAGTCCAGGTTAGATTATCTTCATCGACAGCTTGTATTCCTACAGGTGCAACTTTCATTCGTGACTGCTGGAGCATTTATGACTAAGCAAGAGGAATTTCTGACAGAAATCCATAAATTTTTGTTACACAAAGGCGCCTGTGGAGCGAGGCCAAAAACTGTTGATGACAGAACATTAACCAGCGGAATTTTTGGTTTTGCAAAAGAGGCGGTTACCGTCAGTCAGCGTCTGCCAGAAAGTGTTTCGGCCTGCGAAGCGGCGCGTCAGTTTGTGACGTCTCATCGATGCCATAACGCACGTCACCATGCCTCGGCAACGGTGCTACAGCTGGTTCCGGGCGGGAAATAACGCCCGCCTGCTAAAATGACCGCGCAAAAAAAGGGCACACCAACGGTTAATGCCCTTTGCACTACGCAGCCTGTCGGCCGCGGTCAGAATACTTTTTTGTAAGGCTTTACCGCGACTGTCTTGTAAACGCCTGCGGCAATATACGGGTCGGCCTCAGCCCAGGCCTGCGCTTCTTCAAGCGAGGCAAACTCTGCGATCACCGTTGAGCCGGTAAAACCCGCTACACCCGGATCGTTGCTGTCCACCGCAGGCATTGGCCCTGCGGTCAGCAGACGCCCTTCATCACGTAACAGTTGTAAACGCGCCAGGTGCGCCGGGCGCACCGACTGACGCTTGTCCTGAGAATCAGCCACATCTTCCGCGTAAATGACATACAGCATGTCGCACTCCTTTTTATGAAACGGCAAGGTGAATAACGGTAGGTGAAAGCCGTCAGGTGTGCAACGCAAAGTTAAATGGCCTGTTAAATCCTTAACATCAGCGCGGGAATTTTCAGCACTCCGCCTGAGAAACGACGCAGAAGCGGGCTGAGTTGTTGAATATGATTGCTATTTGCATTTAAAATTGAGCTCTCATTCATTCAGTGAAACGACTATGACTTCAATGACCCTTGATATGCCTCGCCGTTTTCCGTGGCCGACGCTGCTTTCTGTCGCGATCCACGGCGCCATTGTGGCGGCGGCTGTGCTATATACCTCGGCAAATCAGGTGGTTGAGATGCCCGCACCGTCGCAGCCGATCTCTGTGACGATGGTCGCGCCTGAATCGCTGGAGCCGCCAAAGCCTGTAGTGGCACCGCCGCCGGAGCCTGTCGCCGAGCCAGAACCGGAACCAGAAGTTGTACCGGAGCCGCCGAAAGAAGCACCGGTCGTTATTGAAAAACCGAAGCCGAAACCGAAACCTAAGCCGAAACCCAAACCGGTGAAAAAGGTGGAAGAGGCACCGAAGCGGGAAGTCAAACCCGCTGAGCCGCGCCCGGCGTCGCCGTTTGAGAATAATTCCCCGGCGCGTACCACGGCCCCTGCGTCGCGGCCCGCGCCGTCAGCGCCCGCGAATGTCGCGCCCGCGGGCCCGCGCGCGCTAAGCCGTAATCAGCCGCAATATCCGGCGCGCGCTTATGCGCTGCGGATGGAAGGGCAGGTGCGCGTGAAATTTGACGTCGCGCCAGATGGCAGCGTGGAGAATGTGCAAATCCTGTCGGCGAAACCCGCCAACATGTTTGAGCGAGAAGTAAAACAGGCGATGCGCAAATGGCGTTACGAAGCGGGTAAGCCCGGTACGGGGTTGATTGTGAATATCGTGTTCCGCATTAATGGCGGCGCTACGATGCAGTAACGCGGCATGTGAAAAAAAGCCAGAGCTCAGCCTCTGGCTTTTTTTTTGCCGTTACGCCACGGGCGGCAGCGGACGCGGTTTGCCGTCGTCATCAACCGCAACATAAATAAACAGCGCTTCGGTTGCGCGATAGCGCTGACCAATCGGCTCGGAAGAGACCTTTTTCACCCACACCTCGATATTGATCGTTACCGACGTGTTGCCGCGCTTGACGCAGCGGGCGTAACAGCACACCACATCGCCTACCGCGACCGGGCGCAGAAACGTCATGCCGTCGACACGCACGGTTACCACGCGCCCGTGGGCAATTTCTTTGGCAAGGATCGCGCCGCCAATGTCCATCTGGGACATCAGCCAGCCGCCAAAAATATCGCCGTTGGCGTTGGTATCGGCGGGCATTGCCAGGGTACGTAAAACCAGTTCACCTTGTGGAGTGGCTTGCTCTGTCGTCATGGGGCTTCTCAGCTAGTGTTATTCGTTCATCGTGCGCAGCCTGAAGGGCGTGGCACGACCGTATAATAACACCGGTTAAGAGCGCTAAAGGCAGGAAAAAACGGGAAAAGCGGGGTTATCTTGCTGTGGTAAAAGGGGAGGCGCGCCTCCCCCATGAGGCATCAGAACGACATCGTCACACCCGCGTAGTACGCACGGCCCGGTTCGTTATACGTGGAAGCGCCTTCGTTTTCACGATACAGCGTTTTGTCGAACAGATTGCTGACGCCGCCGTTCAGGCGCAAATCTTTGGTCAGCGCATAGTTTACGCCCACGCCAACGATGGAATACGCGCCGACCTCTTTACGGGAAAGATTTCCACCGTCTTCAAGACGAATTTCCGCCGCCTGACGCGGTTTCTGCCGGCCATAGAAAGTCCAGTTCAGGTTGGTGGAAAGTTTGTCATTCACCTGCCAGTCGAGCATCGTATTAACGGTATATTTCGGGATAACCGACAGCGGATTGCCGTTCTTTTTCATTTCCGACTTAATCATATACGTCGCATTGGTGCGCCAGCTCAGCACGTCTTTCATGACCGGAATCGTCAGGTTGCCTTCCAGCCCTTCGACCACGGCTTTGCCGCCGTTCTCCCAGCGCAAAATATTGTTGCCGTTGGAGGCGAAGCCCACCACACGATCGCCGGAGACGATTTTGTTGCGATAATCGTTGCGGAACCAGGTGAGGCCCGCGTCAAAACCCTCTTTGGTGTATTCCAGCCCAATCTCTTTATTGATGCTGATTTCTGGTTTCAGATTTTCATTGCCGAGCAGATAGCAACTCCCGCTCACGCCAATCGGGCAGCCGTTGCCGCGCGTGGAGAGAAGATAACCTTTGCTCGACTGATACAGATTTGGCGCTTTAAAGGCGCGCGCGATGCCCGCCTTCAGCTTAACGTTATCGCCAAGTTCCTGTGACACGTTCAGGCTCGGGCTCCAGTTACCGCCAAACTGGCTGTGGTGATCGTAACGCAGCCCCGGAATTACCGCCGTGCCGGGCAGCACGTCGATATTATCTTCGAACCAGACCGCGCCCGTCGTGGCGCTGTTTTTACTGCTGCGCGAGGCAGCATCGCCGGAGACATCGCCGATGGTTGTACCGCTGACGTTGGTGGCCTGCATGGAGGCCGGATCGTTAAGCTCAGCGCGATCCCATTCGGCCCCGAGCGTGACGGTCTGATCCACCCTTAATTCCAGGGGCACGTTGATTTCGCTGCTGGCGCGATAGTTTTCGAGACGGCTGGTGGTGTATTTATCGTCCGTGATCATGCCTTCAACGCGGCCCGTGGTGCCTTCCTGAAGACGGGTATTATTGGTTTTTTCGTAATAAAAACCGGTTTTCGACTGGCCCCAGTCCCAGAGGCCGTTATGGGTAATGCCGTAACTCTGGCGATACATCCGGTTCGTCTCATGACCATAAAGCGACGGAACAAGGCCGTTCGGGCTGGCGTTGCTGTTGCTGTTTTGCGTATCGCCCGCGTAGATATTGCCCTGGCGGCTGTAGCCATATTCGAAATCCAGCATCTGTTCCGGCGTGATTTTCCAGGAGATAACGCTATTGATGTCTTTATTGCGCACGCCTTCGCGCCCGGCGGCGTAAGAGCCGTTCTGCGCGGTATTGATATCGTAATCGTCGGCGTCTGTTTTATTGATATTGCCGTAGAGGCGCATCGTCAGGGCATCGCCCGCCAGCGGGCCGCTGAGGCTAACGTTTGCGCGACGCGTCGCGCCTTCTTTATCGTTTTCCGGTTGGTTAGTGAAAAGCGACAACGAGCCGTGCCAGTCATTGGTCGGGCGTTTGGTAATGATATTCACCACGCCGCCTGCAGCCCCGCTGCCGTAACGCGCCGCCGCCGGGCCGCGCAGCACTTCAATACGCTCGACCATTTCCGCCGGCACCCAGTTGGTATCGCCGCGCGTGTCGCGCTCGCCGCGCCAGCTATAGCGCACGGCATTACGCGAACTGACCGGGACGCCATCAACCAGAATTAAAGTGTTTTCCGGGCCCATGCCGCGAATATCAATCTGGCGGTTGTTGCCGCGGCTGCCGCTCGCGCTGTTACCGGTCAGGTTGACGCCGGGCATTTTGCGAATAATGTCTGAAAGGTCGTTCACGGGCGGGTCTTTCTCGATATCCTCTGCGGTGATAATAGAAACGCCGGGCTGCTGTTTCAGCGCCTGCTCAGCGGTTGCCTGAACCACCATTACATCGCCGTCGTTCATCTCCGCCGCCTGTGTAAAACTTGTGCCGCCACCAAGCAGTGAAGCTACCGTCAGCGCCAGCGGTGTGCGAATGCCACGCTTTTTTTCAAACATTATCAATTATTCCATTATGTGTAGAAATGTAATCATTCGCCCGCATGATAATGATAATAATTATCATTACAACATAAAATCGGGATTCTCCATGATTTCTCCACAATTGGTTTATCGTTGTGCAGGTGATTTTAATGGCTTAAAAAATATGAGGAATTAAGGAACGCTGGCGTAAAAAAACGCCCCGGGCATAAGCCACAGGGCGTTTTTTCAGTGGAGCGGAAGGGGCGTTATTTCTCTTCCTGCGGCATATGACGGTAGATATAAACACCGCTCAGCAGAGTGAAAACCAGCGTCAGGCCAGGAATGCCAAACACTTTAAAGTTCATCCACACCGCTTCCGGGAGCCAGAACGCGACGTAAATATTCAGCAGACCGCAGAAGATGAAAAAGAGCGCCCAGGCGATGTTAAGACGCGACCACGCATGCGCGGGCAGGGTAATTTCTTTGCCGAGCATGCTCTGGATCAGCGGCTTTTTCATCACCCACTGGCCAATCAGCAGCGCGCCTGCGAACAGGGCGTAAATGATGGTTACTTTCCACTTAATGAATTCCGCGTTGTGAAAATAGATAGTCAGCCCGCCGAACACCGCGACCAGCACAAACGTCACCAGGGGCATTTTTTCGACCTTGCGGTATTTGTACCAGCTATAGATCACCGCCAGCGCGGTGGCGACGATCAGCGCCGCCGTCGCCCAGAATATGTCATGCAATTTATAGACGACAAAAAAGACGATCAGCGGCAAAAAATCGAGTAACTGCTTCATACATCGGTTCCGTAAAAGGCCCGCGAGCGACCACCGCCGCGGGCAGAAGGGTTATTCCCGGATAAGCATATACAACCGGAAAAGATAAATGAGGAGTAGCGCGGTCAGCAGATTGCTCAGCGTTCCGGCAACCACCGCGCCGATTTGCGGCGTCAGCGCGGCAAACGCGGGCGCGAACAGCAGCAGGGCGGCGCGGGCCAGCAGCCACAGCAGCACCGCTGGCGCGACGAGACGCATATTGCGCCACGCCAGACGTATGCTGTTTCGCATCGCCGCGAAAATCCCGGCTTTATCCTGCGCCATCATTACCGGTGCCAGCGACAATACAATCGCGAGGATCACGCCCGGCACGACCACCAGCAGGATCCCCATCTGCACCAGAAAAGTGGTCAGGAAGATCAGGATAAACAGGCGTGGCAGCAGCGGCGCGGAGGCCCCGATGGCGCGCAGCGCGCTGACGTTTTGCCCGGCGGAAACCGCCTGAATGAGCACCAGCACGCCGCCCACCAGCAGCGTATTGCCGAACATGCCAGAAAATGTCGACGCCGCCGAGGCTTTCAGCAGAACCTGCTGCTGCTCCGGCGTCATATTTTGCACCAGTTCGAACAGGCTAGCGCTGTTGGTCATGGCGTCGCCCTCGCTCAGAATAGCCAGCTGATCCGCGTTCGGCGTAAAGGCGTGACCGAGGATCATAGAAATAAAGGCGCAAAGCAGCGCAATCAGCAGGATGGTGACGAGCTGATTGCGGAAAAAATTACCCGTGTCACGGTAAACGGATTTTGCCGTGATTGACATGCACACTCCTTGGGTTGGCAGATATTATTCCGCCGACGATTGTACCCTGGATGATGGCGCAGTGGCAGGGCTGTAAAGGGCGGCAGCAGGTAAGGAATTGTCAGGAAGCGGCGGCAGACCGTAACGGGCGCGGGCGCGATTGCACGCCTCGTTCTCCACGCCGCCTTCGCCGGACATCGCAAACTCGCGACACGGCGACGGTCGGTTTTCATAGATAGTACAGCGCACCGCCTCGCCAGGCGTGCCCTGCAACGCCACGCAGCGGCTCTGTTTCTGGTTAGTGCCGCTCATGCAGCGCAGAAAAGGGGTGAGCGGCTCGGTAAGCGCCGCCGGGACAAGGCCGCCCGCGTCATCCGCTTCGGCCCAGTAGAAAGAGACACGAAAATAAGCACAACAGGCTCCGCACGTCATGCACGGGTTCAGATCGCTCATCATTCACCTGCAACTAAACAACGCATCGTTTCAAAATTGTGAAGAAGCTAAATTATTCCCGGCCGGGACGACTTTCAAGAGGGGGCGAGAGATATATTTTCGCCCGGTGAAAAGGGAAAAATTGACCTGAAATCAAATTCATCGAAGCCGTAAGGGTGGTAAAAATTAACTCAGATCAATGAATGTTAAATTAGCGGCCCGAATGTGATCTCTGTTGGATCACTTATTAACTCGTAGTGAGTATATTCACCCGGCAAATAAAACCACAAAAGGGAAACGGGAATGAAAAAACTTATCGTGGCGCTGGCATTAGCGAGTTGTTTTTCGGGTATGGCCTCTGCACATGAAGCTGGCGAATTCTTTATGCGCGCCGGTACGGCGACGGTGCGTCCGACAGAAGGCTCAGACGATGTGCTGCACATGGGCGGCTTTAAGGTTAACAACAACACGCAGCTCGGCCTGACCTTTACTTATATGGCAACCGACAACATCGGCGTTGAACTGCTGGCCGCGACGCCGTTCCGCCATAAAGTCGGTCTTGGGCCGACGGGCGATCTCGCAACCGTGCATCAACTGCCACCGACCTTAATGGCCCAGTGGTATTTCGGCGATTCTCAAAGCAAACTGCGCCCGTATATCGGCGCGGGCATTAACTACACCACCTTCTTTGACGAAGACTTCAACGATACCGGTAAAAAGAATGGCCTGAGCGATCTGAGCGTTGACGATTCCTGGGGCGCGGCGGGTCAGGTGGGTCTGGATTACATGGTGAATAAAGACTGGCTGATTAATATGTCCGTCTGGTACATGGATATCGACACCACCGTGAAATTTAAAACCGGTGGCAAACAATACAACATCGATACCCGCATCGATCCGTGGGTCTTTATGTTCTCGGCGGGCTACCGCTTCTGAGTTTGCGTACTCGCGTTTCTCAGCAATAAAAAAACCAACCTCAACGGGTTGGTTTTTTTATTGCCGCCGGGTCAGGCGTAAAGCCGGCGTCCTGTAAGGTGCTGCAATGTACATCCTGAGACTCCACATCTCAGTTAAATGCGCTGGCGGCCGCCTGGCGCATAATGCGGTTGGCTTCATCCCATTTGCGGGCGTTTCGTTTGGTCAGTGCTTCACGTGCCGCACGGCGAGCTTTATTCATCATATGCTGGTTAATCATCTTCACCTCCACCCTTTCCCGTAATCCAGCCAGACCGTTCTGGCTGCGATTGCGCGTTACGTTTTCACGCGGTTTATGGTCTGAAGTCAGTGGCCACACCTTTCACCGGTTCTCCTGCCGGGGCGGCATCACTGCCGCGAGATGTGGCTCCAACGCTTGATGTCATCGAAACCTGCGGAATCCTTTGTGGCGGGCCTGCAATTGCGGCCGGGCTTCGTTGTCATGAAAATAAGTTTTGGTCAGAAATGCGACGTATGCCTTAAGATTTTGCTCAAAACACGATCGTATCGCTGGACTCGCAGGGGAAATTATGAATGTAAAGCCGGATGTCCCTGATATTCAGGGGAAATAAAAGCGCGACGGCTCGCGCTTTTTTAAGAAGGAAATGCTCAGGCAGGCAAACTGGCCGCTTTTAACTGGCGCACGAACGTTTTCAGCGACTCCAGCATCGCCGCGCGATCGTTCAGGTTGTTCTCAATGATCTTGACGATCGCCGAGCCGGAAATCGCGCCTGCGGCACCGGCCTCAATAGCGGCTTTCACCTGCGCAGGCTCCGAAATCCCGAAGCCTTGTAACGGCGGCGCGGCGTGGTATTCGGTGAGCTTATTAATCAGGTGGTTTAGCGGCAGCGCGGCGCGGTTTTCCGCACCCGTCACCCCGGCACGTGACAGCAAATAGGTGTAACCGCGGCCATAAGAGGCAATCTGGCGCAGCAGATCGTCATCGGCATTTGGCGGGCAGATGAAAATTGGCGCAACATTGTGGCGCATCGCCGCCTGGCGGAAAGGCGCGGATTCTTCCACCGGCACATCGGCCACCAGGACCGAATCGACGCCGACGGCGGCGCAGCGGGCGTAGAATTCGTCCACGCCGCGGCTGAACACCAGGTTGGCATACATTAATAGCCCGATGGGTAAGTCCGGGTATTTCTGACGCACCGCGGCCAGCATTTCAAAGCACTGATCCGGCGTGGTGCCCGAAGCGAACGCGCGCAGCGTCGCACTCTGGATCGTCGGGCCATCCGCCAGCGGATCGGAGAACGGAATGCCGAGCTCCAGCGCGTCAGCGCCGCCTTCCACCAGCGCGTCGATAATCTGTAACGACTGCTCGGGCGACGGGTCTCCGAGCGTCACAAAGGGAACAAACGCGCCTTCCTTACGGGCTGCCAGGCGGTCAAACAGCTGCTGATAACGCTCCATTACATTTCCCCTCGTGCTTTGAAAATATCGTGAACGGTGAAGATATCTTTATCGCCGCGCCCGGACAGGTTGACGACCAGTAACTGCTCTTTCTCCGGGTCGGCGCGCATCATTTTCAGCGCATGGGCGAGGGCGTGCGACGACTCCAGCGCCGGGATGATCCCTTCCTGACGGCAGAGCGTTTTAAAGGCTTCCAGCGCTTCGTCATCGGTAATTGAGACATACTCCGCGCGCCCGGTGCTGTTCAGGTACGCATGCTGCGGCCCAACGGACGGGAAATCGAGACCGGCGGAGATCGAGTAAGACTCTTCAATCTGGCCGTCGTCGGTCTGCATCATCGGCGCTTTCATGCCGAAATAGATGCCGACGCGCCCGTGCTTAAGCGGCGCGCCGTGTTCGCCGGTTTCGATACCGTGGCCGGCAGGCTCGACGCCAATCAGGCCGACACTCGTTTCGTTAATGAAATCTGCAAACATGCCGATGGCGTTGGAGCCGCCGCCAACACAGGCGATCACGGCATCCGGCAGACGGCCTTCTTTTTCCATGATCTGCGCGCGGGTCTCTTCACCGATCATGCGCTGGAATTCGCGCACGATAGTCGGGAACGGGTGCGGGCCTGCGGCGGTGCCGAGCATATAGTGCGCGCGGTCATAGCTGCCGGACCAGTCGCGCAGCGCCTCGTTACAGGCGTCTTTCAGCGTCGCGGAGCCGCTGTAGACCGGAATGACTTCCGCGCCCATCAGCTTCATGCGAAAGACGTTTGGCGACTGACGCTCGACATCTTTGGCACCCATATAGATGCGACACTTGAGGCCGAGCAGGGCGCTCGCCAGCGCGGAAGCCACGCCATGCTGCCCCGCGCCGGTTTCGGCGATAATTTCCGTTTTGCCCATGCGTTTGGCGAGCAGCGCCTGTCCTAACACCTGGTTAGTTTTATGCGCGCCGCCGTGCAGCAAATCTTCACGCTTGAGATAGAGCGTGGTGCGGGTGCCTTCGGTGAGATTCTGACATTTGGTCAGCGCTGTCGGACGCCCGGCGTAGTTTTTAAGCAGGTCGGTAAACTGCGCCTGAAACTCGGCGTCGCTCTGGGCGCTGACGAACGCCTCTTCCAGCTGACGCAGGGCGGGCATCAGGATCTGCGGCACGTACATGCCGCCAAATTCGCCAAAATAGGGGTTTAACAGTGTACTCATCATTGCCTTCCTTTAGTAAGCCCGCAGGGTTCTGAATACCGCTGCCAGCTTGTCGCTGTCTTTAATACCCGGCGCGCTCTCCACCCCGGAGTTAAAATCGAGTCCCGCGCAGCCGAGCTGTGCGGCCTGCACGCAGTTATCCGCGCCGAGACCGCCCGCCAGCATTACGTTGTCCAGCGTCTGCCCTTCAAGCAGTGACCAGTCGAAACGCTGGCCGGTGCCGCCCTGGCCATTATCCAGCACGTAACGGTCAACATACTGGAGGTTACGCGGCGGCAGGGCGTGGCTGACGCTCTGCGCTTTCCAGATAGCGGTCGTTTCCGGCAGGCTGGCGCGCAGGGCGCTGATGTAAGTCTGGTCTTCGTCGCCGTGCAGCTGTACGGCGGCAAGCGAAAATGCGTTGGCTTTCGCAACCACATCCTCCACCGGCGCGTTACGGAAAACACCGACATAGCGCAGCGGCGCTGCGTCGATCACCGCACGGGCCTGTTCATCGCTGACTGCACGCGGCGATGAGCCGACAAAAATCAGGCCGCCGTAGAGCGCGCCTGCATGCCAGGCGCTTTGGGCGTCCTGCGGGCGAGTCAGGCCGCAGACTTTGTTTTCGCCAAGCAATACCTGGCGCACCGCCGATTCCAGATCGTCATGTTCCATCAGCGCGGAGCCAATCAGGAAACCGTTCGCGAAACGACTCAGTTCACGCACCTGACCGTAAGTATGAATGCCGGATTCGCTAATCACCGTCACGCCGTGGCCTAAACGCGGGGCCAGTTCGCGGGTGCGGTTCAAATCGATAGAGAGATCGCGCAGGTCGCGGTTATTAATGCCGACCACTTTGGCTTCGAGGCGCAGCGCGCGCTCAAGCTCTTCTTCATTGCTGACTTCGGTCAGCACGCCCATACCGAGGCTGTGCGCCACCGCCGCGAGCTGGCGGTACTGTTCATCGTCCAGCACCGAGAGCATTAACAGGCAGGCATCGGCCTGATAAAAGCGCGCCAGGTAAATCTGATACGGGTCGATAATAAAGTCTTTGCACAGCACCGGCTGGTGGGCGACCGCGCTGACAATGGGCAGGAAATCAAAGCTGCCCTGGAAATATTTCTCGTCGGTCAGCACCGAGATTGCCGAGGCATGATGTTTGTACACGCCTGCGATACGCGCCGGGTCAAAATCGCTGCGGATCACGCCTTTGGACGGCGACGCCTTTTTGCACTCCAGGATAAAAACGGTGCGGGCGCCCTGCAGCGCGTCATAAAAGCGGCGCGTGCTCGGCACGACATCATTCTGAAAGCTCGCCAGCGGCTGCTGTGCCTTGCGGGCTTCCACCCACAGCGCTTTATCCGCGACGATTTTCGCTAAAACGGTTTCCATCTCTTATCCTCTTGCTGCCAGTGCGGTAACACGGTCATAAGCGGCGCCGCTGCGCAGCACCGCCAGCACTTTACGTGCGTTGGCCTGTAAATCCTCTTCGCCGTGCAGACGCATCAGCATGGCGACATTGGCGGCCACGGCGGCCTCGTGAGCACGCTCACCTTTACCTTGTAACAGGCGGCTCAGAATGTCACGGTTTTCTTCCGGCGTGCCGCCTGCCAGATCCGCCTGTTCATAAGGCTCTAGGCCGAAATCCGCAGCTGTAAGCTGATAGCTGTGAATCTCGCCGTCGCGCAGTTCGGCGACCTGCGTCGGCGCGTGCAACGACACCTCATCCATGCCGCCGCTGTGCACCACGGCTGCGCGCTGATACCCCAGCACGCGCAGCGTTTCGGCAATCGGCAGCACCAGCTCCGGGCTGTAGACGCCAATTAACGCCAGCGGCGGATGCGCCGGGTTAATCAGCGGCCCCAGCACGTTAAACAGCGTGCGGGTTTTCAACTGCTGGCGCACCGGCATCGCGTGACGAAACCCGGTGTGGTATTTCGGCGCGAACAGGAAACAGACGCCCAGTTCATCCAGCGCCTGGCGCGACGCGTCGGCGTTCATCTCAAGATTAATCCCGAACGCGGCGAGCAGATCCGACGACCCCGATCGGCTGGAGACGCTGCGGTTGCCGTGTTTGGCGACTTTCAGCCCCACCGCGGCGGCCACAAAGGCGCTGGCGGTAGAGATATTAATACTGTTGCTGCCATCGCCGCCGGTGCCGACAATATCCGCAAAGGCGTAATCCGGGCGCGGGAACGGCGCGGCGTTTTCCAGCAGGGCGCTGGCGGCCCCGGCAATCTCAACCGGGTGTTCGCCGCGCACTTTCATGCTCACCAGCGCGGCAGCCAGTTGTTCGGGTTTCAGCTCGCCGCGCACCACCGCGCTGAAAAGCTGATGGCTCTCTTCGCGGCTCAGCACCTCGGCCTGATAGAGTTTTTCCAGAATCGGCTGGACGCTGTTTTGCTGTTCGGCGCGGGTCAGCGCCCAGGCGAGCGTCTGTTCCAGCAGGCGAGCGCCCTGCGTCGTCAGGATAGACTCCGGGTGAAACTGGAAGCCGCAGACGCGGTCGGCGTCGTGACGCACGGCCATCACCATACCGTTGAAGTGCGCGTTCACCGTCAGCCCGGCCGGGATGTCGCTGCCCACCAGCGAGTGGTAGCGCGCCACCGGCAGCGGGTTCATCAGACCGCTGAACATCGCCTTGCCGTCATGTTCAATGCTGGACGCTTTGCCATGCAGAATTTCGCCCGCCTGGCCGACATAGCCGCCGTAGGCTTCAACGATTGCCTGATGGCCAAGACAGATGCCGATAATCGGCAGCTTGCCGCGCAGGCGGGTTAACAGCTCGGGCATACAGCCCGCGTCTGATGGCGCGCCGGGGCCTGGCGAAAGCATCAGCACCGGGTTGTTCATGGTGGCGAGGCGCTCAATCAGCGTCTGGGCCGGAATATGGTTACGGTAGATAACTACGTTATGTCCGTTCGCGCGCAGCTGATCCGCCAGGTTGTAAGTAAAGGAATCGATATTGTCGAGCAGCAGAATGTCGGCCATCAGAAAGTCTCCTGTGCGTGATGGGCAGCGGCGATGGCGCGCAGTACCGCGCGGGCTTTATTACGGGTTTCGTCAGCTTCGGATTGCGGGACGGAATCAAGCACGACGCCCGCGCCCGCCTGTACCGTGGCGATGCCGTTCTCCACCCAGGCCGAGCGGATGACAATACAGGTGTCGAGATCGCCATGACCGGTGAAATAGCCGACCGCGCCGCCGTAGCTGCCGCGACGCTCGCCTTCCGCTTGCGCGATAAGCTGCATCGCGCGCACTTTCGGCGCGCCGCTCAGCGTGCCCATGTTCATGCAGGCGCGGTAGGCGTGCAGCACGTCGAGATCGCGGCGCAGTTCGCCGACCACGCGGGAGACCAGGTGCATAACGAACGAGTAGCGGTCCACTTTGGTTAAATCCGCCACATAGCGACTGCCCGGCGTACAGATGCGAGCCAGATCGTTGCGCGCCAGATCCACCAGCATCAGGTGTTCGGAGAGTTCTTTATGGTCGGTGCGCATTTCAAGCTCGATACGGCTGTCGAGATCGCGGTCCAGCGAGCCGTCAGCACGGCGGCCGCGCGGGCGGGTGCCGGCTATCGGGTAGATTTCAATCTGGCGGGACGGCGCGTCATATTTCAGCGAGCTTTCCGGCGATGCGCCGAAGAGCGCGAAATCGCTGTCCTGCATGAAGAACATATACGGACTCGGGTTGCTCTTTTTCAGCGTATCGTAGGCCGCGAGCGGCGACGGGCAGGGCAGGCTGAAGCGGCGCGACGGCACCACCTGGAAAATCTCACCCGCGCGAATCGCTTTTTGCATTTCACGCACCACCGCGCCGTACTCTTCATCGCTCTGGCTGCATTCGCACTGCATCTGCGGCACGCTTTCTACCGGCAGCGGCGCGGGCGGCTCCTGGAGTTGCAGCTGGATCTGCGCGAGACGCTGGTTCAGGCGGGCTTTTTCAGTCTCATCCGGCGTAAAGAGGCTCGCCTGAATACGGGTGGTGCGCGTCTGGTGATCGATAATCAGCAGCGTTTCGGCGAGATAAAAGCAGTAATCCGGGCAGCTATTGGTTTGCGCAAGCGGCGGCAGTTCTTCAAACCCGGCGACGAGATCGTAGGCAAACAGCCCGCCGAAGAACATCGCTTCGCGCTCGTTCTGAGGCAACATCACAGACTCTTGCAACAGACGAAAAGCGTCGAATACCGACAGCGAACGCAGACGCTCATCTTCATCCAGCAGCGCACTTACCGGCGGGAAGCGCAGCGTGCGCCCCTGTGGCCGGGTCTCAACGGTGACGGTTTCCGGCAGGGCGTTATCCAGAAGAGAGAGCAGCGACGCGCCGTTGGCGCTCAGCGCTTCAATCGTGACAGTGTCACCGTTGGCGGTTATGCGCAGCGCGCTGTCGACAAGAAGCAGGCTTTTCAGATCGTCTTTACTGTCGATATCCGCGGATTCCAGCAGTAACGTCGCCGGGCGGTCACCGCAGAGCTGGTGAAATACCGCGGTCGGGTTTTCGCGATAAAGGCCGTCGCAGGTAAGCAGTTCGAGTGCCGGTTTGTCTGTTTGCATGGTCTGTATCTCTGTTTTGTGTTCAAAAAAAAGCCCGCGGTGGGCGGGCCTGGTATCTGAATGCTTGCGCATACGTGAAGACACCGCCCGGGATCAGGAGGTACGCCACCAGCCATGCAGAGAAAAAATGTGAGTCATTTTCAGATACCTTCTTCGTGTGAACTTGCGTACTAGTAAACTGGTTCATGACGAGAATGTCAACTCTGATTTCTGATAATTTCCACAAACCGTTATGATGAGCAGGACGATATAAAAGACCTTAGCCACGGGAGCCGTTTTGAGCGAACCTGAATTAGCCATTATTTACGATCTACACAGCCATACGACGGCCTCCGACGGTCTGCTGACGCCAGAGCAACTGGTACACCGCGCCGTTGAGATGGGTATTCATACGCTCGCGATAACCGACCACGACACCACGGCAGGCCTGCCAGCCGCCCATGAAGAAATTGCCCGCGCAGGCCTTGCGCTGCGGCTGATTGACGGCGTCGAAATTTCCACGCTCTGGGAAAACCACGAAATTCATATCGTCGGACTGGGGATTGATATCACGCACCCTGAAATGGTCGCGTTTCTTGACGGACAGGCGCAGCGCCGCACGCGGCGCGCTGAAATGATCGCCGAGCGTCTGGAGAAGGCGCGCATTCCGGGGGCGCTGGAGGGGGCGAAGCGTCTCGCGGACGGCGGCGTCGTCACGCGCGGGCACTTCGCGCGTTTTCTTATCGAAGACGGACGCGCCACCAATATGGCGAACGTTTTTAAACACTATCTGGCGCGCGGGAAAACCGGCTATGTTCCTCCCCAGTGGTGTACAATAGAACAAGCCATTGATGTGATTCATCATTCTGGCGGCCAGGCGGTGATAGCCCATCCCGGGCGCTATCAGCTCAGCGCCAAATGGCTTAAGCGCCTGTTAAATCAGTTCGCTGCGGCGGGCGGTGACGCGATGGAAGTGGCCCAGTGCCAGCAGGCGCCCAATGAGCGTAACCAGCTGGCAAGCTACGCCGGACAGTTTGGACTGCTGGCGTCGCAGGGTTCCGATTTTCATCAGCCATGCCCGTGGATTGAACTGGGGCGCAGGCTGCGGTTGCCTGATGGGCTGACACCCGTCTGGCATCGCTGGCCGCCGGAACTGAGTAAAGAGAGGGCAGTATGAGTCAATTTTTCTATATCCATCCGGACAACCCGCAGCCGCGTCTTATCAAACAGGCGGTAGAGATCGTGCGTAAAGGCGGCGTTATCGTTTATCCGACCGACTCCGGCTACGCGCTCGGCTGTAAGCTTGAAGACAAAGGCGCGATGGAGCGCATCTGCCGCATCCGCGACCTGCCGGATGGCCATAACTTTACGCTGATGTGCCGCGATCTCTCGGAGCTGTCGACCTATTCCTATGTCGATAACGTCGCGTTCCGTCTTATCAAAAACAACACGCCGGGCAAATACACCTTTATTCTTAAAGGGACGAAAGAGGTGCCGCGCCGTCTGTTGCAGGAGAAGCGTAAAACCATCGGGCTACGCGTGCCGTCTAACCCGATTGCGCTGGCGCTCCTTGAGGCGCTTGATGAGCCGATGCTCTCGACGTCGCTGATGCTGCCGGGCAGCGAGTTTACCGAATCCGATCCGGATGAAATCAAAGACCGTCTGGAAAAGCAGGTGGATTTGATTATTCACGGCGGTTATCTCGGCCAGCAGCCTACTACAGTGATCGATTTAACCGACGATGCGCCCGTCGTGCTGCGTGAGGGCGTGGGCGACGTTAAGCCTTTCCTGTAAGGGGGCTTACCGCTATACTACGCGGCCTGAAATCGGGCGGCTGAAACCGGGGTGTGGCCAGACGGCGGCACCCCCGCCCGGTTATCCTGTTCGACGCCTGGGAAGGCGACACCTGAAGGAAGCTCCATGAGCGAAAAGTTACAAAAAGTGCTGGCGCGAGCCGGTCATGGCTCCCGCCGTGAAATCGAAGCCATGATCGAAGCCGGTCGCGTCAGTGTCGATGGCAAAATCGCCACCTTAGGCGACCGCGTTGAAGTGACGCCTGCGCTGAAAATCCGTATCGACGGCCATTTGATCTCGGTAAAAGAGTCCGTAGAGCAGATATGCCGCGTGCTGGCCTATTACAAACCGGAAGGCGAGCTGTGTACGCGCAGCGATCCGGAAGGCCGTCCGACCGTTTTTGATCGTCTGCCAAAACTGCGCGGCGCGCGCTGGATTGCGGTAGGGCGTCTTGACGTCAATACCTGCGGCCTGCTGCTGTTCACGACAGACGGTGAGCTGGCGAACCGCCTGATGCACCCGAGCCAGGAAGTCGAGCGCGAATATGCTGTGCGCGTTTTCGGCCAGGTGGATGACGCGAAAGTGCGTGAGCTGGCGCGCGGCGTTCAGCTTGAAGATGGCCCGGCGGCGTTTAAAACCATTCGTTTTAGCGGCGGCGAAGGCATCAACCAGTGGTACAACGTGACGCTGACCGAAGGGCGCAACCGTGAAGTTCGCCGTCTCTGGGAAGCGGTTGGCGTTCAGGTAAGCCGCCTCATTCGCGTGCGTTATGGCGATATTCCGCTGCCGAAAGGCCTGCCGCGCGGCGGCTGGACCGAGCTTGACCTGGCGCAGACTAACTACCTGCGCGAGCTGGTGGGTCTTGAGCCTGAAACCTCAAGCAAAGTGGCGGTGGAAAAAGATCGTCGCCGCATGAAGGCGAATCAGATTCGTCGTGCGGTAAAACGCCATAGCCAGACGGCGGGCGCTTCACGTCAGGGCGCGCCGGCGCGTCAGGGCCAGGCGGGTGCTGCGCGTCCTGCAGGCAGCGCGCGTGCGGCGGAAAACACCCGTTCGGGCAACAGCACCTCACGTGCCAGCGGTAATGCGCGTCCGGGCGGCAATGCACGCTCAGGCGGCGCTCGCGCCACCGGCAATGGCCGTCCAGCCAGCAGCGGTGGTCGTGCGAACAACGGCGGTAACCGTCGCTCCGGCGGCGGTCGCGGAAACTAAGAAAAACGCCCTCTGATGAGGGCGTTTTTTTATGGCTGCGAATCAGCGCGCGCATTAATAATCGATACCGAGCTGCGCTTTGATGCCTGCGTCGAAAGCATGCTTGACCGGGCGCAGTTCGCTCACTGTATCGGCATACTCCAGAATATCGCGGTGGCAGCCCCGACCGGTAATAATCACAGTCTGGTGCGCCGGACGCTCACGCAGCGCCGTCAGTACTTCCTCCAGCGCCAGATAATCGTAAGCCACCATATAAGTCAGCTCATCGAGTACCACCAGATCGAGCGAGGCGTCCGCCAGCATGCGTTTGCCATGCTGCCACACGGCCTGGCAGGCCGCGGTATCACTTTCACGGTTCTGCGTATCCCAGGTAAAACCTGTCGCCATTACCTGAAACTCAACGCCATACGGCTCCAGCAGGTTGCGCTCGCCGTTCGGCCACTCGCCCTTGATAAACTGTATCACTGCCGCTTTTTTACCGTGGCCCACTGCGCGCGTGACGGTGCCGAAGGCGGCTGTGGTTTTGCCTTTACCATTGCCGGTAAAAACGATCACGATGCCGCGTTCGTCCTGTGCTGCCGCGACGCGCGCGTCCACTTTTTCTTTCACACGCTGCTGGCGCCGCTGATAACGTTCATCGCTCATTCGGCTATTCCTGGTTTGCGGCCTGGCTGGGCGTCAAAACTAATACCAGTTTTACGGCGGCTGTCGTCGCCCATCAGCCACAGGTAGAGCGGCATGAGATCCGCAGGCGTTTTCAGCTTATCGGGATCTTCGGTCGGGAACGCGCTGGCGCGCATTTTGGTGCGGGTGCCGCCAGGATTGATGCAGTTCACTCGCAGGTGGCGGCTTTGATACTCTTCGGCAAGTACCTGCATCATGCCTTCGGTTGCGAATTTCGAGACGGCGTAAGCGCCCCAGTTGGCCCGGCCCTGACGGCCGACGCTTGAGGTGGTAAACACCAGCGATCCGGCTTCAGATTTCAGCAGCAACGGCAATAACGCCTGGGTTAAAAAGAAGGTGACATTGACATTCACCTGCATCACTTCGCTCCAGACCGCCGGGTTTTGCTGGTCCATTGGAACGATGTCGCCGAGTACGCCCGCATTATGCAGTACGCCATCGAGGCGAGGGACGCGCTGGGCAATAGCCTGGGCTAACTGCTGACACGCTTCGGGCGTTGCGGTGGCGTAATCCAGGGTAAACCAGTGCGCCTGCGCAAGCCCTTCCTGTTCGATTTCATGTGCGACACCGCGCAGTTTTTCTTCGCTGCGGCCAAGCAAGAGCACCTGCGCGCCGTAGCGTGCATAGGTCAGCGCCGCTTCGCGGCCAATGCCGTCGCTGGCGCCAGTGACAAGAATAATTCGGTTTTGCAGCAAATCGCGTTGGGGTTGATAGTGCACGGGTCACTCCTTGCAGGGGCGAAACGGTGTGCCGCAAGGCTTCGCTTCGCATCGGGTAAAAACGCTTTATGCCTTAATCCTTCACGTATTTCAATCGGGCGGCGTGAGGGTTGTGCCGTTGCGACGTCATTTGCAACTGTTTCATCGGTAAAGAAAACTTCAGCGAGAGCTCTCGCACAGTTTCGCTTTGTTACAAGACGCGGGCCCGGGGCTCAGTTACACTAACGTCCGGGTCATGCCTGAATAAAAGGTGGAGAAGTGAATTTACTTGCAGAGTATGGACTGTTTTTAGCCAAAATCGTCACGGTGGTCGTGGCGATCGCGATTGTCATCGCACTTATCGCCAACCTGACGCAGCGCAAGAAAGCCCAGCGCGGTGAGCTGCGCGTCACGCGTCTCGGGGAAGAGTATAAAGAGATGAAGGAAGAGGTGGCCGCCGCGCTGCTCGATCCTCATCAGCACAAGCAGTGGCATAAGAATCAGAAAAAGAAAAACAAGCAGGAGGCGAAAGCCGCTAAAGTGCGTGCTAAACGTGGCGACGCGGCACCTGCCGGAAAGCCCACCCTCTACGTGCTTGATTTCAAAGGCAGCATCGATGCCCATGAAGTCAGCGCCCTACGCGAAGAGGTGACGGCGGTGCTGGCGGTCGCAAAACCCGCCGATGAAGTCCTGGTGCGTCTGGAAAGCCCCGGCGGCGTGGTGCATGGTTACGGGCTTGCCGCGTCGCAACTGCAGCGTCTGCGCGAGCGCCAGATCCCGCTGACCATCGCCGTAGATAAAGTCGCCGCCAGCGGCGGGTATATGATGGCCTGTGTGGCGAATAACATCGTGGCCGCCCCGTTCGCTATCATCGGTTCTATCGGTGTAGTCGCGCAGATCCCGAACTTCAACCGTCTGCTCAAGCGCAACGATATCGATATTGAGCTGCACACGGCGGGGCAGTACAAGCGCACGCTGACGCTGCTGGGTGAGAACACCGAAGAAGGGCGCGAGAAATTCCGCGAAGATCTCAACGAAACGCATCATCTCTTCAAAGAATTTGTACACAGTATGCGTCCTTCGCTGGATATAGACACGGTCGCAACCGGCGAGCACTGGTACGGCGTACAGGCCAAAGAGAAAGGTCTGGTGGATGAAATCAGCACCAGCGACGATCTCATTATTGCCCGCATGGCTGAGCGTGAGGTCGTCAGTCTGCGCTATATGCAGCGTAAACGGTTGATGGATCGCTTTACCGGCAGCGCGGCGCAAAGCCTGGATCGCCTGCTATTGCGCTGGTGGCAGCGCGGGCAGAAACCGCTGCTGTAAGGTAAATAAAAAGCGAGGCGTCAGGCCTCGCTTTTTATCTTGCTAACCAGTAACGGCGTATTCACGTGATGGAAGCGCTCAGGGCAGCAGATGATATTTTTCGGAAAGCTGATGGGCCAGGTATTTAAACATATTAAATACCGCCGTGGTTTTTGCCGTCGGCAACCCCTGTTCGTCCATAAAATATTCGCCGCGAAAGACGAGTACGCCATTTTTTTGCTCAACGTCGGTGGCCACCATGCCGGCAATATAGTCTTCATGCTCGCGGATCATTTTATTGGCCTGCGCCAGCAGCGTAGCGCGATCGATAGGCTGAGTTAACTGTTGCATAATCATCTCCTTACAAACAGGGGGATAGTGTACGTCTCACCGGGTGCGATGGGCAAATTTTCCCTTCGATTTACAGGGCTTTTCAAAAAGGTCCACTGGTGGCGTTAATCACTTTTGCATGCTAATAAAGTTGCGTAACGAATTTTATCAGGTAGAGTGTGACGCTTTCGCAAATCTGGCAACAGAATTGCTTGACATTCGACCGAACTTCCGTCGTGCTGTAGCGCATTTGCACGATAAAACCTGACGACTCAGCCACCGTAGTAGCGTGAACCACGCCTGGTGATGGATTAAGGGGTTGATAACCTTTGGGGCGGCCACAATATACGAGGCTTGTCGCCAGTGACGGTGAATCAACGTGCGACGTATTCTGGAAGAATCAAATCAGGTAAAGGTGAATATGGGTAAAGCTCTCGTCATCGTTGAGTCCCCGGCAAAAGCCAAAACGATCAACAAATATCTCGGTAAAGACTACGTGGTAAAATCCAGCGTCGGTCATATCCGGGATTTGCCGACCAGTGGCTCCGCCCCTAAAAAAAGCGCTGAATCCGCCCCGACGAAACCGGCTAAAAAAGTCAAAAAAGATGAACGCGGCGCGTTAGTCAACCGCATGGGCGTCGATCCCTGGCATAACTGGGAAGCACACTATGAAGTGCTGCCCGGTAAAGAAAAAGTGGTTTCTGAACTGAAATCGCTGGCTGAAAAAGCTGACCACATCTATCTCGCAACCGACCTTGACCGCGAAGGGGAAGCCATTGCCTGGCACCTGCGGGAAGTGATCGGTGGTGACGACACGCGCTATAGCCGCGTGGTGTTTAACGAAATTACGAAAAACGCGATCCGTCAGGCGTTTGAAAAGCCGGGCGAGCTGAATATCGATCGCGTTAACGCCCAGCAGGCGCGCCGTTTCATGGACCGCGTGGTGGGGTATATGGTCTCCCCGCTGCTGTGGAAGAAAATCGCCCGCGGGCTGTCCGCCGGTCGCGTGCAGTCCGTCGCAGTACGTCTGGTGGTCGAGCGCGAACGTGAAATCAAAGCGTTTGTGCCGGAAGAGTTCTGGGAAGTGGACGCGCTGCTCTCAACGCCGAAGAGCGACCAGCTCAGCGTTCAGGTCACGCATCATAAAGATAAACCGTTCCGTCCGGTAAACCGTCAGGATACCGAAGCGGCGGTCGCGCTACTGAAAGCGGCAAGCTATCAGGTTATCGAGCGCGAAGATAAGCCGACCAGCAGCAAACCAGGCGCGCCTTTTATTACCTCCACGCTCCAGCAGGCGGCGAGTACGCGCCTGGGCTTTGGGGTGAAGAAAACCATGATGATGGCCCAGCGTCTCTACGAGGCGGGTTACATCACTTATATGCGTACCGACTCCACCAACTTGAGTCAGGACGCGGTCAGCATGGTGCGTAACTATATCGGCGAGGAGTTCGGCAAGAAATATCTGCCGGAGAACCCGAACCAGTACGCCAGCAAAGAGAACTCTCAGGAAGCGCATGAGGCAATTCGCCCTTCAGACGTCAGCGTGCTGGCGGAATCACTGAAGGACATGGAAAACGACGCGCAGAAACTTTATCAGCTGATCTGGCGTCAGTTTGTCGCCTGTCAGATGACGCCGGCGCAGTACGACTCCACGACGCTGACCGTCGCTGCGGGTGATTTCCGCCTGAAAGCGCGCGGTCGCATTCTGCGCTTTGACGGCTGGACCAAAGTGATGCCTGCGCTGCGCAAAGGCGATGAAGACCGCACGCTGCCTGCGGTTAACCAGGGCGATAAGCTTTCTCTGGTTGAGCTGACCCCTGCACAGCACTTCACCAAGCCGCCTGCGCGCTTTAGCGAAGCGTCACTGGTGAAAGAGCTGGAAAAACGCGGTATCGGCCGCCCGTCGACCTACGCCTCAATCATCTCGACCATTCAGGATCGCGGCTATGTGCGCGTTGAAAACCGTCGCTTCTATGCCGAAAAAATGGGTGAAATCGTCACCGATCGCCTGGAAGAGAACTTCCCTGAGCTGATGAACTTTGATTTCACCGCGCAGATGGAAGACTCTCTCGATCAGGTGGCCAACCATGAAGCCGAATGGCGCGCGGTGCTGGATACTTTCTTCGACGACTTCTCAAGACAGCTGGACACCGCCGAAAAAGATCCTGAAGAGGGCGGTATGCGCCCGAACCAGATGGTGCTTACCAGCATTGACTGCCCGACCTGTGGTCGCCCGATGGGCATCCGTACTGCCAGCACGGGCGTATTCCTGGGCTGCTCCGGCTACGCGCTGTCGCCGAAAGAGCGTTGCAAAACCACCATTAACCTGGTGCCGGAAAACGAAGTGCTGAACGTGCTGGAAGGCGATGACGCGGAAACTAACGCGCTGCGCGCCAAACGTCGCTGCCAGAAGTGCGGCACGGCGATGGACAGTTACCTTATCGATCCTAAGCGCAAACTGCACGTGTGCGGCAATAACCCGTCCTGTGACGGCTATGAAGTCGAAGAGGGCGAGTTCCGCATTAAGGGTTATGACGGTCCGGTGGTTGAGTGCGAGAAGTGCGGTTCTGAAATGCACCTGAAGATGGGGCGTTTCGGTAAGTACATGGCCTGCACCAACGACGAGTGTAAAAACACCCGCAAGATCCTGCGTAACGGTGAAGTCGCGCCGCCGAAGGAAGATCCGGTGCCGCTGCCTGAGCTGCCGTGCGAGAAGTCAGACGCTTACTTCGTCCTGCGTGACGGTGCCGCTGGCGTGTTCCTCGCCGCGAATACGTTCCCGAAATCGCGCGAAACCCGCGCGCCGCTGGTGGAAGAGCTGCAACGCTTCCGTGACCGCCTGCCGGAAAAACTGCGTTATCTGGCGGATGCGCCTGCAAAGGATCCGGAAGGCAACCCGGCCGTGGTTCGCTTCAGCCGTAAAACTAAACAGCAGTATGTGGCGTCGGAAAAAGACGGCAAGGCCACCGGCTGGTCTGCATTCTATGTAGACGGTAAGTGGGCGGAAGGCAAAAAGTAAGCCTGCCGCGTGCAAAAACGAAGGCCAGCGCAAGCTGGCCTTTTGCGTTTATAACGACCTTATTATTTTTTTCACTGAACTATACACATAAGCTATAAAAGCCAGCGCGGTTATAGTATCTTCCTTTTTTATTATCAAATCGTCTTAAGCCTGATTGCAGGCGTCTCTGATTCTGGATGGTCGGTCATGAAACTACAGCAGTTGCGCTATATCGTTGAGGTGGTGAACCATAACCTGAATGTCTCATCCACAGCGGAAGGGCTTTATACCTCGCAGCCCGGCATCAGTAAGCAGGTGCGTATGCTGGAAGATGAACTCGGGATTCAGATTTTTGCCCGCAGTGGCAAACATCTGACGCAGGTGACGCCCGCCGGTCAGGAAATTATCCGTATCGCACGCGAAGTGCTCTCCAAAGTGGACGCCATCAAATCGGTGGCGGGCGAACATACGTGGCCGGACAAAGGCTCGCTGTATGTCGCGACTACGCATACACAAGCGCGCTACGCGCTGCCGGGCGTGATTAAAGGCTTTATCGAGCGCTACCCGCGCGTCTCATTGCATATGCATCAGGGATCGCCCACACAAATTGCTGAAGCGGTCTCTAAAGGTAATGCCGATTTTGCGATTGCGACCGAAGCGCTGCATCTCTATGACGATCTGGTGATGCTGCCGTGCTACCACTGGAACCGGTCGATAGTGGTCACGCCGGATCACCCGCTGGCGTCGAAAGAGAGCGTGAATATAGAGGAGCTGGCGCAATATCCACTGGTCACTTACACCTTCGGCTTTACGGGACGCTCAGAACTCGACACCGCGTTTAATCGCGCCGGACTGACGCCGCGAATTGTTTTCACCGCGACTGACGCCGATGTGATTAAAACCTACGTAAGGCTGGGATTAGGAGTTGGCGTGATTGCCAGTATGGCCGTCGATCCGGTGTCCGATCCGGATCTGGTGCGTCTTGACGCGCACGATATTTTTAGCCACAGCACAACGAAAATCGGTTTTCGCCGCAGTACGTTCCTTCGCAGTTACATGTATGATTTTATTCAGCGTTTTGCGCCGCATTTAACTCGCGATGTCGTAGATGCCGCCGTTGCGTTGCGCTCAAATGAAGATATTGAAGCGATGTTTAAAGATATCAAATTACCTGCCAAATAATGCCAGCGCGTACCTTTTCACTGGTGCAAAGGTACGCGCGTTTTTCCCGGCTTTTATTCAAATTAAAAACATAATCATTCGTACTAAGTGAAATTATTATCGCGCATTCCCTTATTAAAGGTATGGGTAAGGTGTCGCCGCGTCACGACAAAAGTAGGAAATAATCCTTAGCTACGCAAATTCACAACTTCAATAATTTATTTCACGTCAAAAGATTGAATATTTTCTCTAAAAATGATCGTAAAGACGCTGGATTTTTGACGGGTTTTTATTTAGGATTTATCTCAACTGATGATTACTTCTGCCAATTGTTTGGTGTCCATATGATAAGCAATGTCGATTGTACGAGGTTAGCAATGCCATCAGAAAGCGACGATTCGCAAAGAGATCCTGATCTTAAGCGTAAAGCGTGGCTGGCGGTGTTCGGCATCTCAACCCTGTTCTGGATTGGGATTGCGCTTCTGGTGTGGACATTTTGGGGTTAAGCATGGCTTTACAACAGCACGCTTTCACTCGTTCGCCAATATGTCAACCAGATGACAGGCACGAAAGCAGCCCAAAAGGGGGTTTTTCGACCCTCCCGACGGGCTGGAAGCTAACAAAAGAGCAACAAGATTTTATCGCTTTATTTTCGGAAGAAGATCACAAAAACAATAAACGCTAACTGGCGTAGATAATAAAAAACAAGAATTTAATTTAAGCTAAATTTATCTGTTCTCGTTGTTAACGCAACGAGGAAAATTACACACAGCAATCTTTACATTTCTGGCAAGCGCCAGAGCGATCAATGGTTTTAATTATTGGTGTAACAGGTATGAATAATCAGCTCACGCTCAAATACTGGTCATGGATTGGCGCATTTACCGTTTCCTCCTTGTTCTGGTGTCAGCTTGTCTGGATGCTTGCTCACTGATTCCTCTGCGCCTGGCTCCCCGCCAGGCGTTTTGTTTTCTCCCCCTGACGTCTCCTCACTTTTAGCGATTTGGGTTGTTATCAAATCGTTACGACATGTTTGTGTTATCTTTAATACAGACCCTGATAACAATCGGGGTATCGCTATCTCAGGACTGAAGGAGGAGCTATGTCGTCGACCCTACGCGAAGCCAGTAAGGACACATTACAGGCGCAGGATAAAACCTATCACTACTACAGCCTGCCGAAAGCCGCCCGGGAGCTGGGCGATATCGCGCGGTTACCCAAATCACTGAAAGTTTTGCTTGAGAACCTGCTGCGCTGGCAGGATGGCGAGACCGTTACGCTTGAAGATATTCAGGCGCTGGCGGGCTGGCTTGAACATGCGCATGCCGATCGCGAAATCGCGTATCGTCCGGCGCGTGTGCTGATGCAGGATTTCACCGGCGTTCCGGCGGTGGTGGATCTTGCGGCCATGCGCGAAGCGGTGAAACGTCTCGGTGGAGACGTCTCGAAAGTGAACCCGCTCTCACCGGTCGATCTGGTGATTGACCACTCTGTCACCGTCGACCATTTCGGCGACGATAACGCGTTTGAAGAGAACGTGCGTCTGGAGATGGAGCGCAACCATGAGCGTTATGCGTTCCTGCGCTGGGGCCAGCAGGCGTTCAGCCGGTTCAGCGTGGTGCCACCAGGCACCGGTATCTGCCACCAGGTAAACCTTGAGTATCTGGGTAAAGCCGTCTGGAGCGAACTCCAGGACGGTGTAATGGTGGCATACCCTGACACGCTTGTCGGTACAGACTCCCACACCACGATGATCAACGGTCTCGGCGTGCTCGGCTGGGGCGTTGGCGGTATCGAAGCGGAAGCGGCGATGCTTGGCCAGCCCGTGTCGATGCTTATCCCGGATGTCGTCGGTTTTCGTCTTACCGGCAAACTCAGTGAAGGCATTACCGCCACCGACCTGGTGCTGACCGTTACCCAGATGCTGCGCAAACATGGCGTGGTCGGGAAATTTGTCGAATTCTTTGGCGACGGCCTGGATTCGCTGCCGCTGGCAGACCGCGCGACCATCGCTAATATGGCGCCCGAATATGGCGCGACCTGCGGCTTTTTCCCGATTGATGACGTCACGCTTGGCTATTTACGCCTGAGCGGGCGCAGTGAAGAGCAAGTGGCGCTGGTGGAAGCCTATGCCAAAGCGCAAGGCCTGTGGCGCAACCCGGGTGACGAGCCTGTATTCACCAGCACGCTGGAGCTGGACATGGGCACGGTTGAAGCCAGTATCGCCGGGCCGAAACGTCCTCAGGACCGCGTGAGTCTGGGCGACGTGCCGAAGGCGTTCGCCGCCAGCACAGAGCTTGAAGTGAACTCGCCGAAAAGGGATCTGCATTCGGTCGAATATACGCTGAACGGGCATCAGTATGAGCTGCCGGACGGCGCGGTGGTTATTGCCGCTATTACTTCCTGTACCAATACGTCCAACCCAAGCGTGCTGATGGCCGCGGGTCTGCTCGCCAAAAAAGCTGTCAAACTTGGGCTCAAACGTCAGCCGTGGGTAAAAGCGTCGCTGGCACCGGGCTCAAAGGTCGTTTCCGATTATCTGGCTCACGCGAAGCTAACGCCGTGGCTGGATGAACTGGGCTTTAACCTGGTCGGGTATGGCTGTACCACCTGTATCGGTAACTCCGGGCCGCTACCGGAGCCTATCGAACAGGCGATCAAAAAAGGGGATCTGACCGTCGGCGCGGTGCTTTCGGGCAACCGTAACTTTGAAGGCCGTATTCATCCGCTGGTAAAAACCAACTGGCTGGCGTCGCCGCCGCTGGTGGTCGCGTATGCGCTGGCGGGGAACATGAACATCAACCTGGCAACCGATCCCATTGGTCATGACCGTAAAGGCGATCCGGTTTATCTCAAGGATATCTGGCCCACCGGGCAGGAGATTGCGCAGGCGGTGCAGGAAGTCTCCACCGATATGTTCCGTAAAGAGTACGCGGAAGTTTTCGAAGGAACCGAAGAGTGGCGGTCGATTCAGGTGCAGGCGTCAGATACCTATGACTGGCAGAACGATTCCACCTATATCCGCCTGTCGCCGTTTTTTGATGACATGCTTTCGGAGCCTGCGCCGGTGCAGGATATCCACGGTGCGCGCATTCTCGCGATGCTGGGCGATTCCGTCACCACCGACCACATTTCGCCTGCGGGCAGCATCAAGGCGGACAGCCCCGCCGGGCGCTATCTGCAAAGCCACGGCGTGGAGCGCGCAGACTTTAACTCTTACGGCTCGCGTCGTGGTAACCATGAAGTGATGATGCGCGGCACGTTTGCCAATATTCGCATCCGTAACGAAATGGTACCGGGCGTGGAAGGGGGTATGACGCGTCTTATTTCGGGTAACGAGGTGATGTCGATTTATGACGCCGCCATGCGTTATCAGGAGCAGGGCACGCCGCTTGCGGTGATCGCCGGGAAAGAGTACGGCTCCGGCTCCAGCCGCGACTGGGCAGCCAAAGGCCCGCGTCTGCTCGGTATTCGCGTGGTGATTGCCGAGTCGTTCGAACGTATTCACCGCTCCAACCTTATCGGCATGGGCATCCTGCCGCTGGAGTTCCCGCAGGGTGTGACGCGTAAAACGCTGGGGCTGACAGGCGACGAGACGCTGGACATCGGCGATTTACAGTCACTGACGCCGGGCGCAACGGTGCCGGTTACGCTCACGCGTGGTGATGGCTCAACCGAAGTAGTGGAATGCCGCTGCCGCATCGATACCGGTAATGAGATGACCTATTACCGTAACGACGGCATTCTGCACTACGTTATCCGTAACATGCTGCGCTAAGGCGCGGTATCCGGTGCAACAAAAAGGCCTGCGTTTGCAGGCCTTTTTTATCGCGCGCGCCGGTCAGTTACCGGAGAGCAGATGCCCCATTTTGGCGGCTTTGGTATCGAGATAGTGCTCGTTTTTCGGGTTACGTCCGACAATCAGCGGTACGCGCTCAACGATATTAATTCCCGCTTCGGTCAGGATCTCCACCTTGCGCGGGTTGTTAGTGAGCAGGCGCACTTCATCCACGCCCAACAGCTTAAACATGTCCGCACACAGGGTGAAATCGCGTTCGTCGGCGGCAAAGCCGAGCTGATGGTTCGCTTCGACGGTATCGTAGCCCTGATCCTGCAACGCATAGGCGCGGATTTTATTCAGCAGACCAATATTACGCCCCTCCTGGCGATGATAGAGGAGCACGCCGCGCCCGGCTTCCGCAATGTGCGACAGCGCCGCTTCCAGCTGGAAGCCGCAGTCGCAGCGCAGGCTAAACAGCGCGTCGCCGGTCAGGCATTCTGAGTGCACACGGGCCAGCACCGGCTCAGTGCCTGAAATATCACCAAATACCAGGGCTACGTGATCCTGTCCGGTTGCCAGTTCTTCAAAACCCACCATCAGGAAATCGCCCCAGGGGGTTGGCAGTTTGGCTTCTGCCACACGTTTAAGCTGCATGTGATTCTCCGGATATTATGAACGCCCGCAGGCGCCTGCCAGTCTGTTGGCTTTCTGTCGTTATCCTGTATTTTGCCACATCCCGACAGGGTTCGCCTCACTCAGTCGTGCTCTCAATATCAATCGCATCAATAGTTAACTATCCTGCGTGGCGCGATTTTCGGTTATTCTTGAAGGACTTCATGAAAAAGGAGAGAACATGCTGGCCATTGCAAAACGTACCGCGGTTGGCGCCGCGCTGTTGCTCATTATGCCGCTGGCCGTCTGGATATCAGGCTGGCAGTGGCAGCCAGGCGGCGGTTCGCTGTGGCTTAAAATGCTGTTCTGGGTGACAGAAACGGTCACGCAGCCCTGGGGCATTCTGACTCACGTTTTGCTGTGCGGCTGGTTCTTATGGTGTCTGCGCTTCCGGCTGCGCCCGGCGCTGATGCTGTTTGCGATTCTGGGTATCGTCATTATGGCGGGGCAATGGTCTAAATCGCTGATTAAAGAAAGGGTTCAGGAACCGCGCCCGTTCGTCATCTGGCTTGAAAAAAACCGTAACATCCCGGTTGACGAGTTCTACAATTTAAAGCGCAAGGAAAGAGGGGCGCTGGTGAAAGCGCAGTTGCAAAACGAGACCGATATCCCGGTCTGGCTGCGTAAACACTGGCAAAAAGAGACCGGTTTCGCGTTTCCTTCCGGGCACACCATGTTTGCCGCAAGCTGGGCGATGCTGGGCTTTGGACTCCTCTGGCCCCGCAGGCGAACCATTACGCTTGTGGTGTTGACCGCCTGGGCTATCGCCGTGATGGGCAGCCGGATGCTGCTCGGTATGCACTGGCCACGCGATCTGGTGGTGGCAACACTGCTCTCCTGGCTGCTGGTGACCATCGCCGCCTGGCTTGCGCAGCGCCTCTGTGGCCCGCTCACGCCGCCGGTGGAAGAGAAAGTCGAAATCGCCCGGCGCGAGACAGAAGAGTGACGGCGGCTTGAGTTTCGCCGTTCCGCCCCTATTAATAAGGGATGTCCTGGCGCTTTATCATTTCACGCAAAGGGTGGAAATGATAACGTATAGCGCGTTGAGCCGAGGCCGGGACATTGGTCGCACAAAACACATACGGGATGTCATGTGAAATATCTGATTATTTTTTTAGTGGTATTAGCGATTTTCGTCGTTTCCGTCACGCTGGGTGCGCAAAACGATCAACAGGTCACCTTTAACTTCCTGCTCGCGCAGGGCGATTATCGTATCTCTACGCTACTGGCGACCTTATTCGGCGCGGGTTTTATCATCGGCTGGATCATCTGTGGATTGTTCTGGTTACGCGTTCGTCTGCAACTGGCGCGCGCCGAACGTAAAATTAAACGCCTTGAGCAGCAGATCGCGCCCGCAGAGCCGGTTCCGGCAAATGCCACTGCGCCAGCTGTTAAGGATTAACCCTCTATGCTGGAGTTGTTGTTTCTGCTGTTGCCTGTCGCCGCTGCGTATGGCTGGTATATGGGCCGCAGAAGTGCGCAACAGGATAAAGAGCAGGAAGCGAATCGCCTGTCACGTGATTACGTCGCAGGGGTAAACTTTCTGCTGTCCAATCAGCAGGATAAGGCGGTGGATCTGTTCCTTGAAATGCTCAAGGAAGATACCGGCACCGTTGAAGCCCACCTGACGCTCGGTAATCTTTTCCGCTCGCGCGGCGAGGTCGACCGGGCTATCCGTATTCACCAGTCGCTGATGGAAAGCGCGTCGCTCACCTACGATCAGCGGCTGCTCGCCGTACAGCAACTGGGCCGCGACTATATGGCCGCAGGCCTCTATGACCGCGCCGAAGGCATGTTTAATCAGCTGGTGGATGAAACCGATTTCCGCGTCGGTGCGCTCCAGCAATTGCTGCAAATCTATCAGGCCACCAGCGACTGGCAGAAAGCCATCGATGCCGCTGAACGGCTGGTTAAGCTTGGCAAAGAGCACCAGCGCGTCGAAATCGCCCATTTTTACTGCGAGCTGGCGCTCCAGGCGATGAGCAATGAAGATATGGATCGCGCCATGTCGCTCCTGAAAAAGGGCGCTGCGGCGGATCGTAACAGCGCGCGCGTCTCGATTATGATGGGCCGCATTTTTATGGCGCGCGGCGATTACGCCCACGCCGTGGAAATGCTGGAGAAGGTCATCAGTCAGGATCGCGAGCTGGTGAGCGAAACGCTGGAGATGCTCCAGGTGTGCTATCAGCAGCTCGGTAAACCTGACGAGTGGGCAGAGTTCCTCAGGCGCTGTGTTGAAGAAAACACCGGCGCGGAAGCGGAGCTGATGCTCGCGCAGGTGCTGGAGCAGCGCGAAGGCGCAGACAGCGCGCAGATCTATATTACGCGCCAGCTGCAACGCCACCCGACGATGCGCGTGTTCCATCGTCTGATGGATTACCACCTGCATGAGGCGGAAGAGGGACGCGCGAAAGAGAGCCTGATGGTGCTGCGCGATATGGTGGGTGAGCAGGTACGCACCAAGCCGCGTTACCGCTGCCAGAAGTGCGGCTTTACCGCGTTCACGCTCTACTGGCACTGCCCGTCGTGTCGTGCCTGGTCCACCATCAAGCCTATCCGTGGCCTCGACGGCCAGTAAATCATTGTTATCGCTGCCGCACAGTTTGTCGCAGCTTTATTTTGCACGCTTTTTAGTTACAACATACTTGTAATGTTTGTTTTGGTGCGGCGGCCTCAGCGCAGTAGCAACAAACAAGACGTCAGGCAGGGCGATCTTGCCTGTAAATTTTCACGAACGGCGGGTAGAATGCTTGCCGTTTATCAATCCCGCGCCACGCCGGTGCGCCTGTCAGAAGGTCTGGTCATGACATCAATTGCCTCATCCTCTCATTCTGTAACCCATTCTCCTGTCGTTGTTGCGCTTGATTACGACAATCGCGACAGCGCGCTGGCTTTTGTGGACGGCATCGATCCGCGCGACTGCCGCCTGAAAGTCGGCAAAGAGATGTTCACGCTGTTTGGACCGCAACTGGTGCGTGATTTGATTACGCGCGGTTTTGACGTCTTTCTGGATCTTAAATTTCACGATATTCCGAACACGACCGCGCGTGCCGTTGCTGCCGCGGCGGAGCTTGGCGTCTGGATGGTGAACGTTCACGCGGGTGGCGGTGCGCGCATGATGACGGCGGCGAAAGAGGCGCTCGCGCCCTTTGGCAAGGACGCCCCGTTACTGATTGCGGTGACGGTTCTGACCAGTATGGAAGCCGAGGATCTGCAAGGGCTTGGTATTACTCTCAGCCCGGCAGAGCAGGCGGAGCGTCTTGCGCGTCTGACTCAGCAGTGTGGTCTGGATGGCGTGGTCTGCTCTGCACAGGAGGCGGTGCGCTTTAAAGCGGCGTTCGGGCACGAATTTAAACTGGTCACGCCCGGCATTCGTCCGGCGGGGAGCGAGGCTGGCGATCAGCGCCGTATTATGACGCCCGCTGAAGCGCAACAGGCAGGCGTGGACTATATGGTTATCGGGCGGCCCATCACCCGCGCGGCTAACCCGGCGCAGGCGCTGCGCGATATTCTGGCGTCTCTGAAGCAGGAGGGATAATGAGCGATAATAACAGCCGCCTGGTCTATTCCACGGAAACCGGGCGCATTGACGAGCCCAAAGCGGCGCCCGCTCGCCCGAAAGGTGACGGCGTGGTGCGTATTCAGCGTCAGACCAGCGGTCGCAAAGGAAAAGGCGTATGCCTTATCACGGGTATTGATGCTGACGATGCGACCTTAAATAGTCTCGCGGCCGAACTTAAGAAAAAATGCGGCTGTGGCGGAGCGGTGAAAGAGGGCGTCATTGAAATTCAGGGCGACAAGCGGGAATTAATTAAAAGCCTGCTTGAGGCAAAAGGAATGAAAGTCAAACTGGCGGGCGGTTAATTGTTAGCCACGGCGAAAGCGCCGTGGCTATTTTGTTATGTTTACTGCGGTATAGCCAGACCTGTAATTATTCGGTGATGCGAGTAATACGTCAAAGCGTTATGCTTTTGCGGGCCGCAGATTAATGAACCTGATGACCGATAATACCGCCTACCGCTGCGCCGCCGAGGGTGCCGAGCGCGCTGCCGTTGGTCAGCACGGAGCCGCCGATTGCACCTGCACCCGCGCCGATAGCGGTGTTGCGGTCACGTTTAGACCAGTTTGAGCATCCGCTCAGAGAGGCTACCAGAGTTACGGCCAGCACTGCCGCGGCTACTTTTTTGTAATTTAATGACATAATACTTTCTCCTGAATAATTGATTCACGGAAAGGCTGCTCACTTTAAGTATAGTGGCTAATCACAGCTTAAAGCGCCAGTCCGTGAAACGGTGCAGCGATACGGAATAAAGAATCACGCAGGTGACAATCAACACTCAGTAATATCGCTGAGATTAATTTTAATTTCTTAAGCGAATTCAGACAGGTAAAAAGTCTTAATTGATGCTGAGAATAGTCTCAAGCGAGGCGCGCCAGGCACGGCGCGCCAGAAGAATTCAGGCAGGAAAGGGCGAAATGATATCCAGCGTCAGCCCGGAGGCGCTGAGCGCGTCGCGACTGGCCTCGTTCAGGCCATCATCGGTAATAACGCGATTGAAGCGAGAAACCGGGCCAAGCGTATAGGGATGCACCGCGCCGAATTTACTGCTGTCGGTGAGGATAATCGCCTCGCTGCCTTTTTCCAGCACCGCATTGACCACGTCGGCGCGCATCATGTCGCGGCCCGTAAAGCCGGTTTCTGGCGACCAGCCGTCAATCCCGATAAAGGCTTTGCTGAAGTGCACCTGTGAGATGTACTGGCGCGTCAACGGGCCCACCATGGTTTCGCTTTTTTTCTGGTAGATGCCGCCGAGCAGGATAATTTCGCATGAGGTTTCTTTCAGCAGGTGCGCGATAAAACTGCTCACGGTGATAAGCGTAATCTTCTTTTGTTCAGCCAGCGCTCGCGCCAGCAGGGCGTTGGTACTGCCGTTTTCGATAAACACCGTTTCGCCATCATTCACCAGCGAGCACGCGAAATCCGCGAGCCTGCGCTTGAGCGCGAAATTGTTCATCATGCGGGTTTCTACGTCGTCGCTGTCGAGCGGTACAGCAAACCCGTGAGTGCGGCGCAGATAGCTCTGCTTTTCAAGAAGGTTCAGATCCTGACGAATGGTGACTTCGGAGACGCCGGTGATTTTTGCCAGTTCCGCCACGCTCATGCGGCCGCGGTCAATCACCATCTGTAAAATGATTTGTTGTCGGGAGTTCATATCTGCATCGTTATGCGCGGTGGCGTGACGCCACCGCGGATTCATTTAAAGCGTATGTTCGGTACGGGCGATAATATCATCCTGCGCATCAGGGGATAAGGCCGTAAAGAACGCGGAGTAACCCGCCACGCGCACGACCAGATCGCGGTACTTGTCCGGATGTGCTTTGGCGTCCAGCAGGGTTTCACGCGAGACAATGTTGTACTGAACGTGCCATCCCTTATGCACTTCAAAGAAAGTGCGCAGCATCTGCATCAGTTTTTGGCGATCGCGTAAGTTATCCAGTGTGGACGGGTTAAGCTTCTGATTCAACAGCACGCCGCCAAGTATTTTCGCCACCGGCAATTTCCCGACCGAGTTAATCACCGCGGTTGGCCCCAGACGGTCCGTGCCTGACGCCGGGCTTGCGCCTTCAGCGAGCGGCGTTCCGGCTTTGCGCCCGTCCGGCGTTGCCATCGTCGCCGCGCCAAAAGGCACGTTCGCGGAGATAGACGACGTACCCGCGTAGTAGGTGCCGCCGATGGGGCCGCGCCCGAAGCGGGTGTTGTGATAGTGCTTCAGCTCGTCGATGTATGTCTGGTACGCGCGCGCCAGCAGTAAATCGACATCGTCGTCGTCATTGCCATATTTCGGCGCACTGTTTATCAGGCGCTGGCGCAGTTGCTCGCCGGTCAGTCCTTCAAAATCGTTATTCAGCGCCTGCGCCAGCTGCGGCTGCGTCACCACGCCCTGTTCAAACACCAGTCTGCGCACGGCTGCCAGACTGTTGCCGAGGTTGGCGATCCCCACCTGTAGCCCCGATACCCAGTCATATTTCGCGCCGCCCTGCTTAATACTCTTGCCGCGCTCGATACAGTCGTCGACCAGCGCCGAGCAGAGAATATCGTGCGCGTTCTCTTCAAGAACGGTGTCCACCACGCACTCGATTTCAATCGATTTGCGGGTGTAGTAGCGGATCTGGTTATCCCAGGCGTCCATCACTTCACTGAAATGGCTGAAATTACCGGCGGAAAGCGCCTTTTCCTGCGACAGGAAAACCTTGCCGGACGTCGCGTCGCGACCGCCTTCCAGCGCCGCCAGCATCACGCGGGCGAAGTTAATAAAGCTCATGCCGGTGCAGCGATAACCCCATTTGCCGCCAACCGCCGTTTCAATGCAGCCGATGGCCGCGTAGTCATAGGCGTCTTCGCGGCTGACGCCAAGCTTAATAAATTCGTCGATAACGATTTCATCATTATTAAACGCGGGCATCCCGAAGCCGCAGCGGATCACCTGGACGCAGGCGTCGAGGAATTCGCTACTCATCCCGGCGTGGTAGCGTACGCTGAGGTTTGGCTGGGTGGAGCGCAGGCGACCGCACGATTCCAGCACAGCCCACGAGAGCGGATTAACCGCATCCACCGGCTCGCCGTTAAGCAGGCGTTGCCCGCCAATCGTCACGTTCTGGTACAGCGGGCTGCCCGCCGAGGCTTTCGAGTGTGAGCCGGAGCGGATTTTGTTGACCTCCAGCAGCTTCAGCCAGCAGCTCTGCAACAGCTCGATGGCGCGCTCGCGCTCCAGCGTCTGTTCAAGTTCGACATCGCGGCGATACCAGGGATAGAGATATTGATCGAGACGACCAAACGACACGGAATGCCCGTTGGACTCAATCTGTAACACCAGCTGCACGAAATAGGAGAGCTGTAACGCCTGCCAGAAAGACGCAGGCGGCTGGTGCGCGATATGCTCGCAATTCGCTGCGATAGCGAGCAGCTCATCACGACGCGCCGGACGGCTCTCCTCTTGCGCCATTTGCGAGGCCAGCGCCGCGTAACGCAGGATATGCTCGCTGAGCGCGCTAAAAGTAATGTCGATCGCTTTCAGAAACTGTTCTTTGTGCAGATCGCCCTGATCGGTCAGCAGCAGGCGCGCGCGGCGCTCCGCCACTTTGGCGCGCAGGCCGTCGAGACCTTTTTCCAGCAGCAGCGGGAAATTCACCGCCAGATGCGCGTCGCCGGAAGTCATATTGCCTTCCGCTTTAATAATGCCCGATGCCAACAGTTCTTTTTGCTCATCGGTAAACATGCCATAGCAGCGATCCTGCACCGTCTGGCCGCGCCACCATGGGCAGATTTCATGCATTACGGCTTTATCCTGCGGGCTGACGGAGAACCCGGCGCCGGGGCGGTCGGCGAGATCGTCTATCTCTTTCTCAATCCAGCTGACGGTATATTCCGGGAAGAAGGGGGCGGCGCGCACCTGGCTTGCCTGATTGCCGACAATCAGCTCGTCATGCTTGATCCAGAGGGTGCGGTTCGCCAGGTGGTACGCCAGCGCGAGCGCGCGGCGTACCGGCAGCGGTTTATCCTGATGCTGCTGGTACATGGCGGTATAGTGCTGCGCGCGCTCGGTACAAACCGGTGGACGCACGATCTGCACCAGCGCCGCTTTGTGGGCTTTGATGCGCTCGGGAAGAAAAGTGAGATTGAGCTCAGTCATGATGGTTATCCTCTTATCCATGCGGTGAGTCCTTTCTGGCGGGCGTAATCTTCGGCAAATGCCAGCAGCGCCGGTTCGTCGAGCGGCGTGGCGGGTGCCAGATAGGGCCAGTCCAGCAGGCGGTACTTGTTGATGCCAAGGGTGTGGTAGGGCAAAAAATGAATGTCGCGGGCGCCGGTTTCATCGGCCGCGAAATCCGTGATGGCGCGAATGGAAGCTTCATCGGCGTTAAAACCGGGGATCAGCGGCACGCGAATGGCCATTTTCACGCCCGCCGCGGCCAGCCGCCGGAAATTATCCAGCACCCGTTCGGCGCTGCCGTCTGTCCAGGCGTGAAAGCGCTTCGGGTCGACATGCTTTAGGTCAGCCAAAAGAAGATCAAGAAACGGCAGCGACGGGGCGATATGTTTCCACGGCACATGCAGACAGGATTCCACCGCCGTATGGATACCCGCTTCACGACTGCGCTGTAACAGCGCTTTCGCCATCTCCGGCTGCATGAACGGCTCGCCGCCAGAGAGCGTGATGCCGCCGCCGCTGCGGGCGTAGAAAGGACGATCGCGCAGCACGGTGTCCATGATTGCCTCAACGCTTCGGGATTCGCCACAGACGCTCAGCGCCTGCGTGGGGCAGCAGTCGGTCAGCGCATCGAGCGCGGTGTCATCAAGGGCTTCCCGGTTGATGACCAGCGCGTCACCCCGGCGGCTAATCGCCTGCGGGCATGCCGCTTTACAAAGCTCGCAGCCTTGCAGGCACAGCCGTTCATCAAACAGCACATCACGCTGGCGGCGACGGCTTTCGGGGTTCTGGCACCAGCGGCAGCCGAGCGAACAGCCCTTGAGGAAAACTACTGTCCGTATACCTGGCCCGTCATGAGTGGAATAGCGTTGCAGATTAAAAATCATCGTCGTCATGCCTGTTATGTTTCATTAGAAAATAATGTTACTTTCGAATGAAAGTTTTATTGACGACGATCAGCTTTATCTGCACCGGCTGATTTAAGATGGCGGCAATGTTAACTTGCTCAAAACAGGAGTCGTTATGGAACTCTATCTCGACACGGCGGATGTCGCGGCCGTCAAACGTCTGGCGAATATTCTGCCGCTACAGGGCGTCACCACGAACCCTTCCATTGTGGCGCGCGCGGGTATCAAACTCTGGGATCTGCTGCCCGCCTTGCAGGAGGCGCTGAACGGCGAGGGCAAACTTTTTGCGCAGGTCGTGGCGTCAGACACGGCGCAAATGGTTCGAGAGGCGGAACAGCTGGCGCAGCGCGTACCGGGGCTGGTAGTGAAAATTCCGGTCACGCAGGCGGGGCTTGCGGCAATGAAAATTCTTAAACCGTCCTGCATTCCACTGCTCGGCACCGCGGTTTATGGCGCGCTGCAAGGCTTAATGGCGGCGCTGGCGGGTGCGGAATATGTCGCGCCTTATGTCAATCGTCTGGATGCGCAGGGCGGTGACGGCGTGGCGACGGTCAGTGAATTGCAGGAGCTGCTGACGCTGCATGCGCCGCAATCAAAAGTGCTGGCGGCGAGTTTTCGCACGCCGCAGCAGGCGCTTGGCTGTCTGCTCGCCGGGTGTCAGTCCATTACGCTGCCGCTGGATGTCGCGGAGCAGTTACTGAATACGCCTGCCGTCGCGGCGGCGGTTGACGGCTTCGGGCGTGAATGGCAACAGGCGTTCGGCACGCTCAGTTTGTAAGCTCGTTAAAGCGTCAGATTTCCCAGGGCGCCTTCTGTTTTTTCTCCCCCGGTTCATCATTCTGCTGGCTCTGCGCCAGCAGTTCCGCCTTCAGGATTTCCAGGTTATGAATGGCGGAGTGGTAATCGCCCGCCACCAGAATATCCAGAACGGTATCGATACGATCAGCCAGCTGCTGCGGATTTACTGTCGGCATAATGCTTCCTTTTTACGGTCAGAACCGTTTCATGATGCAGAAAAGCGGCGTCAAAGAGAAGCCGTTCGCCCTCTTAATACACTACCAGAATCAATCATTTCGCTTTAACAGATAAATAATGGTTATAAAACAAGCCGGCTTCCCGTGCAAAGCGACGCTGTGAATTAGTCTGATCCTGCGCATAACGCGTTAACTTACATGAGGAAAGACTATGTCAGTATTCAACCAATCGACCTGCAAACTCTTTACCGATACAGCGCGTTTTACTCAACTTTCCGGCTTTTACGAGGAAGAACGCCGCATTATCTGGATGATGTTGCGGGCCCAGCCGCGTCCTTGTTTTAACCACGCGCTTATCGAAGAGATAATGAATCTCAGCTATCTGGTGCAGGAGGCCAGACTGGAGGTGGATTTCTGGGTGACTGGATCGCTGGTCCCCGGCATGTATAACACCGGCGGCGATTTGCAGTTTTTTGTGGACTGCATCCGCAACGGCAGGCGAGAAGCGCTGCGTGCCTATGCGCGCGCCTGCGTGGACTGCGTACACGCCGCCTCGCGCGGTTTTGACTGCGGTGCCATCAGTCTTGCGATGGTGGAAGGCAGCGCGCTCGGCGGCGGTTTCGAGGCGGCGCTGGCGCACCATTTCGTGCTGGCCCAGCGCGATGTCCGCATGGGGTTCCCGGAGATTGCCTTTAATCTCTTCCCCGGGATGGGGGGCTATTCCCTGGTGACACGCCGCGCCGGGATGCGGCTTGCCGAAGAGCTTATCTGGCAGGGCGAATCACATACCGCCGAGTGGTATCAGCCGCAGGGGCTGGTGGATCTGCTCTTTGAACCAGGGCAGGGATTTGTGGCGACACGTACCTTCATCGATACGCTTAAACCGCGCCTGAATGGGGTGAGGGCGATGCTTCGCGCGCGGCAGCGCGTGCTGCGCCTCTCGCGCAATGAACTGATGGAAATTACCGAAGACTGGGTGGACGCGGCGTTTAGCCTGGAGCCTAAAGACGTCAGCTACATGGAGCGCCTGATCCAGCTACAAAACCGTCACACCGCCGCAGCCCTGCGTAAGGCAGGCTAACGGCCATTCCTCAGACGCCGGTTACGGCGTCTGTTTCCCGGCCTGATAGCGCTGATACCAGTGTTCAAGCTCGGTTGCCGTCATCGGACGGGCGAACAGAAATCCCTGACGTTGATCGACACCGTTTTGCATGAGAAACGCATCTTCTTCTTCACTTTCCACGCCTTCAGCGATCACCCGCAAATCCAGCGCTTTTGCCACTGCGACGATGGCGTGAACCAGCGATTGCGACACGGGCTGCTTATGGACATCGCGCACGAAGCTTTGATCGAGCTTAATGGCATCCAGCGGAAATCGCGCCAGCTGCGAGAGGGACGAATAGCCGGTGCCGAAATCATCCAGATGTACCTGCGCCCCCAGCGCGCTAAATTCATTAATCACCGACAGCGCCAGCTCGGCGTTTTCAATCAGGCAGCTTTCGGTGATCTCGACATCAATGGGACTTTGGGTGAAGAGCATGTCAGTCAGCGCCTGACGCAGATCGCTTATCAGCGTCTGGTCGGCGAGCTGGCGCGCTGACACGTTCACCGCAACCCGCAGCTCAATGCCCGCATCGCGCCACTTCGCCACCTGGCGTACCACATCGAGCATCACCCAGCGCCCGAGCGGTACGATAAGCCCGGACTCTTCGGCGTAGGAGATAAAATCGAGTGGCGAAATCAGCCCGCGCTCCGGCGACTGCCAGCGCACCAGCGCTTCCAGACTGTGAACGTCGCCGTTGGCCAACATTTTCGGCTGGTAGTGAATAACCAGCTGATTTTTCTCAAGCGCCTTACGCAGATTGGTGTCAAGCCAGAGATATTCGAACACCCGCTGGTTCATCTCCGGGCAAAAGACGCAGAATTTACCGCGCCCGTTCTCTTTGGCGGTGTACATCGCTGTATCGGCGTTGCGGATGACGCTCTCGCGGTCTTCGCCATGTTGAGGCGCGAGGGCAATGCCGAGCGAGCAACCGGTATAGACTTCAATCAGCCCGATACGAAACGGGTGCTTCAGCCGGGAGATGATTCGTGAGGACATCGCCTCCAGCGCCGCCTGCGAGGTATCGGTCGCCATCACGAGAAACTCGTCGCCACCGAGCCGCGCCAGCACCTGATCTTTTTCAAGACAGCTTAAAATCGCGAGCGACACCGCCTGAAGGAGCTGATCGCCGAACATATGCCCGTAGGCGTCGTTCACTTTCTTGAAATTGTCGAGATCGAGATAGACCACACCCACCTGCGTATCGCCGCGTTTAGCGATGGCGTCGCTTATCATCTCAAGAATAGCGTTGCGGTTGGGCAGGCCGGTAATGGCGTCGGTATTGGCCAGTACGCGCAGGCGCTCCTGCGCGCGGCGCTCTTCGGTAATATCGGTGCCAGAGCAGATCAGGAAAATTTCGTTTCGCCCGCTGCCGCTGTGGACAAATTTATTGCGAAAGAGAAACAGCCGCTGGCCTTTGCGGGTTTTGATCCAGCGCTCGACTTCATACGAGCTGCCGTTGCGAAAAAAACCGGTGATATTGCGCCGCGAGGCGGACGCTTCAGCGGGCGTCATAAAGAGCTTAAAGACATTCTGCCCGATCACTTCCTGTTCTTTCAGGCCTGTATATTCTTCGCTCAGCCGGTTGAAACGCTGAATGTTGCCGTGGCGATCGAGAATAACGATGACCGAATTGGCTTCAGAAACCACCTGTTCGGCGAAGGAAAGTCCTTGCACCAGATCGCGGGCCACCGATGTTGTGTCGTGCCACGCCGACGCCGTGCCCGCCCACTCTTTACGCGACACTTTGCGGCCCACCAGATGCACCGGCACCGGCTCGCCAAACAGCGACAACGAGAGTGTGACGCTTGAGGTGATCACACTCATGGCGCGGATTTGCGCGGCCTGATCCGGCGTGAGCGGCACCACGTGGCTGGTGACGGCCTCTTCGCTGGCGGCGAGCTGTAGCGCGTTGCTGTCCAGCGGCAGCCGCCAGAAAGGACTGGCGGCACCGCAGTAGCGGTACAGCAGATTATTCTCCAGGTCGTCTTTCATGCATTCTCCCGAACCCACACCATGCGCTACGCAAACGGCACAGCCGGACTCTGCCGGCAATAAGAGGCAAAACGTTTGTTTTTACGGGAATATATTGTTGGCGAAGGCGGCAAGCCAGTGTCGGTTACGGCCATTTCGCTTAATTCTCAACGCGTTAAATTACGACGCACTCTGTTAGTGTGATCGTTTTTTGGAAAAATGCCCAAGTGAGACGGGAAAAATGTGCGCGCTCACACAGAGGAAAAGGCGAGGCGTGAGAGAAGAAAAACTCCCCGGCAGGGCCGGGGAGTGGAGGGTCAGGCGACCGGGCGTGCGATGACGCTGCGGGTTTCCATACGCACTTCGGCGATGGTCACGTCGATAACGTCGGTGACTTTATAAACGGTTTCGCCTTTGATCTGTACGGTGCCGTTTTCCTGGCTGCAGACCAGTTCATCGCGCACCGCGTGCAGGAACGGTGCGGGAATAAAGGCGACCGCACCGTTATCCACCAGACGCACGCGCATGCCGCCGCGGCTGACATCGATAATTTCCGCCGCGAAGCGGGTATCAGTGCCGGCTTTGTCTTTCAGGAAGCGGGCATACAGCCAGTCGCCCACGTCGCGCTCCGCCATGCGGTTGAGACGACGGCGCTCGGCCATCTGTACGGTGGCTTCATCCTGTGGACGCGCAGCGCTTTCGCCTTTGATGATGGCTTTCAGCAGGCGGTGGTTGACCATATCGCCATATTTACGAATCGGCGAGGTCCAGGTCGCGTAAGCTTCAAGGCCGAGGCCGAAGTGCGGGCCTGGCTCGGTGCTGATTTCCGCAAACGACTGGAAACGGCGGATGCGGCTGTCGAGGAAGCCGGAAGGCTGCGCGTCCAGCTCGCGGCGAAGCTTGCAGAAGCCCGGCAGGGTCAGCACGTCGTTCGCATCCACATGCATACCGTGGCTTTTCAGCAGCGTCGCCAGTTGTTCGGTGCTCGCCGGGTCGAAACCCGCGTGGACGTTATAAACGCCGAAGCCCAGCTTGTCTCGCAGCACGCGCGCGGCGCAGATGTTCGCGGCAATCATCGACTCTTCAACGATACGGTTAGCGATGCGGCGCGGCTCGGCCACGATATCCAGCACTTCGCCTTTCTCGCCCAGCACAAAGCGGTAATCCGGGCGATCTTTAAACACCAGCGCGTGTTCGGTACGCCAGGCGCTGCGGCGCTGGCAAATCTGTTGCAGCAGGCGGATCTGCGCGGCAATCGCCTCGCTGCCCGGCTGCCACTCGCCTTTTTCTTCCAGCCAGTCGGAAACGTCGTCATAGGCCAGTTTGGCTTTCGATTCGATGGTGGCGGCGAAGAAGTGAATGTCGTCGCTGATGGCGCCGTCGACGTCGATAATCATGCGGCAGACCAGCGCCGGGCGCTGCACGCCTTCACGCAGCGAGCAGAGATCGTCAGACAGCTCGCGCGGCAGCATCGGGATGTTAAAGCCCGGCAGGTAGTTGGTGAACGCGCGCACTTTCGCGATGTTATCAAGCTTGCTGCCTTCGGCGATCCACGCGGTCGGGTCGGCAATCGCGACGGTCAGTTGCAGGCGGTCGCCATCCAGCGCTTCCACATACAGCGCATCGTCCATATCTTCGGTGCTGGCGCTGTCGATGGTGACGAAATCGAGCGCGGTTAAATCTTCACGCGTCAGGTTTTCATCCAGCATTTCGGTCGCCACGCCGTCCGGCGCTTCGCGCTCAAGATTGTGGCGTGCCAGCGTCACCCACCACGGCACGAAATGGTCCTCGCCGAAGGTAATAAACTGTGTCAGTTCCGCGTAGAAACCGCGATCGCCTTTCAGCGGATGGCGGCGCATTTCCGCCACCGCCCAGTCGCCATTCTGGAAGTCATGGCTGACGCCGCGTTCAGCGCGGCACGGGATGGCGTCTTTCAGCAGCGGATGATCGGGAACGATAGAGAGACGATCGTCTTTCTTTTGCACCCGGCCCACAAAGCGGGTCAGGAAGGGTTCGATAAGCTCTTCGGGCTCGGCGGATTCTTTTTCCTTTTCCGTATGGATAACGGCAATGACGCGATCGCCGTGCATCACTTTCTTCATCTGCGGCGGCGGAATGAAGTAGCTTTTCTGCGCGTCAACCTCAAGGAAACCAAAACCTTTTTCCGTGGCTTTTACTACCCCTTCGGCGCGCGGCGTCTGGGAATGCAGTTGCTGTTTAAGCTGCGCAAGCAGCGGGTTATCCTGAAACATAGTGTCGAATTTTCGTGGCCAAAAGAGCGGCTGACAGTTTTACGCGATTGCGCGCCTCCCGGCAAGCGCTCTTTAGGCCGCAGCGGGCTATGCGACGACGCCAAGACCAAGCCGCAGACGGTTTACCCAGCCGCAAACGCTGCCGAAGGCGAGCAGACGTAGCGCGTCCTGCGCGTCGAAACCGGCCTCAATCAGCGGCTCAAGCTGTGCGTGGCCAAACCGCGCCGGGGCACGGGTCAACATCTGCATCGCCTGAATCATCGCGCGCGCTCTGGGGTGATTATGGCTCCAGGCCTGCAGCGCCCGTTCACCGTTGCGCGCCGCATCCGCAAGCCCTGGCTCGTCGCGCAGGCGCAGCGCGGCCTCGTCAAAACAGCTGGCGCTGCCGTTGATACGCGCCGATACCAGCGCCACCAGCGCAGCGTCAGCCGCATCCTCCGGCCTTTGCAGAGTGGCGAGCAGGGCGGCGAGACCCTCTAATGCGTTCGCGTCATGGGCCAGCAGAGAGAGCATCGGTTGCAGCAGCGGCTCATCCAGCGCCGCGTTATAAGCCGCCTGCTGGTCGGCGCTGGCCCAGCCCATTTCGAGCGCCGGGAGATCGGGCTGCCAGCGCGATTCAGCGGCGCTAAAGAGTGAGGCGGGCGCGTCCTGCTGCATATCAATACCCGGCAACCAGCGCGCCGGCTGGCCGGGCTGTGCCTGTAACAGCGCCACCGCGCGGGCCTGAAAGCCCACGAAACCAATAATCTGCGTAAACGTGACGATGTCATGCACCGACAGCCCGGCGTCTTCCAGTTGCGCGCGCGCCGCGCTGTCAATCAGGGTAGGCTGACTGGCGAGCTGACGCGCGGTCTGGGTGAGCAGCGTCAGGCGGCGGTTGCTTTCCCGCGAGGAATCCGGCCCCGGCTCGGGCGCCAGACGGGCGGCGTAATGGTTGCACAACCGCTGCACGCCGCAGACCTGTGCGACGGTCAGTGCGGCGCTGAGGCGGTCATAGACGCTCAGCGTATGAAGACGGGTGACGTCGCGTTTATCAGGCAACAGAGAAGGGATAAGCGCGCGTGCGGCGTCGCACCACGGCGCGTGGGCGGCGATGTTCACGTCGTCCAGCGGCAGGTCGAGCAGAAAACGGTCCTCCACCTTTGCGGCTTCGGGAACTAACGGCAGCGGATCTGCCGGACAGAGGCTGGACTGGGTTTCATGATACCAGTGGCTTTTGCCGGTAAGGCGGCGTTGTTCCATGGTCGTTCCTTGTCTGAAAATGAGCGCCCGGAACGGCGGAAACAATACGCGGCGCCGGGCAGGTCACGCACGACTATCCTGGCGTAACACTTCACGGCGATAAAAGATTGTTCGGTGATAACAAATATCAGAAAGGTATAAATAAAAAGGGCAGGTTGAAAACCTGCCCTTTGGCGAGAAACCGGAGGATTATTTCAGTTCCAGCTCGTTCATCGCAGCGATGCTGAAGCCGCCGTCAACGTGAACCACTTCACCGGTGATACCGCCGGAAAGGTCAGAGCACAGGAACGCCGCGGAATTACCCACGTCTTCGATGGTGACGGTGCGACGGATCGGGGTGACCGCTTCGCAGTGCGCCAGCATTTTACGGAAATCTTTAATGCCGGAAGCCGCGAGCGTGCGGATCGGGCCTGCGGAGATAGCGTTAACACGCACGCCTTCCGGACCCATCGCGTTCGCCATGTAGCGCACGTTAGCTTCGAGAGACGCTTTCGCCAGACCCATCACGTTGTAGTTAGGGATAGCGCGCTCTGCGCCCAGGTAGGAGAGCGTCAGCAGCGCCGCGTTCGGGTTCAGCATAGAACGGCACGCTTTCGCCATTGCCACAAAGCTGTATGCGCTGATGTCGTGCGCGATTTTGAAGCCTTCACGGGTCACGGCGTTAACGTAGTCGCCATCCAGCTGGTCAGCCGGCGCGAAACCGATGGAGTGTACGAAACCGTCAAATTTCGGCCAGACTTTGGCAAGCTCGGTGAACAGCGCGTCGATGCTTTCATCTTCCGCAACGTCACACGGCAGCACGATGCTGGAGTCCAGTTGAGCGGCAAACTCTTCCACGCGGCCTTTCAGCTTGTCGTTCTGGTAGGTGAACGCCAGTTCAGCCCCTTCACGGTGCATTGCCTGTGCGATACCGTATGCGATGGACAGTTTGCTGGCTACGCCAGTCACCAGAATGCGCTTACCGGTAAGAAAACCCATAGCTTTTAATCCTTATCGTCATTGTTATGGCGGCTGGCCGAAAGCGCCAGCCGTCGTTAAAACGCGGCGATTCTAACCTGACTCGCCGGAGGAGTCAATCCGACCACTACAGATGGCGGATTAGCGGTCTTTTCGCCAGGCGTCGGCGGTTAAGGCTTCGCCGAAATGACTGGCGATAAGCCGTTTGGTTAAATCGTGCAGCGGCGAGGCGAGAACGTCGGCCGTGCTGCCGCGCTCCACCACTTCGCCCTGATGCATCACCATCACCTGATCGCTGATGTGTTTCATCATGCCGATGTGCTGGGTGACATAAATATAAGAGATACCCTGTTTTTCCTGTAATTCCAGCATCAGGTTGATTAACTGCGAACGCATCGACATATCAAGCGACGCCAGCGCTTCGTCGGCGATAATGACTTTCGGGCGCAGGATCAGCGCGCGCGCGAGGCCCAGACGCTGTTTCTGGCCCGGGGCCAGCATATGCGGATAGTAACTCACGTGATCGGGCAGCAGTCCGACCATGCGCAGCGTCTCTTTAATGCGCTTCGCGCGCGCTTCCGGCTCCAGATCGGTGTTGAGCCGCAGCGGGAAGTCGAGAATTTGCGAAATCCGCTGGCGCGGGTTAAGCGATGTCGACGGATCCTGAAAAATCATGCGAATGCGCTGACTGCGAAACGAATAATCGCCAAACGTCAGCGGATGATCGTCAATCACCAGTTCGCCCGTGGTGGGGGCGACCATACCGGCCAGCATTTTGGCAAGCGTGGATTTACCCGAGCCGTTCTCGCCGATGATAGCCAGCGTCTGGCGCTCGCGCAGGGTAAAGCTCAGCGGTTTCACCGCCTCGACGGTCTGGCGGCGGAACCAGCCGGTGCGATAGCGATAAGTTTTACTCAGGTTGCGAACCTGCAACAGCGTTTCCACCATTTCACTCTCTCTCCATGTTCAGCGGGAAATGGCAGGCGAAAAGATGATTTTTCGGCCCGTCGAGACGCGGGGTTTCGATACATTTGCGCTGGGCATATGGGCAGCGCGGCCCGAGGCGGCAGCCAATCGGCAAGTGCTCAAGCAGCGGGATCGCGCCCGGCAGCGTATTGAGGCGGCTTTTATGCGGCATCGCACTGCCGAAATCGGGGATCGCGCGGATCAGCGCCTGAGTGTAAGGGTGATGCGGCGTGGAGATAAGCTCCTCGCTTGGCGCGGTTTCCACAGTCTGTCCGCAGTAGAGCACGTCGATGCGGTCGGCCCACTGGCTCAGCATCTGCAAATCGTGGCTGATAAGCAGAATCGTCGTGTTGTTATTCTGATTCAGCCGCGAGAGCAGGCGGAAAATCTGCGCCTGGGTGGTTGGCTCCATCGCGTTGGTTGGCTCATCGGCAATCAGCAGACGCGGCTGATTAGCGAGCGCGATGGCTATCATCACCTTCTGACATTCACCTTCCGTCAGTTCATACGGAAAGCTGCGCATCGCGTCTTTATGATCTTTAATCCCGACACGGTGCAGCAGTTCGATGGCCCGGCGCTTGCGCCAGCCGAAACGCTGCCACCAGCGGCCTTTGTACGTCCAGCCGGGGATGTTTTGCATCAGCTGGCGGCCAATTTTCTCTGACGGATCGAGACAGGATTGCGGCTCCTGGAAAATCATCGACACGTTATGGCCCACCAGACGGCGGCGCTCGCGCGGCGAGAGGCGCAGCAGATCGATATCGTCAAAGCGCATACGGTCGGCGGTGATGCGCCAGTTATCTTTGGTCACCCCGCAGATCGCTTTCGCAATCAGGCTCTTACCAGAGCCCGATTCGCCCACCAGCCCGCGAATGTCGCCTTCCGGCAGGCTCAGGCTCACGCGGTCCACCGCTTTCACCCAGCCTTCGCTGGTTTTAAATTCAATCGTCAGGTTACGAATATCCAGCAGCGGCATTATTCCACCCCCGCGTCGATGGCGCGACGGATGCCGTCGCCCAGTAAATTGACCAGCAGTACGCTAATCATAATGGCGGCCCCCGGCAGCATCACCGTCCAGGGCGCGACGTAAATCAGCTCCAGCGCGTCGCCGAGCATCGCGCCCCATTCGGGCGAGGGGAGCTGCGCGCCGAGATCGAGAAAACCGAGTGCCGCGATATCCAGAATCGCAATCGACAGCGCACGGGTGATTTCGCCGACCAGCACCGACGCGGTGTTAGGCAGCACGGCGAACCACAAAATATTAAAGGTGGTCGCGCCATCCAGCCGCGCGGCGATGACATACTCTTTTTCCAGTTCGTCATGCACCATGCTGTACACCGAGCGCACCATACGCGGCACCAGCGCGAGCCAGACAGCCAGCATCGCGTGGCTGAGCTGCGGTCCGGCGAAGGCGACCACGATAATCGCCAGCAGCAGCGAGGGGATCGAGAGCAGCGTATCCAGTACGTGATTAAGCACCGCCGAGCGCAAGCCGTGGGTGGCGCCCGCCAGCACGCCCAGCACCATTCCGCAGGCAGTCGCGGCCAGCGTCACCACAAACGCGCCGCCGATCGTGGGTGCCGCGCCGCTCAGCAGGCGGCTTAACAGATCGCGTCCTAAATCGTCAGTCCCGAGGAAGAACGAGACTTCGCCATAGCGCGACCACGACGGCGGCAGCAGCTGATAGCCGAGAAATTGTTGATCGATGCCGTAGGGCGCAAAGAGCCTGCCGAACACGCATAACAGCACCAGACCCGCACAACCGTACAGGCCCACCATTGCGACGGTGTCGCCATAAAATTTACGCCAGACGGTGCGCAGCGCGCCCGGCGCGCGTTTCTCGCGATAGACGCTATCGTAAGGCATACCATTCCTTATGTTTCAGCGGGTTCGCCAGCGCGCCCAGAATATCCGAAATCACGTTCACCAGAATCACCAGCGACCCGACGACCATCACGCCCGCCGAAATCGCGGCGTAATCCTGCTGACGAATGGCGTTAATCAGCCAGCGGCCAAGGCCCGGCCAGCTAAAGACCATCTCAGTGATCATTGCAAGCGTCAGCATGGTGGAGAATTGCAGCCCCAGACGCGGAATAACCGGCGGCAGGGCGTTATGCAGCACGTGGCGGCGCAGAATGGTCAGGCGCGACAGCCCGCGCGTGGCGGCCGCTTTGATGTAGTTGCGCTCCAGAATTTCAACGGTACTGACACGCACCAGGCGGATCACTTCGGTAGTTGGCGCGACGGCGAGCGTCAGCACCGGCAGCACCATATGGCGCAGCGCGCTTAAAATCATCTCGTGACGCCACGGCGAGTCAGAAAGCCAGGCGTCAATCAGCGCGAAGCCCGTCACCGTTTTCACTTCATACAGCAGGTCGAAGCGCCCGGAGACCGGGAACCAGCCGAGCGTCAGCGAAAAGAACAGCGTAAAAAGCAGCGCCAGCCAGAATACCGGAATCGAAAAGCCGAGCAGCGCCAGCGCGCTGATGATTTTATCCTGCCATTTATGGCGAAGAATGCCCGCCACCATGCCGACCGGGATACCCACCAGCAGTGCCAGCCCGAACGCCAGCACGCACAGCTCCATCGTGGCCGGGAACACTTCGCGCAATTGGGTGGAGATAAGCTGGCCGTTGATGCTGGAGACGCCAAAATCCCAGTGCAATACGCTATCGCACCAGAACAGCCACGCGTTCCAGAGCGAAGCGCCCTGCAGCGGCGCATGCGGCGTGAAATAGCTCAGGCAGAAGCCGACAATTGTCAGGAAAAACAGCGTGATCAACAGCAACACCAGACGGCGGAGAGTGAAAATAATCATGGCTGCTTCTCCTCAGAAGGCTCGCGCGAGACGCCGGCGAACGAGGCGTTGCCGAACGGGCTCAGTACCAGGCCTTTCATATCATAACGGTACGCCTGCAACCGCAGCGACGACGCCAGCGGCAATACCGGTAGCTGTTCGGCGAGGATCGTCTGCGCGCGGGTGTAGGCTTCAATCCGGTACGCCAGCTGCTGCGAGGAGAGGGCCGATTGCAGCACGGCGTCAAAATCACGATCGCACCAGTGCGCGTAGTTGGTTTGCGAGCGAATGGCCGCACAGCTTAACAGCGGACGGAAAAAGCTATCCGGATCGTTACTGTCCGTCGCCCAGCCCGCGAGCGTTAAATCGTGGTTCATATCCATCAGACGGGCCTCCTGAAAACGGCCCTCCACCGGCACGATATCCACCGTCACGCCCACCTGCGCCAGATCCGCCTGCAACAGTTCGGCGGTTTTGAGCGGGCTTGGGTTCCAGGCTTGCGAGCTGGTTGGCACCCAGAGCTTCAGCGTCAGGTTTTCAAGCCCCAGCGCTTTCAACTGAGCACGCGCTTTATCCGGGTTGTATTCGGTGATTTTGGCGTTGTTGTCATAGGCCCAGGAGGCGCGCGGCAGAATCGACGCGGCGGTCTCCGCCGTACCGTAGTAGATAGACTGCATCAGGCGCTGGTTATTGATGGCCAGCGCCAGCGCGTGACGTACTTTCGGGTTATCCAGCGGCGCTTTATGTGTGTTAAACGCCAGATAAGCGATATTCATGCCGGGGCGCAGCGTCAGGCGCAGGCGCGGATCGTCTCTGAGACTCGTAAGCTGGCTCGCGGCAGGCCATGCCAGCACGTCGCACTCGCCGGTCAGGAGCTTCGACAGACGCCCCGTGCCGCCGGAGCCGAGATCGATAACCACCTGCGGCATCTGCGGTTTGCCGCGCCAGTAGGTGTCGTGGCGCAGCAGGCGAATGTACTGCCCGGCGCGATACTCGCCAAGACGGAACGGCCCGGTGCCGACCGGCTCGCGATCGAGCTCCTCCTGATTGCCGCTGCGCTCAAGCGCCGCGGCGTACTCCGCTGACATCACCGACGCGTAATGCGTGGCGAGATGCCATAAAAACGAGGCGTCCGGCTGGCGTAAGCGAAACTCCACGGTGCGGTTGTCAAGCTTGCGCACGCCGCGGACATTATCGGCGAACTGGAGACTGTCGAAATAGGGGTAGCTGCCGCCGTTGACGTTATGCCACGGGTGTTTCGGGTCGATAATGCGCTGAAAGCTGAACACCACATCGTCGGCATTCAGCGCGCGCGTGGGCGTAAACCAGCGGGTGTGCTGAAACTGCACTTTAGGGCGCAGGCGAAAACGCCAGGTAATGCCATCGTCCGGCGTCTCCCAGCTTTCGGCGAGTTCCGGCACCAGCCGGTAAGTATAAGGATCAACATCCAGCAGCCTGTCATAGAGCTGTGCGGCGAGCGTATCTACCGTCAGCCCGCTGCCCGCTTTTTGCGGGTTAAAGGTATTAACCTGGCCATTAACGCAATAGACAAAGCCGCTCTGGCGAATATCGCCGGGCGATTCGGCGAGAGGCGCAGCAAAAGCCGGTACGCTCAGCAGCCCGAGCGTCGCTAAAAAGGAGGAGAGAATTCCGCGCATAAGTTTTTGAGTTGTTTTCGTCACCAGGCAAAGTGTATCGCACTTACGCGGCCTGCGTAAAAAACTCTGCGGGCGTTTGGGTTAAAAGTAGTCGTGTTTAGCGAATTTCATGTTTTTTCAGCAGCGCCCGCAGCTGGTGATAGGTTAAACCGAGCAATTCAGCGGCCTGTTTCTGGTTATATTTCGCCGCCTGCAGGCTCGCCTCCAGCAGCCGTTTTTCTTCGTCATGCTGCCATTTGCGCAGGTTCAGCGGCAGCGACGGGCCGCTGGTCGGCGCATTGGGTGTCGTCACCGGCGCTATCTCCGCCTGTTCGCGGCGAAACGGATCGAGAATAATGTTATCCACCGGCTCATCGCTGCTGGCGTGACGATAGACGGAGCGCTCCACCACGTTTTTCAGCTCGCGAATGTTTCCCGGCCAGCGGTAGCCGAGCAGGGTTTCCCGCGCACGTTCGGTAAAGCCCGGAAAGAGCGGCAGGCCCAGCTCGCGGCACATCTGGATGGCGAACTGCTCCGCCAGCAGCATAATATCGCTGTCGCGCTCGCGAAGGGCAGGGAGCAACACGACATCAAAGGCGAGACGATCGAGCAGGTCGGCGCGGAATTTCTCCTCTTCCACCAGACGCGGCAGGTCGGCGTTGGTCGCACAGATTAGCCGCACGTTCACCTGCAACGGCTGGCTGCCGCCGACGCGCTCCAGCTCGCCATACTCGATGACTCTTAACAGTTTTTCCTGCACCAGCATCGGCGCGGTGGCGAGCTCATCCAGAAACAGCGTGCCGCCGTCGGCGCGCTCAAAGCGGCCCGGGTGACGCTTCTGCGCGCCGGTAAACGCCCCGGCCTCGTGGCCGAAAAGCTCGGAATCCAGCAGGTTTTCATTCAGCGCCGCGCAGTTCAGCGAGATAAATGGCCCCTGCCAGCGGCGCGACAGGTAGTGAAGACGATGTGCGATAAGCTCTTTGCCGGTACCGCGTTCGCCAATAATCAGCACCGGTTTATCAAGTGGCGCGAGCCTTGAGACCTGTTCCAGCACCTCAAGAAACCGGTTTGCCTCGCCAATCAGGTTATCTTTGTATTCAGTCATGATGAAATTCACCACTTAGTAGCGTATATCACTACTCTAGCCTGAAAGGGCGTAACGGTAAAATTTTAACTATGCTTTATAATCAAAGGGTTAAAAAAGTGGCACGGAGTTTGTATTAAGCTCTACAGCAAGGGCTTAGCCCGTCTTACCATGTAGAGGATGAAATTATGGGTATTTTTTCTCGTTTTGCCGACATCGTGAACGCCAACATCAACTCCCTGCTGGAGAAGGCTGAAGATCCACAAAAACTGGTCCGCCTGATGATTCAGGAAATGGAAGATACGCTGGTGGAAGTGCGTTCAACCTCCGCCCGCGCGCTGGCGGAAAAGAAACAGATCGCGCGCCGCATCGAGCAGGCTAACGCGCAGCAGGCCGAATGGCAGGAGAAAGCCGAGCTGGCGCTGCGTAAAGATAAAGACGATCTGGCCCGCGCCGCGCTGATTGAAAAACAGAAACTGACCGACATTATTCGTGTGCTGGAAGAAGAAGCGTCTCAGCTTGATGAAACGCTGGCGCGTATGAAACAGGAAATCAGCGAGCTTGAGAATAAACTCAGCGAAACCCGCGCGCGTCAGCAGGCACTGACTCTGCGCCACCAGGCGGCGTCTTCCTCCCGCGATGTGCGCCGTCAGCTCGACAGCGGCAAAATCGATGAGGCGATGGCGCGTTTCGAATCGTTCGAGCGCCGTATCGATCAAATGGAAGCCGAAGCGGAAAGCCACGGTTTTGGTAAGCAGAAATCGCTGGACCAGCAGTTTGCCGAACTGAAAGCTGATGATGACATCAGCGTGCAACTGGCAGCGCTGAAAGCGAAAGTGCAGCAGCGCGACGGCGAATAATCGCCCGCGTTGACAAGGAGCGCGGCGGCACGTGCCGTCGCATTATTGACCCGTAAGGAGAACCCATGAGTGCACTGTTTCTGGCTATACCGTTAACGCTGTTTGTGCTGTTTGTGTTGCCGGTCTGGCTCTGGCTTCACTACAGCAACCGCTCCGGGCGCGATGCGCTCTCTCAGAGCGAGCAGCAGCGCCTGGCGCAGCTCAATGAAGAGGCGCAGCGCATGCGCGAACGCATCCACGCGCTGGAACAAATTCTTGATGCCGAGCACCCGAACTGGAGAAACCAATAATGACGCGTACGTTTAGCGGCAAAAAGCTGGGACGCCTTCCCCGCGAAGGTATGGTGAAGGGCGTTTGTGCCGGTATCGCGCACTATCTCGACGTGCCGGTCAAGCTGGTGCGGCTGATAACCGTGCTGTCGATGCTCTTCGGGCTGTTTTTTATCACTATTGTTGCGTATATCGTGCTGACCTTCGCGCTCGACCCGCTCGATGAGACGCAGGAAGGGGAGGCGGCGCCCACCAGCAGCGACTTGCTGAATGCGGTGGATGCCGAACTTGCCGCAGGCGAGCAGCGTTTGCGGGCGATGGAGCGTTACGTGACATCGGATGCCTTCTCGCTGCGCAGCCGTTTCCGCCAGCTATAATGAGGCTATCAGGGGGCTGTGCCCTTGGTTAATAAAGGAGCCGTTATGAATTCCACCACCCGTTGGCAACGTGTCTCCCGCCGTGCGAAGCCAGGGCTTAAAATCGCCGGTAAACTGGCGCTGATGACCGCGCTGCGTTACGGCCCGGCAGGGTTTGCCGGATGGGCGGTGAAATCCGTTGCCCGCAAGCCGCTTAAAATCGCGCTGGCGTTTGCGCTTGAGCCCTTATTAAACCGGCTCGCGAAACGCGTCTCGGCGCGTTATATCAATAAACCTTCACGCAAATAGCCCGAGCCTCTCGGGCTTTTCTTTTTCAGGCGTTTTTTGCGCTACTTCACAATTACTCACACTGATTTCCGGAAACCGGGTTTTATTCCTAAAAGCCAAATTTACGCGCGTTGACACCTCTATTTGCCAGGGGTAGCCTTTCTTCGTGGGACCGCTACCATGGAAATATCAATAATGGAAAATATAACCCCTTCCACGATAAATCTCGACGCGATTAAAAATCTGATTGCGCGAATTTATGGCGATGGATTTACTACTTCGCATTACGAAACACTCGAAAAACATATTTCAGAAACGCGTAAAGCCATTACAGTGCCGCGTAAAAAAGGCTGGGATGAAACCGATGTGGTATTAATTACCTATGCCGATCAGTTCAGCGCGCCCGGTGAAAAACGCCTCGCGACTTTTCAGCGTTTTTTTGAAAAGTGGTTAAAACCGTATTTTTCTCATATTCATCTTTTGCCGTTTTATCCCTGGTCGTCTGACGACGGATTTTCGGTGGTGGATTACCACCGCATCGACCCACAGTGCGGCGACTGGGGCGATATCGCGAGGCTTAATACCCAGGCGCGGCTGATGTTTGACTTCGTCTGCAACCATATTTCCGCCCAGAGTGAATGGTTTGCAGATTATCTCGCGCAAAAACCGGGCTATGAAGATTTCTTTATTGCCGTTGACCCGGCGACGGATTTATCCGCCGTCACCCGGCCGCGCGCGTTGCCGTTATTAACGCCGTTTACGATGCAAAACGGACGAGTACGTCACCTGTGGACCACCTTCAGCGAAGATCAGATTGACCTCAATTTCGCCAGCCCGGTTGTTCTGCTGGCGATGGTGGATGTCCTTTTGCATTATCTGCGCGAAGGGGCGCAATATGTCCGCCTCGACGCCGTCGGTTTTATGTGGAAAACACCCGGAACGAGCTGTATCCATCTGGAAAAAACACATCTGTTAGTGAAGCTGTTCCGCGCGATCGCCGATGTGGTGGCTCCGGGCACTGTGATCATCACCGAAACTAACGTACCGCATAAAGACAATATCGCCTATCTCGGTAACGGGTTTGATGAGGCGCAGATGGTGTACCAGTTCCCGCTGCCGCCGCTGGTGCTGCATGCTATTCATACCCAAAATGCCCGCACGCTCTGCGAGTGGGCGCAGGGGTTAAGTGACGCGCGTATCGGTGAAACCACCTGGTTTAATTTCCTGGCGTCGCATGACGGCATCGGGCTTAATCCGCTGCGCGGCATTCTTCCCGAAGACGCGATTTTACGCCTGGTGGAAGACCTTCAGGCGCAAGGCGCTCGGGTCAACTGGAAAAATAACCCGGACGGCACGCGCAGCCCCTATGAAATTAACGTCACGTATATGGATGCCCTTAGTTTACGGGATGACAGCGACGCGACGCGCCTTGCGCGTTTTCTGCTGGCGCACGCGCTGTTATTAACCTTCCCCGGCGTTCCGGCGATTTATATTCAAAGTATTCTCGGCTCGCGCAATGATGAAGAGGGCGTTGAACGGCTTGGCTATAACCGCGCTATTAATCGTCAAAAATATACCGAGGCGGAAATGAACACGGCGCTACAGGCCGAAGGGAATTTACGCCACGAAACGTGGAAGCAACTCGGCGAGATTATTTCGCTTCGCCGCCAGCACGCGGCGTTTCATCCCGACAGCGCCTTTGCCGCTCGCTGTATTAATGATGCAGTGCTGGAAATTATGCGCGTTGCAGATAATGGCGCGACGGTTATTGCCCTCTTTAATCTCAGCGATACCGAGCAGGTTATTGATTATGACGCCCGCGGCTGTCGTGAATTAATCACCGGTGCGACGATAAATAGTGACTCGCTGATTCTTGCCCCATGGAAAGCAATGTGGCTTAGCAAAGCCTGAAAGCACTGAATATGCGAAACAATAATATTGTGCTGATTTCAGCACTGGTTGCCTGCGCCCTGATGTCAGGCTGTGACGACAAGAAAAAGGAAAATGTTGCCATCGAATTTATGCATTCGTCGGTGGAACAGGAGCGCCAGGCGGTAATTACGCGCCTTATCGAGCGCTTCGAAAAGGCGAACCCGGGGATCACGGTGAAACAGGTGCCGGTCGAAGAAGACGCGTACAACACCAAAGTCACCACGCTTGCCCGCTCTGGCGCGCTGCCAGAAGTCATTGAGATTAGCCACGACTACGCCAAAGTGATGGACAAAGAGCAACTGCTCGATCGCGAGGCCATCAAAGCCGCGGTGGCGCAGGTCGGCGAAAATCAGTTCTTTGACGGCGTGCTGCGCATTGTGCGCACTGAGGACGGCACGGCCTGGACCGGTGTGCCCATCAGCGCCTGGCTTGGCGGCGTCTGGTATCACAAATCGCGTCTGGCGGAAGTGGGCATCAGCGAACCGCAGGACTGGCAGTCACTGCTGAACGCCGCAACGCTTTTGAATAAACCGTCCGATAAAAAATACGGCATCGCACTGCCCACCGCCGAGAGCGTCATGACCGAACAGGCGTTCTCGCAGTTTGCGCTCTCCAACGGCGCGAACGCGTTTGACGCCAGCGGCAACATTACGCTTAACACGCCTGAAATGCGTGAGGCGCTGGAGTTCTACCGCGAGCTCGCGGCGCTCTCCATGCCTGGCTCGAACGACGTCATGGAAATCAAAGACGCCTTTATGAACGGCACCGCGCCCATGGCTATCTACTCCACCTACATCCTGCCTGCGGTGTTTAAAGAGGGCGACCCGCAGGATCTCGGCTTTGTCGTGCCGACCAAAAAATCTGCCGCCGCCTACGGAATGCTGACTTCACTCACCATCACCGCCGGGCAGCGTGAAGAGGAAACCGAAGCCGCGAAGAAATTCGTGGTCTTTATGGAGCAGGCGGAAAACGCCGCCGACTGGGTGCTGATGTCGCCGGGCGCGGCGTTGCCGGTCAACAAAACCGTGGTAGAGACGCCTACCTATCAGCAAAACCCGGTCATTAAAGCGTTCGGCGGGCTCACCCGCGAACTCATCGCGCAATTCCCTAACGTGCAGGTCTTCGGCTCGGTTGGCGACAAAAACTTCACCCGTATGGGCGATGTGACGGGATCCGGCGTCATTAACGAAATGGTCAACAGCGTCACGGTTGGCGGCAAGTCGCCGGAAGCGGCGCTGGTTGACGGGCAAAAACGTCTCGATGAACTGGTCGCCAGACCGTAACCCCGACGCAGGAAATGGCTCTCATGAAGAAGTTAACTTCAGGTGGTTCTGATATGCCATTCGCCATGCTGCTCCTGGCCCCCAGCCTGCTGTTGCTGGGCGGCCTGGTAGCCTGGCCGATGCTGTCGAATATCGAAATCAGTTTTTTACGCCTGCCGCTCAACCCGCGCCTGCCGTCGCAGTTCATCGGGCTTGAGAACTACCTCAAAATCCTCAGCGATCCGGGCTTCTGGCACTCGCTGTGGATGACCTGCTGGTACACGGCGCTGGTGGTGGCGGGCAGTACCGCGCTTGGGTTGTCCGTCGCGATTTTCTTTAACCACGAGTTTCGCTTTCGCAAAACCGCGCGCTCGCTGGTGATCCTCTCTTACGTCACGCCGTCCATTTCACTGATATTTGCGTGGAAATATATGTTCAACAACGGCTATGGCGTCGTGAACTGGATTGCGGGCGATCTGCTGCATCTCTACGACCAGGCTCCGCTGTGGTTCGACAACCCGTCCAGCAGCTTCGCACTGGTGGTGCTGTTCGCCATCTGGCGCTACTTCCCCTACGCCTTCATCTCGTTTCTGGCGATTTTGCAGACCATCGACAAATCGCTCTACGAGGCGGCGGAGATGGACGGCGCAAGCGCCTGGCAGCGGTTTCGCATCGTGACGCTGCCCGCCATCATGCCGGTACTGGCGACCGTCGTGACGCTGCGCACTATCTGGATGTTCTACATGTTCGCGGACGTTTATTTGCTGACGACCAAAGTCGATATCCTGGGCGTATATCTCTACAAAACCGCCTTTGCGTTCAACGACCTCGGTAAAGCGGCAGCTATCTCCGTCGTGCTGTTCATCATTATTTTCGCAGTGATCCTGATTACCAGAAAGCGGGTGAATCTCCATGGCAACAAATAAACGTTTTGCACGGCGCGCGGGGTTTTACTTCGGGCTGGCGCTGTTCCTGATTGCAACGCTGCTGCCTTTCTTTGTGATGCTGATGACCTCGTTCAAAAGCCCGAAAGAGGCGATTTCGCTGCACCCGACGCTGTTCCCGCAGCACTGGACGCTGGAGCACTATGTCGACATTTTCAATCCGCTGATCTTTCCGTTCGTCACCTATTTTCGCAACAGTCTGGTGGTGTCGGTGGTGTCGTCCGGTGTCGCGGTGTTTATCGGCATTCTCGGTGCCTATGCGCTGTCAAAGCTGCGCTTCAAGGGGCGGATGACCATCAATGCCAGCTTTTACACGGTCTACATGTTCTCCGGCATTCTGCTGGTGGTGCCGCTCTTCAAAATCATCACCGCGCTTGGCATCTATGACACACAGCTCGCCATTATCGTGACGATGGTGACGCAGACGCTGCCGACCGCTGTGTTCATGCTGAAAAGCTACTTCGACACCATTCCTGATGAAATCGAAGAGGCGGCGATGATGGATGGCTTAAACCGTCTGCAAATCATCTTTCGCATCACCGTGCCACTGGCGGTTTCCGGCCTGGTCTCGGTGTTCGTCTACTGCTTTATGGTGGCGTGGAACGATTACCTCTTCGCCTCGATTTTCCTTTCCAGCTCGTCGAACTTCACGCTGCCTGTTGGGCTTAACACGCTCTTTAGCACGCCGGACTACATCTGGGGACGCATGATGGCGGCGTCGCTGGTGACGGCACTGCCGGTAGTAGTGATGTACGCGCTTTCCGAACGTTTCATAAAAAGTGGGTTGACCGACGGCGGCGTGAAGGGCTGACCGGGTCATTTTCAGGGAGAAAGTAATGAAAAAATTAGTGGCTCAGGCACCGCGCGTGGCGGCGCTGGTGGAATATCAGGACCGTGCAGTCGCGGATAACGAAGTGAAAATCCGCGTGCGCTTCGGCGCGCCGAAACACGGCACCGAAGTGGTGGATTTTCGCGCGGCCAGTCCGTTTATCGATGAAGAATTTTCCAGCGAATGGCAGCTCTTCACGCCGCGCCCGGAAGGCGCACCGCGTGGCATTGAGTTCGGCAAATTCCAGCTCGGCAATATGGTGGTGGGCGAGATTATCGAGCGCGGCGCACGCGTCACCGAATACGCCGTGGGCGACCTGGTCTGCACCTATGGCCCGCTGATGGAAACCGTCATCGTTAACGCCTTGGATAACTATAAGCTTCGCAAAATGCCGCAGGGCAGTAGCTGGAAAAACGCCGTCTGCTATGACCCGGCGCAGTTCGCCATGAGCGGCGTGCGCGACGGCAACGTGCGCGTCGGCGATTTCGTGGTCGTGGTAGGGCTTGGTGCCATCGGGCAGATAACCGTACAGCTGGCGAAAAAAGCGGGCGCGTCGGTAGTGATTGGCGTCGATCCTATTGAGCACCGCTGCGCGATTGCCCGGCGTCACGGCGCGGATTATACCTTTACCCCCATTGGCGCGGACATCGGGCTTGAAATCAAAAAGCTCACCGGCAAACAGGGCGCGGACGTCATCATCGAAACCAGCGGCAACGCCGATGCTCTGCAGGCCGCACTGCGCGGTATCGCCTACGGCGGCACCATCTCGTATGTCGCATTCGCTAAGCCGTTTACCAGCCTTAACTTCGGGCGCGAAGCGCATTTTAACAACGCGAAAATTGTCTTCTCCCGCGCCTGTAGCGAGCCGAACCCGGACTATCCGCGCTGGAGCCGCAAGCGTATCGAAGAGACCTGCTGGGAACTGCTGATGAACGGCTATCTCAACTGCGAAGATCTGATTGACCCGGTCGTGCCTTTCGCGCAGAGCGCGGAGAGCTACATGAAGTATGTCGACCAGCACCCGGAACTGAGCATCAAAATGGGCGTCACTTTTTAATTCACGGATGAAACAACAATGAAAATCGCAACGCAGAATCAGGCATTTTTCCCGGAAAACATTCTGGAGAAATTTCGTTATATCAAAGCGATGGGCTTTGACGGCTATGAAATCGACGGCAAGCTGCTGGTGGACAATCTTGCGGAGGTCAAAGCCGCGATTCAGGAGACCGGCCTGCCGGTGACGAGCGCCTGCGGTGGTTACGACGGCTGGATCGGCGACTTTATCGAGGAGCGCCGCCTGAACGGGCTTTCACAGATCACCCGCATTCTGGAGGCGCTGGCGGAAGTCGGCGGCAAAGGGATTGTGGTGCCTGCGGCCTGGGGCATGTTCACTTTTCGTCTGCCGCCGATGAAATCGCCGCGAAGCCTGGCGGGCGACAGAAAAGCGGTCAGCGATTCGCTGCGCTATCTCGACGAGGTGGCGGCGCGTACCGGCACCACGGTTTTCCTTGAGCCGCTCAACCGCTACCAGGATCACATGATTAACACGCTCGCCGACGCGCGACGCTATATCGTCGAGGGCGGCCTGAAGCACGTCAAAATCATCGGTGATTTTTATCACATGAATATCGAGGAAGATAACCTCTGCAAGGCGTTCCACGATAACCGCGATCTCTTAGGGCACGTTCACATCGCCGACAATCATCGCTACCAGCCGGGCAGCGGGGCGATTGATTTTCACAGCGCGTTTGATCAACTGCGCGCTGATGGCTATGACGGCTATATCGTCTATGAATGCCGCATCCGGGCCGACGACCCGGCGCAGGCCTACCGGCAGTCGCTTGACTTCTTGCGTCAGTGTTAAGAGGCGGCGTGCGAAATGAGTGCTCATCAAACCTCGCCGCTGAAGGTGGCCATTATTGGTGCCGGTCAGGTGGCGGATAACGTTCATGCCTCGTTTTACCGCACGCGTGAAGAGGTGCAACTGGTGGCTGTCTGCGACAGCCGCCCTGAACAGGCGCAGGCGTTCGCAGAACGCCACGCCATCAGGCACGTTTTCACCGATGTCGCCACGCTGCTGGCAGAGGTGCGCCCGGATGTGGTCAGCGTCTGCTCGCCGAACCGTTTTCATCATGAACATGTGATGCAGGCGCTGGCGGCGGGGTGTCACGTCATGTGTGAAAAGCCGCCCGCCATGACGGCCGAGCAGGCGGACGAGATGCGCCAGGCCGCCCGGCGGTCCGGTAAAGTGCTGGCTTACGATTTCCACCATCGCTTCGCCCGCGACACGCAACTGCTGCGTGAACAGGTAGCGAGCGGCACGCTTGGCGACGTGTATGTCACCAATGCGCGGGCGCTGCGGCGCTGCGGCGTGCCGGGCTGGGGCGTGTTTACCAACAAAGCCCTACAGGGCGGCGGGCCGCTTATCGACATCGGCATTCATATGCTGGATGCGGCGCTGTTTGTGCTCGGGTTTCCGCGGTTAGCGCGCGTGACCGCGCATACGTTCCAGAAGCTTGGCACGACCAAAAGCAGCGGTCAGTTTGGCCGCTGGGATCCGCAACAATACACGGTAGAAGACGCGCTGTTCGCCACAGTGGAGTTTGCCAGCGGCAATATCCTGCGGCTCGAAACCTCGTTTGCGCTCAATATCGCCCCGCAGTCGCAGATGAACGTTGAGTTTTGCGGCGACAAAGCGGGGGCGACGCTCTTTCCGGCGCACATTTATCAGGACTGCGACGGCGAGCTGCTGACGTTAATGCAGCGCGAAAAGGCGGACGATCGACGTCACCAGCGCAGCATGGAAGCGTTTCTTGACTGTGTGCAGGGAAAACCTGCGCCAATTGCCGACGGCGAGCAGGGCTGGCAGATCCAGCGGCTGGTGGCGGCCATCTATCAGGCGGCAGAAACAGGGAAGTGTGTTGAGCTATGAATTCAATAACCACGCTGGTCGAAGCGCGCTTCGATCCGCAATACCACAATAAATACGCCACGCTGATGGCCGCCGGCAACGGCGCGCTGGGCGTGCGCGCCACGCATGAAGAAGCCTACACCACCCAGACGCGCGGCATGTTTTTCGCCGGGCTTTACCACCGGGCAGGCGAGGGCGAAACCACAGAACTGGTCAATCTGCCGGATCTGGTGGGTATGGAGATTGAGCTTAACGGCGACATTTTTAGCCTGCTCAGCGGCGAAATACTGAGCTATCGCCGCGAGCTCTGCTTTGCAAGCGGGGAACTGACACGCACCGTCGAGTGGCGTTCACCACGCGGGCAGCGTTTTACGCTCAAAAGCGAGCGCTTTGTCTCCGCCACGCGGCTTGGGCTGTTCTGCCTGCGGCTTGCCATTACGCCTGTTGATAGCGCGGCCACCGTGCGCGTGGCGACGGGCATCGACGCCACCCAGACCAACAGCGGGCGTCAGCACCTGGCAGAGCGTGAACTGCGCGTTTTTGAAAACAGCTACCTTCAGGCGCGCTACCGCACGCTCGATAACGTCTCGGATGTGACGCTGGGCTGCGTCTGTCGTGTGAATGCTCAGGCGCAGGTGAGCTTTTCGGCGAAAAACCGCCGGCTGTTGCAGCACAGTCAGCAAAAGCTCGCTGCGGGCGAAAGCTTCACGCTTGAGAAATGCGCCTGGGTCAGCGCGTCGCTTGACGCGCCGGATGATAGCGCGGCAACGGCGGCGCTGGCTGCGCTGCGTGAATGCGCCACAATGGGTTATGACGCACTGCTGGCGGAATCCTCCGCGGCCCGTCGCGTCTGGTGGCAACAGGCGCGCGTCGAGGTCGAAAGCGATAGACGTCAGGATCAACAGGCGCTCGATTTCGCGCTTTATCACCTGCATGCCATGACGCCGCGCCACGACGAGCGCAGTAGCATCGCCGCCAAAGGTCTGACCGGCGAAGGCTATAAAGGGCACGTCTTCTGGGACACGGAAGTGTTTCTGCTGCCGTTTCACCTGCATACCGCGCCCGCAGTCGCGCGCCAGCTTCTGCGCTATCGCTGGCTGAACCTGGCCGGTGCGAAGCGTAAGGCCGCACGCGGCGGCTGGCAGGGAGCGCTCTTCCCGTGGGAGAGCGCGCGCACCGGCGAGGAAGAGACGCCCGAATTCGCGGCGATCAACATCCGCACCGGCCTGCGCCAGAAGGTGGCCTCTGCGCTTGCCGAGCATCATCTGGTGGCCGATATGGCCTGGGCGGTGGCGGCGTACTGGCAGGCGACGGGTGACGATGTGTTTATGGCGCATGAAGGCCGCGAACTGCTTGAAGAGACTGCGCGCTTCTGGCTGAGTCGCGCACAGACGGTGAACGGGCGGCTGGAGCTGCACGATGTCATCGGCCCCGATGAATACACCGAGCACATTAACAACAACGCTTACACCAGCTATCTGGCACACCACAATGTCGCGCTGGCGCGGGATCTCCGCCGCCGGTTCGGTATACCGGACGACGCGTTGACGGCGCAGTGCGACGATTTTCTCGCGCGGTTGTATCTGCCCGGCGCACGCGCGGACGGCGTGATCCCGCAGGATGACACGTTCTTCAGTAAGCCGACTATCGATCTCACACGCTATCGCGCAAGTGCGGGCAGCCAGTCGGTGCTGCTTGATTATTCGCGGGCGGAAGTCAACGAGATGCAGATCCTTAAGCAGGCGGATGTGGTGATGCTGCTCTATGTGCTGCCGTGGCGGTTTGATAGCGCGACGGTGGCGGCGAATCTCGACTACTACGAGCCGCGTACCATTCATGATTCTTCACTCAGCAAAGCCATTCACGGCATCGTCGCGGCCCGCTGCGGGCGGCGCGATGAGGCGTATGGCTTCTGGCGCGCCGGCTGTGAGATCGATCTCGGCGATGCGCCGCACAGCAGCGATGACGGTATTCATGCGGCTGCGACCGGTGCCATCTGGCTTGGCGCAGTCGTGGGGTTCGCAGGCGTCAGCGTCAAAGAGGGGGAACTTTATGTGACGCCGTCACTTCCGGCGCAGTGGCGTCGTCTGGCGTTTCCCTTCTGCTGGCAGGGGCAGCAGCTTCATTTTGAGATAACGCAGGCGTCTCTGACGGTCAGAAGTGCTCACGCCGTCAGGATGTTCATTAATGATACGGAGCAGGAAATTCACGGCGAGCGTGTTTTCCCTTTGCCGGACAGCGCGCGCAGGGAGGCGAAATGAAACCGGACGCCGTGATTTTCGATCTTGATGGCGTGATTACCGACACCGCCCACCTGCACTTTGTCGCCTGGCGGCAGGTGGCGGCAGACGTAGGGATCGCCATCGACGAGCAGTTTAATCAGCAGCTCAAGGGCATCAGTCGGATGGGCTCGCTGGAGCGCATTCTCGCCTGGGGAGGTAAAGCCGATGCCTTCAGCGAGGCGGAAAAAGCGTCACTCGCCAGCCGTAAAAACGCGCTTTACGTTGAATCGTTACGCACGCTGACGCCGCAGGCGGTGCTGCCCGGCATTGCGTCACTGCTGGCGGCGCTGCGCCAGGAAGGAATTGGGATCGGGCTCGCCTCGGTGTCGCTCAACGCGCCCGCGATTTTGCAGGCGCTCGGCCTTGCCGCACAGTTCGACTTCTGCGCCGACGCCGCAAGGCTTATGCACTCCAAGCCCGACCCGGAGATTTTTCTCACCGCCTGCGCCGGGCTTGGCGTGGCGGCGGCGCGTTGTATCGGCGTGGAGGATGCGCAGGCAGGCATCGATGCTATCAACGCCTGTGGCATGACGTCCGTAGGCATCGGCGCAGAGCTGCGCGGCGCGCAGCTGCGGCTGGATAACACCGCAGAGCTCACCTGGCCGCGACTGCACGCGCTCTGGAATCAACAACGGTGCGCCACGGCGCGCTGATAACAAGGACAGATTATGGCTCAACTCTCTCTACAACATATTCAGAAGATTTATGACAACCAGGTTCACGTCGTTAAAGACTTCAATCTGGAGATTGCCGATAAAGAGTTTATCGTTTTTGTCGGGCCGTCAGGCTGCGGGAAATCCACCACGCTGCGTATGATCGCAGGGCTTGAGGCCATCAGCGGTGGTGATCTGCTGATTGATGGCGTGCGGATGAACGACGTGCCCGCCAAAGCGCGCAATATCGCGATGGTATTCCAGAACTACGCGTTGTACCCGCATATGACGGTCTATGACAACATGGCCTTCGGGCTAAAAATGCAGAAGGTGTCGCCAGAGATTATTGAAGAGCGCGTCGCCTGGGCGGCGCAAATTCTCGGGCTGAAAGAGTACCTGAAGCGCAAGCCGGGTGCGCTTTCCGGTGGCCAGCGCCAGCGTGTGGCGCTGGGGCGCGCGATTGTTCGCGAAGCGGGCGTCTTTCTGATGGATGAGCCGCTCTCGAATCTCGATGCCAAACTGCGCGTCCAGATGCGTGCAGAGATAACCCGGCTGCACCAGAAGCTTAATACCACCATGATCTATGTGACCCACGATCAGACCGAAGCGATGACGATGGCCACAAGAATTGTCATCATGAAAGACGGTATCGTGCAGCAGGTCGGCGCGCCGAAAGAAGTTTATAACCATCCGGCGAATCTGTTTGTGGCCGGTTTTATTGGCTCGCCCGCCATGAATTTTATTCGCGGGGCGATCGACGGCGACTATTTCGTGACGGAAACGCTGAAGCTGCCGCTGCCGGTAAATAAACTCGCGCGGCTCAATGACAGCGGCTATCAGCGTAAAGCCGTTATATTAGGGATTCGCCCGGAAGATATTTTCCCCGGCGCGACCAGCGATGACGCAGTTGAAGCGAAAATTACCGTTGCAGAATTAACCGGCGCGGAATTTATGCTTTATGCGACCGTCGGCGGGCATGAAATGGTGGTGCGCGCAAACGCGGATAAAGATTATCAGGCCGACCAGCGTATTAATATCGCCTTTGATATGAATAAATGCCACGTCTTCGACAGCGAGACGGAAATCGCAATCGCCTGAGTCTCATACCGACGAAAAATAAGCTCCGATTCAGGCGGAGCTTATTTTTTCAGATTAGGGTTGTAGGAATTAACGTACGGGCCGGAACAGGCTCACCGGCGATACGGGCGAAAAGCAGCGCGCTGCTGATGTCGCCTAACTGACGGATGGGAACATTAATTCCGCCGGGCGGTGGGGCGAGCAGGAAAGAGAGCGTTTCGTTGCTGTAACCGACCACCGTCAGCGCATCCGGGATGGAGATGCCGCGCTCGGCGGCGGCGCGGTAGACGCTCATCAGTTTCAGGCTGTCGGTGGCGAAGATGGCGTCAGGCGGTTCAGGGAGTGTTAGCAGGCGGTGCGCCGCATCCAGCGCGCTTTGCTGGGTGTAGCCGCCATCAACGATAAGCGTGCTGTCATCAGGCCGCTGATGCCTGGCGAGGCTTGCGCGAAACCCGGCCAGGCGGTCAACAGAGACATGATAATCCAGCGGCGCGTGCAGGCAGGCGATACGCTGACAACCTCTCGCGACAAGCGTATCGGTCAGCGCAATGCTGTCGTGATAATTATCGGTATCGACGGAGGCGATATGCTGATAATTCCCCGCGACTTTACCAATGACCACCACCGGAACGGCGCATTCATCGAGCTTTTCGTAAAAGGTCTCATCTGCTGGCGCGCTCAGCATAATAATGCCTTTAATCATTTTCTGGCGAATGCGTGTCAGGCATTTCTGTAAGTCATCGTCGCTATTACGGGACGTTTGCAGAATAACGTCAAAACCGGTTTCTTCCGCGCGAGCCATTATCGCGTGCAGCACTTCAGAGAAAAAAGGATTACCGGCCGTCGTTTTAGTGGAGCGCGCGGAAATCACCATAATCGCATCAAACCCGGATGAGGTGAGCGCGCGCGCCATTTTATTCGGCTGATAATGTAATTCTTCAATCGCTTTTAATACCCGCTCGCGCGCGGCGTCGGAAATATTGGTCTGATTATTCAGAACGCGCGACACCGTTGATTTAGACACGTTCGCCACGCGGGCAATATCGTAAATGGTCGGGGACATTCGTCCGTGCTCCATCATATCGCATAAACAAAATTATCTTACTGAAGCCACAGAGCAGTGTCCATGCGCCACGTTTTTGTAAATCGGCGTCAGCGGGGCTTGAATCGCCGCGCCTTAGCCTTACTGTTATGATCAGAGGAAATAAACGCATCGGGCAGGGATATGATTAAACAACTTCAGAGTGAAATGCAGGCGCTGATGAATCGTAGCGTCGACAGACATTTACGCCTGGCGGTCACGGGGCTTAGCCGCAGCGGCAAAACGGCCTTTATCACCGCGCTGGTGAATCAGTTGCTGTCTGTCAACAGCGGGGCGCGGCTGCCGCTTTTTTCGCCGGTACGCGAGGAGCGACTGCTCGGCGTGCGCCGGGTACCGCAGCAGGATATGGGCGTCGCGCGCTTTACCTATGACGAAGGGCTGGCGCAACTTTTCGGTACGCCGCCCGCATGGCCGACGCCGACGCGCGGCGTGAGCGAAATACGGCTCGCGCTGCGCTATCGTTCGCGTGAATCGCTGCTGCGCCATTTTAAAGATACTTCCACGCTCTATCTCGATATTGTTGATTACCCCGGTGAATGGTTGCTCGACCTGCCCATGCTGGCGCAGGACTATCTCACCTGGTCGCGCCAGATGACGGGCCTGCTGCAGGGCGAGAGGGCCATCTGGGCGCAGCGCTGGCGTAGCCTGTGTGAAGGGCTCGATCCGCTGGCGCCGGGCGATGAAAAGCGTCTGGCGGAGATAGCGGAAGCCTGGACTGAGTACCTGATGCAGTGCAAACGCGAAGGACTGCACTTTATCCAGCCGGGGCGTTTTGTGTTGCCGGGCGATCTGGCGGGCGCGCCGGTGTTGCAGTTCTTCCCGTGGCCAGGTGTGGATGAAGTTGGCGAGACAAAACTGGCGCAGACGGGCAAACAGACCAACATCGGCATGCTGCGCGAGCGCTACCACTACTACTGCGAAAAAGTCGTTAAGGGCTTTTACCGGGAGCACTTTGTGCGTTTCGACCGCCAGATAGTGCTGGTGGATTGCCTTCAGCCGCTCAACAGCGGGCCACAGGCGTTTAATGATATGCGCCTGGCGCTGACGCAACTCATGCAAAGCTTTCATTACGGCCAGCGCACGCTGTTCCGGCGTCTCTTTTCGCCGGTGATCGACAAACTGCTTTTCGCCGCCACCAAAGCGGATCACGTCACGCACGATCAGCATGCGAATCTGGTATCGCTGCTCTCGCAACTGGTGCAGGAGGCGTGGCAGAACGCCGCGTTTGAAGGTATCGAAATGGACTGCATGGGCATCGCCTCGATACAGGCAACGGAAAGCGGCATGGTGGAGAGCCACGGCGAAAGCGTGCCGGCGCTGCGCGGCAACCGCTTAAGCGACGGCGCGCCGCTGACCATTTACCCAGGCGATGTGCCCGCGCGGCTGCCGGGCAGCGCGTTCTGGCAGCAGCAGGGTTTTCAGTTCGAAGCCTTTCGCCCGCGCGTGATGGACGTTGACCGGCCGCTGCCGCATATCCGCCTGGACGCGGTGCTGGAATTTTTAACAGGAGATAAGCTGCGATGAGCGAGATTAAACCGCGCCGTGAGTTTGACGAGCCGCTGCGCCCGGAAGAAGGCCCGACGCTTCGCGCCACTCAGGCGTTTGACGAGGCGCAGGCGTTTGTACCGGCCGTTGAGGATGAGACGCTTGCCGCAGACGCGCCCGAGCGCGTGGTAGAAAACGCGCTCAAACCCCGGCGCAGCCTGTGGCGGCGCATGGTCGTGGCCGGGCTTGGCCTGTTTGGCGTAAGCGTCGTGGCGCAGGGCGTGCAGTGGGCGGCAAATGCGTGGTACACGCGCGACTGGATAGCGCTCGGCGGCTGCGTCGCCGGCGGGCTGATTGTGGCGGCGGGCGTCGGCGCGCTCGCGAGCGAATGGCGGCGGCTTTATCGCCTGCGCGAACGGGCAGAAGAACGCGATGAGGCGCGCGAGCTGCTGGCGAGCCACGGCAGCGGCAAGGCGCGCACGTTTTGCGAAAAGCTGGCGAATCAGGCGGGGCTGACGCAGGGGCATCCGGCGCTGGCGCGCTGGCATGCCGCGATTCATGAAACCCACAGCGATCGCGAAGTGGTGACGCTTTACGCGCATATCGTTCAGCCGGTGCTGGACAGCCAGGCCCGCAGCGCCATCAGCCTCTCGGCGGCCGAATCGACGCTGATGATTGCGGTCAGCCCGCTGGCGCTGGTGGATATGGCGTTTATCGCCTGGCGCAACCTGCGCCTGGTGAATCGTATCGCGGCGATCTACGGCATTGAACTCGGTTACTACAGCCGCATTCGTCTGTTTCGTCTGGTGCTGCTCAATATGGCTTTCGCGGGCGCGAGCGAAATGGTGCGTGAGGTTGGGCTTGACTGGATGTCACAGGATCTTGCCGCGCGCGTCTCCGCCCGCGTGGCGCAGGGGCTGGGTGCGGGGCTGCTGACCGCGCGTCTCGGCGTAAAGGCGATGGAGCTGTGCCGCCCGCTGCCCTGGACGGAAGATGACAAGCCGCGCCTCGGCGATTTCCGTCGCCAGCTGTTAAGTGAAGTTAAAGTCACGCTTCTGAAACAAAAGCGCGAAGAGTAACCCCAACGGCGTCCTGCCTGTTCAGGTTTACAGCATGACGCCGCATTTTTCCGCACTCTGTCAATTTTTGTTGACAGACCACTCCCCCGGTAGCGGCAACTGAAGTATTATCTCGCCATTCGTTGGATCAATGCGTGAAGGTGCTGCCATGCGTCTTGAAGTGTTTTGTGAGGACCGCCTCGGTCTGACCCGTGAGTTGCTCGATCTCCTGGTGCTGCGCGGTATCGATTTACGCGGCATCGAAATTGACCCTGTCGGGCGAATTTATCTCAATTTTTCCACGCTGGAATTTAACGCCTTCAGCAGCCTGATGGCGGAGATCCGCCGTATTCCCGGCGTTACCGATGTGCGTACCGTGCCGTGGATGCCCTCCGAGCGCGAGCACCGCTCGCTGAGCGCGTTGCTGGAGGCGCTGCCGGAACCGGTGTTTTCGGTGGATATGAAATGCAAAATCGAGCTGGCGAACCCGGCGAGCTGCGCGCTGTTCGGCCAGAATGAGGCGCGCCTGCGCAACCATAACGCCGCAAGCCTTATCAGCGGTTTTAACTTTCAGCGCTGGCTGGAGAGCAGCCCGGTGGAATCACACACCGAACACGTGGTGATTAACGGTCAGGATTTTGTACTGGAAATCACGCCGGTACATCTGGAAGAAGAGAGCGGCACCAGCGTGCTGACCGGCGCGGTCGCGATGCTGCGCTCAACCGTGCGTATGGGCCGCCAGTTGCAGAATCTGGCCAGCCTCGATCTCCATGCGTTCAGCCATATCATCGCGGTCAGTCCGCGCATGAAACAGGTGGTGGATCAGGCGCGCAAACTGGCGATGCTGAACGCGCCTCTGCTTATCACCGGCGACACCGGCACCGGTAAAGATTTGCTGGCGCATGCCTGCCATCTGGCAAGCCCGCGCGCCGATAAGCCTTATCTGGCGCTGAACTGCGCGTCTATACCGGAAGATGTGGTGGAGAGCGAGCTGTTCGGTCACGCGCCGGGCGCTTACGCCAATGCCCATGAAGGGAAAAAAGGCTTCTTCGAACAGGCCAACGGCGGCTCGGTGCTGCTCGATGAAATCGGCGAGATGTCGCCGCGTATGCAGGCCAAACTGCTGCGCTTTCTCAATGACGGCACGTTCCGCCGTGTGGGCGAAGAGCACGAAGTGCATGTGGATGTGCGCGTGATCTGCGCGACGCAGAAAAATCTCGTGGAGCTGGTGCAAAAAGGCGCGTTTCGCGAAGATCTTTACTATCGCCTCAACGTGCTGACGCTGAATCTGCCGCCGCTGCGCGACCGCCCGCAGGACATCATGCCGCTCACGGAGATGTTCGTGGCGCGCTTTGCCGATGAACAGGGCGTGCCGCGCCCGAAACTGGCAGGCGATCTCGGGCAGGTGCTGACCCGCTACGGCTGGCCGGGCAACGTGCGCCAGTTGAAAAACGCGATCTACCGCGCGCTCACGCAGCTTGAAGGCTATGAACTGCGCCCGCAGGATATCCTGCTGCCGGATTTCGACGCCGCCGCGCTGCCGGTAGGCGAAGAGGCGATGGAAGGCTCGCTTAACGACATCACCCGTCGTTTCGAGCGCTCAGTACTGACGCAGCTTTATCGCAGCTATCCGAGTACCCGTAAGCTCGCCAAAAGACTGGGCGTCTCACATACGGCAATTGCGAATAAGCTTCGCGAATATGGCTTAAGCCAGCGTAAGGGCGAAGAGTAACGCCGCCAACAAAAAAGCCTCCGCATGCGGAGGCTTTTTTTATCGGGCAAATTACGCTTTCAGTGCGTTAAGCGCCGCGTCGTAGTTCGGCTCGTGGGTGATTTCATTCACCAGCTCGCTGAATACGATTTCATCGTTCTCATTCAGGACCAGCACCGCGCGAGCGGTCAGGCCTTTCAGCGCGCCTTCTTCAATGCCCACGCCATATTCTTTGGCAAATTCCGGGTTACGCAGCGTAGAGAGCGTGATGACATTGCTCAGGCCTTCCGCGCCGCAGAAGCGGGACTGCGCGAACGGCAGGTCGGCGGAAACGCACAGTACAACGGTGTTTTCCATGCCGGTTGCCAGCTGGTTAAATTTGCGCACGGACGCGGCGCAAACGCCGGTGTCGATGCTTGGGAAAATGTTCAGTACTTTACGCTTACCGGCAAACTGGCTCAGTGAAACGTCAGACAGATCTTTTGCCACCAGGCTGAACGGCGCCGCTTTGCTGCCTGCCTGCGGGATCTGACCCACTACGGAAACCGGATTGCCCTGGAAATAGACGATTTGTGACATAGTTATCTTCCTGTTTACATATAGTTAACGTCGCCGCTAGTGTATGTGATCCCGCGTGGGATGAATATAAAAAACTGTCCCGGCAGGCTAACTTTCCAGTCGCTATACTGAGGCAAAGCCCGTTGCGAGGAAAATAATGAGAAGCGTAAAAGTGTATCAGGAAGCCTGGCCGCTCCATTCGCCGTTTGTGATTGCCCGCGGCAGCCGCAGTGAAGCGGTGGTGGTTGTGGTGGAGCTGGAAGAGGATGGCGTGAGGGCGGTGGGCGAATGTACACCGTATCCGCGCTACGGCGAGAGTGTCGCCTCGGTGATGGCGCAAATCATGACTGTGGTGCCGCAGCTCGAAGCGGGGCTGGATCGGGCCGGGCTGCAGAAATTACTGCCCGCGGGCGCCGCGCGCAACGCTGTCGACTGCGCGCTCTGGGATCTCGACGCGCGCCGCGCGGGCGACACGCTGGAAGCGTATTTACAGGTCACGCTGCCGGAGCAGCACACCACCGCCCAGACGGTCGTGCTGGGCGCGCCGGAACAGATGGCGAGCAACGCCGCGCTGCTGTGGGAAAAGGGCGCGCGGCTTTTGAAAATCAAACTCGACGACACGTTTATTACCGAGCGGATGGTCGCCATTCGCGGCGCGGTGCCGGAGGCGACGCTGATTGTCGATGCCAACGAATCCTGGCATGCGGAAGGGCTGGCGGCGCGCTGTCAGCTGCTGGCGGATCTCGGCGTGCAGATGCTGGAGCAGCCGCTACCGGCGTCCGATGACCGCGCGCTGGAAAACTTTATTCATCCGCTGCCCATCTGTGCCGATGAAAGCTGCCACACGCGCGGCAGCCTGAAGACGCTCGCCGGGCGCTACGAGATGATCAACATTAAGCTCGATAAAACCGGCGGTCTGACCGAGGCGCTGGCGCTGGCTCGCCAGGCGACGGAGGACGGATTCGGGCTGATGCTCGGCTGTATGCTCTGCACCTCGCGCGCCATCGGCGCCGCGCTGCCGCTGATCCCGCAAATGCGCTTTACCGATCTCGACGGCCCGACCTGGCTTGCGGTGGATGTTGAGCCTCCGTTACGTTTTACGCCCGGTCAGCTCTATCTACATTCTGACGTCGGGCCTCAGCTTTCGTCGTCGTAGTGTAGCAATGCGGTCATCGCCGCCAGATAACGCTCGGTGGCGTCGTCGGCGGAGATGGCCGGAAACTCGGCGGTAATGCAGGTTAACCCCAGATCCGCGCACCAGCTGCCAAACGATCCGGGCGTCTCATAACCGACGCTGGTGACGTGCGGCAGGCCAAACGCGTCGGCGAGCCAGCGGCCCAGCGGCGTCTGCTGCGGATCTTCTATACAGCCTAACGGGTCGTGAAACGACACCACCCAGGCGGGCTTTAATTGATGAATTAACTGGCACAGCGCGGCGGTTTCCGGCTCCGAGCCCGGCTTTTCGCCGGTGGAAAGGGTCACGTCGCGCGCCTCGGCCGCACTGTTCCAGCGATAGACGGTTTCGCCCGGCTGCCAGTTGGCCGCCGGAAAATTGCGGTTGAGATCGACCCCGCGGGCATTGGCGCGCAGGCCGAGCTGACAGCCGTCCGGATTGACCGCCAGCACCACGTGATGCCGCCGGTGCGCGGGCTCCAGCGTGCGTAGCGCGCAGGAGAGCGTCACCAGCGCCGCGTTTTCATCACCGTGCGTGCCTGCGATGATAAGCCCCGGCGCGTGCTGCGCTTCGGGTGCCGGGAACCAGAGCAGCGGCGCGCCGAGCGCCGATTCGCCATAACGCCTGGCATCGTCAGGTAAAGCGCCGCGCCGGGCGCGCGGTCGAAGCGGAGTCAGCGTGTTCATAGTGTGTCGCCATCAAAAGGTGATAACAGGAGTGTTGACGACATTTGACCGAAATTCAACAGCCTGACGGTGGTTTGCCCATTGCGCGTTATTTAAGCGTACAGGCTTTAACGCTTTGATCTGACGCGGGGTGAGCGCGCAAAATCGCGGTCTGTGGTTTGCAATTTATATTCATCCAACAAATAATTCCCCGACAGCGCCCGGAGAGAGCGGTTCGGCGCGGGACCACGAGAACGAGGACCTCATGAAAATTCCTGTAAGCTTTACCCTGAGCGCATTATGGGTCGCGAGCGCGCTGACCGGCGCGTTTGCCGCCGACGTGCCGCCCGGCACGGCGCTTGCCGAACGCCAGACGCTGGTACGCCACCTGAAAGACGAACCCGCCTCGCTGGATCCGGCGAAAGCGGTGGGGCTTCCGGAGATCCAGGTGCTGCGCGATCTCTTTGAAGGGCTGGTGAACCAGAATGACAAAGGCGAGCTGGTGCCGGGGGTGGCCACGCAGTGGCAGACCAACGACAACCGCATCTGGACGTTTACGCTTCGCGACAACGCGAAATGGTCTGACGGCACGCCGGTGACGGCCCAGGATTTCGTCTACAGCTGGCAGCGCATGGTCGACCCGAAAACCACCTCACCGTTCGCCTGGTTCTTCGCACTGGCGGGTATTGAGAACGCGCAGGCGATTATCGACGGTAAACAGGCACCCGCGCAGCTTGGCGTGAGCGCGCCGGATGCGCATACGCTGAAGGTCACGCTCGATAAACCGCTGCCGTGGTTCCCGTCGCTTGCCGCCAACGCGGCGCTCTATCCGGTGCAAAAAGCGAATGTGGAGCAGGGCGGCGACTGGACGCGCCCCGGTAAGCTGGTCGGCAACGGCGCGTTCGTACTTAAAGACCGCGTAGTCAACGAAAAGCTGGTGCTGACGCCCAATACCCACTACTGGGATAACGCGAAAACGGTGCTGACGCAGGTGACGTTTTTACCGGTCAATCAGGAATCCGCCGCTACCAAGCGCTATCTCGCGAATGATATCGACATCACCGAATCCTTCCCGAAAAACCTCTATCAGAAGCTGAAAAAAGAGATCCCGGACCAGGTCTTTACGCCGCCGCAGCTTGGCACCTATTACTATGCGTTTAACACGCAGAAAGGCCCGACGGCGGACCCGCGCGTGCGTCTGGCGCTCAGCATGACCATCGACCGTCGACTGATGGCTGAAAAAGTGCTCGGCACCGGCGAGAAACCGGCCTGGCGTTTTACGCCGGACGTGACCGCAGGCTTTACGCCCGCGCCGTCAGAGTGGGAACAGATGAGCCAGCAGGAGTTAAACGCGCAGGCGAAAACGCTGCTTCAGGCCGCAGGTTACGGCCCGGCGCGTCCGCTTAACCTGACGCTGCTCTATAACACCTCTGAAAACCACCAGAAAATCGCCATCGCCGTGGCCTCGATGTGGAAAAAGAATCTGGGCGTGGACGTGAAGCTGAAAAATCAGGAGTGGAAAACCTATATCGACAGCCGTAATACCGGGAATTTCGATGTGATCCGCGCGTCCTGGGTGGGGGATTATAACGAGCCGTCCACGTTTCTTTCGCTGCTGACTTCCACGCACAGCGGGAATATTTCGCGCTTTAAAAACCCGGATTACGACAAAGTCTTGCAACAGGCCGCACAGGAGAATTCGGCCAAAGCGCGCAATGACGATTACAATAACGCCGAGAGAATTATCTCAACACAGGCACCGATTGCGCCGATTTATCAGTACACCAATGGCCGGTTAATTAAACCGTGGCTGAAAGGTTATCCAATTAATAACCCGGAAGATGTGGCCTACAGCCGTACCATGTATATCCTTAAGCATTAACGCATGTCCGGCGTCTCCATTGTGGCAGGCGCCGGACACGTTTTCTGCCTCAGTCCGCTGTTATTTTTCCGCTTCAGGATGAATGAGCGCGAGCTCCTCCACGCGGCGCTGGTTCATATTGATGACGCAGCTTAACGCATGGGCGGCAAGCCAGGGCGTACCCGCGGCCGAGGCGCTCGCTGCCGTACAGAACGCGTCTCTGGCGTCCGTCCACTGCTGCTGACTTATCTTTAACGCCTCGACCATCTGGGTGCGCCGTGCCTCATCGCCCTGCGGCCAGCGGGTATAGTCGAAGTTTTGCAGCTCCGTGACTTTGGCATTAAACGCCTGCTTAAGGGCATTATCTGAGGCCAGTCCCGCCGCTTCGAGACACTCACCGCTGTTTTCGCCCGCCTGTTGAGAGCAGGCCTCCGCCGCCGCGCTACGTGTGATCTCAACGGCCAGCGCGCACAGCGGATTTAACGCCAGCACCAGCAGCGCACTATTTATCAGGTTTTTCACAAGAGTGAATTCCGGTCTGAGGGAAGATATAGACGCGTCACGTCGTCACCAGGCGGCGTGTTTGTTGAGTATTTTCCCATGCCTGACAGGAAAATACTATGCGAAATGCCTTACTGGTCAGTGCTTTTGAAACGGGCAATAAAGCAGTTTGCATTTACGGCGATAACCACACCGGCCCACGCTTTGCCGGTGATTACCCGCGCAATGCGTATTACTGTTCACGATAGTTTGCCAGAACCGTGCATTATAAACGGTGGTGCGGTACAGAGTAAGCTCGACGGGGTGATTATTAACGGTAATGGATGCGCCATTAATAGACAATGTGTCGCCAGATGATAAATAAAACGTCGCCTTATACCAGAGAATAAGTTTAAAAGATTGTTGCGATGAAATTAAGGTAAATACAGAATTGGTGTCGGTGCTTACTACTGAATCAACCACCCGCCAGTTCATTCGACTCTCCATATGATTTCACGTGCTTAATTGGCGTGCGCATCGGTTAATGATGCAGGTAGTTCAATTGTAACGTGTGAAAAGTAAATTTTTGCGAGGAAACGACGGGGAGTGAATGAGAGAGTAAAGAAACATCATATATGCTGAACAATTATTGCTGTTTTTCACGTCTTTATAATTTAAGGACGTAATTGTCACGCGTCATTTAAATTGATATGCAAATAGTTTCAGTGTGGCAATAATAAAAATTAGAAGCGAATTTCGGATAGCCTTTCTGAAAAACCGAAGTGAGTTATTAATTGCATACCAACTGGTCAAATTCTGCATAGAAATTCATTTTCGCTGGTGTAACGTTATTGTGAAAAAAATTTAACTTAAGGAAAGTGTTCGTTTGATCAAAAAGTGATCATCCGAGGCGCTTCAGGTGCAGCATAAAGTCATCCATGCGCCTGATGACGGCTCAGGCGCTACCGGACTGTCTGTTATTCAAAGTGCGCTTAACTGGCGATAAAGCAGGCCCGCGTTTTTATCCAGTTCGGGAAAAAGACTTTGCGGCCAGAGGTTGGGAAGGGTGTCGCTGTAAGCCAGCGCGACAAATTTTTCAGGCTCGCTGACGCTGTAGCTGAAACTCGAAAAGGTGGTGGCGGTTTTAACTTCCACATCCGCAAGTTGCGGCGTAGCGCCGTCGCTGATGCGCCAGACATACAGCAGTTCTACATCACGAATGCTCATTTCACTCATCACGCGGGCCACATCGTCACGATGCGCTTTGCGCCAGCGTAAAGTCGTGTTTTGTTCGACCATCTCATTACTGTGCGCGCGAAATTTGTCGGTCAGTTTGGCGAGTTCCGGCGCGGGGAGTTTACAGGAATAGAGCACGACATCACGTCCGCGTGCATCTTCAAAGCTACGCCAGGTGCCCTGCACGCAGTCGGTACGTGACTCAAAAGCCTGACCGAGGGATTGCTCCCCCGCGCTGAGGGATTTCACCTGGTCAATGCTGTCTGCATGACACCCTTGCAACAAAAACACTGCCCCGACGACTGCCAGAAGGCCGGACCGCTTCATCTCACTCTCCCTTTGCCTGTAAGCGCGATGGCACGCACCCTCGCTTCAGGTGTGATCGTTGGCTGGTGTGGCGTAGCTGGTGCCAGCCGCAGGTTACTGCTTTCATGCATATCAGTTATCGGCCGCGTTTCGTATCGCTTTAATTTTATTAATGAAGTCACAATGGCCAGGCCAGCGACACCGCCGCAGAAGACGGGCGTGGGCTACACTTGACATATCACAGTCACTTGGGGAGTCGATATGCCTTCTGTTCAGTTGCATCTGAAAGACCGCCCGGAGGTGGATTTTACCGCCACCTACAGCGTGAGTGAACCCAGTGCGGTAAACGGGGAGACGATAAAAACGTTTGAGATCGATAAATCCCAGCAGATAAGCGCATTCGCCGGGTTGCGTCAGGGCGAACGTCTCTTTTTTGTTTTGCCAAGCGGAGAAGCGCAGGAGGTCTTTTTAACCGCTGAAACGCCGGAAACGCTGGTGTTTAGCAGTGAACGCTGACGCCAGAGCAGGCAGGGATGCCGGGCGAGAAACGTAAAAAAGGAGAGCATAACGCTCTCCTTTCTCTCTTTAATGCTTCCTGTTTCATGCATCACAGGTGCCCTGTGCGACCTCTCAGTGCACGCTGTTTAGCGTCAACCGCTGTATCAGGAGCGACCGCCGCCGTGGCTGTGCTCACCACCTTTACGCCCCGCTTCAGAGGCGCGTTCACGGTCATTTTTAAAATTACCCCCGCTCTGCTGGCCACCTTTATGACCTGCTTCAGATGCGCGTTCCGGGTCGTTTTTAAAATTACCGCTGCTGTGCTGACCGCCTTTCTGGCCTGCTTCAGACGCGCGCTGACGATCCTCTGCGAAATTACCTGAACCACCACGATGCTGAGTCATATCATTCTCCTCATGTTGTTGGTCGTACTTATTACAGCAGTGCGTGACTGCTATCGAAAAGGTATTGATAACTGTAGGTCAGGGTATTTTATTCCGCAAGTTTTGAAGGCGAAAAATATAACGTTATCCAGAAAAGTGGCTGAATATTAGTGAAATTTTATCTACTCTCGTATTTATATTTTTGGTGCTTCATCGGTCCGCTTGATTTAATTTTGTCATTAAAATACGAAGCGGCGGTATAAATAATAATCACAATGTTTCGAAAGTAAGATAATTAGTATTATGAATGGGATTGTCATATTTTGACGTATTTATAGGGAGACGATTCACGTGCACTCAAGGCCAGCAGACACCGATGCGCAGGCGGCGCACGGCAGGGAGGAAGTGACAGGACGGAACGGGCGGCAAGGGCAGTGCGGCTGAAATGGGGGTTCATCCCTGAACCCGGTTCCCTGGTGATGGCAAAGCGTGTCTCAGCGGATGCTGAGGTATGAAATAAGCGTAGACGGGAAATTTATAGCAACAACATTATTTTTCGGTTCAGGCATTTTTTAATGCATATAACCGGTAATGCGGCTTTTACAATGTCTATTAATACACATTCTAATGAATTGAACATGTAAAAATAATAATCCACTAAGTTACAGTGGTTATTTTGCAAGGCGTTGTACACCTTGCAGTTATCCGTCATTTGCTCTTTTACGTGCCATTTCCAACGGCGATTATATCCACTGCGCGATATATTCCGGCTCCACCGGACGTGAGAAGAAATAGCCCTGCGCCTCATCACAGCCAAACTCCAGCAGCAGACGGGCGGTTTCAGCATCCTCCACGCCTTCGGCAAGCACGACATAATCCAGCTCCTTAAGCATCTGTATGACGTTACGCACGATGATCTGACTGCTGCGCTCCTGCGCGATGCTCGAGGTGAGCGAGCGGTCGAGCTTGATGATGTCGATTGGAATCCGGCGCAGGTAGTTGATGTTGCTGTAACCCGCACCGAAGTCGTCCAGCAGGATCTTAAAGCCGCGCAGTTTGAGCATATCCATTTCACTGAGCGCGGTTTCGCTCTCCAGCGCCTTTTCAGTCTCCAGACATTCAATACGAATATCGTTTGTTGAAAGCCCGGCGCGCAGCACGCGCTCTTCCAGCGCATCGGCAAAACCGCGGCGGGAGAGATCGCTGACGCTGATATTGACTGACAGCGGCAGGGTGACGCCCTCTTTGCGCCATTTCTGGAGCTGTTGCAGCGCCGCGCCAATCACCCATTGCGTTATCTCTTCCATCAGGCTGGTATTTTGCGCGAGCGGAATAAACACGCCCGGCGGGATATCGCCGCGGGTCGGGTGACGCCAGCGGAGCAGCGCTTCCGCGCCGACCGCCCGGTTGGTGCTGAGCTTGATTTTGGGCTGATACATCAAATAGAGCCCGCGGTTTTTGGCGATACTCTCACTGAGATCGTGCAGCAGCTGGAAATCAACGTTGCGCTTCTCATCGCGCTCTGCGTCAAAGGCCATATGGCGCTTGTTAAGCCAGATAGCTTCATGCACGGCACTGATGGCGCGACGCAGCGCCTCATTGGGCGTGGTTTTCTCCGGCTGCCAGGCCACTTCACCTGCAAAGATATTGAGCCGGATATTGATGCCTTGCAGCATGCGCGCGTTCACCAGCGGCAGCACCGCGGCGTTGCGGCGAATGGCTTTTTGATTGCGCGTTTTCAAAAGCAGCGCATAGCGGCCTGTCGCCACGTTATAGAGCACGGTGTCGCTTTTCAGCCGTAGCTTCATGCGTAGTAACGGGCCGAGATCGTTAAGTAGCGTCTCAAGCGCCGGCATGCCAAGCGAGCGCGCCAGTTCATAGGCGGTCGGCATGTCGATGCAGTCGAAAATCATCAGCGTGTAGCGCTCAGTACTGCCGCTCTCACACAGCCGCTCCATATCGGCCAGCAGTTTCTGACGGTTCGGTAGGCGGGTCACCGGATCTAAAAAGCCGACCGCGTTTAAGGTTTCAAGCCAGGCGCCGGTCAGCCCGGCAATCAGCGAGAGTGTGCGGGCGCGCTCGTCGTTAAACGGCTGCGCCACGGTATCCGTCATGCCGATAATGCCGGTCAGGCTGCCGTCACGCGTGCGCAGCGGTGCCAGCGCGTAGAACCGTACGTCAGGCGAGGCGATGACCAGCGGGTGCTGATGCGCCTGCGCGTCAAGTGTGGTATCGCTGCACCACACCGGCTCGTTTTGGGGGCATAACGGCTGCGTTAAGACTGCCGCATCGACCTGGAGCGGCTCAGGATGTGCCAGATGTACGGGCAGGCCCGCTTTATCCACCACGGCAATAAAACAGCCCGGAATGCCGAGCGCGAGGCTGGCAAGCCTTGCAAATTGCAGCAGAACCGGGTCCTGATGTCCGTGCTTTCCCCGGAGCATATCCAGGGCTGCCATGCGTCTGGCATCTTTTCTGTCGATGTGGCTAAACATAGGGTGCTACCTTCAAGCACGGCTTCTTTTAGGGCGCTAACGCCTCGGGGCTCTGACGGTCAACGCGGGCGTTGGGTTATCTGCATCATCGGCAAGGGGACGCGGAGCTTTAACGCTATGTGCACGTTTTCTCCACGCGTTAAACCGGCGCAGCCTCGCGGAGCCTCCAGCAGACGCTGACAACGCCTGCGGCCGTCAGGCTCAGAAATAGCGGCGCGCTGGCCACTTCATACAGGCAAAACACCACCAGGCGATGATATTCAGGCCCGGCAGCGTCAGTAACAGCGCCATCGACCAGCCGAAGCCCGCGCGCGTGGCGATTTTGTAAGAAGGGATAAAAATCAGCAGCCAGACCATAAAGGCCAGCGCCAGCGTGGGTATTCCAGGCAGCATAACGTTCTTCCCCGTCCATTTTCAGAAGGTTATCGGCAGGCGAGGGGAGAAGTTGAGAATTTTCTGAAAGCTATCAGCGAACGGCAAGCACCGTCAGCGGCGCGCGCAGCATGGTAAAGAGCTGAAACTGACTGGCGTCGGAGACATCGCGCAGCACATCGCCGTTGCGGTAGACCAGATTTTTGATATGCCCGAGCTGACGCCACACCACTATCGCTGAGGCGATAAGCGAACAGTTCTGTTCCGTCTGAATACACTCAAGCGTGGCGTACTGTGATTCATCCAGTTGATTAATAAAGACCTGTAGCGCATCGGCAGGAATAATGGCTTTGATGTCATCGAGCATAACGTCGCTGACGGCATGGGAAAGACGTAACGTAACGCGCGTGGTTCTCATTGCGACAGACTGGCCCTGAGTTGTAAAATTTATGGGTAGGCTGACGTTAACACATCGCGTGCAGATTTGATTCATCCTTGTTTACAGCAGGGATACAGTGAAGCAGATCAAGTTTTTCTGCGCGACGGCCCGTACGGACACTTGATCTGCGTCATAAAAAATCGCATATTGCGACCGCCTTCTCAGTATGGATACGCAATCATGACGCTCTATCAACATATGCTCGTGTTTTACGCCGTCATGGCGGCAATCGCGGCGCTCATTACCTTTTTTATCGCGAAAGACAAAACCAGCATTAAGCTGCTTTGCGCGACGCTTATCGGCGCGACCTGGCCGATGAGTTTCCCTGTCGCCCTGCTGGTGGCGCTGTTTTAATCCTCAACGGCATCGCTTCGGCTTGAAATTCCTGCGCAATGTATCACCATAAAGCCAGTTGAATCACCGGAGCGAATTATGCTGCCTGAAAATTATCCCTCCCGTAGCGATGCGGAAAAACGCCTGCTGGCGGTGAACGCCGCCCTTGAACTGATCAAAGCCTCTGTGGCGGCCCCGAATGGTTATGAAGGGCGCGATAAGCTTGCCAAAGATATCGAATATACCCGTCACCACCTGGCTGAACTGGCGGACGCCATTCAGGCCGCGCTGGAAAGCCGTTGAGCGCACGCGGCGACGTTGAACTGAACATCAGGAGATACGATGGAGGCCATTAAAGGCTCTGAAGTCAATGTGCCGGACGCGGTCATCGCCTGGCTGCTGGACGGCCACGGTGGCGTGAAACCATTGCAGGATGACGCTGTTATCGATAAAGACCATCCCTGCTGGCTGCATCTGAACTATGCCAACCCGGAAAGCGCGCAGTGGCTCACTGAGACGCCGCTGCTGCCGAATCTGGTGCGCGACGCGCTGGCGGGTGAAAGCTTGCGCCCGCGCGTCACCCGCATGGGCGACGGCACACTGATTACGCTGCGCTGCATCAACGGCAGTACCGATGAACGGCCCGACCAGCTGGTGGCGATGCGGCTTTACATCGACGAGCGGCTTATCGTCTCCACGCGCCAGCGTAAGGTGCTGGCGCTCGACGACATTATTCACGACCTCAACGAGGGCAGCGGCCCCGCGGATGTCGGCGGCTGGCTGGTAGACGCCTGCGATGCGCTGACCGACCACGCCAGCGAATTTATCGAAGAGCTGCACGATAAAATCATCGATCTTGAAGACAACCTGCTCGAAGAGATCGTGCCGCCGCGCGGTGTGCTGGCGCTGCTGCGCAAGCAACTGATTGTGATGCGGCGTTATATGTCGCCGCAGCGCGATGTTTTTTCCCGCCTCGCCAGCGAGCGTTTTAGCTGGATGACGGACGATCACCGCCGCCGGATGCAGGATATCGCCGACCGTCTTGGCCGCGGCCTGGATGAAATCGATGCCTGCATCGCGCGTACCGCGGTCATGGCCGATGAGATTTCCCAGACGATGCAGGAGTCGCTGTCGCGCCGCAGTTACACGATGTCGCTGATGGCAATGGTCTTTTTACCCAGCACGTTTCTCACCGGCCTGTTTGGCGTCAACCTCGGCGGTATTCCCGGCGGCGGCTGGCATCTTGGGTTTAGCGTGTTTTGCGTGGCGCTGGTGCTGCTGATCGGCGGTGTTACGTGGTGGTTACATCGAAGTAAATGGTTGTAAAAAAACGTATTTCGAGCGAGAACTGAACGAAAAATCCTCACGACTTTGAGCGATATCAAGAAATGGCACGTCGTTTCACGGCATCATTCTTGTCGCAGGTGAATGCAACGTCAAGCGATGGGCGTTGCGCTCCATATTGTCTTACTTCCTTTTTTGAATTACTGCATAGCACAATTGATTCGTACGATGCCGACTTGTTTAAGTCGGCTTTTTTTTGCCTGCGTTTTACCCTCTGCATTCTGGCGCACCCGCGCCGCGCTTTTCCCTTCTGTGACGCATCTTCTACGCTTAGGGTATCTGCCATGTAAAGAGGAAGCGACTATGCAGCATCTGTATCAGACCCGCATGAGCGATCCGGTGCCCATCGATCCCGTACCGGTGCCGGACCCGATCCCAACGCCGCAGCCCGTGCCCGATCCGCCATCACCCGACCCGCGCCCTATCGACGACCCACCGCCGCATATGCGTTAAGCGCGCAAAAAAAAGCCCTCCGCGGGGAGGGCTTCATGCTTATTTGATTTCCAGCACGTCGAGGCGCTGCATCGGTGGCGCCGCGTCATCTTCCGGTGCCCAGCCCGCAGGCATCATCGGGATCTCTTCGCGGTCGAACGCCAGATCGCCGCCGTTCACCACCTCAGAGCCGTGATGAATACCTTTGAAATCGAACAGTTCGGTGTCGCAGAGGTGCGACGGCACCACGTTCTGCATCGCGCTGAACATGGTTTCGATACGGCCCGGATAGCGTTTATCCCAGTCGCGCAGCATATCGGCGATCACCTGGCGCTGCAGGTTGGGCTGTGAGCCACACAGGTTGCACGGGATAATCGGGAAGCCTTTCGCCTGCGAGAAACGCTCAATATCTTTTTCACGGCAGTAGGCGAGCGGGCGAATCACAATGTGCTTACCGTCATCGCTCATCAGCTTCGGCGGCATGCCTTTCATTTTGCCGCCGTAGAACATGTTCAGGAACAACGTTTGCAGAATGTCGTCACGGTGATGGCCGAGCGCGATTTTCGTCGCGCCAAGCTCGGTCGCGGTGCGGTAAAGAATGCCGCGGCGCAGGCGTGAGCAGAGCGAGCAGGTGGTTTTCCCCTCCGGGATCTTCTCTTTAACGATCCCGTAGGTGTTTTCCTCAACGATTTTATATTCCACGCCAATTGATGACAGATACTCCGGCAGGATATGCTCCGGAAAGCCCGGCTGTTTCTGGTCCAGATTCACCGCCACCAGTGAGAAATTGACCGGTGCGCTCTGCTGCAAATTGCGCAGAATTTCCAGCATTGTGTAGCTGTCTTTACCGCCGGAGAGGCAGACCATAATCCGGTCGCCTTCTTCAATCATGTTGTAATCGGCGATGGCCTCTCCGACATTGCGGCGCAGGCGCTTCTGCAATTTGTTGAGGTTGTACTGCTCTTTTTTGCTAATTTCTTGAATTTCAGACATTTAAAAGTGGCTCAGTTCTGCGTTGCGGCGCGCCCTGGCGGAGTGCCCGGCGCGCGAATTCATTGTTGGCTTGCCCGCGCCCGGCGGATATCGCCGCTTGCGCCAGCAGGCCCGAATATTGTTCCTGTGCGTGGCGTGTATGGTACGGATTACCGCGACGAATACCAGCGCGTTTTACACCGCACACCCCTGTTTTGAAGCCGTAACATTTTGCTGCCACACTGAGAAAGACCGCATGCCGGGCTGTGGAGCCAGCGGCAGGGGAAAACCATCACGGGAGGGGCTATGCGTTTGGCGTCTTATAACGTAGAAAACCTGTTCGATCGCGCGCGCGTCATGTCGCAGAGTAGCTGGTCGCAGGGGCGGCCGGTGCTGGAAAAGTTCGCACGGCTGAATGAACTGCTCGGCGAAATCACCTACAGCGAGGCCAGTAAAAAAGAGATGGTAAAGCTGATGGTGGCGCTCGGGCTTGAGAAATCAGACACCGGGCCGTTTGTCATTTTGCGTCGCAACCGTGGCAACCTGCTGAAACGCCCGCGTAGTGGCGGTATCGAGATTATCGCCAGCGGCCGCGCCGACTGGGTCGGCTCGCTTGAACTTATCGAATCGCCGGTCGATGAAGTCGCCATGCGCATCACCGCCAAAGTGATGAGCGATCTTAACGCCGATGTCCTGGCTGTGGTGGAGGCGGAGAGCCGTCCGGCGCTGGCGGCGTTTAACCAGGAAATTATCGCGGCGCTCGGCGGCGAGCCGTTTCGTCACGTCATGGTCATCGACGGCAACGACACCCGCGGTATTGACGTTGGCCTGCTTACCGGCGCGAACTATCCCATCGGACTGATGCGCAGCCACGTGGACGATCGCGACGCGCGCGGCCAGCTGATTTTTTCGCGCGACTGTCCGGAATATTCGGTGCTGCTGAAAAGCGGCGACACGCTGTGGGTGATGGTGAACCACCTGAAAAGTAAAGGCTACGGCGACAAAGCGGAGTCCGACGCCAGGCGTAAAGCGCAGGCGCAGCGGGTGGCGGAAATCTACAAGGCGCGCCGCGATGCCGGCGAGCAGTTTATTGCGATTGCGGGCGATTTCAACGACACGCCGGAGAGCGACGCCCTGGCACCGCTGCTGAAAGAAACCGATCTGCGCGACGCCTTCACGCACCCGGCGTTCGATAACGGCGGATACCCCGGCACCTGGGGCAACAGCGCCAAAAACAACAAGCTCGATTACATTTTGCTGTCGCCCGCGCTCTGGGAGCGCGTCACCGCAGGCGGCGTTATCCGTAAAGGCATGTGGCCCGGCGAGCGGCCGGTAAAATGGGAGGTTTACCCGGAGCTGAAAAAGCCGCAGCAGGCTGGCTCCGATCACGCAGCACTGTGGGTGGATCTTAATATCTGAACGCGACGAATTTATAGCCGGGCCTGCACAATGACGCGCTGGCCCGGATTTATCCGCGTTTTCTCATCGGGTGAAAGAATAATAAAAGCCAGCACGCCACGCGTTATATTTTTCTCTTTTTATAGTCGAATTATTTGCCGCTAAGATACTGTTATATAAAACGTTATTGGTGTTCCTATCCGCCTCGTTAATAACGCGCCTGGCGTGCTTTCAATCCGCAAAAATAACCCCCCGCAGCGGATAAAAATTACCCGTCTGGTTTCCCGCTTCGCTTGCATAAATATCTCGTCAACTATACTGAAACCTGATTTCATCGTTGGCGCTGATAAGCGTCAGGTTCCTGAAACCCGGATGTCTTTCGCGTTTTAAAGGCGCGAAATGAAAAGAAACAGGAGAACAAACCATGACGACACGTCCACAACCGCCATTCCCGGAACAGCAGCAGAATGTCCCTGGCAGCACCACCAAAATGCAGCCGCAGCCCGATCACGGCGAAACCAGCTACAAGGGCTCAGGCCGTCTCACCGGTAAAGCCGCCATCATCACCGGCGGTGATTCCGGCATTGGCCGCGCGGTCGCCATCGCGTATGCCCGCGAAGGGGCCGATGTGCTTATTTCGTATCTCGATGAGCATGACGACGCCAAAGATACCGCGCGACTCGTGGAAGAGGCGGGCCGCAAAGCGGTCCTGGTGCCCGGCGATATCACCGACGCCGCCCACTGCCGCGCGCTGGTACAAAAAGCGGCCGATGCGTTCGGCAAAATCGACATCGTGGTCAACAACGCCGCGTTCCAGATGACCCGCGATTCGCTGGATGAAATCAGCGATGAAGAGTTCGACCGCACCATGAAAACCAACCTGTACGGTATGTTCTGGATCTGCAAAGCGGCCGTGCCGCATATGCCCGCGGGCGGCTCAATCATCAATACCGCCTCGGTCAACGCCGACCAGCCGAAGCCGAAGCTCATCGCGTATTCCGCTACTAAAGCGGCTATCGTCAACTTCTCCGGCAGCCTCGCCGCGCTGCTTGCCGAAAAAGGCATTCGCGCGAACGCAGTTGCCCCTGGCCCCATCTGGACGCCGCTGATTCCGTCCACCATGCCGCCGGAGCAGGTGAAAGACTTCGGCAGCCAGGTGCCGCTGGCGCGAGCCGGTCAGCCTGCTGAGCTGGCGCCGGTTTATGTCATGCTGGCAAGCGACGAGGCAAGCTACGTCTCCGGCGCGACCGTCGCCGTCACGGGCGGCCAGGCGGTTATCTGATAAAAAAGGAGAGAGGGATGCTCAACTATCCGCTGACGCTGACGACGCCGCTTGCAACCCACATTTTTGGCGGCACGCGCATCAAAACGCAGCTCGGTAAGGCGGAACTGCCGGAATCGCGCATCGCGGAAACCTGGGAGGTGAGCGACGTCGACGGCATGATAGCGACCGTCACCAATGGGGAATACGCTGGCATGTCGTTGCGTGAACTGGCGACGCGCTATCCCGATGAACTGGTCGCGCCAGGCTGGCGCGGCCCGTACTTTCCGCTACTCAGCAAATTTATCGACGGCAGCGGCATGCTGCCGGTGCATCTGCACGCCAACGACGACATCGCGCAGCGTCTCGAAAACCAGCCGAATGGAAAAACCGAGGCCTGGCATATTCTCTGGGCCGCACCCGGCGCGACCTGCCTTGTTGGTATCAAAACCGGCGTCAAAAAAGAGGCGATCCGCGAGGCGTTATTGGCGGGCGATTATGACCGCGTCATGTACCGCCTGCCGCTCAAAACCGGCGATACGATCTATGTGCCGGGCGGGCAGTTGCACTCCTTCGGGCCGGATACGCTTATCTATGAGATCGAGCAGACGTCTGATATTCAGCAGCATGCGATGCCGTGGAATATGGAAGATGGCTCGCCAGTGCCGCCTGACGAGCAGGCGCGTAACATCGATAAACTGCTGGAAGAATTGCGCCCCGAATTGCTGACCCAGCCGCAGCGCGGGCTGGTGCTGGAGGAGTGCGAGGCCGTCCAGCGTCTGCTGTGCTGCGCAGGTCCTTATTTCGCGCTGGAGCGCTGGCGCTTCGATACCTGCTACGACTACCACTTCTCCTCGGTGCGCATTGTCACCAATATCGGCGCGCCGGTGACGATTCACACGCCTGGTAACGCGGTGATGACGCTTGAGCGCGCGCAGAGCGTGATTCTGCCCGCCGCACTCGGCGAGGCGGAGTTTTGCGGCAAAGGGGAGTTGCTGGTGAGTTACGTGCCGGATCTGGCGCAGGAAATTGTCGCGCCGCTGCGCGCGGCAGGCTACCCGCAGACGGCCATCGACGCACTCGGGGATATCAGCGGACGCCTGCGCTAGCGCGCTGTTTCTCAAGCCGCCGATAAAGCGTACTGCGCGAGACGCCAAGCTTACGCGCCGCAAGGCTCATGTTACCGTTCACGCTCTGCAAGATGGCGTCCACATCCGGCGCAGCGTTCTCTGAACGCTGCGCCGGTGCTTTATGTCCGGCCACAGAACAATAGGGGGGCGGCAGGTCGTTTAACGTGACAACGTCACCATCGTCCGCCAGCGCCAGCAACACTTTCAGCAGGCTCGCAAGCTGGCGCACGTTTCCCGGCCATGGCAGACGCGCGATATGCTCAACCAGATCGGCAGACAGCGTGACGCCGCGGCGCGCCCCGCCCAGCTCCTGCCACAGCCGCTGGACAAAACGCGGCAGCGCGGGCCACTCGCGCAGCGGCGGAATGCGCAGCCGGTACTCTTCAATCCGGTAAAAGAGATCTTCGCGAAACGCCCCGCGCGCCACCATCTCGTCCAGCGGACGGTGGGTGGCGCAGATAAGCGTAAAGGCCACCGGCACGGCGCGGGTACCGCCGAGCGGCACCACTTTTTTCTCCTGCAACACCCGCAACAGGCGGGTCTGCATGGCAAGCGGCATATCGCCAATTTCATCCAGAAACAGCACGCCACCGTCGGCTTCGCGGATTTTACCGATATAGCCGCGGCTGCTGGCACCGGTAAACGCGCCGGGCTGATAGCCGAAAAGTTCCGACTCAATCAGTTGCTCGGGCAGCGCGGCACAGTTAATGGCGACGAACGGGCCGTCGCGCCACTGGCTCTGCTGATGCAGGCGGCGGCTCAGGTGTTCTTTGCCGCAGCCGGTTTCGCCGGTAATGCACAGCGCGATGCCCGCGTTCAGCAGGCGCAGCGCTTTGGCGGTTTCAACGCCGCTCTCTTCTTCCTGCGAAATCGCGGGATACGCGGCCCAGACGCGCCGCGCCGGAAGCTGACGGCGGGTGTGGTAGCGGCGCTGGTTAATGGCGGTGAGGGCGGTGTCATCACTTGCAGGCAACGCCTGCGGAAACAACGCGTCAAGCGAAAGCGTGCCGATATGCGCGGTGGAAAGCTTGAATTCGTCCATCGCCAGTTTATTGGCGGCCACCAGCCGGTTATCGCGGAACGCCAGCAGCAACTCCTGTGCCGAGCCGAGCGCGGTTGGGTCGGTGTGCAGGCGCAGCAGCCACTGCTGGGCGTCGAGCTGCGCGATAACCCAGTCGTGCTCCAGCTGGCGCACGGCCTGGCGCATCAGGCGGCCTGCCTCGGCCACGGGCTGCCGTGCAGGCGTGGAGAGATCCAGCACGCCCGCGATTTGCCCGTCCGGGCGAAACACCGGCACGCCGTAGCAGTACAGCCCGGCGTTCTGATTGAGGAAATGCTGGCTGCCGTGGACCTCGCACGGCGCGTGCAGCGCCAGCGCGGTGCCGATGGCGTTCGTGCCGCGCGCGTGTTCGCCCCACAGATTACCGGGCGCGAGCGCCACGCGCTGCGCCTTATGCAGAAACTGATTATTGCCGAAGGTATCCAGCACGAGACCGGTATCGTCCGTGGCGACCACAACAGACGGCGCGCGGCTCAGGCTCTCACCGAGCCGCTGCATCAGCGGGCGGGCAAGCGTTTTCAGCCAGCCGTGTTGCGATCGCGCCTCTTCAAGCAGGGCGCGGCTGACAAACGAGGTGGCGTCATCGTCGCGGGTCAGCCCATAGCGCTGGCTGCGCTGCCAGGAGTCATTCAGCAGACACGGAAAAGACAGGTCGTCGCAGTACGGCGTTAAGCCTGCGGAGGTCAACGAGGCGCTGTGCGGCATGGCATTCTCCGGGTGGGTATATATGTTTCAAATATGTAGCATTTTGGTGTCGCATGTGTTGCGACACATGACACAGTTCCGCGACATTTTCCGTGTCCCATGTCTGCTCTGCGCGCCAGCGATTCAAAAACCTAATTCTTAACCGATTGTTTATAAAGGTTTAATAGAGAGTTTTCACCATGCCCATCACTCTGGCATAAGACCTGCTTATCTCTGTGCGCCGCACAGATAACTGTGCTTAACCGATTGTCGCTACACTGAGGAATCTGCCATGAAATATGCTCACCCCGGTCAGCCTGGTGCACTCGTTAGCTTTAAACAGCGTTATGGAAACTTTATTGGCGGTCAGTTTGTCGAGCCTGTCGAAGGTCAATATTTCACTAACACCACGCCGGTGACGGGCGCGGTGGTGGCGGAGTTCCCGCGTTCGGGCGCAGCCGATATTGAGCGCGCGCTGGACGCGGCCCATGCCGCAGCGCCCGCGTGGGGCAAAACCAGCGTACAGGAGCGCTCGAACCTGCTGCTGGCCATCGCCGATCGCATGGCGGGCCATATCGAACAATTAGCGCTCACCGAGAGCTGGGATAACGGTAAACCGATTCGCGAAACGCTGAACGCCGATATTCCGCTGGCGGTCGACCACTTCCGTTATTTCGCCGGTTGTCTGCGCGCCCAGGAGGGCAGCGTCGCGGAAATCGATCAGTACACCGTCGCGTATCACATTTATGAACCGCTCGGCGTGGTCGGGCAGATAATCCCGTGGAACTTCCCGATCCTGATGGCGGCGTGGAAGCTTGCGCCTGCGCTGGCGGCGGGCAACTGTGTGGTGCTCAAGCCTGCGGAACAGACGCCGCTTGGCATTTCCGTGCTGATGGAGCTGATTGGCGATCTGCTGCCGCCGGGCGTGGTGAACGTGGTGCACGGCTTCGGGCAGGAGGCGGGCGAGGCGCTCGCGCGCAGCAAACGCATCGAGAAAATCGCGTTTACCGGCTCGACGCCGGTCGGGCGGCATATTCTGGCCTGCGCGGCGGAAAATATTATCCCCAGCACCGTCGAGCTTGGCGGAAAGTCGCCTAATATTTACTTTGCCGACATTATGCAGGCAGAGCCTGAATTTATCGAAAAAGCGGCCGAAGGGCTGATTCTGGGCTTCTTTAACCAGGGGGAAGTGTGCACCTGTCCTTCCCGCGCCCTGATTCAGGAATCGATTTACGAACCCTTTATGGAACGTGTGCTGGCGCGTATGGCCAACATTCGTAAAGGCGACCCCTATGACACTGACACCATGATTGGCGCGCAGGCCTCTCAGGAGCAGTTCGACAAAATTCTCTCTTATATCGATATCGCGCGCGGCGAGGGCGGCCAGATCCTCGCGGGCGGCTCGCGTGTGAACCACGGCGCGGCGCTGGAGAAGGGCTTCTATATTGAGCCAACGCTGATTAAAGGCGAAAACGAGATGCGCTTCTTCCAGGAAGAGATCTTCGGGCCGGTTATCGGCATCACCACTTTTAAAGACGCTGACGAGGCGCTGAAACTGGCCAACGCCACGGAATTTGGTCTTGGCGCGGGCGTCTGGACGCGTGATACCAATCTCGCGTGGCGCATGGGCCGCGAAATCAAAGCGGGCCGCGTCTGGACCAACTGCTACCACCTCTATCCGGCGCATGCCGCGTTCGGCGGCTACAAGAATTCCGGCATTGGCCGCGAAACCCATAAAAAAGCGCTGGAGCATTACCAGCAGGTGAAAAATGTGCTGGTCAGCTATGACATTCAGCCTCTGAACCTTTTCTGATCCATCCGAACGACCTGTTAACGAGGTAACTGATGAAAGTGATGAAAATGAAAGCGGCCGTGGTCAAGGCCTTCGGGCAGCCGCTGGAGATCCAGGAAGTGCTGGTGCCGGAAGTCACACCAGGTAAAGTGCTGGTGAAAATCGCGGCGACCGGCGTGTGTCATACCGATCTCCACGCGGCGGAAGGTGACTGGCCGGTGAAGCCGAACCCGCCATTTATTCCGGGCCATGAAGGCGTGGGGCATGTCGTGGCGGTCGGCCAGGGCGTGACGCACATTAAAGAGGGGGATCGCGTGGGCGTGCCGTGGCTCTATTCCGCCTGCGGGCACTGCGAACACTGTCTCGGGGGCTGGGAAACGCTTTGTCACAGCCAGCAAAACTCAGGCTATTCGGTTAACGGCAGCTTTGCCGAGTATTGTCTGGCAGACGCCAATTATGTGGGCATCCTGCCGGATAACGTCGAGTTTACCCATATCGCGCCGATCCTCTGTGCGGGGGTGACGGTTTATAAAGGGCTGAAAATGACCGACACCAAACCGGGCGACTGGGTGGTGATTTCCGGCATCGGCGGGTTAGGGCATCTGGCGATTCAGTACGCCAACGCGATGGGGCTGAACGTGGCGGCGGTGGATATTGATAACGATAAGCTGGAGTTTGCGAAACGCCTCGGCGCGCAGGTGACGGCCAACGCGTTGGACGTCGATCCGGGAAGCTATTTCCATGACACTTTCGGCGGCGCGCACGGCGTACTGGTGACGGCGGTGTCGCCAAAAGCGTTCGCCCAGGCGACCACCATGATGCGCCGCGGCGGTACAATGGTGCTGAACGGCCTGCCGCCGGGTAAATTCGATCTCTCTATCTTTGATATGGTGCTGGACGGCACCACGGTGCGTGGCTCGATTGTCGGTACGCGTAAAGATCTCCAGGAGGCGCTTGATTTCGCGGGCCATAATAAAGTGGCGGCAGAAATTGCGGTCGAGCCGCTGGAGAATATCAACGATATTTTCGACCGTATGCGTAACGGGAAAATCACCGGTCGTAGCGTGGTGGATATGTCGCTGTAAAAATAAGCGCCGCAGGGAGGCGGCGCTTATTACATCATCATTCTGATGAGAATCATCTGTCATTGTACTTTCATAAATAATCACGTTGCGTCATTGCATCCATATGGTCAGGTTGCAGGTATAAATATTTCTCATTAAGGTGTGGGTTTTTCTGACTCAAGGAAAGGTCATGTTCGGCTTATTACATAAACTACCGTGGCAGATGCCTGCGCTTATTCTTTTCTGGTGTATTAACTGGTTTATTACGATTTTCCTTCTGGCCGTTGCGAATAAAACCCATCACCCGTCGCTTACCGGCGCAGCCATCTGGTTTAATATGCTGTGGGTGTGTGCGTATATTATCGATTATTACGGACGCACGGCGTTTCATACTCAGGAGCGCAAACGTCTGAAGGGTTTCTTGCCGCGTAAGCAGTACAGCAAAATGAAAGCCTCGGTGTCGTTGTCTCGTACCGCCATGCTTACTATCTCCGTAAGCTTTTTACTGGCGGTCGCGCATGCCCCTGGCATTATCGTCTGGTCTCTGGTGGCTGCCTCTTGCTTTTTCGGCGCGGGCAGCCTGACGCTCTCTTATTTGTTTTGCCTTTCGGTCCTCTCCCCGCGCGCCGCGTCGTTACTGAGCAAAGCACTGACGCTGCTGCTGGCGCTGGTGCTGTTTTTTGCCAGAATGATCGCCAGCGGCACGTTGCTTGAATCCTGGGATATTTCTGCGGCACTACTCCCGTATACCACCTGGTCTCTGACATTATTTTTTGCGGCATTCATTGTGGTGAATATTGCCTATGTCGTTGTGATTGTGATTGCAGGCGTAATGGAGGCGAACCTGAAAAAACGCAAGAAACTCGCCAAACTCTCTCTGGACAGTCAGTATATATTTGTCGTGGTATTTACCTGCATTCTGTCGGGATTAATGATAGCGAATGTCCGCACCCTGGGCGGCGCGTTATTAAATTACTTTTATCAGTTTGATACCCGCACGACGTTTCGCTGCGGCGATCGCTACCAGACGATTTATGAACTTGGTGAAAAGGCGCGTTATTTAGCGGTGGGGGAAAATCAGTACCGTGGGTTTTTTCTTAAGGACAATGATTATCACGGCGTGGCGGTGAAATGCACGACCGGCGATAAATTTACGTGGTATCGGGTATTAAGCCGTGATGAGCTTGGCGAAAACGCCCCTGCCAAAAACAGGGGCGATGAAAAAGATAAGCGCTAAATTACTCGCTGACTTTCTCGGCTTTGCCGGCGAGCTGCGCCAGGAAGTCGTAGCGTTTTTGCAGGTCGGCGGCGGCGTCTTTCCAGAGCTGTTCGGCCACCTCCGGCTGCTGCGCGTTGAGGCGACGGAAGCGCTGCTCGGCGAGCAGGGTTTCCGCCAGCGCGTCTGACGGCGGGCGGGAATCGAGCGCCAGCGGCAGCTTGCCTTCGTCGGCGCGGCGCGGGTCGAAGCGATAGAGCGGCCAGAAGCCCGTCGCGGTAAGCTGGCGCATCTGATCGTGGCTCAGCGCCAGATCGTAGCCGTGTTCCTCGCAGGGGCTGTAGGCGATAATCAGCGACGGGCCGGGGTAGGCTTCCGCCTCCTGAATCGCTTTCACCGTCTGGTTAAGCTGCGCGCCCAGCGAAATCTGCGCCACGTAAACATGCCCGTACATCATCATGCTCACGCCGAGATCTTTACGCGCCTTGCGCTTGCCGTGTTCGCCGAATTTCGTCACCGCGCCGAGCGGCGTGGCTTTCGACGCCTGTCCGCCGGTGTTGGAATAGCACTGCGTATCGAGCACCAGGATATTGACGTTCTCGGTCAGGCTCAGCACATGATCGAGGCCGCCGAAACCGATGTCATACGCCCAGCCGTCGCCGCCAATCAGCCAGATGGATTTTTCCACCAGCGCGTCGGCGTCGGTTAGCAACTGCTGCGCGCCTTCCACGCCCTGTAACTGCTGGCGCAGCTCTGCGACCTGTTCGCGACGCACCTCCGGCGTGGCGTCAGTTTGCAGCGCCTCATACAGCGCAGGCGTGAGTTTATCGGCAAACTGTGTGAGCAGGCGCTGTACGCGCGCCTTATGCTGATAGACCGTTAAGCGAAAGCCGAGGCCAAACTCCGCGTTATCCTCAAACAGCGAGTTTGCCCACGCCGGGCCGCGGCCATTGGCGTCGGTGGTGTACGGCGTGGAGGGCAGGTTGCCGCCATAAATCGACGAACAGCCGGTGGCGTTGGCAATCAGCAGACGGTCGCCGTAAAGCTGGGTCAGCAGCTTGATATAGGGCGTTTCCCCACAGCCGGAGCATGCGCCGGAATATTCAAACAGCGGCGTGATGAGCTGCGAGGTGCGAATGTCGATACGCTCAAGCGAGCTGCGATCGATTTCCGGCAGGTTCAGGAAGAAGTCATAGTTGCGTTTCTCTTCCTCCACGTGCTCCAGACGCGACATCATATTAATCGCCTTGATCTCGGGGTTCTGGCGGTCTTTCGCCGGGCAGACCTCGACGCACAGGTTGCAGCCGGTGCAGTCTTCCGGCGCGACCTGCAGCACATATTTCTGGCCGCGCATATCGCGGGATTTCACATCCAGCGCGGCGAGCGAGGCGGGCGCGTCGGCAAGTGCTTCCGGCGCTACCACTTTGGCGCGGATCGCCGAGTGCGGGCAGGCGGCGACGCAGTGGTTGCACTGGGTGCAAAGCGCCTCTTTCCAGATGGGGATCTCTTCCGCGATATTGCGTTTCTCCCACTGGGTCGTGCCGAGCGGCCAGGTGCCGTCCGGCGGCAGCGCCGAGACCGGCAACGCGTCGCCAAGCCCTGCCAGCATCGCGGCGGTCACCGTTTTGACAAAATCGGGCGCGGCGTCGGAAACCACCGGCGGGCGCAGATGGCTGGTCTCATCCACCGGCTGGCGCGCTACTTCGAAGAGCGATTCGCGGGCCAGCGCCAGCGCCTGCCAGTTGCGCTCCACCAGCTCCTGGCCTTTGCTGCTGTAGCTTTTGGCAATGGCACCCTGGAGCGCCTCCAGCGCGCTGTCGCCCGGCAGGATCTGCGTGAGATGGAAAAACGCCATCTGCATCACGGTGTTGATGCGCGCGCCGAGCTGGCATTCGCGGGCGATTTTCGCGGCGTTCACCACGAAGACGCGCGCGTTTTTGTTATTCAGCACCGCCTGGACTTCCTGCGGCAGCTGATGCCAGACCTCATCCGGCGCGTAGGGCGTGTTAATCAGAAAAATACCGCCGGGTTTCAGGCGCTCGGCCATCTGATATTTATCGATAAACTGCAACTGATGACAGCCGACAAAATCCGCCTGGCTTACCAGATACGCGGAGTTAATGGGTCTCTCGCTGACGCGCAGGTGGGAAACGGTCAGGCCGCCCGCTTTTTTGGAGTCATAAACGAAATAGCCCTGGGCGTACCACGGCGTCGCGTTGCCGATAATTTTAATGTTGTTTTTGGTGGCCGAGACGCTGCCGTCGCTGCCCAGCCCGTAAAACAGCGCCTCCAGGCGCGCGTGAGAGGGCAGCGTATTTTCCGGCAGCGGCAGGGAGAGATGCGTCACGTCGTCATAAATCCCGACGGTAAAGCGCGGTTTCGGTTTTTCGGCGCGCAGTTCATTAAACACCGCCAGTACGCAGTCCGGCCCGAACTCTTTGGAGGAAAGCCCGTAACGGCCGCCGATGACGCGCGGCAGGCTGTCGCGCTCGCCGCGGTTAAAGGCTTCCGCCAGCGCGGTCATCACATCCAGATAAAGCGGCTCCGCCTGCGCGCCAGGCTCTTTGGTGCGATCGAGCACCGCGATGCGCTGGACGCTCTGCGGCAGCGCCGCCAGCAGGTGACGCGCGCTGAACGGGCGGAACAGGCGGACTTTCAGCACGCCCACTTTTTCGCCGCGAGTGAGCAGCTCATCCACCACCTCTTCGCAGGTGCCGCTGGCGGAACCCATCAGGATAATCACCCGTTCGGCCTCCGGGTGGCCGTAATACTCAAACGGCCGGTACTGGCGGCCCGTGGCGGCGGCGAAATCGTTCATCGCCTGTTCGACATGGTCATAGACCGCGTCATACCAGGGGTTGGTCGCCTCGCGGGACTGGAAATAGGTATCCGGGTTGGCGGAGGTGCCGCGGATGACCGGGTGTTCCGGGTTGAGCGCGCGGGCGCGGTGGGCGTCGATTTCCGCCTGCGGCAGCAGGGCGCGGATCGTGTCATCGGCGAGCGGCGCGATTTTGTTGATTTCATGTGACGTGCGGAATCCATCGAAGAAATGAATAAACGGCACGCGGCTTTTTAGCGTGGCGATATGGGAGATCAGCGCGAAATCCTGCGCCTCCTGAACGCTTGAGGCGCACAGCATCGCGCAGCCGGTCTGGCGTACGGCCATGACGTCGGAGTGATCGCCGAAAATCGAGAGCGCATGGGTGGCGACAGTACGCGCCGCCACGTGCAGCACAAAAGGCGTGAGCTGGCCCGCGAGCTTATAGAGCGTCGGGATCATCAGCAGCAAACCCTGGGAAGACGTAAACGAGGTGGAGAGCGCGCCGGTCTGGAGCGCGCCGTGAACGGTCGCGATAGCGCCCGCCTCGGACTGCATCTCGACCACGCGCGGGACGTCGCCCCAGACGTTTTTCATCCCGTTGCCGGCCCAGGCGTCGGCCTGCTCCGCCATCGTGGAGCTCGGCGTGATGGGATAAATAGCGATAACTTCACTGGTGCGAAAAGCGACTGAAGCGACTGCGCCGTTGCCGTCGATAGTAATCATAAAAGACCCTTACATTGCGCAACATTGTCAGATCTGTGCGGACGCAACAGACCCTGTAGTAATAAGGGAATTTTAGCAAAGCCCTGAAGCCGGGATTTTCGTTTTTGTGTACTGACTATTCGCGAGGTGAATCATTTCATGCGCAGGATCAAGAGAAAGAGGCCGAAAAGCGCAAAAAAATGTGTCTTCGTCCAAAAAAGCAGCAGCGGGAATCTCGACGCGCCGCGTCGGGCGGCCTATGATGCTCAGGTTTTGCTTGTCAACGAAAGGGGAGAAACATGCGAGCAGCGTTTTGGGTAGGATGTGCCGCGTTACTATTATCGGCATGCAGCAGCGAACCCGTTCAGCAGGCCACCGCGGCCCATGTGCCGCCGGGAATGCGGGCTGCGTTGTCGAGTGCAGGGCAGGCGAACTGCGCGATGGTCGGGGGCTCGCTGTCGGTCGCGCGCCAGCTTGACGGCACGACCACCGGTATGTGCGCGCTGCCCAACGGCAAACGTTGCAGCGAAGCGGCGCTCGCCTCTGGTGCCTGCGCCGCGTACTGATTACGACATCAGATCCGCCAGTTTATAGACCAGACTGTACTGGCGGTATTTCAGGGTGAGCTGCTGTTTCTCCACGCTCACCGTTGCTCCCTGGCGTAACATCTCATTCATCAGCTTATCCAGCTCGTTGAGCTGCGGCTCGGCGCACAGCATGCGCGTTGACGCGAGCCCCTGCACCTTCAGCGTATCGCCATGCAGTTCACCCTGACCCATAAAGCGGTTGCACATGCTGCCGGAGACATGCATACGCTCGCCAAAGCTCAGCTCCGGCACGCGGTGCGTTGAGTCAAGCGGCGCGCCGTTGACGGTTTGCAGCACGTAGCGGTGGTGTTGCAGCGTTTCAGGCGTCACGTTTGACGTCGCCGTGTTCTGGCAACCGGCGAGCGTCATTCCCGCCAGCAAGGTGAAAAGGATTTTTTTCATGGTCGTCTCCCTGAGGTAAAAAAACGCGACGCGCCAGGCGGCGCGTCGACGGTGTTACACCAGCTCGTTCGGGCAGGGCTGGCCCTGTTCCAGCTGGCGCAGATTTCCAAGCGTGGTTTCAGAAATGCTGATCAGCGCTTCTTCCGTCAGAAACGCCTGGTGGCCGGTGAACAGCACGTTGTGGCAGGCGGAAAGACGGCGGAACACGTCATCCTGAATCACATCGTTGGATTTATCTTCAAAGAACAGATCGCGTTCGTTTTCATACACGTCCATACCCAGCGCGCCGATTTTCTGGCGTTTGAGCGCTTCAATCGCGGCCTGGGAATCGATCAAAGCACCGCGGCTGGTGTTGATAATCATCACGCCGTCTTTCATCTGCTCGAACGCGCTCTGGTTAAGCAGATGATAGTTTTCCGGCGTCAGCGGACAGTGAAGACTAATGACATCCGATTCCGCGAGCAGGGTCGGCAGGTCGACATATTCCACGCCAATCTCCAGCGCGGCGGCGCTCGGGTACGGATCGAACGCCAGCAGGCGCATGCCAAAGCCTTTCAGAATGCGCAGCGCCGCGACGCCGATTTTACCGGTGCCGATAACGCCTGCGGTTTTACCGTACATCGTAAAGCCGGTCAGCCCTTCGAGGTTAAAGTTAGCGTCGCGGGTGCGCTGATACGCGCGGTGAATGCGGCGGTTAAGGCACATCATCATGCCCACTGCGTGTTCAGCCACGGCTTCCGGTGAGTAAGCCGGCACGCGAACCACTTTCAGCCCCAGCTCTTTTGCCGCGTCGAGATCGACGTTGTTAAAGCCCGCGCAGCGCAGCGCGATAAATTTCACGCCATGCTTTTTCAGCTCTTCCAGCACCGGGCGGCTGGCGTCGTCATTGACGAAAATGCAGACGCCGTCGCAATGGATGGCGGTTTTCGCCGTGCGCTCGGTTAACAGGAAGTCATAAAATTCAAGATCGAAGCCATATTCCTGGTTAACATGCTGCAAATACTTTTTGTCGTACTGCTTTGTGCTATAAACCGCCAGTTTCATAAGACTTTCTCCAGTGATTTGCTGTGATCACGTTAGCATAATTAAAAATATCGTACAAAGTTTAAAAATTAATTGTCGAACAGGTGCTTACCTCTAATTCTAGGTCAACTATGCTTTCAGAGCCGCCCTGGCTTCACCTCGCCTGGCAAAGCTGTCAGAATAATGGCTTTCTTCGGCATAATTTCTCGCTGAATCAGGATATTAACGGCCCATGAAGGGTAAATACAGAGCCGTCATCGCTTTATTACTTCTGGTTGTGCTGCTGCCTCTGGCGCTGCTGTTAACCGCGGGCTACTGGCTGCCGACGCTCGCGGGCGTCTGGCTGCCGCAGGGAACGCGCATCGCGCTGGAGCAGCGCCCGCGCCTGACCCGCTCCGCTATTGTGCTGCCGGATCTGCGTTATTTCGCGGGCGATTGCGAACTCGCCCACGCGCAACATGTCGTGTTGAGCCACCCGACGCGCTGGCGGCTGCATCTGGACGCGCTCACGCTCAACACCAGCTGCTTCAGCGCCATACCTGACGACCCCGCGCCCGGCGCGCCGCGCACGCTCGCCCAGTGGCAGACGATGCTGCCGGAAAGCGAGGTGGAGATAGCGCGTCTTAAACTCGCCGACCTGCCGGATTATGTCGGCGCGCTCAGGGCGAGCTTCAGCCCGCAGGCGCAGCGCATTGCTTTTACCGGCGACAAGCTGGACGTGAGCGCCAGGCTTGAAGGGCAGGCGCTGAAGGTGGAGCGCCTGCGTCTGTACCTCTTTGACGGCCAGCCGCCGGTGTCGCTGCTCGGCGATTTCACGCTCGCGCTGATGCCGGACGGCATTCCCACCAAAGGCGAGGCGCAGGCGCGGTTTTCACTCCCCCAGGCGCCGCATGGCGCTCGCGCTGAGGTCACGTGGCGCGGCGGCGAAGGGCAGCTATTACTCTTTGCGCAGGACGATCCCGATCCGCTGCTCGATCTCCCGTGGCAGGCCGGTCACGATTCGTTTGCTTTCAGCGACGGGCGCTGGCGCTGGCCGTATGAGGGCTTTCCGCTAAGCGGCCGCGCCGCGCTTCGCGTGGAGAACTGGCGCGGCGGGCTGGATGCCGCGCGCATCAGCGGACGTGTGAATGTGGTAACGCAGGGGAATGCCGGGAAGGGCAACGCGGTGATGACCTTCGGCCCTGGCACCCTGAGCCTGCGCGAGAGCGCGATGCCGCTGCGCATCACCGGCGAGGCGAAACAGGACGCGCTGGCGTTTTACGCCAGCCTCCCCGCCATGCTGCGCGGCCCGCTGCTCTCGCCTGCGCTGCATTTTCTGCCGGGCGCGCTGTTGCGCTCGCGCGGGCGAGTCATTGATGCGCTCAATATTGAAGAGATCCGCTGGCCGCTCGCGGGCGTGACGGTGACGGAAAAGGGCATTGACGGGCGTTTGCAGGCCATCGCGCGCGCCAGCGAGCCGGGTCAGGGCGATATGCTGCTGCATCTGGATGGCCGCGCCGAGGATTTTCTGCCCGATGTGGGCCTGTGGCGCTGGCGCTACTGGGGCAACGGCACCTTTGAACCGATGCGGTCGCGCTGGTCTGTCGGCGGGCGCGGCGAGTGGCGCGATGAGGTCATTACGCTCAGTGAACTCAACACGCGTTTCGACAAATGGCAGTACGGGAGCCTGACGGTCGACCATCCGCAACTGGCGCTGAGCACACCGGTGCGCTGGGCGCGGGGAGCCGCGACTCAGGCGCTGGAGGGCGCGCTGAAGCTGGATGCCGGCGCCACGCGCTTTACCAGCGGCGCCAGCCTGCCGCCGTCAACGCTTAATTTCAGCGTCCAGGGGCGCGATCCGAGCGCGTTCCAGTTTAAAGGCGATCTGCACGCGGGAGAGATAGGCCCGGTGCGCGTCAATGGCCGCTGGGACGGCGAGCGCCTGCGCGGTCAGGCCTGGTGGTCGCCGCAGCCGCTCGCTGTCTTCCAGCCGCTGCTGCCGCCAGACTGGAAGCTGCTGCTGCGCGACGGCGGCTTTTACGCGCAGGTGGCGTTTTCCGCCGCGGCAGGCCAGGGATTCGAGGCGGGCGGTCACGGCGTGGTGAAACAGGGCAGCGCCTGGACCAAAGACAACCAGTTTAACGGCGTGGACTTCGTGCTGCCGTTCCGCTTTCGCGACTCGACCTGGCAGCTCGGCACGCGCGGGCCGGTGCGGCTGAACATCGCGGAGATCCAAAGCCAGGTGCCGGCGCGGGATATTACGGCGTCACTGCAGGGCAGCTATCCGTGGAGCGAGGCGAGCCCGCTGGTGTTAAGCGACGTCAGCGCGTCGCTGCTCGGCGGCAAAATTCGTATGCAGCAGTTGCGCCTGCCGCAGCACACAGCGGCGCTGCTGCGCCTTGAAAATATCTCGTCGAGCGAGCTGATTACCGCCACCAACGTCAAACAGGTGGCGCTCTCCGGTGCCATTAACGGCGCGCTGCCGCTGTGGGTCGATAACCCGCAATGGATTGTGCATGACGGCTGGCTCACCAGCCCCGGCCCGCTGACGCTGCGCATGGATAAAGAGATGGCGGACGCGATGGCGCGGGATAACGCGGCGGCCGCGGCGGCGGTCAACTGGCTGCGCTATATGGAAATCTCCCGCTCCTGGACGCGGCTGGATGTTGATAATCTCGGCGTGCTGCGCATGCGCTCGGAGTTCCAGGGCGAAAGCCACGTGGACGGCAAAACCAGCGGCGTGCGGCTTAACTATCAGCATCAGGAAAATCTATTCACGCTGTGGCGCAGCTTGCGTTTCGGCGATAATTTACAGTCCTGGCTTGAGCAACACGCGACGCTGCCCGCCGCGCGTTGCAAGGCAACGTCAGGGAAGACCTGCGAGGAACAACCATGAAAACCGCAATCACGCTGCTGGCAGGCGTCATCACCCTGATGCTGTGCGGCTGTACGCCGCGCATTGAGGTGGCGGCACCCAAAGAGCCGATTACCATTAATATGAACGTCAAAATTGAACACGATATCCATATTAAAGTGGATAAAGACGTCGAAGCGTTGCTGCAAAGCCGCAGCGATCTCTTCTGAGGAGGCGACCAATGAAAAGCCTGCTGGTCGTGATGCTGGCGCTGCTGCTGGCAAGCCCCGTCAGCTATGCGTTGACGCTGGACGAAGCCCGCGCGCAAGGGCGCGTTGGCGAAACGCTCACCGGTTATCTTGCGCCGGTGGCGCAGGATGCCGAAACGGCGGCGCTGGTGGCGCGCATTAATCAGGCGCGGGCTGAAAGCTACCGCGACGTCGCCCAACAGAACGGATTGCCGGTCGATGAAGTGGCGAAAATGGCAGGGCAGAAGCTGGTGGCGCGCAGTAAACCCGGCGAATATGTCCGCGGCATCAATGGCCGGTGGATGAAAAAATAACCCCGCTACTCCCCACGGGTAACAGACGACGCCGCGCGCCTGTGTCAGGCTCGGAAAACGTTTTTACAGGAGACCCTTATGACAACCGAATATACTCTGCCGCTCGATGGCGCACAGGCGTCGTCGCTGCCAGCGATTGCGGAGATCCTGCGCGCTAACGCCGGGTTGTTTAAACATCTGGTGATGTCCGAGCACCCGGACGATATCCGCTACGCGTATCAGCCGGAGTCGTTCGAGATAACCGACATTACCGACCGCACCTTTACGTTCCGCTGCCTGGTGCACTATTTCGAGCCGTGCTGCGATCGCGATATGCATGATGCGCGCACTTACACCATTCCTTATCAGGTGCGCGATAACACGCTGGCGTTTGCGCTCGATGAAACGCCGTGGGTGGTGGCGTAACGCGGGTTGCGCCCATAAAAAAACCGCCCCGGAGGGCGGTTTTTTGGTCTCAACGTCTGATTATGCAGAAACCAGCGCGTCGATAGCGGCTTTGGCGTCGCTCTGCGCTTTGGTCGCCATTTCCGGGCCATAAGCCACGCCTTCGGCAAACACAAAGTTCACGTCGGTGATACCGATAAAGCCCAGGAACAGGGAGAGATATGGGGTGACCAGATCGGTCGGGGTATCTTTATGGATGCCGCCGCGGCTGGTCAGCACGATAGCTCGCTTGCCGGTTACCAGCCCTTCCGGCCCTTTCTCGGTGTAGCGGAACGTCACGCCAGCGCGGGCCACCAGGTCAAAGTAGTTTTTCAGCTGGGTCGGGATGTTGAAATTGTACATCGGCGCCGCAATAACAATCACGTCATGCGCCTGCAGCTCAGCAATCAGTTCATCAGAGAGCGAGAGCGCGTCCTGCTGACGCGGGGTCAGCGGCGCGTCTGACGGGCGCAGGGCGCCAACCAGCTCGCCATCCAGTACCGGCACCGGGTTTGCCGCCAGGTCGCGCACGGTGATTTCATCCGCGCTGTGCTTTTCACGCCACTGCTCCACGAAGTAGTCGGAAAGCTGGTTGGACTGGGAGTAACCTGCCAGAATACTGGACTTCAGAACGAGTACTTTGCTCATGGGATGTTCCTTTTTGATTTGGTTGTCAGGGCCGTTGCCCCTTGCCTGACGACAACTCTATTCACAAACCGATTACAGTGATAGCGCAATATATCGAAGTCTATGTTCTAAATTTTTGAACAAGGCGCGCCAGAATACGGTGTGGTACTCTACGCTTAACGAAACCCTAAGATTTAACGGGCCGTGCACAGGCCGTATAACACAATGATGGAAAAACAAAATATTACTCTCTCCGCCCTGATGGCACGTCTCGACTCGCTGATGCTGCGCGATAAAAGCCGCTTCGCCCGTCGCCTCCACGGGGCTAAAAAGATTAAAAATACTGAATCTCAGCAGGCGCTTTTCGAACAGCTCTCTCAGGAGATGAGCGAGGCGGCAGGGAAAGTCCTGCTGCGCGAAGCGGCGCGCCCGGCCATTACGTACCCGGAAAACCTGCCGGTCAGCCAGAAGAAACAGGATATCCTCAATGCCGTGCGTGACCATCAGGTGGTGATCGTGGCGGGGGAGACCGGCTCCGGGAAAACCACCCAGTTGCCGAAAATTTGTATGGAACTCGGGCGCGGCGTGAAAGGGCTAATCGGCCACACCCAGCCGCGTCGTCTCGCGGCGCGTACCGTGGCAAACCGCATCGCCGAAGAGCTGCAAACCGAGCCGGGCGGCTGCGTCGGTTATAAAGTGCGCTTTAGCGATCACGTCAGCGACAATACCATGGTTAAGCTGATGACCGACGGTATCCTGCTGGCGGAAATCCAGCAGGATCGCCTGCTGATGCAGTACGACACCATCATCATCGATGAGGCGCACGAGCGCAGCCTGAACATCGATTTTCTGCTGGGTTACCTGCGCGAACTGCTGCCAAAGCGCCCGGATCTGAAAGTTATTATTACGTCGGCGACCATCGATCCTGAGCGTTTCTCGCGCCACTTTAATAACGCGCCGATTATCGAAGTTTCTGGCCGTACGTATCCGGTTGAGGTGCGCTATCGCCCAATCGTCGAAGAAGCAGACGACACCGAGCGCGATCAGTTGCAGGCGATTTTCGACGCCGTGGAGGAGCTGGGCCGCGAAGGGCCGGGCGATATCCTGATCTTTATGAGCGGCGAGCGTGAAATCCGCGACACCGCTGACGGGCTGATGAAACTCAACCTGCCGCACACCGAGGTGCTGCCGCTCTATGCGCGGCTCTCCAACAGCGAACAGAACCGCGTCTTCCAGCCGCATGCCGGGCGACGCATTGTGCTGGCGACCAACGTCGCCGAAACGTCGCTGACCGTGCCGGGCATTAAATATGTGATAGATCCGGGTACGGCGCGCATCAGCCGTTACAGCTACCGCACCAAAGTGCAGCGGCTGCCGATTGAGCCGGTGTCGCAGGCGTCCGCCAACCAGCGTAAAGGCCGCTGCGGGCGCGTCTCGGAAGGCATCTGTATCCGCCTTTATTCGGAAGACGATTTTCTCTCGCGCCCGGAATTTACCGACCCGGAAATTCTGCGCACCAACCTGGCGTCCGTCATTCTGCAAATGACGGCGCTGGGGCTTGGCGATATTGCCGCGTTCCCGTTTGTCGAAGCGCCGGATAAGCGCAACATTCAGGATGGCGTGCGTCTGCTGGAGGAGCTGGGCGCTATCACCACCGACGCGCAGGCGTCAGTGTATAAACTGACGCCGCTGGGCCGTCAGCTGTCGCAACTGCCGGTGGACCCGCGTCTCGCGCGCATGGTGCTGGAGGCGCAAAAGCATGGCTGCGTGCGCGAGGCGATGATCATCACCTCGGCGCTGTCGATTCAGGATCCGCGCGAGCGTCCGCTTGATAAACAGCAGGCGTCGGATGAGAAACACCGCCGCTTCCATGATAAAGAGTCCGATTTCCTGGCCTTCGTGAACCTGTGGAACTACCTCGGCGAGCAGCAAAAGGCGCTGTCGTCCAATCAGTTCCGCCGCCTGTGCCGCACCGATTATCTTAATTATCTGCGGGTGCGCGAATGGCAGGATATCTACACCCAGCTGCGCCAGGTGGTGAAAGAGCTTGGCATTCCGGTGAACAGCGAACCGGCGGGCTACCGCGAAGTGCACACGGCGCTGTTGACCGGGCTGTTGTCGCACATCGGCATGAAAGACGCCGATAAACAGGAGTACACCGGTGCACGTAATGCCCGTTTTTCTATTTTCCCCGGTTCCGGGCTGTTTAAAAAGCCGCCGAAGTGGGTGATGGTGGCGGAGCTGGTGGAAACCAGCCGCCTGTGGGGGCGCATCGCGGCGCGTATCGATCCGGAGTGGATCGAGCCGGTGGCGCAGCACCTGATTAAGCGCTCATACAGCGAGCCGCACTGGGAGCGCGCGCAGGGTGCCGTGATGGCGAGCGAGAAAGTCACGCTCTATGGCCTGCCGATCGTGGCCGCGCGCAGCGTTAACTACAGCCAGATCGATCCGGTGCTTTCGCGTGAGCTTTTCATCCGCCACGCGCTGGTGGAAGGCGACTGGCAGACGCGTCACGCCTTTTTCCGCGAAAACCAGAAACTGCGCGCCGAAGTGGAGGAGCTGGAGCATAAATCGCGTCGCCGCGACATCCTGGTGGACGACGACACGCTGTTTGAGTTTTACGATCAACGCATCAGCGTTGATGCGATTTCCGCGCGCCACTTCGACAGCTGGTGGAAAAAGGCGAGCCGTGAAACGCCGGATCTGCTCAACTTCGAAAAGAGCATGTTGATTAAAGAGGGCGCGGAGAAAGTCAGCAAGCTCGATTACCCGAACTTCTGGCATCAGGGCAACCTGAAGCTGCGCCTGACCTATCAGTTTGAGCCGGGCGGCGACGCCGACGGCGTGACGGTACATATTCCGCTGCCGCTGTTAAACCAGGTGGAAGACGCGGGCTTCGAATGGCAGGTGCCGGGAATGCGCCGCGAACTCATCATCGCGCTGATCAAATCGCTGCCAAAACCCGTACGCCGCAATTTCGTTCCGGCACCCAACTACGCCGAGGCGTTTTTAGGCCGCGTTACGCCGCTGGAGCTGCCGCTGCTGGACGCGCTGGAGCGCGAACTGCGCCGTATGACCGGCGTGACGATTGACCGCGAGGCGTGGCAGGCCGAACAGGTGCCCGATCATCTTAAAATGACTTTCCGGGTGGTGGATGAGAAAGGCCGCAAGCTGCGCGAGGGCAAAGATCTCCACGCGCTGAAAGAGGGGCTGAAAGAGAAAGTGCAGGAAACCCTTTCAGCGGTGGCGGATGACGGCATCGAGCAGAGCGGGCTGCATATCTGGAGCTTCGGCACGCTGCCCGAGCGCTATGAGCAGAAGCGCGGCGGCTATCAGGTAAAAGCCTTCCCGGCGCTGGTGGATGAGAAAGAGAGCGTTGGCATCCGGCTGTTTGATAACCCGCAGGAGCAGCAACACGCCATGTGGCGCGGCCTGCGCCGTCTGCTGTTGCTGAACATTCCGTCGCCGATTAAGTATTTGCATGAGAAACTGCCGAACAAAGCGAAGCTCGGGCTTTATTTCAACCCGTACGGCAAGGTGCTGGATCTGATTGACGACTGCATCTCCTGCGGCGTCGATAAGCTTATCGCCGAAAACGGCGGGCCGGTCTGGAGCGAGGCGGGCTTTGCGCAGCTTCACGATAAAGTGCGTGCGGAACTGAACGACACCGTGGTGGATATCGCAAAGCAGGTCGAGCAGATCCTGACGGCGGTGTTCAATATCAATAAGCGTCTGAAAGGGCGCGTGGATATGACGATGGCGCTCGGCCTCTCTGATATCAAAGCGCAGATGAGCGGGCTGGTGTACCGCGGGTTTGTGACCGGCAACGGTTATAAGCGCCTCGGCGACACGCTGCGTTATCTCAACGCCATTGAAAAACGGCTTGAGAAAATGGCCGTCGACCCGCACCGCGACCGCGCGCAGATGCTCAAAGTGGAGGCTGTACAGCAGGCGTGGCAGCAGTGGCTTAACAAGCTGCCGCCCGCGCGGCGCGATGACGACGACGTGCAGGAGATCCGCTGGATGATCGAGGAGCTGCGCGTGAGTTATTTCGCCCAGCAGCTCGGCACGCCATACCCGGTATCCGACAAGCGCGTGTTGCAGGCGATGGAGCAGGTGAGCGGGACGTAGTTGCGCACAGTGGGTGCGGAATATTGTTATGGTGGGTGCGCTTACGCTTACCCACCCTACAAGTTCCTACAACGCCCACCGTATTCCGTAGGGCGGGTAAGCGTAGCGCACCCGCCGGGCAACACCACGTAAACCTGCACGTAGGGCGGGTAAGCGTAAGCGCACCCGCCGTTCCGGAATCTCTCTCGCAAACCTGACATCCCCAAAAAGCGAAACTCCATCGTACATGTTATAAACCCGCGACAACCCCCGTAGGGTGGGTAAGCGCAGCGCACCCACCATGATAACGGCAACGGGTCTCATGGACGGAGGCGAATCGTATGTCCCACTATCGCAGGCTATATATCCCTGGCAATACCTGGTTTTTCACCGTCAATCTGCGCAACCGCCGAAGCCTTCTGTTATGCCGCTACATTGACCTGTTGCGTGCGCAGGTCGCTCGGGTGAAACGCCGCTATCCTTTCACCATCGACGCCTGGGTGGTGCTGCCCGAACATATGCACTGCATCTGGACGCTACCTGAGGGAGACATGAATTATTCCGTACGCTGGCAGGAGATCAAAAAGGGGTTTACCCGCGCGTTAACGCCGCAACGTGCGGCAGACACGGTCTGGCTGCGGCGCTTCTGGGAGCACGGCATTCGTGATGAAGAAGATCTGCGGCGGCACATGGATTACGTCTATTTCAATCCGGTGAAACATGGTTGGGTGCGCGAGGTGTGCGAATGGCCATTTTCGTCGTTTCACCGCGATGTGGCGCGGGGGTTGTATCCGAAAACCTGGGCGGGAGACAGCGGGGAGTTTTGCGTTGGTGAACGGCGAAGGTAGCCGCGTCCTAGGATGTGGTTGGATTGGGTGATGGTAGGTGCGCTGCGCTTACCCACCCTACAATAGGGCTGGCGCTGGATTTGTGAATGGTGGGTGCGCTTCGCTTACCCACCCTACAATACCCACATTGACCTGTGCGTAGGGCGGGTAAGCGCAGCGCACCCGCCGGGGCAACCCCCACGTTAACCTATATGTAGGGCGGGTAAGCGTAAGCGCACCCGCCGTTCCACCAAACCATACCCGCCGTTCCACCAAACCATACCCGCCGCCCCTCAAACCGCACCCGCCGCGCCGATATTACTTCACCACCGCGAGCGTAAAACCGTCCCAGCCTTTGCTGCCGACGGTTTGCAGCGCGGTAGCGCGCAGGCGCGGGTGGTTGCCGAGCATCTCGATAAACGTTCGCACGCCCTGTACGCGCAAATCATCGCTCTGTGGATCGGTCACGGCACCGTCGCGCACCACGTTATCACCTACAATCACCGTTCCGGTGCGTGAAAGCGTCAACGCCCACTCCAGGTACAGCGGGTTATTCGGCTTATCGGCATCGATAAAAATCAAATCGAAAGGCGGCTCGTCGGCGTACAGCGGCAGGCTCTCCGCCGCTGGCCCCACGCGCAGCTGCACTTTCGGCGTCACGCTCGCCAGCGCCAGGTTGGCGGCCGCCACTTCGGCGTGTTCGGCACTCGCCTCAAGCGTCACCACCAGCCCGTCCTCCGGCAGCGCCCGCGCCAGCCACAGCGTGCTGTAACCGCCAAGCGTGCCGATTTCCAGTACGCGCTTTGCGCCGGTCATCATCACTAAAAGCGCGAGAAACTGCCCCTGCAAGGGCGAGACGTCATGCGGCGGCAGGCCCGCAAGGCGATTGTTCTCCAGCACCTGCGCCATCAGCGGATCGGCGGGGATCAGCGCCTGCGCCAGATATTCATCGACTTCACGCCATTGTTGCTGCATCGAACCGCTCCCCTGAAAGCGCCGTGCAGGCGCATAAAATTACGGACTGGCTACCTTAGCAGCATAGCTGTAATTACTGGTTTGCGCAGCGGCACCCGGCCACCCGCCGCCAAGCGAGCGATAGAGATCCACCTGCGCCAGCAGCAGATTATTTTTCACCTGCACCACATTGAGCTGTGCCGAAAACAGCGTGCGGCGGGCGTCCAGCTCGTCAAGATAAGAGGCGTACCCGTTCTGGTAACGGTTGTGAGCAATGCGCAGCGTCTCCTGCGCCGCCTGCTCCTGCGCCTGTAGCTCAACGAGCTGTTCCCCAAGGCGCTGCACCGCGTCCAGACTGTCGTTCACTTCCTTAAAGGCGTTGCGCACCGTGCTCTCATAACTGTAAAGCGCCTGATTTTTCTGTGACGTTGTCACGTCAACCTGCGCATTCAGCGCCCCGCGGTTGAGCAGTGGCGCGAGAACGCTGGCACCCACGCTCCAGAGCCGCAGCGGGTTGGCGAGCAGTTCCGGCAGCGTGTTCTCCTGAAGCGATCCCGACGCGGTGAGATTAATGCCCGGCAGCAGGCGCGCGCGGGCCACGTTCAGTTGGGCGTCGCTCGCCACCAGCGTCTGTTCGGCCTGAACGATATCCGGGCGGCGGTTCAGCAACGATGATGGCAGCTGCGACGGAATCGTGAGCGGGCTTAAAGCGTCAAATTCACCGCCGCGTGCGAGCGGGCCAGGATTCTGGCCGATGAGAATGCTGAGCGCGTTCTCCTGCTGGGTTATCTGGTGCTGAATCTGCGGGATTTGCGCACGCGTGGCGCGCAGTTCAGATTCCGACTGCATCAGCTCCAGCCGAGAGCTATAGCCGGTTTCATACTGGCGTTTCGCCAGCTTCAGCGCGTCTTCGCGCGCGCTAAGCGTCGACTGCGTCACCCGAAGCTGCTCATCCAGCGCCAGCAGGGTGATATAGCCGCTCGCGACCTGCGAGGCCACCGTCAGGCTGGCGGCCGCGGCGGCAGCTTTCTGTGCCTCAAGGCTCGCCTTTGCGGCGTCGGCGGCGCTGGCGTACTGGCCCCAGATATCGACGTTATAACTGGCGTTCAGGCTGCCTTTGTAGAGATCGCCATACACCGGCAGGCCGGTCGCGGCAGATTGCGAACGGCTGCGACCGGCGCTGAAGCCCGCGTCAAGCGTCGGGAAGCGATCGCCGAGCGCCGCCTGTACCTGCGCCTGATACTGATTAACACGCTCGCGGGCGAGCAGCACATCGCTGTTGTAGCGCAGCGCCTGATCCACATAGCGGTTCAGCGCCGAATCGTGAAAATTGCGCCACCAGAAACCTTCTGTGGGCGAGGACGGGCCGACAGCGGCGCGCCAGGCGGGCGGAATGATGAGCGAGGGGCGAGCCTGCTCCACGTTGCCAGAATGACAGCCCGCGAGCAGGAGGGTGGTTGTCAGCAGAGTCAGAGCGCGGCGCATCATTTCGCCTCGCTGCGGGTGTTAATGGTCACCTGTACCGACATGCCAGGGCGCAGGCGCGCGCGCTTTTCGGCGTCGCCCAGTACCTCGATGCGCACCGGGATACGCTGGGCGATTTTCACAAAGTTGCCGGTCGCGTTATCGGGCGTGATGGCGCTGAATTCCACGCCGGTTGCCGGAGAGATACTCTGCACGCGGCCTTCGAATTTTTCATCGTTGAGCGCGTCCACGGTGAATGTGACCGACTGGCCGGTTTTTACGTCGGCGAGCTGCGTTTCTTTCAGGTTGGCGATGACCCAGTTCTGCGGCGGCACCAGCGAGGTGAGTCGCGTACCGGCGGTCACGTAGCCGCCCTGGCGCACGGCAATCTGCCCGAGCTGGCCGTCACGCGGGGCGATGATGCGGGTGTTTTGCAGATCGATTTGCGCAAGCTCCAGCGCCGCGCGGGCGTTTTCCACATCCGCCTCCAGCGACGCGCGGTTCACAATCACGCTTTGCAGATTCTGGCGCGACACCTCAAGCTGGGCGGCGGCCTGCTCTACGCTGGCGCTGCCCTGCGCGGCGCTGGCGATGGCGGCGTCGCGCTCGCGCACCGACAGCGAGCCGTCCTGCGTCAGTTCCTTCACGCGGCGTAAATCGGCCTGGTTATGCAGGCTCTGGGCGCGGGCGCTGGCGAGCGCCGCTTTATTCTGGGCGATGGTCGCCTCGGCGCTGCGGCGCTGTTGCAGGTTATTAGCCAGCGCCGCCTCGCGCATGGCGAGCGTCGCCTGCGCCTGATGCACCCGCTGTTTGTAGATGCGGTCATCGATGGTCATCAGCACGTCGCCCTGTTTCACATGCGCGAAATCCTGCACGTTGACGGCGGTGATATAGCCGTTTACCTGCGGGCTGATAAACGTCGTCATGCCGCGCACGTAGGCGTTATCGGTCGAGGCAGCGTGACGGGTAAACGGCGGAAGCTGCCAGGCGTACAGGATCACCAGCAGGCCAACCAGCCCGATGGCACCAGCGGCGAAGAAGGAGACCACGCGCAGGTTGTTTTTTTCCGGCGACGCGGGGGTGGGGGCGCCTTGTTGGCTCATCACTACTCCAGAATATGTCAGTCAAAAAATCGTCAGGTTACTGGCCGCTCTGCATCGCCTGCTTCAGGGCACGGCGTGCGGCGAGCCGCAGGCGGATAAGCCGCCAGAAAATCCACAACAGCGTCGAGGCGGCGATGGCCGCCGTCAGCAGACAGGTATCGTTATAGGCCAGAATATTCGCCTCGGTGCTGGTCACGGTCTGCAACTGCTGCACCGCCTGCGCATTGAGCAGCGTCGGGTCGTTAAGCAGATTGCTCCAGATCTGGCTGTACTGCGCGAGTCTTTCGTTCACCAGCGGGCTTAGCGAGGTGAGCTGGTCAGCGAGCAGGCTGGAGTGATATTTCTCCCGCCAGGTCTGGAACGTGCCGAGCAGCGCCGAGCCGATAAGCCCGCCCAGGTTCTGACTCATGCCGAACAGAACGGAAAAACTCACCAGGTTGCGCGGATCGGCGATAACCCCGCCAATGCCCGCGAGCATCGCCGGGGCCAGGAAAAAGGCGCTGGCAAAGCCCAGAATAAACTGGCTTATCAGCATCTGATCGGCGCGGGTCTGGCTGGTGGCCTGGCTGTCCATCAGCGAGGCGATGATCATCAGCGCCAGCGAGACCATAATCGGCCAGACGGTTTTCTGCGGGTTAATAGTGAGCGCGCTGGTCACGATGCCGCAAATTACGCCCGCGAGGATCGCCAGCGCCAGGTGCGTCATCTGCTCATTCTGTAAACCGATATACTGCAACCAGCCGATAGCACCGGTGTTCTGCTCCGCCAGCACGATGCGGATCAGCACCATAATCAGCCCGAGGCGCACGATACTGCCGCTGGAGAGCCAGCGGGTGTTCAGCAGCGGATTCGTACGGTTATGCTCGAACGTGATAGCGGCGACGATAAGCACCAGCGATGCGCCAAGCGCCCAGCCTATCCACGGCGCTTCAAACCACCAGTCGAGCCGCCCGAGCGACAGCGCGCCGCAGAGCAGCGCCATGCCGGGCGCCATCAGCAGAAACGTAATAAAATCTTTTTTCTCAAAGACTTTGCGGCGATCGCCCGGCGGCAGTTTTAGCGCAATCACACAGGCGAGCGAAATCATCGCCAGCCCCAGTTCGAACAGATACAGACCGCGCCACTCTTCAAGTTGCAGCAGCTCGGTGGAGAAGAGGCGAGCGATGGGGATCGCGAGCTGCGAACCGGTAATGCCGATGGTGAGCGCCTTCAGGCGATGCTTCGCGGGCCAGGCCTGGATCTGGTAATAAATGCCGAGCGAACTCAGCGCCGCGCCTACCATGCCGTGCGCGGCACGCACCATGAGAGCGGTGTTGAGATCGTTAACGAACAGATGGAAAAACGTCACCAGCACATAGAGCACCAGAAACCCTTCGGTAAAAGCGCGCAGCCCGTACTGCTGGCGAAATTTCACCAGCAGCAGGTTGATAGAAACGTTGGTCATAACGTAAACCGCGGGCAGCCAGGCGATTTCCGTCGACCAGGCGGCGAAGGTGCCCTGTAAATTTTGCAGGTTCGCCGTGACCATCGCGTTACCGAGCGCGCCGGTAAGACACACCAGCAGCCCGACGATGCCATAGGCGATGCGCTTCCAGGGCGCATGGTGCGGCGTCGACGGCGAGCCGAGCAGCATCGGTTTTTCATGGGGCGCCCACTCGCGTGGCGCATAAGGGTCGTGTTTCACCGATCGCATTACTGTTTTTCAATTTCCTGCAACAAACGGTCCAGTACGCGACGCGTGACGGCCAGTTCTTCCGGGGGAATGGTGGAAAGGATAGTCTCCCTGAGGCTATCTGCCTCGACTTTCACCTTTTCAAACAGCGCCTGGCCTTGTGGTGTGGCGACCAGCAGCCGCTTGCGGCGATCGCCAGGCGGCGTCACGCGCTCAATGAGTTGCTGTTCCACCAGGCGATTCAGCAATGGCACCAGCGTGGCGCTCTCCACGCCGAGCTGTTGTGCCAGCTCACCCTGCGACAGCGGCGTTTCATGGCGCGCAATCGCGGCGACGGCCACCCAGCTTGCCTGGCTCATGCCAAGCCCTTTCAGCCGCCGATCCATCGCGAGCCGCCAGTGGTGGGCGGTCATCCACAGCAAATGTGAGAAAGTCAGGTCACGCGTATCCACGGCGGTTATCCATTCGTTAGTGCTCTAACTATTCTAGAGCGCGCCATTTTGATAATTCAAGTGAATGTAAATTAATCTTTAAAAAATATTGTGAATGTATCGCGACGCGTTGTCTGAATTGCAGCCACACCCATTGCCGCTGCGCTATGCTCTGATGCAGCCTGACGCCGCATGAATGAGAGGGAAAGATGCCTGATCACCTGATTGAACCGAGCGACCCGACGCACCCTGACGCTATCGTTTTGCTGGCGGCGCTCTCTGAAACGCTGGCCGCGCTGACTGGCAGCTCGGGCAGGCAGTCGTTTAATAATGACGATGTGCGCGCTGAGGGTGCCACTTTTTTACTGGCGCGCAACGCCAGCGGCACGGCCATCGGCTGTGTGGCCTGTCGGCCTCTGAAGCCGGGCATCGCCGAAATCAAACGCCTGTTCGCGCTGCCGGATAACCCCGGTGCGGGCAGCCAGTTATTAAGCGCGGCGGAGCGCTTCGCGCGCGACGCTGGTTACGATCAGGCGTGGCTTGAGACGCGGCGCACCAATCCGCGCGCGGTAGAGTTTTACCTGCGCCGCGGTTACGGGATTATCGACAACTACGGGCGCTATGTCGGGCAGGAGGATGCGGTCTGCTTCGCAAAACCACTTCAGGAAGAAGGCGAAGATGATGCTCAGCGGGCTTAATCATCTGACGCTCTCGGTGCGCGATGTGGCGCAAAGCCTGGCATTTTACCACTCGCTGCTGGGGCTGCGGCTGCATGCGCGCTGGGACGGCGGGGCGTATCTCTCTTGCGGCGATCTCTGGCTCTGTCTGTCGCAGGATGACAGCGCCGGGCAGCCTGCGGCGGACTACACGCATTATGCCTTTACCGTGAGCGAGACGGATTTCCCGTTAATGGTGGATAAACTCACCGCCGCGGGCGTGAAAACCTGGAAAACCAACCGCAGCGAGGGCGACTCCTGGTATTTCCTCGACCCGGACGGGCATCAGCTCGAACTGCACGTCGGCAGTCTCGCCACCCGGCTCGCCGCCTGCCGTGCCGAGCCCTATAAGGGGATGCGGTTTTATGACGATTAGCGAAGCGCCCATGTGGCCTTTATCTCCCTGATGCGGTTTTTATTGAGATCGATGATGCACTGAAGGGTAATATCCGACTGGCTCTGCGCCCATTCGCCGACCAGCGCGGCCTTCGCTGAACAGAATTGATCCCGCGAGGCCAGCCACAGTTTTTGTGACTGGCCAAAGCGTTCTTTAAACACATCTTTGATTTTTACCGGTGAATCAGCGTTTAGCGTAAAAGGGTCGTCATAATCATCATTAATCATCGTCTGTAATTGCTCAACGGTTTTTAATAACGCTTGCTCTGATGTCTTTAGCGCATCCTCTTTGCATTTCTGCTGCGCAGCCTCTGCATCTCGAACATGCGGCAGTGCAAGACACTGAGGGATCTCATTGCCATTAAAAAAGGGAACGGCCTGCGTAGGGGCGTAAAGAAAAAATAATCCGAAGAAGTAATATTTAATTTTCATTGTAAATATCCGATACGATGACGATTATTTTCATAACCCATATACGATCTCGTTTTACGGATTAACATAATAAGTTGCTTGTTATCATTCTTTGCCACGCAGGCAACCAGGGTTTTTATATCATCCACGCCCTGAAAAATAATATCCACATACACATCCTTTATCCTTTCATTGATTGCTGACCATGCCGGGGCATCGCTTATAACAACTTTTCTCTGGGTGTATTTTATATAATAATTCTTTGCTAAGTTAACATAGTCCGGGTAAACGATCTCGAATAATTTTATTTGCTGTAAATGGGTAATTTCTCCTGTAAGACGACCATAATCTTGCACGAAACGGGCTGCGGCTCTGCCTTTCAACCCAGACGCTCTTGCACAAATCTGAGCTTTATATTCTTCAATACCCGCCTGTCGCAGGTGAAACAGAATTTGTCCTGCGCTTCGGTTACCCATATCATATCCTCGTCCCAGCGTAACGCCCGATGCATAGGTTCCGGGCCAGTGTAGAATACGCGAGAAAGAGGGTATACGCTGTGGCTGGCGAAAAGGTTCAACCGCCGTAATGTAATCAATACCTTCGTTATCGAACGTGAACTGCCCTTGCCTGACTTTGAGCGAACCGCCAACATGCTGTGGCCGCCAGAAAATGCCGCCTGAAGTGGCTAATGCCTCCATAATCCAGTGATCTACAGGATGTATCAATCCTGTTGGTGACAGATTTAAGAGACGTTGATACCAACGAATAGCTTCGATGGTATCACTATTACATATGCCAGTGGGGAGCACCGTTCGACCCGTTATCGTTTTATAACCAGCGTCACCGATCATGGTCTGTATGGTTTTCACTTCATTGGAGTTGTTTGTGCCGCAGACTCCCACCGTACCGTTCAGGCGAAATACCCGTGGCGATGAATAATGATTTCGTGACATTTAAAATATCCCTTTGGTTTTATAACTACCTTTTCCATGAGTTTAATGAGTGCTTATTTGTTAAAATGAAATTCTGAGGTAATGCGTTGGAGCATATTTGTTCATGGCAAAGAGTTTACTTTTCATGCGGGAAGTAAAGAAGCAAAATGCTTTTATTTCGGATTATATAAAATTAAAAATGATATAATGTCCGCAGGCTCGCCGCCTGTCGTGCCGAGCCCTATAAGGGGATGCGGTTTTATGATTAATCACCGCGTGTTTTCTATCACGCGCATGATAAGCGGTGCGGTGATTGTCGGGCATATCGCAGATTAGGAGCTCTCCGGTAGGGGAGCCGAACGCCAGTCGGTACGCTGGATGCTGGCTTTGACTATGGAGGTGACCATGAACATGATGCCTTTTCCTTTGCTGTCGGAAGGCACGCTGCAGCGTGTTAACCTCATCGGCGCGTGGCTCGCCCGGAACGATTTTGCCGCCGCTCCTGCTGCCGGGGACGCTGAGCTGATTGTGCTGGCGGGTAACGCCGTTCTGCCCACCGTGGACGCCGCCGCGCGTCTGGCTAAAGAGAGCGGGCTGCCGCTGCTGATAACCGGCGGGCTGGGTCACTCGACCACGTTTCTCTATGCCGCCGTGGCGCAGCATCCACGCTACAACCATCTGCGCACCACCGGCCTTACGGAGGCGGGAATACTCGCCCGTATCGCCCGCGAGTTTCACGAGGTGCCGGAGGAGCAGATTATTGTTGAAGAAAAATCCACCAACTGTGGCGAGAACGCCCGTTTTACCCGCGAGCTGCTGGATGCGCGCGGTGAACTGCCTGCGCGCGCGGTGCTGATTCAGGACCCGACCATGCAGCGCCGCACCCACGCCACGTTTACCCGCGCCTGGCGCGACGCGCCGTTCCTGACCGAATGGCTGAGTTACCCCGGCGTTCAGCCGGTGCTGGAAAATGGCGCCAGGGCGGTGCAGTTCCGCGAGCCGTCGGAAGGGCTCTGGCCGGTAGAGCGGTATCTGTCGCTGGTGCTGGGGGAGATCCCGCGCCTGCGTAACGACGCAGACGGCTACGGCCCGGCGGGCCGTGATTTCATTGATGAAGTGGTGATCCCGTCTGACGTGCTGAACGCCTGGCAGGCGCTGCACGAGGAGCCGCAGCTCACCAGCTTTTTGCGTCATCGGTCGCTCGCCTGATGGCCCGGCTGCCCGTTTGCGCGATTTATGGCGCAAACGGGCAGCGGCGTGTTGAATAATTGTTATCTCCCGGCGGGATCTCCGCCGTTTTTCCCGACATGATTCACATTTTCAGCCAAAACGCTTCGTATGCACGTTTGCTGCTCGTAATTCTTTAACAATTCATTCACCTGTTAAAAACCAATGCGACAGCAGGAGCATGCGATGACAGCACCCGTACAACATCCGATGTATATCGACGGTCAGTTCGTTCAGTGGCAGGGCGAGGCGTGGATCGATGTCGTGAATCCCGCCACAGAGGCGCTGATTTCCCGTATCCCGGACGGAACGGCAGAGGACGCGCGCCGCGCCATTGACGCCGCCGCCCGCGCACAGGCGGGCTGGGAGGCGTTGCCCGCCATCGAGCGCGCCGGATGGCTGCGTAAAATCGCCGCCGGCATCCGCGAGAAGGCGGCGGAAATCAGCGCGCTGATTGTGGCGGAAGGCGGCAAAACGCCGCAGCTCGCGAGCGTTGAAGTCAGCTTCACGGCGGATTACATCGACTATATGGCCGAATGGGCGCGCCGTTATGAAGGCGAAATCTTGCAAAGCGACCGGCCGGGTGAAAACATTCTGGTGTTTAAGCGCGCGCTCGGCGTTACCACCGGCATTCTGCCGTGGAATTTTCCGTTCTTCCTGATCGCCCGCAAAATGGCGCCTGCGCTGATCACCGGCAACACCATTGTGATTAAACCGAGCGAATTCACGCCGAATAACGCCATCGCGTTCGCGCAGATTGTTCATGACGTGGGCCTGCCGGCGGGCGTGTTTAACCTGGTCCTGGGGCGCGGCGAAACCGTCGGGCAGGAGCTGGCCGGTAACCCGAAAGTGGCGCTGGTGAGCATGACCGGCAGCGTCGGCGCGGGTGAGAAAATCATGATGGCGGCTGCGAAAAACATCACCAAAGTCTGCCTTGAGCTTGGCGGCAAAGCGCCCGCCATTGTGATGGACGATGCGGATGTGTCGCTTGCGGTAAAAGCGATTGTTGATTCGCGCGTGATTAACTCCGGTCAGGTCTGTAACTGCGCCGAGCGCGTTTATGTGCAAAAGGGCATTTATGACCGTTTTGTCAGCGCGCTTAGTGAGGCGCTGAGCGCGGTGACATTCGGCGACCCGGCAGTGCGTGATGATATCGCGATGGGGCCGCTGATTAACGCGGCTGCGCTGGCGCGCGTGAAAGAAAAAGTGGCGCGCGCGGTCAGCGAGGGCGCGACGGTGGCGCTCGGCGGCAAGGCGGTGGAGGGCAAAGGCTATTTTTACCCGCCGACGCTGCTGGTAGATGTGCGCCAGGAGATGAGCATCATGCATGAAGAGACGTTCGGCCCGGTGCTGCCGGTCGTCACGTTCGATACGCTGGAAGAGGCCATTGCGATGGCGAATGACAGCGAATATGGCCTGACGTCGTCGATTTACACGCAGTCGCTCGCCACCGCGATGAAAGCGATTAAAGGGCTGAAGTTCGGTGAAACTTACATCAACCGTGAAAACTTCGAAGCGATGCAGGGGTTCCACGCGGGCTGGCGTAAATCCGGGATCGGCGGGGCGGATGGCAAACACGGGCTGCATGAATATCTGCAAACCCAGGTTGTCTATCTGCAAAGCTAACCGTTTCAGGGCCGCCTGCGGGCGGCCCGCTGCGTCAGAGTTTGCTCTCAATCCAGTTCATCAGCAGCGCCGGCCAGAGGTGCGCGGGCAGCCCCAGGGCATCACGAATGCCAAACCCGTGTTGCCCCTGTTCAAAAAGATGCATCTCCACCGGCACGCCCTGCGCGTGCAGCGCGTTAAACATCAGCAGGCTGTTTTCCACTTTCACCGCCGGGTCATCCACTGCGTGCAGTAAAAACGCGGGCGGGGTGTCGCGGGTGATCGCTTTTTCCGGCGAATAGCGACGGATAGCGCGGTCATCGGGCTGTGTGCCGATAAGCGCTTCTCGCGAGCCGGGGTGCGCCACCGGCTCCTCCATCGTCATCACCGGGTAGACCAGCCCCATAAACGCCGGGCGGGCGCTGAACGCGTCGGTTTCATCCAGCGGCGCGTAGACCGCGTCATTCCAGCGGGTGCCGAGGCTTGCGGCAGCATGACCGCCTGCGGAAAAGCCCAGCACGCCGAGTTTATCCGGGTCGAGTTGCCAGCGTGACGCCCGGGCGCGGATAAGCCGCATGGCGCGCTGGAGATCGGCGAGCGGAGCGTCGGCACCTTCGGCATGGCCGTCGGCGGGCAGGCGATAGGTCATCACAAACAGCGTATAGCCGCGGTCGTTAAACGCGGGTGCCAGCGCGCTGCCTTCTTTGTCGAGCACCACGCGACGGTACGAACCGCCGGGCGTCACCACAATGCCGGTGCCGTTGGGATGTTCCGGCGCGTAAACCACAATACGCGGCGCACGCACACCGGTGACGGAACGGTCAAGCTCGCTGTCGCCGGTCAGGCGCTCCTCAAGGGTGAACACCGCCCGGCTCTGGCGCGCGCCCGGCGCGTCGCCCTGTGGCCAGACGGATATTTCGTGGCTGCGCGCGACCGCTTCGCGCATACGGGTTAACAGAACCTCGTGGGCATTCATACGCTCTCCTTTAATATGCGGTGGCGGCATGAAAACTAATGAATAATTCATCTTCAGCCGTTATCCTGGTGTTTTCGTTGCGTTTAATCAGGATAGTCTTATGCGCAGTAAATACACGTCCTTACAAATCACGCTTCACTGGCTGGTATTCGTTCTGGTGGTCATGGCTTATGCGGCGATGGAGCTGCGCGGGCTGGTGCCGCGTCCTGTCGGGCGGCTCTTTATCTGGACGCACTTTAGCTGCGGCATCGCGATTCTGGTGTTGATGGTCACACGCCTGCTGGTGCGCATTAAATATCCCGCGCCGCCCATCGTGCCGAAACCGCGGGCGATGTATATCGGGCTTTCCCATCTGGTGCATCTGGTCATCTACCTGATGTTTATCGGCCTGCCGCTGCTCGGGATCGTTGCCAAATATTATGGCGGCAGCCCGTGGTTTGCGTTTGGCATCAGCATGCCGGTGGCCGCCGAGCCGGATGAAGATCTCGAAATGCAGTTGCGCGCCATTCACGCGTTTATCGCGAATCTCAGCTACTTTGTCATAGGGCTTCATGCCGCGGCGGCGCTGGCGCATCACTACTTCTGGAAAGACAACACGCTGCTGCGCATGATGCCGGGCAAGCGCGATTAACCTGCTTCGAAGTGTGATCCGGGTGGCTTTTTATGCCGGGCTGCGTGGCTTAGCTCACATTTTGAACGGTGCGACGTGGGCGGTCTGGTCACGGCGGCTTATAGATCTATATCTATTATAGAAACACTTGCGCCCTATCAGCGCACCAGCCGGGAGAGTCAGCATGACGCAGTCAGTGCAACGTGAAGCGACAGGAGTGGAAGTGGACGAACAGGCGCAACTGGCGCGTAAACTGCGAAAGGTGCTGCTGGCGACGGGCGTGGGGCATTTTGTCGAGTGGTTCGATTTTGGGCTTTACGGCACGCTGGCGGCCATTATCGGGATGCAGTTTTTCCAGACCGGCGACCCGGCGGCTGCGCTGCTTTCGTCTTTCGCGGTGTTCGGCGCGGGGTTTATCATGCGCCCGCTTGGCGGGCTCTATTTTGGCTCGCTTGGCGACCGCATCGGCCGCAAGCGCGTGCTGGCGACGGTCATTCTGCTCACCTCCGGTGCCACCTTTATCATGGGGCTGCTGCCGACGTACCATCAGATTGGCCTGCTGGCGCCCGCGCTGCTGGTGCTGACTCGCCTGGTGCAGGGCTTTGCGGCGGGTGGCGAAACCTCCGGCGCGACCACGTTTCTCGCGGAGTACGCGCCGGTGGATAAGCGCGGGTACTTCACCTGCTGGATCGATAACTTCGGTTTTATGGCGTTTGTAGCGGGTTCCGGGCTGGTGTTCTTGTTAACCGCCGGGCTTGGCGAAACCGCGATGAACGACTGGGGCTGGCGCATTCCATTTTTGATCGCCGGGCCGCTCGGCTGGGTGGGGCTTTACCTGCGAACGCACCTTGAAGACACGCCGGAATTCCAGGCGGCGGCGAAAGAGGGCACCACACAGGCCGCGCCGCTGCGCACCACGCTTAAAAGCGCCCGCGGCGCGTTGCTGTTCTGCGTCGGGTTTGTGGTTATCAAAGCGGTCGGCCACTGGATGCTGCAAACCTTTATGCCGGGCTACCTGATAACGCAGATGCACTTCAGCAAGCTCGACGCTTACGCCATCACGACCATCGGACTGTTCGGCATCGCGGTGCTGGTGCCGTTTATGGGCTGGCTCTCCGACCGCTATGGACGCCGGCCCCTGATGCTCGCAGGCTGCGGCGGATTTATTCTCTTTACCTACCCGGCGCTGATGGTGATGGCGAACGGCGATATGCTCTCCGCGGTGCTCGCGATGCTGCTGCTGGGCGCGTTTATCGCCGCCTTTGACGGCGCGTGCAGCGCAGCGATGGCCGAACTGTTCCCGACCAGCGTGCGCTACGGCGGGCTGTCGGTCGCCTATAACCTGTCGGTGGCCTTTTTCGGCGGCATCACGCCGTGGTTCTCGGCGTTTCTCATCGCTTCCACCGGAAATCTTTTCTCACCTGCGTTTTATGTCATGGGCGCGGCGCTGATCACCTTTATTACCGTGATGCGCGCTCGCGAAACCGCCGGGCTGCCGCTGCGCCGCTAAATCTCTACGCTTCGGCCGGGTTTATTCCCGAAACACCGGGAGATCCACCGGCCAGGCGTTGCGCAGGCTCAAAAGCTGGCAGTGGACGAATCTCGCTTCACGCTGATACCAGAAGCCGAAAGACTGCGTCATCTGGTCATACACCATGCTGTCCAGGTTCGCGAACGAGAAAATCACTAAACTTCCCCGCTGCGTGCGTCCGCCGCCGGTTTCAAAATGATCGCGGCCCCACGCCTCCTGCGTATGTTCATAGCGATGCAGTATCACTTCAATGGTCTCCCTGCCGGGGCAGCGCAGCATCAGCACACTGTTGTCAAACGCGAAGGGGTAAACGGATGGGGGGAAGATCGCGAGTAAAGCCACGAACAATAATTTTTTCATACCACTCCTGTCCTCTACAGGGCGGCAGTTATGTCATCCTGCAAAGGTGTCGGTATTGAGATATATCATGCTGTTAGTTTGGTTGAGGGCTATATATACAACTGGTGATAAAAAGATCTTTGCTATCATTAATTTCGTCTTACCAGGTCATAGAGATTCACAGCTAAAGAATCGTGTCTGTGTAGGATAAGTAAAATACAGCAGAGAAACTAGACGCGTAAATACAAGATCGATTTCACAAACGGCACTTTCCGTTTTAAATAAAATATTATGGCTATGTAAGTCTATAAACAATGCATGAGGTTTTATATGGATAACTATCACATCACAAAAGAGGGTGATAAGTGGAAATTACAAAAAGAAGGTAATAAGAAGCCGAGCAAGACGGCAGGCACTAAGGCTGATCTGATTAGACAGACCCAGGATTTTATGGCTGATAAAAAAGCGTCAGTCAAAATTCACACATCAGATGGCAGGATCCAGGAAGAAAGAACTTATCACAGGAAAGATGATCCAAAAAAATCGAAAGGATAGAGTAAAAATAGCCGCTTTACTCGCGGCTATATTCATTAAAAAATGAATGCGTCCAAATTTTGCTGTTTATTGATATGCAATTTTATCTATTGCGTGCCTCAGGTCTTGCTGTTTTTAAATATCATCAACTTATTCGCGTTTCATAAGGCGAAACAGGAGATAAAGCATAAGTGAACTGATCACTACAGCAATGCAGGTAAAAACATATAAGATAAAGTCCATTACGCTTTCATCGCCATAATACCCCAAGTGCTCTGCAAAGGTATACTGAAGTGTTGCTGGTATGAAAAAATAGAGGGTCTTCACCGTGACAATGAAGATAATGAACCATGTAAATATCATTAATAAATATTTCATTAGTAAACCTGTATAACGCCATGCGCTATTAAATAATTTCCTACGTATTTCCCGCTTGTTCGGAGAATAGCTCTGGCAAGTATATCAAAATCCTGCTGACTATAAAGCGTGATGCATCCTTTACTTAACCCACTTGGACCAATCGGATGGAGACGGAACATTCCCCTAAGTACGCCATTGATAAGTGTACTGTCATCAATTTTCCCATCGTCGCGATACAAAGCAAACCAGGTGCTGCGATCCGAGCCAGTAAAAAAAGCATTTGCATCATCCCTGAATCGGGCAAAGGTACCGCCCCTACCACGTAAAATAATGTAGTAACGCCCACACGGTAAGGGGCCAATATCTTTTAGCTCCGTTTTATTTGGGTTATTAGTAGCAGAACTATTACCAGAAAAAGCTGAGAAAAAACCGACACCCGGACATGAAAGCGTGCCAATACTATTCCCATTAAGATGGAAAGTACACCGTAGTAGATCCATTACAATCACTCCATGTGAATGTTATCGCTAAAATTTTTAACTCTTAAATGTAAGATTACCTTTAACAAATGTTTGGTGCGTTAACGGCGATTGTTAAGTCATATAAAGATTGAAAAGGCATAAAAATCCTGAAAGTAGAAGAAAAAATAAAATGGCGCTTTTAGCGCGTGTTGTTTTGATTTATTGTGCTATAAATTTTTTAAAATCAATAAGTTGAATTGTAATTGTTGTATTTATTCATCATCTCAATTGCCTGTTCGCGCATCTATCCAAAGCCGTTTTACCTACCGACAAAAACGTACCGCCTGAAAATGATCGTTTGCAGAGGCGGAAGCGCTTCTATACCATACCCCCCTATAGTATCCATGAGGCGAAAACCATGCCGCATTCTCCTGAAGATAAAAAACGCATTCTGACCCGCGTGCGCCGCATTCGCGGGCAGGCGGAGGCGCTGGAGCGCGCGCTGGAGGCGGGCGAACCCTGTCTCCATATTCTCCAGCAAATCGCCGCCGTGCGCGGCGCCGCCAACGGCCTGATGGGCGAGATGGTGGAAATTCACTTAAAAGATGAGCTGGTCAGCGGTGATACCACACCGGAGCAGCGCGCGCAGCGGATGGCGGAAATCGGCCAGCTTTTGCGCGCTTATCTAAAATAACTACGACGACTCACTACAACGGAAGGACATTATGAAATCACGTGCAGCAGTCGCATTTGGCCCGGGCAAACCGCTGGAAATCGTTGAGATTGACGTCGCGCCGCCGAAAAAGGGCGAAGTGCTGGTCAAAATTACCCACACCGGCGTGTGCCACACCGATGCGTTCACGCTCTCCGGCGACGATCCGGAAGGCGTCTTCCCGGCGGTGCTCGGTCATGAAGGTGGCGGCGTGGTCGTGGAAGTGGGCGAGGGCGTCACCAGCCTGAAGCCGGGCGACCATGTGATCCCGCTCTATACCGCTGAGTGCGGCGAGTGCAAATTCTGTAAATCCGGTAAAACCAACCTCTGCCAGGCCGTACGCGCCACCCAGGGCAAAGGCCTGATGCCGGACGGCACCACCCGTTTCTCTTACAACGGCGAGCCGGTTTATCACTATATGGGCACCAGCACCTTCAGCGAATACACCGTCTGCGCCGAGATTTCATTGGCGAAAGTGAACCCGCAGGCGCCGCTCGATAAAGTCTGCCTGCTGGGCTGCGGCGTCACCACCGGTATCGGCGCGGTGCATAACACCGCCAAAGTGAAAGAGGGCGACACCGTTGCCGTGTTCGGCCTCGGCGGTATTGGCCTTGCGGTAATCCAGGGCGCGGTACAGGCGAAGGCCGGGCGCATTCTGGCCATCGACACCAACCCGGAGAAATTCAAGCTGGCGGGTGAAATGGGCGCGACCGATTTCGTTAACCCGAAAGATTACGACAAGCCGATTCAGGACGTTATCGTTGAGATGACCGATGGCGGCGTCGATTTCAGCTTCGAGTGCATCGGCAACGTCAATGTGATGCGCGCTGCGCTGGAATGCTGCCATAAAGGCTGGGGTGAAAGCGTTATCATCGGCGTGGCGGGCGCAGGCCAGGAGATCAAAACGCGTCCGTTCCAGCTGGTGACAGGCCGCGTCTGGCGCGGTTCGGCGTTCGGCGGCGTGAAAGGGCGCACCCAGCTGCCGGGCATGGTGGAAGACGCGATGGCGGGCAAGATTCGCCTCGATCCTTTCATCACCCACCGCCTGCCGCTTGAGAAAATCAACGAGGCGTTTGACCTGATGCACGAAGGCAAATCGATTCGTACCGTTATCCACTTCGGCGACAAATAACCTTATCTGCCGGCGGCTTAGCGACCGCTGGCCTCTTCACTTTCCCCGGCTTTAGCCCCTCTTTTCGAATCTGTGAGCCAGGTATCGCTTTTAAGGGTAAGCGTTTACGCTATTCTGCCGATGTCCTAAAGGCAAGACTCTATATTGCATCTTACCCAAAGGGAAATCGTGGCCATGAATAAAACAACAACCCGTGATGCCGGGGCGCTCAGCTTCTGGCATCACATTCGGCTTGTCCCGCTGTTCTCCGTCATCCTGGGAGGGATTCTGGTGTTGTTCGCGCTTTGCGGCGGGCTGGCTGGATACTTCCTTATGCAGGGCGACAGCGCGCTCAACAACGTAACGCAGGAAATACAGATCCGCAGTGGGCTTGCGGACAGCGCCAACCAGCTTCGCACGGCGCGTATCAATATGATCCACGCCGGTGCGGCCAGCCGCGTTGCGGAGATGGACGCGATGAAGCGCAACATCGCCGATGCAGAAAAGGCGATAGCGCAGGCTAACGCTGGCTTTAAACAATATGTGGATCGCGCGTCGCATGCCGATTCCGAAGCGGCGCTCGACAGCGAGCTGAAAGCCCGTTACGACGCCTACATCAGCGGCCTTGCGCCGATGCTGAAATATGCCAAAAACGGCATGTTCGAAGCGATTATCGAACATGAAAACGAAACCGCCCGCAAGCTTGACGACGACTACAATCAGGTGCTGGCGAAAGCGCTGGCGAGCCGTACCGAGCGCGTTGAGCAACTGCGCAGCGACGCCAGCAGCCGCACGCATTTCAGCCTGATGGTGATGGTCGCCGCGTTTATTGTTGCGCTGGTGATGTCGCTGCTCACCTTCGTGGTCCTGCGTCGCGTGGTTATCGTTCCGCTGCAACATGCGGCGACGCGCATTGAAACCATCGCCAGCGGCGATCTGACGCTGCCGGAAGAGGCGACAGGGCGCAGTGAAATCGGCCGCCTGAGTCAGCATCTGCAAATGATGCAGCGATCGCTGGTGAAAACCGTCAGCGCCGTGCGCGAAGGCGCGCAGGCGATTTACCAGGGCACCAGCGAAATCTCTGCGGGTAATACCGATCTCTCTTCACGCACCGAGCAGCAGGCCGCCGCGCTTGAGCAGACCGCCGCCAGCATGGAACAACTGACCGCCACCGTGAAACAGAACGCCGACAACGCCCACCACGCCAGCAAACTGGCGCAGGACGCCTCCGGTAAAGCCTCCACCGGCGGGCAGATCGTCTCCGGTGTCGTCACCACGATGGGCAATATCTCCAGCAGCTCGAAGAAAATCTCTGAAATCACGGCGGTGATTAACAGCATCGCCTTCCAGACCAACATCCTCGCGCTTAACGCCGCGGTGGAAGCGGCGCGTGCGGGCGAGCAGGGGCGCGGCTTCGCGGTCGTCGCCAGTGAAGTGCGCACGCTGGCGAGCCGCAGCGCCCAAGCGGCGAAAGAGATTGAAGGACTCATCAGCGAATCGGTGGCGCTCATCGATCGCGGCTCCAGCGAAGTGGTTAACGCGGGCGATACCATGAAAGGCATCGTCGAGGCGGTGAAACGTCTGACCGACATCATGCTGGAGATCGCGGCGGCGTCGGATGAACAGCGCCAGGGCATTGAGCAGGTGGCGCAGGCCATCGCCGAAATGGACAACGTGACGCAGCAGAACGCCTCGCTGGTGGAAGAGGCGTCGGCCGCGGCGGTATCGCTTGAAGAGCAGGCCGGTCGCCTGACGCAGGCCGTGGGCGCGTTCCGCTTAAGTGGCGCCTCAGCCGCGCGTAAAAACGAGCCGCAACCGCCCGCCGCGCAGCCGCTGGCACCGGTCGTACCGCGGGCGGCGCTCGCCCAAAGCGAGCACTGGGAAACCTTCTGATCCATCAAGGGCGGCGCAGTCCGCCCGTCTTATACTCTTAGCCTGACCTTTGCCGCTCCCGTGAGCGGCTTTTTTTTGGCGCACCGTTTTCGGATTATGCTGTATCACTTTTCGCGTTTGCCGCCTGGCTTATTTCCGCATTCGTTGTCCATGCTTAAAGGGCTTTACTTTTGACAACCCTATGGAGGCAAGAGATGCAGATCAAAACCGCTCAGGATCTTTTTGTACATTTACTTTCAGACACCTATAGCGCTGAGAAACAGCTGACCCGCGCTCTGCCGAAGCTTGCACGCGCGGCTTCTGATGAAAAGCTGGCCGCGGCATTCCGCGCTCACCTCGAGGAAACCCGGGGCCAGATTGAACGCATCGATCAGGTGGTAGAAAGCGTGCCTGAGCTCAAACTGCGCCGCATCAAATGCGTGGCGATGGAAGGGCTGATTGAAGAAGGCCAGGAAGTGATCGACGAAATTGAGCAGGGCCCGGTACGCGACGCTGGCCTTATCGCCGCCGCGCAGAAAGTGGAGCACTATGAAATCGCCGCCTACGGCACGCTCTGCACCCTGGCAGAACAGTTGGGCTACAAAGACGCGAAAAAACTGTTGGCAGCCACGCTTGAGGAGGAGAAATCCACCGACGGCAAGCTGACCACCATCGCGGAAACGGCGATTAACGCGAAAGCCTCCAAAGCGGCGTAACCCCCCGCTTACCTGCGCTTTACCCTCAAAGCGCGCACGCCCCGCCCCCGGCTTGCCGGGGGTTTTTTATGGCTGCGCCAAAAGAAAAGGGCGCCGCAGCGCCCGGAAGAGAGGTTTATTTTTACTGCGCGTTTTCATCGAGGAACGGATAGTCGGTGTAGCCGGTCGCGCCTTCGGCGTAGATGGTCGCGTCGTTAAGCGGGTTATAAGGCCCGTTTCTGCGAAACCGCTCCACCAGATCGGGGTTTGCGATATAAAGTTTGCCGAACGCCGCCGCGTCCGCTTCGCCGCTCGCAATGACCGCCTCAGCGCTCTCTTTGGTTAACCCTTCGTTGGCAATCCACGCGCCGGTGAATTTATGGCGGATCTGCGGGCCGACGCGGTTGGGCGTGTCCAGCGCCTCGCGCGAGAAGATAAACGCCAGGCGGCGCGCGTTCAGTTGCTCCAGCACGTAGCCGAACATCGCCACCGGGTTGGAATCGTGCATTGAATAGGAGTTAGACATCAGGTTGAGGTGCACTCCGACGCGGTCGGCGGGCCATTCGGTCAGCAGCGCGTCCACCGTTTCCAGCAGGAAGCGGGCGCGGTTTTCAATGCTGCCGCCGTATTGATCGGTACGCTGGTTGGAGCCGTCATGCAGGAACTGATCGAACAGATAGCCGTTCGCCGCATGAATTTCCACGCCGTCAAAGCCTGCGCGTTTGGCGTTGATCGCCGCCCGGCGGAAATCTTCCACGATGCCCGGAATTTCATGGGTCTCCAGAGCGCGCGGGGTGTCGTAAGGGCGTTTCGGGCGCACCGTCGTCACGTGGCCTTCCGGGGCGATAGCGCTCGGGGCGACGGGTTTTTCACCGTTGAGAAAAACCGGGTCGGAGACGCGGCCCACGTGCCAGAGTTGCAGCACCATTTTGCCGCCCGCCTGGTGCACCGCATCGACGATTTCACGCCACGCGCTGACCTGTTTTTCCGACCAGATCCCCGGCGTATTCGGGTAGCCGACGCCCTGCGGCGTCACGGAAGTGGCTTCGGTGAAGATAAGCCCGGCGCTGGCGCGCTGTGTGTAATACGTTTTGACGATTTCGCCCGGCGTGCGGTCATTCACTGCGCGCATGCGCGTCAGCGGTGCCATCACGACGCGGTTTTTTAATTCCAGCGCGCCGATGTTTACCGGTTCTAACAGCGTTGACATAACAGAACTCCCGTCAGGATAAAGGCGTGTCTGTCATTTAAACGATATCACGCGCCGGATGGCAAGCCTCGGGGCTTATTACTTTTCACGCTAACGTATTCCCCGGCGCGCGTTCAGCCGCCGTTGAGCATCGATTTACGAATCGAGGAGAGCAGCGCCCGCGCGCCCTGAGAGAGCGGGGCGTCGACGCGCGTCAGAATGCCGATAGGCTCGCCGGGGCCGGGAATGGCAATGGGCAGCGCCGTCAGCGTCCCCTGGCGTAAATCTTCTTTCACCGCGCCCGACGGCACAAACCAGACGTAGTTGTAATCGACGGTCAGCTGGCGCGAGAGCGACGCCGAAAGCGTTTCGATACAGGTGGCCGGGAGCTGGCAGCCCTGGCTTGCCAGCAGCGTTTCCGCGTTGTCGCGCGGCACGGTGCCTTTCGGCGAGACCACCACCGGCCACTCCATCACGCGGCTCAGGGTAACGGTATCCTGTAACAGCGGGTGTCCGGGGCGCACCACCAGCTTCAGGGATTCCATAAACAGCAGCTCGTAATTCAGCCCGTTCATCAGTTCCGGATCGGACATCCGGCCCACGCCGATATCCAGCTCGCCCGATTTCAGGCCCGCCAGCAGCATGGTGTTATTCATAATGGCCACCTGCAGCGTGATATCGCTCTGCTGCTTGTGAAACGGGCCAATCACTGCAGGCAGTACGCCGAGCGCGGCGGTCGGCAGCGCGCCGACGCGCACCACATCGCAGCCTTCGTCCGGCTTGCGGTTGAGCGCCTGGCCTGCGTGATTGAGAGCATCGAGGATTTTCAGCGCATGCGTCAGAAACTGCTCGCCTGGCAGCGTCAGCTGCGCGCCGAGGCGTCCACGTTCAAACAGCCGCGCGCCGGTGAGTTGCTCCAGCTCGTTGAGTGTTTTAGATAGCGCTGGCTGGCTAAGATTAAGGGTTTCAGCCGCGCGCCCGAGGGTTCCCTGCTGAGCGACGGCGACGAAAGTGTGCAAGTGGCGCAAGCGAATGCGCTGGGAGAACAAACCGTTTTTTTCCATAGCTGATGTTAAAAACAGAGCGGGAGCCGTGACAAGGTAAGTTGTTTAATTTTGATAACTTGATAGCAAAATAATATTAACAAAACAGATAAATATGCAACATCATCGTCCGGTGAAAAGCGCAAACCGTAACGTGCGGATCGCCAGAGGATTTTCATATGACGGCCGGTAAACCAGACGGCGCAAGGCGGACGGGTTAAAACCGCCGTTCCCGTTTGTTTTGTCGCGCGTTTTGCCTGGCGTGCAGCGGCGGATGCCTTGTTACGTTTTGGATCACAAATTGTGAATTCTTCACCGCTGAAACTGCCGCGATTCTCTACAATCTCAGCAATATTCACTGGAGGCACGACACCATGGCGAACAGCATCACGGCAGATGAGATTCGGGAACATTTTTCGCAGGCCATGTCGGCCATGTATCAGCAAGAAGTGCCGCAGTACGGCACGCTGCTGGAACTGGTGGCCGACGTGAATCTGGCGGTACTGGAAAGCCACCCGCAGCTGCATGAGCAGCTCGCCAACGCTGATGAGCTGGCGCGGCTGAACGTCGAGCGCCACGGCGCGATTCGCGTCGGCACCGCTGAGGAGCTGGCGACGCTTCGACGCATTTTCGCCATTATGGGGATGTACCCGGTCAGCTATTACGATCTCTCTCAGGCGGGCGTGCCGGTGCACTCCACGGCGTTTCGCCCGGTGGATGACGTGGCGCTGGCGCGAAATCCGTTTCGTATTTTCACCTCGCTGCTGCGCCTTGAGCTTATCGAAGATGAAAAGCTGCGTAAGCGCGCCGCCGCCGTGCTCGCCCGGCGCGATATCTTTACGCGCCGCTGCTATGAGCTGCTGAACATTTACGACGAGCAGGGCGAATTTAACGCCGACCAGGCGCAGGAATTTGTGCGCGAAGCGCTGGAAACCTTTCGCTGGCACAGCCATGCGACGGTGGATGCCGCCACCTATCAGGCGCTCCACGATGAACACCGGTTAATTGCCGATGTGGTCTGCTTTCGCGGTTGTCACATCAACCACCTGACGCCGCGCACGCTGGATATCGACCGCGTGCAGGCGCTGATGCCGGAGTATGGCATCGAGCCGAAAGCCGTGATTGAAGGCCCGCCGCGCCGCGAATTTCCTATTCTGCTGCGCCAGACCAGCTTTAAAGCGCTGGAAGAGCCGATTCGCTTTGGCGGCGACAGCCCCGGCACGCACACCGCGCGCTTTGGTGAGATCGAACAGCGCGGCATGGCGCTGACGCCCAAAGGCCGCGCGCTTTATGACGAACTGCTGGCGGCGGCGGGCAGCGGGAAGGATAACCTCACGCATCAGTTACATTTGCAGGAGGCGTTCAGCCGCTTCCCGGACAGCGACACGCTGCTACGCCGTCAGGGGCTGGCCTATTTCCGCTACCGCCTGACGCCGGTGGGCGAAACGCACCGTCACGCCATTCGCCCCGGCGACGATCCGCAGACGCTCATCGAGCGCGGCTGGCTGGTGGCGCAGCCGATTATCTATGAAGATTTTCTGCCGGTCAGCGCGGCGGGAATTTTCCAGTCTAATCTCGGCGAGGATGCGCGGGCGCGCCGCCACGGCAACGCCAGCCGCGACACCTTTGAAGCGGCGCTCGGCTGCCCGGTGCTGGATGAGTTCGCGCTCTATCAGGAGGCGGAAGATCGCAGCAAACGACGTTGCGGTCTGCTCTGAAACGGCTACGCTCCCAGGATTGCCATTAAAAAAAGGAAGCCGTAATGCGCAACCTGGATATGCCGATTGTTACCACCACGCACGGCGACGTGCGTGGGCTTACTGAAAATGATATCGCCGTGTGGCGGGGCATTCCGTATGCCGCGCCGCCGGTGGGAGAACGCCGCTGGCGCGCGCCGCAGCCGCTAACCGCCTGGCAGGGCGTGCGCGACGCGACCGCCTTTTCCGCCGCCAGCTGGCAGAACGCCGGGTTTTGCCGCGAGCTTGCCGGGGGCGATCCGGGCGCGTTCAGCGAAGATTGTCTTTATCTCAACGTCTGGGCACCGGTGGCGCGCGAGACGCCGCTGCCGGTGATGGTCTGGCTGCACGGCGGCGGATTTACGCTCGGCGCGGGCAGTCTGCCGCCGTATGACGGCCAGGCGCTGGCGCGTCGCGGCGTGGTGCTGGTAACGATTAATTACCGACTCGGGCATCTGGGGTTTTTCGCCCATCCGGCGCTCGAAGGCGACGATCCCGCCGGGCCGGTTTATAACTTTGCGCTGCTCGATCAAATCGCCGCGCTGCGCTGGGTGCAAGATAACATCGCTGCTTTTGGCGGAGACCGTGACAATGTCACGTTATTCGGGGAATCCGCGGGCGCGCGCAGCGTGCTGTCGCTGATGGCCTCACCGCTTGCGAAAGGGCTGTTCCATAAAGCGATCGTTCAGAGCGGCTATACGCTGCCGGATATCCCGCGCCGTAAAGCGCTCATTAATGGCGCGGCGCTCAGCCGCCATCTCGGGCTTGATAACCCCACCGCCGCCGATTTGCGCGCGCTGCCCGCCGATGCCTTCTGGCCGCTCAGCGCGCCGTATGTCACTGGCCCGGCACCGATTGCGGGCGATATCGTGCTGCCGGAGCCGATGCTGGAGACCTTCTTCGCGGCGCGCCAGCATCCGATGCCGGTGATGGTCGGCAGCAACAGCGATGAAGCCAGCGTGCTGGCCTATTTCGGCGTCAATCTGGAAGAACAGATCCGCAAGCTGCGCCGCGAGCGGCGTTTCGGGCTCGGGCTTATCCGGCTGCTGTACCCCGGCGTGCGCGGCGACCGCGAGCTGGGGCGACAGGTCTGTCGCGATATGGCCTTTACCACGCTCGGCTTTGTGGTGATGCAGGCGCAGAGCCGACGCGGCGTGCCGTGCTGGCGCTACTGGTTTGATTACGTTGCTGAAGGCGAGCGCGAGACGTTCGCCAACGGCGCGTGGCACGGCAATGAAGTGCCGTATGTGTTTGATAATCTGGACCAGATAGAGCCGCTTAAAAACTACGCCACGGCGGCGGATCGCGCTTTCGCAGGACAAGTGGCGGATTACTGGGTCAGCTTTGCAAAACATGCCAGCGCGCAAAGCCAGGCGCTTGACGGCCCGGTGCGCTGGCTCGCCTGCGTGCGCGGTCGCGACCGCCTGCTGCGTATCGGGCTTGATAAAAAGGCGGGGTGGCGGCTGGAAAACCGCTTTATGCGCGCGCGTCTCGCGCTCTTTAAGCGGGTGATGCGCTACCACGTAACGCTGGATTAAGGGCTTAAAAAGCAAAACCCCGCGCGGGGCGTGGGGTCATAGTGGTGTTTCCCGAAAGAGAACCCGGCGAAGCCGGGCCACCGTGAGCTATCATCATTAAAATTATGGTGTTGGCCGACGGTTTTGTATCGTGCTGGTGTCGGCCCCTCCCACAGGGAGGAATATAGGCATATACAGGGGCCTGAACGGCGCGATGCCGCCAGTCTCTGCGTGGCAGAAACTATCCTGTCCCGGTGCGGCTGGCAAGATGGCAGGTCATCGTTTTTTGTGATGGTTCCCGCGAATCCCTCCGAAACCCGCCGCGCCGCGTGGCTTTAGCGGGTGCGCATAAAATAACCCGTTGATTTTACGGCTGCCCGTACCGTCGCGCCTGACATAAATTTACCCAGCTTTATGCATCTATTAATCTGAAAAATAAGAAATTATTTAATTTTTCAGCGGCCTGTTGGCTTCATCCTGAATTTTGTCTAGAGTGAGCGGTCATATTGCTTGTAACATTTGCCGCCGCCAGGCTTCGGCCTCGCGAAATACCTCGACAAAAAAGGACGGTTTTCAGGCATGAACCGCAGACGTTTTATCAAGGCCTCGTTGGCCCTCGCCGCGGCATGCGGCACTCCAGGTCTCGCCACGCTTTTCTCCCGCAACGCCTGGGCGCAGGAGTCCGATATCGCGGACGGCCAGACGCGCGCCTTTGATTTCAGCGTGTTACAGGCTATGGCCTCTGAGCTTGCGCAGAAACCGTGGGGCGGCGCGCCGCGGCCGCTGCCCGATACGCTCGCAAAGCTCACCCCACAGGCCTATAACAGTATTCAGTATGACGCGGGGCATTCGCTGTGGAATAACATCGAGGGCCGCCAGCTTGACGTGCAGTTCTTCCACGTCGGCATGGGCTTTCGCCGCCGGGTGCGGATGTTCTCGCTCGATCCGGCGACCCGCCAGGCCCGCGAAGTGCATTTCCGCCCTGAACTCTTTAACTACCACGACGCGGGCGTCGATACCCGCCAGCTGGAAGGGCAGACCGATCTCGGTTTCGCTGGTTTTCGTGCGTTTAAAGCGCCGGAGCTGGCGCGTCGCGATATCGTCTCCTTCCTCGGCGCGAGCTATTTCCGCGCGGTAGACAGCACCTTCCAGTACGGGCTGTCGGCGCGTGGGCTGGCGGTCGATACCTTTACCGACACGCCGGAAGAGTTCCCGGATTTCACCGCCTTCTGGTTTGAAACGCCGAAAGCGCAGGACACTACGTTTGTCGCCTATGCGCTGCTGGACAGCCCGAGCGTGACCGGTGCGTATAAGTTCATCATCCACTGCGAATCAAGCCAGGTGATTATGGAAGTGGAAAACTTCCTGTTCGCGCGCAAAGACATCAAACAGCTCGGCATCGCGCCGATGACCAGTATGTTCAGTTGCGGCACCAACGAGCGCCGCATGTGCGACACCATTCACCCGCAAATCCACGACTCCGACCGCCTGGCGATGTGGCGCGGCAACGGCGAGTGGGTGTGCCGCCCGCTCAATAACCCGCAACGCCTGCAATTCAACGCCTTCTCGGATGAAAACCCGAAAGGGTTTGGCCTGTTGCAGACCGATCATAAATTCGAGAGCTATCAGGATGTGATGGGCTGGTATAACAAGCGCCCGAGCCTGTGGGTGGAGCCGCGCAACCGCTGGGGCAAAGGCACCGTGGCGCTGATGGAAATCCCGACCACCGGCGAAACGCTCGATAACATTGTTTGCTTCTGGCAGCCGGAAAAACCGATCCGCGCCGGGGATAAGCTTAACTTCCAGTATCGTCTCTACTGGAGCGGCGACGCCCCGGTACGCACGCCGCTGGCGCGCGTTTACGCCACCCGCACCGGGATGGGCAGCTTCCCGGAAGGCTGGGCGCCGGGCGAAAACTTCCCGACGCAGTGGTCGCGCCGCGTCGCCGTGGATTTTGTGGGCGGCGATCTCAAAGGCGCCGCGCCGCGCGGCATCGAGCCTGTGATCACGCTCTCCAGCGGCGAGGCGAAACAGGTGGAGATCCTCTACGTCGAGCCGTTTGACGGCTACCGCATTCAGTTCGACTGGTACCCGACGTCGGACTCCATCGATCCGGTGGAAATGCGCATGTTCCTGCGCTGCCAGGGCGAGGCCATCAGCGAGACCTGGCTGTGGCAATATTTCCCGCCCGCGCCGGATAAACGCAAATATGTCGATGACCGGCAGATGCGCTAAGCTGCTCTCCACAAGCCCCGTTTCGACGGGGCTTTTTTTTGCGCTCAGGCGTTGAAAACCGCGGCAAATCGGTTAAGCCCGCCGATTCAGGCAGTGTTTTTACATCGCCCGCTATGATAACTGTAGAGGTTTACTCATCAGAAGGAGACTCCCTTGTCAAATGCCGCCTCTCAGGACGAGATACTTATCGTTAACGAACATCTTGCGCTGCATGCCGTTCATGAACGGTTTGCAGAGCCGCTGTTCTCCCTGGTGCAGCGCAATAAAGCCTGGCTGCAAAAAGCGATGAACTGGCCGCAGTACGTCACCAAAATCGAAGACACGCGCCAGACCATTCAGAGCAACGCCATGCTGCACCAGCGCGGCTACGCGAAAATGTTTATGATTTTGCTGGATGGCGAGATGGTGGGCGTGCTGTCGTTTAACCAGATAGAGCCGACCAACAAAACAGCCTATATCGGCTACTGGCTGGATGAGCAGCATCAGGGGCGGGGGATTATTTCTGGCGCGCTGCAAACGATGATGGCGCATTACGCGCAAACGGGCGAAGTACGACGGTTTGTCATTAAATGTATCGTCACCAACGCGGCGAGCAACCGCGTGGCGCAGCGTAACGGCTTTACGCTGGAAGGGCGTTTAAAAGAGGCCGAGTACCTGAACGGCCAGTTTCACGATCAGCATATCTACGCGCGTATTATTGACGCGGACGCTTAAACGAGCCCCGGCAGCGGCGTGCGCTGAATATGTTCGTTGCCGTGAAGCGTTTTAAAGCCGCACAGCCGAATGCTTTCGCCGGGCGGCGCGTCGATCGTGACATCATCGTTTACCGTCACGCTGTCTTCGACGATAACGTCGCCGCGGATACGCGCGCGTCCGGTGATGGTCACGTGATTATCGAGCCGCACCGGGCCGCCCGTGATGACCGCGTATTCATCGACCCGCACGTGATGCCCCAGCAGGCAGTTGCCTTCAATCACCGCGTGGCCTGATACTTCTGAGCTGTAGCGCACCGTTGGCGAGGCGTTCTCCTCCATGCCCGCCACCAGCCGGGCGTTGCCGTGGATTTTCGCGCAGTCGCAGACCCAGACGTCGTTCTCATCGTTGCCTTCGAGGATCGCGTTTTCAAACACCTGCGCGCGATGCTCGATAAACGCGTGTGTCACCAGCGCGTGGCCGTAAATCTGGGCCTGATGCACCACCCGCGAGGCGCTGACTGTGGCGTTGCCGTAAATATGCAGCGCGCTGTCGCTGTCTGCCGTTAAGCCTTTCGCACCGACCACCAGGCTGTTTTGCATCACCCGCGCGTCACCGAAAATATGACACTCGCCGCGCACCACCGAGCACTGCACCATGGCGCGGCCGCTGACGTGCGCGCCGTCGCTGATTTCGGCGGCGTCAATCCAGGCATCGTCGCCAATGACCGCGTCATGATGAACAACGCAGGTCTGGCTTAAGCGCGCATTGCCGCGAACTTTCGCGCCCGCAAACACCACGCTGTTGTGGTCATAGACCCAGCAAGAGCCCTGCTGGCTGAGGTTCTCCTCGCTCTCCACCCAGCCGCCGGGCGTTCCGGCGCTGACATCGGCGAAATCGCACAGCGCGATAAGCTGGCGCAGCGTGACGGTGCAGGGCTCGCCGTGGCGGGTATAGCGAAAGACGCGCGTGGCTTCGCTGAGCTGATATTTATTCATCAGAATTTCCTTGCCAGAGACTCCCCATTAACCGTAGCAAATTTTTACGCGCCGGGAAGGCGATAGCGTTTACCGGGGAAGTTTTATAAAATGCATGCAAAATATATCTTTGCCGCATCGCCGGCAGAAAGCGTTTAAGGAACCCCCATGATCGTTCGTGATGAAAACTATTTCACTGAAAAATATGGCCTGACGGCCACGCACTCTGACGTAGTAAACGCCGTTAATTATGTCAAACCGGGCCGCGCGCTGGATCTCGGCTGCGGCAACGGGCGCAACAGCCTCTTTCTCGCCGCCCGTGGGTTTGATGTGACCGCATGGGATAAAAACCCGGCGAGTATCGCTAACCTTGAGCGCATCGCGGCGGCGGAAGGGCTTAATAATCTGCATATCGCGGTGAAAGATTTAAATGCGCTGCGTTTTGACGGGGAGTATGACTTTATTCTCTCCACCGTTGTGATGATGTTTCTTGAGCGCGACACCATTCCCGGGCTTATCGAGAATATGCAGCGCTGCACCGCGCCGGGCGGTTATAACCTGATTGTCGCGGCGATGGATACTGACGATTATCCGTGCACCGTCGGTTTCCCGTTCGCGTTTCGCGAAGGGGAACTGCGCCGTTATTACGAAGGCTGGGAGTTAATTAAATACAATGAAGATGTCGGCCAGCTTCATAAAACCGACGCCAGCGGCAACCGCATTCGCTTACGTTTTGCGACGATGCTCGCGAAAAAACGTTAATGTGAGATTTTTTACGGAGCCGCCGGTAGCGCGGTTCCGCATTAATGAAATAAAGATTTTTATATATTTTTATTGTTAGTATCAATTTTATTTATTGTTCTAATCCTATTTTACGTCCCGGATCGCTTTTTTCTCTTATCCTGCCGTTTTTATTACTCTTTTCGCACAGCCGTTTGCTATAAATTCAGTGCTCATCCACTCACAGGTAACGTTCTATGCACAGCACATCGGTATTTAAAGCTTCCGGCGTGGCGGCGCTATTGCTGCTTGCCGGTTGTTCCTCCAGCACCACCAAACCCGAGCAATATTCCGGCTTCCTGAAAGACTATTCGGGCCTTGAAAAAACCACGTCATCGACCGGCAAACCGGTGATGCGCTGGGTCGCGCCGGGCTTTAACCTGAATAATTATGACTCTATTGTTTACAACCCGGTGGTCTATTATCCGACGCCGAAACCGACTGCGCAGATCTCTCAGAAGGTGCTTGATGGCCTGCTGAATTACACCAACGATAAACTGAAAAGCGCCGCCGCGAGCCGCAAGCCGCTGGTGACGACGCCCGGCCCGCGCAGCGTGATTTTCCGCGGCGCGATCACTGCCGTCGACAGCAGCAAAGAAGGGCTGCAATTCTATGAAGTGCTGCCGATTGCGCTGGTGGTGGCCGGAACCGAAGTCGCGACAGGCCATCGTACGATGGACACCAGCCTGTTTTTTGAAGGTGAGCTGATTGACGCGGCGACGCAGAAAACCGTGGTGAAAGTGGTGCGTAAAGGTGAGGGGAAAGATCTCAACAACGAGAAGACGCCGCTCACGGTCGACAACCTCAAACAGGTGATCGACGATATGGCGACCGACGCGCGCATGTTCGATCCCGCGCCGAAATAAACCGTACAGAGGGAGCCTGGTTCCCTCTTTTTTATCCCGCCCGTCGCGCCAGCAGCGCATAGCTTATCCCGCCAGCCATTAACCCCCAGAAGGCCGACCCGACGCCGAGCAGCGTCACGCCGGATGCCGTCACCAGAAAGGTAATCAGCGCCGCGTCGCGGGCGCGTTCATTCGCCAGCGCCTGATGCAGGCTGCCGCCAATGGTGCCGAGCAGCGCCAGCCCGGCGAGCGTTTGCAGCCACGGCAGCGGCAGGGCATTCATCAGCGCGCCGACGGAGCCGCCGCATACGCCCGCCAGCAGATAAAACACGCCCGCCATCGCCGCCGCTATCCAGCGCCTGTCGCGGTCCGGGTGCGCCTCCGGGCTCTGGCAGATGGCGGCAGTAATGGCGGCAATGCAAATGGAAAAAACGCCAAAGGGCGCAAGGAGCAGCGCCAGCAGGCCGGTCGCGACCATCAGCGGCGAGACCGGCACCCGGTAGCCGGACGCCTGCAATGTGGCGACGCCTGGCGCGTTCTGCGAGGCCATCGTCACCAGAAAGAAGGGCAGGCCGACGCCGAGCAGCGAGGAGAGGCTGAACGCGGGCGAGACAAACTCCGGCGGCGCGAGGCGAAAATGCAGCGCTGCCGTGTTCACTTCGCCCTGTAACAGACAGACCGCGACGCCTGCCAGCAGCGCGGCCACCACGGCGTAGCGCGGCGCGAAGACTTTACAGAGCAGCCACGCCCCCGTCATGGCGGCGCACAGTATAAAATGCCCTTCTAACGTGCCGAACGCCTGTAGCCCGAAGCGCAGCAGAATGCCCGCCAGCATCGCAGCGGCAAGGCCCGGCGGAATGATTTTCATCAGGCGGGCGAACAGCCCCGTCGCGCCGCAAATTACAATCAGCGCCGAGGCGAAAATAAAAATCCCGACCGCTTCATGCAGATTGCTGCCCGCAAGGCCCGTCGCCAGCAGCGCCGCGCCGGGCGTTGACCAGGCGGTCAGCACCGGCGCGCGATACCACAGGCTTAGCGCAAGCGTGCTGACGCCCATGCCGATGCCGAGCATCGTCATCCAGCCCGCCGTTTGGGCAGGCGTGGCACCTGCCGCCGCGGCGGCCTGCCAGATAATAGCGGCAGAGCTGGCGTAGCCCACCAGCACCGCCACAAACCCTGCGATAACGGCAGGCGCCGGGGGAAGCGAAAAGCGCATACATACTCCGCTGTGCGTTATAACGTCCAGCGACTCTATCATCGTGCGCTATAACGCACAAGGCGCTATACTGGCTCCCCTCAAAGGAGAACGTATGGACATTACCGCCCATCTCGCGCAGACGCTGAAAGCGCTGCGCCAGCAGAAAAACTGGAGCCTGACCCAGGCGGCGCAGGAAACCGGCGTGTCGAAAGCGATGCTCGGCCAGATAGAGCGCAACGAATCGAGCCCGACGGTTGCCACGCTGTGGAAAATCGCCACCGGCTTTAACGTGCCGTTTTCGGCGTTTATCACACCGCCTGCGCCGGGGGCGCGTACCGTGTTTGACGCCCAGCAGACGATGCTGGTAGAGCCGGTGTTTCCGTGGGATGAACAGCTGCGCTTCGATATGCTCGCCGTCACGCTCGCCCCCGGCGCGCAGAGCGACTCCACGCCGCATGAGCGCGGCGTAACGGAGCATGTGGTGGTGATTGAGGGCGAGCTGGAGCTTCAGACGGACGGCGTCTTGCGGCGGCTCGGCCCTGGCGAAGGGCTGAAGTTTGCTGGCGACCGACCGCACGCCTACCGCAACGCGACGTCGCTGCCGGTGCGCTTTCATTCGCTTATTCACTACCCGGCGCCATAAAAAAAACCGCAAGCAAGCTTGCGGCCAACGACAATCTACAACGACACGATGAAACTGAGGTGATAAGTCAGGAATACCGCCTCAGCGTATCCCTTGCGCCGCGCCGCGTGAAATAAACCTTTTTGCAATACTTTCCCGCAGAACGGCAAACCCGCAGCGGTACCGTGAAACAGTTTCCGAACGCCCCGAATGTGACTACAATAGCCGCCTTTCAAATAACGGATAACGACGAATTATGCGCCTGCAACCGCATCACCTTGAACTGCTCAGCCCCGCCCGCGATACCGCCATCGCCCGCGAAGCCATTCTGCACGGCGCAGATGCAGTCTATATCGGCGGCCCCGGTTTCGGTGCCCGCCACAACGCCAGCAACAGCCTCCAGGACATCGCAGACCTGGTGCCGTTCGCCCATCGCTTCGGCGCGAAGGTGTTTGTCACGCTGAACACCATTTTGCATGACGACGAGCTCGAGCCGGCCCGCAAGCTTATCGGCCAGTTCTATGACGCGGGCGTTGACGCCCTGATCGTGCAGGATATGGGCATTATGGAGCTGGATATTCCGCCCATCGAGCTGCACGCGAGCACCCAGTGTGATATCCGCAGCGTCGAAAAGGCGAAGTTTCTCTCCGACGCCGGTTTCTCGCAAATCGTGCTGGCGCGCGAGCTGAACCTCAACCAGATCCGCGCCATTCATGAAAACACTGACGCCACCATCGAATTCTTTATTCACGGCGCGCTGTGCGTGGCTTATTCGGGCCAGTGCTATATCTCCCACGCCCAGACCGGACGCAGCGCCAACCGCGGCGACTGCTCGCAGGCCTGCCGCCTGCCGTACACCCTGAAAGACGATCAGGGCCGCGTGGTGGCGTATGAAAAACACCTGCTGTCGATGAAAGATAACGATCAGACCGCTAACCTGGCGGCGCTGATTGACGCGGGCGTGCGCTCCTTCAAGATTGAAGGGCGCTACAAAGACATGAGCTACGTGAAAAACATCACGGCGCACTACCGCCAGATGCTCGACGCGATTATTGAAGATCGCGGCGATCTCGCACGTTCCTCCGCCGGTAACACGGCGCACTATTTCGTGCCGTCCACCGAGAAAACCTTCCACCGCGGCAGCACCGACTACTTCGTTAACGCCCGTAAAATCGATATTGGCGCGTTCGACACCCCGACGTTCGTCGGCCTGCCGGTCGGTGAAGTGCTGAGCGTCGGCAAAGAGCATCTGGACGTTGAGGCCACCGAGCCGCTCGCCAACGGCGACGGGCTGAACGTTATGATTAAGCGTGAAGTGGTTGGCTTTCGCGTTAACGTGGCGGAAAAAACCGGCGAAAACCGCTACCGCGTTTTCCCGAACGAGATGCCAGCGGCGCTGAAAACGCTGCGCCCGCACCACAAGCTTAACCGCAACCTCGATCACAACTGGCAGCAGGCGCTGCTGAAAACCTCCAGCGAGCGCCGCATCGGCGTGGATATCGAGCTTGGCGGCTGGCAGGAACAGCTGATCCTGACCATCACCAGCGAAGACGGCGTCAGCGTGACGCATACGCTTGACGGGCAGTTCGACGAAGCCAACAACCCGGAAAAAGCGCTGACCAGCCTGAAAGAGGGCCTGGCGAAACTGGGGCAGACTATCTATTTTGCCCGCGACGTGCAGGTGACGCTGCCGGGCGCGCTGTTTGTGCCTAACAGCCAGCTCAACGCGTTTCGCCGTGAAGCTATCGAGGCGCTGGACGCCGCGCGCCTGGCGAATTACCAGCGCGGCGCGCGCAAGCCGGTCTCCGTGCCGCCGCCGGTCTACCCGGAAACGCACCTGAGCTTCCTCGCGAACGTCTACAACCATAAGGCGCGTGAATTTTACCAGCGCTATGGCGTGCAGCTTATCGACGCCGCGTATGAGGCGCACGAGGAAAAAGGCGACGTGCCGGTGATGATCACCAAGCACTGCCTGCGCTTTGCCTTTAACCTCTGCCCGAAACAGGCGAAGGGCAACATCAAGAGCTGGAAGGCGACGCCGATGCAGCTGGTGCATGGCGACGAAGTGTTAACCCTGCGTTTTGACTGCAAACCCTGCGAAATGCACGTGGTCGGCAAGATCAAAAACCATATCCTGAAAATGCCGCAGCCGGGCAGCGTGGTCGCCTCCATCAGCCCGGAAGATCTGCTGAAGACCCTGCCGAAACGCAAAAACGCCTGACACTCCTTCCCTGAAAAGCCAGAGCCCACGCTCTGGCTTTTTTGTCTGCACGCCATACCGCTCAACAAACCCGCACAAACTGGCCGATCTCCAGGCGATTGCGCCGCTTCGCTTAAAAATAGGGTTGTCAGAATAGTACAAATCAAACTACTGTATATAAACACAGTAAATAACAACATAATGAATGGATGGAGTACGCCATGTTAATGATGCGACTCTTGCCACAGCCTGATGCCGAGGGGTTGCCGCTGTTCCTTGAGACAGTGGCCTGCGGATTTCCGTCGCCCGCTCAGGATTACGTCGAAAAGTGTGTAAGCCTTGACGCGCACTGCATTGTGCACCCGAACGCCACCTATTTTTTACGGGCGGCCGGGGAGTCGATGAACGGCGCCGGGATCGAGGATGGCGATCTGCTGGTGGTGGACAGCGCCCTGAAGCCGCAGGAAGGCGATATCGTCGTGGCTGCGCTGGAAGGGGAGTTCACCGTGAAAACCCTGCGCCTGCACCCGGTGGCGCAACTGGTGCCGATGAACCCGGATTTCGCGCCGATCCCGCTTGGCGGTGACGCCGAGGTGGTGATTTTCGGCGTGGTCACTTGGGTGCTGAAGAAGAGGCGCTGAAATGTACGCGCTGGTGGATGTGAACAGCTTTTACGCCTCCTGCGAGATGGTGTTTCGCCCGGATCTGCGGGATAAACCGGTCGTGGTGCTGAGCAACAACGACGGCTGCGTCATTGCCCGCAGCCGCCAGGCAAAGGCGCTTGGCATCACCATGGCGGAACCCTATTTCAAACAGCGCGCGCTCTTTGAGCGTCATCGCGTGGCGGTCTTCAGCTCCAACTACGCGTTTTACGCCGACATGAGCAAGCGCGTGATGGATATTCTCGAAGAGATGGCGCCGCAGGTGGAGATCTACTCGATCGACGAGGCGTTTGTCGATCTGCGTGGCGTCAGTAACGTCATGTCGCTGACCACGTTTGCTCATGAGATCCGCGACCGCCTCTGGCGTGAAACCCATCTGCCGGTCGGCGTGGGTATCGCGCCCACCAAAACGCTCGCCAAGCTTGCCAATTTCGCCACTAAAAAATGGCCGAAGTCGGGCGCGGTCGTCGATCTCTCCGATCCCGCCCGGCTGCGCAGGGCGCTGGCGCATTTTAAGGTGGAGGATGTCTGGGGCGTCGGGCGCAGACTCAGCAAAAAACTGACGGCGATGGGCATTGAGACCGCCTTTGATCTGGCCAACAGCCCGGCGTGGGTGATCCGCAAAAATTTCAACGTGGTGCTGGAGCGCACCGTGCGCGAGCTGCGCGGCGAGCCGTGTCTGGCGATGGATGAATTTGTCGCGCCGAAGCAGCAGATCGTGTGCAGCCGTTCGTTTGGCTACCGCGTCACGGCTTACCAGGATATGCGTCAGGCGGTCTGCGCCTGGGCGGAGCGCGCCGCAGAGAAGCTGCGTCATGAGCATCAGTTCTGCCGCCAGGTGGCGGTGTTTATCCGCACCAGCCCGCATGATGAACCCGACGACCGCTACAGTAATCAGGCGCTCTGCCAGGCGCTGACGCCCACCAACGACACCCGCGAAATCGTGCGGCTGGCGGTAAACGCGCTGGACGCCATCTGGCGCGAAGGCTATCGCTACATCAAAGCGGGCGTCATGCTGGGGGATTTTTTCAGCCAGGGCGTGGCGCAGCTTAATCTCTTCGATGAACACCCGCCGCAGGCCAACAGCGCGCCGCTGATGCATCTGCTGGATGAATATAATCGCTCAGGCAGGGGGAAGCTCTGGTTCGCAGGTCAGGGGATCGTCAAGCCCTGGGCGATGAAGCGCGAATTCCTTTCGCCAGGTTACACCACCCGTTTCAGTGAATTACCGCGCGCGAGTTTGTGGTGAGGGGCTAACAATTACGCCTTCGCCGCGCTGCCGGCTAAACGTGGCCATAAAACGCTGCGCGGCGACAATAAAAGTCCGCCAGGTAAGGTGTTTCTGATGGTTCTAATAACCCCTCAGTACCGCTCCACCAGATCAAATTCTTCAAACATCAGCGGCATGTCGGGAGAGAAACAGCCGGCGCGGGTGAAAAACGCCTCGTGCTCATTGCGCCAGTAAGCGAGGCTTAAATCGCCTTCGCCTTCCAGTGCGGCGAGTTGTTCAGTAACGTCGCAGAATTTCACCAGCCGCAGCGTGTGGGTGCGAATAACGCACAGCGGCTCGCCCGCGCCGTTGAGGATAATGTGGTAATCCCCCGGCAGGGTCGGGTCGGCCTCCTGCCGCCAGGCGTGATAATCGCTGCAGCTGGCGCGTTTGGTGCCATGCGCCACCAGCGCGCCCAGCTCGTCCGCCATATGCGGTGAATCGCCAAAGCCCCAGGCCCGCGCGCCAGGGTATTTCTGTTGCAGTTCGTCTACGGTCATTCTGATACTTCCTTGTTAAATTAATGTAAGGAAATAGCATATCGTGAAAAAAGAGAGCCTGCTAATGATTATTTAATCGTTCGGTATGATTAATTAATCGGGGCGTTAAAATAAGCCGCTGTTTTTGCCCCGATAAAAAATAAAAACTGCCGTAAAGTAGTGTAAACGGGTTGAGAAAAGTCTGGCGGCATGGTTTAATTCGGGCGTGTTTGACTACCGAGGCCAATTTTGATCCGCAACGACGAGAAGCAAGACCGCGGATAAATTGAAAGATTATGGACAACCTGTTCAATTGTTTTATCTCCCTGTTTTACGTTTCATCCACTCCTTTCCCTGCCACCATTCTTTGCGGTGAACAGCACTGGCGCACGGCGCTTTAGTCCGTCTCTCTTCTGAATTTTTCAGGCCGTCACTGTACGCCTGTTACTGTTTTAATCGTTTTTAATGACGCGTATTTACGCGCCATCTGATATGCCTGTGTATTTTTTCAGGCAGGAGAGAGATTATGATTTACTGGATTTTATTAGCATTAGCGATTGTGTCGGAAATTACCGGGACGCTGGCATTAAAATGGGCAAGCGTTGGCGGTGGCCACGCCGGATTTATTTTAATGCTGGTGATGATTTCCCTTTCTTATATTTTACTTTCTTTTTCTGTTAAGCGTATTGCGCTGGGTGTGGCTTACGCCCTGTGGGAAGGTGTCGGGATCGTCTTAATTACGCTCTTTAGCGTGTTGCTGTTTAACGAAACCCTGACGGTGCAAAAAGCGCTGGGCCTGCTGGTATTAATTGCCGGGATTTTACTGATCAAAACCGGCACCCGTACCGTGAGCCGCAACGCGGAGGTGCGTCATGTCGCAAGTTGAGTTACAGCATATTCTCTGGCTGCTGCTGGCGATAGGCCTCGAAATTATCGCCAATATCTGGCTGAAATTCTCCGACGGCTTTCGCCGCCCGGTCTATGGCGTCGCTTGCCGCCGTCCTCGCCGCCTTCAGCGCGCTGGGGCAGGCGGTGGAAGGCATCGATCTGGCGGTGGCGTACGCGCTGTGGGGCGGTTTCGGGATCGCCGCGACGGTGGCGGCAGGCTGGATTATGTTCGGCCAGCGGCTTAACCGCAAAGGCTGGGCCGGGCTTGGGCTGCTGCTGGTGGGTATGGTGATCATCAAGCTGGCGTAAGCCATAAAGCAAAGAGAGAGGGGCGCTGAGCGCCCCTTATTTATTCGCTCGCCAGCGCTTCAAGGCGCTCGCGAAAACCGGTCACTGAAATCGCACGGTTATCGGCGCGCCAGCGGTCTTTGGCGGCGGGCGCTGAGCTCTGCACGCCAATCAGTTGCCAGCCGGTGTCGGTGCGCAGCATCAGCGGCGAGCCGCTGTCGCCCGGCAGCGTGTCGCACTGGTGCGCCAGCACGTTACGCTGCGCCCAGCCGGTAATCAGGCAATCCTGATGGCTGTAGAGCGCGTCGAGATGATCTTCCGGGTAGCCGGACTGCGTCACGCGCCGCCCTGTCGCTTTCAGCGCGCGGTTCAGGGCCGCGCGATCGCCTTCGAACAGCGGCAGCGGCGTCAGGCCCGACGGCGGGTTACGCAGAATAATCAGCCCGAAATCTTCCGGCGCGGCGGACGAGGGCACAATCCAGCCTTCGCCGTCGGCTTTCAGTTTATGCCCGAGCGACGGCGATACGCGCCCTTCAATACTGTGAATTTCATAGCGCCACGCCCCTTTATGCGACACAAAACGCAGCGCCACGGCGCGATCCGGCGTGCCGTCCGGCGGGGAAAGCAAACAGTGCCCGGCGGTCAGCGCCAGGTGCGGGGAGATAAGCGTGGCGGTACACAGGTTACCGCTTTCGGTTTCAAGCTGGCCGATGGCATCCCACGGGGACGCGGCCGGGTCCGGTACGGGCGTGCGGTCATCATGACCAAAAAAGAGGGTCTGAACGTCGCTTGCGGTCTCAGACGCGTCATCGCCCTCGTCGGCATGGGTAATAAAAGCGGGTAATAGTAGCGATCCCAGTAACAAGAAAACGGTTTTGCGCATATCACTCTCTGGTGGGGCAATTATGATTATTAAAGTAACCCTGTGAGGTAACTATAGACGTGACGCGAGCAAAGTGAGAATAAAATCAGCGTGCTAGCGACGTTTACCAGTAAAAAAAGATCGACAGCGCGCCGCATAACAGCAGCAGCGTCAGGATTATCTCAAACTGATAGCGGCGGATCATGTCGGGCCTCCGGAAACGCAGCCCGCGCGTCCGGCGCAAACGGCGACGCGCGTGCCTGAGCGCGCAGGCCTGACAAAAGCGGCGAAAAAAAACGGCGGGGCGTAAAGAGACTATAACGGCGCGGCGGGGCGGGCGTCCGTAGGTGATTAGTATCGGCGTGTAACGGAATGTACACACCGGGCGCGCGGCCCGGCGTATACGACGGCGCTACAGGTAGCGGGCCGTCAGGTGCTCGCGGAAATAGCGCGGGTTGAGATCGTCGCCGGTGGCGTTAATCATCAGCTGCGAAGTGGTAAAGCGGCTGCCGTGCTGCCACACCGACTGGCGCAGCCAGTCAAACAGCGCGCGCAGATCGCCTGCGGCAATCGAGGCGTCGAGGTTCGGCAGCGCCTGGCGCGCGGCCTGGAAAAGCTGTGCGGCATACATCGCGCCAAGCGTGTACGACGGGAAGTAACCAAAGCCGCCATCCGTCCAGTGAATATCCTGCATACAGCCGTCGCGGTAGTTGCCGGTGGTGGAGATCCCCAGCCACTGCTGCATTTTCTCATCCCACAGGGCCGGAATGTCGTCCACTTCAATATCGCCGTCGATCAGCGCCCGCTCAATCTCGTAGCGCAGCACCACGTGAGCCGGGTAGCTCACTTCATCGGCATCGACGCGGATAAAGCCTGGCTTGACGCGCTGGTTCCAGGCCAGATAGTTCTCCTCCTCAAACGCTGGTTGCTTGCCGAAACGCGAGACCACCTGCGGCAGCAGCAGCTTCAGGAACGGACGGCTGCGCCCGAGCTGCATTTCGAAGAACAGGCTCTGGGATTCATGGATAGCGGTAGAGCGCGCCAGCGCCACCGGCTGGCCCGGCCATTCGCGCGGCAGGTTTTGCTCATAACGGGCATGGCCGGTTTCGTGGATCACGCCAAACAGCGCGCTGAAGAGTTCATTTTCGTCATAGCGGGTGGTGATGCGCACATCTTCCGGCACGCCGCCGCAGAACGGGTGCGCGCTGACATCCAGCCTGCCGCCGTCGAAATCAAAGCCGAGAAGGCGCATCGCCTCAAGGCCCAGCTCGCGCTGTTGCGCCACCGGGAACGGCCCCTGCGGCGTAATCAGCGCGGTGCGCTCCTGTTTCTCCACCGCGCGGGCGAGGAGATCCGGCAGCCAGCTGCGCAGATCGCCAAACAGCGTATCGAGACGCGCGCTGGTCATGTCCGGCTCGAAAATATCGAGCAGGGCGTCATAGCGCGAACAGCCTTTGGCTTCGGCGCGAATAGCGGCCTCTTCACGGCTCAGCTTCACCACCTCTTTGAGATTTTCCGAGAAGCCGTCCCAGTCGTTGGCCGGACGCTGGCTGCGCCAGGCGTGTTCGCAGCGGCTGCCCGCGAGCGATTTCGCCTCGACCAGCGATTCCGGCAGCAGCGCCGCCTGCTGGTAGTGGCGCTGCATTTCGCGCAGGTTCGCCTGTTCGAGATCGTTTAAGTCTTCCTGTTCCGCGCCGCGCAGCCATTCGGCCATTTTTTTGTCGGTCAGGATCTGATGCTGCAGCACGCTCAGCTCCGCCAGGGCTTCGCCGCGCGCACGGCTGCCGCCCGGCGGCATCATGGCGAACATATCCCAGCTTGCGATAGCGGAGAGATGAGAGAAGCGGGAAAGCCGCAGGAACGTGCGGCTAAGCTGTTGATAGTTTTTGTTTTCCATAAGGCCTCGTGACGTTGTCGGCAAGCAGAAAAGGTAGCACTAACCCTGACGAAACACGAGGCCTGACGGGCGATTAGCGGACGCGGCGTTGCAGCCCACCGCCGACCAGCAGCGCCAGCACCAGCAGCAGCGCGATAAACCCGCCGACGCCGTTCCAGCCGTAGCGGTGCCAGAACAGCCCGCCGAGCGTGCCCGCGAAGCTTGAGCCTAAGTAATAGCTGAACAGATAAAGCGACGACGCCTGGCCTTTGGCGCGCCGCGCCCGCGGGCCTATCCAGCTGCTCGCAACGGAGTGCGCCGCAAAGAACCCGGCGGAGAAGAGCAGCATGCCCGCGAAAATCAGCCACAGCGACGAGAACAGCGTGAGGAGCAGGCCGCACAGCATGATGCCGGTAAAGCCGAGCATCACCGGGCCGCGGCCGAAACGCGCGGTCATCGCGCCCGCTTTCGGCGAGCTCCAGGTGCCGGTGAGATACGCGACCGACAGCAGGCCCACCGCCGCCTGGCTTAAGTGCCAGGGCGAGAGCATCAGCCGGTAGCCGATGTAGTTAAACAGCGTCACAAACGCGCCCATCAGCAGAAAACCTTCGGCGAAGAGCAGCGGCAGGCCGTCGTCGCGCCAGTGCAGGCGAAAGTTAATCAGCAGCGTGCGCGGGCGCAGCGATGAGGCGCGAAAATGGCGCGAAGCCGGAAGGATTTTCCAGAACATTAATGCCGCCGCGAGCGCAAAGCAGCCGATAAACGCCATCGCCACGCGCCAGCTGAAGAAATCGGTGATAACCCCGGTGAGCAGACGGCCGCTCATGCCGCCAATTGAGTTGCCGCTGATGTAGAGCCCCATCGAGAATGCCACCATGCTGGGGTGGATCTCCTCGGAAAGATAGGTCATGCCGACGGCCGCCACGCCGCTCAGCGACAGCCCAATCAGCGCGCGCATCAGCAGAATGCCGTGCCAGCTGTGCATCATGGTGGCGAGCAGGGTGCAGATGGAGGCCAGCAGCAGAGCGGTGACCATCACGTTTTTGCGTCCGATAGCGTCGGACAGCGGCCCGGTGAACAGCAGCCCCACGGCCAGCATCCCCGTGGCGACCGAGAGCGAAATACTGCTGGCGGCAGGCGTGACGCCAAATTCCTGCGACAGCACCGGCAGAATGGGCTGTACGCAGTAGAGCAGGGCGAAGGTGGCGAGACCCGCGGAGAAGAGCGCGAGCGTGACGCGCATAAAGGCGGGCGTGCCGCGTTTGATATACGTTGCCGGCGCGGCAGTTACGGTATCGTCAGCAGCCTGCGCCGACGGGGCGCTGACGGTAGTGGTACGACTCACAGCATATCCTTACGTAATATCCCCGCGATTGCTGGCTGCGGGTGAGGCACACACACGAAGAGTAGAAAGCGGTGAATCATCTGTCTAATATATTAATAATCTCAAATAATATGTATTAAGTATGAATATCGAACTGCGTCATCTTCGCTATTTTGTGGCGGTGGCGGAAGAGCTGCATTTTGGCCGCGCCGCCGCCCGCCTGAATATCTCCCAGCCGCCGCTGAGCCAGCAGATCCAGGCGCTGGAAGCCCAGACTGGCGCGCGGCTGCTGGCCCGCACCAACCGCAGCGTCACGCTCACGGCGGCGGGCAGGCAGTTTCTCGCCGACAGCCGCCAGATTTTAAGCGAGGTGGAAGCCGCGGCGGTGCGCGCCGCGCGCCTGCATAACGGCGAGACCGGCGAGCTGCGCATCGGTTTTACGTCATCGGCGCCGTTTATCCGCGCCATTTCCGACACGCTTTCCGTGTTTCGCCGTCGCTACCCGGATGTGCATTTACAGACCCTTGAGATAAACACCCGCTCGCAGATAGCGCCGCTGACCGAAGGGCGGCTCGATGTCGGGCTGATGCGTAATACCCCGCTGCCGGAGACGCTCGCCTGGCAACTGGTGCTGCGCGAGCCGCTGCTGGCGCTCATCCCCTGCGATCATCCGCTCGCCGCGCGCGAGGCGGTGTCGATAAGTGAGCTGGCGGGCGAGCCGTTCGTCTTTTTTGACCCGCACGTCGGCACCGGGCTGTATGACGATATTCTCGGGCTGTTGCATCGCTACGGCGTGCAGCCGCGCATCACGCAGGAGGTGGGCGAGGCGATGACAATCATCGGCCTGGTGGCGGCGGGGCTCGGGGTGTCGATTCTTCCGGCGTCGTTTCATCGCGTGCGGTTAGAGGAGATGCGCTGGGTAAAACTGCGCGAGCCGGATGCAATTTCAGAAATGTGGCTGGTCTGGGCGCGGCATCAGGAACAAAGCGCCGCGGCACAACGTTTTATTTCTCTGCTTAACGGGGCCGCGCAATGGCCGGAAACGGCCGCCGATCTGCATAAAAATGTGCGGTAAATCACAAGGCTAAGTAAAAATTTGACGCGCCCTGGCGAAGTGATTCACCATAGCCGAATGTTTATTTCGAAGCGCGAAAATAAGGGAGCAGGACGTGGTTGCTGACAGTCAACCGGGCCATATCGATCAGATAAAACAGACCAATGCGGGCGCTGTCTATCGCCTGATTGATCAGCTTGGCCCGGTATCACGTATCGATCTTTCCAGACTGGCGCAACTCGCCCCCGCCAGCATTACCAAAATCGTGCGCGAAATGCTGGAGGCGCATCTGGTTCAGGAGACGGAAATCCAGGAGCCAGGCAGCCGTGGTCGCCCCGCCGTAGGGCTCGCGGTGGAAACCGACGCCTGGCACTACCTTTCGGTGCGCATCAACCGCGGTGAAATCAACCTCGCGCTGCGCGATCTCAGCAGCAAACTGGTGGTGGAAGAACAGCTCGATCTGCCGTTGCAGGAGGCCCGCCCGCTGCTCGATCGCATTATCGACCATATCGATCGCTTTTTTATCCGCCATCAGCGCCAGCTGGAGCGCCTCACCGCTATCGCCATTACGCTGCCTGGCGTGATTGATACCGAACACGGGCTGGTGCGCCAGATGCCGTTTTATGATGTCGTCGATATGCCGCTTGGCGCGGCGCTGGAAGCGCACACCGGCGTACCGGTGTTTGTTCAGCATGACATCAGCGCCTGGACGATGGCCGAAGGGCTGTTCGGCGCGTCACGCGGCGCGCGTGATGTGATTCAGGTGGTTATCGATCATAACGTCGGCGCGGGCGTCATTACCGACGGCCGCCTGCTGCACGCGGGCAGCAGCAGCCTGGTGGAGATTGGCCACACGCAGGTCGATCCTTACGGCAAGCGCTGCTACTGCGGCAACCACGGCTGCCTTGAAACTATCGCCAGCATCGACAGCGTGCTGGAGCTGGCCCAGCAGCGGATGAATCAGTCGATGGGCTCAATGCTGCACGGACAGCCGCTGAGCGTGGAGTCGCTGTGCGACGCGGCGCTGGCGGGCGATCTGCTGGCGCGCGATATTATTCTCGGCGTCGGCGTTAACGTCGGGCGCATTCTCGCGATTATGGTCAATCTGTTTAACCCACAAAAAATTCTGATTGGTTCGCCGCTCAATCGGGCGTCCGATATTCTCTTTCCGGCGATTGCTGACGCCGTTCGCCAGCAGTCGCTGCCCGCCTACAGCCGGAACATCAGCGTGGAAAGCACCCAGTTCTCAAACCGCGGCACGATGGCGGGCGCAGCGCTGGTGAAAGACGCGATGTATAACGGTTCGTTGTTGATTCGCCTGCTGCAAGGCTGACGACTTTTCCCTGATCCACTAAAAATTGCGCTAACTCAAGCTGACCCTGAAAGTCTTCTTTTAGACTTTTGCCACTGGATCATTCTTTTTAACACAATGGCAGATGGAGTCAGCGATGCTTAAGCGCGTCTTTATTACCGGTACAGATACCGCCGTCGGGAAAACGGTGGTTTCCCGCGCCCTGTTACAGGCGCTGGCCGCCACCGGCAAACGCGTGGTGGGCTATAAGCCGGTGGCGAAAGGCAGCAAAATGACGCCGGAGGGGCTGCGCAACAAAGATGCCCTGGTGCTGCAAAGCGTCTCTTCCCTGGCGCTGCCGTATGAAGCCATCAACCCCATCGCGTTCAGCGAAGAAGAGAGCAGCGTGGCGCACAGCTGCGCCATTAACTATTCGCTGCTGTCAAACGGCCTCGCGCAGCTGGGTGAGCAGGCGGATCATGTGGTGGTGGAGGGCACAGGCGGCTGGCGCAGTCTGATGAACGATTTACGCCCGCTTTCCGACTGGGTGGTGCAGGAGCAGTTGCCGGTGTTGATGGTGGTCGGCATTCAGGAAGGGTGTCTGAACCATGCGCTGTTAACCGCGCAGGCGATTGCGAGCGACGGTCTGCCGCTGGTGGGCTGGGTGGCGAACCGGATAAATCCGGGGCTTGCGCATTACGCCGAAATTATCGAGGTGTTAAGCCAGAAGCTGCCTGCGCCGCTGGTTGGCGAATTACCGTATCTGCCGCGCGCCGAGCAGCGCGATTTAGCGAAGTGGGTGGATGTGACGCGTCTTGGCGCAACCAACCCGTTGCGCGCCGCGGTGTGAGTGGTTTTATGGTGGGTGCGCTGCGCTTACCCGCCCTACGGAACAGACGGTGGAGCAATAATGTAGGGCGGGTAAGCGCAGCGCACCCGCCTTGTGGAACAGACGGCAGGAGACGCACCCGCCGTTTTACTCACCCTTCGTGAATATTGAGCGCCCGTCGCGTACGCCCGGAGCTGAGATAATCGGCGATATAATCCTGTGAAATCTCACCACTGTAGCGGCCGTCTTCATCCACGATCGGCATCCAGACCGTGTTGTGCTCGTAAAGACGTGATAACACCACGCGCAGGTTATCTTCCGCTTTACCGGTCACGCGGAACGGGTGGGTGATATCGGCGCAAACGCCCGTTGCGCCGCGCGCTTCGCGACGCTTCACAAATCCCAGCGGCTTCTCGTTCTCATCCACCACCGTTACGGAACGCATATCGTTGTCGTCCATCAGCGCGAACGCCTCTGCAAGCGGCGTCGAGCTACGCACTGTAATCGTCGGCTGTTTGTCGGTCACATCGCCCGCCTGAATCAGCAGCAGGCGTTTAAGTGTACGATCCTGGCCCACAAAAGAGCCGACAAATTCGTTGGCCGGTTTCGCGAGCAGCTCGTCGGGGCTGGCGCACTGAATGATTTTCCCCTGGCGGAACACTGCGATGCGATCGCCAAGCTTCAGCGCTTCGTCGATATCGTGGCTCACCAGCATCACGGTTTTCTTCAGCTGGCGCTGCATCTCCAGGAATTGATTCTGGATAACCTCGCGGTTAATCGGGTCGACCGCGCCGAAAGGCTCATCCATCAGCAGCACCGGCGGATCTGCCGCCAGCGCGCGAATAACGCCGATACGCTGCTGCTGCCCGCCGGACATCTCTTTCGGGTAGCGGTTGAGGAAGCGTTTCGGATCCAGCGCCACCATCGCCATCAGCTCGGTCGCGCGTTCCTTGCAGCGCGCTTTATCCCAGCCCAGCATCCGCGGCACCACGGTGATGTTCTCTTCAATCGTCATATTCGGGAACAGGCCAATCTGCTGAATGACGTAGCCGATATTGCGGCGCAGCGTGACGGTATCGAGATCGGTTGTGTCTTCGCCGTTAATAAAAATCTTGCCGCCGGAGGGCGCGATCAGCCGGTTAATCATCTTCAGCGTGGTGGTCTTGCCGCAGCCAGACGGGCCGAGCAGCACGCACATTTCGCCTTCCGGCACGTTCAGGTTGACGTTATCGACGGCGTTAAACGTCTGGCCGTTCTTCTGCACAAACTGTTTGGTGAGGTTTTCAAGTTTAATCATTAGCGGATCCCCTTCGGCGTCAGCACAACCTGCAGGCGGTGCAGTAACCAGTCCAGAATAATGGCCAGTAAACAGATCATCAGCGCACCGGCGATAAGCATACGAATGTCGCTCCCGCCAATGCCGTTAAGCAGCAACAACCCCAGACCGCCCGCGCCGATAACGGCGGCGATCGCCATCACGCCGATATTCATCACGACCGCGGTACGAATGCCGCCGAAAATCACCGGCAGCGCCATGGGAATTTCCACCCAGCGCAGGCGCTGCCAGAACGTCATGCCGATACCGCGCCCGGCTTCGCGAAGCCCCGGTGGCAGGCTGTCGAGCGCGGTGTGCGTGTTACGCACGATCGGCAGCAGCGAGTAAAGAAACACGGCGGTGATGGCGGGCAGAGCGCCGATGCCCTGGCCTATCAGCGAGAAGAGCGGGATCATCAGCCCGAACAGGGCGATGGACGGAATGGTCAGCACCAGCGTCGCCAGCCCCAGCACCGGTGTGGCGAGCCATTTATGGCGCACAATCAGAATGCCGAGCGGCACGCCGATAACAATCGCAAAGCCCACCGCCAGCAGCACCAGCCACAGGTGCTGGAACGTAAGGCTCGCCAGAAAACCGGCGTTATCGATCATATAGTGAATGGTATCCATCATCTCTCCTTAAAGCAGACCTTTGTCGCGCAGGAAGTCGCGGGCGACCTGCTGCGGCGTCTGGTGATCGATATCCACCTTCGCGTTAAGCGTGGTGATGGTCTCGTTATCCATCAGGCCGGAGATCGTATTCAGCGCCTCCTCAAGCCCCGGATTCGCCGCCAGCGTATCCTTACGCACGACAGGCGTAACGGCGTAGCTTGGGAAAAAGCCCTTATCATCTTGCAGCACTTTTAAATCGAAGCCTTTCACGCGCCCGTCGGTGGCGTAGACCAGGCCTGCATCCACAAAGCCGTCGCGGATGGCGTTATAGACCAGCCCCGGGTCCATCTGGCGGATCTGCGGGCGGTCGAGCGGCATGTTGTACGCCTGTTGCAGCGGCTTCATACCGTCACTGCGGCCGTAAAACTCTAGGTCGAGCGCCAGCATCCAGTTGTTATCCGGGTCGGTTTTGCGCACCTGTTCGACTTTCTCCGCCAGCTGTGAAATCGTCGAAATATGCTCCTTTTCGGCGCGCTTGCGCTGCATCGCGAATGCGTAGGTGTTGTTCATGCTGGCGGGTTTCAGCCACACCAGCCCGAGCTTCGCGTCGAGCTTTTTCACCGTGTTATAGGTTTCCTCGGGCGTCATTCGCTTGTTGATATGGTTGAAGATAATCAGCGACGTGCCGGTGTACTCCCAGGTCATGTCCACCTGTTTGTTGATCATGGCGTTGCGCGAAATTACCGTCGCGATATTGGTGCGCGGCTCCACCTGAAAGCCTTTCTTTTGCAGGTAAAGCACCGTCATGGCGGAGAGAATATGTTGCTCGGTAAAGCTCTTGGTGGTCAGCACCAGGGGTGCTGCGCGAGCGGCGGTCGTGGCCAGCAAGAGGCCCGCGGCGGCGAGGGTCAGCCAGCGATTCAGCAGGGTCATCGGAAGCTCCTTATCATCAGGCGGTATGCGGGCTGAGCACACGGCCAAGTGCTGCGAGCGCCATATCCAAAATCAGCGCGAACAACGCCGTGGCGGCGGCGCCAAGAATGAGCGTCGGAAAATCGTTCAGATAGATGCCAGGGAAAATCAGCTCGCCGAAGCTGCTCGCGCCGATAAGAAAGGCGAGCGGCGCGGTGCCGACGTTAATGGCGGTCGCGATGCGAATGCCGGAGAGCATCACCGGCCAGGCGTTTGGCAGCTCCACCTGCCACAGCCGCTGGCCTTTGGTCATTCCAATGCCGTTGGCGGCTTCAATCAGCGAGCCCGGCACCGAGCAGAGCCCGGCGTAGGTGTTACGCACAATCGGCAGCAGAGAAGCCAGAAACAGCGCCACGATAGCGGGTTTATCGCCAATGCCGACGACGACCATCGCCAGCGCCAGCACCGCCAGCGGTGGCAGGGTATTGCCGACGTTAAAAATCTGCATCGCGTATTCCGCAAAGCGGCGCGCGGCCGGACGGCTTAACAGAATGCCGCTCGGGATACCGACGGCGAGCGCCAGCGCCATGGAACTGAACACCAGAATCAGGTGCTGTTTACCCAGATAAAGCAGATCTTCGCGGCGGGCGGCGAGGGTCTCGGGGCCGATGCCCCAGACCAGTAAGGCAATAACGGCCGCGAGCCCGGCCAGCGCCCCGATGGCGCGTAAAGTCAGTGAGGCTTTCTGCATGAGGCGTTGTCTCCCTGGTGCACGTTTCATGGCGATGAGGCTCGCCTGTTGTTATGCCGTGTGTCGGCAGGGTGTATTGAGCTATAGCAACCGGGCGGGAAGGATTCCACATTACGTGACATTTATCTGGCAAATGATTTACCCGGGCAATTAACGATTTTCCCTTATCCCGCCTCGCTTCGCGGGCGCGACAGAGAATTATCTTAAAAGGCAGGTGGAGGAAGTGACGCCGTAACAAAACGGGCATCTATAGCGAAAAAATCCCGGCAAGACGCGCAGTTATGATAGCGTCAGAAAAAACTGAAACCAGAAAGTGGAACGTAAAACGATGGGGCTGTTGATTAAAGCGCTGCTCGGCGCGGCGGTAGTGGTGCTGATAGGCATGCTGTCGAAAACCAAAAATTATTATATCGCGGGGCTTATCCCGCTCTTTCCGACGTTTGCGCTGATTGCCCACTATATCGTCGTCACCGGGCGCGGCGTGGAGGCGCTGCGCACCACGGTGATTTTCGGTATGTGGGCCATCATTCCTTATTTTGTCTATCTGGCCTCGCTGTGGGTGCTAAGCGGCATGGTTAAAGTGCCGCTGGCGCTCGGCGGCGCGGTCGCCTGCTGGTGCCTGAGCGCCTGGCTGCTGATTGCGCTCTGGAGCCGCTTTCACTAACGGTAAAGCGTTTTTTGCGAAACCGGCATCAGCAGCCCGCTGCGCCAGTGGGTAAGCGTCGCACGGGTCAGCTCGCCCAGCGCCTCGTAAAACGGATGTTGCGCCTGCGCGCAGAACACCTCCAGAAAGCGCGGCGCGAAGGGCAGCAGATGCCAGGCCAGCAACTCATCGAGCTCGCGGGTTTTTCCGTGCTCCGCAAGCCAGGCCGCCAGCAGCAACAGCAGACCGATATGATCCGCGGGCTCATTTAGCGGCGTTTCAAAGGCGATGGCGTTGTCACGCAGCCACCCCTGCAGCGCAAGCGTGGAGTCGCCAAACAGCACCGACTCGCGATCGAGCCAGACCGATCCCCACGGCGGCGCGGGCAGCGCGTGCGGGCCGATAAAGAGCCGCTGCCACGCCTGCGCCAGCGTTTCATCCCCGTTGTTCAGCGTGTAAAACCCGGTCACGCGTGCGCTATCAAACCCGCAGGGCCATTCGCGTTCCCAGCCCGGCATACGCAGCGCGTCCACAATGGCGCGCGCTTCGGGCGCCTCGGGCGAATAATAAAAGAGCGCGCCCAGAATGCGGGCGCAACAGGCGATATCCGTTAATTTTTCTTTCACTGCGTCACTGTCCTGAAAAAGCCGGGCGGCGTCGCCGCCCGGAGATTATCCCGCAACGGCCATACCGACCGTCATGTGCAGCCCATAAAAGAGGCCGCGACCGATAAGCTCGCCTGCCAGTACCAGCGCAAACCCTGCCGCCAGCCCCCACGGGCGCGGCGGAACGCGGCGCACCAGCGGGCAGAGCCAACAGCCGATGCCGAGCGCCAGCAATACCATGCGCCACGCCTGCCAGAAGCCGTAATCCGGCAGCAGGGCGCTCGCCTGTTGTACGGAGCTGTGAATGCCTGCAAGGCCCGCGCTCTGCATCAGCGCCGCCGCGACGCTTATCACCAGTGCGAATACGCTCACCATCGCGAACTCCCGCGGGCCAGCGACGCCCGCGACGGCGAGCAGAAGCGCGCCGAGCAGCGGCCCGCCGAGAAACGCCGTCAGAAAAAAGCCGAGCGTGGTATAGCCGTTATGCCAGGTCGGCACGGTGTTTATCTGATAAACGCGGGTCATCGCGAAGATAAACAGCACGCCGAGCGCCATCGCCACGATAAGCCAGATTTTCCCGAGCGCGTCGGGCATTTTCCCGAGCACCGCCACCAGCCACCACAGCCCACCGACCGCGAAAAAGAGCGATCCGCTGGCGATTTCATTACTGAGCGGCGAGTGCCCGAGGCGGTTCAGTGAATTGAACGCGCGCAGCGGCGAGCCGAGATGCATCACCGAGGCGAGAAAGGCGATGCCCATCAGCACCCAGAGAAAAAACATGGCGCGCACCATGCGCGGGCGTTCATCCAGACTGCCAGCAAACCACGCCAGCCCGGTGACGATAAGCCCGCCCGCCACGCACTGGCCGAGCACGGTGAATAACACCAGCGGCCATTCATGCCATCCGCTTCCCATTTCAGACCTCCTTCGGATTCGCCAGTTTGCCGGTGGTATCGCCGGTCGGGCGGCTGTTTGCGTTGGGTTTAATCACAATATTCGGGCGGGTGAAGTGCGCGGCGGGTAACGGCGCGACCTGCGCCAGCGAGCCGTACTTTTTACGCAGTTCGTCAATCGGCGCCATATCCAGCGCGCGCAGCGGGCAGGACTCAACGCAAATCGGTTTTTTGCCCTCAGCGATGCGTTCATAGCAGCCGTCGCATTTAGTCATATGCCCTTTGGCGGCGTTGTACTGCGGCGCGCCATACGGACAAGCCATATGGCAGTAGCGACAACCAATGCAGACCTCTTCATTCACCACCACAAAGCCGTCCTCGCGCTTGTGCATCGCGCCGCTGGGGCACACTTTGGTGCAGGCCGGATCTTCACAGTGGTTACAGGCTATTGAGAGGTAGTAAGCGAAGATGTTCTGATGCCAGACGCCGTTATCCTCCTGCCAGTCGCCGCCCGCGTATTCATAGATGCGGCGAAAGCTGACGTCAGGGGTGAGATCTTTGTAATCCTTGCACGCCAGCTCGCAGGTTTTACACCCGGTGCAGCGGCTGGAATCAATATAAAAGCCATATTGTGTGGTCATCGGAACTCCTTACACCCTGGCAAGCTGAACTAAATTGCTGTGCGACGGATTGCCTTTCGCCAGCGGCGACGGGCGTTGCGTGGTCAGCACATTGATAGAGCCGGCGTGATCGACGCCCTGCGCATCAGGCTGGTACCACGCGCCTTCGCCCAGCGCCACGACGCCGGGCATAATACGCGGCGTCACTTTCGCCTCGATGCGCGCTTCGCCGCGCGCATTCCAGACCCGCACCTGATCACCATCGTTTATGCCGCGCGCCTGCGCATCCTGCGGGTTTATCCAGACCTGCTGGCGACACGCGGCCTGTAACACGTCCACGTTGCCGTAAGTCGAGTGGGTGCGGGATTTGTAGTGAAAACCGGTGAGCTGGAGCGGGTACTGTGCGCGCAGCGGGTCGCTGACCTGTTCAAAACCGGGGCTGTAGACCGGCAGCGGATGAATGACATCGCCTTCCGGCAGTTGCCAGTGCGCGGCGATGTCGGCAAGCGCCGACGAGTAGATCTCGATTTTACCGGAGGGCGTGTCGAGCGGGTTGGCAGTCGGGTTTTCCCGGAAAGCCTGATAGGCGACGTGATGGCCCTGCGGATCACGAAGCTTAAAGATCCCCTGTTGGCGGAACGTGTCGAAATCCGGCAGTTCCGGGATCGCGCGCCGCGACTGCGCGTAAAGGTGACGCAGCCAGCCTTCCTGAGTACGGCCTTCGCTGAAGGTGTCGCCAACACCCATGCGCACGGCGAGCGCGCTGGTGATGTCATAGATAGTGCGGCACTCAAAGCGCGGCGCAATCGCCTGGTCGGCGAAAATCACGTAGGCCATATTGCCGCAGGAGGCGTCGAGCGCGAAATCCATCTGCTCCGACGCGGTGCAGTCCGGCAGCAGGATATCGGCATAGCGCGCCGAGGCGGTCATATGGCAGTCGATCACCACGATCAGCTCGCACTTTTTGTCATCCTGCAAAATTTCATGGGTGCGGTTGATCTGCGAATGCTGATTGATAAGACAGTTACCGGCGTAGTTCCAGATCATCTTAATCGGCACGTCGAGTTTCTCTTTGCCGCGCACGCCGTCGGCGGTGGCGGTCATCGACGGGCCGCGCTCGATGGCGTCGGTCCAGGTAAACATCGAGATGCTGGTCTCCACCGGGTTTTGAAGCGTCGGCATCCGTTCGAAAGGGAGTGAAAACGAGCCTTCGCGCGCGCCGCTGTTGCCGCCGTGAATGCCGACGTTCCCCGTAAGGATGGGGAGCATCGCTATCGCGCGGCAGGCCAGCTCGCCATTGGAATGGCGTTGCGGCCCCCAGCCCTGCGCGATAAACGCCGGTTTCGCCTCGCCGATTTCACGGGCGAGTTTGATAATGCGCGCTTCGGGAATGCCGGTGATGGGCGCGGCCCAGGCGGGCGTTTTGGCGGTGCCATCTGGCCCGTCGCCGAGAATATACGCCTTATAGTGGCCGTTCGCGGGCGCGCCGGGCGGCAGGGTTTTCTCGTCATAGCCAACGCAATAATTATCCAGGAAAGGCTGATCGACATAGTTTTCAGTGATCAACACCCAGGCGATCGCGGCGGCTAGTGCGGCGTCGGTGCCGGGGCGGATCGGGATCCACTCATCCTCGCGTCCGGCGGCCGTGTCGGTATAGCGCGGATCGATGACTATCATTCGCGCCTGCGATTTCGCGCGCGCCTGCTCAAGGTAATACGTCACGCCGCCGCCGCTCATGCGGGTTTCGCCGGGGTTATTGCCAAACAGCACCACCAGCTTGCTGTTTTCAATATCAGACGGGCTGTTGCCGTCGGCCCAGCCGCCATAGGTGTAACTAAGGCCGGCTGCGATCTGCGCGCTGGAGTAATCGCCGTAATGATTAAGATAGCCGCCGCAGCAGTTCATCAGCCGGGCAAGCAGCGTTTTCCCCGGCGGCCAGGAGCGCGTCATGGTGCCGCCGAGCGTGCCGGTGCCGTAGTTAAGGTAAATCGCCTCGTTACCGTATTCGCTGATGATGCGCTTCATACCCTGGGCGATGGTGTCCAGCGCTTCATCCCAACTGATGCGCACAAATTTGCCTTCGCCGCGTTTACCGACACGCTTCATCGGGTATTTCAGGCGGTCCGGGTTGTAGACGCGCCGTCGCATGGAGCGCCCGCGCAGGCACGCACGCACCTGGTGCAACCCGTCATAGTCATCGCCACCCGTGTTATCGGTTTCGACATAGCGGATTTCGCCATTCACCACATGCATACGCAGCGGGCAGCGGCTGCCGCAGTTGACGGTACAGGCGCTCCAGACGACGCGCTCGTCCGGCGCGCTGATGGCCTGCCCGACGGCGGCGGCCACCTGTCTGACCCCGAAGGGCAGGGAGATGCCGCCTGCCGCGAGCGCCAGACCGCCAAGCGCGGTGGATTTCACCAGCGTGCGGCGGCTGATCCCGACCGGATTATCGGTATTTGACATTACTCACTCCTTGTCTCCGCAAAAGAGACGCAATGTGTTTTCTGATTGTGGTTTTGTTTTTATGGTCAGCCTGCCTGCCCACGTTTCAGGCGACGCCAGAAAGGCAAGAGACAGGTGGCGACAGGTGCGACGATGAAACCGGATTGCAGAAAAGTAGATGGCTAATGATTAGCGCAGGGAAGAGTTTTACTCATAACGGAGTAGAAAACGTTAACGAGGGTCAATAGATGTGGCGTATGGAAGGCGGGAAATAAAAAAGGGGCCGAAGCCCCGAGTGCGGTTATTGCGGTTCGCTGGCCGTGCCTTGTGACGTTCCGCCGCCTGAGGCGTTGCCGCTTTGAGTACGGGTGTAGAGAATTTTCTGCGTATCGTTCGCGCAATGTCCGACCACCTGCGCATCCGGCTGGTCAGCCTGGTCGTTAGGAACGATAGTTAACGTAAATCCGGTTTCCGGTACGCCATTATTAATGATGCGCTGTTCAATATCGGCTTTAACCCGTTCACAGGAGTTTTGCGCGGCGCTGACCGGTAATGTCGCAGCCAGCAGGAGGGCGCCTGCCCAGTAACGTTTTTTCATTAACGGCTCCTTATTAACGTAAAACTGATGTAGTAAGCATAGCAGTTGTTATATATATCACTGACTTTTCAGATATCATGCCGCTTTTGGCGAGGCCGAAGAAGGATAATAAAGACGTGAAAAACTACGTGACGGTAATGATGGTAACGCTTGTGCTGACCGGCTGCGATAAGCCGGACGCGCTCGCGCCGTTCAGCCCGGAGATGGCCAGTTTCTCAAGCGAGTTTAATTTCGATCCGCTACGCGGCCCGGTAAAAAACTTCACTCAGAAGCTGATTAACGACAGCGGCGAGGTGGAGACGGAAGTTAACGGCACCCTCTCGCAAGAAGGGTGCTTCGAGACGCTGAATTATTCCGACAAACCGAGTAACAGCCATCTGGCGCTGGTGCTGGACGCTAATTACTATCTCGACGCGATAAGCCGCGAAAAGCGTATCCGTTTACAGGGCAAATGCCAGCTTGCCGAGCTGCCGGCGGTGGGCATGGTCTATGAAACCAACGATCGTGAATTTGTCGTGAAAGGACACACGCCCGAAGTATCAACCACCTACCGCTACGATGATGAAGGCTATCCGCTCGGCAAAACCAGCAAAACCAAAGACGCTGAACTGTCGACCGTCGCGACGCCGAGCGATACGCGTAAAAAACATGACTACACCTCGGTGACGACGCTTAACAGTAAAGTTATCGATACGGCGAAACAGAGCTGCGAATATGACCGCCATCTCAACCCGTCAAGCTGCGTACTGGAAATCACCGACGCCAGCGCGACGCCGCCCGTGCTGCATAAATTCACCATTCAGAACGAAATTAATTATTACTGACAGGCCATTAACACGAAGGTGAGAAAAGCGCAGGCAATCCTGCGCTTAAATATTACTGCGCGGTGGGTTTCAGCAGCGTCGTCCCGGCGGGTTTGAGGTTCGTCAGGTACTGATGCTGGAAAATACACATGCGGATGGTGTTGCGGTACTCGCCATTAATAAAGAATTCATGGATCAGTTCGCCTTCAACCATAAAGCCGAGCTTGCGGTAAATATGAATCGCTTTGGCGTTCTCTTTATCGACGATCAGATAGAGCTTATAAAGATTCAGCACCGTAAAGCCGTAATCCATCGCCAGTTTCGCCGCACGGCTGGCGAGGCCTTTGCCCTGATGCTCCGGTGAAATGATTATCTGAAATTCAGCGCGGCGGTGGACGTGGTTAATCTCCACCAGCTCCACCAGGCCTGCTTTATCGCCGTCACACTCCACCACAAAGCGGCGTTCGCTCTGGTCGTGGATATGTTTATCGTAGAGATCGGAGAGTTCGACGAACGCTTCATAAGGCTCTTCGAACCAGTAGCGCATGACGCTGGCGTTATTGTCGAGCTGGTGGACGAAACGCAAATCTTCACGTTCCAGCGGGCGCAGTTTGACATCAACGTAGTCTGACATCGTTCATCCTTTTATGCGCGGGAAATACCGGCCCCCGCTGTGCGGGAGCCGTGATACAAAGAGGGTTTACGGATTAATGACGCGGCCGGTGCGGCGGTCAAGACAACGCAGGGTGTTGGGCTCCCAGTAGGCGTTCAGATTCGCGCTTTTCTCGCAGTTGTCTTTGGCGTCGAACGCGACATCTGCTTTATCCCACTCTTTTTCGGTACGCTTGTTCACTTTCTGGCGTAAAGAACGGGTGTCATTCCATTGCTCTTTATCCATCGCGGCATCCTGGCGGGTCCGCGCATTATCGCCAGACTCAATAATCAGTTTATCAGTTTGCGCGTTAGCGACGCCTGACAGCGCGCCGGTCAGCAACGCCAGCAGCAGTGAGTGGCGAAGGAATTTGTTCATAGCGATATCCTTAAGAAGCGGTTCTTGTCGTGAAGCCGACACGCTTTACTATATCATCGTGCGCGATTTGCGCACAGCGGCAGCGATTGCCGATATTACCTCAATGAGTCTCAATATGATTAAAACCACTTTGCTGTTTTTTGCCACCGCGCTTGCGGAAATTATTGGCTGTTTTCTGCCGTGGCTGTGGCTGCGCAAAGGGGCGAGCGTGCTTTTACTGCTGCCGGCGGCGCTGTCGCTGATGCTGTTCGTCTGGTTGCTCACGCTGCACCCGGCGGCGAGCGGGCGGGTGTATGCCGCTTACGGCGGCGTCTATGTGATGACCGCGCTTATCTGGCTGCGCGTCGTCGACGGCGTACGCCTGAGTCTCTACGACTGGGCAGGGGCGGCGGTCGCGCTGTGCGGCATGTTGATTATCGTCGCGGGTTGGGGCCGCGCCTGACGCGCTTCTGATTTCACCTGACTTTTCTGGCAACCGCGCTTCACGCTTTGTGAAGCGTCGCGCATTTTTCCGTCAAATCCACTTGTATGGTAGTTAAGTTAGTTGAGCGTAATGCGTACAAATTACGCATCGTTGTTACACAAAAGGAAGGATGCATGAAGATCAGTAAAGCGGAAGTGTTTGTCACCTGCCCGGGGCGCAACTTCGTGACGCTTAAAATCACCACCGATGATGGCCTGACGGGGCTTGGCGACGCCACGCTTAACGGGCGCGAGCTTTCCGTCGCCAGTTATCTGCGCGATCACCTTTGCCCGCAGCTGGTAGGGCGCGACGCGCAGCGCATCGAGGATATCTGGCAGTTTTTCTACAAAGGCGCGTACTGGCGGCGCGGGCCGGTGACGATGTCGGCGATTTCCGCCATCGACACGGCGCTGTGGGATATCAAAGCCAAAGCCGCCGGAATGCCGCTGTATCAGTTGCTTGGCGGCGCGTCGCGCGATGGCGTAATGGTTTACTGCCACACCACCGGCCACACTATCGATGACGTGCTTGAGGATTACGCCCGCCATAAAGAGCAGGGGTTTAAGGCGATCCGCGTGCAGTGCGGGGTGCCGGGCATGAAAACCACCTACGGCATGGCGAAGGGCAAAGGGCTCGCGTATGAACCCGCCACCAAAGGCCAATGGCCGGAAGAACAGCTCTGGTCCACCGAAAAGTATCTCGATTTCACGCCAAAACTCTTTGAGGCAGTGCGCGAGAAATTTGGCTTTAACGAACACCTGCTCCACGACATGCATCACCGTCTGACGCCCATCGAGGCGGCGCGTTTCGGTAAAAGCATTGAGGATTACCGTCTCTTCTGGATGGAAGATCCGACGCCCGCCGAAAACCAGGCCTGTTTCCGGCTTATCCGCCAGCATACCGTGACGCCGGTTGCGGTCGGCGAAGTCTTTAACAGCATCTGGGACTGTAAACAGCTTATCGAAGAGCAACTGATTGACTACATCCGCACCACGGTGACCCACGCGGGCGGGATTACCGGCATGCGCCGCATCGCCGATTTCGCAGCACTTTATCAGGTGCGTACCGGTTCGCACGGGCCGTCGGATCTCTCGCCCATTTGCCACGCCGCCGCGCTGCATTTCGATCTCTGGGTGCCGAATTTCGGCGTGCAGGAATATATGGGCTATTCAGAGCAGATGCTGGAGGTTTTCCCGCACAGCTGGTCGTTCGACAACGGCTATATGCATCCGGGCGAGAAGCCGGGGCTCGGCATTGAATTTGATGAAAAGCTGGCGGCGAAATACCCCTACGACCCGGCCTATCTGCCGGTAGCCCGCCTCGAAGACGGCACGCTGTGGAACTGGTAACCCTGCATCACCGCGGCGTGCCGCGGTGACAATAATAAAAACCTCCGGACCCTACCTATGAAAATTAAACACTTACGCTGGTATATGATAGGCCTGGTGTCGCTGGGCACGATTATCAACGCGCTGGCGCGCAGCTCGCTCAGCGTCTCAGCCCCGACGCTGTTCACCGAACTGCATATCAATGAGCAACAATACGCCTGGATTTTAAGCGCCTTTCAGTTCGCCTATACGCTTGCGCAGCCGCTCTGCGGATTCTTTATCGACGTGGTGGGCTTAAAGCTCGGCTTTTTCATTATGATCATCGCCTGGTCCGTGACCAACATGGCCCATGCCGCCTGCAATTCGTGGGGCGGGCTGGCCTTTCTGCGCGGGCTGATGGGGCTGAGCGAAGCCTCGGCGATCCCGGCGGGCGTGAAGTGCAACTCCGAATGGTTTCCGGCGAAAGAGCGCGGCATCGCAGGCGGTGTGGCGAATATCGGCACGTCGATTGGCGCGATGCTGGCGCCGCCGCTCGTGGTGTGGGCCATTATGGCCTACAACTGGGAAATGGCGTTTGTCATCACCGGCGCGCTCGGGCTTGTCTTTGCCGTTATCTGGTGGTTTGGCTATGAATCCCCCGCGCGCCATCGGGCGCTCAGCACGGAAGAGGCGCGGCTCATCGAAGCGGGGCAGGAGAAGCATCTGGAGGCTGACGGCAGCAAACCGTCGGTGATGCAGATCCTGCGCCAGCGTAACTTCTGGGGCATCGCGCTGCCGCGCTTTCTGGCTGATCCTGCCTGGGGCACGATTAACTTCTGGCTGCCGGTCTACCTGATGACGGTGCGGCATATGCCGCTTAAAGATATCGCGCTGTTCGCCTGGCTGCCGTTTCTGGCGGCGGATTTCGGCGGCATGGCGGGCGGCTTTCTCAATAACTTTATGATGAAGCGCTGGAATATCTCGACCATTAACGCGCGGCGTATCGGGTTCAGTACCGGCGCGGTGCTGATGCTGCCGCTCTCGCTGGTGGGGTTTGTGGAGAGCGCCTATGTGGCGATAGCGCTGGTTTCCGTCTGCGCCTTTGCCCACCAGATGCTCTCCACCCAGGTGATTACGATGGCGACCGATCTCTTCCGGCGCAATGAAACCTCTACCGTCAGCGGTTTCGCCGGTACCGCGGGCTGGACGGGCATTTTTATTTGTACGCTCATTATGGGCGGCCTGGTCAACACCGTCGGCTACAACCCGTTCTTTATTATTCTGAGCCTGATGGATATCGTCGGCGCGATTATCCTCTGGACGTTCGTTAAAGCGCGCGTGGCGGATAAGCTGGCCGCGAAGCCTGTTACCGTCTGATCGTTCCCCCTGATTTTCTCCGGCAAAACGTAAAGCGTGATAAAAATCACGCTTTACTACCATTCTAGTTAATGTAGTTATCAAAAGCTGTCGTAAATCATAAAGCGTACCGGTGTGAAGCGTAGGCTTTATACAAATTTCTTTATTTATCAAACGAGTCACGACCATGGAAAATACGCTGCTTCACGCCCACGCCATTCTCCCGACCTATCACCGCGACGCGCTGGTCGCCCGTATTGTGCATCTGGGTTTTGGCGCGTTTCACCGCGCGCACCAGGGCGTTTACGCCGATATTCTTGCCGCAGAGCACGGCAGTGACTGGGGCTATTGTGAAATTAACCTGATTGGCGGCGAGCAGCAGATCGCCGATATCCGCCGTCAGGATAATCTCTATACCGTGGCGGAGATGTCCGCCGACGCCTGGCGCGCCCGCGTGGTGGGCGTAGTGAAACAGGCGCTGCATGCGCAGGTGGATGGCCTGGAGGCCGTCTTCGCCGCGCTGTGTGAGCCGCAGGTGGCGATTGTCTCGCTCACCATTACGGAAAAAGGCTACTGTCATTCCCCCGCAACGGGCGAGCTGATGCTGGATCATCCGCTTATCGCCGCCGATCTCGCGCATCCTGAAACGCCGTCATCCGCCGTGGGGGTGATTGTGGAGGCGCTGGCGCGCCGTAAGGCCGCGGGGCTTGCGGGTTTCAGCGTGATGTCCTGCGACAATATGCCGGAAAACGGGCATGTGGCCCGCAACGTTGTAATGGCGTTCGCCCGCGCCGTGGACGCCAGTCTGGCGGCGTGGATTGAGGAGAACGTGACGTTCCCGTCCACGATGGTGGACCGGATTGTGCCAGCGGTGACGCCGGAAACGCTCGATAAAATCGCGCAACTGACCGGCGTGCGTGACCCGGCGGGTGTGGCCTGTGAACCGTTCCGCCAGTGGGTGATTGAAGATAATTTTGTGGCGGGCCGTCCGGCGTGGGAAAACGCGGGGGCGCAGCTGGTACGCGATGTGGTGCCGTTTGAGGAGATGAAGCTGCGTATGCTGAACGGCAGCCACTCGTTTCTGGCGTATCTCGGTTATCTGGCGGGGTATCAGCACATCAACGATTGCATGGATGATACGAATTATCGCCACGCCGCGCAGGCGTTGATGCTTAACGAACAGGCACCGACGCTCCGCGTGCAGGGGGTTGACCTGGCGCGCTACGCGGATCGGCTGATTGAGCGCTACAGCAATCCGGCGCTGCGTCACCGCACCTGGCAAATTGCAATGGACGGCAGCCAGAAACTGCCGCAGCGCTGGCTCGATTCACTGCGCTGGCATCAGGCGCACAACAGCGCAGCGCCGCTGCTGACGCTCGGCGTGGCGGGCTGGATGCGCTACGTGAGCGGCGTGGACGAGCAGGGGAAGGCGATTGAGGTGTGCGATCCGCTGTTAAACGTCATTCAGGAGGCCGTTCGCACAAGCGAAGAGGGCGAGGCGCGGGTGAAAGCGTTGCTCGGTATTCGTGCGATTTTTGGCGAGGATCTTCCGGCGCGAACAGAGTTTGTGGCGCAGGTGACGCAGGCGTATCAGCTTCTTCTTGATGACGGTGCCAGAGCGACCGTGGCGCAGTATGTGAAAGCGGGGTGTTGACGGGTTATTAAAGGTGGGGGGTATTGGCGGGTGCGCTGCGCTTACCCACCCTACGAAAACCCATCGAGTTTGTTATTTGTAGGGCGGGTAAGCGCAGCGCACCCGCCATCAGTGAACCTTAACGCCTTGTAGGGCGGGTAAGCGGAGCGTACCCGCCATCAGTGAACCTTAACGCCTCGTAGGGCGGGTAAGCGTAGCACACCCGCCATCAGTCAACCTTAACGCCTTGTAGGCTGGGTAAGCGGAGCGCACCCGCCATCAGTGAACCTTAACGCTTTGTAGGGCGGGTAAGCGGAGCGCACCCGCCGTTCACCAGCCTTGCACCCGCCGTTCAACAACACCCGCCCGACAACTATTAATGCATACCCAAACGAATCAACTCGACCGGCTCGAATTTCCCTTCGCAACCTTCCACCTCGACGGTACGGCCACGGCGAATTTGTTCCGGCGTCATGCCGTCGCCGTGAATCGCTTTAATCACGCCGGTCTGCCCGGTGGTGCTGATCATGACACGGCTGCCGATGGTAATCGCGTTACGGTTGCGATCGTAGGTCATCATGGTGATATCTCCTCTGAATAGTTGGGAATGATCCAGACGAGCCCCATTTTAAAAATCACTACCTGAAAAACGTTAATCTCGATCAAAAACAGGGCATTTGTGTGATGAATATCACGGCCAGCAACTACTCGCCTGCGGGCCCGTTACGCACGATCTTCCCGCTCGCGATATCAATATCGATATTCGCCACCACCGGTGCGGCTTCAGGGTCGGCCGCGCCGCGACATCCCGCGCGGGTGTGATCCTCACGCACCAGCAAACGGTAAATGCCGCCGTCCTGCGCGTTCTCATAGAAAATACACTGGCCGTTGGGGTTGAGCTGCAACGAGACGGTGCGGGTTACACGGGCCAGGGGGCTTTCGCTGATATCCTCACGCCAGGCGTCGCCCGCGCCGGTCGCGTGCAGCGCCGCCGATTCCAGCCAGCCTCTGACAATTCGCCCGTCATTGCCGTACCAAGTCGCCTCGCGAAAGCCTGGCAGCGTGCGGCCCACGCTCACCGTATCGCCCGCCACCAGAAACACCTGCTGGCTGCGGCACTGCGCGTCGGGGGCGGTGTAAAAGAAATGTCGTCCACTGCCGGTTACGTCGTAGCGGTTGGCGTTCTCCAGGATACTCTGCGTATCGTCCATCTCACGAAGACGAGCGGCGCAGACGCCTTCTGGCCGGAGTATGTCTTGCTGCATTTTGAGCGCTGCGGTTTCCATCCAGCCGGTCGCCACGCGCCCTCTGTTGTCGCGATAGCTCACCCAGGCGAACGGGCGCGTTTTATCATCCGCGCTCTGGCTGTCACCTTGAGAAAGACGAAACACCTGCACGGCGTCGCCCGGCACCAGAAACGCGTCAAGGCGGCATTCTGATGACGGCGCGGAATAAAAATGTGCGCGCGGCGTGGCGCTGACGGTACTTGCCGACCACGTAAAATCCGCGGCGGCCGTGGCGATAGCCTCGCTCTGAAGACAATCGGCCAGCAGCGATGAAGAGAAAAGGGCGCAGCCTATAAGCAGTAATGCGCGCATCGCATGTCCATCCCTGTGTTGGTTCATCGCGCCGCGCGGTTACTCTTCGGTAAACCAGTCGCGGTTTTCCTGGCGGATCAGCAATACCGATTCGCTGATTTCCTGCAAATGCAGGCGCATGGCGTCGTCGGCGGCCTGCGGGTCGCGGCGCTCCAGCGCGTGAAAAATATCATTATGCTGGCGCAGCAGCATTTCCGGCGGAGAGACGTGATCGAGGCTCATATAGCGCACCCGGTCGATGGTCGCTTTAATGTTTTCCACGGTGTCCCAGGCGAGCTGGCAGTCGGCGACCTGCGTCAGGCGGTGGTGAAATTCGTCGTCGAGCTGAAAAAAATCGCTCAGCTGTTTGCGATCGATAGCCGTGCGCTGCTGATTAAGGTTTTGCTCAAGCTGATAGAGATCCGCGTCAGTCACCATACCCGCCGCCCGCTGCACCACGGCGCGCTCAATCGCCTGGCGCACAAAGCAGCCGTTACGCATCTGGCGCAGCGAAATCTTATTCACAAAACTGCCGCGCTGCGGGCGGATTTGAATCAACCCGTTTTCAGCAAGCTTGATAAACGCCTCACGAACCGGCTGGCGCGACACGTCAAAGCGCACCGAAACTTCCTTTTCAGAAAGCGGTGTGCCTGGCGGGATCAGGCAGTGCACGATATCGCGGCGCAGGATACGGTAAATCTGTTGGCTCACCGGCTGGGTCGGGTTGAGCGGAGTTTCAGCGGCCATTCTTTTGTCTTAATTTGCGGGTAACTGCGGCAATTTAACATTAATTGCCCACCCCGCCCAGCGCGGACGGGGTACGGGCAGAGGAGCGTTACTGGCGGTGTACGCTTAGCCCGGCGAAGCTCTGGCTCACCGGCATCATCTCGACGGTGTTGATATTGACATGCGCCGGGAGCGTCGCCACCCACCAGACCGCTTCGGTCACATCGTCCGGCGTCAGCGCGGTGGTATTTTCGTAGGTTTTGCCCGCTTTATCGTCATCGCCTTTAAAACGCACGTTCGAGAATTCAGTGCCGCCCACCAGACCCGGCTCGATATCCGTCACGCGCACGGCGGTGCCGTGCAGATCGGTGCGCAGATTGAGGCTGAACTGGCGCACAAACGCTTTGGTCGCGCCGTAGACATTGCCGCCCGCGTAAGGCCAGCTGCCTGCCGTGGAGCCGATATTAATGACGTGACCGCGGTTACGCTCAACCATGCCGGGCAGCACCGCGCGGGTCATATAGACCAGGCCTTTATTGTTGGTGTCTATCATGTTTTCCCAGTCTTCGACGCTCGCTTTGTGCGCGGGCTCAAGCCCCAGCGCCAGCCCGGCGTTGTTGACCAGCACATCGATGTCGCGCCACTCCAGCGGCAGGCTGCTGATGGCCTCTTCGATCGCCGCGCGATTGCGCACGTCCAGTTGCAGTGTCAGCACGCTTTCGCCAAGCTCATCCTTCAGCGCGTCGAGGCGCGCCTGGCGGCGGCCTGTCGCGATGACTTTATGACCGTTCTTCACAAACCGGCGGGTAATGGCTTCGCCAAACCCGGCCGTCGCACCGGTAACCAGAATAATCATCTCGCTGTTCCTCAAGGCTTTTTCAGAGCAGTTACCTTAGCACGCCCGGCGCGCCCTGTGGAATATCACTTCCTGATGGGTTGCGGCGCGAAACCATTGCCGTTTGCGGCGAGGCTGCATAAGCTGTGTTTTTACCATCACGCTTTTGCGGAGATCCTCATGCCGGTAACGACCCCTTTTTCCTCAGCCAGTACGCTGCCTTACGAGGCGCCGCCGTTCGACGCGATAACCGATAACGACTACCGCCCGGCCTTTGACGAGGCGGTGCGGCAGAAGCGCGCAGAGGTGGAGGCGATCGCCGCCGACCCCGCCGCCCCGACGTTTGAAAACACATACCTGGCGCTTGAGCGCAGCGGGGCGATGCTCGCGCGCGTCACCAGTGTCTTTTTCGCGATGACTTCAGCGCACACTAACGATTACCTGCAAACGCTGGATGAAGAATTTTCCACAGAGCTTGCGGCGCTGTCCGATGATATTCACTTTAATGAAACCTTATTCGCGCGGCTCAATACCGTTTATGAGCAGCGCGACGCGCTGGGGCTGGATGAGGAGTCGCGCCGTCTGGTGGAGGTCGTCTGGCAGCAGTTTATGCTTGCGGGCGCGACGCTTGGCGCGGAGCAAAAAGCACAGCTTAAAGCGCTAAACCGCGAGGCCGCGCAGCTCACCAGCCAGTTTAACCAGCGTCTGCTGGCGGCGGATAAAGCGGGCGGGCTGCTGGTGTCGTCCCGCGAGGCGCTGGCGGGGCTGAGTAAAGCCGAGGTCGCCGCCGCCGCGCAGGCCGCGCGTGAAAAAGGGCAGGAAGGGCGCTGGCTTATCGCGCTGCTGAACACCACACAGCAGCCGGCGTTACAGTCACTGGAGCGTCGCGAGACGCGCGAGGCCCTTTTTAAAGCGGGCTGGCACCGCACCGAAAAAGGCGACGCCAACGACACCCGCGCGCTGGTATTGCGCCTGGCGCAGCTGCGCGCGCAGCAGGCGGCGCTGCTCGGCTTTAAGGATTTCGCCTCCTGGACTATTGCCGATCAGATGGCCAAAACGCCGGAAGCGGCGCTGCGCTTTATGCGCGATATCGTGCCGGCGGCGACGGCGCGCGCCAACCGGGAGCTTGCCGATATTCAGCAGGTCATTGACCGCGAGAACGGCGGCTTTCAGGCCGAAGCCTGGGACTGGGCGTTTTACGCCGAACAGGTGCGGCGCGAGAAATACGCGCTCGACGACGCGCAGATCAAACCGTATTTCGAGCTGGATAACGTGCTTATTCACGGCGTCTTTTACGCCGCCAGCACGCTGTTCGGGCTCCGTTTCCAGGAACGTACCGACATTCCGGTTTATCACCCGGATGTCCGCGTCTGGGAAATCTTCGATAAAGACGGCAGCGGGCTTGCGCTGTTTTACGGCGATTTCTTCGCGCGCGACAGCAAAAGCGGCGGTGCCTGGATGGGCAATTTCGTCGACCAGTCCACGCTCACCGGCCACAGGCCGGTTATCTACAATGTCTGTAATTACCTGAAGCCCGCCGCCGGTCAGCCTGCGCTTATTTCCTGGGATGACGTTATCACGCTGTTCCACGAATTTGGCCATACGCTGCACGGTCTTTTCGCCAGCCAGCGCTACGCGACGCTCTCCGGCACCAACACGCCGCGTGATTTCGTGGAGTTCCCGTCGCAAATCAACGAACACTGGGCGAGCCACCCGGACGTTTTCGCGAACTTTGCGCGCCATTACCAGACCGGTGAGCCGATGCCGGACGCGCTTCGCGAGAAACTCTTCCGCGCGGCGCGCTTTAACAAAGGCTACGACATGACCGAGCTGTTAGCCGCGGCGCTGCTCGATCAGCACTGGCACAGCCTGACGCCGCAATCCACACCCGAGGATGTGGCCGCGTTTGAAGCAGCCGCGCTTTCGCAGGAGCACATCGCGCTGCGCGCCGTCCCGCCGCGCTACCGGAGCAGCTATTTCGCCCACATCTTTGGCGGCGGCTATGCGGCGGGCTACTACGCCTATCTCTGGACACAAATGCTGGCGGACGACGGCTATCAGTGGTTTGTAGAGCAGGGCGGGTTAAACGCGCAAAACGGCGCGCGCTTTCGCGACGCCATTCTTTCGCGTGGCAACAGTCGCGATCTCGAAGCGTTATGGCTCGCCTGGCGCGGCCACGCCCCACGCATCGAGCCGATGCTGGAAAACCGTGGCTTAACGGAATAAACCCACGTTTAGGTGACGTTGAACCTGCGCATGGCATGATGCGGCAATAAGCGTGATGTTGAGCGCAGGACAAAAACAATCCATGCAAGCCTTACCGTCAGTTCACGCTGGCGGTATTTTTTTGTTTTACGCTCAGTCATCCCATTTCTTGCTGCAATACGCGGCAAGAAACCCCGCCAGCAAGACAATTCCCGGCATACAGATAAACAGATCCGCGGCTCCCGGCATCACGACTCCCGCCTTTAGTCACACCCTTCTTTAACAAAGCCCTGAACGTGTGACGTAAAGACGACAGCGGGATAATAGTTTGGCGACAGACGCGCTTACTGCGCGTTTTCGCAGAGCGGCGCGTCGGGGAGGTTGGCGGCGTCCGGTAGATCAGGCGGCGTTGCGAAACCAGCGCCAGCGCTGAATAGCGGCATGCCGTCAAGCTGCCACTGCTGCCAGAGCGCAAGCTGGGCGGGCGTTAACGGCACATCGCTGTAAATCAGATAGTGATCGGCGGCGAACTGCGCGAGATCGGGCAGCGGCACGGGCTGCTGCAGCACATCAATGCGAAAGCCTTCACCGGAAAAGCGAATCGCTTCCAGCCAGACGCTCAGCGGATCGTGACTGTTCATCGCTATCACGACCAGCCCGGACGCCGGACGCTTACGCAACGTCTGCATCAGAAAGGTGGCGTATTCGATAATCAGCGTGTCGAAGCGCGCACGGCGCGTCAGTTGCGCGCTGGCGTGCCCGTGCCCCAGCCACAGACGGAGTGGCAGCACGACCTTATCCAGCAGCATCCCGGCGGGCAGCTCGCGGCCCATTTTAAGCAGCAGCGCGCGGCCCTTTTCAAGGCTCGTTTTCTCAAGCGTGGCGAGCAACTGCTCCTGCCATACTTCCCACTGGCTGATCTGGGTCGTCTGTTCACCCTTCAGAATGCGGGCGATTTCATTAAGCGGCAGGCCGCGATCGAGCCATTTCAGGATGGCGTGAATGCGCATCAAATGGCTGTAGTCAAAATAGCGTCTGCCGCTGTCGTCGCGCACGGGCTGGAGTAATCCTGACCGCTGCCACGCGCGTAAATTAGGCATGCTGACTCCGCACTGATCGGAGAGCATTTCGATCGTGAAATGAGACATGGCGATTCCTTAATGCCAGGCTGCAATACAAAACAGGAGAGGAATGGCCCTTTCAAGAGAAACGAAGGGAAGAAGAGAACAGGGTTTACGCTAACACACTTCGTCCACCCTGCTAATCATTAACGGTGCATTATTCAATATTCGTCGTGAATATGAATATACATTAGGTAAGCTGATAATGCCGGTTCGGCAATAATTTAGCCGGTTTTTGCGCCTCTTCGTTCATTTCACGTAAGTCTATTTCAATATTATTGCAAAGCGCGTCCAGCGGCAGATCGTTATCTTCGGTGCCGAAAGGGTCTTCCAGCTCTTCGGCCAGCGTATCGAGCGCAATAAACGTGTACGAAATAAACACGGACACAAAGGGCGTCATAAAATGCAGGTCAGTCACCAGCGCGAACGGCAGCATAATACAGAAGCAATAAACCGTGCGGTGCAGCATCAGCGAATAGGCGAACGGCGGCGGCGTATTGGCGATGCGCTCGCAGCCCGCCAGTACTGCCGCAAGCTGATTAATATGCTGATCGAGCGTCTGAAAGAGAATATCGGACAGCCCGTTGCGCCGCGCGGCAAGCCACTCACCCATAATAAGTAAAATCGTATTACAGGGTGAATTGCTGTTCATTACGCGCGCCATTTCACTGCGGGTGAGATAGCGGTCAAGCACATTGTCGAGCTTCCTGCGGCGCAGCGTCAGGCGCAGGCAGTGGCAAAACGCTACCTCCAGATTCACCAGATGATGAAGCTCCTGTGCATTATCCGGCAGCAGCGTGCGGGCAGTGCGCAGCAGTGAACGGCAGTGGATAACCAGTTGCCCCCAAATCAGGCGCGCTTCATTAAAACGGGCAAAACAGGTGCTATTTCGAAATCCAAGAAAAATCGCAATCGCCACCCCCAGAATACTAAAAGGGGCGGTGGTCAGTTTTATTCCGAGCGCCTCATACCACGGTAAAAAGAAAATAACCGTCACTGAGAGCAGGAAATTAAGGAGTAGACGCGTGGATATTTTGGCTAATACGGAACCATGCCAGACAAAGAGTCGGGCAAACCAGTGCTGAGGGGGACGAACAATCATGATACTCACAAGGGGTTAACAAAAGCGCTACTTATTAAACGAGATAGCGCTTTTGTCTGCAACCAGAAAAACGCAGTGTCTTACCCTAAAGGAATAAATTTCGCCTTTGCACGCGCCAGCCAGTCGCGGGACTTTCTCAGCGAACCGCCTTTGCGGAACAGCAGAAACACGTCTTGTCCCATAATCAGCACCATAAAACGGTCTTTTAACTTCATGGAGGGGCAGCAGTACCATTTCTGTTTCATTAATCACTCCTCGGCGGAAATTAAATCAACGAACGACACTTCGCAGATAAATAATAGACCTGACTGCGACCCGGAAATAATTAACGCTTTCTTTTAAGAATTTTCTTATTAAGCGAGAGCGCAAGACGATAAAACCCTTTGGTATTCAGCAGATAAACACACCCTGTAAAATATATTCGTACAAGCGCAGCGTTAAAATAGTTGATTGCGGCTAATGTGACTTGCGAAACGGAGAAGCGTGCCTATAGTTACTGCTGCGTTCGCATGGTGAGAACGCGCTTTAAATTATCTCTGCTTATCCGAGGAGAATATTATGGCTCAACATCGTGGTGGTTCAGGTAATTTTGCTGAGGATCGTGAACGCGCTTCTGAAGCCGGTCGTAAAGGCGGCCAGAATAGCGGCGGAAATTTTAAAAATGACCGCGAGCGTGCCGCAGAAGCTGGCCGTAAAGGCGGTAAAAGCAGCAGCCGTTCGTCTTCCTGACGGGCTTGCGGGCCGCATGCGCCCGGCATAACGTCCCTCCGGTATGAGTCAATGCTCATACCGGAGGTCGTTTAGCGCATGACGTAAATACCTTTTATTTGTTTAATGACCTTATGAAATTACAACGCGCAGTAAAAATAACGTTGCTTCCGCTTCTCTCCCTCGCTTTTTTAGCGCAGGCGGAAAACGCCACACCGCCGGGTGCTGATAAAAGCACGACGACCAGGTTACTGGAAACCGGTGCGGCCGTATTACAAAGCAACGCTCCGTTAAAAGGATTTGATATTTATCTGGTGGGCTTTCATCCGATGAAAGAGATCCCCGAAAAACAGATGGAAGCGCACCACTATTGCCATCAGGTCAATCAGGATTTTGCCCAGTGCGTCTTATTTGACGGTAATACCAAAGAGGCCAGGATGAATGGCCTGGAATATATCATTTCCGAAAAACTGTTTAATCAACTGCCGGCGCAGGAAAAACAGTACTGGCATCCGCACAATGGCGAAATACTCAGTGGGCAGCTTATCGCGCCGGGTATCCCGGAGCCAGCTGAGCACCGCCTGATGCAGGATAAAATGAACAGCTACGGGAAAACCTGGCATGTCTGGCATACCGGCGGGCCGGGTGATAAAGGCGATGCGTTGCCGCTTGGGCCGCCGATGCTTGCCTGGTCATTTAACCGTGACGGCGAGGCGAAGCCTGAGCTTGTCAGCGAGCGCGACAAAAAGCTTGGCGTCAACACTGACGAAATCCGCCGCTCGCGCGCCGATCTTGAAAAATTCGCGAAGCCGCAAAGCGGCGTCGATGCCCTGAAAGGGCAGTTTAAAGGCGATATCAAAGATATTCCTGGCGTAGTGGACAGCAGCGCTTCGTCTGAGAAAAAATAACCCCTGTTTGTGCCTTTCGTTTTCCCCACTTCGGTGGGGATTCTTTTATCTGCTACATGAATATTTTTCAACACCCATGAAATTTCCTCGTTTGCCTGATGCACAGGGTAATGTCATTCTCTGGACATATAGACATCCAGACGGCTAAAAATTCAATTATTGAACTATCACCTGACGTGACCATCGCGGCAGGCTACGAGGAGAACACTATGCAGCGTCAACACGCCCCGTTTCGCGCCGATATCGTCGGCAGCTTTTTACGTCCGGATGCCATTAAGCAGGCCCGCCAGCAGTTTGCGGCAGGGGAGATAGACGCCGCGCACCTGCGTAAAATCGAAGACGACGCGATTCGTCACGCCGTTGAACAGCAGTGCGCCTGCGGCCTGCATGTGGTAACCGACGGCGAATTTCGCCGCGCCTGGTGGCATCTCGATTTCTTCGGCGCGCTGCAGGGCGTGGAGCTGGTGGAAGTGAATCAGGGCATCCAGTTCAACGGTATCCAGACCAAAGCGCAGAGCGTGCGCGTCACCGGTAAAGTGGCGTTTGGCGATCACCCGATGCTGGAAGATTTCCGCTTCCTGAAAAGCGTCAGCGGCAATGCCGAGCCGAAAATGACCATTCCAAGCCCGAGCGTGCTGCATTTTCGCGGCGGCGCGGCGGCCATCGACCGTAACGTCTACCCGGATCTGAAGGACTACTTCGACGATCTCGCCACCACCTGGCGTGACGCCATCCGCGCCTTTTACGACGCGGGCTGCCGCTATCTGCAACTGGATGACACCGTCTGGGCGTATCTGTGCTCTGATGAGCAGCGCCGTCAAATCCGCGAGCGCGGCGACGATCCGGACGAACTGGCGCGCATTTATGCCCGTGTGCTGAACCAGGCGCTGGAGGGCAAACCGGAGGATTTAACCATCGGGTTGCACGTCTGCCGCGGGAATTTCCGCTCAAGCTGGATTGCCGAAGGCGGCTATGAACCGGTGGCCGAAGTGCTGTTTGGCACAGTGAATGTCGATGCGTTTTTCCTGGAATATGACAACGACCGTTCCGGCGATTTCGCGCCGCTGCGCTTTATCCGTCCGGGTAAACAGCAGGTGGTGCTGGGGCTGATTACCACCAAGAACGGCGAGCTGGAGAACCCGGAGCTGATTAAAGCGCGTCTGGAAGAAGCGGCGAAATATGTGGATATCAATCAGATCTGTTTAAGCCCGCAGTGCGGTTTCGCCTCGACCGAAGAGGGCAACAGCATTACGCCTGCCGAGCAGTGGGAAAAAGTGCGCCTGGTGACGAGTGTCGCCAGCGAAGTGTGGTAAGGCGGGTTTTGAACGGCGGGTGCGCGATGCTTACCCGCCCTACAGAAATATGACGCTGATGTTGATGGTTTTGCTCCGGCTTAAAAAAATCGGCCTCGCTGTTTCGCCGCAGGCCGGGGCGCACCGGAGGGACCCGGTGCGAGGGCATGACAATACAGGGAGGTATTGTCTTGCCCGACCCGCAGCCGGAGGGAATAAGGCGAGGCTTCCCCGCAGGGGCGATTTTCCGCCGGGAGCCGGGATTGCAAAGGGGGCGGCGGCGAGCCCCCTTTGCACGTTCGCGTGAGGAAAGCGTCTATATAAAGATGACATTGTGGCGAACGGAACGAATTCACTGACCTGATATGTTAATAAATGGCTGGCGGGTGCGCTTTGCTTACCCGCCCTACAAAACGCCACCCTTATCGCATGGCGGGTGCGCGTCGCTTACCCGCCCTACAAAACGCCACCCTTATCGCATGGCGGGTGCGCTTTGCTTATTCGCCCTACAAAACGCCACCCTTATCGCATGGCGGGTGCGCTTTGCTTATCCGCCCTACAAAACGCCACCCTCATCGTAGGGTGGGTAAGCGCAGCGCACCCACCATTTCTATGCCCCACCATTAACCCGCCCTCTGAAGCCATCGCAAAAATGTATTCACGCCACGTTAACCATCATCTTTATTTATTTTATCGGCGCATTGCACATTAATGTCGCACCGCTGCACCATAACGAAACCACGTATTATCTGAAGGAGGAAATTTTAAAGATTAAACAGGAAGTATTTTGAGATTTAATTATTAATATATTGAAATATAAGAACTTTTAAAAACTGGCATCCCCTTTGCTAAATAACACGCATCTTGTATACCAGATGGGATGCCAGTTATGTCACAGAGTTCACCGCTGTTTACGCCGCTGACGCTTGCTGAGTGGCGCAGGGAATATCAGGACGATCCGACGCGCATTACGGATATTTATTCCGCCGCCTTCACGAATGACGAGAATAACGATCCGGCGTGGATAACCCGCGCCAGCGCGTCGCATCTTGAAGCCCAAATTGCGCCGTTACTGGCGGCCATCAACGAGGGCAAAAGCCTTGCGGATTTTCCGCTCTTCGGCGTGCCGTTCGCGGTGAAAGACAATATTGACGTCGCCGGGTTACCCACAACGGCCGCCTGTCCGGCGTTTGCGTATACCCCGCAGGAAGACGCCACCGTTGTGGCGAAACTCAAAGCCGCAGGCGCTATCGTGCTTGGCAAAACCAATCTGGATCAGTTCGCGACAGGGCTGGTCGGCACCCGCTCGCCCTACGGCGCGGTGCCGAACACCTTTAACCCGGCGTATGTCAGCGGCGGCTCCAGCGCCGGTTCGGCGTCCACGGTGGCGCGCGGGCTGGTCGCTTTCGCGCTCGGCACCGACACCGCAGGCTCCGGGCGCGTCCCGGCCGGGTTCAACAACATTGTCGGCCTCAAACCCACCAAAGGCTGGCTGTCGAACCGTGGCGTGGTGCCCGCGTGCCGCCTGAACGACTGCGTGTCGGTCTTCGCGTTAAGCGCCGCCGATGCTTTCCAGGTGGCGAGCCTCGCGGGCGGCTATGACGCCGCTGACGCATACTCGCGCGCCAACCCGCGCACCGCGCCCGCACGACTTCCCGCACAACCCCGTTTTGCGGTGCCTGACGCGCCCGAATTTTATGGCGACCGCCACAGCGAGGCGGCGTACCGCCAGAGCCTGACGCGCCTCGAAGCGCTCGGCGCGACGCTGGTGCCTGTCGATTTCACGCCGTTTCGCACGCTTGCGGAGCAGCTCTATCAGGGCGCCTGGGTCGCCGAGCGCACCGTCGCGGTGGGCGAGATGCTCAATGAGCCAGCGGACGTCATGGACCCGACCGTGCGCGATATTGTGGAGGGCGGCCTGAAATACACGGCCTGCGACGCCTGGCAGGCGGAATATATCCGCGCCGCGCTCGCGCGCCAGATTGCACAGGTGCTGGAGACCGTAGACGCGCTGGTCGTGCCCACATCGCCTACCATTCATACGCTCGATGAAATGAAAGCAGAGCCGGTGCGTTACAACTCGCACTTCGGCTACTACACCAACTTCACTAACCTGGCGGATCTCTGCGCACTGGCGCTGCCTGGCGATTTCCGTGACGACGGCCTGCCGGCTGGCATTACGCTTATCGCGCCCGCCTGGCATGACGCGGCGCTGGCGCACTTCGGCGCGCTCTGGCAGCAGGCGGTGCCGCTGCCGCTCGGCGCAACGAATAAAGCGCTGCCCGCGGCCGAACCGTTCGCGCCATCGCCACACCACGTGCGCCTCGCGGTCGTCGGCGCGCACCTGCGCGGCATGCCGCTCAACCACCAGCTCACCACCCGCGACGCGGTGTTTATCGAAGAGACCACCACGGCGGCGGACTATCGCCTTTATGCGCTCGCCAACACCACGCCGCCGAAGCCAGGGCTTGTGCGCGCAGACAGCGGGCAGCCCATCGTGGTGGAGCTGTGGGATATCCCGCTCGCGCGCTTTGGGGAGTTTGTTGCGGAGATCCCGCCGCCGCTCGGTATCGGCACGCTGACGCTCGCCGATGGCCGCGCGGTAAAAGGCTTTATCTGCGAACCGCAGGCGCTCGGGAGCGCCACCGACATCACGGAATGGGGCGGCTGGAAAGCCTGGCTTGCCCGCCACCAGAGCGCCTGAGGAGAAAATCATGTTCAGTAAAGTGCTTATCGCCAACCGCGGCGAGATCGCCTGTCGCGCCATTCGTACCCTGAAAAAAATGGGCATCGCGAGCGTCGCGGTCTACTCAACGCCGGATCGTAACGCGCAGCATGTGCTCGATGCCGATATCGCCATCGCGCTCGACGGCGACGCGGCGCGCGACACCTATCTTAACGTCGATAAAATTCTCGCAGCGGCGAAAGCGAGCGGGGCGCAGGCGATTTTCCCCGGCTACGGTTTTCTTTCCGAGCGCGCCGAATTCGCAGCGGCGTGCGAAGCCGCGGGCCTGGTATTCATCGGCCCGACGCCGCAGCAGATTGGCGATTTTGGCCTGAAACACCGCGCCCGCGCGCTGGCGGCACAGGCGGGCGTGCCGATGACGCCGGGCAGCGGGCTGCTGCGCTCGCTTGAGGAGGCAACCCAGGCGGCAGAAGATATTGGCTACCCGGTGATGCTGAAAACCACCGCGGGCGGCGGCGGCATCGGGCTCACGCGCTGCGATGACGCGCCTTCGCTGGCGCAGGCCTGGGAGAGCGTCAGACGCCAGGGCCTGCAGTTTTTCAGCGATGACGGCGTGTTTATTGAGAAATTCATCAGCCGCGCGCGTCACCTGGAAGTGCAGATCCTGGGCGATGGCAAGGGTTACGTGGCGGCGCTCGGCGAGCGCGACTGTTCGCTCCAGCGCCGTAATCAGAAAGTGGTGGAAGAGACGCCCGCGCCGGGTCTGCCGCAGGCGACCCGCGAGGCGCTGCACGCCGCCGCGGTGGCGCTTGGCGAATCGGTCAATTATCGCAGCGCAGGCACCGTTGAGTTTATCTACGACGCCGGGAGCGATCGCTTCTGGTTTCTGGAGGTGAACACCCGCCTTCAGGTGGAGCACCCGGTAACCGAGGCTGTGACGGGGCTCGATCTTATCGAGTGCATGATCAATGTGGCCGCGGGCGAGCCGCTGGAAAGGGCGCGGCTCGCAAAAGCGCCGCAGGGCGCGTCGATAGAGGTGCGTCTCTATGCCGAAGATCCGCTGAAAAACTTTCAGCCGTCGCCGGGGCAGCTTACCGACGTGCATTTCCCTGACGGCGTGCGGGTCGATGGCTGGGTCAGCACCGGCGCGGAAGTCAGCGCGTTTTACGATCCGATGATCGCCAAAATCATCGTTCACGGCGACGACCGCCCGCAGGCGCTGTCGAAACTGCGTCAGGCGCTCGACGCCACGCGCCTGCACGGTATCGCCACTAATCTCGATTACCTGCGCCAGATTATTCGTCTGGAGGCGTTTGAAAACGCTACCATGTGGACGCGCCTGCTGGATGAAGTGAGCTACCACGCGCACGCCATCGAAGTGCTGGAGCCAGGCACCTGGAGCAGCGTACAGGATTATCCGGGCCGTCTGGGCTACTGGGATATCGGCGTGCCGCCGTCCGGGCCGATGGACGATTACGCTTTCCGGCTGGCGAACCGCATCGTCGGTAACGCGCCGGAGGCCGCCGGGCTTGAATTCACGCTTCAGGGACCGACGCTGCGCTTTCACAGCGACGCTATCTTCGCGCTCACCGGCGCGGACTGCGACGCAAAACTGGATGGCGAACCGGTCGCCTGCTGGCAGCCGGTCACCGTCCGCACCGGACAAACGCTGACGCTGGGCCGCGCCCGCACAGGCTGTCGCGGTTATCTGGCGGTGCGTAACGGCATCGACGTGCCGCAGTATCTCGGCAGCCGTTCCACCTTCGCGCTCGGGCAGTTCGGCGGCCATGCCGGACGCACGCTGCGCCCCGGCGATGTGCTGGCGATATCGCGCCCGGCGCTCGCCGCCTGCACCACGCCTGCGCCCATCTCGCCGCCCCGGACGCCGGAGCCGGGGGTTATCCCGCGTTATGGCGAGGTCTGGAATATCGGCGTGCTCTACGGGCCGCACGGCGCGCCCGATTTCTTTACGCCCGCGTCAATGGACGCTTTCTTCGCCGCCGAATGGCAGGTGCATTACAACTCCAACCGTCTCGGCGTGCGGCTGGTCGGCCCGAAGCCGGAGTGGAGCCGCGCCGATGGCGGTGAGGCGGGCCTGCATCCGTCTAACGTCCATGACTGCGAATACGCTATCGGGGCGATTAACTTTACCGGCGACTTCCCGGTGATCCTCACCCGCGACGGCCCAAGCCTCGGCGGTTTTGTCTGCCCGGTCACCATTGCCCGCGCGGAGCTGTGGAAAGTCGGTCAGGTGAAGCCTGGCGATCGCATTCGTTTTCACCCGGTAAGCATCGAACATGCGCAGTCGCTGGAGCTGGCGCAGGAAGTGGCCTGCAACCATCTGCGCGCGGTGACGGCCCGCCCGGATGAGACGCCGACGCTGCTGCCCGGCACAACCGGAAGTGCGGCGATTTTAGCCGAAGTGCCTGCGCAAAATGGTCTGCCCGCCGTGGTCTGGCGGCAGGCGGGCGACAGCTACATTCTCATTGAATATGGCGACAACGTGCTGGATCTGGCGCTGCGCCTGCGTGTGCATCTGCTGATGAAAGCGATTCGTTCAAGCGGCGTCGAGGGCGTGGAGGAGCTTTCACCCGGCGTGCGGTCGTTGCAGGTGCGTTACGACAGCCAGCGCCTGGGGCAGCGCGCCTTGCTGACGCTGCTGATGAGCCTTGAAAAACAGCTTGGCGATGTGGAGTCGCTGAAGATCCCCTCGCGAATCGTCTGGCTGCCGATGGCGTTTGAAGACAGCGCGACGCTTGGCGCGGTCGAGCGTTACCAGCAGACCGTGCGCGCCCAGGCACCGTGGCTGCCGAATAACGTCGATTTTATCTGCCGCGCGAACGGGCTGTCGCACCGCGACGACGTGAAAAAGGTAGTGTTCGACGCGAGCTATCTGATCCTCGGGCTGGGGGATGTCTATCTCGGTGCGCCGTGCGCGGTGCCGGTCGATCCGCGCCATCGCCTGCTCAGTTCGAAATATAACCCGGCGCGCACGTGGACCGCCGAGGGCACCGTCGGCATCGGCGGGATGTATATGTGCATCTACGGTATGGATTCGCCCGGCGGCTACCAGCTGGTGGGGCGCACGTTGCCCATCTGGAACAAATTCCTCAAAAACCCGCAGTTCGGCGAGGAGCCGTGGTTACTCAAATTCTTCGATCAGGTGCGTTTCTACCCGGTGAGCGAAGCCGAACTGAATGATTTCCGCGATGCTTTCCGCGAGGGCCGCGCGTCTGTCCGTATCGAAGAGAGCGAGTTTGATTTTGCGGCATACCGCGCCTTTTTAGCGGCCAACGAGCAGGATATCGCCGCGTTCCGCGAGCGTCAGCAGGCCGCGTTCAGCGCCGAGGTGGCGCACTGGCACACGCAGGAGCCGGAGGATGACCCCCATGAGGCGCAGGCAGAAGATGAGGCCGAAAGCGAAGGGCAACTGGTGAGCGCCGATCTCAACGGCAACATCTGGAAGATTCTGGTCGAGCCGGGCCAGCGGGTGAAGCAGGGCGAGCCGCTTATCGTGGTGGAGGCCATGAAGATGGAGCTGATGGTGCATGCGCCGGTGGATGGCGTGGTGGCGCGTATTCGTTGTCAGCAGGGGCGGCCTGTGGCACCGGGCGATGCCCTTTTGTGGCTGGGCTGATCTGGCTTGCCGGGCGGCGGGTGCGCGTTGCTTACCCGCGCTACAACGCTGAGTTGATCTGACATACCAGGCGGCGGGTGCGCTGACGCTTACCCGCCCTACAACGCTGAGTTGATCTGACATGCCGGACGGCGGGTGCGCTGACGCTTACCCGCCCTACAACGCTGAGTCGATCTGACATGTCGGGCGGCGGGTGCGCTGGCGCTTACCCGCCCTACAACGCTGAGTCGATCTGACATGCCGGGCGGCGGGTGCGCTGACGCTTACCCGCCCTACAACGCAAGCCGCCCCCGTAGGGCGGGTAAGCGAAGCGCACCCGCCGCGTAAAACAAATAGCACGGAGGGCGGGTAAGCAACGCGCACCCGCCATATCAAACCAGACGCCAACAGGAGGCGCTATGCCACTTACTGCCCGACAACACGCGGCGCACCCGGAGGCGCAGGGCGATCGCATCTACCGGCTGATGAAACAGGCGATCTTCGATTTCCGCCTGCTGCCGGGCGATCGCTTCAGCGAAAACGACGTCGCCGCGCGCATGGGGGCGAGCCGCACGCCGGTGCGTCAGGCGCTGCACCGGCTCGAACAGGAAGGCTATCTCGACGTTCAGCCGCGCAGCGGCTGGCAGGTGCGGCCGATCGATTTCGACCATCTGGAGGCGCTCTACGATCTGCGCATCGTGCTGGAAACCGAAGCCGTCGCGCGCCTCTGCGCCTTACCGGCGCACGTCACGCCGCTGCCGCTGCGTGAGCTGCGCGAATTCTGGATTGACGCGCCGCCGCTCGCGGATGGCAGCGATGTCGCGCCGCATGATGAGGCATTCCACCTGACGCTCGTTGCCACCGCGGGCAACCCGGAAATGGCGCGCGTGCATCGCGAGGTCACGGAAAAAATCCGCATTGTGCGCCGCATGGATTTCACCCAGGCGTCGCGCGTCAGCGCGACCTACGCCGAGCACGGCCAGATCCTGCTCGCCATTTTTGAACGCAGCCTGAAGGAGGCCCGGACCCGACTGCACGACCATATCGCCCAAAGCCAGAAAGAGGTTCGCAAGATTACGCTGCACGCCCTGCAACAGGCGCGGCGTGGCGCGTCAGATTAACCGTACACACAGCATCCATTATCAGGAGTGACCTTATGCATCGTCGTACTTTGTTAAAAGCCTTCGCCCTTTCCGCCTCGGTCATCAGCATGGGGTTCGCCTTCAGCGCCCAGGCCGCCGACACCATTAAAGTGGGCATTATGCACTCGCTCTCCGGCACGATGGCGATATCGGAAACGCCGCTCAAAGATGTGGCGCTAATGACTATCGATGAGATCAACGCCAAAGGCGGCGTTCTCGGCAAAAAACTGGAGCCTGTCGTGGTCGATCCGGCCTCCAACTGGCCGCTATTTGCCGAGAAAGCCCGCCAGTTGCTGAGCCAGGATAAAGTCGCGGTGGTCTTCGGCTGCTGGACATCGGTATCGCGTAAATCGGTACTGCCGGTCTTTGAAGAACTCAACGGGCTGCTCTTCTACCCGGTGCAGTATGAGGGCGAAGAGATGTCGCCGAATGTCTTCTATACAGGTGCCGCGCCGAACCAGCAGGCGATCCCGGCAGTGGAATACCTGATGAGCGAAGATGGCGGCGGCGCGAAGCGCTTCTTCCTGCTCGGCACCGATTACGTCTACCCACGCACCACCAATAAGATCCTGCGCGCGTTCCTGCACGCTAAAGGCGTTCAGGATAAAGACATTGAAGAGGTCTACACCCCGTTTGGCTACAGCGACTACCAGACGATTGTCGCTAACATCAAAAAATTCTCCGCGGGCGGTAAAACGGCTGTCGTATCCACCATTAACGGCGATTCCAACGTGCCGTTCTATAAAGAGCTGGCGAACCAGGGGCTGAAGGCGACCGACGTGCCGGTGGTGGCGTTCTCGGTGGGCGAAGAAGAACTGCGCGGGATCGACGCCAAACCGCTGGTGGGCAACCTGGCCGCGTGGAACTACTTCGAGTCGGTGGATAACCCGGAAAACAAAAAATTTGTCGCTGATTACCGCGCTTACGCCAAAGCGCACAAGCTGCCGAACGCCGATACCGTCGTGACCAACGATCCGATGGAAGCGACCTATGTCGGCATTCATATGTGGGCGCAGGCGGTAGAGAAGGCGGGCACAACGGATGTCGACAAGGTGCGCGCGGCGATGGCCGGGCAATCGTTCAAAGCACCATCCGGTTTTACGTTAACCATGGATAACACCAACCACCATCTGCATAAGCCGGTGATGATTGGCGAAATCGAGGGCAACGGCCAGTTCAACGTGGTGTGGCAGACCGAAGCACCGGTGCGCGCGCAGCCGTGGAGCCCGTATATCGCCGGGAACGACAAAAAAGCCGACACGCCGGTGAAAACCGCCAGCAATTAAGGGGCGGTCACGGGTCACGCAATTGTGCCGGTTAATGTGGCGGGTGCGCTTCGCTTACCCGCCCTACAGGGAATAAACGTGTTTTGTAGGGCGGGTAAGCGAAGCGCACCCGCCGTAAAAAACCTGTAACTGCCCACCCGCCATAACGGTTGCAAAGGAGATAACCATGACATTATTCCGCTGGCTGATGGTCGCCGCCTTGCTGGTGCCGTGGCTCGCCCGCGCCGGTGATGCCGATGATTTCGCGGCTGCGAGCCGAAGCACACAGGCTGCGCTGTTGCAAACCTGGGCGACAACGCCGGACGCCGCGCGTCTGCCGCTGCTGGTCGCGCTTGGCCAGGAGAATCTGGTCGTTGATACGCAGAAGCATCCGTTCGCGCAGCGCCCGGAAGGGGTGACCGCGCTCGGTAGCGCCGCCACACCGGTGGGCACGGTAAAACCCCTTCGGCTCACCAACCGCCTGCGTAATCTCGCCGCCGCGGCGCTGGCCACGCATCGTCTGGTGAGTGACAACGTCACGCAGCGCCTTGATGCCGCCCGCGCGTTACAGCGCGACGGCGACCCGCAAATGGCCTCCTTACTGACGCAGCGTCTGGCCGTCGAAAAAGACGACACCGTGCGCGACGCGCTTTCCAGCGCGCTTGCGAGCCTGCAACTGGCAAGCCCGGATGCGACGGTGCGCCTGAATGCCGTCACGCGGCTTGGCGCATCCGGCGATCCGCAAACCCGCGCGCGGCTCCAGCCCTTTACCGACGCGGCCAGCGAGCCTGATGCCCGCGTGCGCGAGGCCGCAGCCGCAAGCGTACGTGCAATTGACCATCGGCTGATGGTCGGCGATCTGCTCGGCCAGGCGTTTATGGGGCTGTCGCTCGGCTCGATTCTGCTGCTGGCCGCGCTCGGTCTTGCCATCACCTACGGCCTGCTTGGCGTTATTAATATGGCCCACGGCGAAATGCTGATGCTCGGCGCGTACGCCACCTGGTGCGTGCAGAACGCGCTGGCGGAATTTGCACCGCAGTGGCTGACGTTCTATCCGCTGCTGGCGCTGCCGGTGGCGTTTCTGGTGACGGCCTGCGCCGGGATGGCGCTTGAGCGCACCATTATTCGCCACCTGTATGGCCGCCCGCTGGAGACGCTGCTCGCCACCTGGGGCATCAGCCTGATGCTTATCCAGCTGGTGCGCATGGCGTTTGGCGCGCAAAACGTCGAGGTGGCGAACCCGGCCTGGCTTTCCGGCGGCATTCAGGTGCTGCCGAACCTGATCCTGCCGTGGAACCGTCTGGTGGTGATGGGCTTTGTGCTGCTGGTGCTGTTTTTCACCTGGCTTGTGCTCAATAAAACGCGGCTTGGCATGAACGTGCGGGCGGTGACGCAAAACCGCGCGATGGCCGCCTGCTGCGGCGTGCCCACCGGACGCGTCGATATGCTGGCCTTCGGGCTTGGCTCCGGTATCGCGGGGCTTGGCGGCGTGGCGCTCTCGCAGCTTGGCAACGTCGGGCCGGAGCTCGGTCAGGGCTACATCATCGATTCGTTTTTAGTGGTGGTGCTGGGCGGCGTTGGCCAGCTCGCGGGTAGCGTGGCGGCGGCGTTTGGTCTGGGGATTTTCAATAAAATCCTTGAGCCGCAGGTCGGCGCGGTGCTTGGCAAAATTGCCATCCTGGTGATGGTTATCCTGTTTATTCAGAAACGCCCGCAGGGGTTATTTGCACTCAAAGGGAGGGCCGTGGAATGACGCAGCCGGTGACTTTAACGCTGGTCCGAAAAGCGCCGCGCCTGAGCGTTATCGCAGGCGGGCTGGCGCTGGCGGCGCTCTTCGCGCTGCCGTTTCTCACGCTGTTACCCGCAAGCCACCCGCTCGCGGTCTCCACCTGGACGCTGACGTTAATGGGCAAAATCCTCTGCTACGCGATTGTCGCGGTGGCGCTGGATCTGGTCTGGGGCTACGCCGGGCTTTTATCACTCGGCCACGGAATTTTCTTCGCGCTCGGCGGCTACGCGATGGGCATGTATCTCATGCGCCAGGCGGCGGGCGACGGGCTGCCCGCGTTTATGTCGTTTCTCTCCTGGAGCGAGCTGCCGTGGTACTGGTGGGGCACGTCGAATTTTCTCTGGGCGCTGCTGCTGGTGGTGCTGGTGCCGGGGCTGCTGGCGCTGGTTTTCGGCTTTTTTGCGTTCCGCTCGAAAATCAAAGGCGTCTATTTTTCCATCATTACCCAGGCGCTGACCTTTGCCGGGATGTTGCTCTTTTTTCGCAATGAAACCGGCTTTGGCGGCAACAACGGCTTTACCGGCTTTACCACGCTGCTCGGGTTTTCGCTCACCGCGACCGGCACGCGCATCGCGCTCTTTATCGCCACGCTCGCCTTACTGCTGGCCTGCCTGGCGGTCGGGCTGTGCCTCGCGCGCAGCAAATTTGGCCGGGTGCTGACGGCGGTGCGCGACGCGGAAAGCCGCCTGATGTACTGCGGCTACGATCCGCGCGGCTTCAAGCTGCTGGTCTGGACGATTTCCGCGGTAATGTGCGGCCTTGCAGGCGCGCTCTATGTGCCGCAGGTCGGCATCATTAACCCCGGTGAAATGTCGCCGACCAACTCCATTGAAGCCGCCATCTGGGTGGCGCTCGGCGGGCGCGGCACGCTGGTGGGGCCGGTGTTCGGCGCGCTGCTGGTTAACGGAGCCAAAAGCCTCTTTACCGTGGTGATGCCGGAGTACTGGCAGCTCTTTTTAGGGCTGATATTTATTCTGGTCACCCTGTTTCTGCCGCGCGGTGTGGCGGGGCTTTTGCGCAGAGGAGAGAAATAATGCACGCCACGGATACGCTCTATACCCGCCAGTATGAGACCGACCGCTTTCGCGCCGAGACCGATCCGGTGCTGCAACTGGAGAAAATCAATGTCAGTTTTGACGGCTTCCAGGCGCTCACCGATCTGACGCTCTCGACCGGCGTCGGCGAACTGCGCTGCATTATCGGCCCCAACGGCGCGGGCAAAACCACGCTGATGGATGTCATTACCGGCAAAACCCGGCCCCAGAGCGGGCGCGCGATTTACGATCAGCAAACCGATCTGACGCGCCTTGAACCGGTGGAAATCGCCCGGCGCGGTATCGGGCGCAAATTCCAGAAGCCGACGGTGTTTGAGGCGCTGACGGTGTTTGAGAATCTGGAGCTCGCGCAAAAGGGCGATAAATCGGTGCGCGGCACGCTGCGCGCGCGGCTGAATGCCGAGCAGACCGACCGTATCGACGCGATGCTGACAACGCTGCGCTTAGGGGCAGAGCGCCAGCGCCTGGCTGGCGCGCTCTCGCACGGGCAGAAGCAGTTTCTGGAAATCGGCATGCTGCTGATGCAGGAGCCGCACCTGCTGCTGCTCGACGAGCCCGCGGCGGGCATGACCGACGCGGAAACCGACTACGCCGCCGAGCTGTTTCGCGCGCTGGCGGGCAAACACTCTTTGATGGTGGTGGAGCACGATATGGGCTTTGTGGAGACCATTGCCGACAAAGTGACGGTGCTGCATCAGGGCCAGGTGCTGGCGGAAGGCTCGCTTGCCGAGGTTCAGGCCAACGAGCAGGTGATCGACGTCTATCTCGGGCGTTAAGGAGCAACGATGTTAAACGTGGACGAACTGCATCAATACTATGGCGGCAGCCATATCCTGCGCGGCGTGTCGCTTGAGGCGCGCACGGGCGAAGTGACCTGTCTGCTCGGGCGCAACGGTGTGGGCAAAAGCACGCTGCTGAAATGTCTGATGGGGCTGATTCCGGCGAAAACCGGCTCGGTCACCTGGCAGGGCGACGTTATCACCCGTTATAAACCGCACCAGCGCGTGGCGGCAGGCATCGCGTATGTGCCGCAGGGGCGAGAGATTTTCCCGCGGCTCACGGTGGAGGAAAACCTGCTGATGGGGCTGTCACGCTTTCGCGGTGCAGAGGCCAGAAGCGTGCCAGAGGAGATTTATACGCTCTTTCCGGTGCTGAAATCGATGCGCCAGCGGCGCGGCGGCGATCTCTCCGGCGGGCAACAGCAGCAGCTCGCTATCGGCCGGGCGCTCGCCAGCCGCCCGCAGTTACTGATCCTCGACGAGCCCACCGAAGGCATTCAGCCGTCGGTCATCAAAGAGATTGGCGACGTTATCCGGGCGCTGGCCGCCCGCGGCGATATGGCCATTCTGCTGGTGGAGCAGTTTTACGATTTCGCCGCCGGGCTTGCGGATAACTATCTGGTGATGTCCCGCGGCGCTATCGTGCAACGCGGCCCTGGCGCTGCGATGGAAGCCGACGGCGTGCGAGGGCTGGTGGCGATTTAGGGCTAATTTTTTCAACGTCTACTTATCGCTAAACTTTCTTGACCACCACAATAAAAATGCCCCGCAGAGGGGCATTTTCACCAGACCCGGCCCGCACTTCACTCAGCCCGGTTGCATCACCCCAACGGCTTTCACGCGCATGCCTTTTACCATCATCAGATACGCCATAGCTGCGAAAACCATCAGCGACGCGAACAGCGACCATGACGGCAGCGTGGTCAGTACAAAGCCGCTGTACATCGGGTTGAACGCCGCGCCCAGCCAGCCGAGCGACTGCACGGAGAAGTAACCGGCTTTCAGGCCCGGCGGGGCAATATTGTCGATCAGCATATATTCACCCGGCGCGTAGATGATTTCCCCAAGCGTAAAGACCGCCGCTGCCGCGCCCCACATCCAGAGATTGGTGCCCGACATCAGGAAACCGCCGAGGCCGAGAATAAAGCAGACGGTGCCGAAGAGCATCAGGCGGCTTATGTTGTCGGCGCGCAGTTTTCTGCCTACCAGGTACTGCAGCGAAACCACAAGGACAGCGTTGACCGGCAGCACCACTGCGACAACCTGTTGCGCCAGCGCGCTGTCGGAAAAGGTTAAGACATATTGCGAGATGCAAACGGCAAAGGAGCCGGCCACCAGCGAGCCGAGAAACGCCGAGCCGGTGAACCACAGCAGACGCTGGTCGCGCCACAGCAGCGAGAGCGGCGGCGGGCCTGAGGGAGCGTCGGCCTGCTCATGCGCCGGTGCCACGCGCTGCACAAAAATAGTGATAACCACAAAGGTAATGCCAGAGGTCACCGCCGAGAGCCAGAACGGCATATTCAGACCATAGACCATCAGCAGCGTGCCCACGGGCGGGCCCACCGTCCAGCCGATATTCAGAAAGGTGTAGTTAAGCGAGAAAATACGCGCCTTGGCCGCCGCGCCCAGCGTATCGGCGAAATAACTCTTCAGCACGGTAGAAAACACCGAATACGCGCAGTTAATGATGGCGAAAAAGAGGATCACCAGCAGGGCGTTATGCATCAGCGGGATCGCCACAAAGCCCGCCACAAAGATGGCGATAGCGATGAGCATATAGCGCTTTTTGTCGAAGCGGTCGGCGAACACGCTAAACGCCAGGCTGAAAAAAACGCCTGCGGTCATCGCGCTCGTTAGCGCGACGCCAATTTCATCGACCGACATCGCGAAGCGTTTCGCGAGATAGATCGCCATAAACGGCAGCGTGGCGCCGCGGCCAATGGTCAACATTAACGACGAGCCCAGCAGCGCGACGGTGGAACGCGTTTTCTTTGATAACATTTTCTTATCTTTTTTATCGGGTGAGCGGGAGCGAGCGCCTGTTCAGGCCTCTTTTAAAGCAATAACATGCCATCCGGGCGCTGTACACCCTGCCGGGGGTTCAGAAGTGCTTTACGTTCCCCCCATAAATTAGTGATCTGTCTCTCACCTTAAGATTCCGGTATGGTGAAGTATTAACATAATTTTAATAAATACAGGGGCAGGGGATGACGCGTAAAGACGGGCTGCTGGCGCTGCTGGTGGTGCTGGCCTGGGGGTTGAATTTCGTCGTAATCAAAGTCGGTTTACACGCCATGCCGCCGCTGCTGCTGGCGGGGCTGCGGTTTTTGCTCGTCGCCTTTCCCGCGCTGCTGTTTGTCGCCCGCCCGAAAGTGCCGTTTCGGCTGCTGCTCGGCTACGGGCTGACGATAAGCTTCGGGCAGTTCGCGTTTCTCTTCAGCGCGATTAAGTTCGGGATGCCCGCGGGCCTCGCCTCGCTCGTGCTGCAGGCGCAGGCGTTTTTCACCATTGTGCTCGGCGTGTTTGCCTTTCGCGAACGTCTGCAGGCTAAACAGCTCACCGGCATTGCGCTCGCCGTTGGTGGGATGCTGGTACTGATTGAGGGCAGCCTTAACGGCCAGCATGTGGCGCTGACCGGTTTTATGCTGACGCTCGCCGCGGCGCTGAGCTGGGCGTGCGGCAATATCTTCAACAAAAAGATCATGCAGTTGCCGACGCCGCCTGCGGTGATGTCGCTGGTGGTGTGGAGCGCGCTGATCCCGGTGCTGCCGTTTTTTTCGGCGAGCCTGGTGTTCGACGGCGCGGATGCGGTGGTGCAGAGTCTCGTGAATATCGACAGCGTGACGGTGCTGTCGCTGGTTTATCTGGCCTTTATTGCGACTATTCTCGGTTATGGCATCTGGGGGACGCTGCTCGGGCGTTATGAGACCTGGCGCGTGGCGCCGCTTTCACTGCTGGTGCCGGTGGTGGGGCTTGCCAGTGCCGCACTGCTGCTGGATGAGCGGCTCTCGGTATTGCAGATTATTGGCGCGCTGCTGGTGATGGCGGGGCTTTATATCAACGTCTTTGGCTGGCGGGTACGGCGGGCGGTGCGCAGCGCATAAAAAACCGGGCCAAAGCCCGGTTTTTTTAACGCGACTGGTTGTAGTACGGCACGCCCAGTTCGTCTGATTTATCGCTGCCTGCGCTGCGATGGCTGAGATCCAGCGATTCATGATGCTCAATCGGCACCATCATTGTGCTGGTGTCCCCGGCGCACGCGTCAGTTTTGGGGCTGCCTGCCAGCGCATAGCCGGAGGTCAACGCCAGCAACAGCGCAGCGGCGCACGTGACGGATTTCATAATTTCCTCGGTTATCTCCCGAAAGGAGAAGTGTAACGGCGGAATGCCGCCGTCGGCGTTCTTTAACTACTCAGTGATTCAGCGGGTGGAGGTACTTGCCTTCGCCCGGCATCCGCGTCACGCGATATTTATGCGGCGGCACGGAGAAATAGTTCTTAAACGTGCGGGTCAGCGTCTGCTGGGATTCAAACCCATAGCGCTCGGCCAGATAAAGAATCGGTTCGTCGCTCTCTTTGAGTTTGAGGGCAATCTCGGTCAGTTTCCGGTTGCGGATATACTGGCCCAGCGAGTGACCGGTCTCTTTTTTGAACATGCGTTGCAGGTGCCATTTCGAGTAACCCGAACGCGCCGACACTTTCTCAAGGGAAAGGGGGGATTCCAGGTTATCTTCAATCCAGTCCAAAATGCTATGAATAGTAATGGCATCATTGTTGCGTCTGGACATCGTCTTACCTCTTTGCTGTTACGGCAGCACCCTTTTAAGCAGGTATTCGAGGGTCGCCACTTCGTCTGCCGTCAGGTTTTTTGTTAATTCTTGATGCAGGTTTTGTCCTACCAGCTGATGGCACTGTTCACACAGCACCGCGCCTTCTTCCGTGAGCTCAACCAGGATGCCCCGTTTATCGTTAGGGTTAGGCAGACGCGCCACCCAGCCCTTGCATACCAGACGATCCAGCATGCGCGTCAGAGCACCTAAATCTACTGAGAGCACTTTTTTCAGCTCCCCTGGCGTGATGCGGCCAGGACAGCGAATGGAACAGAGCACCTTAAACTGCGCTGCGGTGATATCGAGCGGCGCAAGGTACTCATTGAGCAGGCGATCCTTTTTCTGATTCACCAGGTGAATCAGTCGTCCTAAAGGAATAATCTCGTTAAACAGATCGCTGTTATTTTCCAACATAGTTGCCCAGGCAAGTAGATTAGTCACGCGAGATATTATTGCCCAGGCAAACATAAGTCAACCGAATGATTTTCGCGATCACACGATCTGCTAAAACGTGCTAAAAATCCTTCAAAATCAAAGGAAAGGTAAGGGCTATCGCTGCGATAGCGCGCGCCTGTTAAGCATGGAAAGGCGTAACGTGTAGCGGTGAAAACAGAGAAAAAAAAATAAAAAAACGCCGCCTGAAGCGGCGGCGTTGAGGTTAACCGTGATGCGGTTGCTCTTCAGGAAGCTGAACCGGCCAGCGGCGGAAAATTACAATCGCCCAGACAAACGCGACCAGCGCCGGAATAGCGCCCATATAACCGATGGACGACATCGAGAGTTGCAGGCTCACCTGGTTGCCCACCAGCGCGCCCGCGCCAATACCGATGTTAAAGATGCCGGAGAAGAGCGACATCGCCACATCAGTGGCGTCCGGGGCCAGCGCCAGCACTTTCACCTGCATACCGAGGCCGATAAGCATAATCGCAATACCCCAGAACGCGCTGAGAATAGTCAGGTTTACAGCGCTGTGCGAGGCAGGCAGCAACAGCAGCAGGCAGATAACCAGTACGCCAATGGCGCTACTGATAAGCCCGGAGGCGTGCAGGTTGCCGAGTTTGCCGAAAATCACGCTGCCGATAATGCCCGCCGTGCCAAGCACCAGCAGCAGGAAGGTGGCGAAGTTTTCGCTCAGGCCCGCGACGTTCTGCACGAACGGTTCAATATAGCTGTAGGCCGTGAAGTGCGCGGTCACCACCACGGCGGTCAGCACATAGATGCACAGCAACGCCGGGCGACGGAACAGCGCCGGCAGGCTCGCAAGAGAGCCGGAGTGTTCGCTCGGGATTTTCGGCAGCAGTTTCACCAGGCAGGCGAGCGTAATCAGCGCGCCGATGCCGATGGCGAAAAACGTGGTGCGCCAGCCGAAATATTGCCCGACGATGCGCCCGATGGGCAGACCGAGTACCGATGCCAGCGCGGTGCCGGTCGCAATCAGGCTCAGCGCCTGGGCGCGTTTGCCCGGCGGGGCGAGGCGAATGGCCAGCGACGCGGTAATCGACCAGAAAATCGCATGGGCGAAGGCGATGCCGATACGGCTAATCACCAGCACCTCGAAGCTCCAGGCCATAAACGACAGCATATGGCTCGCGATGAACACCACAAACAGCGCAATCAGCAGCTTGCGGCGCTCCACCTGGCTTGTCAGCAGCATAAACGGCAGCGACATCAGCGCCACCACCCAGGCGTAGATCGTCAGCATAATGCCCGCCTGCGCGGATTCCATATGGAAGCTCGCGGCGATATCAGAGAGCAGACCCACCGGCACAAACTCGGTGGTATTAAAAATAAATGCCGCGACCGCAAGCGTAACCACCCGCAGCCACGCGGTTTTGCGAGAGACTGTATTCATCGTCATAAAAAAGATTCGCGCTGGTCAGAAGTGAATAAGAAGCAAGCGATCTTAAAACTTTCGCCCGTCGGGACACAACCATTTTGTGACGCAAATCTCACTTTTATACCCGTTATGTAACAAACGACGCGGCAGAAACGCAATTGTCGTCACGCGTTTCAGGGCGCGTGATACGGTGTATAAAACAGCAACGACAAAAAACAGGGTGGGGATGACAATACAATCAGTTGATTTTTATATGGTGGACGCGTTCGCCGATAAAACCTTCAGCGGCAATGCGGCGGCGGTTTGTCCGTTAAGCGAATGGCTGCCGGATGAGACGCTGCTGCTGATGGCGCAGCAGCATAACCAGTCAGAAACCGCGTTTTTTGTGCGCTCCGACGACGGCTTCGAGCTGCGCTGGTTTACCACACGCTATGAAATCAACCTTTGCGGCCACGCGACGCTCGCCGCCGCGCACGTGATTTTCGAGCACCTCGATGAGCCGCACAGCGAAATCCGCTTCTCGACGCGCTTTGTCGGGGAGGTGTCCGTTACGCGCCGCGGTGACTGGCTGACGCTGAACTTTCCGGCGTGGCAGGCGCAGCCGGTGGAGGCGCCCGCGCTGCTGTTGAGCGCGCTGGGGATTGACGGCGCGGTGTCGGTAGCGGCGTATCGAGACTATCTGGTGGAGCTCCAGACTCAGGCGCAGGTAGAGGCGCTGACTCCGGATATTCACGCGCTGATACCGCTCGGCAAACAGGTCTGCGTCACCGCGCCCGGCACACCCGGCGGCCCGTATGATTTCGTCAGCCGCTTTTTCTGCCCCGGAGAGGGCGTGCCGGAAGATCCGGTGACCGGTTCCGCGCACAGTATGCTGATCCCGTTCTGGGGTGCAAAGCTTGGCAAGACCGCGATGATGGCGCGTCAGGTGTCGGCGCGGGGCGGGGATTTACGTTGTGAATGGCAGGGCGATCGCGTGCTGATTGGCGGCCAGGCGGTAACGTATCTTATCGGCCAGGTATTGCTGCGCTGATGCTTCGGCGCCCGTAGCGGGCGCCGTTTTCATCTTCAGGGCAAGCGGGCGATATTCTCTTTAATCACCGCGACCGAATGCTGAAACTTCGCCTGCTCCTCGCCTTCCAGCTGCAGTTCGATAATCTGCTGCACGCCGTTTTGCGCCAGTACCGCCGGAACGCCTATCGCCACGTTGTCGACGCCATATTCGCCGTCAAGAATGCACGATACCGCCAGCGCCCGGTGGCTGCCGGTGAAGATATTGCGGCAGATCTCCGCGATAGTGCCCGCGATGCCATATTCCGTACAGCCTTTGCGGGCGTAAATCTCAAAGCCCAGCTTGCGTACGCGCTCGGCAAGCGCTGCGGTATCCAGCGGCGTACCCGTTTTGCGCTCGTAAACCTGCGCGACCGGCGAGCCATACACGGAAGAGTGCGACCAGACCGGGAACTGGGTGTCGCCATGTTCACCCAGAATAAAGGCGTCAATGCTTTGCGGGCCGATCTCCAGCGCTTCGGCAAGCGAGCGGCGCAGGCGGGTGGTGTCGAGCCAGACGCCAGTGCCAATCACCTGGTTGCGCGGCAGGCCGGAAAGCTTCCACACCTGCCAGGTGATGATATCGCACGGGTTGGTGGCGATGAGGAAAATGCCGTTAAAGCCGCCCGCCATCATCTGTGGGACTATCTGGCCCACGATGCGCGCGGTGTTGGTCAGCTCGTCAAGGCGCGTCTGGCCGGGCTTCAGCGCGCCGCCGGAAACGGTGATCACCGCGATATCGACATCCGCGCACTCCTGCGCCTGGCGGGTGGAGATTTTAATCATCCCCGGCATATACGCGGCGGCGTCGCGCAAATCCTGGCAGTGCCCTTCGACGCGCGCGGCATCGAGATCCACCAGAATCAGCTCCTCGCCAATATTCTGGTTGAGTAAGGCCCAGGCGGCGGCGGTGCCCACGTTGCCCGCACCGATAATCATCACTTTTCGTGCTCTGTTATTCATGGCGTCATTCCTTGTTAACCCATTTCGCCGCACAGAGTACCTGTACAACCCGGTGCCAGGAAATCCCCATTGTGTATTAAAGCGCGCAACATAAGACAATCGTCTGACCGGCGGGTTGTCGGCGGCGCGCGCAACCGGTAAAGCTAATAAAAACAAACAAGGAGCCGCTATGTACCCGATAACCGCCGAAGCGCCAGGCAGCGCTGAAAGCCGGGCGCTGATTGCCGCCCTGGACGCGTACCAGAGCACGCTTTACCCGGCAGAGAGCAACCATCTGGTTGATCTCGCCAACGTGCCGGAAGATGAGATGATTTTTATGGTGATCCGCCATCAGGGCGAGGCGGTGGGTTGTGGCGCGGTGATGCTGAACACTGACGGCTCTGGTGAAATCAAGCGGGTGTATATCGATGCGCGCCACCGCGGGCAGCGGCTCGGCGAAAAACTGATGGCGGCGCTGGAAGCCGCCGCACAAGCACGCGGCTGCCACACGCTGCAACTGGAAACCGGCATTCACCAGCATGCGGCGGTGAAGCTCTATGAGCGCTGCGGCTATACGCACACCGCACCGTTTGCGCCTTACCAGCCCGATCCGCTGAGTGTGTTTATGCGAAAGCGGGTGTCAGACACGGCAGCAGTTCTGTAAAGGCGTCGAGCTGGCGGGTTTTCGCGCCGCGCCGCCAGATAAGCCAGGTATTGATATAGCGCCATTTATCGGCCAGCGGCCACGCCTGCACCTGATGGCTGCCTGGCATACTCTCCAGCATACTGCGCGGGATCATCGCCACACCGGCACCCGCCACCACGCACGCCAGCATGCCGTGGTAAGACTCCATTTCGTGGATTTTACCCGGCATCGCCTGATCTTCTTTAAACCAGCTCTCGAAATGTCGCCGGTAGGAGCAGTTCGCGCGAAAGGCGTAAATGCTCGCGCCGTTAATCTCCTGCGCGCGCGTAACCTCAGGGTGATTCGCGTGCGCCACCAGCATCATCTCTTCCTGATAGACCGGCATACCTTCCAGATTCGGGTGCAACACCGGGCCGTCGACAAACGCCGCGCTCAGTTCGCCCGCCAGCACGCCGTCAATCATGGTACCGGACGGGCCGGTCGCCAGATCGAACTGAATTTTCGGGTAGCGTTGGTTAAAGGCGGCCAGAACCGCGGGAATGCGCACCGCCGCGGTGCTCTCAAGCGATCCGAGCGAGAAAATCCCCTGCGGCTCGTCGCCGGAGACCACCTCGCGCGCCTCCTGCACCAGCGCCAGAATGCGTTTGCTGTAGTCAAGAAAACTGTGCCCGGCGGGCGCGAGCTTCAGGCGCTGGTTCTCGCGGATAAACAGTTCCACGCCCAGATCTTCTTCGAGCTGGCGGATGCGGGTGGTCAGGTTAGACGGCACCCGGTGAACGCGCTGGGCGGCGGCCGTGATGCTGCCAGTTTCGGCCACGGCGTTAAACATCTCAAGCTGGGTTAAATCCATCGCATTCTCTCCGGGTGAATGGAATCGTCAATATTATTCACTTTTCAGAAATACCAGAGCAGGCCAGTCTATACCAGAGGTTTTGACATGCCTGGTGTAAAAAAGCGTCACCGATAACAATTCATAAGAGAGAGGCCCATTGATGAGCATTTCCCCTGCAACCCATACGATTTCCGTAAACCCGGCCACCGGCGAAACCCTGGCGGCGTACCCGCTGGCAAGCGCTGAACAGGTCGAGCTGGCTATTACCCGCGTAAGCGAAGGCTTTCGCCGCTGGCGCGCCAGCCGTATTGATGAACGCGCGCAGACGCTGCGTAACATCGGCAATGCACTGCGCGCACGCAGTGAAGAGCTGGCGCAGATGATCACCGCCGAAATGGGTAAACCGATCCTTCAGGCACGCGGCGAAGTGGCGAAATCCGCCGCGCTCTGCGACTGGTACGCCGAACACGGCCCGGCGATGCTCGCGACGGAGCCGACGCTGGTGGAAAATCAGCAGGCGGTGATTGAATACCGTCCGCTCGGGCCGATCCTGGCCGTCATGCCGTGGAACTTCCCGCTGTGGCAGGTGATGCGCGGCGCGGTACCGATCCTGCTGGCAGGTAACACCTATCTGCTTAAGCATGCGCCGAACGTGATGGGCTGCGCGCTGCTGATTAATGAAATTTTTGAAGACGCGGGCGTGCCGGCCGGCGTGTTCGAGGTGATTAACGCCACCAACGACGGGGTGAGCCAGGCGATTAACGATCCGCGTATCGCCGCCGTTACCGTGACCGGCAGCGTGCGTGCGGGTGCCGCTATCGGCGCGCAGGCGGGCGCGGCGCTGAAAAAATGCGTGCTGGAGCTGGGCGGTTCCGATCCGTTCATCGTGCTGGCGGACGCCGATCTCGACGAGGCCGTAAAAGCGGCGGTGGCGGGGCGCTACCAGAACACCGGACAGGTGTGCGCCGCCTCCAAGCGTTTTATCGTCGAAGCCAGCATCGCCGATGCCTTTACCGAAAAATTCGTGGCCGCCACGCAGCAGCTGAAAATGGGCGCGCCGACCGACGAAACTACGTTCCTGGGCCCGATGGCGCGTTTTGATCTGCGTGACGAGCTGCATGCGCAGGTGACGGCGACGCTCAGCGAAGGCGCGACGCTGCTGCTGGGTGGCGAGAAGGTAGCCGGTGCGGCGAATTTCTACGCGCCGACGGTGCTTGGCAACGTGACGCGCGAGATGACCGCGTTTCGCCAGGAGCTGTTCGGGCCGGTGGCAGCCATTAGCGTGGCGCGCGACGCCGAACAGGCGCTGGAGCTGGCGAACGAGAGCGAATTTGGCCTGTGCGCGACCGTCTGGACCGCCGATGACGCCCGCGCGGAGGATTTCGCGGCGCGTCTGGAGTGCGGCGGCGTCTTTATTAACGGCTACTGCGCAAGCGATGCCCGCGTGGCGTTTGGCGGCGTGAAGAAGAGCGGCTTTGGCCGCGAGCTGTCGCACTTTGGCCTGCATGAGTTCTGTAATATTCAGACCGTGTGGAAAAACCGTCGCTAAGTGATGCGGTGAATTAAAGCGTTATCCCGCCGGGCCGCGCAGTGGTTCAGCCTGCTGGCGGGTGCGTTTCGCTTACCCGCCCAGGGAGTAAGGGGCCGCTCATGCGGCCCTTTGTCATATCCGTGACATGGTTCTGTCATTTTTGCTTTGTAGACTCGCGGAGGTTTTCGCTGTTTAACGAAGAAAAACATGAACCTAACTAAAATTTTCCGCGCCATCCGGCGCGTCGTGCCGCGCACTCGCTTCGGGCTGATGGCCGGCATTCTGTGTGTTATTACGCTCTTCTCCGCACTGCAAATTCTCTCCACACTGATGCTCTCATCGCTGCTTGGCGACACGCAGCAGCAGGTCCAGCACCGCGAGGCGCAGCGCCAGCAGCAGGCGGCGATGGATGACGCCCGCGTCACGCTCCTGATGGCAAGTGACTTGCTGAACCGTGCAGGCATCTACTTTATGCAGGATAAAGAAACCGGCTCGGTGGGGAGCTGGAACAGCCTGATGGATGAGGCGCAGGCCGCGCTGAAACGCTCCCATGCGGCGTTTGAGCGCTACGGCAAACTTAACCCGGCGAAAGACGATCCCTTAAAGGCGAGCTATGAAAATTTTTATGGCGCGCTGAAAGAGCAGGCGGACGGCCTGGTCAGCACCAACAGCATTGACGCGTTTTTCGCGGTGCCGGTGCAGGCGTTCCAGGCCGATTTCAACGACAACTTCGCCCGCTATCAAAGCGCCAACGCGCAGCGTGCGGACCGCGACAGCCGCGAGCTGCTGGGCGGTCTTGAGCAGGCGCAGCGGCTGTTTATTATGGCGCTCGGCGTGCTGCTCGCCATCGCGCTGCTGGTGTGGCGCAGTATGGCGGTGTGGGTGATCCGCCCGCTAAGAAGACTTATCACCCATATCAACCGGCTGGCGGCAGGCGATCTTGGCACGCCGCTGCCGTCAGATAAGCTGGTTAATCGCGAGATGGCGGAGCTGAGCCAGAGCATCGGCCAGATGCAGGGCGGGCTGCAACAGCTGGTTAACGAGGTCCGCGAGGCGACGTCCGCGATGGTTGCCAATATCGGCGAGCTGGCGGCGGGCAACGAGCAGCTTTTCAGTCAGTCGGCACTGCAGGCGGAAGAGTTGCGAAAAGTCACCGAGCATATCGAAACGCTGGAAGCGCACGTGGAAGAGAACAGCGAGTACGCCCGCGTGGCGAACGCCCGCGCCGATGAAGCGCGGGGGGTGGCCGCAGGCGGCGATGAAATGATGGTGACGGTAAACCACTCGATGCAGGATATCGTCTCGCGTTCCTCGGAGATGCGCGGGATCGTGGCGATGATCGAAAGCGTCGCGTTCCAGACCAATATTCTCGCGCTTAATGCCGCTATTGAAGCGGCGCACGCCGGGAATCACGGCCGCGGTTTCGCCGTGGTGGCAAAAGAGGTCGGGCTGCTGGCGCGTAAGAGCAGCCATTCGACGCAGACCATTCAGGAACTTATCCATCATTCGTTGCAGGGAATCGAGAAAGGCTCGCAGGCGGTATCGAAGCTTGAAGAGAATCTGGGGCGGGTGATGGCGCTGGTGAGCCATCTGACGGGGTTGCTTGGCGAAATCGCCGTGGCGACCGTCAATCAGGGCGACAGCATTCATCAGGTAACGCAGCGCATCGGCGCGCTCAACCAGGTGGCGGGCGAGACCGGGACGCTGGTGCAGCACACCACCCAGGCATCGCTGCGCCTGCGTGATGAATCGCGCAGGCTCACGGAGGCCGTCTCGCGCTTTCGTCTTTCCGCCTGAGATTGCTATACTCCCGGCCCGAACGATCGTCCTTCGCGCCGGGAGTCTCTGGTGACCCACACGCTTAATAACGAATTACTGGCTTCAATTCTCGAACAGGTGCGCCCGCTCGCCGCACAGGGTAAGGTGGCGGACTATATTCCCGCGCTGGCGGATGTCCCCGCCGACCGGCTTGGCATCGCCGTCTGTACGGTCGGCGGCGAGTGTTTTGCCGCAGGCGACGCCGATGAGCGCTTCTCCATTCAGTCTATCTCCAAAGTGCTGAGCCTGGTGCTGGCGATGGGCCGCTATGATGATGACGAGATCTGGAAGCGCGTCGGGAAAGATCCCTCCGGGCAACCCTTTAACTCGCTGGTACAGCTGGAGCTGGAGCAGGGCAAACCGCGTAACCCGTTCATTAATGCGGGCGCGCTGGTGGTCTGCGATATGCTGCAAAGCCGCTTAAGCGCGCCGAAACAGCGGATGCTGGAAGTGGTGCGTAACCTCTGCGGCGCGCCGGATATCATCTATGACACCGCCGTGGCGCGCTCCGAGTTTGAACATTCTGCCCGTAATGCCGCTATCGCCTATCTGATGAAATCCTTCGGCAATTTCCACAACGACGTCATCACCGTCTTGCAGAACTATTTTCACTACTGCGCGCTGAAGATGAGCTGTGCGGAGCTGGCGCGCGCCTTTCTGTTTCTGGCGAATCAGGGAAGGGCGCCGCATCTGGACACGCCGGTAATCAGCCCGGTGCAGGCGCGACAGGTTAACGCGCTGATGGCGACCAGCGGCATGTATGAAAGCTCCGGCGAATTCGCCTGGCGCGTGGGAATGCCGGGGAAATCGGGTGTCGGCGGCGGGATTATCGCCGTTGTGCCGCATGAGATGTCTATCGCGGTCTGGAGCCCGGCGCTCGATCACGCCGGAAACTCGCTGGCGGGCATCGCGGCGCTGGAAATTCTTGCCCGCGAGATTGGCCGTTCGATTTTTTAAGGAGGCGTTATGGATGCGCTGTTCGCGCGCCTGAACCGTTCCGCCTTTCGCCGCCGTTTCCACCTCGGCGCGAAAGAGCGGCAGTATTGCATGGATAAAGGCCCGGAGGTGATTGACCAGCACGCCGCGGACTTTATCGCCAGACGGCTGGCACCCGCTGAGCCCGCGAATGATGGTAAGCAGACGCCGATGCGCGGGCACCCGGTGTTTATCGCCCAGCACGCCACCGCCACCTGTTGTCGCGGGTGTCTGGCGAAGTGGCATCACATCCCGGCGGGTGTGGCGCTCAGCGCCGCACAACAGGCCTATATCATTGCCGTGATCCACCGCTGGCTGGTACAGGAGATGAACCGCTGAGCGGCGGCGCGATTTTGCGCTGACACGCGTAAACACCCGCCGATTTGTGTTTAAAACGTGTTAAGCTTATTGCCATTCCGTTATCCCGGCGCCGTCTTTCTGTCGCCCGCAGCCGTAAGCGATACACTATGTTTAACCAGGCGAAGCTGACTGGTTTTCGTGAAGAAAAAATGTTGCTCAACGCATCCCTTCTTTTTCTTCTGACCACCCTGTTTTATTTCCTGGGCGCGATGATGCGTCTGGTTGAGCCCTTGTCGCTGTTCTGGCCGCTGAATGCGGTGATGGCGGCGGTGTTTGCGCGCTATCCATTCCTGAACCGCCCTGGTTACTACGCTATCTGCTATGTGGCGATGCTCGCTTATGACGCGATGACCACCACGTGGGGCGCGGCTTCGCTGCTGATTAACTTCTCCAATATGGTGTTTATTGTGACCGTGGCGCTGCTGCTGGTGCGCGATAAACGTCGCGGGCCTGCGCTCGCCCGCCCGGTTAACGCGCTGCGGCTCTTTAACTACTGCCTGGTGGCGGCGCTGCTGTGCGCCTTTTTCGGCGCGACGGGCAGCCTCGGCATTAACGCGCAGGGCTTTCTGCCACTGTTGTGCGACTGGTTCAGCGAGCAGTTCTCGACGGGCGTGCTGCTGATGCCGTGGATTTTGACGCTTACGCGCCCGTCCTGGCCTTCGCGCATAAAACCGGAGGCGCTGTGGCCGTTTCTGGCGCTGGTGGCGTCGCTTGCGGCCTCGGTGGTCATCGGCGGCGCGGGCTGCCTGGCGTTTCCCGTCGCGGCGCTTATCTGGTGCGCGGTGCGCTATCCGCTGAACGTGACCTGTTTCTTAACGCTCTGCACCGGTGTGCTGCAAATTATTCTGGTCAGCGCCGGGATCATTGAAATCAGCTCCGCGAAGCTCTCGGTCGGCAGCCAGATGTTCTCGACGCGTCTTGGTGTCGCGACCATCGCCATCTGCCCGGCGATTGTGGCGGTGAGCGTCAGCGCCATTAACTCGCTACTGGCGCAGATCTCCCGGCGCGCCAATTATGATCATCTCACCGGCGTGTATTCACGCTCCGGGCTTTTTGAGGCGCTGGCGCGCGACGACGCCAATCCGGCGCTCGCCGGTCGGCCGCTGTGCGTGATGCTGATGGATCTCGATCATTTCAAAAGTATTAACGATAACTACGGGCATGAGTGCGGCGATGCGGTGCTGGCGGTGTTTGGCCAAAAACTGCGGGAGATAACGGGCGAGGCCGGGCGCGTGGCGCGAATGGGCGGTGAGGAGTTCGTGGTGGTCTGCCCGAATATAACGCTCGACCGCGCGTGTCATCTGGCCGAAACGATTCGCCAGCAGGTAGCAGGTCAACCGGTGGTGTGCGAAGGGAAAAGCGTCTCTTTTAGCGTCAGTATCGGGCTTGGTTATGACGCCGCACCGCGTGAGCGGGTGAGCGACGCGTTCACCCGGCTGATGCGTGAGGCGGACACGCTGCTGTATCAGTCCAAACGACAGGGGCGCAACCGCACGTCGGTAGATGATGAACATCAGCCCACGCTCCGCCTGGCGCAGCATCTCTCATAACGTGACGCAAACTCTCAGTGACAACGTCACGTGAATAAGATATTGAACTGCCGTTTCTTTTCGGAAATGAAGTAATTGTTTCTGTCAGCGCTTTAAAGTACTTGCCGCCAGGATCCGGGGTTACTAAGATGGCGGGGTTTCGTCACCGGATACTGGTATGAAGAGCGCATCTGAGCAGCTAAACCGTCATCAGCATTCCTCCGCGCTCAGGTTCGTCAGGCGCATGTTTTTTATGCGCCAGCTGGGTACCACCCTCTGCTTTATTCCGCTGTTCGCCTTATTACTGGAACTCCACCGCCCGTTATGGACGCAGGCGCTGCTGGCCGCGAATGCGTTTCTCTGGCCAGTTGCCGCGCGTTATCGCGCGCGCCGCAGCCCTCATCCTGCGCGTACCGAACTGCAAAACCTGCTGGCTGACGCGGCGGCGGGCGGCTTCTGGATAGCGCAGACGGCGCTTTCACCCCTGACCTCGGTGACGATCGCCACCATTTTGCTTGCTGACCGGCTCGCCGCAGGCGGTTTGCCGCTGATGCGGCAGGCGGCGGGCGTCATGGCGCTCATGTTCGGGGCAACATGGATGGCGCTGGGTCTGCCGGTCACGCTGTCGGTCTCATCCCGCACGCTTTACGCCACGCTTCCGCTTATTTCCGTCTATGTGCTGGCGCTCAGTATAGTGAGCCACGCGCTCTCAGCGCGGCTGCGAGAGAAAACCCGCGAGCTGGAACGCTTCGCTAACACCGATCCGCTGCTCAATATCGCCAACCGGCGCAGGCTTGAGCATGATATCGACGCGGCGCTGCAGCGCTTTCACCAAAGCGAACAGCCTGCGGCGCTGATGTTTATCGATATTGATGATTTTAAAGCTGCGAACGATCGCTACGGGCACGAGGCAGGGGATCAGTTGCTGGTCACCTTTTCTGACATCCTGCGCGCGGCGACGCGCGGCGGCGATACCGTGGCGCGCTTTGGCGGCGACGAGTTTGTGGTGTTGCTGCCCGATACGTCATTCGGACGCGCCTGTGCGGTGGCCGATCGCATCATGGCGCAGACCGCGCAGATGGACGTTTTCCCGAAGCCTGCGCTGCGCTGCACGCTCAGTATCGGCATCGCGCGCGCCACGGCGGAGATGCGCGAAGCGTCGCAGTGGTTAAAAGCCGCAGACGAGGCGCTTTACAGCGCCAAGCGCGAAGGTAAAAATCGTATTTACGCGCTTTGACGGCGGCGGTCTCTTTGCCTGATGCCGGATACGCTATGCTTCAATTAAACAGTGCTTACAGGTTGCGCAATGAAAACACCCGATATCCCGGTTAATGAGCAGGCGCGTCTTCAGTCCCTGCATGATTCTGGCCTGCTTGATGCGGCGCCGACAGAGCGTTTTGACCGTCTTACCCGGCTTGCGAAGCGCCTTTTTAACGCGCCGGTGGCGTTGATTAGTCTCGTCGATCAGGAGCAGCTCTGGTTCGTCTCCTGTGATGGCGCAGAGCCGAAACCCATCCCGCGCCGCGTCTCGTTCTGCGGGCATACGATTTTGAGCAATGCGCCGCTTATCATCACGGATGCACTCAGCGACGAACGGTTTTGTGATAATCCGCTGGTGAATGGCCCGCCGCATATCCGCTTCTATGCCGGTTGTCCGGTCAGGCTGCCCGACGGCGCGACCGCCGGTTCGCTGTGCATTATCGATACCGAACCCCGCGTGTTCAGCGAGGCAGACGCGCATCTGCTGCGCGATCTGGCGGCGATCGTTGAAGATGAGTTTATGGTGCTGAGCGTGGCGACGAGCGACGAACTGACGGGCCTTTTGAACCGTCGCGGTTTTACGTCACTTGCCGGTTACGCGTTCTCAACCCATAAGCGTCGCAGCGAGCCGATGTCGCTCGGGTTTATCGATCTCGACCATTTTAAAGAGATTAACGATACCTGGGGCCACGCGGCGGGAGATGAGGCGTTAAACGCGATGGCGATGCTGATGAAAAACGCCTTTCGCGACAGCGATCTGCTGGGACGGCTCGGCGGCGATGAGTTCGTCGTGCTGTTTAACGATACCGACGAAAAGGGCGCATGGATTGCGCTGCAGTATCTGGTCGAGCAGACCGACGCGTTCAACCGCGACAGCGGTAAACCGTGGCGGCTTGGCTTCTCGTGGGGCGTGGTAAAATTTGATGACGATAAACATCAGGATCTCGCCGGGCTACTGAAAGCCGCTGATAACGAGATGTATCAGATGAAAACCACCCACAAGCGCGCCGCAGGATAAGATTTTCCTCTGACCAATTGCGGCTTTTCTCCGCCATGATAAGGATTATCGGTTAACCCTTTGATAAATCCTCATGGCGGAGTGTCAATGTCTACATCCTATAGTGTTCGTCGTCTCAGCGCGGCGGAAATTCCGACCCACCTTGATTCCCTTTGTGATGTACTGACCGACTGCGTGGAAGGCGGCGCGTCGGTGAGTTTTATGCTGCCGTTCAGCGTGGAGAAAGCGCGCGCCTTCTGGCTCGATGTCGCAAAAAGCGCGGCCCGTGACGAGCGCCTTGTGCTCGCGGCATTTGATGCGCAGGGGAAGGCCGTCGGCACCGTACAGCTTATTCTCAGCCAGCCGGAAAACCAGCCGCACCGCGCTGACGTCTCGAAACTGCTGGTACACCGCCGCGCGCGTCGGGCCGGTATTGCACAGGCGCTGATGGAAACCCTGGAAAGCGAGGCGCGCCGGGCCGGGAAAACGGTGCTGGTGCTGGATACTTCTACGGGCAGCGATGCCGAACGTTTTTATTCGCGTCATCAATGGGAGCGGGTCGGTGTGATCCCGCATTACGCCCTGATGCCGGATGGCAGTCCCTGTGGCACCACGCTTTTTTTTAAGCAGCTATAAAATTTTTTAATAAAACGGCTCAGTTTGATCGAAACGGGGTTTCATAAACGATGGTTCTGATAGCGTGGAGCGCAATATCCGTCAGCGGTCTGCTGTTAATCCATCAAGGAACCCATTGTGAAAACATTGAATCGTCGTGATTTTCCCGGCGCGCTCTGGCCGGAGCGCATCATCCAGTTTGGTGAAGGGAACTTCCTGCGTGCTTTTATCGACTGGCAGGTTGATCTTCTTAATGAACATACCGATCTCAACGCTGGGGTGGTCGTGGTGCGTCCTATCGCCAGCGATTTTCCGCCGTCGCTCAGCACACAGGACGGGCTTTATACGACGATTATTCGCGGGCTGAATGAGAAGGGCGAGGCGGTCAGCGAGTCACGACTCATTCGCTCGGTGAATCGTGAAATCAGCGTTTATGCGCAGTACGACGAGTTCCTGAAGCTTGCGCATAATCCGGATATTCGCTTTGTGTTCTCGAATACGACCGAAGCGGGGATTAGCTATCATGCCGGGGATCAATTCGACGACGCGCCTGCGGTGAGCTATCCGGCGAAACTCACGCGCTTGCTCTTTGAACGATTCAGCCATTTTGACGGCGCGCAGGATAAAGGCTGGGTGATAATTCCCTGCGAGCTGATTGATTATAACGGCGAGGCGCTGCGTGAACTGGTACTGCGCTACGCCCGCGAATGGGCGCTGCCGGCGGCCTTTACCACCTGGCTTGAGAATGCGAATACGTTTTGCTCGACGCTGGTTGACCGTATCGTCACGGGATATCCGCGCGATGAAGTCGCGCAGCTGGAGGAAAGCCTCGGCTATCACGACGCGTTTCTGGATACCGCCGAACACTTTTATCTTTTTGTGATTCAGGGGCCGCAATGGCTTGCACAGGAGTTACGCCTCGATAAACTGCCGCTCAATGTGCTTATCGTCGATGACATTAAGCCTTATAAAGCGCGTAAGGTGGCGATTCTGAACGGCGCGCATACGGCGCTGGTGCCGGTGGCTTTCCAGGCCGGGCTGAATACGGTCGGCGAGGCAATGAACGACGCGCAGATTTGTGCGTTCGTTGAGAGGGCTATCCATGACGAGATAATCCCGGTGCTGGATCTGCCCCGCGACGAGCTGGAATTTTTCGCCGATGCGGTGGTGAGCCGTTTTCGCAACCCGTACATCAAGCATCAGCTGCTTTCCATCGCCCTTAACGGCATGACCAAATTCCGCACCCGTATTCTGCCACAGCTGCTGGCGGGGCAGGCGCAAACGGGCACGCTGCCGCCGCGCCTGACCTTTGCGCTGGCGGCACTCATTGCGTTTTATCGCGGCGAGCGAAACGGAGAAGGTTATCCGCTTCAGGATGACGCCCACTGGCTCGCGCGCTATCAGCAGCTCTGGACGCAACGCGGCGATAACACCATTACGCTTCGCGAGCTGGTGGACGCAGTACTGGCGGACTGCGAGCACTGGGAGCAGGATCTGACAGCGGTACCGGGGCTCGCGGCGCAGGTGACGCGCGATCTCGACGCCATTCTCAATCAGGGCATGCGTGACGCGGTCTCGCCGCTGTGCTGACAGGCGCATACGATTCAAAACGAACCCGGCACCTGCCGGGTTTTTCATAAAGAAATGATTTTAGTTACAACATACATTGTATTTACCCAGAAAACCTTACGCTTAAGCCACAACGCTGTTTGCTTGCTGGCAGTAAACATAAGGTAAACCGTCACATTTCTCGCGCAGACTCTCAATTCCAGGTGTTAATCGGGTGGGCTGGCGCAAACGCTCTACACTCTATAACGCATGGTTTTCTTTCGATATTGACCTCTGAAACGCAGGAGCGCGTATGTCTTTTTCACTCTCTGGTCTTTCCCTGCAGGTAGGGCTGGCGCTGGGCTTAGCCTGTGGCGTTGCCGCGCCCGCCGCCGCGTGGGATAACCTCTACGTCTTTGGCGACAGCCTGAGCGATACCGGCAACAATGGCCGCTACACGTTCGACAGCAATCGTTATCCGCTGTATGACGAAATCCTCGCGCAAAAATATGGCCTGACGCTTGCGCCCTCGGATAAAGGCGGCAATAACTACGCCGCAGGCGGCGGGGTGGCGGTGCCGGCGCTTGGCACAGACAACACCCAGGAGCAGGTGCAGCGCTATCTGAGCCAGACGAATGGCCGGGCGGACCGCGACGGGCTCTATATCCACTATGTGGGCGGTAACGATTTGGGTGCCGCGGTGCTGCAACCGCTACAGGCGCAATCCATTGTGACCGGCAGCGCCACGGCGGCGGCGTCGCAGGTGCGCACGCTTTTAAACGCGGGCGCAGGCACGGTGATTGTGCCGACGGTGCCGGACGTCTCGGCAACGCCGACGTTAATAGAAACCGTTATTCAGCTGGGAACAGCCGGTAACAGCGCCGCGCTGCAGGCTGCGTTCGCGTCGCTTGGCAACGCGCAAACCCCGACACTAGCCGCGCGCGAGGAGGCGATTCGCAACGCGTTTTATGCGGCGGCGGGAGAAGTGAGCCCGATTCCGGCGCTTTCGAAGGCGCTTGGCGACGGCCTTTATGCGGCGTATCAGGCAGCCGCTGAACAGGTCTCTGCGTTAAGCCAGCTCTATAACGCGACCGAGGAGCAGGCCCTGGTCGCGAACGGCGGCGGGAATATCGTGCGTGCCGATATCAACGCCATTTTCAATGAAATCCTCGCGAATCCGGGCCAGTTCGGCATCACCAATACCGCGGGTATGGCGTGCCCGCCGGGCCTTTCCGCCGCTGATTGTACGTCGTCGAGCGCCGGGTTTAATGGCAGTCAGGCGTGGCTCTTTGCCGATCATCTGCATCCGAGCCCGCAGGTGCATCGCCTGATGGCGGATTATATCCAGTCGATACTCGCCGCCCCGGCGCAGGTGGCGCTGCTGAACAAGGCGACGGCGGCGCAGGTGCAGAACAGCCGCGCCACGCTCGACAGCCGTTATCAGCAACGCCGTACTGAACAGGCGGAGCAGGGCAGCGCGGGTATTTTTGGCGGCTACAGCGGCGAATATGCCCGCTACACCAAAAATGAGACCGGCGACGGCAGCGCCAACACCAACAATCTGACAATCGGCGCGGATTATCGGGTGACAGAAAACTGGCTGGTCGGCGCGCTGATTGCCGGGTCGCTCGACGATCAGCGCCCGACCGATAACCTGAGCTACGACGCGCGCGGTTATCAGGCGGCGCTCTTTACTGCCGTCGATTTCGGGCCGGGCTGGGTCAACGCCGACGTTCACTGGCTGAAAGGCGAGTACCGCAATATTCAGCGCCGCGTGGAGTTAGGACCGTTGACGCGCGTTGAGACAGGCGAAACGGATGCCAGACTCTGGGGCGCGCGCCTGACCGCCGGGCTGGATCTGCCGGTGACCCGCGCGCTCACGACCGGGCCGGTGGTGCAGTACGCGTGGGATTACAGCCACGTGGATGGGTACAGCGAAGCGGGCGACGACAGCACCGCGATGCGCTTTCGCGATCAGAACTTCCATTCGCAAATCGGCAGCATCGGCTGGCGTCTCGATGCCGATATCGGCCCGGTGAAACCGTACGCGCAGGTGGATTACAAACACCAGTTCGGTGATTCGGTCTGGCGCGGTCAGGGCGGGTTGAAGTCAACATCGCTCACTTTCAGCCGCGACGGGGCGCAAGATGATAAAAACTGGATGGATATCACCGCCGGTGCCAGCGTCGCGCTAAGCAGTAATGTGTCGGCGTTTGCGGCGCTGTCGCAAACCGCAGGGCTTAGCAGCGGCGAGCAGACGCGCTATAACATCGGCCTCAGCGCCTCGTTCTGAGTCCATTGACGCCATAAAAAAGGGCAGCCATCAGGCTGCCCTCTGTTTTTACACGGTGAACGGCTTACGGTTCGCCATAAAGTGCAATCAGGCGGCGCGTAACGCCGTTAGTCCAGCCGAAGCCGTCCTGCAACGGGTATTCACCCCCGCCACCCGGGCGCGGCGAATAGTCGGCGATATGGTACTTCTCAATGAGCTTATGGTTCTCATTGTAGAATCGTTTCACCGTACGCAACCAGTTGTTGGCAATGATGTCAGCCAGCGCGTCGTCGCCATAGTTTTTCAGCCCCTGAATAGCCATCCACTGAAGCGGCGCCCAGCCGTTCGGTTTATCCCACTGCTGTTCCGTTTCCACTTCGGTAGTCAGGATACCGCCTGGGCAGAGCAGGCGTTCACGCAGATTCGTCGCGATGCGATCCGCCTGCGCATAGCTGGCAAGCCCGACATACAGAGGCACCACGCAGGCGGCGGAAAACGACGCGAGCTGGCCACGACGCCAGTCGTAATCGCGAAACGCGCCCATGTCGTTATCCCACAGATAGCGGTTAACCGCCTCGCGGCGGTCAATCGCTTTTTTGCGAAACACCGTCGCGGTGGCCGGAATGCCTTTAAGCTGCGCGATATTGGCAATGGCGGTTTCCAGCTTGTAGAGAAACGCGTTGAGATCCACCGGCAAAAAGTGCGTGGTGCGGATGCTCGCCAGACGGTCCGGATCGCGCAGCCAGCGGGAGGAGTAATCCCAGCCGGAGGCCGCGCCCGCGCGCAGATCGCGATAGACCTCGCTCGCCGGACGCCCGGAGAGTTTTGCAGTTTCCACATCCTCGCGCCAGGATTCATCGCGCGGGGTGTCGCGGTCATCCCAGTAACGGTTAAGCACCGTGCCGTCGGCCATTTTCACCACGTGGCGAAACGCCTGGCCTGCCTCCAGCGTGTCAGCGCCATCCATCCAGAACGCGTACTCCATCAGCAGATGATCAAGATAGCGCCGCGCGCCGCGTACGCCATCCTCTTCAAACAGCTCCACCATCAGCGCAAACACCGGCGGCTGCGAGCGGCTCAGGTAATAGGTGCGGTTGCCGTTCGGAATATGCCCGTAGTTTTCAATCATCCAGGCGAAGTTATCCGCCATGCAACGCAACATATCGTGGCGGCCACTCTCGGCAAGGCCGAGCATGGTGAAGTAAGAATCCCAGTAATAGGTTTCGGTAAAACGCCCGCCTGGCACGATATACGCCTGCGGCAGCGGCAGCAGCGATGAGTTCTCCAGATGCTCATGCGGCTGGCGCGTCAGAATTGGCCATAAGTTGTCGATGTGCTCAGTCAGCGTCCGGTTCGGGTCCGAGACATACGGATTAGTGTTGATCACCGGAAAGTAAAAGTGCTCCTCGACAAAGCGGCGCAGGTCGAAGTTCGGCAGGCGTTTGGCCTGACGGTAGTTCATCAGAATGGTCAGCGGCGACACTTTCGGCGCGCAGTCCGGGAACGTTTTACTGTCCGCAAAAATACGGGAGGCCTGAACATGCTCAAACAGCTCTAAATAGCGATCTGCCGGCGTCAGCGCGTCGGGGGATGGCATGCCTTCGATCGATTCAGGCTGCGGCTCGACATCGCGGGTATCCGGAATAATTTCACCCGATTCAGGGTCCATACGCGCCTTCTCAGCTAATTCCTCTGTGAAAGGTAAGCGTGTTGTCTGTTGAAACATGCTAATACGTACCTCCAGAGCGGCTTTCGTTTCAGATTCTGTAAGTTTAGCAAATCGTTATCGCTCTTTAACCGGGCGGCAAAGAGTTTAAGAAGAGACTGAACGCCGCAGAGCGTCCAGTTATCCGTACAGCGTGCTTAACGCCTCAGGGCGCGACCGTGGTTTCATAAAAGTTATGGCCAACCGTTTTGCCTTGCGCATCAAGGATTTCGTACTCGATGCGCAGCGCGCCAGGGGCTGTGGGAGTGAACGTCAACTGCGCCACCTGGCGACCAGAGTCAGGCGGGAGGGTCATCGGTTTGCTCTCTTGCTGCCCGGTGATGCCGGGCGTTTTTACGCGCCAGTGCAGTGTACACCCGTCGCAGGGCGAAAAACTATCGTTTATCGCCCATAATTTAACCACTCCGGGCGTGCCGGCGCGCCAGTTAAGCGTCACCGGCTCGATGGACGGCAACAGCGGCTGATACGCGCGTTGCAGCGCGTAATAACCGGCTTTCGGCTGGCGCAGATAGTCCACAACGCCCCAGTTAATCGACGGCCAGGTTTCAACAAACATAAAGTGGAACAGGGCGGTCACCGGTTGATAGCGCTGGCGACGATAACTCTCCGCCGCCATGCCCACTAAATCGGCCTGATATTTCTGCGTATTGTGGATAAATTCGTCCATGTTTTTGCCACGCGGAATTTTCGCAAATCCGAAGGTCTGGAACGGCTGGAAGTTATGGTATTTCCAGATTTCCCAGTCGGGATCGTCCGCTTTTGTCGAGGCGGGCCAGCGTTTGTCGGCAGGAATAATCGTTTTCAGCGTCGAGAGTTTCGGCAGCGCCTGAGCACCGAATTCCGTAATGATGCCGGTTTTCGCCAGTTGCAGCACATCCGTGGTGACCCCGAAATACCAGCCTTGCCAGTAATGTTCTTCCACCGCCGAGAAACGGTGCACGATGCGGCTGTCGTCTTTGGCGAGCGCGTCGGCGACACGTTCCGTCAGAACGCGGTTGAGATCCTTATGCCAGTCCGGGAAGCGCTTTTCCATCCACGGCGAGTTCCACGGCGGCTCATTATGACCGCCCCAGGCGATGATGGCCGGCGAATTGCCGAACTGCTCCGTCATCTCCAGACTCTGCCGCGCGGCGTTATCGGCAAATTCAGGCGTGTCCTTATAGCCCCACTGGAGCGGCACGTCCTGCCAGATCATCAGCCCCATTTCATCAGCCATGCGGTAGAGCGGGCGGCCCGCCACGTGGCCGTGGACGCGAATGGCGTTGGCGTTCATATCCAGCACCAGTTGCAGATCGCGCCGGTACTTTTTCTCATCCATCTCGCTAAGCCACGGCGAGCCGATATAGTTGCTGCCCTTAATGAAAATGCGTTTACCGTTGAGCACCCAGCCTTTGTTATCCGGCTGCTCGACAATCTGGCGCAGGCCGGTGCGGCTCGTAATGCGTTCCATCTCGCCCTTGTCATCGTTAAACGTCGCGCTGACGCGGTAAAGGTGCGGAAAACCGTAGCCTTTCGGCCACCAGAGCTGCGCGTTTTCCATCGGCAGCGTCAACGTCAGACGCTGCGGCGTGCTGCCGGTCGCCTCAAGACGTACTTTCTGTTTTTGCGTGAAGTGGTCGCCGTTAAAATTTGCCGGGCGAGCGCGCAGGGTCAGCTCCACCTCGCGCGCCTGCGTGGCGCGATAGACCAGCTCAACGCGAAGCGCAGGTTTATCAAGACCGTGCTGAAAATCGGGGCGGAGGATGAGATTATCGACCGTCACACCGCGGCTCAGATGCAGCCGCACCGGTGCCCAGATCCCGCCGGAGTTCGCGTCCTGGCCGCGTGGCGACCAGGCACCGCCGGGGCGGGTATCGTGCTGATTCAGCACGCCTTTTACCATCGTTTTATGCAATGGCCAGATGGTTTTGGGGTCTTCAAACGGGCTGTCGACACGTACCGCCAGCTTATTGTGACGTTGTAACTTATCGGTGATGTCATACGCGAAACGCTGGAAATAGCCTTCGTGTCTGCCCAGCGGCTGTTGGTTCAGCCACGCGTCGGCGTAGTAATCCACGCCGTCAAACACCAGCGTCGCCATCGTATCTTCGGGTAACGGCGGCAGGGTGAATTCATGGCGATACCAGAGCACGCCCTGATGATCCCAGCCTGCGGTATACCAGTTCGACGGCACCGGTAACGCGCGCCAGTCGCGCACCGGCCCTTGTTGCCCCATAAACGCGGCATCGTTGCCGTCGTGGGCGCGCCAGCTGCCCGCAAGCGACCAGCTGGCAGGCACCGGCACCGAGGGCGCTTCTCTGGCGGCCACCGCGCCGCTTGTGATGACCAGTAATGCACAGGCCAGACGTTTCATCATCCCTCCAGCAGTTGAATCAGGAATTCACGCACGCGACGCTGCTGCGTCCCGAGCGCCTGACGCCACGCCTCGCGCTGCGCCGGTGTCGCGCCAGGCTCCTGGCTTTCTATCTCCAGTAACCGCGCGGTCAGCCCGTCAAAGCCGAACGTCGCGGCCTCGCCGCGAAGCTTATGCGCCAGCCGGTGCGCCTGCTCGCCGTCGCCTGCGGCAAGCGCGGCATCAAGCAACCCGGCCAGCTCATCAAATCCTTCGGAAAAGAGCCCGAGCAACTCTTTTAACAGCGCCATATCGCCGTCGAACGCGGCCAGCAGCTGCGCGCTGTCCGGCAGGCCATCAGGCGGCGGCGGGGCGCTTTGCGGGGCAAAGCGTGAGAGTTCGTCGGCGAGCGCGACCAGCGCCACCGGTTTTGAGAGATAGCCGTCAAAGCCCATCGCGAGGCAGCGCTCTTTATCGCCCTGCATGGCGTGAGCCGTCATTACAATCGCTATCTGATGGCCGCCGCGCTGCGCTTCTTCCTGACGCAGCGCGCGGATCGCCGCTTCGCCGTCCATGACCGGCATCTGCAAATCCATCAGGAGAATATCAAAGCCGCCGCCGCGCCAGGCCTCCAGCGCCAGCAGGCCGTTATCCACCGTGACGCACTCATGGCCGAGTTTTTCCAGCAGGCGCACCGCCAGCAACTGGTTCACGGGGTTATCTTCCGCCAGCAAAATGCGCATTGGCGCGCTGTGCGCCAGTTCCGGCATCACGGGCGCTACGGGCGCGGCCTGCTCAGTTCTGGCGGGTTCCGGGCGCAGCGCCTCGCTGAGCGCACGCGCCAGCTCCTGCTGATCGACCGGCTTATTGAGATACCAGGCGATGCCGGTACGGCGCAGCGTGGAGAGATCGAGATCGCGGCTCATGGAGCTGAGCATAATAATTTTGCTGCGCGACGCCTGCGGGAGCACGGAAATCTCCAGCGCCAGCGAAATGCCGTCCATTTCCGGCATCTGGGCATCAAGGACGATCACCGGGAAATCGCTGTCATTTTCAAGCAGCGCCAGCGCGCCCGTCGCCCCGGAAACGCAGACCGGGGTTAAGCCAAGCTGTTTCAGCATCGCCTGCATCAGACGGCGGTTAGTGGCGTTATCATCCACCACCAGCACCCGCTCGCCGTTGAAATGCGTTTGCGCAGGGATTTCCGGCGTCGCCTGCGCGGCGCTTTGCAGCGGCAGCGTAAAGCTAAATTCGCTGCCCTGATTCGCTTCACTAGCGACGGTCAACTGGCCGCCCATCATTGCCACCAGGCGCGCGGAGATCGTCAGCCCCAGCCCGGTACCACCGTAGCGGCGGGTCGTGGAGGTATCTGCCTGGCTAAAGGCTTCAAAAATCACCTGCTGTTTTTCCGGCGGGATGCCGATGCCGCTGTCGCGCACCCGAAACCGCCATTCGCCAGGCTGCGGGCCTGGCGCTACCGCCAGCAAAATTTCGCCCTGATGCGTGAATTTGAGCGCGTTGCTAAGCAGGTTGGTCAACACCTGGCGCAGACGCACCACATCCACGCGCAGCGTCTCCGGTACACGCTCATCTACTTCCACTAGCAGTTCTATCTGCTTTTCGCTCGCAAGCGGCATCAGCGGGCGCACCAGCGACTGTATAAACGGCCGCAGCGCCACATACTCTTCATGCAGGACGATTTTGCCCGCCTCGATTTTCGAGAAATCGAGAATGTCGTCGATGATATGCAGCAGCGACTGCGCGGAGCTCATCACCAGCGTCAGGTATTCGCGCTGCTCGCTGTTTAAATCCGTATCGAGACAGAGCTGCGTCATGCCGAGAATGCCGTTCATGGGCGTGCGGATCTCATGGCTCATGTTGGCAAGAAACGCGCTTTTGGCCTCATTCGCGGCGCGCGCGGCGTTGGCCGCCTCGCGTGAAATCAACTCCGCTTCTTTGCGCCGGGTGATGTCCTGAAGCGTGCCAATCAGGCGCTCAATCTCGCCGGTGACGGTGAGCGCGATGATCTGCCCCGAGAGCAGCATCCACAGCCACTGGCCGCTGCGATGCTGCACGCGGATCTCGCACTCAAACACCGGCATCTGGTGTTCGCTGGCGCGCTGCATCGCGCTTTTCAGCAGATCCCGGTCGTCCGGGTGGATCAGCGAGAGCAGAAAATGGCTGGTATGTTGCAGCTGACCGCGCGGCTCGCCGAGCAGATTCAGAAAGGCGTCGTTGAGATGCAGCGCATCGGTTGTGACCTGCCAGTCCCAGATGCCAATATGAATCGATTCGGCGGCCAGCAGGAAATCGTCATGCAGCAACTGGCGCGTGTTCTGCACGTTATCCAGCGCGCTGATATCGGTGTGCAGGCTGATGATGCCGCCGTCGGCGGTACGCTGATGCTGAATAAAAAGCCGCCGCTGTTGCAACTGACGCACTTCGCAGTGGCCATCGTGACGACAATTTGCGATGAGTGAGGCAACAAGCGTGTCGCGGCTGCGGCTGTCGGTCTGATAGCCCGCATGGATAAAGGATTGCGCCAGCGCGCTTAACGCCGCCCCCTCAACCAGATGCGCTTCGATACCGGGGTAAAAACGGCTCACCTGCGCGTTCCAGGCGATCAGCCGTTCATCTTTATCGTAAACCAGCAGGGCGGCGGGCAGCGCGTCGAGCGCCGGAGCCAGAGAGGCGCTGTTCATAATGCCGCCCCTGGCTGATAATGCAGCTCCGCCTGGCGGCGCATATATTCAAGCCCCGGCGCGATGGTCATCGCCCAGGCGGTCAGCACTTCTTCGTCGCACGCCGGGTCGCGTTCCGCCACGGTATCGAGAATAGCCCGCCGCCAGTGGGCGAAGAAGTTCGGCGGCAGTCGCACGCCGTTGCTCTCCTGCTGGCGCGCCAGGCGCTCCAGAAAATCAGGCACCATCAGCACGCCATCCACCATCAGCATCGCGAAAAAACTTTTATAAACGAAGTTGCGTAACAGCCGCGGTTCGACCGCCGCAAAATGCTGTTCGGTTTCCGGCGTCATATGAATAAAGCGGTTAAAAAAGGCGTCAAAAAAGGGCTGTTTATCGTCGTCCGGAAACAACCGGCTGTAGCTTTCGTCGAACAGATCCCGATAGAGCATCATGGGCGAACCTCCGGGCGGCTTTCGCCAGGCAGGCACTGGCGCAGGGGGTTGAACACGTCACTCAGGCGGCGGCTGAAATAGCTGACGGGGGCGGGGGCGTCGCTTGCCAGCAGCGGGCCGCCGTTCGCTTTATAGAACAGCGTTTCAAGGACAGTGGCGTTGGTGGAAAGCGTCAGCGAGCGGTTGTAGTCGCCGGTCGCCTCGACGCGCCCTTCGTACCAGCCGCGTTTTTCGTCATACATCAGGCGTGTCGCCTGCATCAGCGCATCGGTGTACGGGGTATCCCACAAGACCCACAGCGAAAAAACCGCTTTGGTGGAAACCTGGGCGAGGCGCGGGTACTCTTTGCCGTCATCGCCGAGGGTGTTCCAGGGGTAGCCATTCGCCCAGACGGTGTCCGAAGCGTGCCACGGTGCCGCGCTGGTACTGAAATCGGCGCGGGCGGTGAGGATATTCTCCTGCTGCCAGCGGCTCTCCTGGGAGAGGTACACAAGCTTCGCGCGCTCGCGCAGGTTATCTATTTGCGCGCGATCGACGCCCGGCACTTCCCAGCCAAATTCGAGCCCCGGCAGCGTATACGGCAGCGTGGTGATAAGCGACGGCTGCCAGGTGGTGCGCGGATCGCGGGCGTCCACCGGCAGCGCGCGGTCATAGAGAATCACATTCTGCGACGGCGGCCCCCAGGCTTTTGTGGGCTGGAATCCCCACAGGCTGAAGCCCGCGGCGGCGTATTCGCTTTCGCCAAGCCGAATTTCATCGCGCGGTGTCAGCAGTCCGTTTTGCATCTGCGCGGCGTAAAGCGTGCCGTCTTTATCGATGACCGGGCAGAAATTCCAGCGCATCACCACGCGTTCCAGATATTCGCTGTACTGCGGGTGATACTGCGCCACCAGACGCAGCGCCAGCATCAGTCGCGCCATATCGCGCGCCGACCAGCCCATCACGCCCGGTTTGCCGGTGAAATCCACCATGGTGGGAGACCACGTGGAGTAGAGGCGGTTTGGCGTCTGACGAGGGGTGAGCGGCAGGCGATTAAGCGTGCCGAGCAGACGTGTCAGGCGCTCATCGAAAATTTTTTCGTCTATCAGATTCAGCTCGCGCGCGGCCGTCAGCGCAATCAGTGAATCGCCTATCTGCCAGAGGGACACGACGGGGCGTTTGTCGCTGCCGTTCACGAGACCCGTGGCGTCCTGGGTATTGTTTTCAAAATAACGCCAGGCGATGGCGGCCCATTCGCGCTCCTGCGGCGTGAGCGTGCTAATGCGCGCGGTGGTGTGCCAGCCCCCGTGCGAGAACCAGCGCCAGCCCGCGCGATCGTCGCGAAGCAACAGCCAGGCGAGCGCCACGCCCAGCACGGCGAGGATAAGCAGCAGGCGGCTTACTGTTTTAAGCATGTCGCGGTAACCGGTGGCAGTTTCACAGGTTCGTCCTCTTTACAGGTCGCGCACTGGCAGGCCTGACAGGTCGGTTTGCTGCGTATCGCGGTGCCGTTCTGCTGACACCAGTTCTGGATGCCAGGCGTCATATTGAGGAACGGGCGGTTGCGACGCGAGTTGTTCTCCTCAAACAGATCGACCAGTTTTTTCTCCCACATGGACGGGGCGTAATTTTTATTTTTTGGATCGTTGGTGTTAAAGCGCAGCAGCTTGCCCTGTTTCTTAAAGAGCAGCGCTTCCAGCATGATGCCGTTATTGTTACCGGTGAAGGCGTTAATGGGCCCGTCGCCGTTCTCATAGATACCTTCGTAATAGCCCTGTTTCGGATCGTTGGCATTTTCAATGGTGGTGAAGAGACGGTCGGTATAGGGTGAATCCCACAGCACCCACATGCCAAGCGCTGCCTTGAGCGACACCGCCGCCGCCTGCGGCACATACTGGCCCTTGTCGGTGATGGTGTTCCAGTTAAAACCGTCGCTGAATACGGTGTCGTAAACGAAGTACGGCGATTTATCGAGCTGATGCTCAGAGCGTGCGGTCAGCACGCCGGTGATGGTGTAGCGGTTCTCCTGCGCCTGATAGACGCGGTCAGCGAAGTTTTTCATCCACGGATGCGAGTAGTTGTTCGGGCTGTCGTCGCGATCTTTCGCGGTATCCCAGCCCATCTCCAGCCCGTAGAGCAGGTACGATTCCGTCACCACATAGTTATGCTGGCTGGTACGGCGCGGGTCGCGGGAATCATAGGGCACCAGCACGCAGTAGATGTCCGCCAGCGCATACGGCTCCGGACGGCTCGCCTGGCAGGTATTAAAGCCCCAGAGCTGATAGCCCGCCGCGCCATACTCTTCATACCCGAGACGGCCCTCCTGAACATATTTTGGCTGGTTGTTCTCAAGATACGCGCCATACATGGTACCGCACGGATCTATCACGTTAGTGAAATCCCAGCCCAGCACGATGTTATCGACGCTGTTGCTGTATTCGGGGTAGCGCTCTTTAACGTTCTGAAGCCATATCAGCATGCGGCCAATATCCAGCGCCGAAAAACCGATTTCGCCCGGTTTGTTCAGGTAGTTTACTTTCTGCGCCGTAATGGTGTTGTAGGCTTTGTTGGGCACCTGGTTGCGGAAAAGATCGAGTTTATTCAGCGTGCCGAGCAGCTTTAGCATCCGGCGGTCAAATTCCGCTTTGTCGATGATCCCCAGTTCGCGGGCGGCCACCAGTGCGCCGATATAAGAGCCGGTATCCCACATGGTAGTGGACGGATACTGGTTAACGGCGTTAACCAGCCCGGTCGTCGGCTGGTAGTTGACCACGAAATATTGCCAGGCGTTTTTCGCCATTTTCATTTCGCGCTCGGTCAGTTCGCCATGACGTGCCGGATAGTCGTTCGCGGGCAGTTCGCCCCGGCCCTGTGCGGTGACAGTGCATCCCAGCAGCAAAAAGAGGCAGGCTACGCTGCGAATAAACAGGGGCAAAGATTTCAGACTCATGGCGTAACTCCCGCAGAAGCAGTGGCGGTGGAAGGCGTGTGCTGGCATCCCAGACAGAGCAGTTGCCCGCCTGCAATATAGGCAAGGCTCTCCAGCACCACCGCGTTGGTGTCGGCATCAATCACGTTATTCACGCTGTTATTCAAATTCAGACCACGTTGCCAGCCTTTACCCGGCACCAGTAGCGGCTGTACCTGCTGGCGCAGCGCTTCGCTCCAGCCGTTGCGAAAGAGCGCATACCAGGCGAAGGCGGAGCGGGTCGAGGTAATGGCGGTGCGCTCCGGCGCGGCTTTGTCATACGCCGTTTCGCCCGGCGCACGCTGAGGCTGGCGTTCAGGGATAGCGGTGGCGAAATCGGGCGCCTGTTCGGCGTAGTCGGTGCTGATGGGCGGCTTGCGCACCCGCAGGCTGTGACGGCGCTGCTGGATTTGCATGATGCGCCACGCGACTTCGCCACTCTGCGCGTCAAAGCCAAGCTCAAGCCCGGTTAACAGCCAGGGGAGGCTCACCAGCGACGGCTGTTTGCCCCACGGTGTGCGCAGCCCTTCATCCGGCACCATGATCCCGTCGATGTCGATCATGCTCTGGCCCTCCGGCGGCTGCGTGACGGCAAGCCCGGCGGTGGTATTAATAAAACGCAGCGTATGGCTTGCGTAAGTGCGATAGCCAAAGCTGTCGCGCGGCTCGTCGGTTGGGATAACCCAGTGGCGTACCGCCAGCGCCGCGTTGGTGTTTTTCGCCTGCACAAACAGCGCGTCGAGATGCCAGTGCGAGAGCAGCGCGTTTACGGCAGGGGCATGCTGCGGGTAGTGCCACAGCAAAACCTGAAGCGCCATCAGTAACCGTCCGACGCCAATCGCGCTGCTTTCCGGCTTGCCTAAAATCTCCTGTTTATCGCCGCGGTAATACGCGGCAGGCAGGCCGTCCGGTGTCAGCGGCAGTTCGCCCAGCGCGAACAGCGCCTGGCTGATGCGTTCGTCGAATTCGTCACGGGTGATCACGTCCAGCCGGTAGGCCGACACTGCCGCCAGCAGATAACTGCCGGTGCTCCAGAGGCTGAACCACGGCGCGCCATCCTGAGCGTTCACCAGCCCGTCGGGGCGGCTGTTATTAACGAAATATTGCCAGGCCACGCGCGCCCAAATCGCTTCATCAAAGGTGAGCGGGCGGGCATCGGGCAGCGGCGGAAAATCGTCGCTTAGCATAATGCCGCTGCTGCTCTCCACGCGCGTCGGCATCTGGCGCTCCACCCAGACCACCACCGCGAACCCGATCAGAAAGCCCACCAGAATGGTGATATAACTGCGCGCGCTAAGCAGCGCACTGGAGACTTTCATGCGCCGCTCTCCTCATCTGCAGGCTGCCACATGGCGGCCATGATCATGGGGAGCATGGCGGCGATATTCACCGCGCCCCAGAAGATGTTTATCACGTAGCCGGAAGGGTCATCGACCGCGCCGCGCGCCACCTGGATACCGCCCCAGATAAGCCCGATAAGCGTCAGCACCACAATGGCGATTTGCGGTTTCACCAGATAGAGAAACCGCCCGGTCTGGCGCTCTTTGGGCGTGACGTGAAACTTAATCTGTTCACCGCGCAGCACCGTATCGAGCGCTTTTAAGTTCATCGAGAAAAACGACAGATACGAGGCGCGCCCGTCCCACGCGGAAATTCCCCAGGTACCGAACATAAACGCCAGCTCCGAGACAATGAAAAAGGGCAGAAAGTGCAGATAAAAGGGCGTCGACCACGCGGAGACGGGCGGGATGCCGGTAAAGAGATAAATCAGCGGCGAGACAAGAAACACCGTATTCCAGATGCAGGCCAGATAAGACCAGAACGTGGTGGCGTACATCAGCGTTTGTGGCAGCGAGAGCTTAAAACGGCGGCGGCTGAATATATTGTCGTGAAAGAGAATATCCAGCGAACCCGCGGCATATTTGAAGCGCTGGATGATCCAGGTGAGCATATCCTGCGGCGAGAGCATTTTCGATTCGATGCGTGGGTGCATCACCGAGCGCCAGCGGCGCGCGCTGTCGCCATGCAGAACAATGGAAGTGTAGATATCTTCTGAAACGTGGAATTTATAGGGCGTCAGCTCGGTGTCATAGAGCACATGCGGGCGCATCGCGTCCTGAAGCGCTTCGCGCATCGATGGGTCGCGGATATCGCGCGTGTGGCGGTCGATTTCTTCTTCCACCGTCCAGACATAGCTGCGAAGGGCCGCCTGCATAATCGCCTCGCGACGGTGCACCGACGCCGCGCCACAGCAAAAGGCCGCGTTGGCCCAGTTGCGACGGCGCAGGATCACGTCATAAAACATGCGCGGATCGTTAAAGAACGGATCGCGCCCGATGGTCACCGGGCCGACGATTTTCTCCGACAGCCAGCCGAGCGCGTAACCCGGTTTGCCCGCTTTGCGCGACAGCCAGCGCGGCAGCCGCTCGCCTTCCGGGAGATCGAAAAACCACTGCGGCGTCTGTACCCAGGCGACATCCGGGTCACGGAAATAGCCGAGCGTATGCTCAAGCAGCGTCGGGAAGACGCGGGTGTCGGCGTCGCAAATCACGATAAAATCGCCGTCGGTCTGCTCAAGTCCATTACGCAGGTTGCCCGCCTTAAAACCGATATTGGTTTCGCGGGTAATGTAATTGACGCCTTCTTCCTCACAGACCGCCCGCATCGCGGGCCTGCGGCCATCGTCCAGCACGTGAATACGGTAATCGAGCGGGCCTGGGTAGCGCATTTTCAGCGCATCCTGAATGGAGAGCCGCACCAGCTCGACATCTTCAGAGTAGGTGGCGATAAAGAGATCGACGCGTACCGGGCGCGGCTCGGCCTGGTCTTCCGCGTTCAGACAGTCGTTAATATCCAGCGGAGCGGGCTGCTGCGGCGGGTCGTCTTCCCGCCAGAGATTAATGGTGAACAGCACGGTGCCAATCCAGGCGCAGGTTTCGGCGATGACCAGCGGCAGGGCATACCACAGCGCGTCCATATTGAGCGATTCCATCCAGCGCCAGCGAATATAATTCGCGCCCAGCACCAATGCCGCGACCGACATTATCTGCCAGAGAATTTTCACGACGCGGGGCGTTTCTAAGGGCTCCGGCGGTTTACGGTTTTCAAAACGCGAGAAATAAAAACCCATAGCGGCATCATCATCCAGACACAACAAAGACAGTGGCGTTGAATAATTATCAATGGTAACTATTCATCGTCAGCGAAATATCTCTGGTTCAGTTTTAGATTCGTTTTAAGTTTATGAAGTGATTGTAGATGCCCGCGCTGAACTTTCCAGAAAGATAAATTGATGGCGCGCTTTGCGCCGTTTCGCTTTTTCGTTTACTGCTGCGGGAAAATATATTTTCCGCGAAACGCTGACAGCCGCTTATTGCCGTATACACTTTCCTGATAATACTCAGAATATATTACGCTGCCCGGAGCAGGCGGCCCCAGCCGATAAGAAACCGTGCCGATGAGCGATACTGCAAGCGTAGCTTCAACCCGCGATATACCGCCCGTGCGCGTCTCCTGGCGCTATGTGGCGGCCGACCGGCGCGATCTGCGTATCGACCTGATGCGCGGCATTGCACTTGTGATGATGGTCGTCGCGCATACTGAGGTGATGTCGATATTTAATATATTGACGTGGGAGCGTTTCGGATTAACCACAGGCGCTGAAGGATTTGTGATCCTGGCCGGTTTTATGCTCGGCATGCTTAACCGCCAGCGGTTGCAAAAGGCGGTATTACTGACGGTAGGCTGGACACTCTGGCGGCGTGCCTGGAAGATCTATCTGGTTAATATCATTATTATCCTGAGCGTGCTGCTGTTATCGAAAATACCTTTTATTAATACGTTTGAAATAACCCACTTTGTCGACCGTTTCTCGGGGAATAGCTGGTCGCTGTTTCCCACCACGCCGCAAATTAAAGAAACCTGGTTCAATATTATTTTGTTTTTGCAGATTGGCCCGCACCAGACACAAATTCTGGGGCTGTATGTCTTTTTACTGCTGTTAAGCCCGCTTTTTCTCGCCTTACTGCACTATCGTAAAACCGCCTGGCTGATTGCCGGTTCGGCAGGGGTGTATGGCCTGTATCAGGTGACCTCATTTCGTCTGACCGCCAGTGAGTTTGAGTTCGCGTTTCCGCTGATGGCCTGGCAGCTCATTTATATCCTCGGGATGTGCTGCGGCTGGTACAAAGAGGAACTGCTATCGCTGGCGCGCACTGGCCCTGGCAAAGTGACCGTCGCGTTTATGGTTATCTGCGCACTTATCATGATGTTTATCGCCCAGAACCACACCAACCCCTTTATGCCGCCGGGCCTGCTGCTGCATATCATTCCGCCCGCCGATTTCAATGCGCTCTACCATACGTGGGCCGCCAAAAACGCACTCGGGCCGCTGCGCGTGCTGAACGATTTTTGTCTGATGGTGACGGTCTATGCGCTGCTTACCTGGTGCTGGACCCCCATTTACCGCCTGACCGGCTGGTTTCTGATCCCGCTTGGCCAGCACTCGCTCTATACCTTTATTTTGCATGTGTATGTTGTGCTGCTGGTAAGCCAGGTGGTGCATTTCGATTTATGGCATCAGGCCTGGCTTGTGAATACGCTGGTTCATAGCGTGGCGCTGGGCATTCTCTGGCTGATGGCGAAGTATGACGTCGCCGGACGCTGGATCCCCAATTAAGGAACGACAAGGGTATGACGAGGATATATCACTGCGTTGGTCTGGCGATGCTTACGCTTGCGGGCTTCCCGTGTCATGCTGACCAGCCGCCTGCGAGCACGCAGAGTGGGGCGAGTGCGGATAACGAATCCGAGCCGATTCAGGCGGGCGTATTCACGAGCCGCTGGGGACGGCTGTTTTCGGGCAACGACAAAAAATTCTCCGGTGCGCTGAGCTTTAACAGCGGGCTGAAAGAGCAGTACGTCACGATCCCAAACAGTAGTGATACGGCGACGCAAACCAATAAAATTAACCAGACCGTCAACCTGAGCCTGCAATATTCGCCGTGGAGTTATCTCTTCGCCAACGTTACGCTGCGCGCACCGGTGCGTGATTTAACACGTTATTCCAGCGATTTCCGCTACAGCTTTGGCTATGACGACTGGCACGCCAATACCTTCAGCCTGGTGTACAGCAACTACGGCGATAACCATATCTGGCCATCGGGCAACAAACGTCACACCTATTTTGAACAGGGCGGCGTGACGGCAGCCTATAAATTCTCGCTGCCGAAACCGCTTGAGAAACATCTGCTGATCAATAAAGGCGATTCGATTATCTGCCAGGTGGGCTACACGTGGGTGCCGCGCTATTACGATCTCAACAGTAACGACATTCGCAGTAATAAAAATGTGGTGCTGGGTGGCTGTGGCTATACGCTCAAACAGCATTTCTTTGTGCGCGCCACGGCGTTCTGGTTCCCCGACAGCAGCCAGCAGCAGCCGTGGAACGGCGATTACAGCTACAGCTTTGGCTACGCAGGCTATACGCCGGGCTCGTTCTCAATTCAGTACGCCAACTACAGCGGCACGCGGTATCCCGGTCATGCCAGCGGCAACGGCAAATTCCGCGAAGGCACCGTCAGCCTTATCTGGTATTTACCCCTTTAAGGAGCTTTGATGCCGGACAGACAGCGGGTTTTGATTGTTGATGACTCCACCGTTTACCGGCGGCTGCTCGGCAGCATGCTCGGCAAATGGGGCTACGAGGTGCTGGAAGCGGTCAACGGCGTCGCGGCGCTGGACGTGCTGGCCACACAGCCGGTCAATATGGTGCTGAGCGACTGGGAGATGCCGGTGATGGATGGCCTGACGCTGTGTCAGGAGATTCGCGCGCGCTTTCAGGAACACTACATCTACCTGATTTTATTAACGGCGCGGGAGAGCGTGGACGACCTGGCGTTAGGGTTCGAGGCGGGCGCGGATGATTTTCTCAGCAAGCCGGTAAACCAGAGTGAACTGCGCGCCAGGCTGCACGCGGGCGAGCGCATTCTGGAGCTGGAAGCGACGCTCGCGGCGCGAAATGCGCGGCTTCGCGAGGCGCTCTCGCAAATCGAAAGCGATCTCCAGGCGGCGGCGCAGCTACAGCGCTCGGTGCTGCCGGCGCGGCGTATGCAGTACGATAACTTCTTCGCCGACTGGCTGTTTGTGCCGTCAGCGTATGTCTCCGGCGACATCTTTAATATTTTCCCGCTCGACCGCCATCTCGGTTTTTACTGCGTGGACGTGGCGGGGCACGGCGTGGGCGCGGCGATGATGTCGCTTGCCGTAGCGCGCCAGTTTCTGCATGGGCGGGCGGTGGAGCGTTTTTTGTTTGATGGCGACGGCGTCACCGCGCCGCATGAGGTAATCCGGATCCTCAATGAACGTTTCTGCCACGACGACACCGAGATAGTCAGCTATTTCACAATGATTTACGGCGTGATCGACACCGAAACCGGCGAAGGCAAGCTGTGCCAGGCCGGACACCCGACGCCGTTTATTACGCATCCGGACGGTTCCATGACGCGCATCGGCAGTGGCGGCGCGCCGGTGGGCTTGCTGGCAAGCTTAAGCTGGGAGGATGCCACGTTTACGCTTAACCGCGGCGACCGGCTGTGCCTCTACAGCGACGGCATTACGGAGTGCGAAAACCCACAGCAGGAGCAGTTTGGCCATGAGCGGCTGGAACAGTGGTTACAACGTCACGTTTCCAGCCCACTTGACGCGATTTTTCCGGCCCTGCACGACAAGCTTGTCGACTGGCGCGCCAGAACGCAGGGCGATCAGGTGGCGATGGCCGACGACGTCTCACTGTTAATTATTGAACGAAGCCACGAGGGAGTGCGCGATGAATCTTGAGACTGAACATCTGGACGGCGTGAGCGTGATAACGCCGGTGGCACGACGGCTTGATGCCTCGGTCGCCGCCGCGTTTCGCCAGGGCGTAAGCGAAGAGATAGCCCGCACCACGGGCGGGCTGGTTATCGATTTCTCGCGCGTCGATTTTATCGACAGTAGCTGCCTCGGCACGCTGATCGCGCTCTTTAAGCAGATGAACGGCAAAGGGGAGATGGCGCTCTGTTCGCTCAACAGTAACATCATGAATATGTTTAAGCTGACCCGCATGGACCGCGTATTTATCCTCTGCCCGGACCGCGCCGCCGCGCTGGCCCGGCTGCAAAAAGGGTGAGCCGGTGAGCGCCACGCTGACGCTTCCCGCGCGCCTTGATGCGCTTGGCCCGCTCGCCGACGCGCTGGCGCAGTTTATGGCGCCGCTGCCGGTGGACGACGGCTGGCGTTTCGAATTCGATCTGGCGGTGTGCGAGGCAGCAGCGAACGTGATTCGCCATGCGCTGAAAGAGACACCAGAGCGCACGTTTAGCGTCGAATTTCAACACAGCGAAACCTTCGCGCAGGCGATTTTCATCGATGACGGCAATGCTATCCCTGACGGCAAACTGGACGCCGCGAGAGCAGGCGCAAAGGATGACGACGTTGCGCTGATGAGTGAAGGCGGGCGAGGGCTGATGCTGATCGTTGCCTGTGTCGACGACGTGGATTACCGGGCGGGGCAGATAAACCGCCTGACACTCTGCAAGCGGTTTTAACGTGACGTTGTCACAAATCAGTGAGGTTCATAAACCGTCATGGTAAAGATAAGCGTCTCCTGCTGTTCATTCGCGTAGCGGTGCGGGGCATCGGTGCGCGCCACGGCGGACGCACCCGCGTTGACCTGCAACACTTCATCATTGACGCCAAGCGTCAGTACGCCTCGCTCCACATGTAATAGCTCAGACGTTCCCTGCGGATGGCCCGGCGAGGTAAAGACATCGCCCGGCTGCATCTCCCAGCGCCACAGCTCCACCATATTTGGCCCGCTGGTTCCGGCAAGCAGACGCGCCGTACCGCCATATTCACCTGTCCACAAAACCGGAATTTGCGTGGCCTCAATCAGTCTCGCCGCAGGCTGGCTCGCCACATCCAGCAGGTCGGCCACCGAGAGCCCCAGCGCGGCGGCGACTTTGCAGAGGATAGCGATACTCGGGTTGGCCGCGGCTTTTTCAAGCTCAACCAGCATACCTTTGCTGACGCCCGCACGCTGCGAGAGCGCATCCAGCGTCACTTTATGTTCCTTACGCCAGCTTTTCAGCTTCTGCGCCAGGGCGATGCTAAGCGAGTCAACATCGGCACCAGGCTCAGTCATTATATTGACTTTGTGGGTCACTGGTCATTACCATGAAATAAAATAGTCATTACGGGATTATCTGATGAAACCATTAACACCGTCAATTGCCCCGGAGATCGCCCGTCTCGCGCCGGGGTTCCGGGCTATCAGCATTAACGTTATTGCCGCGCCGCTGGCAGATGAAAGCGTGGGAAGAAGGGCGCTGGAAGCTGCCTGCCGCCACGTGCAGGAGAACGATTTCCCCTGGGCGCAGTCGCATCTTGCTGCATGGGACGCCGTTTTTCAGGCATTTGGCGCAAAGCCGAAACGCACGCCGTGTTCCGCCCAGGCGCTGCGTAAACGGGTCGCGCGTGACGGCGCAATGGCGTCGCTCGATCCGGTGGTCGATCTCTATAACGCCGTGAGCATCAAATACGCCGTGCCAATTGGCGGGGAAAACCGCGCGGCATACCAGGGCGAGCCGCGTCTGGTCATTGCCGACGGCAGCGAAGCGTTCGACACCTTTAAAGACGGCGAGCCGGTGAATGAATCCCCGGAGCCTGGCGAACCGGTCTGGCGCGACGACGCGGGCGTGACGTGCCGCCGCTGGAACTGGCGTCAGGGCGTGCGCACGCGGCTGGATTCGCAGGCACAGGAGATGTGGTTTATTCTGGAGTGCTTACCGGCCATGCCGGAGGAAGCCGCCGACGCCGCCGCGCGTGAACTGGCCGACGGCCTGGCCGCGATGATGCCGGGCGCGCAAATCACCACAGAAACGGTTCAGCCAGGCTGACCGTATACAGGAGAAAATGATGGCCGGACGACAGATAGTGCTGGAACCTTACAACCCGGCCTGGCCTGCGCAATTTGCTGAAGAAGAGAAAAGGGTGCGTGAAGTACTCGGCGACGTTGCGCTGGCCGTTCATCATATTGGCAGTACGTCGGTGCCGGGGCTCGCGGCCAAACCGGTTATCGATATGCTGATTGAGGTCTCCGGTTTAAGCGTGCTTGATGGCTGTAACGCCGTGATGCAGGCGCTGGGCTACACGCCGCGCGGTGAGTACGGCATTCCCGGCAGGCGTTACTTTATTAAAGGCCACGCTGTGCGAACGCATCATATTCACGCATTCGTGGCAGGCAGCCATCACGTAACGCGGCATCTGGCGTTTCGTGACTATCTGCGCCGCCATGATGATGTCATGCAGGAATATGCGCAGATAAAATTTACGGCCGCGCGCGACAGCGGTTTTCAGTCAGACGTTTACAGCGAACTGAAAAACGAGTTTATCGCGCGGGTTGAACAGCAGGCGCTGGCGCGGAGGCAGCAATGAACAGCGACAGCCTGGAAGCGCGGGTTTATGCCCATGTGCGCAAGCATGACGGCTTTTATCTGTTCGGCAAACCTGAACTGACCGAACAGACCGATCTCGATTTTGACCTGCAGCTGGACGAGGACGAAGCGCTGGCGCTGATGGAGGATTTTTTTACGACATTTAGCGTGGCGCGGGGAAATTTCTCCATCACGACTTACTATCCGCCCGATCCACCGCTGAGCGTTATGCTCAATCCATTTCGTAAACGCGAAATCCCCATAGTACCGTTTTTTACCATCGGCATGCTTATTGAATCTGCCCGGGCTGGCCGCTGGCTCTATGACTAACGGCGCGTTGAGCCAGTTTTTTTGCAGTATGACCACCCAGATGAAGCCGGTAGCGCGGGTAAGCGAAGCGCACCCGCGGATCGGAACTACATGCCGGTTTTTGAGACGTTATGCGCGCCCGCGAAATCTTATCGACGTGAGGAATCCGGCCCGAACTAACTGAACATTGCCTGGATTCTTCTTTGGTGCGCATAATGTATATTATGTTAAATTTCATTTGGTATCAGAACCAAGCTTATCAGCCCTGGCCGCCTGACGCCGCTATTGCCTGCCCTGCGTGCCTTATCACCGGTAACACCAAAACATTTGTTTTCCACCGGCGCGCTACGCGAAATCTGCTGGCCTGAGCCTCACAACTATTCTCAGATTTCACGTAGCGCGCCGTTTTTATATTGCTTATCGAGGCTGCGCTTTGCTTACCCGCGCTACGGCGTCATCGGCAAACTCTTCCAGTTGCGCATTAAACCGCGCGGCGTCTTCCATAAATGGCGCATGTCCGGCGTTCGCATAAATGTCGGAACGTATGTGCGGATTGATCGCGCTCGCTCTTTTCAACGAAGCCTCCGGATTTACCAGCGCGTCGTGCTGGCCGTAGATAAACAGCAACGGCACGCGCGTGGCGTTCAGCGCTTTTTCTGCGGGAACCGCTATACGCGGCACGTTACGCTGCATGGTCCAGGACGCCATCGCCGCGTTAGCCAGCAGACGCTCAAACGTGTCACGGTCAGGCTGCTGATAAAAACAGAGCCGCAAAAATTCGCGCTCGCCATCGAGATGTGTTTGTAAATCCGCCGCCGTCATGTCGCGATAAATAGCCGGATGCGCAGGTATCAGCGCGGGCGTTAGCTCCACCACGCCGCCCACGTATAACGCGCCGCCGATCCGGCTGTCGCCATACTCGGCCAGATAAGCCGAAATCACCGCGCCGCCGAGCGACCAGCCGACTAATACCGGCCGCTTCGCCTGGCTCTTGTTGATAACCGCCGCCAGATCGTCTCCCCATCGCCTGCCCTCCCGATACGCCGCGTCGGTGTCAGGCTTCCCGGAAAGCCCGTGACCGCGCAAATCAAAGGTGATGAGCCGGAAACGTTGCAGCCGCGGGTCGGCGATTTGCCGGTTCCAGTTGAGATGGCTGCCCAGCAGCCCGTGAATGAAAATTATCGCCGGGCCGTCCGGGTTGCCGCTCTCCTGCACGGCAATGGGAACGCCATCCGGCGCGGTGACGGTAAAGTGTCGTTCAGCGGCAGTCGCGTTTGCCATCACCATGAACAGCAGGCTTATCACAATACGGTTAATCAAAGCAGGCATTTTCACTTCCTCATTAATAGGTTCCTGGCTAGCCTGAACGTTGACACTAGTGTCAGAGTCAAGCGCCTGATGAGGAGAAACCATGCAACTGACCATTGGCGAACTGGCTAAAGCCACCGGCGTGAGCGCTCGATCCATCCGCCACTATCACAACAACGGCTTACTGGCGGCCGTTCGCGCGTGTAACGGCTACCGCTATTTTGATATGCAGGCCATTACCCAGGTGCGCCAGATCCAGCTCCTGATTGCGACTGGATTTAGCGTGGCCGAGATCCGCCGTTTCCCCGATTGCATGTTGCTCATTGAAGGCGCGACGTTCTGCCCGGAAACCCAGGCCATACAGTATCAGCGGCTGAAAGAAATCGAAGATCAGATAAGCGAACTTGAGCAGCGCAAAGCGCGCCTGCTGGAGACGCTGCGGCAGAATGGTCACAGCGATGCGGTAATGTTATGTGAATAATTGCCTCCCGCGGGTGCGCTTTGCTTACCCGCGCTACGCTTTTGTCATTTACGTAGGGTGGATAAGCGAAGCGCACCCACCGTTGGCTATCAAAAATGACATTAATTCTTCCCAGGGATAATTACCGCATGTTATTTCTATGTGCCGAAAATATCATTTCCGGCCCGATGTAAAGCCCCGCCTTTACATTGAGTTGTTTCTGAAAGTGAATATCTGCGCCAGAATGCGTCGGTGACAGATTAATATTCTTTTGCAATGTCAATAATTGTAAAGGATAAGAAAGCGCTGGAGATGAGACGCATTTTTAGTAAGAATTCGGGCACCTAACGTAAATTACCGCGTGCCAGTGAGTCGATATGGATTTCCCCGCCAAACCTTTATTTGCCCTTTTGTTCTGTGCTTATCTGACGGGATGCGCCACCAAAGCCCCAAAACCCAAAACGGTCGCCCCGCTGCCTGACACCACCGCCAGCAGCCGCCAGCCTGACCTGATCCCCGTTATCGCCGCCCTTCACGACCAGATGAACACCTGGCAGGACACACCTTATCAATGGGGCGGCACAAAGCGCGATGGCATCGACTGCTCCGGTTTTGTCTGGCGCACGCTGCACGACCGGTTTAATCTGCCGATGGCGCGCGTCACCACGCGGGAATTAATTCACATGGGCAAAGGCGTTGAGACAAATAAACTGCGCCCGGGCGATCTGGTGTTCTTCCGTATTAAGGGCGCGCTGCATGTCGGTTTTTATGACTCTGACGGCGAATTTATTCACGCCTCCACCAGTAAAGGTGTTACCCGGTCTTCATTAAATAATCCTTACTGGCAGACCGTATATTTAGAGGCGCGTCGCCTGCCGGATAATATCAGCTCTGTTGTCACGCTCAATCATAATACGCCGCCCGATCTCGCCAGTAATCGCGGGTAAGCCTGAGGGCCACAGTGCTTCTGTGGCCTCGCAGGGTTTACACCACCGGCGGGTTATCGTCACCGCCCTTGTCGCTCAGTTCACTGAGCACAATCTCTTTCGCGGGGGCGTCATCGAGCTTTCCTGCATAGTCGTCGGAGAGATCCGGCAGGCTGGTAAACTGCCCGTCGATAAACAGAAACGTCAGGTGTCCGGCGATGTCATCGAGCACCGCCGAGGCATTTTTCAGCCCTTCGCCATGTTCATCGTTGCCGTCAAGTCGCCAGGCGAAAGCGCCATTCTCTTGCTTGGCTTCGCCGAGATCGATAATCCGGCCGTCAATATTTTGCGCCAGCACGCGGCCTTCGCAGAGAAACAGAAAATAAGGCATTCCGTCGCGTTGGGTGGATTCCGGCATCGTTAACTCCTTGCTGATGAATGAAAGAAAAGTATAGCAGGCGCTTTCACGCCCTTTTGGTAAGGAAAAAGGCCGCGCGCGGCGGCCTGATTTTATTGCGCAGCGCTCACGCGCCAGATGGCGTTACCGGCGTCGTCGGCAATCAGCAGCGCGCCGGATTTATCCTGCGTCACGCCAACCGGCAGCCCACGCACCTGTTTCTGATCGTCTGTCAGAAAACCGGTGACGACCGGCTGCGGCATCCCGACCGGTTTGCCGTTTTCAAACTTCACCCACACCACCTGATACCCGTTAAGCGGCGAGCGGTTCCAGCTGCCGTGTTCGCTCACAAACGCCCCGCCGCGATACTGCGGCATGTTATCGCCGGTGTAGAAATGCAGGCCAAGCGGTGCCACGTGCGAGCCGAGCGCGTAGTCAGGCTTGATCGCTTTGGCGACCAGATCCGGGCGCTGCGGCTCGGCGCGTTTATCGACGTGATTGCCGAAATAGCTGTACGGCCAGCCGTAGAAGCCCTTTTCCTGCACCGAGGTCATATAATCCGGCACCAGATCGGAGCCGATTTCATCGCGCTCGTTCACAATCGCCCACAGTTTGCCGCTCTCTGGCTCCCACTGGAGGCCGGTCGGGTTGCGCAGGCCGCTTGCGTAAATACGGCTGGCGCCGGTCGCGGCGTCTACTTCCAGCACCGCGGCGCGGCGATACTCCGCGCCGATGCCGTTTTCGGTGATATTGCTGTTAGAACCCACGCCCACGTAGAGCTTGCTGCCATCGGGGCTTGCCAGCAGCGCTTTGGTCCAGTGGTGGTTGATCGGCCCGCCCGGCAGTTCGGTGACCTCTTCGCCCGGCGTGCGGATCGCCGTTTGCCCTTCCTGATACGGGAACTTCACCAGGCTGTCGGCGTTCGCCACCCACAGCGTATTGCCGGTGAGCTGAATGCCGAACGGCGCATTGAGATTTTCAATAAAGTTATGCTTTTCCCATTTGCCGTTCACGTTACGCAAAAGCGTAATGCGGTTGCCGCCCGGCCCGCCCTTGCCCGACGCCTTTTGTACCACGCCCATGATGAGCTGTTTCGGGCGCGTGGTTGGTTTTGGCGTGCCGTTGGATTCCGCCACCAGAATATCGTTATTGGGCAGCACATAGACCTGGCGCGGATGCATCAGCCCGTCGGCGATTTTTTCAATCTTCAGCCCCTGCGCCACCTTCGGCTTTTCGCCCTCTTTCCAGGCGACGCCTTCCGGCACCTGCATCGGCGGCAGCAGAAAATTTTTCGCTTCCGGAAGTTCCGGGTTTGGCCCGACCTGTTTTTGCGGATCGAGTGTTGCGCTGTTATCACAGCCGCTAAGCAGAATCCCCAGCGACACGGCCAGCGCAAGACGATGAATGTTGTTCATGCGGGCTTCTCCTTAAGCAGCGCGTTGGCGTAACGCGAGTTGAACATTCGCCAGCAGCATCAGCACCACGACCAGCGTTGAAAGAATGACGCCCGCAGGCACCACGGCGTAAGCATCACGGCTGTGAATAAAGGCGTTGAAAATGGCCAGCACAATCGCCACCAGATTCAGCCAGAAGTGCAGCCGCTGCGCCGGGCCATGCAGATGGCGACGCCCGGGCCAGATCTGCCCAAGGCTAATCAGGCGCGGAATAATCGCGATAACAAGGCCGATGGCGATAAGCCAGCTGGCGGCATCGGTCCACATCTGCACGTAGCTTTTCATGTAGAGGATGTCGAAAATCCAGGCGGCCGTGAAAAAGCCTAAAGGAATGGGATTAAGCAGTTCATAAAGCGCCACGGCGGCTGCCGGGGATCGTGCGGTCGTGTGCGGGTGCATGTCCGTCTCCTGAAGTCATCCAGAACCAGCGACGGCAGCGCCCAGGCGCCGCACGTCAGCGTGCCTGTAAAAGCGTAGTCAAGATGCGCGAGAATGACGGAATTATCGAAACCGCGTTTTAGCCAGGAGCCTTACAGGCGGCGTCAGACGGGCCGCCCGCTGTAAAAATCAGATGATAGTGTCGCCCCATTTCACCGCTTCGTGCGTCATATCAATGATATCCCGCTCGCTAAGATTCAGCTCCTGCGCCACATTCACCACCTGCGGCCAGTCGGCGCGCTCAAACGCTTCGCATAAACGTACCAGCGCACCCGGCACGCCTTCCCGGTTAAGCAGCGCTTTTTTGACTTCCTTCGAGACGTAAATCTGCTCCAGCAACGCATCCATAGGGATATCCATAATCGCGTCGAGGCGCGAGAACAGCCCGGCGATAAACGCGTCGTCTTCGCTCACGCCGCCGATACGGTGCGCCGCCAGTTCACAGAAGCGCCCGTACACCAGACTGACGTTATAAAGCTCGCTTACCGACGGATCGCTGATATGCGTAACCGCGAGGATCGTGATAAACCTTTTCAGCTCATAAAGCCCAAGAAACGCGAAAATGCTGCGAAACGGCAGCGATTCGGCGTTAGCGTGGTAGTTATGCTGATATTTGATGTTATTGACATAGCGCATCAGCTTATAGGTGATCGCCACGTCGCGGCTGATCAGTTTTTCGATCTTCGCCATATCCGGGCGCGCCGCGTTCACCTCGCGGATAAGCTCCAGAATAAAGACTTTTTGTTCAGGCAGCTTTTTCGTCTTGATGAGTTCCGGCTTACTGTAGAAATAGCCCTGGAAAAGATGAAAGCCGAGCTGCAGATACCGATCAAGCTCTTCGCGCCGCTCGACTTTTTCCGCCAGCAGCTTGCAGCGCAGGTTGGGATGCGCTTTCAGGAACGCGTTGATTTGTTCAACGCTTGTGGACTGAATATCAAACTTAATGACGCTGATATAGGGCAGAAAGCGGCTCCATTCGCTCTCCAGCGTAAAATCATCCAGCGCGAAGCAGTAGCCCTGCTCATACATATCGCGCACGGTGGTGAACAGCGCGTTATCCGGCACGCTATTCTCAAGAATTTCAATCACAACATTCTGGCGCGGCAGCGACTGCGCCAGCCCGTTGACGATCATTTCATACGGGAAATTGATAAACGACGTATGTTTCCCGGACAAACGCTGTAACGGCGTGACCAGAAAATGATCGGCAAGCAGCTGGCTGGTCGCGAACTCGGCGGTCACGGGCGGAAAGGCGTTCGTGAGCCCGTCCCGGTAGAGTAGCTCGTAAGCCACCGTGTTCAGCGACGCATCAAAGATAGGCTGTCGCGCTATGAAGGAATACATTTCAACCTCCGGTTTCGTTTTTCGGCGTCCATTACAGCGGTGCGCTGCTTGTTCGACCGGCACTAAAACATTCCTGGATACACTCTTCCGGCACTCCGCCGGCAGAACCGCAAGCCAGGCGTAAGCTCCCGAGGTATTACGCTTACGCCTGTCACGCCCCTTAAGGCGAGGCTTTATAAGATGCTTATCGGCGTGCGGCAGGCTTTCTTGAGCATATATCCGGAGGCGCATTTTCTGTTCGCTCAGCCGGTAAACAGAGCGCGAGCAGCGTCAGTAGCCCGAAAATACCGAGCGCAGGAACAACGCTTAAGGTATCCATCAGCCAGCCAAAGAGTGCGCCGACCCGCGTCGAAGACATCGGAATATCCCGGATAACCTCGGGTAGCTGTAATCCCCACGAGAAACGCGCCAGCCCACAGGCGGCGGCAATAAGCGAGAACCCGCTCAGGGCGAGGAGTTGATGTCCGGACAGCAAGGCAACCTCAGCGAAGTAAATGACCCCCACTGAGTGTAGCCGCCCTCAGCGCAACAGACGGGCGAGTTGCTGGCCGCAGGTTTGCGGGTTGCTCGCGAGCGCCGCGCGCTGCGTGCTATCGAGCCCCTGCCAGGTGCTGATGATTTCACGACCCAGCGCGGCGGAGTAGTGCTGACGTTGCAGCGCGTAGTCGTTGTTGCTGCCTTCAATCACATTTTCCATGCTCGCTTCCCAGTTATCGGGCTTGTCTGTCTGGATCGTGCAGAACACAGAGGCGTAGTACGCCTTGTCCTCATGGCTGAAGTGTGGCGTCAGCCACCAGTACGCCAGCGCCGCACAGGCGACAACAGGAAGAATAAAACGCCAGGAGAGTAATTTCATAAGTTGATTCTGATACGTCAGTGAAAGCGCGGCATGCCCGCGGCAAACGGAGAGTATAACCGTTTTGCTTAAACTTAAGCTCTACGGCCCACCGAAACGCCCGGTTAGCGACCTGCTACACTGGAAATACTGACAACCGGAGGGTGCATGAAATTAGGTTTCGCGTGTAAATTTTTAGATTCAGGGCTCAAACAGGAGTTTCCGTTTAAATCGACGACCCGCACCCGTTTTTTAAGTCTCGGCCATGAGGCGCGTCTGACGTTGTTATCGCAGCTCGCACAGACCAATCTGAACAATTTGTATCTGACGCTGGAACAACTCGCGCAGTTACCGCCGGCGTTAAGGATGATGCGTATTGGCAGTGATTTACTCCCACTTTATACCGTGCCGGAGGCTGGCCCGGTCTATCAGGAATTTCTATCCGACCTGGCACCCTTATTTACCCGCTGCGGCGAGTTTGCCCGCACACACGATATTCGTCTCTCTTTTCATCCCGGCCAGTATTCCGTACTGGCGTCAGATAATCCTGATGTGGTCGAAAGAGCCATTGAGGATGTGGAATATCATGCCCTCTGCGCCGTGATGATGGGGTATGGCCAGCGGTTTCAGGATTTCAAAATCAATATCCATATGAACGGCAAGCGCGGTTTTGAAGGCTTTCGCGAGGCGTTTGGCCGGTTAAGCCTACAGGCGCAGCGGATGCTGACGGTGGAAAATGACGAAATTTCCTGTTCGCTGGACGATGTATTACAGGCGCAGGCGCTCTGCCCCATTGTGCTGGATATTCACCACCACTGGGTAAAAGAGAACGCGTTTATTACGCCGGACGATCCGCGTATTGAACAGATAAAAGCCTCGTGGCGCGGCGTGCGCCCGGTCATGCATTATTCCATCTCTCAGGAAGGGCTTATTCCGGAACAGGGGTTCCCGGAACAGTCACAGCTCGGCATTCCCAAAACCAAACTGCGCGCGCATTCCGATTATTATTTCAACAGTACGCTGAATGACTGGGCGCTCTCCTTCACCGATTTCGACATTATGTGCGAAGTGAAAATGAAAAATATCGCCCGCGATCGGTTGTATGATTATGCGTTATTAAAAGGGGTGGTGAAGGCAGCGTGAAAAAATGCATGTATGGATATTCAATCTGATATGTATTTGTAGCGCACCCGCGAATTTAACTAATGGTGGGTGCGCAGGCTTACCCACCCTACGAAATAGCATGACGCATAGAGTGTGTAGCGCGGGTAAGCGAAGCGCACCCGTCGGTCTAACCCCAAAACCACGCCAGAAAATAGTCGCGAAAATCATTCGCGGCCGTTAATGATTGGCCGTCATCGCTTCAAACTGCGTCGGTGGTAGCAGCGCGAACGACTGTTTCATTTCACGGGTTTCCGCCCCCGGCGTGCGGCCAAACAGACGGCGAAACTCGCGGTTAAACTGCGACGGGCTTTCATAGCCGACGCGCAACGCGGCGGTGGCGGCGCTGAGGTTGTCGCGGATCATCAATAGCCGCGCCTGATGCAGACGCACCGCTTTGATGTACTGCACGGGCGAGTTGCTGGTCACCGCTTTGAAATGCGCGTGAAAGGCGGGCGCGCTCATGCCGGCTTCGGCGGCGAGCGTTGCGACATCCAGCCGCCCGGCGTAGTCGGCGTGAATGCGTTGCAGCACGCGCGAGATGCGGCTGAACTTGCCGAAGCTTGCCAGCGCCGCGCGGATAGCGCCGCCCTGCTCACCCATCAATACGCGGTAATACAGCTCTTTGACAATCGCCGGGCCGAGAATGTGCGCCTCCTGCGGGTGGCTCAGGGCGCGCAGAAGGCGCAGCGTGGTGTCGGCAAGCGGCGCGTTAAGCGGCGTGGAGAGAATGCCTTCCGGCGGCGCGGCGTCTGCGCCCCGTTCGCCGTCGAGCGCCAGCACCAGTTCAGCAATTACGGTCATTTCAAGCCGCACCGCCACGGCAAGCAAAGGCTCCTGCGGCGTGGCGTCGGTTTCCGTTGAGAACGGCAGCGGCACCGAGAGCACCAGATAGTGTTGGGCATTGTAGGTGTAGATCTTATCGGCGAGATAACCACGTTTGCAGCCCTGGCAGACAATCACAATACAGGGCTCATACAGTACCGGCGTGCGCGACAGCGCGCGGTTGGAGCGCATAAAGCGCACCGCATCAAGCTGTGAGCGGGTGTAGCCCTCCTGTGGGGCGAGCTGTTCCAGAAGTTCGATAGTTTCACGCTGTACTGATGACATCGTCATTGCGGCGTCTCCCTCATATTTTCCTGCAACGATTGTGGCACGTTGCGCGCAAATCTTCACCAGGGTTAATAGGATCAGGCAATACAGCAAGAGGAATGGCGCTATTGAGACGTGTGCTGCGGGCGTAGGCTTTCTGCATACGGCACCGGCAGCCCGCCGGGCCTTCTTGTGAAGGAGTAAGCACCATGACGATGACCGAAGAACGCAAAGTTATCCTGCTCACCGGCGCCAGCAGCGGTATCGGCGAAGCGACGGCGCGCCTGCTGGCCGCCCAGGGCTACCGTTTGCTGATTGGCGCGCGCCGCACCGACCGTCTCGCGGCGCTGTGCGAGGAACTGCGCTTTAACGGCGCGCAGATAGATTACGCGGCGCTGGACGTAACGAAACTCGACAGCATGGAAGCGTTTGTGCAGGCCGGGCTGGATAAATATGGCCAGATCGACGCCTTCATTAATAACGCGGGCGTGATGCCGCTCTCGCCGCTGGCCTCGCTGAAAGTGGACGAGTGGAATCAGATGCTGGATGTGAACGTGCGCGGCGTGCTGCACGGCATCGCCGCCGTGTTGCCGGTGATGCAGGCGCGCAATCGCGGGCAGATCATTAATATCGCGTCCATTGGCGCGTATCGTGTTTCCCCGACCGCCGCCGTGTACTGCGCCACCAAATATGCGGTGCGCGCGATAACCGACGGGCTGCGTCAGGAAAATGAAACGATCCGCGTGACACTAATCAGCCCCGGCGTGGTGGAATCGGAACTGGCGACGCATATCACGGATGAAACCGCCCGTGTGGCGATGGATGATTTTCGCCGCATTGCGCTGCCTGCCGACGCCATTGCCCGCGCCATCGCCTACGCCATCGAACAGCCCGATAACGTCGACGTGAGCGAAATCGTGGTGCGTCCGACGGCCAGCCCGCATTAATGCTATTTATCTCTGCCGGGGTTCGCCCCGGCTTTTTGCCTCTGCACGCCCTTTGCGTTTTTTACAGGCCCGTTTACCCCGCAGCCTGCAAGACGGCGGTACGCAGCGCTCATCACTTTGAAAATCCCGACTACGCGCCGCAAATTGAGGCACCGCGCGGCTGGATGCCCTGAAGCCGCTCAAATAACCCTCAGTCCGCCCCGCTGGCGGGCCTTTTTCATCAGATAAACCCGTAAAACCCGTTACTTTCACCCTGCATCCACCAGGCTTTCTATACTGTTGGCCGGGAGGTTTTACATGCTAAGAATATTTCGCTCGCTTTTTACCAGCCCGGAAAAGCTGGTTCATGCCGTTCATCCGGCGCATATCCAGGATGCGATTGACGAAGGAGAACGCATTATCATCGACGAGGATGGCAACGCCTCGGTTAATGTGGAGTGTCTTGCCGTACAGGAAGATTTCGCCCGCCACGTCGAAATGCTGAAGAGGGCTTAAGATGGGAACGGCGATATTTATGGTGTTGATGGTGTGCGGTTACTGGTATACCAGCCGCGATCTCTCCACCCGGTTTAAGTTTATGCGCACCTCCGGGTGGGACGTCTATTTCCTGGTGGCGCTTTACGGCTGTATTTTCGTCTTGCAGGGCATTATCGCCACCGGCCTGCTGTGGCTGGCGCTGCTTGGCGTCTCAAGCCTGCTGAATGCATTCCCGGCGTGGTCCGGCAGTGACGATTATCACTACCAGATGGCGTTTATGAACTGGAGCTTTCTCGGCATCCAGGCGCCGGTGGTGCTGATGCTGGGCTTTGCCATTCTGTTTTGCCTCTACCGCGCGAACTGGTCGCCGACGGCGAAGCTCGATAACACTGGCCGCCGCACGCTCTACCGCACGCTCTCGCGCGCCAACGGCATCGAAGGGCTGCTGTATGAGTGCATGGAAGAGGGCGAGCTTATCTGGATAACGATGAAATCCCAGCGTGTGTATATCGGGATGATCCATAGCGCCACGTTTGACAGTACCCGCAGCGATATCAGCAATCTGGTGCTCATTCCGATGCTGAGCGGCTACCGCGACCACGAAACGCTGGATTTGCGCGTCGAGCATAATTACAGCGCCTGGTATGACAGCCATGGCATCACGCTGCAGGCCGGAGAGAAATCGGCGCTCGCTTATCGCAAAGTCATTCTGCTCAATCAGATTGAGAGCCTGTCGCTGTTCGACCCGGCGCAGTCGCTGGCGCTTGGGATGCGCGACACGTAGCGCAAAATGGTGCCCGGGCGGCTGTGTTACCCTGCCCGCCTGGGTCAATACAGGGTTATGCGAATGAACGACACTCACTCTTTTATGGCACCGGTGCCGCTGGACAAAGCGTACCGGTTAATTAATCACGGGCCAACGGTGCTGGTTTCCGCTCGTCACGACGGCGTGGAAAATGTGATGGCCGCCGCCTGGGCCTGCGGGCTGGATTTTATGCCGCCAAAGGTGACGGTGGTTATCGATAAAATCGCCCGCACCCGCGAACTGCTTGAGCGCAGTGGGTCATTTGTTTTACAGGTGCCGACCGTCGCACAGCGGGAAATGACGTATCAGGCGGGCACGCTGAGCCTGCATAACGAGCCTGAGAAACTGAAACTCGCCGGTGTGGAACTGTTTCATATGGACGGCGTTGAGGCACCGCTGGTTGCGGGCTGCTCGGCATGGCTCGCCTGCGAGCTGATTCCCGAGCCGCATAATCAGCAGCAGTACGATCTGTTTATCGGTCAGGTGACCGCTGCCTGGGCGGATACCCGCGTCTTTCACGATGGCCGCTGGCACTTTGAAGATGCGCCGTCTGAGCTGCGCAGTCTGCATCACGTCGCGGGCGGACATTTTTATGCTATCGGCGAGGCTTTCCCGCGTACTGACAACGAAATCTGAACGCCCTTCTCACGTCCATTCCAAAGCCAGCGCGTCTGGCTTTTTTTATGCCTCTGGCAAACGATAAGCCCTGCCATTCGCCGCCATTTTATTCTGAAAAGCTTTTTCTCCAGGCGCTGATGCTGAAGCAGATTTGTTGGATCGTATTAAGTATGTTGTAACTAAAGCAGCTGATTATCGTTCGGTTAAGCCTTTACGCCCGGTTTTTTCGTGGTTTTTTCTCCGGTGTGCGCATGGCAGCGGCAATTCCTTCATGCGCCCAGCGCAACAATTCCTGATTATCTTCCACCAGCTCTTCGTCAATGCGGTAATAACCCAGCGCGACTTCCTGCTGGCCACCGCTGCGCCGGGTGGTGACATAGGTAAAAGGCGGGAAGCCTTCGGCGATAAACCGCTCGCGGTTCTGATCGTCTGCTTTGATGTAAAGCTGCGCGTCGCCATCCACCAGCGCAAACATCCGTCCGGCCTGAAACAGCGCCACGCAGCCAAACATACGGCGGGTTTCTACCGCGCCGAGCGGCGCCAGCTGGTCCAGTACAAACGTCACGTATTCACGGGAAACGCTCATCACTCTCCTCCCGGTTGGGGTACAGGAATTAACTCCGACTTAAAAAGGTCGGGATCTAAATTAAGATCTGTTTAATTAAAAAGGATCGCAAAAAGTGACAGGGTTAGTCGCTCTGCATGCGGCGGGATCAAATGCGATCGTCTATCAGGATATTTTTTGTTCACTTTGCACATGTTATCCACAAGAAAGCGAACCCGCGCAAGAATATCTTTATGATAAATCACTAACCCGTTGATAAGCAAAGTTAAACCCTCCCTCACGGCGGCCCCCTTTATTTTCGGCGCGAAATTTTGGTTTGCGTCACATTTTTTAATGACTTTTTATTCGAACGAAAACAGAGGTTTATAAGGAATAGTCAACCTGAGACTTGCGAAGCGTGCAATGAATGCCAGAGTTAACAAGGACTTGATGATTAAGCACAGCATTGTGCCAGACACTGGAAAGGAGGATGTATGAACCGTTTTCAAGAGAAAGTCGTGGTCGTGACGGGTGCAGGATCAGGCATTGGTGCCGCCGCGGCGCGTCGTTTTGCGCATGAAGGCGCAAGCGTTGTGCTGGTTGGGCGCACAAAAGAAAAACTCGATAAAGTGGCCGCGATGCTTACGCAAGGCAAGCACCTGGTCGTGCCCTGCGACGTTTCTGACGCGCAACAGGTACAGGCGCTCGCGCAGCGCGTGGCGGATGAATTTGGTCGCGTCGATGTGTTAGTGAATAACGCTGGCGTGATTGTACAGGGCAAAATTCATGAGATTACGCTTGAGGACTGGGAAACGCTGATGGGCACCGATCTAAACGGCGTTTTCTACTGCCTGCACGCGTTTATGCCGGGCCTGCTGAAAACCAAAGGCAACGTGATTAATATTTCATCGGTCTCCGGGCTGGGTGGCGACTGGGGCATGAGCGTTTATAACGCGGCAAAAGGCGCGGTCACGAACTTTACCCGATCGCTTGCGATGGATTACGGTGCCGATGGCGTACGCGTGAATGCGATTTGTCCGGGCTTTACGTTTACCGATCTCACAGAAGATATGAAGCAGGATGAAGCGCTGCTGCAAAAATTCTATGAGCGAATCCCGCTGCAACGTGCGGGCGAGCCGGAAGATATCGCCGATGCGATTGCGTTTCTCGCGAGCGACGACGCCCGGTATATCACAGGCGCGAATTTGCCGGTGGATGGCGGCCTGACGGCCTCAAATGGTCAGCCGAAACAGGCGTAACAAAAAAGCGGGCTTCATGCCCGCTTTTGCTTTTTGCATCAAAAATAAGAGCGTTTTAAGCCGCCGTCACGGGTTCCAGACGCGCGCCCTGCTGCAGTGACGCCATATCGATCACAAAGCGATATTTCACATCGCTTTTCAGCATCCTTTCCCACGCCTCATTGATTTCCTGAATGTTGATCACTTCCACGTCGGCAGAGATGTTGTGCTTCGCACAGAAGTCGAGCATCTCTTGCGTCTCGGCGATCCCGCCAATACACGAGCCCGCCACGCTACGCCGCCCCATAATCATGGGGACCGTATTGACCGCAGGCTGTACCTCTCCAAGGAGGCCGACAAAAACCAGCGTGCCGTCAATTTTGAGCGTCGACAGATACGGGTTGATGTCATGCGCGTAAGGCACGGTGTCGATAATCAAATCGAAATGTCCGGCGACCTGCTGCATCTGGCCTGGCTCTTCAGAGAGCACTACGTGATGCGCACCAAGGCGGCGGGCGTCTTCCTCTTTCCCTGGCGAGCGGGTGAACAGCGTCACGTCGGCACCGAGCGCATGGGCAAGCTTAATAGCCATATGCCCGAGACCACCAAGCCCAACCACCGCGACACGGCTGCCTTTGCCGACGTTCCAGTAGCGCAGCGGCGACCAGGTAGTAATCCCGGCGCAGAGCAGCGGCGCGGCGCCTTTGAGATCTAACCCTTCGGGGATGCGCAGCACGAAGTCCTGCGAGGCGAGAATAATCTGTGAGTAGCCGCCAAACGTCAGCTCGCCATCATGGCGATCGATACCGTTATAGGTCTGAATGCAGCCTTCAAGACAGTATTGTTCCAGCCCCTCGCGACACGGAGGACAACTGCGACACGAATCGACCATACAGCCGATGCCCGCGAGATCGCCTGGTTTGAATTTTTTGACATCGCTGCCGACTGCCGTGACGCGGCCAATGATTTCATGTCCAGGCACAATGGGATACTGACTGAAACCCCAGTCGTCACGAGCCTGATGAAGATCGGAATGGCAGACGCCGCAGTAGAGAATTTCGAGGACGACATCGTCGGCGCGCGGCGCGCGGCGGGTAAACTCAAAAGGCGCGAGCGGCGCTTCGGGGCTCTGCGCGGCATAGCCCAGCACTTTCATGGTCATCATTGTCTCCGATTACGCGTATCAGCGGTGTTTACTTCTTATACTGCGCATCGGTGACTTTTGCCAGGCACCGGGCGGTGCCGGTTATAGTGGGTTGTAAGGAGCGGAGCGCTAACGTCTTGATATCGTTAGTACCGCTCCCCTCCCCCGCCAGGTGCGGATTATTCTGCTTTAGGAAAATCCACCACGGTGTCGTTCACCCGGTTCACCATGTTGGTAAACAGAATGGCGCTGATGGCGCTTAAGATCTCAATAACCTGACGGTCGTCGAAACCGGCGGCGCGCAGCGCGGTCACGTCGCTTTCCGGCAGCGTGCCGCGCGTCGTTATCACGGTTTTCACAAAGCGCAGCAGCGCGTCGATATGGGCATCCTGCGCAAACCGCCCGGCACGCAGCGCGCGGGTATCGTCGGCGCTGTATCCCGCCTTTTTCGCCATTAGTGTATGCGCGGCAAGGCAGTAATCGCAGCCGGTCGTCTCGCTCACGACCAGATTGATGGCTTCCAGCTCACGGGCGTTCAGCGCGCCCTTTTTCAGCGCCATATTGTGTTGCAGCGCCTGGGAGAGAATATCCGGCGCGTTGCTGCCGATGGTGGCATACGCGTTAGGGACTTTACCCATCGCGCTTTTCAGCGTATCAAACAGCTGGGCGGTTTTACCGGTGGCGGTTTCTGTCGCAATGGTCTGTAAACGGCTCATGATGCACTCCTTCGTCAATGAATGCCCGTCTGCGGGCGTTGTGTGCATACTACGCGTGACGCCTTACGCCATCTGCCGCCGGGCGTCGCGGATTTTTGTCTTATCGTCTCAGGAGCTTTATGGACAGCCTCAGCCAGCTCATCGCCCTTCTCGCGCCGGAAAGTTCTGTCGATTTACACTGCCGCTTCGCCGGACGCTGGCAGTCGGATCATGCGCAAAGCCCGGTTGGCCATATTCCCTGGCATGCCATCCTCTCTGGCAGCGCGCGACTGGTGCTCAATGGTGAAGTCATTCATGCACAGGCGGGCGATATCTTTCTGTTGCCTCACGGCGCGGCGCACCGTCTGGAAAGCCATAAGCAGGACGGTGCCACCGCCCGCGTGCAGCGGCACGAGAATGCGGTGGTGACGGAAGTGGTGACGGAAGGCGACGATACGCCGCTGGTGATGCTGTGCGGTGAGTTTCGCACCGGCGTCAGCGGCGCACTGCTTTTTAGCGGTCAGCCTGCGTTGCAGCGTATCGCGACAGGCATGCGGGATGACTGCCGCTCGCTGGCGGAGCTTCTGACGATGCTGTCGGATGAGAGCCTGAGTGGTCGCCCGGGGGCCGCGGCGATTGTGCGCGAGCTTTCTTCTACTCTACTCACGCTGGTCTTGCGCGCCCTGCTGGCCGATGAGAACGGCGCGCCAGGCATGTTGCCATTGCTGGCGGATAAACGCCTGGCACCCGCCGTCAACGCGGTGCTGACGAACCCGGAACAGCCGTGGACGCTGGAAAGCATGGCGGCGCGCTGTTTTCTCTCCCGCGCTACCTTTGCAAGACACTTTGCCAGCCGTTACCCGCTTACCCCACAGGCCTGGCTGAATCAGGTGCGGATGGCGCGTGCGGCAAGGCTCCTTGAGCGCGAACAGGACGCTATCGGCCGCGTGGCGGAGGCGTGCGGCTATCTGACCCAGGCCGCGTTCAGCAAAGCGTTCAAAAACGCCTGGGGCGTTACGCCGGGCCAGTTCCGCCAGCAGCACGCCCGCCCTTAGGGGTTATCGCGAGCAAGCTGCGCCATCATCGCGCAAAACGTCTCGCGTGAAACGCCATGTACCGGATGAGTAAAGCGCATCCCGAAATCCTTTTGCAGGCAGTCATAGACCGCGCCGTCGTCGGCAAGCGTCCGGCGCTCGCCATTCATGGTGAGATGGCGGTTAAGCAGTTTTAAGGGCGTTTGTCCGGGAGGGTGCAGCGCCGCCAGCAGGTGATGGCGGAAATGAGAATCCGGCCAGTGGGCAATAAAATGGTTGGCCATCAGGTAATCTGCCGGATACTGACGCGCCTGGTCAAAGCGGTAAAGTGCGTGCCAGTCGTCGCCCTCTTGTTTTAAGAGCAAAAACTCGCTTTGTCGGCTCTCGATACGAAAGCGCCCTTCCGGGCCGGTTATCTCCGCGCCATGTGCAAGCGGGATCGGCGCGCACAGCGTCGCGCCGCCAAAACCGACATCAGCAATCCACGGCGCATCGTCAATCATCACCTGCACCAGGCGGTGCGTGCGCGGCGGCATAGCGTCAGGATCGGCGATTAATACTCTTGCGGCGAGCGCTTCCACGGCAAAGCCGCATTCCGCGAGCGCGCGGGAGAACAGCGCGTTTTGCTCAAAGCAGTAGCCGCCGCGCCCGGCTTCCACCAGCTTGACGAAAATCGCGTCATCATCAAGCAGGATCTCGCGCCCTAACAGCACATCGAGATTTTCAAAAGGAATGGTCGCGGTGTGGCACTTGTGCAGCGCGGTAAGCGTCTCAAGCGTTGGGCGCGGTTCACCGGTGTAGCCAATTCGGGAGAAGTAATCCTGTCGTTTGAATGCCATGCGAAGTCCTTAATCTGCGTCCTTTGTCTGTCTGATGATAGCGCTTTTCCCGTAAAGCATGTGGCAGGGCGTGTTCAGGCTATTGAATTGTCACCGCATAACGAAAAGCGCCATGCATCGGGCGATATATTAATGAAAATCGTAGTCGCTCCTTTTTACCGCTTCGCTTAAAACCGCTTTCTACATTTATTTCCTTTTATGTAAAGCGAATGTAAAAATAAAATTCACATGCAATTATTTGCTTCCTGAAGTTATACAGAAAAGGAGTTTTCGTACATATTTCGCCGCAAGTGGATAATAATTATCCAGTTAATTTGAGTTAAGATTACTCTCAAAAAACAGAATATCCGCGATTCCGTCTCCCGTTTAAAAATATCTGCTACGCTTTTTAGGGCGTATCAAATTTATAAATTCTGTAGAGGACGCATAAATATTTCTTTACAGGTAACTGTATATTTCGGAAGAGGTGATTTATGACGACATACGAAGAAAATTATCATGACTGGCTGCGTGACGCTCATGCGATGGAGAAACAAGCGGAACAGATGCTGGAGTCAATGGCCTCCCGTATTGAGCACTATCCTGACCTCAAATCCCGTCTTGAGCAGCATCTGGAAGAGACGCGCCACCAGCAGCAGCTGATTAATTCTGTTATTGAAAGAAATAACGTTTCAACTTCTGTTGTCAAAGACACCATGAGCAAAATGACGGCGATGGGCCAGGCCGTGGGCGGTATGTTTGCTTCTGATGAAGTGGTGAAAGGCGCTATCAGCGGCTATGTCTTCGAACAGTTTGAAATTGCCTGCTACACCTCGCTGATTGCGGCGGCAAAAGCCGTGGGCGATGAACAGGGTGTGGTGATTTTTAAACAGATCCTGGAACAGGAAATTGCGATGGCGGAGTGGTGTCTGAACCATTTACCGGATGTCACTCAGCAATTCCTTAATCGCGCAGCCGCGCCAGGCGTTGAAGCGAAAAAATAATTTCTGAATAAATTCGCCTGTCATTTATATGGCAGGCAAAAAATGAGTGTTGTCGTGTAAACAGGAGAACCTGATGTTCCGACATGTAAAACAATTGCAATATACGGTCCGCGTCGCGGAACCGAACCCGGGGCTGGCAAATTTACTGCTGGAACAGTTTGGTGGCCCGCAGGGCGAACTCGCCGCGGCTACCCGCTATTTCACCCAGGGGCTGGGTGATGAAGATCCGGCGCGTAAAGAGATGCTGATGGACATCGCCACAGAAGAACTGAGCCATCTGGAAATTATCGGTTCCCTTGTGGGGATGCTCAACAAAGGTGCTAAAGGCGATTTGGCGGAAGCCACTGAAACCGAAGGCGAGCTTTACCGCTCCATTACGGGTGCGGGTAACGACAGCCATCTGACCCAGGTGCTTTACGGAGGCGGGCCGCCGCTGACTAACTCCGCAGGCGTACCGTGGACGGCGGCGTACATCGATACCATCGGTGAAATCACCGCGGATCTGCGCTCGAACATCGCGGCGGAAGCGCGCGCCAAAATTATCTATGAGCGACTGATCAACCTGACGGACGATCCGGGCGTTAAAGATGCCCTCGGCTTCCTGATGACCCGTGAAGTCGCGCATATGCTCTCGTTTGAGAAAGCGCTCTACTCTATTCGTAATAACTTCCCGCCGGGCAAACTGCCGCCGGTGGAACAGTACACGAATGTTTACTACAACATGTCCAAAGGTGACGATCTGCGCGGCAGCTGGAACAGCGACGAAAACTTTGAGTACGTCGCCGATCCGCAGCCGGCAGTTAATGGAGGCGACGGTATGATTGATATCCAGCTTTCGCCGGAACAGCAGGCGAGCGTACTGACCATGGCACAGCGTCTGCAGTCCGATCCGGGCATCAACCCGGTGACCGGCGCGGAAATGGGCGCATCAGTGCCCCCGGTAGAGCGTCAGTCGAAAAAGCCGGTTGAGAAAAAATAACCGGCCTTAAAATAAAACCCTGCTCCGGCAGGGTTTTTTTATGGCTTACATCTCATAGCCTGGCTTGCGGGCCAGCGTATCGAGCTGCGGCGCTATCTCGGTATCCCACACCTCGCTTTTCCACTGCTCCGGCTGGACTTCATTGAGCGCCACCGAAACGGAACTCTCTTTGCTTTGCAGATGTTTAACGATGACCTCAGTGAGTTCATCGGCCAGCGCCTGCTGTTGCGCGTCGCTCAGATCGCGCGGGAAGAATTTCACATCGATATGCGGCATAACGGTTCCTTGAAACGTGAACGGTTTATCATCATGCCCCAGACCAGACTGTTCATTCACGCTTTTTTACGTGCAACACCTTCCCTCCTTAGTGACGGTGTCACGCATTTTGGCATTTTTTGCCGTCAAGCGGGCTTACCCGTGGCGACAGGTGTTGCTGCCGTCAGGTTTAGGCTACTATCGTTTCCCTTAACGAAGATAATAATGGTGTAACCTGCTCGCGGCCTTTGATAAAGGCACGGCATTCAACCGGGAAACATTTATGAACCTTAATGAGATCATTCGCACTCGTCATACCAGCAAAGCCTACGACAACAGCCGTAAACTGACGGCCGAACAGCAGCAGGAGCTGCTGGATCTGCTGCGTTTTAGCCCCTCTTCCGTCAACTCCCAGCCGTGGCACTTCTTTGCTGTTACTACTGAAGAAGGCAAGGCGCAGATCCTGCCGGCGCTGATGGACGCCAATCAGGTAAAAGCGAAAAACGCCGCCATGACCGTGGTGTTCACCATTAAAGAAGAGCTGAACGAAGCGCATCTGCTGCAGCTGCTGGAAAAAGAGCAGCAGGATGGTCGCTACGACAGCGAGGAAGCGCGCGCCGCGAACGATAAAGGCCGCCGCTTTTTTGTTGGTCTGAACAGCGAAACGCCGGAGCAGCAGCGCGAATGGATGACCCGTCAGGCCTATCTGGCGCTCGGTTTCCTGCTGCTGGGCGCGGCCGCGATGGGCCTCGACGCGACGCCTATCGAAGGTTTCCATCCGGAGAAAATGGATGAAGTGCTGGGCCTGAAAGAAAAAGGTCTGCGCAGCGTGGTGGTAGCGACCATCGGTTATCGCAGCGATGCCGACTTCAACGCCACACTGCCGAAATCCCGTCTGGATCAGGATGTGGTGATCACGCAGCTCTGAGTGCGTTGATTGACGAAAAGGCCGCCCACGGGCGGCCTTTTTTATGACGCGTTACTTATCAAGCTCCTGAATAATCGCATACGCCGCTTTCACGCGGTCGTCATTAGGGAACCACTTGTTGGCGAGCATAATCAGCGCGATACGCTTCTCAGGGATAAACACTGCGTATGTGGAAAAGCCGTTGGTCGAGCCGGTTTTGTTATACCACGCGGCCTGCGGCGCAGGCTGCGGCGGAACGATCGCGGTGGTCGCAAGCCCTTTCATGATGCGCTGGCTGCTGTTGCCTTCAACAAGGCGCGAGAGTGGTGACGGCCACGGATAATATTCCCACATCAATCCCTGCGTGAACTCACCGCTGCGGTAGTAGCCGTTGTGCGTGGCGTTAATCGCCTGACGCCAGCCTGGCGCGACCTCCTGCTCGCCAAGCTGGATTTGCAGATAACGCAGCAGATCCGCGCTGCCGGATTTCAGCCCATACGATTCGGCGTCAAGCGGGCCGGGCGTCACCCGCACCGGTTTGTCGTCTTTGTTATAACCCTGGGCGTAGTCGCCCATCGCGGCATCCGGCACGTTAATAAAGGTGTGCGTCATGCCGAAATCCCTGAGCAGCCCCTGCTCCATCGCCTCGCTGAACGGCTTATCGAGCGCCTTCGCGGTAATCATCCCGAGCAGCCCTATCCCAAGATTCGAGTAAACGCGCTCTGTGCCGACCGGCTTTTCAGGCTGCCAGGCGCGATACCAGTCCATCAGCTGTGGGGTGTTTTTCACCGCATCGGGCACAAAGAGCGGCGTTCCCGCGGTGTGCGTGGCGAGATTCAGCAGCGTCACGTGGTCGAACGCGCTGCCTTTCAGTGCAGGAAGATACTGGCTGGCGGGCGCGCTGAAATCCAGCTTGCCGTCTTGCTGCGCCTTGCTTGCGAGCGTCGCGGTAAAGGTTTTACTGAGCGAGCCGATTTCGAAAAGCGTGTTTTCATCCACCGGCTTGCGCGTCGCTTTTGACGCCACGCCGTAATGCCAGAAATGCGTTTCGCCGTTAACCGACACCGCCACCGCCATGCCCGGGATCTGGTAGCGCGCCATCAATGGCTTAACGACCGCATCCGGCGGCGCAACGGGCGCGGCCTGCGCATGGCCCGCAAGAACTATCATCATTAACAGCGCACTGACTTTGCTTTTCATTGGCTCTCCTCGCCTCATTCACCGCACACAAACCGCCATTATCTCCGCTTACTGTGACAAAACTCCATTATTTTCCCTAACACAGGACGTTTTCTCGCCGGATTTGGGTTATCGCGCATACAACAACCCTGACACTTTTACGGGCTAATCCGTTCTGGTTCACACCCTTACTGGTAGGCTTTGCGAAGCCCCCGGTTTGCGGTTAGGATGCTGCGCCATGTTTTGTCTTATCCGCACAACATAATCACAGGAAAGACGAACATTTGCCGTACAAAAAACCAGCACAGGCAAACGTTTGGTTGGTATACGGCGGTCGGTTATTTTGGCTCGTTCAGGTTCAGACAGGACTACAGGAAAACCAATGAAAACAACGAAGCAAAACGCGGCTGAGCATCGCGCCGCGAAACGACGCTGGTTGAACTCTCATGAAGAGGGTTATCACAAAGCGATGGGCAACCGTCAGGTGCAGATGATAGCCATCGGCGGCGCTATCGGTACCGGTCTGTTTTTAGGTGCGGGCGCGCGTCTCCAGGCGGCCGGACCGTCGCTGGCGCTGGTGTATCTGGTGTGCGGCATCTTCTCTTTCTTCATTCTTCGCGCGCTGGGCGAGCTGGTGCTCCACCGCCCGTCCAGCGGCAGTTTTGTCTCTTACGCCCGTGAGTTTCTTGGCGAGAAAGCCTCCTACGTGGCGGGCTGGATGTATTTCGTTAACTGGGCGATGACCGGTATCGTCGATATCACCGCCGTGGCGCTCTATATGCACTACTGGGGCGCGTTCGGCGATGTGCCGCAGTGGGTGTTTGCACTCGGCGCGCTGGCGATTGTCGGCACCATGAACCTGATTGGCGTGAAATGGTTCGCCGAAATGGAGTTCTGGTTCGCGCTCATCAAAGTGCTGGCTATCGTCGTGTTCCTGATTGTCGGCGTGGTGTTTCTCGGCACCGGTAAACCGCTCGACGGCAACGCTACCGGCTTCCATCTGATAACCGACAACGGCGGCCTCTTCCCGCACGGCCTGCTGCCTGCGCTGGTGCTGATTCAGGGCGTGGTATTCGCCTTCGCGTCTATCGAGCTGGTCGGTACCGCCGCGGGCGAATGTAAAGATCCGCAGACCATGGTGCCGAAGGCGATTAACAGCGTTATCTGGCGTATCGGCCTGTTCTACGTCGGCTCCGTCGTCCTGCTGGTGCTGCTGCTGCCGTGGAACGCCTACCAGGCGGGTCAGAGCCCGTTCGTTACCTTCTTCTCGAAGCTTGGCGTGCCTTATATCGGCGATATCATGAATATGGTGGTACTGACCGCGGCGCTCTCCAGCCTCAACTCCGGGCTCTATTCCACTGGCCGTATCCTGCGCTCGATGTCGATGGGCGGCTCCGCGCCGAAGTTTATGTCGAAGATGAGCAAATCCCAGGTACCGTTCGCGGGCATTCTGGTGACCGTGTGCGTCTATATCGTCGGCGTCTTCCTGAACTATCTGGTGCCGTCGCAGGTGTTTGAGATTGTCCTGAACGTGGCATCCATCGGCATCATCTCCTCCTGGGCGTTTATCATGGTTTGCCAGATGCGTCTGCGCAAAGCCATCAAAGAAGGCAAAGCGGACGATGTCTCCTTCAAGCTGCCGGGCGCGCCGTTCACCTCCTGGCTGACGCTGCTGTTCCTGGCCGCCGTCGTCGTGCTGATGGCGTTTGACTACCCGAACGGCACCTTTACCGTGGCCTCCATTCCGGTTCTCGCTATTCTGCTGATTGCGGGCTGGTTTGGCGTGCGTAAACGCGTGGCGGAGATCCACAGCACCGCGCCGCAACCGCATCAGGATTAACCAGCGTGTTGTGAAAAGGAGCCGCAAGGCTCCTTTTTTTATGCGTACTATTACTGGTAGCTTGTCCGAAACGCCGCAGCGCTTCACGCTATGGCGCTGCACTACGTCTACAAGGAACCGTTATGAAACCTGCAATCCTTCGCGCACTGGCCCTGACGCCGCTCTGTGTGGCACTCAGCGCCGCCGCTGTTACGCCGAAACCGCCTTACTTTAACCATAAAGACTGGAGCATGGTCTGCGATAACACCGGCACCTGCCGTGTGGATGCCTACGAGGCCGATGAAGGCACCGGCGGCTCACTGCTGCTGACCCGCAAAGCCGGGCCTGACGCGCCGGTTACCGCCATGATCCGCCTGGGTGAAATGGATGACGACGCAAAACCCTCAAAGGGGCCGATGCGCCTTGAGATCGACGGTAAAGACACCGGCATGCTGAAAGAAAATAAGCAGGACGAAACCTGGGAATTGAACGACGCGCAGACCGCCGCCGTGATTAACGCCGTGAAAGGCCGCGGCAACGTGGTGTTTGCCTCAGATAACCGCCGTTTCACGCTCTCTGCGGCCGGTGCCAGCGCCGTGCTGCTGAAGATGGATGACGTGCAGGGCCGCATCGGCACGCCCGGCGCGCTCATGAAAAAGGGCAATAAGCCGGAAAGCGCGGTACCGGCGCCAATCGCCGCCCCGGTGATCCACGCCGCCGCCGTAAGCGACGCACAGCCCGCCACGCTCACAGGCGCGGCGCTCGCCACGCTGCTGCCGCGTCTTGAAGCCACCAAACTCGACGGCGACAGCTGCGACGGGCTCACCGATGAAACGCTGCGTAACGAGCCGGTGACCGTCACGCCATTAAGCAATGGCAAAGCGCTGGTCTCGGCGACCTGCTGGCGCGCGGCCTATAACGAAGGCGAAGGCTACTGGGTGATTGACGAGGCGCTGAAAGGCAAGCCAACGCTGATAACGCTTATCGGCAACGATTATCACAATGGCGTTATCACGTCCGTACAGCGCGGGCGCGGCATCGGCGACTGCATGGGCGGCGCGAACTGGACGTGGAATGGTGAAACGTTCATTCAGAGCGAAGACTACGCCACCGGCGAATGCCGTCTCATCCGCGCAGGCGGTACCTGGGAGATGCCGACGCTGGTCACGCAGGTCATTGCGGCGAAATAATCACAGCGGGCGATGGCCCGCTTTTTTTATTTCCGGCAAAGCTTCGCTAAAAAAAGCATTTATTTATTCGCGCTAAGTTATTCCAATAAACACTTTTCATTTTTATTCCCGCCCCTGCACGATAAAAGCCAGAACGATATATCACCCTTCACTTTTATTATTAGCGGGATAGCCATGAAAAAATTCACGGGGCGCGCCTGGCTCGGGCTGGCGTTAATGTCGGCGGCCGGTCTGGCGCAGGCGGAAGGTAATATCAGCATCGCGCAACAGTTCGGCATCGGTTATTTACTGCTGGATGTAGTGCGCGACCAGCAGCTTATCGAAAAAGAAGGCAAAAAAGAGGGGCTCGATATTAAGGTGGAGTGGCGCACGCTCTCCGGCGCCACCGCCATGAACGAAGCGCTGCTCTCGGGCGCGCTGGACGTCGCCTCGGCGGGGGTGCCGCCGCTCCTCACGCTCTGGGATCGCACCAAAGGCCGCCAGAACGTTAAAGCCATCGCGTCGCTTGGCTCGATGCCCAATTATCTTCTGAGCAACAATCCGGCGGTCAAAAGCGTTCGCGATTTAACTGATAAAGACCGCATCGCCGTACCGGCGGCGGGCGTGGGCTTTCAGTCCCGCACGCTGCAAATCGAAACCGCCCGGCTTTATGGCAACGGCGACTATAAACGCTTTGATAAGATCAGCGTGAGCCTGCCGCACCCGGACGCCAGCGCGGCGCTTGTCGCCGGGAAGTCTGAAATCACCGCGCACTTTTCCAGCCCGCCGTTTCAGTACCAGGCGCTGGAGCACGGCAACGTGCATAAGATCTTAAGCTCTTACGACGTGCTGGGCGGCCCGGCCACTTTCAACGTGCTTTACACCACCCAGAAATTCCACGATGACAACCCGAAAACGTACCGCGCGTTTTACCGGGCCTTAAGCGAGGCGGCGAAAATTATTAACGCCGATAAAAAGGCGGCGGCCGCGGCGTATATCCGCACGGAAAAATCGCGGCTGCCGCAAACGTTAGTCGAAAAAATTGTGAATGACCCGGAAATTGATTTTACCGTCTCGCCGCAACGCACTTTTGTTTATGCCGAAAAGCTGCATGAGCTTGGCGTATTAAAAAATAAAGCCGACAGCTGGAAAGATTATTTCTTTAACGAAGCCTGGGAAAACCCCGGCAGTTAATTCACCTGCGACGATAAAGGAAAAACCGATGACCACAACGCTCAACGCCACGCCGGTTGCCGCGCAGCCGTTTACCATTACGCCCTTTGCGCGCCTCGGCGCGGAAATTACCGGGCTGGATCTGCGCCTGCCGGTCAATAACGCCGACTTTGCGCGCATTCATCAGGCGCATCTCGACCATCACGTGGTGGTGTTCCGCGACCAGAAAATCACGCCGCGTCAGCAGATCGATTTCAGCCGCCGCTTCGGGCCGCTGCAAATCCATGTGCTGAAGCAGTTCCTGTTGCCTGACCACCCGGAAATCCTCATCGTCTCGAACATTATTGAGAACGGCCAGCCGATTGGTCTTGGCGACGCCGGTAAATTCTGGCACTCGGATCTGTCGTATAAAACGCTGCCAAGCCTGGGCTCCATGCTCTATGCGCAGGAGCTGCCGGAAGAAGGCGGCGACACGCTGTTTGCCGATATGGAGCTGGCGTATGAAACGCTGCCCGCCGACCTGAAACGCGCGATAGAGGGCAAAAAGGCGGTGCACTCCTATACCGCGACTTACAGCCGCCCGAAATTCGGCAGCCACTGGCGACCGCAACTGACGGAACAGCAGCTTGCCGAAGTGCAGGCGGTGTCGCATCCGGTGGTGCGCACGCACCCGGAAACCGGGCGCAAAGCGCTGTTTGTCAGCGAAGGGTTCACCACGCATATCGAAGGACTGCCGGAGGCGGAGAGCCGCGACATTCTGGAGGCGCTCTGGGCCCACAGCGTGCGCCCGGAGCATATCTACCGCCACCAGTGGCAACCGGGCGATATGGTGTTCTGGGATAACCGTTCGCTGATTCATCTTGCGACCGGCTGCCCGGCACACCTGCGCCGCAAACTCTATCGCACCACCATCGAAGGCGACGCGCCATTTTAACGGAGGCAGCCATGCAGAATGCACAGACCCACGGCCCGCTGCTGCGTCTCGACGCGCTGAGCCTGGAATACCGCACCCGGGAAAGCCGCGTTCGCGCGGCGCATGAGGTCTCTTTTGACGTCTGGCCCGGCGACCGGTTCATCCTGCTTGGCCCGTCGGGCTGCGGTAAGTCGAGCCTGCTCAAGGCCATCGGGGGGTTTCTTGCGCCCGTGAGCGGCACCATTCGCCTTGAAGGTGACGTTGTCACAAAACCCGGCCCGGAGCGCATGATGGTATTTCAGGAATTTGACCAGCTTCCGCCCTGGAAAACGGTGCTGGAAAACGTCATGTTTCCGCTGGTGGCGAGCCGTCAGGCCAGCAAAGCCGAAGCGCGCGAGCGCGCGCTGCACTTTCTGAATAAAGTGGGGCTAGCCGCCTTTGCCGACGCGCTGCCGCATATGCTTTCCGGCGGCATGAAGCAGCGCGTGGCCATCGCCCGCGCGATGGCGATGAAGCCGAAAATCCTGCTGATGGATGAACCGTTCGCCGCGCTGGATGCCCTGACGCGCCGCCATATGCAGGAGGAGCTGCTGGAACTCTGGGAGGACGCCGGCTTTACGCTGCTCTTCGTGACCCACTCCATTGAAGAAGCCTTGATGGTTGGCAGCCGCATTCTGGTGCTCTCACCGCATCCGGGCCAGGTGCGCGCCGAGATCAACTGCCACCAGTTTGGCATGAATGACGCTGCAAGCCCGGCCTTTGCGCAGGCTGCTCGCCACATTCACGACCTGCTGTTCCCTGTTAATGCCACGCAACTGGCGAAGGAGACCCGCTATGGCGCAACTGCCCCCCGTCCGTCCCGAGTATCAGCGTGAAACCGCGCTGCCCGGCGCACTGCCGCTGGACACGCCATTGCCGCTCACCACCCGGCTGTGGAACCAGGCATGGGTACGCAAAACGCTGCTGATCATTGCGCTGCTTGCCCTCTGGGAAAGCGTGGCACGTATTCAGAATAACGATCTGATGCTGCCGGGGTTCTGGCAAACGCTGCGCGCCTTTAGCGAAGACATGCACAGCGGCGAGCTGCCAGCGAAAATCCTCAACTCGCTCGGCACGCTGTTAAAAGGCTATGCCATTGGTAGCGTGCTGGCGCTGGTATTCAGCGCGCTGGCGATTTCGACACGGCTGGGGCGCGACTTGCTCAGTACGCTGACCGCCATGTTTAACCCGCTGCCCGCGATTGCCCTGTTGCCGCTGGCGCTGCTCTGGTTCGGGCTTGGTCAGGGGAGCCTGATTTTTGTGCTGGTCCACTCGGTGATGTGGCCGATTGCGCTCAATACGTGGTCGGGCTTTCAGAGTGTGCCGGAAACACTACGGATGGCCGGGCGAAACTACGGGCTGAGCGGCCCGCGGCTGGTGCTCAACATTTTGATCCCGGCGGCGCTGCCGTCGATTATCTCCGGGCTGAAAATTGGCTGGGCGTTCGCCTGGCGCACGCTTATCGCCGCCGAACTGGTGTTTGGCGCCTCAAGCGGCGACGGCGGGCTCGGCTGGTATATTTTCCAGAACCGCAACGAGCTGTTTACCGACCGGGTATTCGCCGGGCTGGCGACGGTGATTATCATCGGGCTGTTGGTGGAAGGCTTGGTGTTCGCCACGCTGGAAAAAGCCACGGTGCGGCGCTGGGGAATGCAGCGTTAAAAAAAGCCCCGCCAGCGCGGGGCCATTTTTTACAGCGCGATGCGGATAACATCATCCGGGCTGGTGGCTTCCTGCTGACGGCTGGAGGCCTGCTTCACGGTAACAAACAGTGTTTTGCCATCCGGCGAGAGCGCCAGGCTGTTCGGGTGTACCGGCGTCTTAAAAGTTTTAGTGACAGTGTAACCTTTAGCGTCAATCACGCTGACGCTGCCCGCCTCGCGGTGCGTCAGATAGACCTCATTACGCGCCGGGTTGAACAGTACCGCGAGCGCGTTCGGTGCCTCGATAGTTTTGATAACGTTGCCGGTGCGGGTATCCACCACGAGCAGTTGCGGCTGCTTCGAATCCGCCACAAACGCGCGGTGGTTAGCGGTATCCAGGCTAAGGTTGATAAAGAAGTGCTCTTTACCGTCTTCGGCGAGCTTTTTGCGCGACAGGATTTTATTGGTCGCGGTGTCGATGGTAATAAATTCGCCGTCGGCGTTGGTGGTATACAGGCGCTTCGCCGCAGCGTCGAGCGCGAGCCCGGCGCTGTATTTACCAAGGCCCGTAATGCTTGCGCGGTGTTTTACCGTCTCGCCATCCACCACCCAGATCTCGCTCTCGTTACCAATGCCGCCGATATAAACGGTATTGGTACTCTCATCGACCACCAGCTCGCGCGGCTGCAATGGCTTCACGCTTTCTGAACGCACGCGCCCGTCAAGCACCAGACGCCCTTTCACGTCGCCGGTTTTCGCATCCACCGCCGTTACCGCGCCATTGACCGTATTGCCGAACCACAGCGTATTGGTTTTGGTGTTAATCGCGGCACCGAACGGTTTGAGATCGTTATGAATGGTCTGGGTAATATCCAGCGTCGTCGGGTCGAGACGGTAAATCACGCCGCCTTTATCGAGCTTACGGCTCTGGGACGTGGCGACGAACAGCGCCTGCTCCGCCGGGCTGTAGGCCATTTCATACGCGCCTTTGCCGACCGGCTTGCGCAGCAGCTCGTCGGCCGCCTGCGAGGTGAACGATGCGAACGTACCCGCGATAAACAGCGCGCCGAGCAGCGCGCGCGGCGTGGAGAAGTGACGTAACGGCATAAGAACTCCCTTTTAAACAAACAGAATGGGTTGCATCACACTGGAACCAAAAGGAAAAACATGGCCCGGTCTGGCCGGAACCTTTTATTATGGATGAGAATAATAATCATTATTCACGTGAAAGGAAGCCTTTTTATGGCTCGCGAAATGACAAAAGGCCGCTACACTTGCCTGAGTTAACGCAACGTGCCGTTAAGTTTTTCAAAAATTTACATAACGTTTAAGATTACGTCACAGATTTTATTGATTTTGTTACTTCCGGGACTCCGTAAACCGCATGAAAATCTCCCGCGCTGTCTATGCGCCCTTCGCTTTTCTGCTGCCTGTCGCTCTCACCCACGCGCAGGCCGCCGCTACAGATGAACAAACCATGATTGTGACCGCCGCGCCCGGCGGGATCTCTGAACTCGACACGCCCGCGTCTGTCAGCGTCGTCAACGGCGACGATCTGCGTCACGCTGCGCCGCAGGTCAATCTCTCTGAAAACCTGGGCAGCGTGCCGGGCCTGCAGATCCAGAATCGGCAAAACTTCGCCCAGGATTTGCAGCTCTCCATGCGCGGTTTCGGTTCCCGCTCTACCTACGGCGTGCGCGGCATTCGCATGTATGTCGACGGTATTCCTGCAACGATGCCGGACGGCCAGGGCTACACCTCGAATTTCGATCTCAACAGCATTGAGAGCGTGGACGTACTGCGCGGGCCGTTTTCGGCGCTTTACGGTAACGCCTCCGGCGGCGTGATCAATGTCAAAACCGAAACCGGCGAGCAGCCGGCGAAAATCGAAGCGGGCACCTGGTACGGCAGCTACGGCAGCGTGCGTTACGGCCTGAAAGCGTCCGGCGCGACCGGCGACGGCACTCAGGCGGGCGATGTCGATTACACGGTTTCAACGACCCGTTTCACCACCCACGGCTATCGCGACCACAGCGGCGCGCGTAAAAACCTCGCTAACGCGAAGCTCGGCGTGCGGCTTGACGAGGCCAGCAAGCTGACGCTGCTCTTTAACAGTGTGGATATTAAAGCCAACGATCCGGGCGGCCTGACCCGCGACGAGTGGCGTGAAAACCCGCGCCAGTCGCCGCGCGGTGATGAATTCAACACCCGTAAAACCACGAAACAGACCCAGGCGGGCCTGCGCTACGAGCGCGCGCTGACAGAGAATGACGATATCAGCGTCATGGCGTACGCAGGTGAGCGCGAAACCAGGCAGTTTCAGTCGTTCAAACAGGGCTTCCAGGCGGCGCCCTCCAATCCCGGCGGCGTTATCGACCTCACCCGCCACTATCAGGGCATCGACAGCCGCTGGACGCACCGCGACGCGCTGCTCAGCCTGCCGGTGAGCTTCACGCTCGGCCTTGATTACGAAAATATGAGCGAAGACCGCAAAGGCTTTGAAAACTACCGCCTGATCAACGGCGCGCCACAGTATGGCGAGAAAGGCAACCTGCGCCGCAACGAACGCAACCTGATGTGGAACGTCGATCCGTATCTGCAAACCACCTGGCAGTTGACCGATAAACTGAGCCTCGACGCGGGCGTGCGCTACAGCAATATCTGGTTCGACTCGAACGATTTTTATGTAGTGCCGGGCAACGGCGACGACAGCGGCGAGGCCAATTATCACAAGTGGCTGCCGGCAGGCTCGCTGAAATATGCCCTGACCGACGCCTGGAACGTCTATGCCTCTTATGGCCGCGGCTTTGAAACGCCGACCATCAACGAACTTTCTTATCGCTCAAATGGCCAGAGCGGCCTGAACTTCGCGCTTAAGCCATCCACCAGCGATACGGTGGAGATCGGCAGCAAAACGCGCATCGGCAATGGCCTGTTGACCGCCGCGCTGTTCCGGACCGATACGGACAACGAAATCGTCGTGGATGAGAGTGTGGGCAGCGGGCGCAGCAGCTATAAAAACGCCGGGAAAACCCGCCGTCAGGGCGTTGAACTGGCGCTTGATCAGCAGTTCGGCGATGCGTGGAAGCTGAAAGCGGCATGGACCTACCTGGACGCCACCTACCGCACCAACGTCTGCCGCACTGGCGACTGTAACGGCAATCGCATGCCGGGGATTGCGCGCAATATGCTCTACACCTCGTTCGGTTACGAGCCGGAAACCGGCTGGTACGCAGGCGGCGACGTGCGCTACATGAGCAGCATCATGGCTAATGACGCCAATACCGACAAAGCGCCGTCTTACACGACGGTTGGCCTCAACACCGGCTATAAATTCCAGCGCGGCAACTGGCTGCTGGATGTGTTTGGCCGCGTCGATAACCTGTTTGATAAATCGTATGTCGGATCGGTCATCGTTAACGAATCCAATGGCCGCTACTACGAGCCTGCGCCGGGCCGCAATTATGGCGTTGGCGCAAGCGTCAGCTACCGCTTCGAATAACGCTTTCGCGAGCTTTTAGCGGCACACAAAAAACGGGCTTCACCGCCCGTTTTTTATGCCCTCTGCAACCGTTGCAGGTGCGAGAAATCAACAGACTGGCGCGCCTGAAAGAGATCGTATTCGTTTTGCATACCCAGCCAGACATGCGGCGAGCTGCCAAGGACTGCCGAGAGACGCAGCGCCATTTCCGGGGAGACGTCAGATTTGCCGACCAGCAGCCGCTGCACCGTCGACGGCGCGACGTCCAGCGCTTTGGCCAGCGCACGGGCGCTGAGGCCGAGCGCTTCCATTGACTCCTGCACCAGCCTGCCCGGGTGCGGTGGGTTAAACATCGTTGCCATCAGTGGTAATCCTCATAATTGACGATAAAGACATCGCCATCCCGAAACTCAAACGTGATGCGCCAGTTTCCGCTGACGGTCACAGCCCATATACCTTTACGATCCCCCGTCAGGGGATGCAGGAAAAAGCCCGGTAAGTCGACGTCAGCGGGGCTTATCGCCTGATTCAGCACCGCCAGCCGCAGAGAAATCTTTCTGGCATGGCGGGCATGAATGCCTGCGGTGGAACCCGTTTCGAAATAGCGTTGCAGGCCTTTATGCCTGAAGCTTCTGATCATCCCTGCCACCTCGCTCCTGATGAAGATCGTAAATCAGTGTTGCGCAATGCGCAACACTTTTAATAAGCGTTAAGTTACGGTTTACGCTTTCCACTGCGCAGCACCTTATCAGCGTTGCGCATACGCCAGAAGCCAGATGTTGAATGACGGTTAAACCGTTCGGCACGGCTCGCATTTGTGATGAAACCTCTCTGCGCGCTTTACAACACACAGGCACCTTATCAGCCATGCAGGCCGTGCCGTCGCGCCTATACTTAACATTCGTCGAATTCCGTTTAACCGCCAAAAGGAATCCGCTTATGAGCCGTCTGTGGCACCAGAACGCCGTCATTTACCAGATAGATCCCACCCGCTTTTTTGACAGCAACGCCGACGGCTGGGGAGACCTGCGCGGCATTGTCGAAAAGCTCGACTATGTTGAATCGCTTGGCGCAACCGCCATCTGGCTGACCCCGTTTTATCTCTCGCCGCGTCGGGATAACGGCTATGACGTGGAAAACCACACCGAGCCGGACCCGCGTATCGGCTCGCTGGAAGACGTTGAATGGCTGATAGCCGAGGCGGAAAAGCGGGGAATTCGTGTGATTATCGAACTGGTGGCGCAGCACACCTCAGATGCCCACGACTGGTTTCAGGAGGCGCGCAAAGGCCGCGACAACCCGTTTCATGACTACTATCTGTGGCGCGACACGCCAGGCCCGGATGAACCCGCGCCGATGTTTCCGACAATCGAGCCGCATATCTGGCGCTGGGATGAGCAGGCGCAGCGCTACTACCGCCATCTCTTTTACCATCATGAGCCGGATCTCAACCTGCGCCACCCGGACGTCATTCAGGCCGTCGATCACGTGCTGCGCTTCTGGGCGGATAAAGGCGTGGCGGGCTTTCGCGTCGATGCCGCTTCGCACATGGTGGAACAGGCCAGCCTGCCGGGCGATAAAGAGAGCGGCTACCGGCTGTTTAACCACTTCTACGACCTGCTGACGGAAGATCATCCGGATATGATCCTGCTTGGCGAAGTGGACGTGAACGTCTCGGAATTTGAAGATTTCTTCGGCGGCGGCGAACGCCTGACCACGCTGCTTAATTTCTGGATCAACAAAAACACCATTCTGGCGCTGGCCCGCGAAGAGGCGGCACCGCTGGTCAAAGCGCTTAACGAGCTGCCGATGCCGCCCGCCAACGGCGGTTACTGCTTCTGGCTGCGCAACCATGACGAGCTGGATCTTGAAGATCTGGAGCCGGAAGATTACGACTTCGTGATGGAGAAATACGCCCCCGATCCTGACATGCGCATTTACGGGCGTGGCATTCGCCGCCGTCTGGCCCCGATGCTTGACGGCAACGAACGCCAGCAGGCGATGGCGCATGCCCTGCTCTTCTCGCTGCCCGGCACGCCGGTGGTGCGCTATGGCGCGGAAATTGGCATGGGCGATCTGCTTTCACAGCCGGAGCGTGAATCGGTGCGCACGCCGATGCAGTGGAATGCGGAGCCGGGCGCCGGGTTTTCCGCCTGCGATCCGGCGCGCTTTGTGGAGCCGTTAATTACCGACGGCCCCTTTCGCTATCAGGCGATAAATGTGGAAGAGCAAGAAGCGCGCGACGGCTCACTGCTGCACCGTATCCGGCAGATTATCGCCGTCTGGCGCACGCTGCCTGAGATCTGCTATCAGCATTTCCACCCGTTCACGGTGCAAGAAAAGAGCGTGTTTGCGGTGCGCTATCAGAACCATAACGTCGCCACGCTGATGCTGACGAACCTGAGCCATGAGGTGGTGACGGTGGATTTGGGCGAGTTAGATCTGGAAGGCGCTTGCGAAATACTGGCGGATGATGAGTATCCGCCAGTCGCCTGCAAGCTTCGCATCAACGGCTATGGCTACCGCTGGCTGCGGGTACGGTAAATCAACGGCGGCGGAACAGGGCTTTTACCAGCAGCCCTGCTACCGCCACGGCTGCCACGCCCATCACGCGGGAATCCACGGCAATGGCCTTGTTCTTCGCGTGGCTGTCAAAGCGTCCGTGCGCCTGATGGCCGTTCTCCAGCGGCTGAAACAGGTAATCGGGGCGCTGCGTCGGTTCGGCTTCGTCGGTGAGTTGCCCTTCCCAGGTTTTCGCCACATAACGGTCGAGTAATCCCGGAAAGAACATATTGCCGACAATTGACATCACCGTGTTTTTCCCAAGCCACACCTCGCGCGGCGGACGGCGCGCCACGGCGGCGTCGTAAATCGCCTTGGCGGCCACTTCCGGCTGGTAAATGGGCTCTATCGGCTGCATCCGGTGATGAAACTTATTGCGCGCCCAGTTGAACTGCGTGGTGTTAATGGCAGGCAACTGCACCATCGAGACCCGCACCCCGCTTTTCTGATGCAGCAGTTCACAGCGCAGGGAATCGGTAAACGCGCGGATCGCCGCTTTCGCGCCGCAATAGGCGGACTGCAACGGAATCGAGCGCCACGCGAGCGCCGAACCCACCTGAATGATGGTGCCGCTGTCACGCAACTGCATATAGCGCAGCGCGCTGCGGGTGCCGTTCACCGCGCCGAGATAGGTCACCTCGGTGACACGCCGGAACTCGTCAAAGCTGATATCCTCCACCGGCGCGAGCACGGTTGTCATGGCGCAGTTCACCCACACTGCCATTGGCCCCAGTTCTTCTTCGATACGCTGTGCCGCGTTGCTTACCTGCTGCGGGTCCGCCACGTCAGCGCAGATGCCAAGCACCCGGCCGCCGTAACGCTTTAAGTCTTCTGTGGCCTCCGCCACGCCCTGCTCTCCACGGGCAATGATCGCCACATCATAGCCAGAGGCCGCAAAGTAACTGGCTGTCGCGCGCCCGACTCCTGAACTGCCGCCGGTCACGACAGCAACAAAGGCGTTTTTTGTCATGTCGTTATCCTGATTTGCGTTAAGGGTAACGAAAGCTTAGTACAGCGCGGGAAAAGTGGGCGCCCGGCGAACCGAGCGCGAGAGAAGAAAGTGCGGGAAAACGCGGCGTCAGAACGTAGTCCAGCCCTCTTCTGTGACGGGTTTGCGCGCGGTCACGGTGACAGGCGCTGCCGAACGGATGGGCGCGGTGGCTTCCGGTCGCGGCGAAGCCGGTTGCGTATTCAGGCGGAACGCGCCCGCAAGCTGGCGCAGACGCGCCGCCTCGGTGCCGAGCTCGCCTGCGGCCGCCGAGGACGCGCTGACAAGCGTCGCGTTCTGCTGCGTGGTGGCGTCCAGCTCGCCAACCGCTCGGGCGATCTGCTCAATACCGCGGCTCTGCTCCTGCGACGCTGACGAAATCTCCTCCATAATATCGTTCACGCGGGTAACGGAACTCACCACTTCATTCATCGTTTCACCGGCGCGGCTCGCCAGCGTGCTACCGGTTTTGATGCGGTTGACCGATTCATCAATCAGTAGCGCGATATCTTTCGCCGCCTGCGCGCTGCGCTGGGAGAGACTGCGCACTTCAGACGCCACCACCGCGAAGCCGCGGCCATGTTCTCCCGCACGCGCTGCTTCCACCGCGGCGTTGAGCGCCAGAATATTGGTCTGGAAAGAAATACTGTTGATGACCTCGGTAATGTCGGCGATTTTGCGCGAACTGGCGGAGATATCCTGCATCGTCTGCACCACATCACGCACCACGTCACCGCCGCGCCCGGCGGTCTGTGATGCCTGCGACGCTATCTGGCTGGCATGGCGGGCGTTGTCGGCGTTGTTTTTTACGGTCGCCGTGAGCTGCTCCATGCTGGCGGCCGTCTGCACCACCGCCGTGGTCTGCTGTTCGGTACGCGCCGCGAGCGCATGGTTGCCAGAGGCAATCTCCTGCGCCGTGTGAGTGAGACGCCCGACGCTTGCGCGCAGCTCGCCGGTCATGCTGCGAAGCCTCTCATTCACGCGAGCCATCGCGCCGGTGAGTTTGCCAAATTCGTCATGGCGATCGATCTCAATCTGCGCGCTCAAATCCCCCCCGGCGATGCGCTCGGCAAACGCCAGGTTCAGCTTCAGCGGGCGAATTATCTGGCGGCTGATGGCCCACGCGACGATAACGCCGAGCAGAATCACAAACGCGCCCAGGATCAGGGCAAGCGTTGAGGAGCCGGACGCCAGTTCGTCATTCTCAGCTTTAGTGAGCGCCACCATCTGTTTAATCGCGCCACTACTTTGATCCCCTGCCGTTTTCACCGCGCTTTCCGCGCCTTTCAGCGATTCCCGGGCGGCGTAATAATCACGACTCAGCGTCTGATAGCGCACTGTGTCCTGCCAGAGCCCCGCGAACGGCGGCAGCAGTTCCGGCGAGAGACGACTCACGAGCGCCTGATACTGGCTTTCTACCGCGCTGAAACGGCGCTGGAGCGCCTCGCTTGCCTGCTCTGTGCCGGTAAAGCGCAGCGCGTAAGCGTAATCCCGCAGGTTACTGATGGCGAACAGGAGATCGTAAATCGCGTAAGAGAGTTCGGGGTCGGCCACCGGCGTGCGGATAAGCTGGGTATACCGCGCGGTTTCATCCTGGCCTGCCAGCGCGTCAAGCGCGCTTCGGATCTGGCTGAGCTTCGCCGTGGCGTCGCTCATGGTGGTGACGCTGCCCTGAAAGCTTTCCAGATAACGCCTGATATCGGCGACGATGGCGCGCTCGTTTGCGGGCCAGTCGAGGGCGCTGGCCTCAGCGGTTTTCGCGAGCGCCTCGTCAACATAGCGACTCATCAACGCGCGGGCGTCGTCATCGCCGGTATAGAAATAGTTAAGACGGTTAATTTTGGCCTGTAAGACGTCGATATTAATGTCGTCGATAAGATTACTTTTGAGGTTAGCGTCGCGGATGGCCATAAAACGCGCCACAGAGAGCGCTGTCGCCAGCGCCACCAGCAGCAGCACCACGCCAAAGCCGGCGGCGAGCTTGCGGGTTATGCGAACGTTGCGTAATCGGTTTACCAGTACAGCCATCCTGCCTCCTGTTTTACGATAGTCGGGCCTCGTCAGAGCGCCACAGGAGGTTATCGGCTAAGCCGCCGATTTTTTTAGCAAAATGTGGAAAAAAGCGGCAATAAAAATGGCCTTTTACCCGACAGCCTCGCGGGAAGCTGTCGTGACAAAGGCCATCTGAAGCGCGTGCACAGTTCATTCCAGTAACGCAGCCGGATACCGCGGCGATACCGGTTAGCGCGGGCGGTGCAGGCCCGGATCGATATTGCCGAAATCAAGACCATAGAGATGTCCGTAAGGGATAAAGGATTCCAGCATCAGCGCACGCGTTTCGGGCGGGTGCGGCGTGAGCCAGGCGCGGAGAATGCGACGAATACGTGAGCGCGACGCGTGACGACGTACGGAGATATGCATGATGATCGCCTCCTCGGCGGTGCGCAGGCGTTGTGCTGCCCTGTCAGTAAAGCGCCGGGGAGACGAAAAGGGAAATACGCATTCCGGCAATGTTTTGCCGGTGTGCGGATTAGCCGAAATACTGTTTTTTCAGGATAAGCGCGCCGTCGTTAATCGCTTTATGCACCGCGCGTGCCGCCGCTTCGCCATCGCCCGCCTCAAGCGCTTCCAGCAAATCATCATAATTATGATGACCGCGCACAAAATCGTCGGACTGCGGATAGAGATAGTTAAAGCACGGGCCGATGCGCATCCAGAGCTGCTCTATCAGCGACACCAGCGTTGGCATCTCAGCCCAGTTGTAGAGCTGAAAACGAAACGCGCGGTTGGCCTGCAAAGCCTGCTCGACACTGTCGGACATTTTGGCTTCGCGAAACGCGTCGCAGAGTTCACGCAGGTGAGCCATACGCGCTGGCGTCATATTTTTCGTCGCCGCTTCCGCCGCCATTCCTTCAAGATTTTTACGGATCTTCGTCACTTCGTCGTAACGCGCCTCGCTGATTTCCGGCACCAGAAACGCCTGTGCCGGGGTCGCGTTGAGCGCGCCAGAAGAGACCAGTCGCAGCAGCGCTTCGCGTACCGGCGTGATGCTGATGCCCAGCTGATCGGCGATTTCTTTCGTGACCAGACGGGCACCCGGACGCAGGCTGCCAACGATAAGGGCGTTTTTCAATCTCACTTCCACTTGCATGGTTAAACTCAGGCGTTGCGCTTTTTCCAGATCCAACATGTTTATTTCCTGTCGTAAAAAATTTACTTTGTATTAGCAGGCGCTTAACTAACGTCTCGTCATCCTGACCAGAGGATATATTCTATATCTTTGATAACACGGTTTTTATGGTCAGGAAAACCAAAAATAACCAAAACGTTCACTGACCAGTACGACAACCATTAAGGTATTGACCTAATGAAACGACTGTCCCGTAAGCTTCTCTCACTTTCTGTGGCGCTTTCTTTATTCGCTCCGCTCAGTCAGGCCAGTTCGCTGACGATTGCGCAGCCTACTTCCGCTACTGCCATGGATCCCGGCTTCCTGAAAGAAGCCGCGACCCTGGTGGATAACGTTTTCGATACTCTGGTGCTGCGCGACGCGCAGATGCAACTGAAACCCGGCCTCGCCACCCACTGGGAAGCCATCAACGACACCACATGGCAGTTCGATTTACGTAAGGATGTCAAATTTACCAACGGCGAGCCAGTCAATGCCGCGGCGGTGAAATTCTCCATCGACCGCATTCTCGACCCGGCCAACCACGCCCCCACCATTTCTTATATTCGTACGATTAAATCGGTAGAGGTCACCGGCGACTATCAGGTACGTATTCACACCAACGGCCCCGATCCGCTCCTGCCCACGCGCATGAGTCGTTATCCGGCCTATATCGTGCCGCCTGGTTATGTAAGTAAAGTCGGTGCTGCAGAATTTGCACGAAAACCTGTCGGAAGTGGCGCTTATATCGTCAAAACTTTCATTCCCGATGAGCGTGTTGTGATGGAGGCCAACCCGAACTACTGGCGCGGCAAGCCATCAATCGAGGAAGTGACCTGGCGCCCTATCCCGGAAGCGACCGCGCGCATCACGGCGCTGCTGACCGGCGAGGCGCAGCTGGTGGAAGGCGTTCCGGCGGATCTCGCACCGCTGGTGAAAAGCAAACCCGGCGTGAAGCTTGAGCAGGTCAAAGGCGGCGGGCTGACGATTTATCTCGGCATTAAAAACAGCGAGCCGCCGCTAAACGACGTACGCGTGCGCCAGGCGCTGTCGCTGGCGCTGAACCGCGACGCTTATACGCAGTCGCTGCTGCACGGCTTCGGCACGCCGACCGGCACGCTGGCAGGCCCGAAAGACTATGGCTATAAAGCCATTGCCGCGCCGAAACAGGACAGGGAAAAAGCCAAAGCCTTGCTGAAAGAGGCAGGCTACCCGCAGGGCTTTACCGTTAAATTCCAGGCGCCGCGCCGTTATATCGCCAGCGCTGACGTAGGCCAGGCCATTGTGGCCGATCTCGCCGCTATCGGCGTAAAAGCGCAGCTCGAAGTGCCGGAGTGGTCGGTCTACACCCAACAGGTGGCGTCCGGCAAACAGGCACCGCTCTATATGCTGGGCTGGGGCTCCACCCAGACGCTGGACGCCGACGCCGCGCTCTACCCGGTGCTGCACGGGGGCGAGCCGTACTCAACGGTGAGCGACCCGGCGCTGGATAAGCTCCTGAACGACAGCCGTGCCACGGTGGATGCCGCGAAGCGTAAAGCGCTGCTGGAGCAGATCCAGGAGCGCGTCGCGACCGAACAGCCGCTGATCCCGCTCTACCGCGAAGACGCGATTTATGCCTCCAGTGACAACGTCACGTTTAAAGGCCGTGAAGACGCCCGCGTGTCGTTGTTCGATATGAGGGTGAAATGATCTTCCCTGGCCGTTACGCATCACGTGCACGTCGCCGTCCCCTGCCGGGGGACGGCCTTCTTGGCGGCGCGCTGCTGGCTGTCCTTATCCTGGCAGCGCTGCTCTCTCCCTGGCTGCCGTTACCCGATCCGCTGCAAAGCGATCTCGCGGCGGTCTTTCAGGCTCCTGGCCCGCAGCACTGGCTGGGTGCCGATCAACTGGGCCGCGACGTGCTCTCGCGCATTCTCGCCGGTGCCCGTCTTTCGCTGTTCGTGGTGATTATCGCCGCCCTCATCGCCGCCACCATGGGCACGCTGATGGGCATGGTGGCCGGTTACTTCGGCGGCTGGGTCGATGCGCTCATCATGCGGCTTATCGACATTCAGCTGGCGGTGCCGTTTATTCTGCTGATCCTGCTGGTGATGGCGCTGTTTGGCACCTCGCTTGCTAACATTATTGTGATTATGGGCGTGGCCAGCTGGGCGATTTACGCCCGCGTGGCGCGCGCCAGAACGCTGGAAATCCGCGAGCTGGAGTACATTGAAGCCGCGAGAACCATGGGTTTTTCGCACCTGCGTATTATGCTGCGCCACATTTTGCCGGCGCTCGCGACGCCGTTGCTGGTGCTGCTGACGCTCGATATTCCGCGCCTGATTGTGCTGGAAGCCTCCGTCGGCTTTCTCGGCATGGGCATCCAACCGCCGACGCCGACGCTTGGCAATCTTATCGGCGAAGGCCGGGCCTATATGCTGCTCGCGCCGTGGCTGGTGGTCTGGCCCGGCTGCGCCATCGCGATGCTGGTGGTGGGCTGTAACCTGCTCGGCGACTACTGGCTACGCACTACCCAGGCGAGGGTCGAATAATGGCGCGCTATCTGATTTCCCGTTTTTTCCAAGCGCTGCTGGTGATGTTCGGCGTCTCGCTGCTGATATTTTTCAGCCTGCATCTGACAGGCGATCCGGCGGCCGTGATGATGCCGCCGGGTGCCACCACGCAGGAGATTGCCGATTTTCGTCACGCGATGGGCTTTGACAGGCCGCAGCTCACCCAATACGCCGATTACGCGGGACACCTTCTGCGCGGCGATCTGGGGGATTCCCTGCGCTTTGGCCAGCCGGTCTCCGCGCTGATTGCCGAGCGTCTGCCCGCCACCGCGCTGCTGGCGCTGACCGCGCTCGCCTGGAGCACGCTCGCGGGGCTGGCGCTCGGGCTGGTGAGCGCGCTGTGGCGCGACACTATCTGGGACCTGCTGGCGCGTCTGGTGGCCTTTAGCGGCCAGGCGGTGCCGGTTTTCTGGCTGGGGCTGCTGATGATTTTATTCTTCAGCCTGCAGCTGCGCCTGCTGCCCTCCGGCGGCTACGGCGAGCCGTTACAGCTCGTCATGCCTGCTGTCTGTCTTGGCGCATACTATATGAGCGCGATGGCGCGTCTGGTGCGTGCCAGCCTGATTGACGTGCTGGACCAGGATTATATCCGCACCGCGCGCGCCAAAGGGCTCAGCGCCTGGCGGGTGCTGGTGCGTCACGGGCTTCGCAACGCGCTGATCCCTGTCGTGACCGTACAGGGCATTTCGCTCGCCGCGCTGCTTGGCGGCGCGCTGGTGACAGAGATTATTTTCGCCTGGCCGGGCATTGGTCGCCTGGCGGTGCAGGCTATTCAGAACCGCGATTTTCCGCTGGTGCAGGGCGTGGTATTGCTCGCCGCACTGACGTTCGTGGTGGTGAACCTGCTGATTGATTTGCTTTACCTGGTACTGAATCCAAGGATACGTTTATGACCGTTCAGCCGCATGCCATCCTGGATGCGACCCTGGAGCTGCTCTCTTCTCTTACCGCCTGGCAAAGCGTGGCGGACCAGCCGGATGAGCAGCGATCTCTCGCCGCCTGGCTCGAAGCCTGGCTTATCGACGCACTGGACGCCGAGGTGATATTGCCGGTGGCGCAACAGCCCACCGACAGCCCGCCGCTGGTGCATGTGCGTGTCGACATCGGCGCGCCCGACACGCTGGTGCTCTACAACATGTATGACGTCATGCCCGCCGATGCAGAGGGCTGGCAGGTTGATCCGTTCTCCGGCGGCATTCGCCACTGGGCCGATAAAGGCGATGTGTTTATTTCGCGCGGCGCGGAGAACAACAAAGGCCCGCTCGCCGGCATGCTCACCGTCGTGCGCGATTGGTGGAGAGCGGCAGGCTCACCACCAATCTGGAGATCCTGCTGGAGGGCGAAGAAGAGTGTGGCAGCGGTGCGCTCCGGCGCTATCTCGCACGCATACCCTGCCCGGTTTCGCCCGCGCTCGCCGTGCTATTTCCGTCGCTGTGCGAATATGGCGGCGGCGCGCCGCGGCTCTATCTCGGCTTTACCGGCATGACCGCAGGCCGTCTGCGCGTCGCGGGCGGCGACTGGGGCGGCCCGCAGGCCGCCATTCATGCGAGCAACGCGGCGTGGATAGCCAACCCCGCGTGGCGGCTGGTGCAGGCGCTCGCCGCCATCGCGCCTGCCGGGCGCAACGGCGTGCTGGAAACGTTGCCGCTGGATGACGCCGCATTGCGTATCCTTGACGAGCTGGCCCCGCAGTTCAGCATTGCCGATGAACTGACGATGCGCAAAAGCCAGCGGCTGACGATTTCAGGCGACACCCGCGAGGCGCTGGCATTTTTACTTGGCAGCGCGGTGCTGAACTTAAGCGAGATCCGCACCACGCCGCTACCGGGCCGCGGCATTATTCCCCCGCTCGCCTGCGCTGAATTCGCGCTGCGCACGCCGCCGGGCAGTTCACCGGATATATTGCTCGACGCCATGCGCGCGTCGCTCTCTCATCAGGAGATAACAGGCGTGGAAATGGTTGTTGATGACAGTTACCCCGGCAGGCGCTTTTCGGCTGACGACGCGGGCGTAATGGAACTTCTCAATAGCTATCACCAGCAACAGGCGCGCCCGCAGATCTGGCCCTGGGCGCCCGGCTGCGCGCCAGCCTACGCCTTTGCGCCGGTGGCGCCCGCGTTTCTCATCGGCGGGCTGGGTTATGGTGGCAACGCGCACGGCGTGAACGAATTTGTCACCCTGCGCGGGCTTACGCGCTATACCCGGTCGCTGCGCGACTGGCTGCTCTCATTCTGACGGACTCAGGAGATAACCATGCGATTTCTCACCGGCCAGCAGGTGGCGGCGCTCGGCGGGCTTGACCCGCACGCCGCACTCAGTGACGTCACCGACGCGACGCTGCTAATGGCCGCAGGCGACGCCGTGATGCCCGCCGAAACGCACGTGCCGCTCGATGCCGCGCCGGGTAAGGTTTACGCCCTGCCCGCGCGCGTGGGCGGGCGGTTTAACGCCACCGGCGTGAAGTGGACGGCGCACCGCCCGCAGCCGCAGGACGCGCTTCCAATGGCGCTTACGGTGACGCTCATCAATCGCGCCGACAGCGGCGTGCCGGTGGGGCTGGTGGAGAGCGGCGGCCTGACGGGGGTGCGCACCGCCGCGGTGTCGGCGCTCGCCCTGCGCCACGCCGCGCCGCGCGAGGTGAAACGCGTCCTGCTGCTCGGCGCGGGCGTACAGGCGCGCGCGCATCTGGAGATGCTACGCGCGCACTTCCCGGCGCTCTCGTGTTTAGGGTTGTGGAACCGCACGCCCGCGCGGATGGAAAGTATGCCCGTTGCGGCGTTGCCGTTCCCGTGTGAGGTTTACGGCGATCTTCGTGAGGCCCAGAAACAGCCGTGGGACGCCGTCATCACCTGCACCGGCGCGCAAAAGCCGTTTCTCGGCCCCGAATGGTGTCAGCCGGGGCGGCTTATCATGCAGATTGGCTATCACGAAGTGAGTTTTGCGGCGATTAAACGCGCTACCCAGGTGGTAGTGGACGCCTGGGGCGAGTTTCGCCACACCAGCGCCAAGAGTCTGTTCCAGATGTACCGCGCGGGCGAATTTGCCGATGACGGCTGGTCAGCGGATCTCGAGGCACTGTTAACGGGCGCATGGCGCGCAGCGCCGGACGACTGCGTTTACTTTTCGTCGTTCGGGCTGAACGTGTTTGATATCGCGCTCGCCGCCCGCGTGTTGCAGCGCGCGACGCAGGAGAATGTCGGCACCGCGCTGCCGCTCTTTGGCGTCGCTTAAGCGCTTTCGCGCAGGCGCAGCGCCTGGTGAATATCCGGGGCGCTGTCGATAAGCCGCCGGGTATACGCATGGGCAGGCGTTTGCAGTACCTGACGCGTCGGCCCTTCCTCCACCACGTTCCCGAGATAGAGCACTAAAACGCGATCGCAGAGCTGACGCACCGCCTGGAGATCGTGGCTGATAAAGAGCACCGACAGCCCAAGCTTATTGCGAAGCTCCGCCAGCAGGCGCAGGATCTGGCCTCTCACGGGTAAATCGAGCGCCGCCACCGCTTCATCCGCCACCAGCAGTTCCGGCTCCAGCGCCAGCGCGCGGGCGATGGCGATTCGCTGGCGTTGCCCGCCGGAGAACGCCGCCGGACGCCGCTGCGCCCATTCAGGCTTTAGCCCCACCAGCGTCATCAGTTCGCTCACCCGTTCGGCAATCGCCGCGCCGTGGCGCAGCCCGTGCACCCGCAGCGGCTCGGCGAGTTGATCGCCGACACTCATGCGCGGATCCAAGCTCGCGTAAGGGTCCTGAAAAATCATCTGCGCGCGGCGGCGCACGCGTTTTTGCTCCGTTCGGCTCGCCTGCGCCATCTCGACGCCGTCAAAAAGAATCTGGCCGCTGTCGGCCTCGATAAGCCCGATAGCCGCGCGCCCGAGCGTCGTTTTGCCGGAGCCGGATTCGCCGATAAGCCCGACGATTTCGCCTCGCGCCACGCTAAAGGTAGTCGGGTGCAGTACACGCTGGCGCTCTGCGGGCATAAACGGCAGCCGCGCGCGGCGCGCATAGCTTTTTACGATACCCGTCACCTGCAACAGCGGCGTGTCATTACGCGCCACCACACGCGCCGGCGGCTCCTGCGGTGTTGAAGCCGCAATCAGCCGCCGCGTCCAGTCGGCCTGTGGCGAAGTAAATAGCGGCTCCACCGGCCCCTGCTCGACAATTTCGCCGCCGTTCATCACGCAGGCGCGATCGGCATAGCGCGCCACCACGCTGAGATCGTGTGTCACCAGCAGCACGCCCATGCCCATCTCCTGCTGGAGATCTTTCAGCAGGCCGAGAATTTGCGCCTGAAGCGTGACGTCCAGCGCGGTGGTCGGCTCATCGGCAATCAGCAGATCCGGTTTGCCGCTGATGGCGCTGGCTATCATCACCCGCTGGCGCATTCCGCCGGAGAGCTGGTGAATATACTGGCGCGCCCGTTTTTCCGGCTCGCCGATGCCGACATGGCCCAGCAGCGCCACCGCCTCGCGCGAGGCGGCTTTCCAGCCCAGCCCGCGATGGCGCACCAGCACTTCGGCAATCTGCTCGCCCACTTTCAGCACCGGGTTCATGCTGCTCATCGGCTCCTGGAAAATCATGGCGATGTGGCGGCCGCGCAGGCCCGCCGGGTATGGCGCATCAGGAAGAATGGGCGTGGTATCGTCAAAGCAGATCTCGCCGCCGCTCTGCCAGACGCCGCGCGGCAAAAGGCCGGTGACGGCAAGGGAAGTGAGCGTTTTGCCACAGCCAGATTCGCCGACCAGCGCCACCATTTCGCGGCGTTCGACCGTCAGACTGACATCACGCAACAGGGTTGCCTGGCGACTTTGCAGGCTAAGATGAGAGAGGGTTAACAGCGGCACAGGCGGCTCCCGACAACAGGCTTTGGTCGAGCATATCGGCAGCCGCCGTGGTTAACAAGTTGTTATTCAGCTGGTTTATGCATCGTCCTGGCCGACGCGGATAACGAGCTTGCCGAAGTTTTTCCCTTCCAGCAGGCCGATAAACGCTTCCGGCGCGTTCTCAAGGCCATCCACAATGTGCTCGCGGTAGTGAATGCGCCCTTCGGAAACCCACTGGCCCATTTCGCGCTGGAACTCTTCGATGCGGTGACCATAATCCTGGTTGATGATAAAGCCCTGCATACGGATGCGTTTTTTCAAAAGCGTGCCCATGAGCAGCGGCAGGCGATCCGGGCCAGGCGGCAGGTCGGTAGCGTTATAGCCGGAGACCAGACCGCACAGCGGCACGCGCGCGCCGGTGTTGAGCAGCGGCATCACGGCATCGAAAACTTTCCCGCCGACGTTCTCGTAGTAAACGTCAATGCCCTGCGGGCAGGCGGCGGCGAGTTTATCGGCGAAATCCGCCGCGCGGTGATCGATACACTCGTCAAAGCCCAGGTGTTCCACCGCGTAACGGCACTTCTCTTCACCGCCCGCCACGCCGACCACGCGACAGCCTTTGATTTTGCCTATCTGCCCGACGCTTGCGCCGACCGGGCCGGTCGCGGCGGCGACCACCAGCGTTTCACCCGCTTTCGGCGCGCCGATATCCAGCAGGCCCATATAGGCGGTAAATCCTGGCATGCCCAGCACGCCGAGGAACCACGACGGATGCTCGGGCGATTTTCCAAGCGGCGTCAGCTGTTTTGGATCGCAGATGGCGTAATCCTGCCAGCCGCTGTAGCCGACCACCCAGTCGCCGGGGTGGAAATCCGGATGACTCGATTTTTCCACCACGCCAACGGTGCCGCCGACCATCACTTCACCGATTTGCACCGGCGGCGAATAGGACGGCTCATCGCTCATGCGCCCGCGCATATACGGGTCGAGCGACAAATACACTGTGCGCACCAGCACCTGGCCTTCGCCCGGCTCGGCGATGGAATCTTCCTCAAGGCGAAAATTCTCCGCCACCGGTTTGCCATGCGGACGCGAGGCCAGCACCCAGCGGCGATTACGGGACGATGATTGAGTCATGATGTTCTCCTTCGTTTTCAGGGCATCCAGAAAGCGTAGTGCATTCACATTAACTGGCGACGTTATTCAGACGCACAATCAGATAGACGCACGGCGCGTCGCTCTGGTTAATGAAATGGCATTCATTCGGCGGGCCGAGTTCGAGGCAGTCGCCCTCATGCATCTGGTGGCGGATATTGCCTTCCTGAAACACCAGTTCACCCTGCTGAACCCAGATGAGCTGGCGGGCAAAGGCATAGGCCGAGGCCGGCATCGGGATGTCGCTGCCGGCGGGCAACTCCACCTGAACCATATCAAGGGGCAGATCAGATTTCGGCGAGACGTGGCGGCGCAGATAGTGGCTCTGCGGATCGTGCCAGACCGGCTGATCGGCGAAGCGCAGCAGCCGCCCTTCGTTCATCTCCGCGCGGGCGATAAGCGTGGACATGCTCAGCCCCAGCGCGCCGGAGAGCCGCCCTAACAGCGTCGCCGTCGGGCTGCTCTCGCCGCGCTCAATTTTGTGGATCATGGCGCGGGAAACTCCGGCGCGCTCGGCGAGTTCGCTCAGCGACCAGCCGCGGGTTTCGCGCTCAACGCGAATGCGCTCACCAATCCGTTGATTTAATGTGTCGATTATATTATTCATAACGTAACATTATAGTGAACGACTGCCGGGGTTCAACAATGCTGATTCGCCATGCCACTGCGGACGACTGCGCCGCTATCGCTGAGATTTATAACTATGCGGTGTTACACACCGCCGCCATCTGGAATGACGCCACGGTCGATACTGAAAACCGCCTCGCCTGGTTTTATCAGCGCGGCAACGCGGGCTACCCGGTGCTGGTGGCGGTAGAAGGCGATCTGGTCGTCGGTTACGCCTCGTTCGGCGACTGGCGCGCCTTTGACGGCTTTCGCCATACCGTTGAGCACTCGGTCTATGTGCACCCGGCGCACCACGGCAAAGGCACCGGCAAAGCGCTGATGACGCGGCTGATCGTCGAGGCGCGGGCTATCGGCAAGCATGTGATGGTGGCGGGCATCGAATCGCGCAACGCCGCCTCCATCGCGCTGCATGAAAAGCTCGGCTTTACCATCACCGCGCAGATGCCGCAGGTAGGCACCAAATTTGGTCGCTGGCTGGATCTGACGTTTATGCAATTGCAGCTTGATAATCGCACCGAACCGGACACCATTGGATGAACTCGTCATTAAGCCTGCTGTTTCTGACCGCCGCCGGTGTGGGGCTGGTGGTACAGAATATGCTGATGGTGCGGATAACGCAGTCGGCCTCCACCATTCTCATCGCGATGCTGCTCAATTCGCTGGTGGGGATTGTGCTGTTCTGCGCCATTCTGCTGCTGCGTAACGGCACGGCGGGGTTCAGCGAGCTTATCGCCACCGTGCGCTGGTGGACGCTGCTGCCGGGGCTGCTCGGGTCGTTTTTCGTCTTCGCGAGCATTAACGGTTATCAGCATCTTGGCGCGGCCACGACGATTGCGGTGCTGGTCGCAAGCCAGCTGATAGGCGGGTTGCTGTTTGATATTGCGCGCACCAACGGCCTGACGCTGCGTATGCTCGCCGGGCCGGTGGCGGGCGCGGTGCTGCTGGTGATTGGCGCCTGGCTCGTCGCCAGACGCACGTTCTGAAGGTTACGCTTTCGGTTTCTGCCCGCTGCGGCGCGCGCTGACGGTCGCCAGCGCCGCCCAGTCAAGCTGCTCATCACCGTGCGCCAGCGCGTCGAGGTAGTTATCGCGAAGCACCCCTGCGATCCCCATCGGTACGTTTTTGCTCTCGGCGGCCTGCTGCGCGAGACGCACATCTTTCAGCCCCAGCTTCATAGTGAAACCGGCAGGCGTATAGCGGTCTTCGGCAATCATCGCGCCATAGTTTTTATACGCAGGCGCGGCAAACAGCGTGCTGGTCAGCATACCGAGAAAATCACCTTTGCCAACGTCATAGGCCTCAACCAGCGCCGACGCCTCGCCCATCGTTTCAATGGCGCTCGCCAGCATAAAGTTCGCCGCCAGTTTCACCGCCGCGGCCTGCGCCGGGTTGTCGCCGAAGGCCCAGGTTTTCTGGCCCAGCACGTCGAAAATCGGCTGCGCTTTCGCAAGCCACTGCGACTCGCCCGCCGCGAGAATATTCAGATTGCCTGCGGCGGCGACATCCACGCGTCCAAGCACCGGGGCGGCGAGATAGCCGATGTTCCGCTGGCGGGTCAGCGCGTCCATCGCTTCAGTCAACGCCACGGAAACCGTCGCCATGTTGATCCACAGCGCCCCCGGCGCGAGCGACGTCAGCGCGCCCTGCTCCACCACGACGTTTTCAGTAACCGCGTCATCCGCCAGAATGGTGATGAGCACATCAGCGCCGTGAATATCTTTCGGGCTTGCCGCTACCTGCGCGCCGGATGCGCGCAATGCCTCTGCGGGCGCAGGCGGACGGTTCCAGACCGTCACCGTAAAGCCCGCTTTAACCAGATTTTCCGCCATCGGCTGGCCCATGCCGCCAAGACCGAGAAAAGCAATATGCATAAAAATTCCTTAAAGTTTATAAAATGGTGCCGCCGCGGGTCAGCTCCGCCAGGCGTTCCGCCGCCTCGCGCTCGCGATCTTCTTTATGCTGACGGCCATGATGGGCAATCGCGGTGCGCAACTGCTGCTGCAGATCGTAACGCTCCTCGCGGCTGAGCTGCACGTCATCGCTGAGCGCAATCAGCAGTTCATTCATCGGCGCGATAACGTGTTGTTCAATCACCGCGTCAACGCGGCGCTGCATGTCATCACGATGTGACATAAAACCTCCTTAAACGCATCGCCGCGGCAGGGGCCGCGGCGCAGTGCTTAGTTGATTTTCGCTTTCGAGAAGTCGCTACCCATCAGGCTTACGCTGTACCCCGTCACGTTACTGCGGGTCGCGTAGAAGGTGCGGCCATTGGCGAGAGGCACCCATGGTGCCTGCTGGTAGAAGATCTCCTGCGCCTGTACATAAAGTTTAGCGCGTTCCGCAGGCGTGCTGACGCGCTTCGCCTGATCGATAAGCGAGGTGTATTTCTTATCGCACCAGCGCGCGGCGTTCGAGCCGCTCTGGATGCTGTCGCAGCTCAGCAGGACATCGGCAAAGTTATCCGGGTCGCCGTTGTCTGACATCCAGCCATACAGCGCGGTGTCGTGCTCGCCTTTACGAATGCCGGAGAGGTATTCACCCCACTCATAGCTGACGATTTTCGCCTTCACGCCCACTTTCGCCCAGTCGCTCTGGATCATCTCGGCGATGCGACGCGAGTTCGGGTTATACGGACGCTGCACCGGCATCGACCACAGCGTCGCTTCAAAGCCCTTCTCCAGCCCCGCCTGCTTCAGCAGCGCTTTCGCTTTTTCGGGATCGTAATCGTAGGTTTTCAGGTCTTTATCGTAACCGAGCATATTCGGCGGGATCGGCGATTTCGCCACCGTACCGCTGCCCATAAAGACCGCGTTGATGATCGATTTTTTATCAACGGCGTAATTCAGCGCCTGGCGCACCAGCACGTTATCGAACGGTTTTTTCTCGGTGTTGAACGCGAGATAACCAACGTTCAGCGCCTCAACGCTGTGCAGCGTCAGGTTTTTATCGGCTTTAATCGCTTCGAACTGTACCGGGCTGGGGGCCGGGATAATCTGGCACTCGTTCGTTTTAAGCTTCGCGAGGCGCGTCTCGACGTTCGGAGTAATGGAGAAAATTAAATGCTTAGTCGGCACTTCGCCATCCCAGTAGTTCGGGTTGGCGATGTAGCGAATAAGCGAATCGACTTTGTACTGTTGCAGCGCGTAGGGGCCGGTGCCAATGGGCCAGTTATCGACGTTCTCCGGCGTGCCTTTTTTCATCATCGCATCAGCGTATTCCGCTGAGAGAATAGACGCGAAATCCATCCCCCAGTCGGCCAGGAACGCGGCGTTCGGCTCGCTCAGCGTGAACTGGACGTGGTAATCGTCGAGCTTTTTCACCTCCGTGATGAGCTTATCAAGACCCACATCCTGGAAATATTCGTAGTTGCCCTGTGACACCTTGTGGTACGGATGATTCGGGTCTTTCTGGCGCATCACCGAGAAGATAACGTCGTCGGCGTTAAAATCGCGCGTCGGTTTGAAGAATTTATTGCTGTTAAATTTCACGCCCTGACGCAGCGTGAATGTCCAGGTTTTGCCGTCCGGGCTCACCTTCCACTCGGTCGCCAGCGACGGCACCGGTGTATTGGTTTTCGGATCGAAATTCACCAGACGGTTATAAAGCACCTGGGAGCTTGCCACAAAGCTCGGCCCGGAACTCGCGATCTGCGGGTTGAAGGACTCGGGTGATGCCTCAGAGCAGTAAATCAGGGTATCGCTGTTCGCCGCGATCGCGCTTGCCGGTAACAGGGCGCTTAACAGCAGCCCGATCAATGTTTTTCCTGTCTTCATCTTGCGCCTTTTATTTTACTTTTCAGGAGGAAAGCCATCTCATCACAGCACGCTCTGAGTGGCAAATAACAAAAAACTGTAGCTTTATGCCTTTCCGGCATTTTTCGCCTGAATATCAGTCAATTTCAGATAAAAATGATTTACGCTCCGGTTAAGTCGCGTTAACACCGCGAATTTTTGCTTAAGTCAAGAAAATTCCTAAGATTCAATGACCCGAGAATTTACGCTTTTTCGCGTTTCTTTCGCCCTTTGCTTGACCGGTCTATCGTTCAAAGTAGAGCCGTGAAAAAGTTTTCCCAGCAGAGAGAATGACGTGGCAAAAATTTTATTGCGCAGTGGCGACCTTGACGACTTCCAGTCGGTAGGCGAAAACGGTCAGGCGGTTTTCGAGTCGGCACTGCAAATCCGTGAAACGCTTCGCCTGCGCAAACAGCCGCTGGTGGAGTTGCTTGCTATCCCTCAGCTTAATGAAGAAGGTGACCGCGTGGACTGGTATTCGCCGGTCAGCGGCAAAGTCATGGGCTGGGCGTCCGCCAGCCGCGAGGAGCGCGAGCGCGCCCTGCGCTTTCTGGAAAGTGCGCTCTCCAGCGCCCGCGCGCTGAGCAAGCGCTGCCTGGAATCGGAAAAGACCGCCCAGCAACTTTTTGGCGCGCTGCTCGCCAAAGCCGTGCAGTTCCCCGGCGCGAATTTCCTCTATCTGGTGGACGGCAAACCGGTTATCACCTTCTGGGGCTTCGTGAATTTGAACCAGGGCGCGCGCGATGACGTGCTGGAATGTCTGCGTGAAGCCGAGCCCATTGAGCCGGAAATCATCATGACGCCGCAGGAAGAGCTGGAGCCGGAACCCACGCCGTTGATGATGACCGAGCCGGACGCGCCGCTGCTGGCAACGCCGCCTGTCTCGCCTGCGCCCGTAGCGCCAGCGCCTGCCGCCCCCGTACACGCGTCTGCCGCCGCGCTGGCGGCCTATGCCGCTGAAGCTGAGGCGACCACACCACCTGAAGAGACCGCGCCAGCCGCAGTAAAAGCGCCAACGCCAGCCCGCCGCTCGCGCGTACCGCTCTGGACATGGCCGCTTGCCGCCGCCGTCGTGATGGGGGCCGTGGCCGCACCTGTGACCTGGTATCTGTTGCAGCAGAAAGAAACCGCCGCGCCAACCGTTTCGGTCGCGCAGATCAAAGCGCAGGAAATCGCGCCCGCGCCGGTGAAATCGGTCGACGCGCCTGCTGCTCCGGCGGCACCTGTCGTCCCGGTGGCACCGACAACCTCCCTGCCGCTGGCTGAAGCGAAAGTCACTCCGCCTGCGCCGGTTGTGGAAGAGAAGCCTGTCGCTACACCCGCGCCGGTTGATAAAAACGCACTGGTCATGGACGCCAACCAGGTAAAAGCCGGGACCACTCGCTTCCTGAACGGCACCTGGCGGCTCAGCATCGGCAGCCCGGACCCGATTACCGGTAAAGCCACCTCGATGCGTGTTGAGATGAAAAACAACAAAGGCACCGCCCGCGTGACGCTTGGCGATAACGTCGTCTGCAAAGCCGAGCTGTTCTCGGGCCTGCACCAGACTGGCGAGCTGATGATCAAGACGCGCGGTAAAGCTCGCTGCAGCGACGGCTCCCGCTACCCGATGCCGGAAGTGGCCTGTAAAGCTGGCCCGAACGATGTTGCCGAATGTACCGGTCGCTATGATGAAAAGACCGTGCTGCCCCTGACCATGAAGAAAGTGAGCGCCTGATTTATGCTGGCAAACCTGTGTGATTACAAACAGAGCGTCACCCTGATTGAAAACAGCGGGGTGCAATTTCTTGATTTTGGCCTGACGCCCGTTGAAGCGCCTCACGACGGGCGCTTTGTGCGCAAAACGGCCAACGGGCCGCTGCTGCGCCTCGATTACGATATCACCTCCGGCAAATTCACCCTGCCCGCCCGCCACGGCGGCCAGCCTGAAGTGGTGAAACCGGAAAGCAGCGTCGCACTGAGCCAGTCGCTCGCTATCCTGGATGGCGTCTGGCTGCCGTTGCCGGTGCTGCGCTTTAACCCACCGCGTACCTTTGTGCAGGGCCCGGACAACTGGGCGCGCGTGCAGATCCGCAAACTCAGCGAGCCGGACGGCGCGGGCAACACCCACCGCGTGACGCTGGCGTTCGACACGCAAATTCAGGCCGATGAAGGCGCGACCTCCCAGCTCGCGCCCGTCGAGAATGACGTGCGCAACGGCACGCGTTTCGCGCTTGCCTGGCGCGATGACGAAGTGGCTGATTTCCTTGACCAGACCTGGGTTGACGGCTGGCTGCGTAAAGCCTTCACCCAGTTTGTCGGCGCGAATGAAGGCCGCAGCGAGCAGGAGATCCAGCGCGCGCTGAAAGTCTTTGAATATCAGGGTCACTGGCTCAACCTGATGTCGCTCCTCGGCAACCAGCTCAATGTGCCTGAGCTGAAAATCGTGACCGGCACGCTGAGCTCGCAGCCGGTGGCGGTGGATCTCATCCTGGATGTCGGCAACACCCACACCTGCGGCGTGATTATTGAAGATCACGGTGAAGCGAATGACGGCCTGCGACAGACGATGGAGTTGCAGGTGCGATCGCTGAGCGAACCGCAGTTTATGAATGCGCTGATGTTCACCAGCCGTCTGGCCTTCGCCGAGGCGCGCTTTGGCAAACAGCATTTTTCGGTGGAGAGCGGGCGCGACGAGGCGTTTGTCTGGCCTTCTATCGTGCGTGTCGGTGACGAAGCGCGCAAACTCGCGATGCAGCGTCTTGGCACCGAGGGCAACAGCGGTATTTCCAGCCCACGCCGCTATCTGTGGGATGAAACCCCGGCGGCCCAGGAGTGGCGCTTTAACCTGATGACGCCGAAAACCCAGCGCGAGCCGCTGGCGACCGCGGGCCCGCTGATGAACCTGATGAACGACGACGGCGAGCCGCTCTGGCAGCTGCCGCCGGAAGAGCGCCTGCCGGTTTTTTCGCCGCAATACAGCCGCAGCTCTCTGATGACGCACATGTTGTGCGAGCTGCTCGCCCAGGCGGTCTGCCAGATTAACAGCGTCGCCAGCCGCCTGCGCATGGGCAACGCCAGTTCGCCGCGCCAGTTGCGCCAGCTTATTCTGACGCTCCCGTCGGCCATGCCGAAACAGGAGCGCGAGATTTTTCGCCGCCGCATGCAGGAGGCCATCGCGCTGGTCTGGAAAGCGCTGGGCTGGCACCCGCACGATGACGATTTCAGCGCCGATAAAGGTCAGCGCAAGAGCCGCGTGCCGGTGCCAGAGATCCAGATGGAGTGGGATGAAGCGAGCTGCGGCCAGCTGGTGTGGCTTTATAACGAAGCGATGGTGCATTTCGCCGGGCAGACCGAGCGCTTTTTCGCAAGCCTCGCCCGTCCGGACCGCGAAACGCCGCCAGGCGCGACACCGGGCCGTCAGCTGCGCGTCGCCTCGATTGATATCGGCGGCGGCACGACGGATATGGCAATCGCCGAATATCAGCTTGATGACGGCGTTGGCAGCAATGTGAAAATCAGCCCGACGCTGCTGTTCCGCGAAGGCTTTAAAGTGGCGGGCGATGACATTCTGCTGGATGTCATTCAGCGCTGCGTACTGCCTGCGCTTCAGGAACATCTGCAAAAAGCGGGCGTGGCTGACGCTGCGACGTTGATGTCCACGTTGTTCGGCGATTCCGGGCGTATGGACACGCAGGCGATTCTGCGCCAGCAGACCGCGCTGCAGCTCTTTATGCCACTCGGCCACGCCATTCTCTCGGCGTGGGAAAACAGCGACCCGACTGACACCCAAAGCGGCCTCTACACCACGTTCGGCGAACTGCTGAAACAGCCGCCGACCCGCAACGTGCATAACTATCTCCACCAGGCGATTGAGCATGCGCTGCCCGCCGGTAGTCCGGCGTTTAATGTGCTGGACGTACCGCTGCAGGTGAGCTTCAGCGAGCTTGAAGAAGCGCTGCATAGCGGAAAGTTCAGCATCTGCGCGCCTATTCAGGCGCTGTGCGAAGCTATCTCTTACTACTGCTGTGACGTGCTGCTTATCACTGGTCGTCCGGGCTGCCTGCCGGGTCTGCAGTCGCTGATCCGTCTGCTGCAGCCGGTGCCGGTCAGCCGTATGGTCTGGCTCGATAACTATGAAGTGCATGAATGGTATCCTTTCAGTCAGCACCGCCGCGTGGGCAATCCAAAATCCACCGCCGCCGTTGGCGCGATGCTCTGCAGCCTGGCGCTGGATCTGCGCCTGCCGCGCTTTAACTTTAAAGCGGCGGATATTGGCGCGTATTCCACCGTGCGTTACCTGGGCGTGCTGGATAATGTCGTCAACACGCTGCGCGACGAAAACGTCTGGTATCGCGATATCGATCTTGACGCGCCGGGCGCGAAGCTCGACGCCCGCTTACACTTCCCGCTGCGCGGCAATGTGACGCTCGGCTTCCGCCAGCTCGATAACGCCCGCTGGCCCGCCACGCCGCTCTATACGCTCTCGGTCAACTCACCAGAGCTCGCGAAAGCCATTGCTGGCGACGGCGTACTGAACGTGCGCCTGCAACTGACCGGTGGCAGCAAGCATGAAGCACCGGAAGGCTTTACGCTCAGCGAAGCCTGGCTCTCAGACGGCACCCGCGTGCCGCCGGAGCAGGTCACTTTTAAACTGAATACGCTGGCTGACCGTCGCAGTTCCGGCAGCCATTACTGGATCGACAGCGGGAGCGTTTATCTGAAATGACAGTCTCTACCCTCATTAACCAGACACTCACTACACCTGTCGCCCTGACCCGGTGGGTCGAAACCACCCGCGTGCATGCGCCGCTGCTGGATGAGGACGCAGGCCCGTTGCTGGCGCGTCTGAACGCGCTGCGCGCCAGCGCACAGACGCTTAACGCGCTCGCCAGTGAGCCGCGCACGCTCGGCCTTTATGGTCATTCCCAGGCGGGCAAAGCGCACCTGCTGGCGACGCTTGCCAACGGTTCGCAGGGCCAGGTGTCCGTGGCACCTGGCGATAAACACCTCGACTGGCTGACCCATATCAACCCCGGTCACAGCGCGACCGCGATGGCGGTGCGCTTTACCCGCACGCCGCCAACGCTTCCGGAGGAGTTTCCGCTGCGCCTGCGCCTTTTCAGCGAAGCGGAACTGGTGCAGATTTTCCTCGCGCACTACCAGACCAGTGGTCAGTCGCGCGCCGTCAGCGAAGAGGAACTGCGCCAGCGTTTAACCCAGTTGCAAAGCCTCGGCCAGCCACAGAGCCACCCGGCCATCAGCGCACCGGACGTAATGACGCTCGCCGCCCGCTGGCGTGAACTGACACCCGCGCGCCAGCGCACGCTGAGCGACGACGCCTGGTATCAGCTCGCGGAGCTGCTGCCCGCGCTGAATCTCCCTGAACGCGTGCGGCTCTACGCGCTGCTGTGGGGTGATATCGCAGAGCTGACGCAGCAGTTCATCACCCTTTCCGAAGGCCTGTTGCTGCTCGGTCATGCCCGCGAAGTGGCCGCGCCGCTGAGCCTGCTCGTCGATAACTTCTCGCTCCCGGTGGAAGGCTTTCTGCTCCCTGCGGGCTCCGGTGAAGACGCGCTGCCGGATGAAGTCCTGGTACGCGCCCTCGAACAACAACATTTACAGGGTATGGTCAGCCTCCCGCTTACGACGCTGACGCTGTTGTGCGCCGAACTGACGTTGCCGCTCGCCACACCTTCTGTACCGGAAGGCGTCGATCTGCTGGATATTCCCGGCGCGACGTTTGGCCAGAATGACAGCCTGAATGCCAGTAAAATCGCGTTTCTGCTCGACTATTATCGTCAGCACCAGCAGCCGGACGTGCTGATGGTGTGTAACGCCGTACAGCGCCGTGCTGATATCGCGCCGGTCGCGCGCGCGCTGCTGCGCTGGGTGAACGCCACGCAACCGGCCTCTCCGGACGCGCTGCCGGGGCTCGTGTGGGCGATTACACCGCATGACGCCCGTTTTCTGGATGGCCAGCATCTGGACGAAGGCGTTCAGCGCTTACTCGGCAAGCCGGGCCACACCTGGGGTACATTGCAGGCGCTCGACGGGCGTAATCTGCAACGTCTGACCGAATGGCTCTCGCAGGCGCTGAGCCAGAGCAGCCGCGAGCGTCGCCTTGCGTTACTCATCGAGCAGGCACGGGCGCAGCCCGCGCTGCTGTTCAGCCGTTATCTGGCCCCGCTGACCACTGACGCGGCGACGCTGCGGTCCACGGCGGAAAACGGCGTGCGCACGTTGCAGCGCCAGGCCGCGCGCCACGGCGATCTGCTCCAGGCGCTGCTGCCTGACCCGGCCGCATTGCAGGCGCTCTGTGAAACCGAAGAGCGCCACGAAGAGACGCCACAGGGGCTATTCAGCGCCGAGATCGATCTTTTCGGCGAATCCACTTCCGTGCGTCCGGTTGATACCGCCTCCGGCGCGTCACTTGCCCGTCGCGCGCATCGCCTGTGGGTGAACCACGTTCGCCAGTGGATGCAAAGCGAAGAACATGCCGCGCAGCTCGGCATTGACCCCGCCACGTTGCACTGGCTTGGCGACACGCTGATTATCGCGAGCTATAGGCTGGATCTGGCGGCGCGTCTGGAAACGCTGGCAGCGCATGAAGGGCTTTCCGGCGCACAATTACGCGCCGAGCTTGGCAACTTCGTAAGCTGGCTGGGCTTTGAGCGTGTGCCCCAGGCCGAGCGCCCGGCGAGCCGCGTTAATCCGAACGAGCGCCTGTTCGCCTCTGCCGTTGCGCAGGATAAGCGTCTGACGCGGCTTGGCGAAAAACCAGTGCATGCCGCCACGCGTTATGTCTACGACTGGCTGGTCGCGCTTTACACCCGCGCGATTGAAAATATCGGCTACGAACATCTGCTCGATATTAAACCCGCCGACCGTCAGGCGCTGGCGAAAATCATCGGCCTGCGTTAACGCCTCCCGCCGGTGCGCCCGCACCGGCGTTTCTATCCTGCGATTCTCTGTTGCGGTGTGTTAAACGCGCTGCCCACTTTTAATAAGCTGTTCCCGAAACGCTGTTCGTTTCTTCGGCGCTTTTGCGCCCTGTTTCACTGTTTATTTGTACAGGCATATTGCCGCTACAAACGGGCGCAGGCAAACCGGCGTTACGTTTTTGCGAGGCAGATTCCGAAGTGTGAAATCCAGGAAAAAGCGCCATCGATTTTTGTTGCCGTTGTGCTGAAATAACGCTGCACCACCTGAATGAGGAAGGGTTATGAAAACGAAACGTCTTAATGTGCTGGCGCTTCTGCTGGCAGCGTTTACCGTATGCGCCACGCCTGTGCTGGCGAATCCCGGCAACGGGAACGGCCACGGAAATGGTAACGGTCATGGTAACAGCGGCAATCACGGCAACAATGGTCATCATGGCGCCCACGACCAGAATGACAGCGGCAACGCATCGGGCCGTAAAAACTACGGCAAACCCGACCACGTTGAGGCGGATATCAGTTACAGCCGCGCGCGCAGCCTCGCTGTGAACTACGGCCTCACCGGCTATGAGTCGCTGCCGCCAGGTATCGCGAAAAATCTCGCACGCGGTAAGCCGCTGCCGCCGGGCATCGCGAAAAAATCGGTGCCGGCCAGCATGCTGAACGAACTGCCCTATTATCCGGGTTATGAGTGGAAAATGGTGGGTGACGATCTGGTGCTGATTGCGCTCAGCACGGCGCTGGTGACCGCCGTTATCAACAACGTATTTGACTGATCAACGCTTTCTCAGAGAGTAACGCCGGGCGCGACCGCCCGGCGTTTTTACTGAGGTTCCAAACCGAGCATTCCGCGCACCGCCTCGCGTTCGTGACGAGTAGGCGCGTAATTCTCAAAGTTTTGCGAAGACACTTTGATGATATGTTCGGCGATAAATTTGGCCCCTTCCCGCGCGCCGGTTTCGCCGTCTTTAAGGCAGCACTCCCACTCAAGCGTCGCCCAGCCGGGATAGTCATAGCGCGCAAGCTTACTGAAAATAGCCCTGAAATCTATCTGCCCGTCGCCCGGCGAGCGGAAACGGCCTGGCCGGTCTATCCAGGGCTGATAGCCGCCATAAACGCCGCTGTCCGCTGACGGCCTGAACTCGGCGTCTTTCACGTGAAACGCCCGGATGCGCGAATGCCAGCGATCGATAAACCCGAGATAATCCATGTGCTGAAGCAGCATATGGCTCGGATCGTAGAGGATATGGCAACGCGGGTGGTGACCGGTAAGTTCCAGAAAACGCCCGAACGTCACGCCATCATGCAAATCTTCACCGGGGTGCAACTCAAAGCAGAGATCCACGCCAGCCTCGTCAAAACTGTTAAGAATCGGCAGCCAGCGGCTGGCCAGCTCGTTAAACGCCTCTTCCACCAGCAGCGGATTGTGCGGCGGCCACGGATAGAAGAACGGCCAGGCGAGCGAACCGGAAAAGGTGGCATGCGCCGTGAGATTGAGGTTTTGCGAGGCGCGCGCCGCAAGCTTCAGCGTGCTGACCGCCCACTGCTGGCGCGCAACCGGATCGTGGCGCACCGCCTCAGGTGCGAAACCGGCAAACGCCTGGTCATACGCCGGGTGTACCGCCACCAGTTGTCCCTGGAAATGCGTCGAGAGCTCGCTGATTTGCAGGCCCATATTGCCGAGCGTCTCGCGCACCTGCGCGCAGTAATCCAGGCTTTCCGCCGCTTTAGCCAGATCAAAAATATGCGGCAAATGGGTCGGCAGTTGCACCGCTTTATAGCCGAGCCCGGCAGCCCAGGCCGCCAGCGTATCGAGCTGGTTAAACGGCGGACGGTCGCTGATAAATTGCGAAAGAAAAAGAGATGGCCCCTGTAGCGTTTTCAATCTCACTCCTATGGCGCACGTGCGCGAATCGCTGATGCCAGCGTTAAGCATAGCCTGGCGAAACATAAGCCTCGCTTATTGTACCTGATATAGATATAACCCTTTGTTTTGTTGGGAAAAAACCATTTAACCTAAATTTTTTGGCTGACATTCCGATAACCGTCTGGTGGCACTCCTCTTTTTGAGTGACCGGGTCGCTGTGTTACAACCTCACGCAAGGGAACAACATGTCAGTAAGGCGTTTTTCATTTCTCGTTTTCAGTCTGTTACTTTTCATCTTTCTCGTCAGTACCGTCTCTAACCTCTGGTCGCTCACGCGCAGTAACCAGTCGCTGGATAACGTGAATAAAGAAATTCGCGTGGTGCTTTCGGTGATTGACCCCATTAACCATAGCCGTACGCTGCGCGTGCGCCTGATGGAGGCGATGATTAACGCCTCTCTTGGCGATACCCAGAAAACGCAGGCGTCGCTTGAAACCGCCAATGAGGTGATGCAAAAAGCCATCGCGGCGTTCAATAACTACAAAGCAGCCCCTGCGGTTGAAGGCGAAGAAGCGCTGGCGGCCCCGTACCGTCAGGCCTGGCAGGCGTATGTTGATGACGGCCTGCGTCCGCTGATGGATGCGGCGAGTCGCAACGATACCGCGCGGTTTAACCAGCTCGTAAGCACCACAATTCCGCAACTGGATCGTCAGTTTGAAATTACGCTCGATCAGCTGCTGGCGTTTCGTGAGAAATATGCCCAGCGTCTGAACCAGGAGGCGCAGGAGCGCTTTGTAAACAGCATCGTTACCATCGCGGTGTTCGCCCTGCTGTTTACGCTGCTGATTGGCGCGATGTTTATTCTGCTGAAACGCCGCGTACTGTCGCCGCTGGATGCCGCGCGTCGCCACTGCCAGCAGATGGCGGAAGGCGAGCTGCACACGCCGGTGCTCTCCGGCTCGAAAGATGAGATTGGCGAGATGCTCGGCTCGCTTGAGCAGATGCGTCTGTCGCTGGTCAATATCATCGCCCAGGTGCGCGACTCCAGCCAGAGCGTGGCCCACGCCGCGGAAGAGATCGCCGCCGGTAACGTCGATCTCTCGGCGCGTACCGAAGAGCAGGCCGCGTCGCTCGGCGAAACTGCCGCCAGCATGGAACAGCTGACCTCGACCGTGAAACACACCTCGGAAAACACCGCCGAAGCGAATAAGCTCGCGGGCAATATGCGCAGCGCCGCCCAGGAAGGCAACGCGATTGTCGAAGAAGTCGTCGTCTCCATGCAGGAGATCGAATCCAGCTCCAGCAAGATCGACAACATTATCGGCATTATCGAAGATATCGCCTTCCAGACTAACATCCTGGCGCTCAACGCCGCGGTGGAAGCCGCCCGTGCGGGTGAGCAGGGTCGAGGTTTTGCGGTGGTGGCAAGCGAAGTGCGTAATCTGGCGCAGCGCTCGTCGGTGGCTGCGAAGGAGATCAAAGAGCTTATCGAGCAGTCCGGCGAGCAGGTGGTGCTGGGCAGTGACCGCGTGGCGCGCGCGGGCGAGAGCATGAAGCGCATTATCGGCTCGATTAAACAGGTCTCTGAGCTGATGTCAGAAATCGCGCTCTCCACCGGCGAGCAGAGCCGTGGAATTGAGCAGATTAACCAGGCCGTCGCGCAGATGGATTCCGTTACCCAGCAGAACGCCGCGCTGGTGGAAGAAGCCTCTGCCGCCGCCCACTCGCTGAAAGAACAGTCACAGCTGCTCAATCAGGCGGTCGCGGTATTTAAACTGAGCTAACGGTTGTAAAACGAGTCAGGGCAGGTGTCGGCCTGCCCTTTTTTATTGCCTTTACAGCGGTTTATCGAGCTTTATCACCCACAGTTCATTCTGCGAGGCGGGTTTATCCAGCGGCTTAATGCCGATTTTGCTGGCAACCGGCTTGCCGTCCAGCGTCAGATGCCCCTGCCCGTCCACGTTGTAGTCATCCATCTCTTTTTTATCGCCCTGCGGCTCCAGCAGCTCTGACTGTAAACCAAAGTCGTTATCATTGATGACCGCGAGGGTTTGCGGGTCGATAAGCGCCAGCCCTTCCGCTTTCTCCTGCTGCCAGCCCAGTTCCCGCAAATCGACCGCCAGCTGTTTTGTGGCGAGCTGCACACCGCGCGCGTTGAGTTTTTCCGCATCGTCGAATTCCGGCGGCTCGGTCTTATCCAGCGTGCTTAGATCGGTGGCGTTACTGAGATCGACTACATAAACACGGTTGCGCATGGTTTTGTTCTTATCGCCACCCTGTTCGATAAGCAAAATGCGGTGGTCGTCCAGCGCCACGATATCGCCGATTTTGGCGTCTTTGGCTTTTTTATAGACGTCGATGTCGATCGGATAACCGTACATCGCGGTTTTGCCGGTCGCCGGGTCAAAACTCACCAGCCGCGTAAAGCGCGCGGTGTTTTTGGTTTTGCCGTCGATATCCAGCGTGCTCTGCACCGCCGCGATAATGCGCCCGTCCGGCATCCGGGTCAGCCCTTCAAAGCCGCGGTTAGGCTGACGCCACTTAATGATATTCGGCAGACCGCCGGCCACGCCCTCTTCGCCCTTGCCCGCCTGCGGGCCATGTTTAGCAAGGATCGCGCCGCTGGCATCCACATGAATAATAAACGGGCCATATTCGTCACACAGCCAGTAGCCGCCCTTGCCGTCCGGCGTGATCCCTTCGGTATCCAGCCCGCGTTTATCACCGGTGAGCGTTTGCAGCGCGTCGTTAAGCGCCAGCTCGTTGGTGGCGCCGATGAGCCCGGCGGGCAGCGGCAGACCGCTGATATTGCCTTTATCGTCATGCAGCGGCATCGGATCGCTCGCCTGCGCCTGGTCTTTGCTGACGCGAATGGTCATCATCAGCGGCGTGTACTCCGGGCTTGCGAAGATTTTCGACTCCTGCTTGCCCATTTTCGGCGAGTCGGCGTTAGGGCCGCGGTCAGTAACGGTCGCGAAAATCAGGTCATCGCCCTCTTTGCGTAAAAACAGCAGGCCGGAGCCCACGCCTACCGGCAGACCATTGGGAAACGCGCTGGCGTAGTTGCCGGAATAGACCACGTGATCTTCCTGCGGAAACGTCACGACATAGCGTTCTACCTGCGGCGCGGCGGCAAGGGAACAGAGCGGGAAAAGCGCGGCGAAAACAAGCGTAAGCGGTTTAATTTTCATTGTTCTCAGATCCAGAGTCGGGGTGGCACTGTTATAAGACGCAGGCGTGACAGATTAATGACAGCGCACATTTCCCCTGTGGATTCAGCGAGTCACCGCGTTAACCGCCGCGCATGCTGAAGCCGTGACGCTGACAAACCGGGCACACTTTCTCGCCAGGATGCCAGGCGCGCCACGGCTCGCCGCAGCGCTCGCAGCGGGCGTGATGCAACGCCCGACGGATCAGCGGCCCGGCGTCGCCCTCCGTTATCGTTATAGCATCAACCGGACACACCGCCGCGCAGTCGCCACAGCCATCGCAACATCCTGTATTGAGCGTGAAATCCTGTTCACCAAAGCGAATCGCGCCGCTGGCGCATGCCCGGCCACAGGCACCGCATAACAGGCAGCGCGTGGTATCCAGCATGACGGCGTATGCGGATAAAAACGCCCCCGCCGCGCGCCGGGTGGCAACGTCGTGCGCTACACGTGCGCGTTCACCATCCGGGCGCAGCAGACGGCGCTTCGCCTCACCTGCCGCCGGTGAAACTGCAACACACTGCCAGCCCGGCTCGCCGCGCTTTTTCAGCCACAGGTTAAGTTCAGCCAGCGGCCGCAGCCAAAGCGTGTCACGCGTGAGATCCACCGCGACCGCGCGAATGCGGTACAGCGTGTGCCAGAGCATCAGCTCCTCTGCCGCGACCGGCTGGGTAAACGGCCCGAGCAGCACGCCCTCGCGGTGAATTCGCGCCAGCGGTACGAGATCCTCCAGCGCGTCCGCCGGGCAGACAAACAGGCAGATCCCGCAACCGGTGCAGTGCTCCGGCGCGAGAATCACCTCATGATGGTGGAGGCTCAGCGCGCCGGTCGGGCAGCGTTTCACGCAGGCATCGCAACGGCTTTTGGCCAGCCGTTTTCTGGCGCAGCGCGCGCCCACACAGGGTTGTGCGGGCGCTATGGTGTTGAAGAGACGCATCAGGCGTCGATGGTGAAAAACGCGAGGCGCAGCAGCAGTTCGCCAAGAAGAATCAACGCGCTACCGGTCATTTGCGACGAGCGCGAGCCGTGCGGGCGCGTCAGCCCGGTCATCAGCAGCATCGCCCCTGCGGCAGAGCAGCACCAGCCCGTAAGACGTAGCCCGGCGCAGGCGTTAAAGGCCGAAAGCGGCTGTAGCGGAAAGGTCACCGGCACTACCGTTTGCGCTAAAAAGTGATAGTACGCAGGCTGAATGAGAAGCCGGATCAATACCACCGCCAGCGCCAGCAGCGAAAGGCGACGGCTTGCCGCGAGTTCTGCCTTTGCATTAAAAGCCGGACGCAACGCGAGGCGAAGTTGTAACACCGACGCGCCGATAAGCACGACCGAACCCAGGAACATGGCCCAGGTGTTAACGTGCTGCCAGGTCACGACCGACGCGTGGCAGTAGATGGACGCCATAGCGAACATATCTGCCAGCCCCGCCAGGGCTGTCAGCCACAGCAGCGGCCACGGTGTTGCGCGCTTCATCATCAAAAGCAAAATGCTGACAGCAATCAGCGCCATAAACACGCCCGCGAGCGCAATCTCCCGGCTGAGCCAGGAGCAGGAAAGGTGGCGCAGCGCATTAAAGGCGTTCAGCGGATACCCCAGATGCAGCGTCGAGGCGAGCAAACCAAGCGCCGCGGCGATGCCTGTACAAACCAGCGCAGGCAGCGTCGCGAGCGTGTGTCGCCCCGCGCGCGGCATCTGCCCGGCGGTGAAGCAGAGCATCAGCGTAAAGCCCACTGCACCCTGCATGAACAGCGTAAAAATCACTAACGGAAACTCATGCATCGTGCTGTTCCTCCTGCTGTGCGCCCTGATGCGGCTTAATGACCAGATTGGGTTTGGTGACAGATGACGGCGGCAGCCCTTTTACGTCACAGAGCGCGCCGAAGCGTTCGCGCAGCGCGCTAATCGGGCCGAACTGAATCGCCCCGAGCGGGCACGTGGCGACGCACATCGGCGGCTCGCCCTTCGCCAGGCGATCGACGCAGAAATCGCATTTCGACATCTGCCCGGTCTGCGTATTACGCTGCGGCGCGCCGTAAGGGCACGACCAGGCGCAGTAACCGCAGCCGACACATTTGTCGGTGTTTACGCGCACGATGCCGTCGCCGTCGCGCTTGTGCATGGCGGTCGTCGGACAGTTGCGCGTGCAGATGGGATCGGCGCAGTGGTTGCACGAAATCGATAAGGTATAAGCGAAGACGTTTTGCATCAGTCCGCCTGCGCCGGTCGGCGTGAAGCCGCCGCCATGAACTTCATAGACGCGCCGAAAGCGCCGCCCCGGTTCGAGATTATTTTTGTCTTTGCACGCCACCTGGCACGCTTTACAGCCGGAGCAGCGCGACGAATCGATAAAAAAGCCCAGCTGCTCGCCGCTGACCGGGGGATAATCCTTAAACTGGCTCATGTCTGGTTACCTCAACGAGCAGGGTTTGATGGGCGTTACCTTTGGCAAGCGGAGTGATACGCGCGCTGGTGAGCACATTCGGGCAGCCGCCGTTATCGACGCCGTCAGCGTCCGGCTGCCACCAGGCACCTGCCTGCATCGCCACCACGCCCGGCATAATGCGCGGCGTCACGTCGGCGGGAATGCGCACCACGCCGCGATCGTTATAAATCCGCACCAGATCGCCCTGCTGAATGCCGCGCGCGCGGGCGTCCTGCGGGTTGATCCAGAGCTGCTGGCGCTGTACCTCCTGAAGCCACGGATTGGCGTATTGCGTCGAATTGGCGCGGTTTTTCCCCTTCCACGTGATGAGCTGTAGCGGGTATTTGTCGCGCAGCGCGTCTTGTGGCCCTTCTTTCGCGGGCACATAGTGCGACAGCGCCGGGATCTCCGGGTGGTTCATCTCCCAGAGCCGTTTTGAGAAGATTTCGATTTTGCCGGAGGGTGTCGGGAACGGATGGTTATCGGGGTCAAGAATGTTCTCTTCAAACGCGACATACGGCGGCGATTTCAGGTAGACGTGCGGTTTTTTACAAAGCCCGGCGAAATCCGGCAGGTCGTGATCCGCCAGCGCCTCGCGGGTTTTCTCCCAGATATGTTCCACCCACGCTTTTTCGCTGCGCCCTTCGCTAAAACGCGCCTCGATGCCGAGCTTGCGCGCGACCTCGCGCAGCCAGTCGTAGTCCGAGCGGCGCTCAAACTCCGGCTCCACCAGCTTTTGCGACAGCAGCAGATAGTTGCCGGTTCCCCAGGTTTCGCCGATGTTCCAGCGCTCCATAAAGCTGGTTTCGGGCAGCAGCAGATCGGCGTAGCGGGCGCTGGGCGTGAGGAAGAGATCGCTTACCACGATAAACTCGACCTTGCTTTCATCTTCCAGCACTTTCACGGTCTGGTTGATGTCCGGGTTCTGATTCGCCAGATAGTTGCCCGCAAGATTAAAGATGAATTTGATGTCGCTGGTGAGCGTTTCAGCGCCTGTTAAGCCGTTTTCCGGCGTGACTTTCGCCGCGTCGTCGCAAGCCTGCACCCAGTTCATGATGGAGATTTTTTCCGCCACCGGGTTCGGCACGCTGTAGGGATCGGCACAGAACAATCGGTTGCCGATGCCGCCGTAGCCGGCGGCCCAGCCGCCCTTCACGCCGACATTGCCGGTGATGGTGGCAAGCAGCGTGGAGCCGCGCGCGGTGCGCTCGCCGCAGATATGGCGCTGCGGTCCCCAGCCCTGGATCAGCGCCGCCGGTCTGGTGGTGGCGTAGTCGCGGGCAAGCTGGCGGATGGTTTGCGCGGGCACATGGGTGATGCGCTCCGCCCACTCCGGCGTTTTTTTCACGCCATCTTTTTCACCAGAGAGATACGCCATCAGCGATTCGCCCGCCGGTACGCCTTCCGGCATCGTATTTTCATCAAAACCAATGGCGTGACGCGCGATAAACGCGCTGTCGTGCAGGTTCTCGCTGATGATGACGTACATCATCGCGTCCATCAGCGCGTTATCGGTGGTGGGCAGCAGCGGCACCCACTGATCGGCGAGCGACGCCACGGTGTCGGAGTAGCGCGGATCGACCACGATAAACCGCGTACCGTTGCGCTTCATCTGCTGAAAATAGTGGTTGGTGTGACCAAAAACGGTTTCGTTCGGGTTATGGCCCCAGAGGATCACAAGCTTTGTGTCTTTGAGCGTATCAAGCGAGCTGCCGCTGGCGGCGGTGCCATAGGTATAGGGCGTGGCGGCGGCGGTGTTTCCCATACTCACTGAGTGATAGGACTCCAGATAACCGCCGGTCAGGTTCAGTAAACGCCGCGCCATTTTGTCGCCGGAGAACGCGCCGCCGGAGACCGCCGTATCGGTGTGCATAAAGCGCGACGCCGGGCCGTATTTCGCGGTGATACGCCGCAGGTTATCGGCGATAAGCGTCGTCGCCTCATCCCAACTGATACGCTCGAATTTCCCTTCGCCACGTTTGCCGACGCGCTTCATCGGGTATTTCAACCGGTCCGGATGGTAGACAAACTGACGATAGCCGCGCCCGCGCACGCAGGCGCGCATCAGCGGCATATCAGGATCCACTTCGTTATCCGGGCAGGTGGAGATGCGCGTCACTACGCCTTCTTTAACGTGCGCGCGGATATCGCATTTGCCGCCGCAGTCAAAGGTGCTGCAGGTGGGCACGACGGTTTCCGTTTCCTGTACCTCTGCCGCGGGCGTTTGTGCTTTCGCCACGCCGGCCTGCACAAAAAGCGGCGCGGCCGCGAGCGCCGACGTGGCGCGCAGAAAGTCGCGGCGCGACAGCCCGCTTTCGTCCGGTTCATCCTTTGGGGTTAATGGTTCCATTCTGTTCCCTCATAAAAAGGGCGTATTCTGCAAAGCCCTGAAACGGGAAAGCTTGATGAGTATCAACGGGAAAAAACTGGACGGCGCGTAGCGGAAAGTTTCAGAAAAACGGGCGGGGAAAAAGATGAAAAGGAGGAAAACGGCGCCGCCGTTGGCGAGCGGCGCCGTATCGGTTACTCGTGGTGCTGTTGCTCGCGGGCGTCTTTCACCTGCGCGGGCGTGACGGGCGCGGCGTGGTTGCCGAAACTGCCGCGAATGTAGTTGGTAACATCCGCCGCGTCCTGATCGCTCAGCGCCCAGCCGTAGCCTGGCATGCTGTACGGCAGATGGTTTTGCGTCACCGCCGTTTTGCCGCCCTCCAGCACCACACGCAGCAGCGTCAGCGGGTTATCGGCGTTGACGGTGAGATTGTCTTTCAGCGCCGGAACGGCGTATTCCGCCCCTTCGCCGTTGCTGGCATGACAGGTAGCGCAGTAGCGGGCATAGAGCCGATGACCGTTCTCCATTTCCGCTTTCGCCACCTTCGGCGCGTCGCCTTTCACCGGCTCGCTGCCCGGCAGGCTTAAGAGATAAGCCGCGATGGCGCGGTTGTCGTCATCGCTCAGGTATTGCGTGCTGTTGGTGACGACTTCATCCATCGGCCCGCTGAGCGCCGCGTGTTTACTGCGCCCGTCGCGCAGCAGCACGGCGAGATCCTCTTCGGACATTTTCAGCCCGCGCAGCGACGGCGCGTACCAGCCGTTCAGCGCCTCGCCCGCGAGGAACTGCTCGTCGCGTTCGTCAAAGGCTTTCTCCTGCATCCCAATCCCGCGTGGCGTATGACATGCGCCGCAGTGGCCCGGCCCCTGCACCAGATACGCGCCGCGGTTCCAGGCCGCACTTTTATCCGCGCGCGGCGTAAACGGTTTATCGTCCACAAACAGGCTGTTCCAGATGCCAAGCGGCCAGCGTATCGAGAGCGGCCACGGAATGTCGCTTTCACGGTTCTTGGTGGCCTGCGGTTTGACCTCTTTCATCAGGTAGTCATAGAGCGCGCGCAGGTCGTCATCGCTCATCTTCGCATAGGACGGATACGGCATCGCCGGGTAGAGATGATGGCCGTCTTTCGCGACGCCTTCACGCATGGCGCGAGCGAACTCATCGTAGCTGTAGCTGCCGATACCGTGGGTGTTATCCGGCGTGATGTTGGTGGAGTATATATCGCCAAGCGGTGTGGCGAATTTCAGCCCGCCTGCCAGCGGCGCGCCGTCCGCGGCCGTATGGCAGGCCATGCAGTCGCCCGCGCGCGCCACATATTCGCCGCGCGACATCGCCTGCGCGCCCGCGTGCGCCGCCCACAGGCTTAACGCCAGTAACGTAATACGTTTCATGCGCCCTCCTTCGCCATCTCGTGCAGCTCTTTCACCGCGCGGTAGCCCTGATCGATGGCCGAGTTGGCATACGGGCTCCAGTCGGCGTCTGAGTTGGCGATGGTGATGCGCCCGACCGGCTGGCGGGCTTTTTCGATGATTTTTTGCGAGCCCTCTTCGTCGTCAAACAGGCCGCTGAAGAAGTAGGAGTAGCCGTGTGACCAGCGGTTAACCGTGATCGCCGCGATATCCCGCTCGTGGTCAAACCCGGCCTCGCCAAACATGCCCTGGAGCTGGTCGCGGATCATCTTCTCATGCACCTCGAACGGCGTACCGAGCAGAAACGCGCGCCCTTTGCGGAACTGCTCGCGGGCGCTGAGCCCGCTGCCGGGAAACGTCGGCACGTAAACCATGTGCAGACCGATGGGCGCGTTCGGATCGCGTGGGTGCTGATAGCCGCCCATATCCACCGGATAATCGAGCTTGACCCGGCTGTAGGGTGCTGCGGGCGAGTAGATTTCATGTACGCCGAGCTTCATAAACGGCTGCCAGTTGCGAATGACCACTTTGCTGTAGACCAGCGGCGCTTTGACGTTCTGCTTGAGCGCCTCCTGCTGCTCGTGCGGAATTTCCGGCACCAGATACGGGATCATCATGTTGTAGCCCGCCATCACGGTCTGCCCGGCTTTTACCTTGTGCAGCTTACCGTCGCGCAGGTAGGTCACTTCGACGCCGCCTGCCACATTGGCGGCATGTACGCCAGTGCTGTTGAGACGCAGGCGCACCGTATGCGCCGGTTTATCCAGCTGGCTGTAGTCGAAAGGCGCCAGCACGATATCGTCCATGCTGTTGCCTGGCGCCACGGCCGGAATAAGATGCCGCACCATCAGGCGCGCCAGACCGGCGTTGCCGTCCGGGAAATGATAAATGTACGGATCTTCGAGATCCGCCAGCGATTCAGCGTCAAGCGGCGGCAGATCCATACCATCAAGCCCCGGCAGCGCGCAGATACGCGCATCGCTCGCCGACGTGCCGTCGATGCCAATCGCCTGAAAATCGTTGGTGCGCTGCTGGAAATAGCGGATAGCGCTGTCGCTGAGCCCCACCTTTTCACGCAGGAACTGACTGTAGCTGTGGGAATCGAGCCACGCGACTTTATCCTCAACGCGCATCCCGGCGAGATAATCTTTTTTCTCAGTGTGCAGCGCGATGAGCGCGTCGCGGTCCGCCTGTGGCAGCGGGAAATCGTTAATAAAGGCGCGAATGTCGCGGGCGTTCATGCGATCGGGCGGAATATCGTCCGCCACCGCGCGCCCCGGATCGCCGCTGACGATTTTATCGACGCCAAAGTTGGTTTTATCGAAATAGACGCCGCGGCTTAAGTTGAGATCCGGGTAGAAGGTTTGATCGAAGCTTTTCGCCATGCGCTCAATGCTGACGTTCAGCGTTTTCAGCAGCCCCATCGCGGTTTCGCTGAAATTACTGGCGGGCGACTGGAAAGATTCGCTGCCGCCGTAGCCGAGCAGCGTCTTGCCATCAACGTGAAATTCGTTGCGCTTGGCATGTCCGCCGAAGTCGTCATGGTTATCCAGCAGCAGAATGCGCTGCTGCTTTCCGCGCAGCTCCTGCCAGAAACAGGCGGCGGCAAGGCCACTGATGCCCGCGCCGACAATCACCAGATCGTACTCCTCCTCCACCGGAACGCTGGCCGGGTCGAACCGCTTACCTTCACGCCCCAGCGCGTGCGCCTGTTCGAACGAGCCCGGATGGTTACCGCGAAGCCCCGTGAGGGTCGGCGGATAATAGAGCGACTGCGCTGCCGTCTGTGGCGAGGCGCGCAGAATTTGCCACGGCGTCATTCCGGCGGCCACGGTGATGGCGACGCCATTAAGAAAATCACGTCGGGTGATTGCCATAGAACTTCCTTAAAGGACAAAAATTATTGTTTTCAGTTTGTTATATAATGGTACAGAATTTTTGCCTGCCAGGCACCCCGGCAGGCGTGGATTGCGGAAGGATTAAGCAGAAAGTTTGCCGGTTTGCGCGACTTCATCGAGACGCTGCTGCATCTCTTTCAGGTTATCAAGCAGATTGGTATCTGCCTCGGTCGCCGTTTCGCCTTTGCCGGTAATGACAAAGTGGTAATTTTCCTCGCGACAGGTGGCGGTGTATTCATACGCCCCGCCCGGCTGCTGTTTTTTGTCGATAGACAGTGACATACATCCTCCTTTCAGTCGTTATCTCTTAAAAGGTAGAGTATTTTCGCGCACTGCGTCAGGGGATCGCCGAAAGCTCAGCCAGCCGGAAGTGATCGGGTTTGAATATGCGCGTGCGGCACGGCGCTTCAAAATGCCAGGTATCATCCGGCGCGAGGTTGAAGGTGATGGCGGTGGTATAACCCACCACCATGCCGTTGCGCAGGAGATTAAAGGCCACGTAAACCTGCCGAAAGGAACGGTCGGTAAGGTTTTTGACCATACCTTCAAGGCGCAGTTTCCCCGCCTCGGTTGTCACAAAATGGACATCAGTGAGCGCCACCGGCGCGATATCCGCCCGCGCGCACTGGATAAACAGCGCGCACGCGAGCGCAAACAGGGTTAACAGTCGTTTCATGGGTTCTCAGCGTTATGCGGGTGTGATGTCTGTTTAGAATGTTAACCGATTCATAACGCTGATTTAACCAACAAAACCGTTAAAGGGTAAAGGGATGTGAATGTTCGCGCCTGGCTACAGGTATACTGGCGGCATTCACTGTCATGATTTCGAAAGGAATATAGACATATGAAGAAATGGACGATGCTGGCTGGCGTGCTGATAACGGGTTGCGGTGCCAGTGACGATCTCAGCACGCGTTATACCCATGAAGTCTCCGTGCCGGTAGCGTATCAGGGGCAGAACGTCTGTTTACGGCTCCCATTGCACCCCGGAGAGAAAATCGTCTCGGCCACCGTGTATAACACCCGGAACCCTGCAAAACAGACGATATTCCCGGCCACAAAACCAGTCGCCTCTGGCGCGTTTTGCATGACGCCCGCTGAGTTTACCTTCGTGGCAGGCAACGATTACCTGGCGGTGATTGAGGCAAACAGTGCCAGTACAAATGCGAAATCGACCCGCCGGGCCTTTAGCGCGGCGTTTCATATACCCCAATAAAAAGCGTGATTCACAACACGTCAGCGCACAGAAATGTACACCTGGAACACATAGCGAATCATCCCTGTTCGTCTGCATTGGCCAGCGATTTACACAGATACTTCGGCGATTCGGTGTAGCCCTGACGGTAATAGAAGCGGTGCGCGTCGCTGCGACGGCTGTGGCAGTGAACCTCAATGCGATCGCAGCCACGCGTGCGGGCGAGCGCTTCGCCTTCACTTTCCAGCAACCTGCCGATCCCTTTGCTGCGCGCGTTGCTGCTCACACAGAAATAGCTGATACGGCAGAAATCCCCTTTAAGCGCCAGTTGGGGAATAAAATGCAGTGACAGAACGCCCAGCAGCGCGCCATCTTCTTCCGCCACCAGCACTCTTTCATCCGGGTGCACCAGCAGCTCAGCGAGGCGTTGGTCGATAAAGTGCGCCGTATCGGGGTAATCCAGTTCGGTTAATAAGGCGCTGATAGCTGTGGCATCAGAAGGCGTCGCGGTTCGGGTCGTTATCATCGTTATCTGTCTCTTTACGCTGGCAAGGTACGAGTGGTGATGGAGTGACATTAGCCTGTGCCGCGATAAGTGGCTGTGTCAACTGCGGTTTTGGGGGCAGTGGTTTGCTATAAGCTAATGAAAACGGCTCTTGCATAACGTAAATATTCCCTGCCGGGCCCTTTTATCGTGATAACCCTGTTATTTCACGTAGGTGAAAAATAATAAAAAAAGATTATTATTCCTTTTTTACGAGACCCTACAAAGGAAGAGACATGCCGGATCCAGCAACGTATTCAGCGATAGCAGCGACCTGTGCAGCGATTGCCGCAGGAATTAATGCTTACATCGGTTATAAAAACCGAATGGACGCTCTCAATAAGCCAGTTCTGGACAGGCTCATAAAAAAAGCAGAAGAGTGCAACGCCCTAATTATTAAGAACAACCATTTAATGATTTATGAAGATGGTAAAATGGGCGATACCTCTCGTATATATACATTGCTTTATCTTTCCATGAAAGACTGTGAAAGCATTGGCAAAGGCATACCGCTTATAAACAAAATTGGTTATTTTAAAAAGCAAAGAAATTCAAAAATTGAAGATCTTAAAGAGTATTTTTTTGACACATTGCACTCAACTATCTGGATTGACCTGAAAGATAAAAACGCGGTAAACAAGTCGAGAAACCAAACTTTAGTATCACAGGCTAAGCGTGTTAACGAATTTTATGGAAAGCAAATAAAAAGAAAATAACGTCAATATTATTTTTCAGGTAACACCATTATTTATCCGAAAATTTAAATCCGCACTCACTGCCCGCCATGACGAAAAGCTGATTTGCCTGTTTACGGCAAATCAGCCTCTGTATTTAACCGTGTTTTATCATCACATGCCGCACGACGGTGTAATCCTCAAGCCCGTACATCGACATATCCTTGCCGTAGCCGGAGAGTTTCTGGCCGCCGTGGGGCATTTCACTGACCAGCATGAAGTGCGTATTCACCCAGGTGCAGCCATATTGCAGGCGGGCGCTGAGGCGGTGCGCGCGGCCAACGTCGCGGGTCCAGACGGATGACGCCAGGCCATATTGCGAATCGTTGGCGTAGGTGAGCGCCTGGGCTTCATCTTCAAACGGCGTCACGCTGATAACCGGGCCGAACACTTCGCGCTGCACGATGGCGTCCTCCTGCTTCGCGCCGGCGAGAACGGTCGGCTGGAAGTAATAGCCCGGCCCGTCGACTTTCGCGCCGCCGGTCACCACGCGGATATGCGGCAGCGCTTTCGCAGCCTCCACCGCCTGGCTCACGCGCTCCAGGTGCGCTTGTGAACTAAGCGGCCCGAGTTCGGTGGTTTCCTCCTCCGGCGCGCCTGTTTTCAGGCTGCCGACTGCGGTGCCGAGTTTTTCAACGAGCGCGTCGTAAATGCCTTTTTGGGCGTAAATGCGGCATGCTGCCGTACAGTCCTGGCCCGCGTTATAGAACCCAAAAGTACGAATACCTTCGACGACGGCGTCGAGATCGGCGTCGTCAAACACCAGCACCGGCGCTTTACCGCCAAGCTCCATATGGGTGCGCTTGATGGACGACGCGGTGCGGCTGATGATGTGCTCGCCGGTGGCGATAGAGCCTGTGAGCGACACCATGCGCACTTTCTCATGGCTGGTGAGCGGGTCGCCCACCGTCTGGCCACGGCCAAACAGCACACTCAGCACACCGGCCGGGAATATATCTTTGGCAAGCTCCGCGAGCTTAAGCGCGGTCAGCGGCGTAATTTCTGAGGGCTTGAGCACCACGCAGTTGCCCGCCGCCAGCGCGGGGGCCAGCTTCCAGGCGGCCATCATTAGCGGGTAGTTCCAGGGCGCGATAGAGGCCACGACGCCCACCGGATCACGGCGGATCATCGACGTGTGATCCGCCAGATATTCCCCGGCGGCAAGCCCGTTTAAGCAGCGCGCGGCACCGGCAAAGAAGCGGAACACATCCGCCACCGCCGGGATTTCATCACCCGCCACGCAGTGCAGCGGCTTGCCGCAGTTTTTAGATTCAAGCTGCGCAAAGGTCTGCGCGTTGGCCTCAATCACATCTGCAAGCTTGAGCAGCGCCTCGGCGCGCTCTTTGGGTGTGGTGAGACGCCACTGTTCAAACGCCGCGTCGGCGCTCTTTACCGCCGCATCCACCTGTTCCGGGCTGGCTTCGGCTATCTCCAGCAGCACCTCGCCCGTCGCGGGGTTATAGACCGGCAGGCGCTCGCCCTTGCCTTCCACCAGCGCGCCGTTAATCAGTAATTGACTCTGCATAGCGTGTTCCTTTGAGGTTATTTGCCGCTACCGGCGACAGTTTCAACATCGCGCGTCAGCCACCATGCGCCCAGAATAGGAATCATGGTGAGGAGCATGACGCACAGCGCCACCACGTTGGTCACCGGCACGTCGCGCGGACGGCCAAGCTGGTTCAGCAGCCACAGCGGCAGCGTGCGCTCGTGGCCTGCGGTAAACGTGGTGACAATAATTTCATCAAACGAGAGCGCGAAGGCGAGCATGCCGCCCGCCAGCAGCGCGGTGCCAAGATTGGGCATCACGATATAGCGAAAGGTCTGCCAGCCGTCGGCACCGAGATCCATCGACGCCTCAATCTGGCTGTATGCCGTGCGCCGCAGTCTCGCAATCACATTATTAAAGACCACCACCACGCAAAAGGTGGCGTGGCCCACTACCATCGTGAGAAAGCCCGGTTCGATGTCGAGCTGTTTAAAGGCGGTGAGCAGCGCGATACCGGTGATGATCCCCGGCAGTGCAATGGGCAGCAGCAACAGCAGCGACACCGCGCTTTTGCCGAAAAACTCGCGCCGCCAGAGCGCGGCGGCGGCCAGCGTACCAAGCACGAGCGCCAGTAGTGTCGCAAGCGTCGCCACTTTAAGTGACAACGTCACGGATTCGAGAATATTCGCACGCTGCGCCGCCACCTCAAACCAGCGCAGCGTGAAGCCCTGCGGCGGAAAGCTAAAGGCGGATTCTTCGGTGTTAAACGCGTAAAGCGCGATAATCGCCAGCGGAAAATGCAGGAAAATCACGCCGCCCCAGGCGGCGATTTTGAGCGGCCACGGCGCGCGGTCAGAGTGCATCGAACGCTCCCAGGCGCTTCACGAACGCCAGATAAACAGCAATCAGGACAATCGGCACCAGCGTAAATGCCGCCGCCATCGGCATATTGCCAATCGCCCCCTGCTGGGAATAGACCATATTGCCGATGAAAAAGCCCGGCGGGCCGACGAGCTGCGGCACAATGAAATCGCCGAGCGTTAATGAAAACGTGAATATCGAACCGGCGGCGATGCCCGGCACCGCCAGCGGCAGCACCACGTGGCGAAACGTCTGAGAAGGCTTCGCGCCGAGATCGGCGGACGCCTGCAGCAGCGACGGCGGCAAGCGCTCCAGCGCCGCCTGCACCGGCAGGATCATAAACGGCAGCCAGATATAGACGAACACCAGAAACCGCCCGAGCCCGGAGGTGGAGAGCGTGTTGCCGCCAATGCCCGGCAGCGTCAGCAGCGCGGTAAGCGCCCCTTCCAGCCCCAGATGTTGCAGGAACCACTGCGCCACGCCGTCGCGCGCCAGAAGAAGCGTCCAGGCGTAGGCTTTCACGATATAGCTCGCCCACATCGGCAGCATGACGGCGATATAGAAAAACGCCTTCAGCGAGCCGCGCGTGTAGCGCGCCATATACCAGGCCATCGGGAACGCCAGAATGGCGCAGGCGATCGACACAGCAATCGCCATCACCAGCGTGCGCACTATGATGTCGTAATTAGCGGGATTAAACAGCGCGCTCAGGTTGGCGAGCGTGAAATCCGGCGTCACCGACATCGTAAAGTCATCGAAGGTATAAAACCCCTGCCAGAGCAGCGTCAGCAGCGAGCCGAGATAGATAATGCCGAACCACATCAGCGGCGGCAGCAACAGCAGAAACAGCCAGAGATTCGGACGCCGCCACAGTAGCGCCGCCGCGCGTCGCAGCGGGCCACTGGCGCGTGAAGGAGGTGAAAGCGTCATGTCCATCTCACCCCTCTCCCTGCAACCGGATCATGGCCGCGCGCGCCCAGGAGGCGGTAACGCTCTGCCCCGCGCGCGGCAGCGACGCATCGGCCACTGGCGACGGGTTCGCCTGGCTTACCAGCAGCTTTTCGCCGCCCTCAAGCGCCAGCTCCACGCGCGTGGCCGCGCCCTGAAACTGCACCGTCTGCACCGTGCCGCGCACCTGGATGTCGCCAGGCTCGTTAAGCCGGATATGCTCAGGACGCAGCGAAAAGGTGCCCGGCTCGCCGCCGAGGTGTCGCATCATGGATTCGCTCAGCACATTGGCGGTGCCGACAAAGCCCGCGACAAACGGCGTGCGCGGGCGCATGTAGAGCTCGCGCGGCGCGTCTATCTGCTCGATGCGCCCGTTGTTAAACACCGCCACCCGGTCGGACATCGACAGCGCTTCGCCCTGATCGTGCGTAACGAATACAAACGTAATGCCGAGCGAGCGTTGCAGGTTTTTCAGCTCCACCTGCATCTGCTCGCGCAGTTTGAGATCGAGCGCGCCGAGCGGTTCGTCGAGCAGCAGCACGCGCGGCTGGTTGACCAGCGCGCGGGCGATGGCGACGCGCTGGCGCTGCCCGCCGGAGAGTTGAGACGGTTTGCGCGCATGGGTAAAGCCGAGCGCCACCCGCTCCAGCGCCTCGCGGGCGCGGGCAAGCCGCGTTTTTTTATCAACGCCTTTGACCATCAGCCCATAGGCGACATTCTCCAGCACCGACATATGCGGAAACAGCGCGTAATCCTGAAACACCGTGTTAACGTCGCGCTCCCACGGCGGCAGCTCGCTGGCTTCTCGCCCGAACAGGCGAATCGCGCCGTCGCTCAGTTGCTCAAAGCCCGCAATCATCCGCAGGCAGGTGGTTTTGCCGGAGCCGGACGGCCCCAGCATCGAGAAAAACTCCCCGTCTTCAATCGTCATGCTGACGTTATCAACCGCGCGCACGTCGCCGTAGCGCCTGGAAACCTGCTGAAACTCCACTGCGTAAGCCATACGTCCCCCGCGCTTAGCGCCCGCCCATGATGGCGATGTAATCCTGCGTCCAGCGGCTGTAGGGCACATATTTCCCGCCCTGCGACACCGGGGTTTTCCAGAAGGCGATTTTGTCGAAGAAGGTAAAGCCGTTGGTTTCGCAGCCTTTATCGCCAAGCAGCGTGCTGGCCTTGCAGCCTTCCGGCACTGCAGGGAGCGAGCCAAACCAGGCGGCGACATCGCCCTGCACTTTCGGCGTCAGCGACCAGTTCATCCACTGGTAAGCACAGTTAGGGTGTTTCGCGTCGGCGTGCAGCATGGTGGTGTCGGCCCAGCCGGTCACGCCCTCTTTCGGGAAAACGGTGGCAATGGGCTGGCCTTCGTTTTTCAGCGCGTTCGCCTGGTATGGCCAGGCGCTGGCGGCCACGACGCCTTCGTTTTTGAAATCGCTCATCTGCACCGTGGTGTCGTGCCAGTAACGATGGATCAGCTGATGCTGATCGCGCAGCACTTTCAGTACCGCGCCATACTGCGCCTCGGTCAATTGATAAGGATCGGTGATGCCGAGCTCAGGCTGGGTCGCTTTGACGTAAAGCGCCGCGTCGGCGATATAAATCGGCCCGTCGTAGGCCTGCACGCGGCCCTGATTGGATTTGCCATCCGCCAGCGTTTGTTTTACAAACAGCACCGCCCAGCTGTCCGGCGGCGTCGGGAACGCTTTGGTGTTGTACATCAGCAGGTTTGGCCCCCACTGGTACGGCGTGCCGTAAACTTTACCGTCGAGGTTAAACCATTCGCCTTTGACGAGGCGCGGGTCGACATTTTTCCAGTTCGGGATGAGCGCGGTGTTAATCGGCTGTACGCGTTTGCCCATGATGAGGCGCAGCGAGGCGTCGCCGGAGGCCGTGACCAGATCGTAACCGCCTTTCGCCATCAGACTGACCATTTCATCGGACGTGGCGGCGGTTTTGACATTCACCGCGCAGCCGGTCGATTTTTCAAACTCCGTCACCCAGTCATAAGCTTTGTCGGTCTGGCCGCGTTCGATATAGCCCGGCCACGCGATGATATCGAGGCGGCCTTCCCCCTGGCCGAGTTGGGAAGGCGGCTCGGCGGCGCTGGCGATGCTGGTCGTCAGGCACAGCGCGGCGGCCGCGCTAAGCGCGAAGGATTTGGTCATGGTCGTTGCTCCTGTCTGAATGATGAGTCGGCCGCCGTGCCGTAAAAATATCTCCCAAAATAACCATATACAGGCACAGATAAACGCGCCTGCGGGCGCTGGCGGAATTTATTCAGGTTGTGACAAACCGCGCACTCTTTATTGTTTCAGCGCTGTCGTTGCATAAATCAGGTGGTGGTTTTTCACAGTGTAGACAGGCGCTTAGCGATGTGAAGCCTTTTCCGTTAACTATTATGATTTCATATGCCCGAGCGGAAAGACGATTAACAGAAATAATCGCTGTGGAATAAGCCTGAATCAGGCATGGTTTTTTATTTCGGCAATAACCTTTTCTTTATTTGAGAATATAAACGCGCACTCCCGAAAGGTTATTTCGCGCGTTTATCGCTTCATTGCGGCGCTTTCGCCATTGCTTCGCGGATGAGCCGCGCGAGCGTCTTCACCGCCTGCTCTTCGCGCTCGCCCCACGCCCAGGAGGCGTTAAAGCGAAAATAGTTATGCCAGCGCGCGCTGGTGGTGAACATTTTGCCGGGCGCAATGCTTATCTGGTACGCCAGCGCTTGCTCGTGAAGTCTTCCTGCATCCAGCGACGCGGGCAATTCTACCCAGAGGAAATAGCCGCTCTCGCTGCGGTGAATTTTAACCGCCTGCGGAAAGTGGCGGCGCAGCGACTGCCACGCCGCCTGTTTACGCTCCGCCAGCACGCGGCGCAGACGCCGCAGGTGGGTGTCGTAGCGCCGCGTGGCGAGATAATCCACCAGCGCCATCTGCATCGGCGAGCTGGTAGAGAGCGTGCTCATCAACTGAAGCTGCTGGATGCGCTGCGCATGGCGCCCCGCCGCCACCCAGCCGATGCGAAACCCGGCCACCAGACATTTGGAAAACGACGAACAGTGCAGCGTCAGCCCCTGGTCATCCCAGGCTTTCACCGGCAACGGTTTCTCGCGCCCGTAGTAAAGCTCGCTGTAGACATCATCTTCAATGAGCACCACGTTGTAGCGCGAAAGCAGCGCCATGAGCTGCTGTTTTTTCTGCGCGCGCAGCGTAAAGCCGAGCGGGTTCTGGGCGTTGCTCATCAGCCAGCAGGCTTTCACCGGGTACTCCTGCAGCGCCTTTTCGAGCGCCGCGAGATCGATGCCGTTGACCGCGTCGGTCGCCACAGAGAGCGCCTTCAGCCGTAAACGCTCCAGCGCCTGAAGCGCGCCGTAAAAACAGGGGTTTTCGACAATCACCCAGTCGCCTGGCTCGGTGACGGCCTGGAGGCTCAGATTTAAGGCTTCGAGCGCGCCTGCGGTAATGACAATTTCATCGGGCGAGACGTTCATGCCCTGCATCGCGTATCGCCGGGCGATGGCGTGGCGCAGCGCCTCGTTGCCCGGTGGCAGGTTTTCAATCACGCTCATGGCGTTGGCCGAGCGGCTGACGCTTGAGAGCGAGCGGTTAAGCTGCGCCAGTGGAAAGAGGCGCGGATCGGGAAACGCCGAGCCGAACGGCACCACGGCGGCGTCGGTGCTCGCCTGGAGCACATCGAAAATATAGGTGTTGATGTCGACCTGTTCGTCGCGGGTCACCTGTTCGAGCGCCTGCGGCGCGCGGGGCGTGGGTTTCGGGGCGACGTAGTAACCGGACTGCGGGCGCGCCACGATGATCCCCTGACTTTCCAGCGTCTGATAGGCGTGGCTCACGGTCATAAAGCTCATGCCGCTGCTGACCACCTGCTCGCGCAGGGACGGCAGCCGGTCGCCAGGGTGCCACACCCCGAGGGCAATCTGATCGGTTATCTGCTGGGCCAGCCGCTGGTATTTTTTCATCACACCTCGCGGCATCCGGCCGCATTCACAAGGGGTTAACGCAGAGCGCGTATCATCGTGCCGTCTGGTTAGATCAGGCAAGCAAAATCGCAACTTTTTATTTAACTGTTATAGTCAAATAACGTTTTTCTGTTTCTGCACGTTCGTGCTGCCCCGGATTACCATGATCGCGGACAACATTATGTCATGAGGTTTGCATGTTTGGTTTAGATGCGTTTCATCTGGCAAGGATTCAGTTCGCCTTTACTGTCTCTTTCCACATTATTTTCCCCGCTATCACTATCGGTCTCGCCAGCTATCTGGCGGTGCTGGAAGGGCTGTGGGTGAAAACAAAAAATCCGGTATGGCGCTCGCTGTACCATTTCTGGTCGAAAATTTTCGCCGTTAACTTCGGGATGGGCGTGGTCTCAGGCCTGGTGATGGCCTATCAGTTCGGTACGAACTGGAGCGGCTTTTCACAGTTTGCGGGCAGTATTACCGGCCCGCTGCTGACCTACGAAGTGCTGACCGCCTTCTTCCTCGAAGCCGGTTTCCTCGGCGTGATGCTGTTTGGCTGGAATAAAGTCGGCCCCGGCCTGCACTTTTTCTCCACCTGCATGGTGGCGCTCGGCACGCTGATTTCGACCTTCTGGATCCTCGCCTCCAACAGCTGGATGCACACGCCGCAGGGCTTTGAGATCCACAACGGCCAGGTGGTGCCGGTGGACTGGGTGGCGGTAATTTTCAACCCCTCCTTCCCGTACCGCCTGCTGCATATGTCGATAGCGGCGTTTTTAAGCAGCGCGTTTTTTGTCGGCGCGTCTGCCGCCTGGCATCTGCTGCGCGGCAACGATACACCCGCGATTCGCCGCATGTTTTCTATGGCGCTGTGGATGGCGCTGATAGTCGCCCCCATTCAGGCGATGATTGGCGATATGCACGGGCTGAATACGCTTAAGCATCAGCCCGCCAAAATCGCGGCCATTGAAGGCCACTGGGAGAACCCACCGGGCGAGGCGACGCCGCTGACGCTCTTCGGCATCCCCGATATGGACGAAGAACGCACCAAATACGCGCTGGAAGTACCAAAACTCGGCAGCATTATCCTGACCCACAGCCTTGATAAACAGGTGCCGGCGCTTAAAGAGTTCCCGAAAGAAGACCGGCCGAACTCCACCATCGTGTTCTGGTCGTTCCGCATTATGGTGGCGATGGGGCTTTTGATGATCCTGCTTGGCGTGATCAGCGTCTGGCTGCGCTACAAGAACCGCCTCTACACGTCGCGCCCCTTCCACCACTTCGCGCTCTGGATGGGCCCGGCCGGGCTGATTGCCATTCTCGCAGGTTGGGTAACGACCGAAGTGGGCCGCCAGCCGTGGGTCGTGTACGGGCTGCAACGCACCCGCGACGCGGTTTCCGGCCACGGCGACCTGCAGATGAGCCTGAGCCTTATCGCCTTTATCGTGGTTTATACCTCGGTCTTCGGCGTCGGCTACAGCTATATGGTACGACTGATTAAAAAAGGGCCGCAGCCGCTGGATGATATCCCTTCCAGCACCGACGGCAGACCCGCGCGTCCGCTGTCGGCGGCAGGCGAATCTCTGGATAGCGCAGAGGAGAAAGCGTAATGGGTATCGATCTCTCCATCATCTGGTTCGTGATTATCGTCTTCGCCACGCTGATGTATATCGTGATGGACGGCTTTGATCTCGGCATCGGCATTCTGTTCCCGTTTGTGCGTGACGGTCACGACCGCGATGTGATGGTTAACAGCGTGGCCCCGGTGTGGGACGGCAACGAAACCTGGCTGGTGCTGGGCGGCGCGGGCCTGTTCGGCGCGTTTCCGCTGGCCTATGCCGTTATCATCGACGCGCTGACCATTCCGCTGACGCTGATGCTGATTGGCCTTATCTTTCGCGGCGTGGCGTTTGAGTTCCGCTTTAAAGCGACGCCCGCCCACCGGCCCTTCTGGGATAAGGCGTTTCTGAGCGGCTCGATCCTGGCGACCTTCTGCCAGGGCGTGGTGGTGGGCGCGGTGATCAACGGCTTTAAAGTCACAGGCCGCACCTTCAGCGGTTCGGCACTCGACTGGCTGACGCCATTTAACCTCTTCTGCGGCGTGGGGCTGGTGGTGGCCTATGCACTGCTCGGCGCAAGCTGGATTGTCATGAAGAGCGAAAACCAGCTGCATCAGAATATGCGTCGCCTCGCGCGTTCGCTGCTGCTGGCGCTGCTGGCGGTGATCGTTATTATCAGCGCCTGGACGCCGCTCGCCCATCAGGCGGTTTCCGATCGCTGGTTCACGCTGCCTAATCTCTGGTTCCTGCTGCCGGTGCCGGTACTGGTGGCGCTGTTCAGCCTCTGGCTGTGGCGCAAGCTTGCCGACCCGGAAAGCCACACGCTGCCGTTCGTGCTGACGCTGGGGCTGATTTTCTTAGGCTTCAGCGGGCTTGGCATCAGCATCTGGCCCCACATCATTCCGCCTGATATCACGCTCTGGGAGGCCGCCGCGCCGCCGGCAAGCCAGGGCTTTATGCTGGTGGGCGCGCTGCTGATTATCCCGATAATTCTGGTCTACACCTTCTGGAGCTACTACGTGTTCCGCGGCAAAGTTCAGCATGGGGAGGGCTATCACTGATGGAACATCACGATTCGCCGCGCTGGAAAAAGCTGCTATGGCTGGTGGTCATCTGGTCCGCGAGCGTTCTGGCGCTCGGCGCGGTCAGCATGGTGTTGCGCCTGCTAATGAGCGCCGCCGGGTTAAAAACCCACTAATCTTCTTTCAGGCCAGCTTTCGCGCTGGCCTTTTTCTTCCCCCACCGCGTTTAAATTCCGTTTATTGAAAGTTGTCTGCACAGGCGATACGATTAAACAATCCATCCAGACGGATTGTTTATTATGAGCAAAGCACATCATCGTTCAAAATCACCCGAGGCGCTGCGCCAGACGCTGCTGGAATGCGCCGCCGGAGTTATCGCCGAGCAAGGTCTGACGGGCCTTACGCAGGAAAAAGTCATTCGCCGCGCCGGGATCAGCAAAGGGGGTTTACAGCACCACTTCCCGACCCGCCAGGCGCTGGTGGACGGCGTGATGCACCACCTTGAACAGACGCTGCTGGAAGAGATCCAGACGCTGATGGCTCAGGATCCGAACCCGAACGGCCGCGCCACCCGCGCTTATATTCATGCCTGTGTCAGAAAAATGCCGGACAGTGAACAGGCAATGCACCGCGCGCTGATGACGGCGATTTTCGCCGACCCGGCCCTTCAGCAGCGCTGGGGCGTCTTTCTGCGGGACGCCCTGCCGCGCGACGACGACGAACACGCCTCGCCGGACGTCGCACGGCGTCGGCTGCTCTGCCGCATGACGGCAGATGGATTCTGGTTTGCCGCGCTCTGCGGCGACCACACGGTGCCGCCTGACGATCGGGCGGCGTTAATCGAAACTCTACTGGCAATGACGGAGTAACATCATGACCTGGCTGCTGCTCTCTGTGGCGATTGTGTGTGAAGTGATTGGCACGACTTTTTTAAAGCTCTCTGAAGGCTTTACCCGTCTGGTGCCGACGCTGGTAACGGCGTTGTGTTACGGTATCGCGTTCTGGTGTTTAAGCGTCACCATGCGCACCATTCCGACCGGCATTATTTACGCCATCTGGTCCGGCGTTGGCGTCGTGCTGATTGGCGTGGTGGGCTGGATTTTTCTCGGCCAGAAGCTCGATCTGCCTGCCATGCTCGGCATGGGGCTGATTATCGCGGGCGTGCTCGTGATTAACCTCTTCTCTCACGCGGTCTCGCATTGATTTTCCGCCGGGCACAGTTGCCCGGCCATCGCGTTTTCTTATTATTCCCCCTGTCTGGCCTGAATTTATCGCCTTCTCGACCTAAGGATAATCCTAAGCCGGGAAATAGTTTTTATTATCTGCGTAAATATAGGCATAGTATTATTAAGCCTATAAGCGCAGCGGCAAATAAATATATCATTTGAAATTTCCGCGACTATTCCGTGAAATTATAATCACCATAAGAAACCAATTATCTCGCCGCGCTTATTTTCATTCGAAATAGCGGTATGTATTTTTTTGTCATTTATATGGATGGGAAGCGGTATTTATAAAATATAAAAAGCGCGCCACATCGCACCGGGTATTCCTCCGCTACCTTATGCTCACCCTGGCTTTCAGGTATTTCATTCAACGAGGTTTATCATGGTGCAGCAATCAGCAGTGCTGGATAAAGTGACGCCTGCCCAGGACCGACTGACGGTCCGGGAGAAATTAGGTTTCGGATTTGGTGATGCGGCCTGCAATATGAGCTGGGGGCCGGTAACCATGTTTTTAACCTGGTTTTATACCGATATATTTGGCTTAAACGCCGCCCTTATCGCCACAATGTTTTTAGTGGTGCGGCTGCTCGATGCGTTTATTGATCCGGTCATTGGCGCGCTGGCGGACCGTTACCCGACCCGCCACGGCCGTTTTCGCCCGTGGATCCTCTACGGCTGCGTGCCCTTTTGCGCCATCTGTATTTTCGCGTTTTATACGCCGGATTTAAGCACCGGCGCGAAAGAGATTTACGCTTTCGTCACCTATTTGCTGCTCTCCATTCTCTACAGCACCGTCAATATTCCTTACTGCTCGCTTGGCAGCGTGATCACCGCGAACCCGGTAGACCGCGTGGCCTGCCAGTCCTATCGCTTCACCATGGCTAACAGCGCCGTGCTGCTCTGCTCCCTGACGCTGCTGCCGCTGGTGGATTATCTTGGCGGCGGCAACCAGCAGAAAGGCTTTTTTATTACCAACGCGATGTTCTCAGTTATCGGCCTGTGCCTGTTTTTACTCTGCTTTTTTAATACCCGCGAGCGCATTATGCCGCAGCGCGAAAAGCAGGAAAATATCGTGCGTAATTTCCGCTCGGCCTTTAAAAATGACCAGTGGCTGATGGTCGTCGCCGGGATGTTTATTGGCTGTATTCCGGCGTTCGTCTGCGGCGGCGCGACTATCTATTTCACAAAATATTTAATGCATCTCGACAACACCATGACGACGCTGTTTATCAGTATTGGCGTGGTCGCCTGCGTGCTCGGTAATCTCGCGACGAGTTTCGTCACCCGTTATATTTGCAAAGTGAAACTGTATATCGCGGTGGGTTTTATTACGGCCGCCATTTCCGTCGTGATTTATTTTGTCGACCCGCAAAATGTGATGCTGATCTTTATTCTGAATACGCTGCGTGCGTGGATTGGCGCGATTACCGTTCCGGTATTCTGGTCGTTTATCGCCGATGCCGACGATTATGGCGAATGGAAACTCAAAAAACGCATGTCCGGTATTTATGCCTCCGGCAACCTGTTTGCGCTGAAAGTGAGCCTCGCCATCGGCGGTGCCATTACCGCGCTGGTGCTTTCCGCCACGCATTATGTTCCTGAAGCCGCCGTGCAGGCGCCCGCGACACAGCAGGCCATTATGATGCTGATTACCTTTATTCCGGCCATCGGCGGCGTACTGACCTCCACCATTTTCCTGTTTTATAAGCTCGACAAAAAGACGATGCAGAAAATTCAGGATGACCTGAGCGTCGGCAAATATGCCAGCGATACCGCCCTTCGTTAATAAGGAGACGTTATGACCACGCTTTCATTCACGCTCGACCCGCAGAACGTGATTTCCGCCATCGACCCGCGCCTGTTTGGCTCGTTCATTGAACATCTGGGCCGCGCGGTCTATACCGGCGTCTATGAGCCTGAGCATCCGCTCGCGGATGAGGACGGGTTTCGTAAGGACGTGATTGATCTCGTCAAAGGGCTGCACGTCACCACGGTGCGCTACCCCGGCGGGAATTATGTCTCCGGCTTTAACTGGCGCGACAGCATCGGCCCGAAGGAAGATCGCCCGGTGCGCCTCGATTACGCCTGGATAAGTAAAGAGACCAACCAGTTTGGCATTGATGAGTTTGCGCGCTGGTGCGAAAAAACCGGCGTCGAGCCGATGATCGCCGTGAACCTTGGCACCGGCACGCCGCAGGAGGCGGGCTATTTCGCCGAGTACTGCAACCACCCCGGCGGCACCACGCTCAGCGATTTGCGCATTCAGCATGGACGTCGCGAACCGTATAACTTCCGCCTGTGGTGTCTTGGCAATGAGATGGACGGGCCGTGGCAGACCGGGCAAATGAACGCCCGCGAGTATGCGCACAAGGCGCGCGAAACCGCGAAAATCCTGCGCTGTATCGACCCTAAGGCGCAGCTGGTGGCGTGCGGCAGCTCCAGCTCGGCGATGACGACCTTCCCGGAGTGGGATCGCATCGTGCTGGAGGAGCTGTACGATTACGTCGATTTTATCTCCTGTCACCAGTATTACGAGAACGAAGGCAGCGAGACCGATTTTCTCGCCTCGTTCGTCAATATGGATAATTTCATCGAAACCATCGTCAGCACCGCCAATTACGCCAAAGCGGTGCGGCGCAGTAATAAAGAGATGATGATCTCCTTTGACGAGTGGAACGTCTGGTATCTGCGCGGCGATCCGTGGGACGCGCCGATGAAAGATCCGGCGAACCGCTTCCGTGAGGCCCCGCCGCTGCTGGAAGACCGCTACTCGTTCCTCGACGCGCTGGTGATGGGTGGCCTGCTCTGCTCGCTGCTGAACCACGCCGACCGGGTGAAAATGGCGAGCCTGGCGCAGCTGGTGAACGTGATTGCGCCGATTTTCACCGAGCCTGGCAAAGGCGCGCTCTGCCAGACGCTCTACTGGCCGTTTGAGATGGTCGCGAGCGTCAGCGACGGCGTGGTGCTGCGCCACCAGCTGCCCGTGCCGACGTTTGCGAGCAAATATGGCGATGCCCGCAGCGTTCAGTCGTCAGTGGTGTATAACGAGGCGCGCGGCGAAATTTATCTATTCGCCGTGAACTGCGATTTCACTACCGCTTATGAGCTTGATATCAACCTGCCCGCCTTCAGCGACTGCCGTCTGAAAGAGCACAGCGTGCTGCGCAGCGACGATTTGTACGCGAAAAACACTTTCGACGATCCGAACCGCGTGCGCCCGGAGATTATCGATTACCCGCACGGCAGCCTGCGTGAGAACACGCTCACGCTCGCGCCGCTGACCTGGAACCGTATCACGCTGTCGGTCGCCCGCGCGTAAAGGAGAACGCCCCGCGCGTACGGAATAAAACCTCTGACAGGCCCGCACCGCCGTTTACGAACGGCGGTAAGGCCGCCTTATGCCCAAAAACTGACAACAATAAGAGAGACACGATGAAAAAGATGATGGTACTGCCCTGTGTGTTCAGCCTGCTTGCGCCCTGCGCGATGGCGGAAATGAAAGTGAATACGCCGCAGGGCGATCTGAAATTCTACGGCGATGTGGAGTTTAACGTCGATGCGGCGAGCCGCACCGGGCAGCTTACGTCGCTGCGCACCTCTGACGATAAAGACTGGAAACCGGGCGACCATGAAAAATGGGATGTCAACGGCCGTATTCTTTTGGGCGTGGATGGTTACCGTGAGAAGAACGGCAATTTTGCAGGCTTCACGGTGCAGCCGCTCGCGGATCTGTCGGGGCATACCAATCTCGACGACGCGGCGTTTTACTTCGGCCAGCCGCAGGCCTGGAAAATCAAGGTAGGCCGTTTTGAAGCTTACGACATGTTCCCGCTCAATCAGGACACCTTTATTCAGTATTCCGGCAACACCGCGAACGATATTTACGGCGACGGCTTCGGCTACGTCTACATGATGAAAGAGGGCCGCGGGCGCAGCAGCAACGGCGGCGCGGTGCAGTTCAGCGGCGAATACGGCAACTGGTATTTCGAGCTGAACAATATGGTGAAAGACGGCACCACGCTGTTTGCCGACGATACCTATCACGGCAACGCGCTGGAGAATAAAAAGAACGTTATCTATATGCGCCCGGTGGTTGCGTGGCGCGACGACCACTTCTCCGCCGCCGTGGCGATGGAAACCAACGTGGTGAGCAACGCTTACGGCTATAACGACGCCCAGGGGCGTTTTCAGGATCAGTCAGACCGCACCGGCTATGGCGCGACCTTCACCTGGAACAGCCTGAAGAACGATCCGGACGACGGTACGGTGATTAACATCAATACCGCGTATATGGACGCCGATGACGAAACCGACTTCAGCGCCGGGGCCAACGTGCTGTGGCGTCATCTGGAGCTTGGTTATATCTACGCGCACAATAATATTGATGACTTCAATATGTCGAGCGTCGGTGAAGAGGACGGCCAGCTGAAATACCCCGGCAAATATGACATTCACACCGTGCATCTCTCTTACGGCTTCACCAACGTGATGGATATGGACAACTTCAATATCTACCTCGGCGCCTACTGGTCGCAGCTGTCTCTCAAAGAGAGCGACTACGATAACGAGGGCGATAAAGACCGCTACGGCGCACGCGTGCGCTTTAAATATTTCTTCTGACGCCCTCGCCCCTTCGCGCCCGCGGAGGGGCCAAATATATTTTCCGCATTTAGATAGCGATTTTTGTTGGTTCTCATCCCCGACGCCCTGCGTTTTTATAACGTCGACAGACAGTTAATAACAACGGACGATAAGGGACATTCACCATGCACTTTTCCATTACCGCGCGCGGCGTGGCGCTCGGCCTCGCGTTTGGTCTGATCAATACGGCAAGCGCCGCGCCGGTGAAAGGCGGCACGCTGATTTATCTGGAGCAGCAGGCGCACACGACGCTCTACCCGCCCGCAGGCGGTTTTTACCCCAACGGCGGCATCCTGAACCAGATAACCGATAAGCTCACCTGGCAGAACCCGAAAACGCTGGAGATAGAGCCGTGGATAGCGCAGTCCTGGAGCAGTAACGCGGATAAAACCGAATACACCTTTAAAATCCGCCCCGGCGTGACGTTCTCTGACGGCACGCCGCTTGACGCCAACGCCGTGGCCAAAAACTTTGATACTTACGGGCTTGGCAATAAGGCACAGCGCCTGCCGGTTTCCGAGGTGATTAACAACTATCAGCGCAGCGAAGTCATCGATCCGCTGACCGTGAAGTTTTATTTCAGCAAACCCTCGCCCGGTTTTTTACAGGGCACCTCGGCGATTGGCTCCGGGCTGGTGTCGCTCAGTACGCTCGCGCGCAATCTTGATGAGCTTGGCGACGCGCGCCATATCATCGGCTCCGGCCCGTTTGTGGTGCAGAGCGAGACGCTGGGCCGCGAGGTGAATCTTATCGCGCGCAAGGATTATCAGTGGGGGCCTCAGAACAGCACGCAGCAAGGCCCGGCGAATCTCGACGGCATTAAGATTGTGGTGACGCCCGAAGACAGCGTGCGCATCGGCGCGCTGCTGGCAGGCCAGGCGGACGCCATTCGCCAGGTACAGGCCTATGATGAAAAACAGGCGGCGGATCAGCAGTTTCCTGTCTATGCCGCGCCGACCCGCGGCGTCAATGACAGCATCGCCTTTCGCCCCGCCAACCCGCTGGTGGCTGACCTGAAAGTGCGCCAGGCGTTGCTTCATGCGACCAACGCGCGCCAGATTGTCGACACCCTCTTTTCACCGAACTATCCGGTCGCCACGTCTGTGGTGGCGAAAAGCGCGCCTGGCTATCGCGATTTAAGCGCCAGACTGACCTTCGACCCGGCGCTTGCGAACCGTCTGCTGGACGAAGCCGGCTGGCAAAAAGGCGCGAACGGGATTCGAACCAAAGCGGGACAGCCGCTGAGCCTGACCGTCTATGAATCGCTGCCGCAGCCGCAGAATAAAGAGGTGCTGCAACTGGTGGCGCAGCAGTGGAAACAAGTGGGCGTGCAGCTCAACGTGCGCGCGGGCGACGCGGGCACCAAAGCGCAGGACAGCCTCGATCCGGCCAAAACGCCGGTTAACGTGGTGGAAGTGGGCCGCGCCGATCCGGACGTTATCAAAAGCCAGTTCCACCCGTTAAACCGCGACGCGCTGTTGCAAAAAGGCGGCCTGAGCCAGAAAACCGATTTTATCGACGACAAGCTTAATACGCTGCTCACCACCATCGCCTCGGAGGTTGACCCGCAAAAACGTCTCGCGGCAGCGGGCGACGCGCAGGCGTATCTCATCGATAACGCCTACATCATTCCGATTTTCGAAGAGCCGCAGGTCTACGCCGCCGCGCCGTGGGTGAAAAACCTCACGTTTGAAGCGGTAGGCCGTCCGAGCTTTTACGGCGTCTGGCTGGAGAAACACTGATGGACGGGCGTTATCTCGGCGCGCGCGTCGGTCAGGCGCTGCTGGTGCTGTGGGCGAGCTTTACCGTCTCGTTTGTGCTGCTGCAACTGCTGCCGGGCGATGCGATCGCCATTAAGTTTCAGAACCCGGAGCTGGGGTTAAACGCTGCCCAGATAGCGCAGATGCGCACCGCCTACGGCGCGGACGCGCCGCTGTGGCGGCAATATCTGGAAAGCCTCGGCGGCGCGGTGCGCGGTGATTTCGGCTTTTCCCTTCAGGCGGGCGTACCGGTGAGCGCCCTGCTCGCCGCCAGCCTCCCCGCCACGCTGCGCCTTGCCGCGCTCGGGTTTACGCTGGCGCTGGTGATCGCCGTCCTGCTCGCCGCGCTCTCCACGCTGAGCTACGGGCGCGCGCTGCGTCGGGCGTTCGCGGCGCTGCCGTCGCTGTTTGTCGCGGTGCCGACGTTCTGGCTCGGGATTACGCTTATTCAGCTTTTTTCTTTCCAGTGGCGGCTGATCCCGGTGATTAATCCGGGCTTCTGGGAGGGGCTGATACTGCCGGTGATGACGCTGGCGGTGCCCATCAGCGCTCCGCTGGCGCAACTGTTGATTCGCAATATTGACGTCGTGATGCACCAGCCCTTTGTCACCGTCGCGCGCGCCAAAGGCGCCAGCCACCGCGGCGTGCTGTGGCGTCACGTGGCGCGCAATGCCCTGCTGCCGGTGCTGACCGTCGCGGGCCTGCTGCTGGGTGAGCTTATTGCCGGCGCGCTGGTGACTGAAACCGTGTTTGGCTTAAACGGGCTCGGACAACTGACCCGCGACGCGGTGAACAATCAGGATCTGGCGGTGTTACAGGCGATTGTGCTGGTGGCGGCGCTCGGGTTTGTACTCATCAATCTGCTGGTGGATCTGCTCTATCCGCTGCTCGATCCCCGGCTGTCACTGTCGCGGAGGGCCGCCTGATGACCACACTTGATCTCTCGCATGTCCGGGCGCGCCGCACGCGCTTTCTGCGCCGCCCGCCTCTTCCGCCAGGGCTGATGCTCGCCTGGCTCACGCTTTTGCTGGCCGCGCTGTGGGCGCTCTTTCCGTCCCTTTTCACCGCATTTGATCCGCTCACCGGCACGCCGGGCGCGCAGCGTCTGCCGCCAGGGGCCGAACACTGGCTCGGCACCGATCAACTGGGGCGCGATCTTTACGCCCGGCTGGTCTGGGGCGCGTCGCATACGCTCAGCGGCGCGCTGGTGGCCGTCGCGCTGGGGCTTGGCGCAGGCACGCTCTATGGCGTCGTAGCCGGTGCCGCGGGTGGGCGCACCGAGCAATGGCTGATGCGGCTGGTGGATGTGCTGCTCGCGATCCCCGGCCTGCTGCTGGCGCTGTGCGTCATCATTCTGCTTGGTTTTGGCACGGTGAACGCCGCGCTGGCGGTGGGCGTCACCTCGGTGGCGAGCTTTGCGCGTCTTGCCCGCGCCGAAGTCGTCCGCGTGCGGCATACCGATTATGTCGAGGCGGCGATCGCCTGCGGCGGCACGTTCTTCAGCACGCTGTGGCGACATATCCTGCCCAATTCGCTGACCTCGGTGCTGGCCTTCGCGGCGCTCCAGTTTGGCAACGCCATTCTTGCGCTTTCCACGCTGAGCTTTCTCGGTTACGGCACGCCGCCGCCCACGCCGGAATGGGGGCTGCTCATTGCCGAAGGGCGCAACTATCTCTCAACCGCCTGGTGGCTCACCACCTTCCCCGGCCTTGCGGCGATCGCCGTGGTGCTGGCCGCCAATACCCTCAGCCACTATTACACCCGGAGAGCATGATGAGCGAACCTGTACTGGACGTGCGCAATCTGAGCCTCGGCTGGCGTCACGGGCGCGACGTGCGCCGCGTGGTTCATAACGTCTCTTTTTCCGTCGCTCCCGGCGAAGTGCTGGCGATTGTCGGCGAATCCGGCTCCGGCAAGACGACGCTCGCGCAGACGATTATCGGGCTTGCGGGCGAAAACGGCGTCTGGCTGGGCGGGGATATCCGCCTGAACGGCGAAACGATAACCCACGCAAGCGAGCGGCGGATGAACGCGCTGCGCGGCAAAGTTATCAGCCTGGTGCCGCAGGATCCCGGCAGTTCGCTGAACCCGGTGAAAACCATCGGCGATCAGGTCGCGGAGGTGTTAGCGCTTCACACCGGGCTTAGCCGTCGCGCGCGTGACGCGGAAGTGGTGGCGCTGCTTGCGCGCGTCGGGCTGAGCGAACCGACGCTGCGGGCAAAACAGTATCCGCACCAGCTCTCCGGCGGCATGAAACAGCGGGTGCTGATCGCCATTGCGCTGGCGCTGAAGCCTGCGCTTATCATCGCCGATGAGCCCACCAGCGCGCTGGATGTGACGGTGCAGGCGCGCATTCTCGATCTGCTGGATGAACTGCGCCGCGACGCCGGTACCGCCGTGCTGTTTATCACGCACGATCTGGCGCTCGCCGCCTCGCGTGCCGACCGGCTGCTGGTGTTTCGTCATGGCGAGATCCAGGAAATTGGGAGTGCGGCGCAAATCACCCATGCGCCGCGCGCGGCCTATACCCGGCAGCTCTTTGCCGACGCCCCGGCGTTCGCCGACGGTTTTCGGACGCGCCCGGCGCGAAATGGCCCGCTGGCTGCGGAGATCCGCGCGCTGACGCAGCGTTTTACGCTCGGTGGCGGCCATACGCTGACCGCGCTGGATGCGGTAAACCTGACGCTGGAGCGCGGCATGACCCATGCGCTGGTGGGCGAATCCGGCAGCGGCAAAACCACGCTGGCGCGCATTTTGCTCGGCTTTCAGACGCCGGTCAGCGGCACGGTGACGGTTGATGGCAACGAGTACGCCACGCTCAGCCGCGAGGCGCGACGCCCGCTGCGCCAGGCGATTCAGATGGTGTGGCAGAACCCGTTCTCGTCCCTCGACCCGCGCCAGAGTCTGTTTTCCATCATTGAAGAGCCGCTTCGCAACTTTACCCGCCTCTCCCGCGCCGAGCGGCGCGAGAAGGTCTGTGACATGGCCGCGCGCGTGGCGCTGCCTACTGCGCTGCTGGCGCATAAGCCGCATCAGCTCTCCGGCGGCCAGCGTCAGCGCGTCGCGATTGCGCGGGCGCTCATCCCTGGCCCGCAAATCGTCATTCTTGATGAGGCGACGTCAGCGCTGGATGTCACCGTGCAGGCGCAGATCCTGTCGCTGCTTGAAACCCTGCAGGATGAGCTTGGCCTTACCTATCTGTTTATCTCCCACGATCTGGCGACCGTGCGCCGCTTCGCGCATCAGGTCTCGGTGCTGCGCGCCGGAAAGCTTGTGGAGCATGGCGATGTCGCCACGGTCTTCCGCGCGCCGCAAAACGACTATACGCGCCAGTTGCTTAACGCCATTCCGGCCCCCCGCCCGTTGAATAAGGATGTCGCATGACCCAAAAACGCTTAGGTTTTTTCACCCGCCTGCTGGACCGCGTCAGCGCGGCCGAGCGCTATCGCCTCGCCACCGAGCAGATCCTGCACGCCGAGCGCAGCGGTTTTGACACCGCCTGGGTGGCGCAGCATCACTTTCATGAAGCGGAAGGCGGGCTGCCCTCGCCGCTGCTGTTTTTAGCGCACGTGGCGGCGCAGACCCGGCGCATCCGGCTCGGTACGGGGATCATTACGCTGCCGATGGAATCGCCGCTGCGCGTGGCGGAAGACGCCGCCGTGCTGGATCTGCTTAGCGGCGGGCGCGTGGAGCTGGGGCTGGGCTCCGGCGGCACGCCCTCCTCGTTTCCGCCGTTCGGGCTGCAAAGCGAAGAACGTGGCGAGGCGTATGGGCGTCATCTGGCGTTGTTGCGCGCGGCGCTGAACGATGAGCCGCTGGCGGGCACCGATAATCATCTCTACCCGGCGGCGCGCGGGTTGCGCCTGCGGCTCTGGCAGGCGACGTTTTCAGTGGATGGCGGCGCGCGTGCTGGTCGCTCCGGTGACGGCCTGATGTTGTCACGCACCCAGCCGCGCCCGGCGGGCGAGCCGGATATGCCGCTGGACGCGCTGCAAAACCCGATTATCGACGCTTATCTCGATGCGCTGCCCGCAGGCGTTGCGCCGCGCATTATGGCCTCGCGCACCGCGTTTGTGACGGATAACAGTGACGACGCTCGCCGCTTCGCGCAAACCGGGCTGGCGGCTCAGGCCGCGCAGTTCCGCGCGCAGGGCCACCGGCTTACGGGCGAGACGCTGGAAGATTATATCGCCGCGTTCGATGTGCATCTCGGCACGCCGCGGGAAACGCTCGCCACGCTGTCGCGCGATACGGCGCTCGCACGCGCCACCGATCTGTCGTTCCAGGTGCATTCCATCGATCCGCCGCACCCGTTTATCTTGCGCTCCATCTCACTGCTGGCGCAGCAGGTGGCCCCCGCGCTTGGCTGGAAACAGGCCGTCCCGTTTGATGCCTCTACCCTTAACCCGATCAAGGAAACCTTATGACCCGCTCGCCCGATCTTCTCGATACCCTCGCGGATATCACGCCCGGCTCCCCGCTGGCGCTGGCGCGCGCCACCCGCGACGCCGCCACGTTAAATATTGCCCGCAGCCGCGAGGCGCTGTTTAACGGTGCAAGCGATCTCACCCGTGCCGAGCGCCTGCATCTCGCCCGCGAGGTGGCGCGCTGGCATGAGGATGAGGCGCTGTCTGCGCATTATTCGGCGGCACTGCAAGACGAACCGGCACCGCCCGCGCGTCTCTCCGTCGCGCTCGGCCATGCGGAGATCCTCACGTTTCATCCGGTGCAGGCGACTGCGCAGGAAATCGCGGCGCTGACGGAAGCCGGATTCAGCGAAGAAGCCATTGTGACACTCGCGCAGGTGGTGGCGTTTGTGAGCTTCGAGAGCCGACTGCTGCGCGGCTACCGGCTGATTAACGGCGGGCGCGTGGCGGGCGAAACCGCCATTCCGCCCGCGGGCCGCTGGCATACCGCGCCCACTACGCACAGTGGACAACCTGCACCCACTGCCTTCACGCAGGATGAGCTGGGCTGGGAGCCGTGGCTTGCACCGAAACCGTTTGCCGCCTTCAGCCCGGATGAGCAGGAGACGCTGCGCCGATTCGGGCATCAGGATTCCGGGTATTTCCGCCTGCTGGCACGTAACCTGCCCGCACTGGAGGCACGCACGCTCACGGACAAAGGGATTTTTTACACCCCAGGCGGGCTGGCGCGGGCGGAGCGCGAGCTGGCGGCGACGGTCGCGAGTAAAGTGAATGGCTGCATTTACTGCGCCTCGGTCCATGCCCGCAAGGCAAGCCAGCTCTCAAAAGATAATGATGCGGTGCAGCGTTTGCTGGAGGTGGCGCCGGGCGGGAGCCTGAGCGCCGGACAGTCGGCGCGCTGGCAGGCGATCATCGATTTCAGCGCGGCGCTGTCGGCCATTCCCGCCACGGCAGGTGCTGCGCACGTGGTCGCGCTGCGTGAGCAGGCGTTGACCGACCTGGAACTGCTGGATCTGGTGCAGGCCACCGCGTTTTTCGCCTGGGCCAACCGGCTGATGCTGACGCTCGGCGAGCCTTTTATTCCTGCCTGATCTGCCGCCGGGCGCGTGAGTGCCCGGCTACGGCGCGTTAAACGGGCTGTGGTGGTTCAGCACAGCGTCAATCACCTGCAGCGCGCCGCTCTGGTTGTTGGAGCCGGTCGCATAACGCGCGGTCTCTTTCACTTCGGCCGCCGCGTTATCCATCGCAAAGGAATACTTCACCAGACGCAGCATTTCGAGATCGTTGGCGCTGTCGCCCACCGCCACGCAGGCGTCCGGCGTAATATTCCAGCGCGCCATCAGGCGCTCCAGGCCGCTCGCTTTGTGCGATCCGGGGATAATCAGATCCACAAAACCGTAGCCGCTGGTGACCGGCTTAACGACGCCTTCCAGCTCGTTATGCAGGTTCTCAATCAGCGCCGGGATCTGGTCATCCGGCAGGTTAAGCGAGAATTTGAAAATGACGTCGTCGATATCGAGCAGGTTCTCCACCGGCTTCAGGCGGTGATAGTGCTTTGACATCAGGCTGATGAACGCCTCCGGCGCGCCCGCCTGGTAATACGCGCTCGCAAGCCCGCAGACCACATAGTTGAAATCGCCCTGTTCCGAGAGCGTTTTCACCACCTGGTGATACTGCTCGCGGGTCAACTCGCCGTGATGAATGCGCTCGCCGTGGTCATAGACCAGCGCGCCGTTTTCGGCGACAAACGCTATCTCGTCTTTGATCTCCGGGAAGAACGAGATGAGCTGGTAATACTGGTTACCGCTCGCCACCACGAATTTAATGCCTTGCTGCTTCAGCGCCGCATACTGCGTTGTAAACCTTTCTTTATCGTACTGTTTGTTATCGTTAAGAAAGGTGCCGTCCATATCTACTGCGATGAGCTGAATTTTCATACTGCCTCATTGAGTCATTACCACATAAGCGGCTCATGCTATCACTGTTTCATGCAGATTCCATATGAGTAAAGGCCTAATCATTTTCATATGAAACCTTCAGGTTTGCGCGAAACGTCGCTGTTTAAAGATAGCGGAACCGCAGCGCGGCAGGTGGAAGGTGTGATGAAGAGCAACCGGGCGACTTCGCCCGGTGCGGATTAGCGGCTGCGTTTGGCGTGGCGTTCCCAGTTCTCCTGCTTTGCCTCAGCGGATTTTTTCAGCGCCACATAGCAGGCTCCACCGCCGCCGTGGTGGGCGAGCGCGGTGCAAAACGCCTGCACGTCATCAAGCTCGGTCAGCCAGCGCGCCAGATAGCTGCGAATGACATTGGCGTGGGAGTTATCTTCACGGCCCTTGCCGTGGATGATAAGCAGATTACGCAACCCGTCGCGTTTCGCCTGGTGGATGAACGCAAAGAGCCTCTGGCGGCACTGCTCCACCGGCTGGCGAAGAAGGTTGAGGCTCGCCTGCTGGGGATATTTACCGAGCCGCAGTTTATCCAGCACGCCCTGCTGGAGCCCCTCGCGGCGAAACTCCAGCGGCTCATCGCGCGGGATGAGATCCAGAAAACCGGTGGTTAGCGGGTTGTCGAGTTGTAAGGTGTCGACTCGCGGCACGAGACGCGGCGCTTTCGGTTTCAGGCACGGCGCGACGTTGGCGTTTTTCAGGGGTTTGACATCTTCCATGGCGTCAAGAAAGAGTGATTTGTCGTCAGGGTTCACGGTCAATCCTCCGGGACTTCGTCAGGGCGCACACTATAGCCTCCCTTTCAGGATGGCTCAATGTGTGGCGCTGTGCGCACTATTTTCTGCCGTGGTTTTTCATCCAGGGATAGCGAGACGATAAACGTCAAAGAATACGGCGGGCTTTTCGCGCTGCGGTGATGAACATTGCCTTGCGGGATCACATTATTCAGTTTCGCTAATCGTTGGTGTTAAATATATGTGAATGAAATCACCCCTTCGCTGTGACAATATGCGTTTCAGTTGCTATAAATTCTTTATCCGCATGTTAAGGAATAATAACCGCGGTAACAAAGCCTGGACGCGCTGCTGTGTGTACTGTGGGGCCTGAATATGATGTCTTCAGGCTCTATTTTTTTATTTTCCAGAAAAAAGAGAGGCCGCTTTCTTTTTTCGGGAAATGTGGCGGCTTAGCGAAAAGGTTTTTTACTTTCCGGTCCAGAATGACATCAGCACGCCGTTTACCGGCTGCTTCGGGCAAGGGAATGCCCGCTATTCCCCCTTCTCCGCTCCCCCTGTGGCGGTATGGCGAGCCGCTGAGCGCCATGCTATGTTGACGCCTCAAAAGGAGACCGCGAATGCTGACATTACTGGAAGATAAAATCGAGACGCCGTTAGGCCCGCTGTGGGTTATCGCTGATGAACAGTCGCGCCTGCGCGCGGTGGAATGGGAAGAACACAGCGACCGTATGGAGCAGTTGCTCGCCATTCACTATCGTCAGGAGGGCTTTCGTCGCGTGGGTTGCGTCAACCCCGGCGGGCTCTCAGACGCGCTTCGCGCGTGGTTTGCAGGCGATCTCGCGGTGATTGATTCACTGCCGACCGCCACGGCTGGCACGCCGTTTCAGCGTGAAGTCTGGCAGATGTTGCGCACCATTCCATGCGGCCAGGTGATGCATTATGGCGAGATGGCAGAGCGCTTAGGACGTCCGGGCGCGGCACGCGCGGTGGGTGCCGCGAACGGCTCGAACCCCATTAGCATTGTGGTGCCATGCCATCGCGTTATCGGCCGTAACGGCACATTAACCGGCTATGCGGGTGGTGTGGCGCGCAAGGAGTGGTTATTGCGTCATGAAGGTTATTTGCTGATTTAATTCACACTGTAAAATAATATTTTCTGGAATTTATTAAATACGCCGTAATTCAGATGGATGGCAGTAAACGTCAGATTTAGACCAGGATCTTTTCTTTGTTTGCGCATTAGCCGGATTTACCTGTACGGTCAAAATATGTTAAAATTGACTAATATCAATTAAGGCTTGAGCGAACTTATGATCCCGGAAAAGCGAATTATACGACGCATTCAGTCTGGCGGTTGTGCCATCCATTGCCAGGATTGCAGTATCAGCCAGTTGTGTATCCCTTTTACCCTGAATGAGCATGAGCTTGATCAGCTCGATAATATTATCGAGCGCAAAAAGCCCATCCAGAAAGGGCAAACGCTCTTTAAAGCGGGCGATGAATTAAAATCGCTGTACGCTATCCGCTCCGGCACGATCAAGAGCTATACCATCACCGAACAGGGCGACGAGCAGATCACCGGCTTTCACCTGGCAGGCGATCTGGTGGGTTTTGATGCTATCGGCACCGCGCATCACCCAAGCTTCGCTCAGGCGCTGGAAACCTCTATGGTCTGCGAAATCCCGTTCGAGACGTTAGACGATCTCTCCGGCAAAATGCCGAGCCTGCGCCAGCAGATGATGCGTCTGATGAGCGGCGAGATCAAAGGCGACCAGGATATGATCCTGTTGCTGTCGAAAAAGAACGCCGAGGAGCGCCTCGCGGCCTTTATCTATAACCTGTCGCGCCGTTTCGCCGAACGTGGTTTCTCCCCGCGCGAATTCCGCCTGACGATGACCCGTGGCGATATCGGCAACTATCTCGGTCTGACCGTGGAAACCATCAGTCGTCTGCTCGGTCGTTTCCAGAAGAGCGGCATGCTGGCGGTAAAAGGCAAATATATCACTATCGAAAACCATGAAATCCTGGCAGAACTGGCCGGACAATCCCGCAACGTGGCATAAATTTTTCCTCTCCCGCCGGATCGTTAAATTTTCGTGATTTATTGATCCGGCTGGGAATTCTCTCCTGTTTCATTCACACCATATGGGTTACTCTTAAATGACAAACTGTGGGTAAGCAGTTGTAAGGAGACCCTGTATGGCAAGGTATCAAAACATGCTGGTGGCCATCGCCCCCAATCAGGATGACCAACCGGCTTTACGGCGAGCAGTTTATCTACATCAGCGAATCGGCGGGCGTATCAAAGCCTTTCTGCCGATTTATGACTTTTCCTACGAAATGACCACTCTGCTCTCTCCTGATGAGCGCACCGCCATGCGTCAGGGCGTTATCAGCCAGCGCACCGCGTGGATACGCGAGCAGGCGAAATATTATTTAGAAGCGGGCGTGCCCATTGATATTAAAGTGGTCTGGCATAACCGCCCCTTCGAAGCCATCATTCAGGAAGTGATCAGCGGCGGTCACGATCTGCTGCTGAAAATGGCGCACCAGCACGACCGTCTGGAATCGGTGATTTTCACACCGACCGACTGGCACCTGCTGCGTAAATGCCCCTGCCCGGTCTGGATGGTGAAAGACCAACCGTGGCCGGAAGGCGGTAAAGCCGTGGTAGCAGTCAATCTCGCGAGCGAAGAGCCTTACCACACGGGCCTCAACGAAAAGCTGGTGCGTGAAACGCTGCACCTGGCCGAACAGGTTAACCATACCGAAGTGCATCTGGTGGGCGCTTATCCCGCAACGCCGATTAACATCGCCATCGAACTCCCCGATTTTGACCCGAGCGTTTACAACGACGCCATTCGCGGCCAGCATTTGCTGGCGATGAAAGCCCTGCGCCAGAAATTCGGCATCGGCGAGCGCGTCACGCATGTTGAAAAAGGGCTGCCGGAAGAAGTTATCCCGGATTTGGCTGAGCATTTACAGGCCGGGATTGTGGTGCTGGGCACCATCGGGCGCACCGGGATTTCTGCGGCGTTTCTCGGCAACACTGCCGAGCAGGTGATTGATCATCTGCGCTGCGATCTGCTGGTGATTAAGCCGGACGATTTCCAGAGCACCGTGGAGCTCGATGATGAAGAGGACGATGACGACTGAGGTCTCATCTTGCCAGAAGAAAACCCGCCGCCCGGCGGGTTTTTTATTGCCACAACGCACCCAACAGGCGAAAAAAAACCGCCAGCGGGCTGGCGGTTTTAGAGATACACGCGAATTACAGCGCTTTCAGAATGGCGTCGACGCTCGCTTTGGCATCGCCAAACAGCATCTGCGTGTTCTCTTTAAAGAACAGCGGATTCTGCACGCCGGCATAACCGGTGTTCATGGAGCGTTTGAAGACCACCACGTTCTGCGCCTTCCACACTTCCAGCACCGGCATACCCGCGATGGGGCTTTTCGGATCGTCCTGCGCCGCCGGGTTGACGGTGTCGTTCGCGCCAATCACCAGCACCGTGTCGGTATCGCTGAAATCGTCGTTGATCTCATCCATCTCCAGCACGATGTCATAAGGCACTTTCGCCTCGGCCAGCAGCACGTTCATATGGCCTGGCAGACGCCCCGCCACCGGGTGAATACCGAAACGCACCTTGATGCCGCGCGCGCGCAGTTTCTCGGTGATTTCCGCCACCGGATACTGCGCCTGCGCTACCGCCATACCGTAGCCCGGCGTGATAATGACGGACGTCGAATTTTTCAGCATTTCTGCCGTCTCTTCCGCCGTGATTTCGCGGTGCTCGCCCACTTCGTCGCTCTCACCGGTCGAGGAGCCGTCGGTGCCGAAGCCTCCGGCAATCACGCTGATAAACGAGCGGTTCATCGCCTTACACATGATGTAAGAGAGGATCGCGCCCGACGAGCCTACCAGCGCGCCGGTAACGATCAGCAGATCGTTACTCAGCATAAAGCCCGCCGCGGCCGCCGCCCAGCCGGAGTAGGAGTTCAGCATGGAAACTACCACCGGCATATCCGCGCCGCCGATAGACGCCACCAGATGCCAGCCAAACGCCAGCGCGATAATCGTCATGACAAACAGCGCAAAGCCCTGCGTGCCGGCGCTCTCTGTCTGCACGAAAATCAGCAGCAGAATGAAGGAGACCACCAGCGCCGCCAGGTTCAGCTTGTGACGGTTCGGCAGCATCAGCGGTTTAGAAGAGATCTTGCCGCGCAGCTTGCCAAACGCCACCACCGAGCCGGTGAACGTTACCGCACCGATGAAAATGCCGAGGAACACTTCGGTAAGATGAATATTGACCAGCACCGGCGCGAGGCCCGGCTCATGGTGCAGGTAGCTGTTAAAGCCCACCAGCACCGCCGCGAGGCCGACAAAGCTGTGGAGAATAGCGACCAGCTCCGGCATTTCGGTCATTTCGACACGTTTAGCAAGGCGAATACCGATAGCCCCGCCGATCGCCATCGCGATGATTATCCAGCCCACGTTACTGGCGTATGGCCCAAAAATGGTGGCGATCAGCGCAATCGCCATCCCCGCGATGCCGAACAGGTTGCCCTGCCGTGACGTCTCGTGCTTTGAAAGCCCCGCCAGGCTGAAAATAAAGAGAATTGCGGCGACGATGTACGCAGCCGTAACTAATCCTCCAGACATAACTTACCCCTTAGTTCTTCCGGAACATTTTCAGCATGCGCTGAGTGACGGTGAAACCACCAAAAATATTGATGCTGGCGATGAGGATAGCGATAAAGCTGAAGAAGCTAATCCAGCCGCCATCGCCAATCTGCAACAGCGCGCCGACGACGATAATCCCTGAAATTGCATTCGTTACCGACATCAGTGGCGTATGCAGCGCATGGGAGACGTTCCAGACGACGTAATAGCCGACCACGCAGGCGAGTGCGAAGACGGTGAAGTGGCCGAGGAACTCTTTCGGGGCAACATTCGCCAGCCAGCCGAACAGAATAATGGCAAGCGCAATCAGCGCGTATTTACGCCACGGCGAGGCAGGCGCAGGCGGTTCGACCGGCGCGGCCTGCGGTTTTGCGCTGGCAGCGGCCTGCGGCTGCGCGGAAACCTGAATCGGCGGCGCAGGCCAGGTGACTTCCCCTTCGCGAATCACCGTCACGCCGCGCACCACAACATCATCGAAATCAACGGTCACCGCGCCGTCTTTCTCCTTACACAGCAGCTTCAGGAGGTTAACGAGGTTGGTGCCGTAGAGCTGTGACGACTGCGTCGGCAGGCGGCCCGGCAGATCGGTATAACCAATCACTTTCACGCCGTTGGGAGTAACGAAAATCTCATTCGGCACGGTGTATTCACAGTTGCCGCCGTTTTGCGCCGCGAGATCGACAATCACGCTGCCCGGCTGCATGGAATCGACCATCTCACGGGTAATAAGCTTCGGTGCCGGTTTGCCCGGGATCAGCGCCGTGGTGACGATGATATCCACCTCTTTCGCCTGGGCGGCGAACAGCGCCATTTCGGCTTTGATAAAAGCGTCAGACATCACTTTGGCGTAGCCGTCGCCGCTGCCCGCTTCTTCTTTGAAATCGAGCTCCAGGAATTCGGCGCCCATGCTCTGCACCTGCTCTTTCACTTCCGGGCGGGTGTCGAACGCACGCACGATAGCGCCGAGGCTGTTAGCGGCACCGATAGCGGCGAGGCCCGCGACGCCTGCGCCAATCACCATCACTTTCGCAGGCGGCACTTTACCGGCGGCGGTGATCTGCCCGGTAAAGAAGCGGCCAAACTCATGGGCGGCTTCGACGATCGCGCGGTAGCCCGCAATGTTCGCCATCGAGCTTAAGGCATCCAGAGACTGCGCGCGGGAGATGCGCGGCACGGAATCCATCGCCATCACGGTAACGTTTTTCGCGGCCAGTTTTTCCAGCAGTTGCGGGTTCTGGGCAGGCCAGATAAAGCTAATCAGCGTCGTGCCGGGACGCAGCCGCTCGATTTCATCGTCCTGCGGCGCGTTGACCTTAAGAATAACCTCTGATTCCCAGACCTCAGCGGTATCCACCACGCTTGCGCCTGCGGCGATAAACGCCTCGTCATCGAAACTCGCCAGTTTGCCGGCATCGCGCTCCACCGCGACGCTGAAACCGAGCTTCAGCAGCTGTTCCACCGTTTTTGGGGTCGCCGCGACGCGGGTTTCCAGCGCGACCCGCTCTTTTGGTACACCAATACGCATAGTATTCCCTTCCATCGATTTTTAAGATGGTCTGTCACTCGCTTAGCAGACGAAAACGCCCGGCGAAAAAGCGCGGTGCCGTGGTGTTCGCCATCCATATCGTTGTCACAAACTTTCTATAACCTACTGAATTACACGCCTTCGATCCACCGTCCGGGACAACTATTTAACGGTTAATGGGTGAAAGTGTAGCGTCGTTGCGGTCTGACAGGGATTTTTGCTTAAAAACCGCGTTCAGCCGCTACGTTTACGCGCTTTGGGAGGCAGAAAAAACGATTCTGCGCCACAGAAGCAGGCTGGTTTAACAAGGATTTAACTTAAAAAGTCATAAGCTTTATCAATTTTAATGGTCAGAGGAGGATTTTCACCATTCATAACCTGAAGTTATTTTTAATCCACAAGCGGTAGCATAAGGTGTGAAAAATGGCGCAGACATCCGGCACCTTTCAATGCAATAATCAACGACTAACCATTTCACACAGGCTGTATCAGTACCTGTTTTGCGCAAGGCGAAGGACTATTTTTATGAAGCTCAAGCATACCCTTCTGGCGACCGCCCTCTTTTCCGCGGCCTCGCTGTCAGCTCAGGCGGCGACAGAGTTAACGCCGGAACAAGCCGCGGCGCTGAAACCATTTGACCGTATTGTGATTACGGGCCGTTTCAACGCCATTAACGAAGCGGCAACTGCCGTTTCTCGTCGCGCGGACGCTCTGGGCGCGGCGTCATATTACATTCAGGACACCAGCGACACCGGCAACAGCGGCAACTGGCGCGTGGTGGCTGATGTCTACCGTGAAAACGCGCCGAAAGCCGATGCGCCGAAAAACCGCGTTATTAACGGTGTGGTTGAGCTGCCAAAAGATCAGGCTATCGCGCTTGAGCCGTATGACACCGTGACCGTGCAGGGCTTCTATCGCAGCCAGCCGGAAGTGAACGACGCCATCACCAAAGCGGCGAAAGCCAAAGGCGCGGCCTCTTTCTGGATCGTGCGCCAGGTCGACACCAACCAGGGCGGCAACCAGCGTATTACCGCGTTTATCTATAAAGCCGATGCTAAAAAACGCGTATTGCAAAGCCCTGACGCTATCCCGGCAGATTCCGAAGCTGGCCGCGCGGCGCTCGCCAAAGGCGGCGAAGAAGCCAAAAAAGTGGAAATTCCGGGTGTCGCCACGACCGCCTCACCAAGCAGTGATGTTGGCCGTTTCTTTGAAACCCAGGAATCGAAAGGCGGACGTTACACTGTCACCCTGCCGGACGGAACTAAAGTGGAAGAAGTAAACAAAATCACCGCCGCTCAGATGGTGCCTTTCGACAGCGTGAAGTTTACCGGCCACTACAGCAGTATGACCGATATCTCTTACAACGTGGCGAAACGTGCCGCGAAGAAAGGGGCTAAGTACTATCACATCACCCGTCAGTGGGAAGAGCGCGGCGGCAACATGACCATCAGCGCCGACCTCTACAAGTAAGACAGATTCTCAAAACAAAGCGGCTACGGCCGCTTTTTTTGTTTTTCCGCTACATTTTGTGTACGCCGCATTGCAAGCGAGCTTCGCACTCCGTAAAATCCCGCGCCTTAGTGCGATCCACCATTTTTATGCGCTCTGGCACAATAATTATTCTGGATCTTTCCTTTTGCTAAACAGGTTGTCTATGGAAAAGAAGCTGGGCCTCGCCGCGTTAACCGCGCTTGTTTTAAGTTCCATGCTGGGTGCCGGGGTTTTTAGTCTGCCGCAGAATATGGCCGAGGTGGCGAGTCCCGCGGCGTTGCTGATTGGCTGGGGAATTACCGGTGCCGGGATCCTGCTTTTAGCGCTGGCTATGCTGTTTTTAACGCGCCTGCGCCCCGACCTTGACGGCGGCATTTTTACCTACGCCCGCGAAGGTTTTGGCGAACTGATTGGCTTCTGTTCCGCCTGGGGCTACTGGCTGTGCGCCGTCATCGCCAACGTCTCGTATCTGGTTATCGTCTTCTCCGCGCTGAGCTTCTTTACCGACACGCCGCAGCTGCGCCTGTTTGGCGACGGCAACACCTGGCAGGCGATCGTTGGCGCGTCGGTACTGCTGTGGGTGGTGCATTTTCTGGTGCTGCGCGGCGTGCAGACCGCAGCGAGCATTAATCTCGCCGCGACGCTGGCTAAACTCCTGCCGCTCGGCCTGTTTGTGGTGCTGGCCGTCATCGCGTTCCGCCTGCCAACCTTTACGCTGGATTTCACCGGCGTCGATCTCGGCGTGCCCGTCTGGGAGCAGGTGAAAAACACCATGCTGATTACGCTGTGGGTGTTTATCGGCGTTGAAGGCGCGGTGGTTGTCTCGGCCCGCGCGCGGCAGAAAAAAGATGTCGGCCTGGCCACCCTTCTCGCCGTGCTCGCGGCGCTCGCGGTCTATCTGCTGGTGACGCTGTTATCGCTCGGCGTGCTGGCACGCCCGGAACTGGCGCAGATGCGTAACCCGTCAATGGCAGGCCTGATGGTGCAAATGATGGGCCCGTGGGGCGAAGTGATCATCGCCGCCGGGCTTATTGTTTCGGTGTGCGGCGCGTACCTGAGCTGGACCATTATGGCAGCCGAAGTGCCGCTGCTGGCCGCGCAGTATAAAGCGTTCCCGCGCCTCTTCGCCCGCCAGAATGCGCGTAACGCGCCGTCAGCCTCGCTGTGGCTGACAAACGCCAGCGTGCAAATCTGTCTGGTGCTTATCTGGGCGACCGGCTCGGATTACAACACCCTGCTGACCATCGCCTCCGAGATGATTCTGGTGCCCTATTTCCTGGTCGGCGCTTACCTGCTCAAAATCGCAAAGCGTCCTTTACATCAGGCGATTGCTGTCGGGGCGTGCATTTATGGCCTATGGTTGCTGTATGCCTCAGGCCCGATGCATCTGCTGCTTTCCGTTGTGCTGTACGCGCCTGGGGTGGTGTTTTTCCTCTATGCGCGCCGTACCCATGTGGATAACGTAGCGCTGAAAGGTCAGGAGAAAATCGTCATCGGCCTGTTGCTGATTGCCGCGCTGCCGGCGACCTGGATGCTGGTGCGCTAATCTCCTGCCGCTAACGCTTAAGGAGAGTTGTGGTGAAAAAACTGGATAAACCCATTGTTATCACCGGCGCGGGCCGCCGTATCGGCCTTGCGCTGGCGCACCATTTCCTGGCGCAGCATCATGATGTGATTGTCAGCTACCGCACCCGTTACCCGGCGATTGACGTGCTGGAAGAGGCAGGCGCGGTGTGCATCGAAGCCGATTTCTGCCATGACGAGGGCATTCTGGCGTTTGCCGACGCCGTAAAAGCGCGCACCGCCCATATTCGCGCGCTGTTGCATAACGCCAGCACCTGGCAGGATGAAAGCCCGCCTGTGCCGCCCGCTGATGTGCTGAACGCCATGCTGCAAATTCACGTTCACGCGCCCTATCTCCTTAACTTTGCCCTGGAGCCGCTGATGCGCGGCCAGGGCCACGCCGCCTGCGATATTATTCACTTTACCGATTATGTCGTGGAGCGCGGCAGCGCGAAGTATATCGCCTATGCCGCCAGCAAAGCGGCGCTCGATAATCTCACCCGTTCGTTTGCCCGCAAGCTTGCGCCGGAGGTCAAAGTTAACGCTATCGCCCCGTCGCAAATCCTCTTTAACGAACATGACGACCCGGAATACCGGCAAAAGGCGTTGAATAAATCGCTAATGAAAATCGCGCCCGGCGAAAAAGAGATTATCGACCTGGTGGATTATCTCCTCACCAGCCGCTATGTGACGGGCCACAGCTATCCGGTGAACGGCGGCCGCCCGTTGCGTTAATCGGTTGAGCTGCCGTTGCTGGCGCGTTGCGTCTGCCCGGTGTATCCTGGTGTTTTTACCGCAACGCAGAAGCCTATGAGCAAGATCGTTTTTGTTGAAGATGACCCGGAAGTCGGCGAGCTTATCGCCGCCTATCTGGGCCGCCATGATATTGATGTGATTGTCGAAAGCCGCGGCGATCGCGCTGAGGCGGTCATTGAGCGCGAGAACCCGGATCTGGTGCTGCTGGATATTATGCTGCCAGGTAAAGACGGCATGACGCTGTGCCGCGATTTGCGCGCCCGCTGGCAGGGGCCGGTGGTGCTGTTGACCTCACTCGACAGCGATATGAATCATATTCTGTCGCTTGAAATGGGTGCCAGCGATTATATTCTCAAAACCACGCCGCCTGCGGTGCTGCTGGCGCGTCTGCGTCTGCACCTGCGCCAGCATATGGCCGCTGCGCCCGTGACCGCAGCGGATAACACGCCAACGCGGCAACCGCACAAGGCGCTGCGTTTCGGCACGCTGTGCATCGACCCGCCCAACCGCCAGGTCACGCTGCTGGGTGAGCAGATAGCGCTCTCAACCGCGGATTTTGACTTACTCTGGGAGCTTGCGACCCACGCCGGGCAGATTATGGATCGCGACGCGCTGTTAAAAAACCTGCGCGGCGTAACCTACGACGGGCTGGATCGCAGCGTGGACGTGGCAATTTCAAGGCTGCGCAAAAAGCTCAACGACAGCGCGACCGAGCCTTATCGCATCAAAACGGTGCGCAACAAAGGGTATCTGTTCGCACCGCACGCCTGGGAAAGCGAGGCGTAATGTATCACGCCGCGCAATACGCGCGGCGCTGACCCTTATATCTGCACCATCCCGCCATCAACAAACAGCTCGACGCCATTCACAAAACTCGCCTCGTCAGACGCCAGGAAAAGCACCGCGTTGGCAATCTCCTCCGGTTTGCCGACGCGCCCGAGCGGGATCTGCGCGGTGAGTTCGTTTTTAACGTCTTCCGCCTGCTCGCCTCCGCCAAAGAGTTCATTGAGCCCTGCCGTGTTGACCGGCCCTGGGCTGATGGCGTTGACGCGAATATGACGGTCTTTTAAATCGAGGATCCAGTTACGCGCAAAGCTGCGTACCGCGGCTTTGCTCGCGGCATAGACGCTGAAGGCGGGCGTGCCGCTGGAGCCGGCGGTAGAGGCGTTCAGCACCACAGCGGCACCGTCACGCAGCAGCGGCAGCGCCTTCTGCACCGTAAACAGTACGCCTTTGACGTTGGTGTCGAAGGTATCGTGATAATGCGCCTCGGAAATCGCGCCGAGGGGGGCCAGCTCGCCGCCGCCTGCGTTGGCGAAGAGCACATCGATATGGCTGTGACGCTGCTGCACCGCTTCATACAGACGATCGATATCCGCAAGCTGGCTCATATCGCCGCGCACACCAGTGACGTTGTCACCTAATTGTTGTAATGCCGCATCCAGCGCCACCTGTCGACGCCCGGTAATGAACACATGCGCGCCTTCGTCGGCGAACGCTTTAGCCGTGGCGAGACCAATGCCACTGGTGCCGCCGGTCACGATAACCACTTTATTACTGAAACGTGCGTTCATAGTTTTATCCTCAATGAATGATGACTGTTTGTCATGGGCTGAGAATAAGCGCTTCCCATCGGGCTGTGTACCAGGACAAAATGGCACCCTGCGTTCTGTATGAGGAACGATGATGCAACACGATCTAAACGACTATTTTTACTATGCCGAAGTGGTGAGCCATGGCGGTTTTGCTGCCGCCAGCCGGGCGCTGAAACAGCCAAAATCGAAGCTCAGCCGCCGCGTGGCCGGGCTTGAGGCGCAGCTCGGCGTGCGGCTGATTGAGCGCTCCAGCCGCCGTTTTCGCGTCACCGATATCGGCCAGGCGTTTTATGACCAGTGCCGCGCGATGCTGCTGGAGGCGGAAAAAGCGCAGGCGGTGATTGCCCAGGCGCGCAAGGAGCCGCAGGGCATGGTGCGTTTTAGTTGTCCGACGGGTATGGTCGAAGTTATCCAGGCCATGCTGCCTGCGTTTATGCACCGCTACCCACAGGTGAATTTGCAAATTATCGCCATTGACCGCCCTGTCGATTTAATCGAAGAGCGCGTGGATGTGGCGCTGCGGGTGCGCACCGAACTGACCAGCGACGCCGAGTTGATTATGCGCACACTGGGCACGTCAAACCGCATCCTGGTGGCGAGCCCGCAGCTTGCCAGTAAACTTAACGGGGCTATTGATACCCTCGCCTGCCATCCGACGCTTGGCACCAGCGACGAGCCCGGCGAAATCAGCTGGGCACTGGAACATGAACAGGGAAAGCGCTGTCTTATCCGCCATCAGCCGCGGTTCAGCTGTAGCGATTTTACGGCTGTCCGCATGGCCGCTATCGAGGGACTGGGGATTGCGCTGCTGCCGGATCATGTCTGCGCGAAAGCGCTGAAAACCGGCGAGCTGGTGCATGTTTATCGCGGCTGGCAGGGCCAGCGCGGAATTGTGCATCTGGTGTTTACCACGCGTCGCGGTCTGCCGCCCGCGGTCAGAGCGTTTATCGATCATCTGGCCGCGCACTTTCCGCGTACCACTTCGGCTATCCAGTAACCGCGCCGCGGGCGTGAGAGATTTTCATGAAAAAACTCTTTATACAGTTCTATTTGCTGCTGTTTGTCTGCTTTCTGGTGATGACGATGCTGGTCGGGCTGGTCTATAAGTTCACCGCCGAGCGCGCCGGTCGGCAGTCGCTCGATGATCTGATGAAAAGCTCGCTCTACCTTATGCGCAGCGAACTGCGTGAAATCCCGCCGCATGAGTGGAACAAAACCATCAAAGAGCTGGATTTAAACCTGTCGTTTAAGCTGCGTATTCAGCCGATGAATCAGTATCACCTTAACGACATCAACAGCCGCCGCCTGCGCGAAGGTGAAATTGTGGCGCTCGACGATGAATATACGTTTATACAGCGTATTCCACGCAGCCACTATGTGCTGGCGGTTGGCCCGGTGCCCTATCTCTATTTCCTGCATCAGATGCGGCTGCTGGATATCGCGCTGATTGCGCTGATCGCGATTTCGCTGGCGCTGCCGGTGTTTATCTGGATACGTCCCCACTGGCAGGAGATGCTGCGGCTGGAGACCGCGGCGCAGCGCCTGGGCGAAGGCCATCTCGATGAGCGCATCCATTTTGATAAGGCGTCGAGTTTCTCGCGCCTCGGCGTGGCGTTTAACCAGATGGCAAATAACATTAACACCCTGATTGCCAGTAAAAAGCAGCTGATTGACGGCATCGCCCACGAGCTTCGAACGCCGCTGGTGCGCCTGCGTTACCGGCTGGAGATGAGCGATAACCTGAGTACCGCAGAATCCCAGGCGCTGAACCGCGATATCGGCCAGCTCGAAGCGCTTATCGAGGAGTTGCTGACTTACGCGCGGCTGGACCGCCCGCAAACCGAGCTGCATCTGACGCACCCGGAACTGCCGCGCTGGCTGCATGACTATGTGGACGACGCGCGCCTGCTGCACCCGGAGCGAGAGTTGATTCTCGCGCGCGTTGACGAAGGCGATTACGGCGCGCTGGATATGCGTCTTATGGAGCGCGTGCTGGATAATCTCGTGAATAACGCGCTGCGTTACAGCGAGCAGCGGCTGCGAATCGGGCTGTCGCTTGAGGGCGCGCAGGCGACGCTTGAAGTGGAAGATGATGGTTCAGGTATTCCCGAAGAGGAGCGCAGCCGGGTGTTTGAGCCGTTCGTGCGTCTCGACCCGAGCCGCGATCGCGCCACCGGCGGGTGCGGGCTGGGGCTTGCGATTGTGCATTCGATTGCGACCGCCATGAGCGGTGAAGTGAGCGTGGCGCAAAGCGACCTCGGCGGCGCGCATTTTCGTTTTCGCTGGCCGGTGGTGTTGCCATCAGAAGGCGTGTAGTGGTTATGGCGCATGGCGGGTGCGCTGCGCTTACCCGCCCTACGGTGAACTGCATTGGCGTTATCTTCTGTTCTGTGGCGGGTGCGCTTTGCTTACCCGCCCTACGGTCAGCTGCATTGGCATTGTCTTCTGTTCTGTTGCGGGTGCGCTCTGCTTACCCGCCCTACGGTTAACTGCATTGGCGTTGTCTTCTGTTCTGTGGCGGGTGCGCTTTGCTTACCCGCCCTACGGTTAACTGCATTGGCGTTGTCTTCTGTTTTGTGGCGGGTGCGCTGCGCTTACCCGCCCTAAAAAAACACTACGCATAAGACTCGTAGGGTGGGTAAGCGCAGCGCACCCACCATTTCCTCCATATGAACCTCTTCCCGCCACACCATTTTCATCTCACTACCATGCCCGCCTCGCCCGCCAATTTTCCTGCATGACTTTTAACTCGCTATGGTCAAACCCTGCGAAACTGTGCTAAACATAAAGCATGTTGTAACTAATGTGAGAATATCATGGCCCGTTACGATCTGGTTGAACGCCTTAACGTCACTTTTCGCGAATTAGAACATGCATTGATGGAGATGCGCGATGGCCTCGCGGCCTGTCGTCTGCTGGCGGCGCGGGTGTTCAGCCTGCCTGAAGTGGAAAAAGGCAAAGAGCACGACCCGCTGCTCACCATTTCGGTGACGCAAAAAATCGGCAAAGAGGCGCAGGAGGCGGCGCTGCGTCACTTTACGCATCTGTTCATCCAGCAGCAGTCGGAAAAGCGCAGCAGCAAGGCGGCGGTACGTCTGCCTGGCGCGGTCTGTTTCAGCGTCGATGATGCACAGCACGAGGCGCTGCACGCGCTGGCCGATAAAATCAACGCGTTGAAAACGCAGCTGGAAGAGATTATCACCGTAGAATCTGGCCTGCCCTCCACCCAGCGTTTTGAATGGGTGCACCGCTACCTGCCAGGGCTGATTACGTTAAATGCGTACCGTCGTCTCACGGTGCTGGATAACCCCGCCACGCTGCGTTTCGGCTGGGCGAATAAACATATTATTAAAAATCTGACGCGCGACGACGTGCTGGCGATGCTGGAGCGCGGGCTGAAAGCGCCGCGCGCGGTGGGCGGGTTAACTAAAGAGCAGTGGCACGCGCGCCTCACGCAGGAGTACAACGATATCGCCGCCCTCCCGCAGAAGGCGCGGCTGAAGATCAAACGCCCGGTGAAAGTGCAGCCGGTGGCGCGCGTCTGGTATGCGCAAAACCAGCGGCAGGTGCAGTATGCGTGCCCGTCGCCGCTGATTGTGCTCTGTCACGAAACGCGCGGCGGCGCGGTGCCGGATATCGGCGAGCTGCTGAACTATGACGCCGAAAACGTGCAGCACCGCTATAAGCCGCAGGCGGAAGAACTGGTGATGATGATCCCCCGCCTGCATCTTTACCTCGCGCCCTGATCAGGGCTTCATACTGCCCACCATCTCTTCCGGGCGTACCCAGGCGTCAAACTCCTCCTCGCTGAGATAACCAAGTTTCAGCGCGGAGGCTTTCAGCGTCAGTCCCTCTTTATGCGCTTTCTTGGCGATCTCGGCGGCTTTGTCGTAACCGATATGCGTATTGAGCGCCGTTACCAGCATCAGCGATTCGTTAAGCAACTGGCTGATGCGGTCGCGGTTCGGCTCAATACCGATAGCGCAGTGATGGTTAAAGCTCTCCATGCCGTCCGCCAGCAGGCGCACCGATTGCAGGAAATTATGAATGACCATCGGGCGGAACACGTTGAGCTCAAAGTTGCCCATCGCCCCGCCCATATTGACGGCGACGTCATTACCCATCACCTGACAGCACAGCATGGTCAGCGCTTCGCACTGCGTCGGGTTCACTTTGCCCGGCATGATGGATGAACCCGGTTCGTTTTCAGGAATCGAGATTTCGCCAATGCCGCAGCGCGGGCCGCTCGCAAGCCAGCGCACGTCGTTGGCGATTTTCATCAGCGAGGCCGCCAGCCCTTTCAGCGCGCCGTGGGCATGCACCAGCGCGTCGCAGGTGGCGAGCGCCTCAAATTTGTTGGGTGCGGTGACGAACGGCTGGCCGGTAAACGCGGCGAGCTCTTTCGCCACGCGCTCCGCGTACTCCGGGTGCGTATTCAGCCCGGTGCCGACCGCCGTACCGCCAAGTGCCAGCTCCGCCAGATGCGGCAGGCTGTTATCGATATGCTTCAGGTTATGCTCAAGCATCGCCACCCAGCCGGAGATCTCCTGGCCGAGCGTCAGCGGCGTGGCGTCCTGCAGGTGGGTACGGCCAATTTTCACGATATCGCTGAACGCGCTCGCCTTATCGCTGAGGGTTTTATGCAGCACTTTTAGCTGCGGGAGCAGCTGTTCGCGCAGCGCAATCACCGCCGCGACATGCATCGCCGTCGGGAAGACATCGTTTGAGCTCTGGCTCTTGTTCACGTCATCGTTCGGGTGCACCTTGCGCGCCATGCCGCGCTCGCCGCCGAGGATTTCGCTCGCGCGGTTCGCCAGCACCTCGTTCATGTTCATGTTGGTCTGGGTGCCGGAGCCGGTTTGCCAGATAGCAAGCGGGAACTCCTGCGGATGCGCGCCTTCCAGCACTTCGTCGGCGGCTTTAATGATGGCCTCGCCGCGCTCTGCGGGCAGTAAGCCGAGATCCATATTGACCTTCGCGGCGGCGCGTTTGGTGAGCGCCAGCGCCGCAATCAGCGCGGTCGGCATTTTCTCGGTGGAGATGCGGAAGTGCTCCAGCGAACGCTGCGTCTGTGCGCCCCAGAGTTTATCGGCCGGCACGTCGATTGCGCCCATGGAATCTTTTTCACTGCGGTAGGCGGTCATTACTTTCTCCTTGATAACAAAGATGGGATTGCTCGCATGCTTCAGGAATAAGTATTGATGGCTTCAGGTAAATTGTATGGCGCTTTGTGCGCTCTTTTTTGCAGTTAAAAGGCCGGGCGGCTGCGCCTTACCCGGCCTGCATCAGGGTCTGTTACGTTACTTCAGGCACGCCGAACACTGTCCGGCCTGGATTTGCTGGAAGAAATCGTTGCCTTTGTCATCCACCAGGATAAATGCCGGGAAATCTTCAACCTCAATTTTCCAGATAGCTTCCATGCCGAGCTCCGGGTACTCGACGCACTCCAGATGCCGGATGCTGTTCTGCGCCAGTACCGCCGCCGGGCCGCCGATGCTCCCGAGATAAAAACCGCCATGTTTCTTACAGGCGTCCGTCACCTGCTGGCTGCGGTTGCCTTTGGCGAGCATGATCATGCTGCCGCCGTTGGCCTGAAGCAGATCCACGTAGGAGTCCATACGACCAGCCGTTGTCGGGCCGAGCGAGCCGGAGGCGTACCCTTCCGGCGTTTTGGCCGGGCCTGCGTAGTAGATCGGGTGATCTTTCACGTACTGCGGCAGGCCCGCGCCGCTGTCGATGCGCTCTTTGAGTTTCGCATGGGCGATATCGCGCGCCACAATGATAGTGCCGGAGAGCGACAGCCGCGTGGAGACCGGATACTGCGACAGTTGCGCGAGGATTTCGCTCATCGGACGGTTGAGATCGACGCGCACCGCTTCGCCCTCGCCTGCGCGACGCAGCGCTTCGGGAATATATTTGCCGGGGTTGCTTTCGAGCTTCTCGATCCAGATGCCGTCGCGGTTGATTTTGGCTTTGATATTGCGGTCTGCCGAACAGGAGACGCCCATGCCTACCGGGCAGGATGCGCCGTGGCGCGGCAGGCGGATGACACGAATATCGTGCGCGAAATATTTACCGCCGAACTGCGCGCCGAGGCCCAAATTGCGCGCCTCCTGCAACAGCTCTTCTTCCAGCTGGACATCGCGGAACGCCTGACCGTGTTCGTTACCTTCGGTCGGCAGGCCGTCGTAATATTTGGTCGAGGCGAGTTTAACGGTTTTCAGCGTCGCTTCCGCCGACGTGCCGCCAATCACGAACGCCACGTGGTACGGCGGGCAGGCCGCGGTGCCGAGCGTGCGCATTTTCTCCACCAGATAAGCTTTCAGCTTGCCGGGCGTGAGCAGCGCTTTGGTTTCCTGGTACAGATAGGTTTTGTTCGCGGAGCCGCCGCCCTTGGCGATACACAGGAACTTATATTCATCGCCGTCAACGCTGTAGAGGTCGATCTGCGCCGGCAGGTTGGTGCCGGTGTTGACCTCTTTGTACATATCGAGCGCCGCGTTTTGCGAATAGCGCAGGTTATCCTGGGTGTAGGTCTCGTAGACGCCCTGCGCCAGCGCGGCTTCATCGCCGCCGCCGGTCCAGACGCGCTGGCCTTTTTTGCCCATGATGATGGCGGTGCCGGTGTCCTGGCAGGTCGGCAAAATGCCTTTGGCGGCAATCTCCGAGTTGCGCAGGAATTGCAGCGCGACATATTTGTCGTTTTCGCTGGCTTCCGGGTCGCTCAGAATATCCGCCACCTGCTGCTGATGCGCCGGGCGCAGCATAAACGAGGCGTCGTGGAAGGCGTGGCGGGCCAGCAGGGTCAGCGCCTGCGGCTCGACTTTCAGGATTTCCTGGCCTTCAAATTCGGAAACGGAGACGTGATCGCGGGTTAACAGATAATACTCGGTCTCGTCCTTTTTCAGTGGAAAAGGCTCTTGCCAGAAGAAGGGTTTGCCAGACATTGCACTCTCACTTACAGCTACAGTTAAGAAATTCGTCGTTCCGCCACTGAGTCCGTGTGCGGCATGAAAAAGCGAGTCGCTACATCGTACACAATTTTTTAACAAAAACTGAGACTAAACCGACTTTTTACCCAGCCGGGTTACTTCGGGGCACTTTATTGGTTTAATACCGAAAAGTGTTTTCCTTCGAATACAGGGACTGATCATGCAGAAACTCATTAACTCGGTGCAAAACTACGCCTGGGGCAGCAAAACGGCGTTAACGGAACTCTATGGCGTGGCGAACCCGGACGGTTTGCCGATGGCGGAGCTGTGGATGGGCGCTCACCCGAAAAGCAGCTCGAAAATTCAGGATGCGCAGGGCCAGATCCGCGCGCTTCGCGAAGTGATCGACGCGGATAAAACCGCTCTGCTCGGCGCGCCGGTGGCGGAGCGCTTCGGGGAACTGCCGTTCCTCTTTAAAGTGCTGTGTGCCGACCAGCCGCTCTCCATTCAGGTACACCCGAACAAGCAGGCGTCTGAAGAAGGCTTTGCGCGTGAAAACGCGGCGGGCATTCCGCTCAGCGCCGCCGAGCGCAACTATAAAGATCCGAACCACAAGCCGGAGCTGGTTTTTGCACTGACCCCGTTCCTCGCCATGAACGCGTTCCGTGAGTTCTCTGAGATTGTCTCGCTGCTGCAACCGGTCGCGGGCGCGCATACCGCTATCGCGCATTTCCTCGCAGAGCCAAATGCCGACCGCCTGCGTGAGCTTTTCGCCGGGCTGCTGAATATGCAGGGCGAGGAGAAATCCCGCGCGCTGGCGGTGCTGAAAGCGACCGTCGCAAGCCAGCAGGGCGAGCCGTGGGAGACTATTCGGTTTATCGCGCAGTTCTACCCGGACGACAGCGGTCTCTTCTCCCCGCTGCTGCTGAACGTGGTGAAACTGAACCCCGGCGAGGCGATGTTCCTGTTTGCCGAAACGCCGCACGCCTATTTGCAGGGCGTGGCGCTGGAAGTCATGGCCAACTCCGACAACGTGCTGCGCGCGGGTCTCACCCCAAAATATATCGATATTCCTGAGCTGGTCGCCAACGTGAAGTTTGTCGCCAAACCGGCGGGCGAACTGCTGACGCAGCCGGTGAAGCAGGAAAGCGCGCTGGAGTTCCCGATCCCGGTCGAGGATTTCGCCTTCTCGCTGCACGACCTCCATTCACAGCCGCAAAGCCTCGCGCAGGAGAGCGCCGCGATCCTGTTCTGCGTTGAGGGCGAAGCGGTGCTCAGCAAAGGGGACGAGCGCTTGACCTTAAAACCGGGCGAATCAGCCTTCGTCGCGGCCAGTGAATCGCCGGTCAGCGCAAGCGGCGTGGGCCGTCTCGCGCGCGTCTATAATAAGCTCAACTAAGTTACTGATCTTTTAAGCAAGGATTGCTAAGCTTGGTAACATCTTTACCAGTCATGCCAGACGGACCGCCGTCTGGCTTCGTTTTAAGGGAACTGAACTATGAAAAAATCACTGGTTGCCGTGGGCGTGATTGTCGCTCTCGGGGTCGTCTGGACAGGTGGTGCGTGGTACACCGGTAAGCAGTTTGAAAAACATGTCGGCGACATGGTGGCAGAAGCCAACGCGCAGCTTAAGCGCAACGCGCCGCAGGCGGGGCTTGAGCTGAGCTACCAGGATTACCAGCGCGGCCTGTTCAGCAGCCATCTGCAACTGGTGGTGAAACCGGCGGCGGGTCAGCAGGAAGCGCTGCTGAAGCCTGGTCAGAGCGTCGTACTGGAGCAGGTCGTAAGCCACGGCCCTTTCCCGCTCGCCGATCTGAAAAAACTGAATATTCTGCCGGCAATGGCGTCTGTGCACACCACGCTTGTGAACAATGACACCACCAAAGCGCTGTTCGATATGGCGAAAGGCAAATCGTTTGCCGATGTGCAGACCCGCATCGGCTACGGCGGCGCGACCTCCAGCGATATTCAGCTCCAGCCGCTCAATTACGAAGCCGCGGACGAAAAAGTTTCCTTTAGCGGCGGCGAATTCCAGCTTGATGCGGACAAAGACGGCAACGACGTGAGCCTGAAAGGCGAAGCGTCCAGCGGCCTGGTGAGCGCGGTGAATGAGTATGGTCAGCATGTGCAGTTGACTTTCAACGGCCTGAAAGCTGACGGCAACACCAAAATGACAAGCTTTAACGAGCGCGTCGGCGAGCAAAAACTGGATCTTGAAAAACTGGCGATTGCCATTGAGGGTCAGGAAATGGCGCTGCTGGAAGGCATCAGCCTGAACGGCAAATCCGACGTGGCGAAAGATGGCAAGAGCATCGACAGCCAGATGGATTACGTCATGAACAGCCTGAAAGTGCAGAATCAGGATCTGGGCAGCGGCAAGATGACGCTGAAAATCGGCAACATCGACGGCCAGGCGTGGCATCAGTTCAGCCAGCAGTATAACGAGCGCAGCCGCGCGCTGATGGCGCAGCCGGGCATTATGGATAACCCGGAGCAGTATCAGCAGCAGGCGACCGAAATCCTGCTCTCTTCCCTGCCGCTGCTGCTGAAAGGCAACCCGGTTATTACTATCGCGCCGCTGAGCTGGAAAAACGCCAAAGGCGAAAGTACCTTTAACCTGTCGCTGTTCCTGAAAGATCCGGGCCAGGCACCGGTGAGCGCGACTCAGGCCGCGCCTGCTGAACAGCTCGATCGCGTGGTGAAAAGCCTCGACAGCAAGCTGGTTATCCCGGTGGATATGGCGACCGAGATGATGACGCAGGTGGCGAAACTGGAAGGCTACCAGCAGGCCGATGCCGAGAAGCTGGCGAGCCAGCAGGTGAAAGGCCTTGCGGCGATGGGCCAGATGTTCCGTATCACCACGATGCAGGACAACAGCATCGTTACCAGCCTGCAGTACGCTAACGGCCAGGTGAATCTGAACGGGCAGAAAATGCCGCTCGCGGAATTTGTCGGCATGTTCGGCCTGCCGGGCATCACCGCGCCAGAGCCACAGACGATGCCAGCGCCCGCTGCGCCGGGTGTGACGCCGCCAGTCGCGCCGCAGCAGTAAAAACGAAAACGGCCTCTCAGGAGGCCGTTTTTTATTGCACGTTTCAGCGCCGCGCCACCAGCCGCGGGCCGAGGATCAGGCTGCCGGTGGATTCATCGCCGTGCTGAATGCGCTGCATCATGCGTTCGGCCACGCAGTGCCCCATTTCACGCGCAGGCGTCGTCACCCAGGTCAGGGGCACGTCATCGAGTCTCGCCTCCGGCACTTCCGCGAACGCCGCCAGCGTCACGCTGTTCTCAAAATAGCTCTCATACCCGCCTTCACCGCTCTGACGCCCGGCGCGCATCAGGCCGAACCATGCGCCCATCGCCACGGTGCTGTTATGGCATAACACGGCGGTAATTGTCGGGTTAACGCGCAGCAGTTCATTAATGGCCTCCGCCGCCTGTTTCTGCCCGGCCGGACATTCAACAATCCACTCGCTGTGAAACGGCAGGCCGTACTGTAAAAGCGTGGCGCAGTAGCCGCCGAGCCGTTCGGCGCGGGTCAGCGACGAGCTCGCCCCGCCAAGCCAGGCGATACGCTGATGGCCGCGATGAATGAGATGCTCGGTCACGAGCCGCGCCGCCTGCTGGTTATCCGGGCGCACCGTGTCCACTTCATCGTGATGGCTGGCGCGTGAGGCGAAAAGCAGCGGTATATTGCGCGCGCGGGCCTGCGCCTGCCACGCGGTAACCTGCCCCGAGCCGCCGGCCACCACCACGCCGTCAACGCCCTGGTCGAGCAGCGTATCGAAACAGCGCTGCATTTGGGCTTCATCACGCCCGCCCTGGAGCAGAAACAGCATTCGCCCCTGCGCTTCCAGCGCCTCGGAGAGGCCCGCGGTGAGCTCGGCGTAAAACGGCGTGGTGAGATCGCGCACGATAAGCCCAATCACCCCGCTTGGCCCGCCGCGCAGCGCTGACGCCTGTCGGTTACGCACAAACCCTAACTGCTCAATGGCCTCGTTCACCCGCTGGCCGGTGGCGCTTGAGATCCGTCCCTTACCGCTCAGCACCAACGAAACGGTGGCGACCGACACCCCCGCCGCCTGCGCGACATCATTAATAGTGATTCTTTTCGCCTGACTCATTGGCTACGCTTTTTGCTCCAAAACTGGCAGATAAAACCTTTTACCTGTCCTTCTATTATAACTGCGAGGCCTGGGTAATGTTCTGTGATTCACCGCGCATTAAACTTTGATAAAACGTTTTATCTTGCAATCCTTCGTTCAGGGGCTGGGATCATTTAATGCGAGGTGTCGTTTATGACGGCGAATACAGGTCAAAAAAATACGCTTTGGGGATTTATGCAGCAGCTCGGCAAGACGTTTATGTTGCCGGTGGCGCTACTGTCGTTTTGCGGCATTCTGATGGGCATTGGCAGTTCGCTCAGCAGTCATGACGTCATCACGCTGATGCCGTTACTCGGTAATAGCGTGTTACAGCTCATCTTTACGTGGATGAGCAAAATGGGCTCTTTCGCCTTTAGTTTTCTGCCGGTGATGTTCTGTATCGCGATTCCGCTGGGGCTGGCGCGTGAAAACAAAGGCGTGGCGGCGTTTGCCGGTTTCGTCGGCTACGCGGTAATGAACCTGGCGGTTAACTTCTGGCTCACCGCCAAAGGGATTCTGCCGACGCAGGACGCGGCGCTGCTGAAAGCCAACAACGTCCAGTCGGTGCTCGGCATTCAGTCTATCGATACCGGCATTCTGGGCGCGGTGATCGCAGGCGTGATCATCTGGCTTTTGCATGAGCGTTTTCATAAAGTGCGGCTGCCGGACGCGCTGGCGTTTTTCGGCGGTACCCGTTTTGTGCCTATCATTACCACCGTGGTGATGGGCCTTGTCGGGCTGACGATTCCGCTCATCTGGCCGTTCTTCGCCAAAGGCATTAACGCGCTGGGCTGGCTGATTAACAGCACCGGCAGCTTCGCGCCGATGATTTTCGGCACCGGCGAGCGCCTGCTGCTGCCGTTCGGCCTGCAACATATTCTGGTGGCGCTGATCCGCTTTACCGAGGCGGGCGGCACGATGGATGTCTGCGGGCATAGCGTCTCCGGCGCGCTGACCATCTTCCAGGCGCAGCTTAACTGCCCTACCTCGCACGGCTTTGCCGAAAGCGCCACCCGCTTCCTGTCGCAGGGGAAAATGCCGGCGTTTCTGGGCGGCTTGCCGGGTGCAGCGCTTGCCATGTACCACTGCGCAAAACCAGAGAATCGTCATAAGATCAAAGGGCTGCTGATTTCTGGCGTGATCGCCTGTGTGGTGGGCGGCACTACGGAGCCGCTGGAGTTTCTGTTCCTGTTTGTGGCGCCTGCGCTCTATCTCATCCACGCGCTGCTGACCGGGCTCGGCTTTACCATGATGGCGCTGCTTGGCGTGACCATTGGCAACACCGACGGCAATATTATCGATTTTGTAGTTTTCGGCGTACTGCACGGGCTTTCCACCAAATGGTACTGGGTGCCGGTGGTGGCGGGCGTCTGGTTCGTGGTCTATTACGCTATTTTCCGCTTCGCTATCGCACGCTTTAACCTGAAAACGCCGGGCCGTGAGGCTGATACCGCGGCCGTGAATGTCGCGCCTTCAGGCCACACGGGGAAATCCGGCTATGACGTCCCGGCCATTTTGCAGGCGCTCGGCGGCGCGGAAAATATTACGTCGCTCGATAACTGCATTACCCGCCTGCGTCTTTCGGTAAAAGATATGTCGCGGGTTGACAGCGCCGCGCTCAAGGCGAACCGCGCCATCGGCGTGGTGCAACTGAACCAGCACAATTTGCAGGTGGTGATTGGCCCGCAGGTGCAGTCAGTCAAAGATGAAATGGACAGCCTGATGCAGACCGTGCAGGCGTAAACCGGGAGGCGACATGTTCGATTTTTCACAGGCCGTGGATCGCCGCGGCACCTGGTGCACCCAGTGGGATTACGTGGCCGACCGGTTTGGCGTGGACGATCTTCTGCCCTTTACCATTTCCGATATGGATTTCCCGACCGCACCCTGTGTGCTGGAGGCCATATCAACGCGGCTGGCTCACGGCGTGCTCGGCTACAGCCGCTGGCAGAACCCGGCGTTTACCGGCGCGATTGCCCACTGGTACGCCACGCGTTTCGGCTGTGACATCCCGCGCGAGTCACTGGTCTACGGGCCATCGGTGATTTACATGGTGTCGCAACTCATCCGCCAGTGGTCAGCGCCCGGTGACGAGGTACTGATCCACACGCCCGCCTATGACGCGTTCTGGAAAACCATCGAGGGCAACGGGCGCCGGGTGCTCGGCGCGCCACTGACGCAAACCACGAACGGCTGGCAGTGTGACATGACCGCGCTGGAGTCGCTTCTGGCAAGCCCTGAATGCAAAATCATGCTGCTGTGCAGCCCGCATAACCCGACCGGCAAAGTATGGCGACGAGACGAGCTGGAAACCATGGCGGCGCTCTGCGCGCGTCACGGCGTGCGGGTGGTGAGTGATGAAATCCATATGGATATGGTCTGGAGTGATCATCCGCATATACCGTGGTGCGAGGTCGGCCAGGGGCGCTGGGCGCTGTTCTCGTCGGCTTCAAAGAGCTTCAACATTCCGGCGCTGACCGGGGCCTGGGGGCTTATCACACAGGCTGAAGACCGTGAGACGTATCTTCAGGCGCTGAAAGGCCGCGACGGTCTCTCGTCACCTGCCGTGTTATCGCTGGTCGCGCATATCGCGGCTTACCGCGAAGGCGCGCCCTGGCTTGATGCGCTGCGCGGTTACTTGCAGGAGAACCTGCGTTTTGTGGCGGAGCAGCTCAATGGCGCGTTTGCGCAACTTAACTGGCAACCGCCCGAGGCGACGTATCTGGCCTGGATCGATTTACGGCCTCTGGGGCTTGATGACGAGGCGCTACAAAAGGCGCTGATTGAGCGCGGGAAGGTCGCGATTATGCCCGGATACACCTACGGAGAGGAAGGTCGCGGCTTCTTGCGGCTGAATGTCGGCTGTCCGCGCAGCAAACTGGAGCAAGGCGTGGAGCGGCTAATTTGCGCAATTCGTTCACTTTAAGTGCAAAAGGGGCCGTTGCGGCCCCTCTTTTGTTGCGCAACGTAGCATTCTGGCGGCAATTATTTTTATAATGGTATGCACTTTATTCTAAAAAAGAGTGCCATCATGATTGATACCCGCCTTCCCCTTACCGACCTCCATCGCCATCTTGACGGCAACATCCGTGCGCAAACGATTCTCGACCTGGGCCGCCAGTTTAATCTCGCCCTGCCCGCCGATACGCTGGAGACGCTGCGCCCGCACGTGCAGATAACCAAAAATGAACCGGATCTGGTGAGCTTTCTCGCCAAACTCGACTGGGGCGTGAAGGTGCTTGGCTCGCTGGAAGCCTGCCGCCGCGTGGCGTATGAAAATATGGAAGATGCCGCGCGCAACGGGCTGCATTATGTGGAACTGCGTTTCTCGCCGGGCTATATGGCGATGACGCACAACCTGCCGATAGCCGGCGTAGTGGAAGCCGTGATTGACGGCGTGCGTCAGGGCAGCCGCGACTACGGTGTTGACGCTCGTCTTATCGGCATTCTGAGCCGCACCTTCGGTGAAGAGGCGTGCGTGGCGGAGCTGGACGGCCTGCTGGCGCATCGCGACCATATCACCGCGCTGGATCTGGCGGGCGACGAACTGGGCTTCCCCGGCAGCCTGTTCCTGAACCATTTCAACCGTGGGCGTGACGCGGGCTGGCATATCACCGTTCACGCTGGTGAAGCCGCAGGCCCGGAGAGCATCTGGCAGGCGATTCGCGAACTCGGTGCCGAGCGTATCGGTCACGGTGTAAAAGCGGTGGAAGATCCGGCGCTGATGGATTTCCTGGCCGAACAGGGTATCGGGATTGAATCGTGCCTGACCTCTAATATCCAGACCAGCACAGTGGCCTCACTGGCGCACCACCCGCTGAAGACATTCCTGGAGCACAATATTCTCGCCACTATTAATACCGATGATCCTGGCGTGCAGGGCGTCGATATTCGTCATGAGTATGAGGTTGCGGCACCGGCTGCCGGGCTGAGTGCGGCGCAGATCCGCACCGCACAAGAGAACGGCCTGAAAATCGCGTTCCTGACGGACGCCGAAAAACAGGCGCTGGTAGCGAAAGTCAGCGCGGCGTAAGCCGCGCCGCCAGGTCAGGAGGCAGAGGCCTTCTGACCTGTTTTCTGCTCGTTACGGCGCGCATAGCGCTGCGCCATCACCGCACAGACCATCAGCTGGATCTGATGGAAAATCATCAGTGGCAGCACCATGATCCCCACCTGGCTTGCCGGAAACAGCACGTTCGCCATCGGCACGCCGTTTGCGAGGCTCTTTTTGGAGCCGCAGAAAACGATGGTTATCTCATCCTCTTTATTAAAACCGAGCAGGCGCGACAACCAGACGTTAACCACCAGCACAATCGCCAGCAGCACCAGCGACACAACGACAACCGCCAGCAGCGCCAGACCCGTCACCTGATGCCAGATGCCTTCCACCACGGCCTCGCTGAAGGCGACATAAACCACCAACAGAATCGATGAACGGTCCGTCATATTGATGAGCTTTTTATACCTGTCGACCCAGCGGCCAATGAGCGGACGCGACAGATGCCCCACCACAAACGGCACCATCAGTTGCAGAATGATTTTCCCGATAGCTTCAAGCGTATCGGTCTCGCCCTGCTGGGCCTGCATCATGACGCCCACCAGTACCGGTGAGAGGAAAATCCCAAGAATGCTTGACGCCGACGCGCTGCACACCGCCGCCGCGACGTTGCCGCGCGCAACGGAGGTAAACGCAATGGCGGACTGTACCGTCGCAGGCAGTGCGCAAAGATAGAGGAAACCCATATAGAGCGATGGCGGCAGCACGCTGTGCGGGATGAACTTCATCGCCAGGCCAATGAGTGGAAAGAGTACGAACGTACTGAGAAAGACCATCAAATGCAGCCGCCAGTGCCCCATCCCGGCCAGAATCGCCTCGCGGGAGAGCTTCGCGCCATGCATAAAAAACAGCAGCGCGATGGCCGCCGTAGTGAGGTATTCAAATACCGTTTTGACACGCCCTTCGCAGGGAAACAGCGAGGCGACAATCACGACGCCAATCATAATCAGTAAAAATGTGTCAATTTTCAGGCGCTTCAGCCAGTTCATTGTCAGTTCCTTGTCATGTTGCAGGTTTATTTACTTTGCAACAAAAAGCCGATCCTGGCGAGTTATGCGGGTGAAACCGCGCGCCTGAGTGACGCGCCGTTTAAAATGGAAGAAGAATTGCCCCGGCGAGGGAACGCCGGAGCGTACGTCTTAACTGCGCAGGCAGACCGCGGCGCGGCGTTTCGCGGATTCAATCCCCGCTTCAATCAGCTCCATCACGACGATGGCCTGACTTGCCGGCACCGGGTTTTCACCTTCGCCGCGGATAGCGCTGCGCACGGCAGCGTAATAAGCCGGATAGTTACCCGGCACCGTCAGCAGCGTCTGTTCATCAAGCATCTCGCCGCGAGCCACCGTTAATACGCCGTCGCGCATGTCGTAACCCCAGTTTTCCTGCGGCGGACGCGTACCCGATTTCAGGCTTTCCTCCTGAGGATCAAGGCCAAACTTGACGTAGCTGCCGCGAGTGCCGTGTACGATATAACGCGCGGACTCCGCTGCCGCCAGCATCGTACCGTGCAGCACAACGCGCCGCTCCGGGTACGCCAGCACGGCGTGGAAATAGTCCGTCGCCTGCGCGCTCGGGCGCAACTCCGCGAGATCGACGTTGATACTGACCGGCAGCCCAAAAAGCTGCACCGCCTGATCCAGCAGATGCGGTGCCAGATCGTACCAGATGCCGCTGCCTGGCCCGGCCTGTTCGCGCCAGCGGTCACGCACCTGAGGGCGGAAGCGGTCAAAATGGGATTCGAAATAAGCGACTTCGCCAATTTGCCCTTCGGCGATAATCTGTTTGAGCGTCAGAAAATCGCTGTCCCAGCGGCGGTTATGAAACACCGACAGCACCAGCCCGGCGCTTTTTGCCAGCGTTTCCAGCTCACGTGCCTGCGACAGCGTGACCGTGAAAGGTTTATCCACCACCACATGTTTCCCGGCTTCCAGCGCCGCTTTCGCGAGCGGGAAGTGGGTATCATTCGGCGTGGGAATGACAATCAGATCAAGATGCGGATCGTTGAACAGATGTTTTGGGTCCGACACGACCGGCATTCCCGGCCAGTCGGCGTGGACTTTCCCCGCGTCGCTGCTGGAGATGACGGCAAGCTCCATCCCCGGCGTACCTGCGATAAGCGGCGCGTGAAAGGTTTTACTGGCGTAGCCGTAGCCGATTAATCCCACCCGGACGTTATCGTTCATGTTCATTCCTCTGCTGAGTTAACCCCTGTATTTGACACCATTCGCAACGCCGCCTCAACGCTTTCATAACCAAACGAAAATAAACGGCTTATTTCAGAATTTTCATCATTTGCTGCCTCGCGCCAGAATCTTTCTGGTGAAACCGCGCAGGCATTTCCTTCTTTTCTGTCCAATAGCGTCCGACTCACGATGCATCGTGAGCAATTTATTGTTTTGATGAAATAAGCAACACGACTTAAAAGAAATAGCGTGGTGTTTATCGCGTCAATAATGCTACGGCCTGAAGGAAGAATAAAACCGGAACGCGCAAGAGAACGTAGATAAAACACCTGGAAATAGCAGGTGTACCGCCAGGAAACGCGCGACAACCCGAGTGACAGTGCCTGAATCCGGTTTACATATTGTCGTAAAAAGGCCGCCCGGAGGCACAAACAGGATATTGCCAGCTTCCGTGAAGCGCGTTACTCTTTCTCTCCCGAAAGCCGGGCCTACGTTAATTCTCAAGGAAAACTCTTAAATGTTATTCAGGCTTTTATTAAACCTGCATAATGCCATTTTTGCGTTTATTCTTTACCCGGCCCGCCTCTTCTGGCGAAATCTCATTATTATTTTATTGCGCGGATAACGATTAACATGACCGTTCAGGACTATTTATTAAAGTTTCGTAAAATCAGTACGCTTGAAAGTCTGGAAAAATTGTTCGATCACCTTAATTACACCCTTACGGATAATCAGGAAATTATCAATATGTATCGCGCCGCGGATCACCGCCGTGCCGAACTGGTGTCCGGTGGACGTCTGTTCGATCTGGGTCAGGTGCCGAAAACCGTCTGGCGTTACGTGCAGTAAGGCGTAAAGGTAGCAATCAGACAGAAAATCTTTATAATCTTTGCGCTGTAATTATTCTTTAGCCATTTGTTGAATTTATATCCCGGGAGGTTATATGACCGACGCGTCCCCGATGCGTATCGGAGGCTGGTTGCTCGCCCCTCTCGCCTGGTTATTGATGTCGTTACTCAGCACCACGCTTGCCGTCGCGCTCTATGTGATGGGGCTTGCCTCCCCGCAAGTCCATCAGGCGCTCAGCGCGCAAGGCACTACGCAAGTGCTTTTCTGGTATGGCTCGATGCTGTGCGCCATGGCGATGTGGGGCTATACGCTCTGGCTGACCGTCGCCTTTTTCAAATGCCGTCAGGGTGTGCCGCGCCACTATATTATCTGGCTGCTGCTGACCGTCCTGCTGGCGATAAAATCTTTTGCGTTCTCGCCGGTGAGCGACGCGCTGGCGGTGCGCCAGTTGCTGTTCCCGCTACTGGCCGCCGCACTGCTGGTGCCCTATTTCAAGCGCTCTGCGCGCGTGAAGCAGACGTTTGTCCGGGCAAAATAACCTTACAGATTCTCCGTTGTCGCCCTTTGTCGTATGTCCGATAATGAGCGGCTTTTTTCGTTTCAGGTCGAATAATGACTGATTATTTACTGTTGTTTGTTGGAACGGTGCTGGTCAACAACTTCGTGCTGGTGAAGTTTCTCGGCCTGTGTCCGTTTATGGGTGTTTCCAAAAAACTGGAATCCGCGATTGGCATGGGAATGGCGACCACGTTCGTGATGACCCTTGCGACCATTTTTTCATGGATTATCGATCATCTGATTCTGGTGCCGCTTGAGCTGGTCTACCTGCGTACGATGGCGTTTATTCTGGTTATCGCGGTCGTGGTGCAGTTCACCGAAATGGTGGTGCGCAAAACCAGCCCGGCGCTTTATCGCCTGCTCGGTATTTATCTGCCGCTGATTACCACAAACTGCGCCGTGCTGGGTGTTGCGCTGCTTAGCATCAATCTTAACCACACCTTTATGCAGTCGGCGCTGTACGGTTTCTCCGCCGCGGTCGGCTTCTCGCTGGTGATGGTGCTGTTCGCCGCCATTCGCGAGCGTCTGGTTGTGGCCGACGTGCCGCTGCCGTTTCGCGGCAACGCCATCGCGCTGGTCACCGCGGGCCTGATGTCGCTGGCCTTTATGGGCTTTAGCGGGCTGGTGAAGTTCTGATGGAAATGATTGTTATCGCGGTTGTCGCGCTGACGCTGCTGGCCCTGCTTTTCGGCATGCTGCTGGGCTACGCCTCGCGCCGTTTCGCCGCAGAAGAAGATCCGGTGGTCGATCAGGTCGATGAACTGCTGCCGCAGAGCCAGTGTGGCCAGTGCGGCTATCCGGGTTGCCGCCCGTATGCCGAGGCGGTCGCCAACAACGGCGAGCAGATCAACCGCTGCGTGCCCGGCGGCGAGCCGGTGATGCAGAAAATCGCCACGCTGCTTAACGTCGAGCCGCAGCCGCTGGACGGCGACGCCGCCATGGCCGAGCCGGTGCGTATGCTGGCCGTTATCGACGAGCCGAACTGTATCGGCTGCACCAAATGTATTCAGGCCTGTCCGGTGGACGCTATCGTCGGTGCCACCCGCGCCATGCACACCGTGATGAGCGACCTCTGCACCGGTTGTAATCTCTGTGTAGACCCCTGCCCGACGCAGTGCATTGAGCTGCGCCCGGCCGCCACCACGACGGATAACTGGAAATGGGATCTCAACACCATTCCGGTGCGTAACATTCCTGTGGAACAACATGCTTAAGTTATTTTCTGCGTTCAGAAAAGAGAAAGTCTGGGATTTCAACGGCGGCATTCATCCGCCGGAGATGAAAACCCAGTCTAACGGCACCCCGCTGCGCCAGTTGCCGCTGCCGGGCCGTTTTATTATTCCGCTCAAACAGCATATCGGTAGCGAAGGCGAGATCTGCGTGGCGCCAGGCGATAAAGTCCTGCGCGGCCAGCCGCTCACCGTTGGCCGTGGCCGGATGCTGCCGGTGCATGCGCCTACCTCTGGCACCGTGACGGCGATTATGCCGCACCCGACGGCGCATCCTTCCGCCCTGCCGGAGCTCTCCGTGATTATCGACGCCGATGGCGAAGACAGGTGGATTGCTCGCGACGGCTGGAGCGACTACCAGTGCCGCAGCCGCGAAGCGCTGATTGAACGTATTCACCAGTTTGGCGTGGCGGGCCTCGGCGGCGCCGGGTTCCCGACCGGCACCAAGCTTCAGGGCGGCGGCGATAAAATCGAAACGCTGATTATCAACGCCGCGGAGTGCGAGCCCTATATCACCGCTGACGATCGCCTGATGCAGGATTGCGCCGCGCAGATTATCGATGGCGTGCGCATCCTTGCCCATATTCTTCAGCCGCGCGAAGTGCTGATCGGCATCGAAGATAACAAACCGCAGGCGATCTCGATGATGCGCGCCGTGCTGCACGGCGAGCATAAAATTCGCCTGCGCGTGATCCCGACCAAATACCCGTCGGGCGGTGCTAAACAGCTCACCCAGATCCTGACCGGCAAACAGGTGCCACATGGGGGGCGTTCCTCTGATATCGGCGTGCTGATGCAGAACGTCGGTACCGCGTTTGCCGTCAAGCGCGCGATTATCGATGGCGAGCCGCTGACCGAACGCGTTGTGACGCTGACCGGCGAAGCCGTCGGCCGTCCGGGTAACGTCTGGGCGCGTATCGGTACGCCGGTGCGCCACCTGCTGGAACACGCCGGGTTTATCCCGACCAGCGAACAGCTGGTTATCATGGGCGGCCCGCTGATGGGCTTCACCCTGCCCGGCCTTGACGTCCCGGTCGTGAAAATCACTAACTGCCTGCTGGCACCTTCCGCCACTGAAATGGGCGCGCCGCAGGAAGAGCAGCACTGCATCCGTTGCAGCGCCTGCGCCGACGCCTGCCCGGCCGACCTGCTGCCGCAGCAGCTTTACTGGTTCAGCGTCGGCAAGCAGCATGATAAAGCCACCGCCCACAATCTGGCGGACTGTATCGAATGCGGCGCGTGTGCGTATGTCTGCCCGAGCAATATTCCGCTGGTGCAATATTTCCGTCAGGAAAAAGCGGAAATTCGCGCTAGCGCCGAAGAAGAAAAACGCGCCGCGGAAGCTAAAGCGCGCTTTGAAGCGCGCCAGGCCCGTCTCGAACGTGAAAAAGCCGCGCGCCTTGAGCGCCATAAAAAATCTGCCGTACAGCCTTCAGGCCAGGATCAGGACGCCATTCAGGCGGCGCTGGCACGTGTTCGCGAGAAGAAAGGCGATGATCAGCCGATCATAGTGGCCGCCGGGGCGACACCGGATAACAGCGCGGTGATTGCCGCCCGTGAAGCCCGTAAAGCGGAAGCCCGCGCACGTCAGGCGGAGAAAGTGCAGCAGGAAATGGCCGCGAACAGCTCCGTACCTGCACACGAAGCAACGGAACCGGAAATTGACGCCAGCGCGGAATCCGTCGATCCGCGTAAAGCCGCTGTAGAAGCCGCCATTGCCCGCGCCAAAGCGCGTAAAGCGGCGCAGGCCGGGGAAAACGCGACCGCAGACGAAAAACCTGCCGAACCGGTCGACCCGCGTAAAGCCGCCGTCGAAGCCGCCATTGCCCGCGCCAAAGCGCGTAAAGCGGCGCAGGCCGGTGAGCGCGCGCAGGCGGCGAATGAAGAAAATGAAGCGGACGATCCGCGCAAGGCTGCCGTTGCCGCCGCGATTGCCCGCGTGCAGGCGCGCAAGGCTGCCGAAAAGGTTGTTAACGAGGATTAAATGGTTTTCAGAATCGCGAGTTCCCCTTATACCCATAACCAGCGCCAGACGTCGCGTATCATGATGCTGGTGACGCTGGCCACCGTGCCGGGCATCGCCGTGCAGTGGTACTTTTTCGGCTACGGCAGCCTAGTGCAGATTCTGTTAGCCATCGTCAGCGCGCTTGCCAGTGAAGCGCTGGTCATACGCCTGCGCAAACTGCCGCTGAAAAGCCATCTTGGCGACAATTCCGCCCTGCTGACCGGCCTGCTGCTCGGCGTAAGCATTCCCCCGCTGGCCCCGTGGTGGATGGTCGTGCTCGGCACCGCTTTTGCGGTCATCATCGCCAAACAGCTTTATGGCGGGCTGGGTCACAACCCGTTTAACCCGGCGATGATTGGCTATGTGGTGTTGCTTATCTCCTTCCCGGTACAGATGACCAACTGGCTGCCGCCTCAGCAGATCGCCGCTACCGCGCCGGGTTTTCTCGATGCTTTACAGGTCATTTTTCACGGCGTCACTGCCAGTGGCGATACGATGTCGCAACTGCGTCTCGGCATTGATGGCGTGAGTCAGGCGACACCGCTTGATACCTTTAAGACCGGCCTGCACGCCGGACACCCGGCAGGTGAACTGCTGGCACAGCCGATTTATGGCGGCGCGCTGGCGGGCCTCGGCTGGCAGTGGGTGAATCTCGCTTATCTGGCGGGCGGCCTGTTCCTGCTCGCGCGTGGCACCATCCGCTGGCATATCCCGGTGAGTTTTCTGGTGACGCTCGCGGTGTGCTCGACGCTCGGCTGGCTTATCGCGCCGGAGAAATTCCTGTCGCCGCTGATGCATCTGCTCTCGGGCGCAACGATGCTTGGCGCGTTCTTTATTCTTACCGACCCGGTCACGGCCTCTACCACGAACAAAGGGCGTCTGGTCTTCGGCGCGCTGGCGGGCCTGCTGGTGTGGCTGATTCGAAGCTTTGGCGGCTACCCGGACGGCGTGGCGTTTGCCGTGCTGCTGGCCAACATCACCGTGCCGCTCATCGATTACTACACCCGCCCGCGGGTTTATGGTCACCGGTAAGGAAAGCCCATGCTTAAGACGATTCAGAAACATGGCGTGACGCTCGCCGTTTTCGCGGCCCTGACAACCGGGCTGACCGCGATGGTTAATGCGCTGACGAAGACCACCATCGAAGGCCAGGCGGCGCTACAGCAGAAACAGCTGTTCGATCAGGTGCTGCCGCCAGAGATGTATGACAATGATATTCAGCAAAGCTGCTATCTTGTCAGTGCGCCCGCGCTGGGGCGCGGCGAAAAACAGCTATGGGTGGCGCGTAAACGCGATACACCGGTGGCGGTCGTGATGCAGGCAACCGCGCCGGATGGCTATTCCGGCGCGATACAGTTACTCGTTGGTGCGGATTTCAAAGGCACCGTGCTCGGCACCCGCGTAACGGAGCATCACGAGACGCCAGGGCTTGGCGATAAAATAGAAACCCGCATCAGCGACTGGATAACCGGTTTTGCCGGCCAGGTTATCCATGGGCCGAATGATACTCGCTGGGCGGTGAAAAAAGATGGCGGCCAGTTCGATCAGTTTACTGGCGCGACGATTACGCCGCGTGCGGTCGTCAATGCGGTTAAACGCGCGGGGCTGTACGCGCAGACGCTGGAGCCGCAGCTTTCCACCCTGCCTTCCTGTGGAGAAAACCCATGAATGACGTGAAATCGATTCTGGTTAACGGGTTATGGAAAAATAACTCGGCGCTGGTGCAGTTGCTCGGCATGTGTCCGCTGCTGGCTGTGACGTCCACCGCGACCAACGCGCTCGGCCTTGGCCTTGCGACCACGCTGGTACTGACGCTCACCAACGCCTCTATTTCCGCATTTCGGCGCTGGATGCCGGGCGAGATCCGTATCCCCATTTACGTGATGATTATCGCGGCGGTAGTGAGCATCGTGCAGATGTTGATAAATGCTTACGCGTTCGGTCTGTATCAGTCGCTCGGCATTTTCATCCCGCTTATCGTGACGAACTGTATTGTGGTTGGCCGCGCGGAAGCGTTCGCCGCCAAAAACGGCCCGCTACTCTCGGCGCTTGACGGTTTTGCGATTGGCCTGGGTGCCACCGGTGCGATGTTCGTACTGGGCTCGCTGCGTGAAATCCTCGGCAACGGTACGCTGTTTGACGGCGCTGACGGCCTGCTCGGCAGCTGGGCGCGCGTGCTGCGCATAGAGGTGTTCCACACCGATACCCCCTTCCTGCTGGCGATGCTGCCGCCTGGCGCGTTTATCGGCCTCGGTATGATGCTGGCGGTGAAATACCTGATTGACGAGCGTATGAAACGCCGCGCCGCGAAGCCGGTTGTCGTGGAGGCCGCGGCGGAAAAAGCGTCATGAATCAGGCAAAACGCATCGAAATCCTTACCCGGCTTCGCGCTAACAATCCGCATCCGACAACCGAACTGCATTTCACCAGTCCGTTTGAGCTACTGATAGCCGTTCTGCTCTCGGCGCAGGCAACCGATGTGAGCGTGAATAAAGCCACAGCAAAGCTCTACCCTGTCGCCAACACGCCCGAAGCGATGCTGGCGCTCGGTGTGGACGGCGTAAAGGAGTACATCAAAACTATCGGGCTGTTTAACAGCAAAGCGGAAAATGTGATCAAAACCTGCCGTATTCTTCTTGAGAAACACGGCGGCGAAGTGCCTGAAGACCGCGCAGCGCTGGAAGCACTGCCCGGCGTCGGGCGTAAAACAGCCAATGTGGTGCTGAACACCGCGTTCGGCTGGCCGACTATCGCGGTTGACACCCATATTTTTCGCGTCAGCAATCGCACAAAATTCGCGCCAGGTAAGAATGTCGACGCGGTGGAAGAGAAGCTGTTAAAAGTGGTGCCAGCCGAGTTTAAAGTGGATTGCCATCACTGGCTTATTCTCCATGGACGCTATACCTGCATCGCGCGTAAGCCGCGCTGCGGCTCCTGCATTATCGAAGATCTCTGCGAATACGCTGAAAAAGTGTACGATTAATTCACAACACGGCGGATGTCACCTTTGTCACATCTGCCGCCCGATTATGCTCCTGCAATCCGTCTCGTTAGGGGTTTTAGCCGTCCAAAATTCCGCCTTAAATCATTTCGCCAGGTTGATCGTTTTTTTTCGACAGGAATTTTCTATAGATTTGTGAGAATTATCACACTCGCAACATTCTGTTAAATTTCCGTTGCATTATTGGGCTCAAAGCCTTGTGGCACCTCGGTTATCACCGTCACCAATAATATATATATCGGACATTTTCTGATAATCAGGTCTATATGACTGCCTAACCTGCATTTCAGCAGAACATATAACCAAATACCGCTTCAGCGCCCGTTTCAGCAGTTAAAAAATCTACAATAGTCATTATCATGAAATTTAACGCTGAGCCTCAGCGGAACGACTGGCGGATTATCCCGCCCGGCTTATATGTAACAGATTATTACAAAAGCCTTGTGCCAGCGGTCAGGATAGTGAACATTACCCGCCGTTTCTCACTTCATATAACAATAAAAGCGCATGCCGCCAGGCACCACGCGCATACCACCCCCGCGGTTAATGCGGGCTGTAAAAAAAGAGGTATATGTGTCGACTGCAAACAAAAAACCAGCAGAAAGCGTGAGTATGAACGCTTTCAAACAACCGAAATCGTTTTATCTGATTTTCTCGATCGAGTTATGGGAGCGTTTCGGTTACTACGGCCTGCAAGGGATCATGGCCGTTTACCTGGTCAAACAACTGGGTATGTCGGAAGCGGATTCCATTACGTTGTTCTCCTCCTTCAGTGCGCTGGTGTATGGCCTTGTGGCTATCGGCGGCTGGCTGGGCGATAAAGTGCTCGGCACCAAACGCGTCATTATGCTCGGCACCATTGTGCTGGCTATCGGCTATGCGCTGGTGGCGTGGTCTGGTCACGATGCCGGTATCGTTTACTTCGGTATGGCGACCATCGCGGTAGGTAATGGCCTGTTTAAAGCTAACCCGTCGTCCCTGCTCTCAACCTGCTATGAGAAAGATGACCCGCGTCTCGACGGCGCGTTCACCATGTATTACATGGCGATTAACATCGGTTCGTTCTTCTCCATGCTGGCGACCCCGTGGCTCGCTGATAAATTCGGCTGGAGCGTGGCGTTCTCGCTGAGCTTTGTCGGTATGCTCATCACCCTCGTGAACTTCGTCTTCTGCAAGAAGTGGGTGAAAGATTACGGCTCAAAACCCGACTTCGCGCCGCTGCACGTGGGCAAACTGCTGGCGACTATCGCGGGTATCGTTGTGCTGGTCGCTATCGCCACCTGGCTGCTGCACAACCAGGGCATCGCACGTATGGTGCTGGGCGTGGTCGCTCTCGGTATCGTGATTATTTTTGCGAAAGAAGCTTTTGCGATGCAGGGTGCCGCGCGCCGCAAAATGATCGTCGCGTTTATTCTCATGCTGGAAGCGATTGTGTTCTTCGTGCTGTACCAGCAAATGCCGACGTCTCTGAACTTCTTCGCTATCCGTAACGTGGAACACTCAATTCTGGGTATCGCGTTCCAGCCGGAGCAGTTCCAGGCGTTGAACCCGTTCTGGATCATGATTGGTAGCCCGATTCTGGCCGCTATCTACAACAAGCTGGGCGATCGCCTGCCGATGCCGTTTAAGTTCACCATCGGTATGCTGCTGTGCTCTGGCGCGTTCCTGGTGCTGCCGCTGGGCGCGAAATTCGCCTCGGATGCCGGTATCGTCTCCGTAAACTGGCTTATTCTGAGCTATGCGCTGCAGAGTATCGGCGAACTGATGATCTCCGGTCTTGGCCTTGCGATGGTTGCGCAGCTGGTGCCTCAGCGCCTGATGGGCTTCATCATGGGTAGCTGGTTCCTGACCACAGCTGGCGCGGCAATGATCGCCGGTAAAGTGGCTAACCTGATGGCCGTGCCGGAAAACGTGACCGACCCGCTGCAGTCGCTGGACGTTTACGGCCGCGTCTTCATGCAGATTGGTATCGCCACCGGCGTTATCGCCGTGCTGATGCTGCTCACGGCTCCCCTGCTGAACCGCATGACGCAGGATGATAACGCGACAGAAACGGATACCGCACACGCGTAACCGTTCGGGAAACGTTGTTCAGGCCGTCAGATTTTATGCTGGCGGCTTTTTTTTTACCCGTTCGCGCTCTACCATAATTTGGTTTATTCATGAGAAGGGAGCATTGCCATGAAACTGTTTTACAAAGCCGGCGCGTGTTCGCTTTCGCCGCACATCATTCTGCGCGAAGCCAATATCGATTTTACGCTGGTGGCGGTGGATCTGGCCGCAAAACGCACGGAAACCGGCGAAGACTATCTGACTATCAACCCGAAAGGTCAGGTACCGGCGCTGCTGCTGGATGACAATACGCTGCTGACAGAAGGCGTGGCTATTGTGCAGTACATCGCAGATCTTGTCCCGGACCGTCAGTTGCTCGCGCCGGTTGGCAGTATGACCCGTTACCATACGCTGGAGTGGCTGAACTATATCGCCACCGAGCTGCACAAAGGCTTTACGCCCCTGTTCCGCCCGGATACGCCGGATGAGTACAAGACCATCGCACGCGCGCAGCTGCAGAAGAAATTCGCGTACGTGAATGAGGCGCTGGCGCAGAAACAGTGGCTGATGGGGCTGCGCTTCAGCGTGGCGGATGCGTATCTGTTTACCGTGCTGAACTGGGCGAAAGCGGTCGGACTTGAGATGCAGGCGTTTGATAATATCGCTGACTACCATGCCCGCGTGAAAGCGCGCCCTGCTGTGGCAGCCGCGCTCAAAGCGGAAGGCCTGAGCGCGTAACACCTGTCAGCGCCGCGTCTGTTGCAGACGCGGCGTTTTTTTACAGTTTCACTGCCGTGAAGTAATGCTCAGGCTGCGCGATGCCGTCCTGCGCCGCCACGACCTGCAATTCATACTCTTCCATGCGTTTGGTGGTCACCATGATGTCGTAGACCGCCGCCGTCACATGTTCCAGCGCCTCACGAAGCGTCGCGCCCTGTATCAGTTTCACCAGCAGCAGCCCGCTCGTCACGTCACCCACGCCAACCGGCTGACGCGCGCCAAAATCCACCAGCGGGCGGCTGATATGCCAGGCCTCGTCGGATGTCACCAGCAGCATTTCGAAACGATCCTGATGATATCCTGCACGCGCCAGATGTTTTACCAGCACAATTTGCGGGCCGCGGGCGATAAGCTCACGCGCGGTCGCGACCGCCTCATCAACGCTTGCTACCGCATGGCCGCTGAGCATTTCGAGCTCCAGCAGATTCGGCGCGATGATATCACTTGCCGGCAGCGCGAAACGCGCGTGAAACTCCGCCACACCCGGCGCCACGATGCAGCCCTTTTCCGGGTGGCCCATCACCGGATCGCAGAAATATTTCGCCTGCGGATTGGCCGCTTTCACCTGACGGACGATCTCCAGAATATGTTCGCCCTGCTCCGCCGACCCGAGATAGCCGCTCAGCACCGCGTCACAGCGCGACAGCTGGCCGATAGCCGCGATGCCCTGCACGATTTCCGTCAGATGCGACGGCGGCATCACCGTGCCCGTCCACTGGCCATACTGCGTGTGGTTGGAAAACTGCACCGTATTAAGCGGCCAGACATTGGCGCCCAGACGGCGCATCGGGAATTCAGCCGCGCTGTTGCCGGCGTGACCAAACACCACGTGAGACTGAATGGCGAGAATATTCTTCATGATTTTCCGGGTGAAACGAGAGGTCGGGTTAAAAATAAAGGGCGTGGTTTCCCACGCCCTTGACTGGCTGAGTGTTATTTCCAGCAGACGAGGCAGTAATTTTTCTTACCGCGACGCAGCAGCGTATAGCGGCCAAACAGGCGGTCGCTGTCGCTGAAGGTGTATTCCGGGTCAGACTGCTTCTCACCGTTGATGGTAATAGCGTTAGACGCGATGGTTTTACGCGCCTGGCCGCGGGACGGCTGCAGCTCGGAATCGACCAGCGCCTGCATCAGATCCGCGCCTTTTTCCATCTCGATCATCGGCACGCCGTCCTGCGCGAGCTGCTCGAAATCCGCTTCGCTCAGCGCGTTGAGGTTGCCGTTAAACAGGCTTTCGGTGATGCGTTTTGCGGCAGCAAGGCCCTCTTCGCCATGCACCAGGCGCGTCACCTGTTCAGCCAGCACGTACTGGGCGCGCGGCGCTTTACCGCTGTTTTTGTCTTCTTCTTCCAGCGCGTTGATCTCATCAATGCTCATAAAGGTGAAGAACTTCAGGAAGCGGTAGACATCCGCGTCCGCGGTGTTGATCCAGAACTGGTAGAACTTGTACGGACTGGTTTTCTTCGGATCCAGCCATACTGCGCCGCCTTCGGTTTTACCGAATTTGGTGCCGTCAGATTTGGTGATAAGCGGTACGGTCAGGCCAAACACCTGGTTCTGATGCAGACGACGGGTCAGATCGATGCCCGACGTAATGTTACCCCACTGATCGGAGCCGCCGATTTGCAGCGCCACGCCGTGCAGTTTATTCAGGCAGGCGAAGTCATAACCCTGCAACAGGTTATAGGAGAATTCAGTGAAGGAGATGCCCACGTCGTCGCGGTTCAGGCGCTGCTTTACCGCTTCTTTGTTGATCATCTGGTTGACCGAGAAGTGCTTGCCGATATCGCGCAGGAAGGTCAGCACGTTCATATTGCCGAACCAGTCATAGTTGTTTGCTGCGATAGCGGAGTTCTCGCCGCAATCGAAATCGAGGAACGGCGCGACCTGGCGGCGGATTTTATCCACCCATTCCTGGACGGTATCTTCGGTATTAAGTTTACGTTCGGTCGCTTTGAAGCTTGGATCGCCAATCAGACCGGTGGCGCCGCCAACCAGTGCAACCGGCTTGTGCCCCGCCATCTGAAAGCGTTTCAGGCACAACAAGGGAACCAGATGGCCCAAGTGCAGGCTGTCGGCGGTGGGATCGAAGCCGCAATAAAGGGCGATCGGCCCCTGCGCCAGTCGCTGCGCTAACGCTTCTTCATCCGTCACCTGAGCCACAAGGCCCCGCTCCTGCAATTGTTTAATCAAATTGCTGCTTGCCATCGATTTCTCCATGTATTTACGACTGCACCTTTGCCGGTACACGGCTTTTCGCCCACTGGCGAAGAATAAAATTCAGGGAGGCATAGAATAAAGCGCAAGCCCTGGGAGCGCCAGCGCTTGCATAAGAAAATCGCTCACTTACGGGGCAAGACGGTCGATTTTCCAGCCATCGCCGTCGCGCTGGTATAAAAAGCGGTCGTGTAGCCGGTGCTCGCCGCCCTGCCAGAATTCCACCTGCTCAAACGAGACGCGAAAACCGCCCCAGAAACTTGGCAGCGGCACTTCGCCCTGCTGGAATTTCTGTTTCAGTTCGAGGAATTTGCTCTCCAGCACGCCGCGTGCGGAAATACGGCTCGACTGCTTCGACACCCAGGCGCCGATCTGGCTGTCACGCGGGCGGCTGTGGAAATATTTCACCACTTCCAGCGTCGAGAGACGCTCTGCTTTGCCGGTGACCATCACCTGGCGCTCCAGCATGTGCCACGGGAACAGCAAACTGATACGCGGATTGTTTTCAAGATGATGCGCCTTGCGGCTGCCGAGGTTGGTGTAAAACACCATGCCACGCTCATCGAAATGTTTAAGCAGCACAATACGCTGGTACGGCTGGCCGTGTTCATCAACGGTGGCGACGACCATAGCGGTAGGATCGGCGAGTTTTGCGTCACACGCCTGAGCGAGCCAGCGTTCAAACAGCGGTAACGGCGTCTCGGTGAGGTCGCGGCGGCGTAGCCCGCCTTTGGTATATTCGCGGCGCAGATGCGCGATCTGTTGCAGATGGTCAATATCAGACATAGCGTTGAACCAGTGAGGATCGGGTGGCGCTATTGTGCGCCCCACCCGCTAAAATCTCAACGCTTCGGATTTTGTAACTGACAGTGATTTAACACAATATTGTCGCGATGGTAGACCGTCGCCTCATCGCCTTTCGACCAGAACGCATAGATGCCGTCAGTGTAGCGCGTACCGGACGCGGCGCGGCCCTGATTCAGGTGTAGCATCTTATCATCCAGCACAAAACTGACCTGCTCGCGCTGCTTATTGAGCGAGACCGTCAGCGGTTTTTCATCGCAACGATATTCGAGAGTATCGGTGTTCATGCGCTCAACCATAGCGTCATAGTAGCTACAGCCAGCCAGCAGCGTGGGGAGCAAAACGACAAGCAGTTTCTTCATGGCATATCCTGAATGCGTATTCCTGAAGGGGGCCGGACGCCCCCGTAACGCATCCAGTCTATCGTCCTGGCGGAGCAGGAAAAGTCGGCAAACTCCGATTATTTAAGGGGTTGGCGGGAAAGACCGCACCGATCACGCTCGCTTCGCGCGCGCCGGTCACGGAGGGAAGATTTCCTGGTTTGCCGCTGAGCGTGCGGTACGCAAGCCAGGCGAAGGCCAGCGCTTCCATATCATCGCCGCGAATGCCCATCTCATCGGTTGACGAGACTTCGGTGCCCGGCAAAAGCGCGGCAAGACGCGCCACCAACCGCGGGTTGCGCCCGCCGCCGCCGCAAATCATCAGCCGTTCCGCGCCGCCGCTCAGCTGCACGTCCCGCGCGATGGTGCTGGCAGTCAGCTCCAGCAGCGTCGCCTGCACATCCTGGGCGGGCAGCCCGGCGAAGGACGAGAGCTGGCGCTCTATCCAGCCGTAGTTGAAATATTCACGTCCGGTGCTCTTCGGCGCAGGCGTTGAGAAATACGGATCGCGGAGCATCTTTTGCAGCAGCGGCTGCACCACATTGCCGCTGGCGGCCCACTCGCCGTCTTTATCAAACGGTTTGCCTTTCTGACGCCAAATCCAGGCGTCCATCAGCATATTGCCAGGGCCGGTGTCGAAGCCTTTTACCGGCTGGCCCGGAAACAGCAGCGAGAGATTCGCGATACCGCCAATATTCAGGACCATGCGCCGCTCCGTCGGGTGCGCCAGCAGCGCCTGATGGAACGCGGGCACCAGCGGCGCGCCCTGCCCGCCGAGCGCCATATCGCGACGGCGGAAATCGCCCACGACGCTCACGCCGGTGCGCGCCACAATCTGATTGTTATCGCCTATCTGCATGGTGTGCGGCGCGCTGCCGGTCGGCTCATGCCAGACGGTCTGCCCGTGGCAGCCAATCGCCATCACGTCTTCGGGCTTCAGTTTTTGCTGCTTCATCAGCGCGTTAACCGCTTCAGCAAACAGGCAACCGAGCTGGTGATCGAGCCTGCCGAGCTGAGAGAGCGTAAGCGGCTGCCCCTGACAGATATCCAGGATCGCCTTTTTCATCTCAGGCGGCATCGGCCAGCTCAGGCTCGCCTGCTGCGCCACCATGTGTTCATCGATGGCGGCCAGCACGACGTCCACCCCGTCGAGGCTGGTGCCGGACATCACTCCAATGTAGCGACCTGATTTCATACGCAATCCTTAAGCCCTGTTTGAAAACGTGCAACGCGACCCACAATCATAAACATTCACCCTGATTGAGCAACGGAATAATCCCGTGCGGTGCAAAAAGCCGGTTTTCCAGTCGCTGTTGATTTACCGTTCAGGCAGAATATTTTAGGATTTTTATCATCGGCTCCGTGAAGAATGTGAAATATCGCGGTCTTATGCCATATAATTTGAATATGATGGATGCTCAGGTGAGCATTTGTTGGTGAACAGGAGATTTACATGATTTCACGTGTACTGGTTGTTGCACTGGCAGGGGTAACGCTGGCGGGCTGCGTCAACAATGATAGCCTTTCCGGGGACGTTTACACCGCCTCTGAGGCCAAGCAGGTACAGAACGTCACGTACGGTACTGTCGTGAACGTGCGTCCGGTGAAAATCCAGGGCGGGGATGATACTAACGTTATCGGCGCACTCGGCGGTGCGGTGCTGGGCGGTTTTCTTGGCAATACTGTCGGCGGCGGCACGGGTCGTTCGCTGGCTACGGCGGCAGGCGCTATCGCAGGCGGCGTGGCAGGTCAGGGCGTTCAGGGCGCAATGAATAAAACGCAGGGCGTAGAGCTGGAAATCCGTAAGGACGACGGCAACACCATCATGGTAGTACAGAAACAGGGCAATACCCGTTTCTCTGCCGGTCAGCGTGTTGTACTGGCCAGCAACGGCAGCCAAGTCACCGTTTCTCCGCGCTAAAACGCACGATTTTACCGCTGTAAATACAAAAACGGAGGAGCATCAGGCTCCTCCGTTTTTTTATGCGCGCGATTTTGATTGTGATGGTGTTGCTTCACACGGTCGTCATACAGACCGTTTACTCTTTTGCCGACAGCGCCTGAATGTTCTTCTCAAGACGCGCCACGATGTGCAGCATCTGGTCGTGCTCTTCCTGCGAAATGCCCGAGAGGATTTCACCGCGCGTTTTCAGAATCACTTCTTCGAGTTGCGCGATGATAGGCGCCGCTTTCTCGGTCAGTTTAATGCGCTTGGCGCGCCGGTCGCTGGCGCAGGTGTGGCGGGCGATAAGCCCCTTCTCTTCGAGCTGGTCGAGCGTACGCACCAGTGACGGCTGCTCGATACCGATGGCCTTGGCCAGTTGAATTTGCGACTGATCGGGCGGCAGCGAGTGGATATGATGAAGTGTCACCCAGTGGGTCTGCGTTAATTCCAGAGGCTTCAGGCGATGGTCAATCAGAGCACGCCAGATGCGCACCAGTCTTGTCAGGTCAGAGCCTAATGGCGATTCCAATTTCATCTCCTTATAATTAGCTTGCTAAGTTATTATGCTGATTTTAGACTAGTGTGCAGTATTTAGATAGCTAAAACAAATGGCCACACTGGCGATGAATACCGCGACGTCTATAATTTTAGACCACAACGGCGTATCTGAAACGGGTGCCATCTCTCCGATTTTCAAGGATTATCTTTCGTGATATCGCGCTTCTTCACATCAGGGTTCGCGCTTTCGGATCTCGTCGCCGGTGCGTCGGTCTATTTCCCTCCCCTTTTTAAGGCCGTTATTCTCGGTTTTTTTATCTGGCTGATAGTGCACCGGCTGCTGCGTGACTGGATTTATGCGGGCGACATCTGGCACCCGACATTAATGGATCTTTCCCTGTTCGTTTTGTCAGTCAGCCTCGGGCTGCTGATGCTGATTGTGTGGTAATCTCATGCGTCTGAAAACTCTGAAATATTTCTCCACGCTCTTTGTGGTTGCAGCCGCTCTGCTGGCAGGCTGGCTGGTCTGGAATTACTACATGCAGTCGCCCTGGACGCGTGATGGAAAAGTTCGCGCCGAGCAGGTGAATATCACGCCGCAGGTCTCCGGCACCATTACGCGCCTGCTGGTGCGCGACAACCAGAAAGTCAAAGCGGGCGAATTGCTGTTCACGATAGACGACACGCCCTACCGCATCGCGGTGCTGAACGCCGAAGCGCAAATCGCCCGTGCGCAGACCGATCTTGCCAAAGCCAATAACGAAGCGAACCGCCGCCGCCATCTGCCGCAAAACTATATTTCCGCCGAAGATCTCGACACCGCGAATATCAGCGTAAAAGCCGCGCAGGCCGCGCTGAAAATGGCCGAAGCGTCGCTTGAGCAGGCACGCTGGCAGCTTGAGCAGACGCGTGTGGTAGCGCCCGTCGATGGCTGGGTGACCAATCTCTCAAGCCGCGTTGGGAATTACGCAAGCCAGGGCCAGCCGGTCTTCGCGCTGGTAGACAGCCATTCCTTCTATGTGGTGGGCTATTTTGAAGAGACCAAACTGCGTCACATCCGCGAAGGCGCCCGCGCGCAGATCTTGCTCTACAGCACCCATACGCCGCTGCATGGCAAAGTAGAGAGCATCGGACGCGCCATTTACGATCAGAGCGTCGAGAGTGACAGCAGTCTCGTCGCCGATATCAAGCCTAACGTGCCGTGGGTGCGGCTCGCGCAGCGCGTGCCGGTGCGTATCGCGCTCGACAACCTGCCCGACGGCGTGACGCTGGTGTCCGGCACCACCTGCACCGTTTCGCTCACCGACTAAGCGCCGCCTATGAATCTGGAATGGCTCACCTGGCAGCGATCCCCGTGGGGCAAAGCGACGCCCGCGCAGTGGCGCTACGCGCTGCGCAACGGCATCGCGATGTCGCTTGCGCTGACTATCGCCTACGTGCTGGAACTTGACGAGCCCTACTGGGCGATGACCTCGGCCGCCGTGGTGAGTTTCCCGACGGTGGGCGGCGTTATCAGCAAAAGTCTCGGACGCATCGCTGGCAGCCTGATTGGAGCCAGCGCCGCGCTCATTATCGCCGGGCATACGCTTAACGATCCGTGGTTATTCACCTGGGCAATGGCGCTGTGGCTCGCGCTCTGCACCTGGGTTTCGGGCTATTTTCATAACAACGCCGCCTACGCCTTTCAGCTTGCCGGATATACCGCCGCCATCATCGCTTTTCCGCTGGTCAATACGGTTGAAACCACAGAGCTCTGGAATATCGCCCAGTCGCGCGTCTGCGAAGTGATCGTCGGCATTTTGTGCGGTGGCCTGATGATGATGGTGATGCCGGGCCAGCCCGACAGCGTGACGTTTCTCGGCGCGCTGCGCAAAATGCAGGCGCGTCTGCTGGAGCACGCCAGTCTGCTGTGGAAACCGCAAACCACCGACGCCATCCGCACCGCCCATGAGGGCGTGATTACGCAGGTGCTGACGCTCAATGTGCTGCGCATTCAGGCGTTCTGGAGCCATTACCGTATCCGCCAGCAGAACCAGTTGCTGAATTATCTGCTGCACCAGCAACTGAGACTGACCAGTTATATCTCCGGACTGCGCCGCCTGTTGATGAACTGGCCACAGCCGCCGCAAAGCCTGTGGGCGGGGCTTGATGCATTGCTTGAAGAGCTCAGCCATCCGAAGCCCTGCCCGCTGCGGGTGGCGCGCCTTCTGGTCGCACTCGCTCCAGATGAAAACAGTGATTTTCGCCATCAGGCGTTCTGGCTGCGGCTGCGCGATTTCTGCCGCGTCTGGATGAACTGTCAGCGCTGGATTGCCAGGCTTGATACCCCCATTCCCGACGATACGATAAGCGTGCCAGCCGCCCCGCCGCTGGCGCGCCATACCGATAACACCGAGGCGCTGTGGAGTGCGCTTCGCACCTTTTGCGTCATCACACTGATTGGTGCATGGGCGATTAACACCCGCTGGGAGTCGGGCAGCGGCGCGCTGACGCTCGCCGCGATAAGCTGCGTGCTTTATTCCGCCTCACCATCGCCGCATAATTCGCTCAACCTGCTGCTGCGCACGCTGTTACTGCTGACGCTGTTCAGCTTTGTGGTGAAGTTCGGCCTGATGGTACAAGTGACCGATCTCTGGCAGTTTCTGTTGTTTCTCTTCCCGCTACTGACCACGATGCAGCTCCTGAAGCTACAACAGCCGCGCTTTGCGGGGCTGTGGGGACAGCTGATTGTCTTTATGGGCTCGTTTATCGCGGTGACGAACCCGCCGGTTTACGACCTGGCGGATTTTCTGAATGATAATCTGGCTAAGATTTGCGGCGTGGCATTCTGCTGGGTGGCATTCGCCGTACTTCGGCCCGGCTCTGACCGGCGTAAGGGGCTGCGCCATATCCGCGCTCTGCGTCGCGGATTTATCGATCAGCTCAGCCGCGTTCCGCAGCGCGGTGAAGCGGCGTTTGAATCGCTGGTTTATCATCACATCAGCCAGCTCAGCAACAGTAAAGACGACGCCACGCGCCGCTGGCTGCTGCGCTGGGGCGTGGTGCTGCTCAACTGTTCGCACGTGGTCTGGCAACTGCGCGAATGGGAAACCCGCGCTGACCCGCTCTCGCAGGTGCGTGATATCTGCATCGAAACGCTACGGGATGTCATGAGCGTTAAAGGGGTTCGCCAGCGGCCGCTGGCCGCGGCGCTCGGCGAGCTTGAACGCATTAGCTTTACGCTTGCGCGCCATCATCAGCCTGACGCGCGGCGGCTGGCGGGAATTATCTGGCGCCTGTGGTGTTCGCTGTCACAGCTGGAACAGGCGTCGCCCTCACCGCAGGAAGACAACGCCCGGCGAGCGGTTAAATAACGCCGCAGGCGTAACGGGCACCGCCGCCGCCCAGCGGTTTCGGATGATCGGACAGGTTATCGCCGCCGACATGTACCATCAGCGCTTTGCCCTTCACTTCATCCAGCTTTTTGATGCGCGGTGCGGTCACCGGGTCGGTAGCTTTTCCGTCGTTGTTCACCGCCAGCACCGGCAGGTCACCTAAATGTCCGTCGCCTTCCGGCCCGGCGTGTTTACCGGTATTTTGCGGGTCGAAGTGGCCGCCAGCGGCTTCTGCCGCGACCATTTTGCCGTCTTTCATGGCGGGTTCGCAGCTGCCTTTGGCATGAATATGAAACCCGTGATCACCTGGCGGAAGGCCGTTAAGATCGGGCGCGAACTCCAGACCTTTATCGGTTTCAGTGATTTTGACCATCCCGACGGACTGACCTACGCCTTTGTCAGTCACCAGGTGTAGTTCCACTTCTTCGCTGGCGGCCTGCGCGGCACCGCATACGAGCAGCGCCATCGCCGCCAGTGTTAATCGCTTCATATTCCCTCCAGTTTCAGGTGATTCCCGTTAAGTCTATAACAAGGTAATGAAATTCACCGGAATGGAGGGAATCTGGCTGTCAGGGCACGTCGTAACCGAGCGCGGCCTTGCGAATACGGAACCACTGCTGGCGAGACATTTCAATCGACAGCGCGCCCACCGCGCTTTTCACGCGGTCGATTTTCCCCGAGCCGATAATCGGCAGCGGGCGCGATGGCAGACGCATCACCCAGGCGTAAACGACCTGCTCGATAGTCTGCGCGCCCGTCTCTTCTGCGACCTGATGCAGCTCGGCACGCAGCGGCGCAAAACTTTCATCACTGAACAGCCGCCCGCCGCCCAGGCATGACCAGGCCATCGGGCGAATGCGCAGTTGCTGAAGCAGATCCAGTGTTCCGTCCAGCAGCAGCGGCTGATGTACTGGCGAAATCTCAACCTGATTGGTGGCGAGCGTGAACGGCAGACGCGACTGCACCAGTGAGAACTGCGCAGGCGTGAAGTTAGAAACGCCAAAGTGACGCACTTTGCCGCTTTTATGCAGCTCAAGAAATGCTTCGGCAATCTCATCGGCATCCATCAACGGATCGGGACGATGGATCAGAAGCAGATCCAGCACATCAGTATGCAGATGCCGCAGGGAGTTTTCGGCGCTCTGCACAATATGCGCACGCTCGGTGATGTAATGACCAATCACGTTTTCCGGCTTCGCGGTCGTGGCGATACCGCATTTGGTGACGACTTCCATCTTGTCGCGCAGATGCGGTGCCAGACGCAGCGCCTCACCAAACGCCGCTTCGCACTGATAGTTACCATAAATATCCGCGTGATCGACGGTGGTGATCCCAAGCTCCAGATGCTGCTCGATAAACCCGACCAGCTCACGGGCGGAGTAGTTCCACTCCATTAAACGCCAGTACCCCATCACCAGACGTGAAAATGTCGGCCCCTGGGGTGCCATAAGAATACGCTCAACCATAAATACTTACCTCAGAAAGGAAAATTGTGGCGATTATACGCAAGCGACGCGGTTAAAACAGTGAAGGCTGCTGTGGTTCTTCGTCTGGATCGGGGCGAGTGGCGCGCAGCTTACGGAGCATACGCTGGCGGCAGAGGCGCAACACCTCCTGCTTTTGCGAATCGCTCATCTTCTGCCAGTTGAAACGCTCGTCGCGGCTGCGCATACAGCCACGGCAGTAGCCACGTTCATCGGACTGGCAGATCCCACGGCACGGACTGGGAACGGGGAAAAACTCAAGCTGCTCGGCCACAACGATTCCTCGTTAACATGATAGTTACAATTGAAGCCTGAACGGCGTCGGGTTGCAAGTCGACCTGTTATCACGCCGATTTATCATCCTCATTCCTGTATTGTTGACCTGCCGTTTACTCTCCAGCTCCCACTCTTAAAAACAGATTAAGGTTTAACTAATCTTTACGTCTTACACTGATGTCATCATTAATGGAGCTTACTGATGGCAATGATTAAAAAATGGCGCTGGAGCGATTTACGTTTTAACCTTTTTAGCGCCCTGCTTTTCACCCTGATAAATGCGCTGTTTATCGCCCGCTGCTGGACGATTATTGCACCGCATCATTTTCACGATATCCTCTTCGCTGCAAGCGTACCGCTGGTGCTGTTCTGCGCCTGGCTGGTCATTTTCAGCATTATCAATGTGCCCTGGCTGCGTAAACCCGTACTGGTTATCTTGCTGTTTGGCTCTGCCGCCAGCAGTTATTTTATGTATACCTACGGTGCCGTGATTGACCAGAACATGATGGTCAATATCTTCGAAACCAATCCCCAGGAGGCCGGAGCGCTGATTACGCCCCAGCTAATCGGCTGGTTGCTTATCGCGGGTGTGGTGCCTGCATTACTGTTTAGCCGTATTGAAGTGATTTCAGGCAGTCTGCTGTGGACTGCACTGCGCCGTCTGGTCAGCATTCTCGCGAGCCTGCTGATTATCATTCTGGTGGCGTCCCTCTTCTATAAAGACTACGCCTCGCTGTTTCGCAATAATAAAAACATCGCCAAAATGGTGACGCCGCCCAACTACGTCAGCGGCATCGTCAAATATACCCATGCACGGTATTTTGCGGGCGACCAGACGCTGGTACGCATTGGTGAAGATGCCAAAAAAGGCCCGGTGATCCGCCAGCAGGCGAAAAAAACCGTGCTGGTGGTGGTGATTGGCGAAGCCTCCCGCGAACAGAACTATTCGCTTGGCGGTTATGAGCGCGAGACCAATCCGCAGCTTAAAAAACAGGGCGTGGTGTTCTATCCACACGCCACTTCCTGCGGCACGGAAACGGCGGTGTCCGTGCCCTGCATGTTCTCCGGGATGCCGCGGGCGCATTATGATGCCGGGCTTGCGCATCATCAGGAGGGGCTGATGGACGTGCTGGCGCATGCGGGCGTCAATGTGCTGTGGCGTGATAACGACGGCGGCTGTAAAGGGGCCTGTAACCGCATTCCACATACAGACATGACTGAATGGAAGCTTAACGATCTGTGTAAAGAAGGCTCCTGCCTCGACGACGCGCTGCTGTGGCGTTTCGATAATATCCTGGATGGCGTAAAACAGGACTCGGTGATTGTTCTGCATCTGATGGGCAGCCACGGCCCGGCTTATTACCGCCGCTACCCGGATAATTTCCGCCGGTTTACGCCGACCTGCGACACCAATGAAATCCAGAATTGCGACCGCCAGGCGCTGATTAACACGTATGACAACACCATTCTGTATACCGACGATGTCCTGAGCCGCACCATAGATGCGCTGCGTAAGCGTCAGGACACCATGAACACCGCGCTGGTCTATCTTTCAGACCACGGCGAATCGCTCGGCGAGAATGGCATCTATCTGCACGGCGCGCCGTATATGCTGGCCCCTGAGCAGCAGACGCACATTCCGATGCTGTTCTGGCTCTCCGGCGATTACGCGCGTCAGTATGGCGTCGATACAGCCTGTCTCGGCAAACGCGCGGCGACGGATGAGGTGTCTCAGGACAATCTCTTCTCAACCGTGCTGGGCATCATGAACATCCAGACTTCGCTTTATCAGCCGCAGGAGGATATGCTTAGCGCCTGCCGGAAAAATTAACGTTTCTGGCGGTTTTCACTGAGGCGACTTGCATTAGACCGACCGGTCTATTAGATTGGATTGTATGAACCGAACACCTGAACACGACACGCGCGAACATCTTCTTGCCACCGGCGAGCAGCTCTGCCTGCAACGCGGCTTTACCGGCATGGGATTAAGTGAGCTGTTAAAAACCGCGGGCGTACCGAAAGGCTCCTTCTACCACTACTTTCGCTCGAAAGAGGCGTTTGGCGTGGCGATGCTGGAGCGTCACTACGCCCGGTATCAGACGTGCCTTGAGCAACACTTCGACCCGGCAGGCCCGGCGCGCGAGCAGCTGATCGCCTGGTTTGAACAGACGCTTCACCATTACTGCCAGACGGGCAAGATGATGGGCTGCCTGACCGTGAAGCTCTCTGCGGAAGTGTGCGATCTGTCGGAAGATATGCGCGGCGCGCTTGATAAAGGTGCGGCGCAGGTCATCGCCCTGCTGGCAGAGGCGCTTGAGCGCGGCCGCGATGCAGAGGCGCTGACCTTCAGCGGTAGCGCGCAGCAGCGGGCGCAGGTGTTATACGTGCTCTGGCTTGGCGCAAGCCTGCAGGCCAAAGTGTCGCGCAGCGGCGCGCCGCTCGAAAACGCGCTGGCGCACGTTAAAGAAATCCTTTGAAGAGAGCGCCTGCCGCAAGGCAGCGCTTTTTTATTTCGCTCATTACAAGACGACCGGTCTACTCAGGAGTGACTATGCAAGACGAAAAGCTGTTTACCCCGCTGAAAGTGGGCGCTGTTACCGCCCCTAACCGCGTATTCATGGCCCCGCTGACCCGCCTGCGCAGCATCGAACCGGGCGATATTCCAACCGCGATGATGGCGGAGTATTACCGCCAGCGCGCCAGCGCCGGGCTTATCATCAGCGAAGCCACCCAGATTTCTGCGCAGGCCAAAGGCTACGCGGGCGCGCCGGGCCTGCACAGCGAGGAACAGATCGCCGCGTGGAAGAAAATCACGGCTGCGGTGCACGGGGCCGATGGCCGCATCGCCGTTCAGCTGTGGCACACCGGCCGTATCTCGCACAGCAGCATTCAGCCGGGCGGCGAAGCGCCGGTCGCGCCTTCTGCGATTAACTCCGGTACCCGTACGTCGCTGCGTGATGAAAACGGCAAGGCAATTCGTGTAGACACTACGACGCCGCGCGCGCTGGAAACGCACGAAATCCCGGGCATCGTGGATGATTTTCGCAAGGCGGTCGGCAATGCGCGCGACGCCGGTTTCGATATGGCAGAGCTGCACTCCGCCCACGGTTATTTGCTGCACCAGTTCCTGTCGCCGTCCTCTAACCACCGCACCGACCAGTATGGCGGCAGCGTGGAAAACCGCGCGCGTCTGGTGCTGGAAGTCGTCGATGCCGTGAGCAAAGAGTGGAGCGCCGATCGCATCGGCATTCGCGTGTCGCCGATTGGCTCTTTCCAGAACGTGGATAACGGCCCGAACGAAGAAGCTGACGCGCTGTACCTCATCGAAGAGCTGAACAAGCGCGGCATTGCGTACCTGCATATGTCCGAGCCGGACTGGGCGGGCGGCGTGCCTTACACTGACGAATTCCGCCAGAAAGTGCGTGAGCGTTTCGATGGCGCCATCATCGGCGCAGGCGCGTACACCCGTGAAAAAGCGGAAGCGCTGATCCAGAAAGGGCTTATCGATGCCGTGGCGTTTGGCCGCGACTATATCGCTAACCCGGATCTCGTTGAGCGTCTGCGTAAAAAAGCGGAGCTTAACCCGCAGCGCCCGGAATCCTTCTACGGCGGCGGCGCGGAAGGCTACATCGATTACCCCACCCTGTGATCTAAATTGATAGCGGCGGCCTTCCGCCGCTATACTAAAATCCTGTTTCACCCAAAGTCGTATCACAAGCTGTTTATTTAAGAGGATCTTATGCGCTTACTTCACACCATGCTGCGCGTTGGCGACCTGCAACGCTCTATCGATTTCTACACCAACGTACTCGGCATGAAACTGCTGCGCACCAGTGAAAACCCGGAATACAAATATTCCCTGGCGTTTGTTGGTTACGGCCCGGAGAGCGAAGAAGCGGTGATCGAGCTGACTTACAACTGGGGCGTGGAGAGCTATGAGCTCGGCACGGCTTACGGTCATATCGCCATCAGCGTTGATAACGCCGCAGAAGCCTGCGAGCGCATCCGCAACAACGGCGGCAACGTCACCCGTGAAGCGGGCCCGGTCAAAGGCGGCACCACCGTTATCGCGTTTGTTGAAGATCCGGATGGTTACAAAATCGAGCTTATCGAAGAGAAAGACGCGGGTCGCGGCCTCGGCAACTGATCCCTCCGGCGGGCGTTCTGCCCGCCTTGCTGCATCCCGTCGTGAAATTTGCCATAATGCGCGCTGCTTTAATTCCCCAAACTTAAGAGACGCTGATGTCCGATAACGCTCAACTGACCGGTCTGTCCGACCGTTTTCGTGGCTTTTACCCTGTTGTCATCGATGTGGAAACCGCCGGTTTTAACGCCAAAACCGACGCGCTGCTGGAAATCGCCGCCGTGACGCTGAAAATGGATGCTGACGGCTGGCTCACCCCCGATGAAACACTGCATTTTCACGTTGAGCCTTTTGAAGGCGCGATTCTTCAGCCGGAAGCGCTGGCCTTTAACGGTATCGATCCGCACAATCCGCTGCGCGGCGCCGTCAGCGAATATGACGCGCTGCATGCCATTTTTAAAATGGTGCGCAAGGGCATGAAAGAGAGTAACTGCAACCGCGCGATTATGGTGGCGCACAACGCCACGTTCGATCACAGTTTTATGATGGCGGCCGCCGAGCGCGCGTCGCTCAAACGTAATCCGTTCCACCCGTTTGTGACGTTTGACACCGCGGCATTAAGCGGGCTGGCGCTCGGCCAGACGGTGCTCGCAAAAGCGTGTATCGCGGCGGGCATGCCGTTTGACAGCACCCAGGCGCATTCGGCACTTTACGACACCGAGCAAACCGCCCTGCTGTTTTGCGAAATCGTTAACCGCTGGAAGCGTCTGGGCGGCTGGCCGGTGCCGCCGCTCGCCGCAGAAGACGCGACGCCGCAGGACGGCGAATAAGCTAACGCAGCGCAAAAAAAAGCGGCCTCTCAGGGCCGCTTTTTTGTCTGCGCGATAACGCGCGACGGGATTACTCTGCGTCCGGCGTGGCCGAATTATATTTCGCCGCCGTCTCTTTGATAAGCGTCTGCAGTTCGCCGCGCTGATACATTTCGATAACGATATCGCAGCCACCGACCAGTTCGCCATCCACCCACAGCTGCGGGAAGGTCGGCCAGTTAGCGTATTTCGGCAGTTCTGCACGGATATCCGGGTTTTGCAGGATATCGACATACGCAAAACGCTCGCCGCAGGCAGAGAGCGCCTGTACGGCCTGTGCGGAGAAGCCGCAGCTCGGCAGTTTCGGGGAGCCTTTCATGTACAGCAGAATCGGGTTTTCAGCGATCTGGCGTTGAATTTTTTCAAGCGTAGTGCTCATTGTCTTACTTCCTCAAGCGTCATTACGGCGTTAGCTTTACATTGTAGCGGCTCCGGAGCGTCCCGAAAATGCATAATCTTGCGCTTAAGCCCGGCGCCGTGCCGTGGTGAAAGAGAAGCAAATAATAACACTTTTCTGTAAGCTGCCGATATTCTCCTCTGAGAAGGCGCGCTAAAATGCGCGTCGGCGCAGCGGCAACTGGCGAAAAAGAGTGCGCCGGTTAACGAAACTACGTTCAGAAGACGATTTGCTGCTTAACTTTGGTCATTTTTTTTTAGATTAGAATCAGCAAGCTCTTAAAATTCATCCGTTGGCATGATTGCCGGCTTTATGCAGGGGAATGCTCAGTGGCGCGCAAAACAAAAATTGCTCTCACGCTCTGTGCTTTATTAATGACTTCATCACTGGCTTTTGCACCGTTCGCACAGGCGTCGGAGCAGACGCGCGCCTCGAAGGTGCAAAAAGCGCACGCCAGTACGGTGAAAAAGAAAACCAGCACAAAAACCGCCAAGAAAAGTAACAACGCAACGAAAACCAAAACGGCGAAAACCGCCAGCGAGAAGCGAAACAGCACCGCAAAACGCACCAGCAAAACCACCTCTTCCGTCAGTAAAACCGCTTCCCGCAGCCCTTCCACCACTTCTGGCAAACAGGCCAGCAACCGCCTGAGCGCGCAGACCTGTGCCAAATCACGAAAAAATCGCAAAACCAAATGCGTGAATGGGCCGCTCACGATTGCCGACGCACACAAAGCGCGCGTGAAGAAAGCCCAGACCACCGCCATGAACAAGCTGATGAACCAGATTGGCAAGCCGTACCACTGGGGCGGCACGTCGCCGCGTACCGGTTTCGACTGCAGCGGCCTCGTCTGGTATGCCTATAAAGATCTGGTGAAATTCCGCATTCCGCGCACCGCCAACGAAATGTATCACCTGCGCGACGCCGCGCCGGTTAACCGTGGCGAGCTGGAAAGCGGCGACCTGGTATTCTTCCGCACTCAGGGCCGTGGCACCGCCGATCACGTCGGCGTCTATGTCGGGAACGGCAAATTTATTCAGTCACCGCGCAGCGGACAGGAAATCCAGATAACGTCGCTGAGTGAAGATTACTGGCAGCGTCACTATGTCGGCGCGCGCCGGGTGATGACGCCGCGCACTATTCGCTAATCCGCTTAGCCTCATAAAAAAACGGAGAAGGTCACCCTTCTCCGTTTTCTTTTTTACGGCGCTTACGTTATTCAGCGCTGCACGCCATTTGCGCTTCGCGACGGCTGGAGATCAGCACTAGCAGCAGGCCGAGTGCGGCAATCAGCGCGCCCATCACTGGCACTACGCTATAGCCGAAGCCCGCATGGATAACGGCCCCGCCCGCCGCAGCGCCAAGCGCGTTACCGAGGTTAAACGCCCCGATATTCACTGATGACGACAGGCCCGGCGCTTCGCTGGCGACACGCATCACGCGCATCTGCAGCGGCGGCACCACCGCGAAGGTCGCCGCTCCCCATACCACCATACTCACCGCCGCGCCGATTTCCGTTTTTGCAAGCCACGGAATAGCCGCCATAATGACGATAAGCAGCATCAGGAAGCCTTTCAGCGTGCCGCTCACCGAACGGTCCGCGAGGCGACCGCCCAGATAGTTGCCAATGGAAAACCCGACGCCAATCAGCACCAGCATGGCGGTCACGAACGCCGCGCTGGCATCAGTGATGTGGTGCAGAACCGGCGCGATATAGGTATAGAGCGTAAACATCGCGCCTGCGCCAAGCACCGTCGTTAGCAGCGCGCTCACCACCTGCGGGCGCATCAGCACCGCGAGTTCGCTTTTCACATCCGGGCGCTCGCCGCTGCCGCCTTTCGGCAGGGAAAACCATAGGCTCGCCATCGCCACCACGCCAAGACCGGCCGTCGCCAGAAACGACATTCGCCAGCCGATGGTTTCACCAAGCCAGGTGGCCGCCGGCACGCCACCGATATTGGCGATGGTCAGACCCATAAACATCGTCGCGACGGCGCTCGCCTGTTTATGCTTCGGCACGACGCTCGCCGCAACCACCGAGCCGAGGCCGAAGAACGCGCCGTGGTTAAGACTGGTGAGAATACGCGAGGCCATCAGCGTCATGTAATCTGGTGCCAGCGCCGAGAGCACGTTGCCGATCGTAAAAATCGCCATCAGGAAAATTAGCGCGCTGCGCCGTGCGCGGTGCGACAGCAAAAGCGTCATCAGCGGCGCCCCTACCATCACGCCGACCGCGTAGGCGCTTATCAGCATACCGGCGGCCGGGATCGAGACGTTGACGCCGTTCGCTATTACCGGCAACAACCCCATCGGGGAAAACTCGGTCGTGCCAATGCCAAAAGCACCGATAGCCAGTGCCAGTAACGGAAAATTGACTTTCATTCATTGCTCCAGAAATTGTACAACAGCGCCGGGAACGCCCGACGTTACAGCAGGATGCAGAAAAGGATGACACTCTCAATCAGAAAAGATAAGTGACAAAAACAGCAAAATATTATTGCGCAGCTGTTAAGAACACGCGCTCATTGTTATTAGCGAATCTAAAGGGAATAACGGGAAAAAGAAAGAAAACAGCGGGGAATCAGCGCTTAAACGCAAGAAAAGTTTAAGAAAGCGGGAGAACAGGTGCGCTCCCGCCTGTCGCTTAATGCAGAATGGCGGTAAATGCGCCCGCCACAATCAGGCCCAGTACAACCAGCGTCGTGACCAGCGAAAATTTCAGATCGGTACTCATGGTATTCTCCTTAAAGACCCCATAAAAATCAGGTAGTGCGCATTTTTGCATAAACGGGCCGAAAAATCCTGCGACATTTAACCAGATATGCGTTTTCCCTCTTCCCCTTTCGATAAAGATAAGCCAAAATTCGTCGCTACTTTATTCGGTACCGGCCATCGACCCCTCCTCACGAAAAATGTCGCGTTTCCCGGCATGCCGCACTCCCCTCGCGGCAGTCAGGGGTGTGTACAGGCAAACGATTAACCCGTGATTTTGCAGGGCTCAGCCAGGGGTCTGGAGTGATTATTAATGGCAACAATTAAAGACGTCGCGAAGCGAGCCAACGTTTCCACAACAACAGTCTCACATGTGATTAACAAAACCCGCTTTGTGGCGGAAGAGACGCGCAACGCGGTTTGGGCGGCTATCAAAGAATTACACTATTCGCCAAGCGCCGTGGCGCGCAGCCTGAAGGTGAATCACACCAAATCTATCGGGCTGCTGGCGACCAGTAGCGAAGCGCCCTATTTCGCGGAAATCATCGAAGCCGTTGAAAACAGCTGTTTTGCTAAGGGCTATACCCTGATTTTAGGCAACGCGCATAACAACCTGGAAAAGCAGCGCGCGTATCTGTCAATGATGGCGCAAAAGCGCGTCGACGGCCTGCTGGTGATGTGTTCGGAATACCCGCAGCCACTGCTCGCCACGCTCGAAGAGTACCGTCATATCCCGATGGTGGTGATGGACTGGGGCGAAGCGAAAGCCGATTTTACCGACTCGGTTATCGATAACGCGTTCCATGGCGGTTATCTCGCCGGGCGTTATCTGATTGAGCGCGGCCATCGTGATATTGGCGTGATTCCGGGGCAGCTTGAGCGTAACACCGGCGTCGGTCGTTTCTCAGGCTTTATGAAAGCGCTGGAAGAAGCGGCCATCAAAGTGCCGGAAAACTGGATCGTGCAGGGCGATTTCGAGCCGGAATCTGGTTACCGCGCCATGCAGCAGATCCTCTCGCAGCCGCAGCGCCCGACTGCCGTGTTCTGCGGCGGCGATATCATGGCGATGGGCGCTATCTGCGCCGCCGATGAAATGGGCCTGCGCGTGCCGCAGGATATTTCGATCATCGGCTACGACAACGTACGCAACGCGCGTTTCTTTAGCCCGGCACTGACGACGATCCATCAGCCAAAAGAAACGCTCGGCCAGACCGCGTTCAATATGCTGCTCGACCGCATCGTGAATAAGCGCGAAGAGTCGCAGACGATTGAGGTGCATCCGCGCCTGATCGAACGCCGCTCGGTGGCGGACGGCCCGTTCCGCGACTATCGCCGTTAATCCTTCCGGGAGCCGTATTATTGCGGCTCCCGCAGCCACTCCTTGTTCAGCGTTTCACTGTCCCCCAGATAATCGAGCAGCCAGCGCAGCGCGGGCGAGGCGTCGCTTTGCCGCCACGTCAGACAGCAGGCGGCGTCCGGGAACGGGTTTTCCAGCGTCAGCGCGCGCCACTCCCCGCTATCGAGCCATGGCTTCGCGAAATGTGTCGGCACCATGCCGATACAGAGCCCTTCGCTCAGCGCATCGGCGGCGCAGTGCCAGTCCGGCACCACCACGCGCCGCTGGTTATCCAGAAGCCAGGTAATGCGCTTGGGCAGCGATCGCGATGTATCTTCCAGCACCAGCGACGGGTAATCGCGCAGCCTGTCGTCGCTGAGCGCGCCCGCGTGCTGTGCCAGCGGATGATGGTGCGCCACTACGCAACGCCAGCTCAGCATGCCCATATCACGAAACGCGAAGCGCCCGCCGACCGGGATCGCCTGTGTGGCACCAATCGCAAGTTCCACGCGCCCGTCCGCCAGCGCGTCCCAGACGCCGTTAAACACCTCCTGCGACACCTGCAACTCAACATCAGAGAAGTGCCGGTAGAAATCAAGCACCAGCCGCCGGACGCGTTCCGGGCGCACGATATTATCCACCGCGATGGAGAGCTGTCCGCGCCAGCCGTTGGCGATTTGCTGGCACTGCTGACGGGTGATCATCATTTTTTTGATAACAGAACGCCCTTCACGTAAAAACCAGGCTCCTGCAGGCGTCAGAACCACATCACGATGACGGCGCTCAAAGAGCGATACCGCAAGCCACTCCTCAAGCTGGCGCACCGTATAGCTGACGGCAGAAGGCACGCGGTGCAGTTCTGCGGCGGCTGCGGTAAAGCTGCCGGTGCGCGCCACGGCGTCCACCACTTCCAGGGAATATTCAGACCACATTATCTGCCTGCAAATTTTTTGAATGGAATGGGCAAATATTAGCGTTTCACAAGCGGGATTGCACTCCGTACACTCCTGGCTCTTTCGCGTAATAAGAAGTGAGTTAATGTGATGCGACCTGATAAAGGATTTCTTTGCTGGCTGGCCGGGCTGAGCGTGCTCGGTTTTCTGGCGACCGACATGTACCTGCCCGCGTTCGCCGTTATTGAAGCGGATCTGCACACAGCGCCTTCGGCTATCAGCGCCTCGCTGAGCCTCTTCCTGGCCGGATTCGCCCTGGCGCAACTCGTCTGGGGCCCGCTCTCTGATCGCTTTGGCCGTCGTCCTGTATTACTGGCGGGGCTGGGAATTTTCGCGCTTGGCTGCCTGGGCACCGTCTGGGTAGAGAGCGCGGGCGCGCTGCTGGCCCTGCGCTTTATTCAGGCCGTGGGTGTTTGTTCCGCTGCGGTAAGCTGGCAGGCGCTGGTAACCGACCGCTACCCGGCGCAGCAGGCGCGTCGTATCTTCGCGACCATTATGCCGCTGGTGGGGCTTTCTCCGGCCCTGGCACCGCTGCTCGGCAGCTGGATCCTGAGTCACTTTTCCTGGCAGGCGATTTTTTTGGTGCTGTTTGCCATTACGGTGGCGCTGATGATTCCGGCCCTGCGTCTGCCCTCCGGCGCGCCTCAGGGCAATAAAGGCGGCGAGCCGCTGAGCTTTATGATGCTGCTGCGCTCGCGCGTCTACAGCGGCAATGTGCTGATTTATGCCGCCTGCTCCGCCAGTTTCTTCGCCTGGCTCACCGGTTCGCCGTTTATTCTGCATGAGATGGGTTACAGCCCGGCGGTTATCGGACTGAGCTACGTGCCGCAAACTATCGCGTTTCTGATTGGCGGCTATGGCTGTCGCAGCGCGCTGCAAAAATGGAATGGCGAAACGCTGCTGCCGTGGCTGCTGGCAGGCTTCGCGCTGAGCGTGCTCGCCACCTGGCTTGTGGGGTTAAGCGACGCCGTTACGCTCACCACACTGCTTATTCCCTTCTGCCTGATGGCGATGGCGAACGGGGCGATTTACCCTATCGTGGTCGCCGCCGCGCTGCTGCCGTTCCCGCAGGCCACCGGGCGCGCCGCCGCGCTGCAAAACACGCTCCAGCTGGGGCTCTGTTTTGTGGCAAGCCTGGTGGTATCGTGGCTGGTCGCGACCCCGTTGCTATCAACCACCAGCGTTATGCTGGCGACAGTGGTACTGGCGGGCCTTGGCTTTCGGTTGCGTGGCCGTCAACGGCTTACGCAATCATCAGCCGCGTGAAAATATGAAATTTTTGTGATTAGCTTGCTAACGGTCAACAGTTGAATCATCGTAAAGTGAGGCCTATACTGGTTCGCGGCTCTACGATAATTAGCATAAATATTATGTAGTAACGGGAGCTGCTGGCTCCCGTTTTTATTTGGAATTACATTTCTGGCAAGGGTCATCTCCCTTCCTCTGTTCTACGTCGGATATCAGGCTCGCGGACCTTTCCGTGATATTTCTCACATACCGAAAATTGCGACTACGCTGTTTGAAGGTTCTGATCACATCAGTGATGGAGAAGCTATGAGTTCATCGTGTATAGAAGAAGTCAGCATACCGGATAACCACTGGTATCGCATCGCAACTGAACTGCTCAGCCGGGCCGGGATCGCCGTTAACGGCGCTGCTCCTTCCGACATTCAGGTGAAAAATCCTGGCTTTTTTAAACGGGTGTTACAGGAAGGTTCCCTCGGTCTTGGCGAAAGCTATATGGATGGCTGGTGGGAGTGCGAGCGGCTCGATCTCTTTTTCACTAAAGTGCTGCGCGCGGGGCTGGAAGAGCAACTGCCACGTCACCTGAAAGATACGCTGCGTATTCTCGGCGCTCGTTTGTTCAATCTGCAAACCAAAAAACGCGCCTGGATTGTCGGCAAAGAGCATTACGATCTTGGTAACGATCTGTTCAGCCGCATGCTCGACCCATACATGCAGTACTCCTGCGGCTACTGGAAAGAGGCGGACAACCTGGAAGACGCCCAGCAGGCGAAGTTAAAACTTATCTGCGAAAAACTTCAGCTTAAGCCTGGCATGACGCTGCTGGATATCGGCTGCGGCTGGGGCGGATTGGCAGCGTTTGCCGCGCGCCATTATGGCGTATCGGTCACCGGCGTGACCATCTCCGCCGAGCAGCAAAAAATGGCGCAGGAACGCTGCCAGGGGCTGGATGTTACCATTCTGTTGCAGGATTACCGCGATCTCGATTCACAGTTTGACCGCATCGTCTCGGTAGGCATGTTTGAGCATGTTGGCCCGAAAAACTACGCCACCTATTTTGAGGTTGCCGACCGCAATCTCAAGCCCGACGGGCTTTTCCTGCTGCATACCATCGGCTCACGGAAAACGGATAACAACGTCGACCCGTGGATTGATAAGTACATCTTTCCGAATGGCTGCCTGCCTTCGGCGCGCCAGATAGCCGCCGCCAGCGAGCCGCACTTTGTGATGGAAGACTGGCATAACTTCGGGGCGGACTACGATAAAACGCTGATGGCTTGGTATGCGCGCTTCCTGGCCGCCTGGCCGGAAATTGCGGATAACTATTCCGAGCGTTTTAAACGCATGTTTACCTATTATCTCAACGCCTGTGCGGGTGCCTTCCGCGCGCGGGATATCCAGCTGTGGCAGGTGGTCTTCAGCCGCGGCGTGGAAAACGGCCTGCGCGTCGCCCGTTAAGCGTCCACCCCGGCGCATGCCGGGGGCTTTTTGCCACTCTCTCTTCCTCGCTTTGTGATATTTCTCACGCTTTCGCGACGTTTCCTTCGATAAAAGTGATCCCGGCAGCAATCAGGTGACAGACACATGGAAACCGGTTTCCGTTTTATTTCAAACTGAGCGCTATTCCCTCTGCCTGATTAAGGAAACGTGTCATGAGTCTGTACCAGAGTATGGTCCATGTTATTGAAAATAAAATTACACCGCTGGCGGGTGCGATGGGGTCGCAGCGTCACGTGGTGGCTATCAGGGATGGTTTCCTTGCCGCCCTGCCGTTTATGATTATCGGTTCGTTTCTGCTGGTTTTTATCTTCCCGCCTTTCTCGCCGGATACGCAAATTGGCTTTTGTCGCGCATGGCTCGATCTCTCGCTGAAATATCGCGAGCAGCTGATGCTGCCGTTTAATCTCAGCATGGGCGTCATGACGTTTTTTATCTCGGTCGGTATTGGCGCGAGTCTTGGCAAGCACTATAAGCTTGACCCTATCATGACCGGCCTGCTGGCGTTTATGGCCTTTCTGCTGGTGGCGGCGCCCTATAAAGACGGGCAAATTTCCACGCAGTATTTCTCAGGTCAGGGCATTTTCACCGCGCTTATTACCGCGATTTACGCGAGCGAAATGTATGCCTTTCTGAAGCGCCACAACATTACTATCCGCCTGCCAAAAGAGGTGCCGACCGGCGTCGCGCGCTCGTTTGAGATTTTGATCCCGGTGGTGGTCATTGTCCTTACGCTTCATCCGCTTAACCTTATCATTGAATCCACCACTGGCATGATCCTGCCGGAAGCGATTATGCACCTGCTTTCACCGCTGGTCGCGGCGTCTGACTCCCTTCCGGCCATTCTGATTTCCGTTTTGATCTGCCAGATCCTGTGGTTTGCCGGTATTCACGGCGCGCTGATCGTCACCGGCATTATGAACCCGTTCTGGATGGCGAACCTCTCCGCCAACCAGGCCGCACTGGCGGCGGGCCAGGCGCTGCCACATATCTATCTGCAAGGGTTCTGGGATCACTACCTGCTGATTGGCGGCGTCGGCTCTACTCTCCCGCTGGCGTTCCTGCTGCTGCGCAGCCGCGCGGTGCACCTGCGTACCATCGGTAAAATGGGCGTCGTGCCGAGTATGTTTAACATCAACGAACCGATTTTGTTTGGCGCGCCGGTCATTATGAACCCGGTCTTTTTCCTGCCGTTTATTCTGGTGCCGATGGTGAACGCCGTTCTTGCCTGGACAGCGACCAAACTCGGCTGGCTGGCGCAGGTCGTCTCGCTGACACCGTGGACCACGCCCGCGCCCATCGGCGCGTCGTGGGCTGCGAACTGGGCTTTCAGTCCGGTCATCATGTGCCTGATTTGTATGGTGATGTCGGCATTAATGTACTACCCGTTTGTGAAAGCCTACGAGCGCACCCTGCAAAAGCAGGAAGCGGCGCAGGATAACACCAAAGGTGACACTGTCACTAATAATGCCTGATTTTATCGCGCCTGCCCTGTTGGCAGGCGCCTGACTACGCTATGAGGATGGATATGCACTACTCATTTCCTGAAGGATTCTGGTGGGGCAGCGCCAGCTCGGCGCCGCAAACTGAGGGTGAAAGCCTGAGCCACGGCAAAACGCCAACAACATGGGATCACTGGTTCCGCCTGCAGCCAGAGCGTTTCCACCACGGCGTTGGCCCGGCGCAGACCTCCACGTTTTATCAGCACTGGAAAGAAGATATCGCGCTGCTGAAAGCGCTTAATCACAACACCTTCCGCACCTCTATTTCCTGGGCGCGCCTGATCCCGGATGGCACCGGCGCAGTGAATCAGGAGGCGGTCGCCTTCTACAACCAGGTGATTGATGAACTTCTGCGCCAGGGCATTACGCCGTTTATTAACCTGTTCCATTTCGATATGCCGTTAGCGCTGCAAGAACAGGGCGGCTTTGAGAACCGTAAAGTTATCGACGCGTTTGAAGCCTACGCCCGCACCTGCTTTGAACTGTTTGGCGACAGAGTGACGCACTGGTTTACCTTCAACGAGCCGATTGTGCCGGTGGAAGGCGGTTACCTCTATGATTTCCACTACCCGAACGTAGTCGATTTCCGCCGCGCCGCGACGGTCGCCTACCACACGATGCTGGCCCATGCCCGTGCGGTGAAGGCCTACCACGAGCGTAACGACGGCGGCGAAATCGGCATTATTCTGAACCTGACGCCCTCTTACCCTCGCTCGCAAAACCCGGCAGACGTGAAAGCGGCGCACATCGCCGATCTGATGTTCAACCGCAGTTTCCTTGACCCGGCGCTGCGCGGCAGTTACCCGGAAGATTTAGTCGCACTGCTGGCGCAATACGATCAACTCCCTGCGTGCCAGCCCGGCGATAAAGAACTGCTGGCGGCGGGTGTGGTGGATCTGCTCGGCATCAACTACTATCAGCCACGTCGCATTCAGTGTCGCGATTCGCAGGTCAACCCGGACAGCCCGTTCATGCCTGAGTGGTTCTTCAGCGCTTATGAAATGCCGGGCCGCAAAATGAACCCGTATCGCGGCTGGGAAATTTATGAGAAAGGCGTCTACGACATCCTCACCCGCCTGCGTGTAGAGTATGGCAACCCGCGCTGCTATATCTCAGAAAACGGCATGGGCGTTGAGAATGAACAGCGCTTCGAGCGCGACGGACAGATTCAGGATGATTACCGCATTGCGTTTGTGCGCGATCACCTTAAATGGCTGCATAAGGGCATCAGCGAAGGCAGCCGCTGTCTGGGCTACCACATGTGGACCTTCATTGACAACTGGTCCTGGTGCAACGCTTACAAGAACCGCTACGGCTTTGTATCGCTCGATCTGGAAAGCCAGAAACGCACGATCAAAAAGAGCGGTGAATGGTACCGCCAGGTAGCGGCAAAGAACGGGTTTGATGAGTAACCGAGTGGCGGCCTTCGCGCCGCCACGCTTTGCAGGAAAACACGATGTCCACCATTAATGATGTCGCGCGCCTGGCGCGCGTCTCGAAAGCCACTGTTTCCCGCGTACTTAGCGGCAATCGCGGCGTCAAGGAAGAGAGCCGTCTCGCGGTGCTGCGTGCCGCCGAGATGCTGAACTATCAGCCGAACGCCATTGCGCAGTCGCTCTCAAGCCAGATGACTCACTGCATCGGCGTGATTTGCGCCAGCGAACATATTCAGCAGGCCACCTGCTGGCTACAGGCGCTGGAAAAAGAGCTCAGCCGGCACGGTAAACACCTTCTGCTGCGTTTTGCGAGTACGCCGCAAGAGGTGACACGCGCCCGCGCCGAGCTGGATTCAGGCCTCTGCGACGCGCTGATGATTGTCGGGGCCCGCTTTCCTCTGCCGCCGCTTGATGACGACGTGATTCTGGTGGACTGTCTGAGTGCGGCAACCGCACAGGGGATTTTGTTCGACTGGTTGTTTGCCGCGCAGACGGCGGTGCAGTATTTATGCAGCCACCAGCGGCGCGATATCGCGCTGATTAACTTCCCGGCGGGCGATGCGGCAGCAGAGATCTTACAGGGCTATCGCCAGGCGGCGGAAAACCACCTGATCCCGTTTCATCGCCAGCGCGTCATTGAAGATGAGCCGGTGCTGCGTATCGCCCTGCAAAAACTCATTAACAGCGGCGTGAAATTTAATGCGCTGCTGGTGACCGATGACAGCCAGGCGCGCGAAGCGGTGGCGATGCTGCGCGAATACCGTTTCGCGGTGCCGGAGCAGGTGCTGGTGTTCAGTCTTGAGAGTTCAGGGCGCGGTGTGGGGCTTGAGAGCGTTCCGGCCATCGGGTATTCGCTGGAGAGTATCGCCCGGCAGGCGGTGGCGCTGCTTTCAGGCGGCGCGCCGGGCGAACGGGTACGCGGAACGCTGGTGAGCGCCTGAGCGTACCCGCGATAGATTATTCGGCGGGGTGAAGCTGGGCGGTAATGGCCGCTGCGGCTTCGCGAGACGCCAGTACACGCTCAACCGTATCTACCACGGCCTGGGTCTGCGGATCGATTTCAATATTCACCCGCTGGCCCAGTTTTTTCGTGCCAAGCGTGGTGCGCTGGAGCGTTTCCGGGATCAGGAAAACGCAGAACCGCGTCGCCGTCACTTCCCCTACCGTCAGGCTGATACCGTCAATGCCGATATAGCCTTTGTGCAGGATATACTTCATCAGCGTCGGGTCCTGAATTTTAAACCAGATTTGCCGGTTATTTTCCGACGTCAGGATCTTCGCAACCTCCGCCGTGGTCATAATATGCCCGGACATTAAATGCCCACCAATTTCATCGCTGAATTTCGCGGCGCGTTCAATGTTGACCACATCGCCGGTCTGTAAATCCCCAAGGTTAGTAATGCGTAGCGTTTCTTTCATTAAATCGAAGCTGACACGGTTGCCGTTAATTTCCGTTACCGTCAGGCAGCAGCCGTTGTGCGCCACCGATGCGCCCGTCTCAAGCCCCGGCAGCAGCTCATCTGGCAGCTCCACCACATGGGTGCGGAAATTCGGTTTTTCATCGATAGCTACGACTTTCGCGGTGCCCTGAACAATACCGGTAAACATATTTTGCCACTCCTGGATTCGCTAACATGGCGGCGCGCGGCCGCGAGATTCATAACCAGAACAATAACAGGTGGAATATGCCCTTGCCAGCCTGAGCGGTCTTAAGCGCATTATTTCACTGGCTTAATAGTGAACTCTCGCTACAATAGTCTGACTAATTCCCCTGCATTTTCTTCTTGCTGCCCGTTGCGGCGGCTTTTTTGTCTCTCAAATAACAACAATATACAGGTGTTCACGTGCAGAAGTATTTTGTCGAAGCGCGTCAGTTATTAGCTCTGGCAATCCCGGTGATTTTCGCGCAAATCGCCCAGACCTCGATGGGGGTTGTCGATACCGTTATGGCTGGTGGCTACAGCGCCACCGATATGGCGGCGGTCGCCATCGGGACCTCTATCTGGCTCCCCGCTATCCTCTTTGGTCACGGCCTACTGCTGGCGCTCACGCCAGTCATCGCTCAGCTTAACGGCTCCGGTCGCCGCGACCGCATCGCGCATCAGGTGCAGCAAGGCTTTGTGCTGGCCGGGCTGGTCTCTGTGCTTATCATGCTGGTGTTATGGAACGCCGGTTATATCATCCACGCGATGCACAATATCGACCCGGTTCTCGCCGACAAAGCGGTGAATTACCTGCGTGCGCTGTTGTGGGGTGCGCCGGGTTATCTTTTCTTTCAGGTGATGCGTAACCAGTGTGAAGGGCTCGCCAAAACCACGCCGGGCATGGCGATGGGCTTTATCGGCCTGCTGGTGAATATTCCTGTGAACTATATCTTCATTTACGGTCATTTTGGTATGCCGGAACTGGGCGGCGTCGGCTGCGGTGTGGCGACCGCGTCGGTGTACTGGGTGATGTTTTTCTGCATGCGCTTCTGGGTTAAACGCGCAGGCTCGATGCGTGATATTCGGCCTGAGCCCGCAAGCCGCCGCTTTGACTGGCCGGTTATCCGTCGTCTCGCGCAGATTGGTATGCCGGTGGCGCTGGCGCTGTTTTTTGAGGTCACGTTGTTTGCGGTCGTGGCGCTGTTAGTGTCGCCGCTCGGGATTGTCCATGTGGCGGGCCACCAGATTGCGCTCAACTTTAGCTCGCTCATGTTTGTACTGCCGATGTCGATGAGCGCCGCGGTGACCATTCGCGTCGGTTTCCGTCTCGGGCAGGGATCGACGCTCGAAGCGCAGACCTCTGCTCGCACCGGCATCGTGGTGGGCATCTGCCTTGCGGTGGTGACGGCGCTCTTTACCGTCGTGTTCCGCGAGCCTATCGCCCTGCTCTATAACGACAACCCGGAAGTGATCACCCTCGCCTCACATCTGATGCTGCTGGCGGCGATTTATCAGATTTCTGATTCGATTCAGGTGATCGGCAGTGGCGTCCTGCGTGGCTATAAAGACACGCGATCGATTTTCTTTATCACCTTCATCGCCTACTGGGTGCTGGGTCTGCCGAGCGGCTACATTCTGGGGCTGACCGACTGGGTCGTGGAACCCATGGGCCCGGCGGGCTTCTGGTTCGGCTTTATACTCGGCCTGACCTCTGCCGCTATCATGATGATGTGGCGTATGCGTTACCTGCAACGTCAGCCCTCGGAAACGATCTTGGCGCGTGCCGCGCGTTAATCCAGACGCCGCCCCGTGGGCGGCTTTTTTTTATCCGTCTGAAGCCTGCCTGCCCAACACGCCGATCACTTTGTCAGCATTCTGCGCAAATACGCGGCAATCGCGTGAAATATGAAAGAAAATTGACGTTTTCCCCTTGCCAGCTGACGGGGCTGCCGTTAATATTCGTCCCCGCTGTCACACAGCAATGCGTTCATAGCTCAGTTGGTTAGAGCACCACCTTGACATGGTGGGGGTCGTTGGTTCGAGTCCAATTGAACGCACCATCCTAATGTGCGTCCGTAGCTCAGTTGGTTAGAGCACCACCTTGACATGGTGGGGGTCGGTGGTTCGAGTCCACTCGGACGCACCATTCAGTAGTCTTCAGGTTTCCTCTTTCTGTTTCGTCCTAAACCTTCTGATACACGTCATCTCACTTAATCTTTCAGACTGGGCCTGCACATGATTTCGTATTATGCGGATTCTGTGGTAGTAACCAGTGGCCAATCTGATGGAGGTCATCATACGCCCCTGTACCCTGCCGATGACGGCGTTATGCCAGGTGCGTACGCCCCAGACCGCTTCCTGTGCGCCGTCATACAGGCCGGACGGCTCGCGGTACGGCAGGCGGACGTCAAAATGAGAGTTAAGCTGGTCGTCGGCAAGGATTTATATATTCATTTTCCGGATGCTATCTACCAGTGTGCAGCAGTCAAACTCCGCACAAGAAAGTAAATGCCAGGCGAACTGTAAGTCCGCTTCTCACAACTGGTTCATGAGGTCATATTTTAGGCTGTATTAGAGCTCTGTCATCAACGGTAACAAACCAAGATCCAGAAGCCTTATTTCTATATCGTTAGCTTTACGGATGTGTTCTATGTTGTTTCCGTCAAATATTTCGTCGGTTGAAATCACTATGGTTCCTTTTTGCTTTTCACCGTCGGAAACCGGTACCACTTTAGCTGCCTCGGGTACTATTTCAGGTAAAACCACGTGGGGTAAATATAACATCCAGCCGACATATATCCTGTCAGGAAAAATATTACGATCATGGTACCAATAACCTTTTGAGTCTACTGATATCCATGTTTTGTTTTTTCCTTCAGCTAACAGGAGCAAGGAATCAATCATGTCCGAAGTATTCATAACCATCTGATCAATATCTATTATAAGATTTGATTTTTTGGGGTTATCTATAAACTTCATAAAATGAGATATTGAGCAAGCCAGTCCATCGGGTTGACCATTCCATATAGACTCGTTGACTAAAGGATGGTTCTTTTTATAATGGCATTGAAAAATATCCATTATATTTTTATTAGGTTCATCACCATTAAAAACAACATATTTTAATGCATCTCTCCTTGAGTAGCCAGTTAAATACCATGTTTGATTTTTTTTCGTAAGATTTCTGATGACCAATGCGCTTCTGTATAGTTCATTCACACAATCAGCTACTGTAATGTCGTATGCATTCAAAGAATGTATATTTATTGACGTATTAAACAGTTCATTCATGGTTGCCACCTCGTAATAATATCCTTATAATCTTTAAACAACTTTCTGAAATATTCATAACTTAAAGGTTGCATAAATATCCAAACCACTTTTAATGGCTGATTTACTGTTGCAACCGCCTGATGACGGGATGCTTGATTAATAGCACTATGGTTACCTGTCCACCACGGTTTCTTCGAACCATCATCCCTGAAAAACTGATCATACCGTGCCTTTGCTTCCCAGAACTGGCACAGCTTATCTTCCCACCCATCAAACGATACGCCGCAATATTTAGACTCCTCTATCTGTTTCGTTTCAGGATTATAGAACGTCCCGCAGATACGTGTCTGGTAACTGATTGTCACCATGCTCCAGCGCGAACAACGCCTCACCATCGGCATCACTTTTCCCTCTGGCGGACAGCTTTTGCACTTCCTTTCATCTGTTTCCGTCTGAGCGGATGTCTGGTTTTTTGTATTTTCCGTACTTACCGTTTCTGAATAATCCATGTCGTCTTCCCAGAAATCCGCATGGGTTTCTGAACTAACGATCATCGGCTCATTAAGTATCATATCATTTGCTTTGCCCTGATAAATGAATCCGGAAATTGTCTTCTCACTGTTCTCAGCGATACTCTCTTCTACAGGAATATTTTCTTCTTCATCCATTATCCCGGCAGCTATTAACACACCGGTACAGGCACTGACAAGATAGGCTCCCGCTTCCTCCAGTCCCACAACCACGGCCTCTAAAACCAGTCCTGTCATTTACGACATCCTTCTGATTTTATTCTTCGCAACATAAAGCAGATCTCTGTATTGTTGTTCAGGTGGCTGCTGACAAAGACAGAACTATATATTCCGCATGTACATCTGTCACTGTACACCAGTAAATTTATACCTTAAACACAAATATATTATGAATATACCAATCATTTCCCGAAAATGGCAAACCAAAGTAATATTTCTGTAAAAATTAAAGCTCTGTCATCAGTGGTAAAAAACCAAGATCCAGAAGCCTTATTTCTATATCGTTAGCTTTACGGATGTGTTCTATGTTGTTTCCGTCAAATATTTCGTCGGTTGAAA